>JGI24508J20089_1000032_pt1 | contig 648018 bp, 676 predicted proteins | sample LinPmetageLP24_FD_20089 | JGI IMG/M metagenome (IMG submission 20089) | reverse complement strand
ATCGCCTGATTTGAATCCTATTGAGGCTATTTGGGCTATAATCAAGCAAAGGATTCGTCGTAGAGTCTTTGATTCCGAGGAGGAAATGAAAGAGGCCCTCCAGGAAGAGTGGGACAAAATCACGATGCAAGAGATACGAGATCGCATCGCTGATTTACCTAGACGATGTCTTTTAGTAGCAAAATCAGGTGGGAAACCTATTAGAGGCCATGGATGGTGATGTTGTTATGTAATATAGTCATTTAGTCAAAAAATCGTGCTTTTGGAACCTCATTATATTTTGGTGGGGCTGACTAATCCGCACAGAATTCGTGCACCCACTGTTGCGAGCGCATCTTGATACAACGTCGTTCATGCCTACAAAGAGTGACCATTTCAAGATGTGACAATAAGCGATGGTGACATAAATTCGGCCAGATTCCAGGATTTCATGCACTGTGTTGAGCAGTCCCCAAGGCGAAGCTCGACGCACATTTTCGAGATTGTCGTTCGAATGGAGACCACGAGCTTTCACCCTGAGTCTTGAAATGACTTTTACGATCAGAAATCCCCCAACATTACTTTTGACCGATCTCGTACCAATACGGGAGAATGTTATCCAGTAAGAGCGGTACCGTACTTACTACCTTTAACATCAATGTCGATAGCCTGGTTTTCAAGAAGGAGTCGTACGATCGCTTGATGACCTTCAACCGCAGCCCAGCCGCCCTGGGGCGGCTATGCAGCGTACGACTATAAATACAGGTGTTCCCACTTCCTAGCTTTAGAATTCAAGCTCTTCCTGGTCAGAATTGCTTCTCCTTCTACTAACAAATGAGATACCGAGCAATAGTGTTATCATGTTGGTCTCGAGCCTCTCGATAGTCAACTCAACTATTCCTCCCTACTCTGAACCTGACCCCTGAACCACTCGTCAATGTGATCCGTGCACCATCCAAAGTAAACAAAGCGCCGACCAGAAAATCCCCCAGAACCTGCCTTTTGAAAAAAGTAGTCTCAAGATCCGAACAGTTTCCTTGCTTGTTTTCGAATACCGCCAATGAAGCTCCGCCCTTTCGTTTTGAGAAAAACGCGAGAGCTGCCTCTAGCCTTCCCATTGACCCCCGAGGTCAGTAACCCAGGTTTTGCATTCGAAGTGGACGCGGCTGCATTGTCGAAGGATGCTTGAATTTCGTCAGACTCTGTCTTTTGTACCTCTTCCTTCGAAAGTCGCTGTGCTTTAATATCGTTGGATTCTGGAACTGGAAATAGACCCCTGCTTTGTGGAGGTAGAGGGTCGCCATCTTCGAGCCCGTCGAATGAATCTACGATAGAGCCAAGCAGCATTTTCCGAACATTTCCCGTACTTCTTGTCACGTCGACCACATCATAGTGCGATCCATACTCTGTATGAAGGCTGTCGTCCAGTTGTTGGAGTCTTCCCCAAGATGTGCTCTCTCCGAAAGCGATAAATTGCAGGGCTAGGGGTTTTTCGCGATGGTGTGTGCTGTCTGACAGGCCACGATAGAATATGTTAACCAATTGGGGAATTTCAAGAAAGTTGGAGCCCACCGAGAGACCATCCGTAAGAATGTACACAGTGAGGGGTTTTACATTGTTCGTACTCCGCAGATAGAATCTTGTGCTAACCACTCCGCCCTCTAAAGACCAAATGCGATCCCTATACTCCTGCAATGTGCTTCTGAGAGTGGCAGCCAAGTCACCATGGGAGGTCCAGTGCGAATCGAAATTTGGGTCGCGCCGGATACCCCTCGGATACCGGTGGGGTCCAATCATGATCTTTACACCATCGTTGTCCGCCATTCTTATGATAGATAACAGAGCTTTGAGAACTTGTTCAACTTCTTCCCAGTGACGCTGCATTGATGTTGTGTTGTCAACGATGAGAATATGATCGCGCCTTGCAATCATTTCTAACATGAAATCATCAATAAGATTTTCGGACCTTCTGCCTTTCCTCTTTCTATCAATGATCCAATTGTTGACCTGCTCAATATCAGGCCCAGGCCCTTCTTCATGACGTGCCTGTATTCGCAAGGAGGTATTGGGAATAGATTCCGCCTCGGTCGATTCTTGCTCCAAAGTGGTTTGAAGGGACATCATTCGACGTGACATGCTCGCACGAGAATTTTGTTTCATTGAGACTGATCCCTCGCTAGAAGTGATTGCCAAGTTCGCACCCTCTTGTAAGCGACCTTGGTCCGATAGAACGGATACAAGATCGCTCGTACTATCAACTGTATCGGGGTGCTTGGCACCAAGTACCTCTTCACGCCTTGCCAGCACTTGACGATAGATAGCTTCGGCATCTTTCAATCGACCTTGACTTTGCAAGAACATCGCATTGCGCTTCATCATTGTGAGTGTTTGAGGATGCTTTTCTCCAAGAATCTTCACCGAGGTTTCGGTGCAAGACTGAAAAGTGCCTTCAGCCAAGCTGAATTTCCCTTCTAAGAAGTAGACATCTCCCAGATCAGCGAAACACTCGAGAGTCTCCGGGTGACCTTCACCGAGGATCGACTTCATGCCCCCCAGTGCTTTTGTGTAGGCTGACTCGGAGCCAGGCAGGTCTACTTGATCCTTCTGGACAGAAGCGACCCTCGCCAGAGCTTTCAGAACCCAAGGGCTGTCTGGACCAAGGGCTTCTTCAAGCCCTTTCAGGGACTCTATTTGAAGCTTGAGCGCAATTTCTAATTTCTTCCCATCCTGGAGAGAGCCAGCAAGATGCTGTAAAGTGACCGCAAGATCACTCTGGCACATCAAGGACTCGGGATGTTGAGTGCCGAGGACTTTTTTCCTGCCGTCCAAGGTTTGTTGATACACTTTCTCTGCTTCTTCGTATTCCCCTTTGCGATCCAATACCAGTGCTAGATTCATCATGCTGTTCAAGATTGCTGGCGACTCAATGCTCCCGAGACCATCCCTTCTAAGACGAAGCTCCTTCTCGTGTATTGCCAACGCTGTAGAATAATCGCCGAGGCTCTGAACCACGAGACCAAGGAGCCCTAGTGCATCGAGAGTTGTTGCTCCGGTAGGTCCCGCTGTCTGCTCTAAGATTTCAAGCCCCGAAGTCACGCATTTAAATGCCTCATTATATTGTCCTTCGGCATGAAGGACTGAAGCAAGGTTGACGAAAGCCCTGCCCCGATTCTGCGAAGTGGAGTCAGACAGGCGAAACATTATTTCAAGAGCTTCCCGTGCCATTTTTTCTGCAGTCCCAAGTTTACCCTTCTTCGCAAAGAATGGTGTACCTTTCATCATGAGCTCCGCACGGGCTAGGTCCAAATCACGGAAAGGATCCACGGAACCAACAGACAACAGATCGAAACTCAGGACATGATCCACATGTGGTAGTAATTCAAAAGACCCTTTCCAATTTGCTTCCTCGTAGTCTGGGATGTGTTGACATAAAAGTTTCAAAACCCTAAGATGAAGTTCTGTGGCATTCCCATTGCTCAACACCCAGCGTTTGGTGACCAGCTGTACTAATGGGTGCACTGCGTACGCACTGCCGTCGTGATTTGCACTTATGAGAGAGAATGTCCGAAGAGCATTCAACGCTTCGCTAAATGCTAGCTTGTCTTTGTATTCCTTTGCGAGTAGGCTAACCGGAATGCTGCTTGCATCGAAAAAACTCAATAGAGATAGGACATCTATCGATTGGGGTGTTCGTTTCTGCAACTCACGCAGGGACACCGCAAACGTTGATACTATAGATTCCATCCCACGTTCCCTTCCAGGAGAAACGAATTCGTATTGCAAAAGTCGCTCGTTGTGATTCTGTTTGGACATGAGAAGTTCAAGGTACTGGTCCAATGATATACCCAAATTCCTCGTGAATGCGAGCGCTTGACTGATAGCCAACGGATGGTAGTCTAATGTTTTAGCCAGTGACACTGCTTCTTGCGGGTTGGCATCTGAATTTGCAGATTGTACAAGCGCCACAGAGTCTTCGGTTGACATGCTTGAGACTTCTATCACAATAGGGCTCCCTAGGTAAGTTACGAGGCTTCTATCTCGGCTCGTAAATACAAGGAAGCCATATTGACTGCTGGGTATAAACTGCAATTGATTATCGCGGAAAAATGGAACATCGTCGACATTGTCGACAACCATGAGCCATCTCCCTGCCAGTGGTCCTTCTAACCACTTTTTCACTCGCCGCAAAAGCATGGAGTCGACGTCACCATTGGTTGATATGCCAAAGGCAAATGCCATTTGTCTGTACGATTCCTCGAAGGCACTGGCACTCATTCCGCTGACCCAGAATGCAGAAAGTCCAGGGTCGCTGACCAGTTGTCTATAAGCAAACTCAATAGCAATTTGTGTTTTACTGTCCCATAATTAGCTAGCTCACTTAGATTTCTCCACAACTTACCCTATGCCGCCAAGCCCGTGGAGAATTACTGTCGGCTGATCGCCCTCGCCATTGAACAAAACGGTAAGCTGCTGCAAAATATCACTTCGACCGACAAAGCCATGCTGTCTTGACCAAGGAAGCAGTCTTTTTGCGTCAAGACCAAAATGTCGCATCTGGTACGCACCTTAGAGCAGAAGTGAGCCATTGTTGCGTCACAACATCAGACATTCAGTGCTTACCAGCAATCAGCATCGGCAGTGCCGAATCGCCTGCCCGATTACTCAGGGCGAGAATATCCAACGCTCTTGGGATCAGCTTTTCGGGCCCGGACTCTTTCACAGAGGATTTGAATTCCGGACAAACGGCTTTCAGGCATTCTTGCCATGACATGTTGATTTGGGGTGAGAAGTTGGAAGAGATAAGACTACCATATGGTGTGACATACGTACGTGCCCAGGATGATCTTGAAATACATGCATCAAGTATTTCAAAGCTAGCCGGACGCTCTAAGATATGACATGAACAACATCGAGAAACGAGCTCCCGAAGTGCGGACGAGTACTGATCGGGCAAGGAGTTTAAAATTTCGGATTCTCCTGGACTTTCAGCCGGCACCTTTAGCGACATCAAATGTGCAATTGTCGCACCCAAGGAGTAAATATCGCATGCAGTAGACCATCCAAAATCCTCCTCGTATGGCCGTTTCGGGTTTTTGGGGATCTCCTGCAGAAGAGCGGTCAGCCCATCGAGTCTATTGGAGTACTTAACAAAGGAATAGGGTTTCAGTGTACTGGGGCAGCATATCCAACTGTTCCAAGAGCCACTGTGTGCGCATCACGCAAAGGGACACTTATGCCAAAATCCCCAAGCAAGATAATGGGATATACGGAGAATACCCTCTCATCATCGAGGGTAACTTTGTGGTCGGTTCTCCACTGATCATCATACTCGTTACATGGGGGATCACATAATAAGACTATGGTGCAATGACAATTAGTTGGTAGCCTTACATATATGGTAGAGGGTCGATAATTAGACGGGTCCATTACTCACTATTGCTGGGCTTGATATCACGATGCACAATTGGCTCATGAGTGGCGTGTAACGAAAAGATAATCCGTTCGGTCTGCCAGGCAACGTTTGGATGGTTTCGTGCAAGCTCCCGGAGTCTTTGCGGTGGATCGATCAAACGAGAGAGTATATATGCAGAGTCCGCCCTCTCTAAGACTCTCTTCCTGTGCAGCTGAATTCCATGGTGACACAAAGCGAGCGCTGCACTGACATGGAACAGGACATGCCAGATAAAACTCTCTGGAAGATAGCTTCTCGTACCCTCATTCTCTCTTCCATCGTGATGTCGAATCAAGTCTCCTAGGTCAATGGCCTCCCCAGTTTCAGCCAGAACAGACGTTGCCCATTCCATCTTGATGTATGCTTTTTGTTGTTTCGGATGGTGTTCGAATCCCAAGAATCGGACGATGCTGGGATGGCTCAGGTTACTCAGGCTTTGGTATTCTCGTTCCAAGTTCTGTATTGTCTTTGCGACATCTATGTCTGCCCAGCCACCGTAGTCGAACACCTTCAATGCTATTTCCTAAGAAGAATAAGTAAAATCATCATAAGACTTCTGAGTGATATCCTTGGGTGGGAACATACACGATTGTTCTCGGTGTCCGGGACCTTGTAGACTGATCCTTGAGCACCTTTCCTGATCCGCACAGATTGCGCATCGTTTCCTTGCTCCAAAACACGAAGCAGATTTCGAATAAGATCTAATGTTGAAAAACAGTTGAGCAGGTTTTATGTTCTATGTTCACCAGGGACCAGCATACCAATTGCTTCCATTGTCCAAATAAATGTCGTAAGTTTCCTGCGCATTTGCGATTGAGGATATTGAATAGCTCAAATTCGATGGCCGAACATTAGCACTCTATTGAGGTGAGGTTGGATTAAGACTGTATAAAGGCTCAAGATTCTGCGCGTACCCCTCGGTTTGGTTTTGGATGGGCAGATGCAATTACATTTGTTTGGAAGATAGCATGAGCCTCAAGCTCAGCTCTGGGTGGCTGAGGGATCACAAGGCCTTGCTTTTTCCTGCAAGCGCCACACAATTCATCACGCGCGAGATACTGTACTGTAGCCGAAAACAAGACATCGCCCTCCATGTGGGAGGCTAATGCGTTATAAACCTCGAGGAATCGAACTTTCTTACTTCAAGATTAACCCAAGCCGTTCCATATCAATAGGCCCTCCTCTTCGCCATGTCTGGTCCTGACGTCGTTGCGCTCGTTAGCCTGGCAGTTGCGATTCCAGGTGTTCTGGAGACGTTCGTACATGCGGGGCAATACCTTTCCCGCAAGTTGCAATACGAGCCAGAAGCTTCTGAAGTAATTCAGATGCAGAATTTTGTCGTCTTTCTTACTCGTGGCAGCATGAGATCAACTTTGGAATCTCTCGAAGACCTGTACTGCGACACACCAGACGAATCGTTCCAGCAACGATTACAAGAAGAAGTACGGGAGCTGTGGAAATTTATCCTCGCGCTCGAACAGAATATTGATAAGAGAAAGACTGAAAGAGATGGAAAAAAACGCAAGAAGGCAACGGAAGATGCCCTCGGGCAGATCAACAAGATCTACAACTTGGAAGAGAGAATGAGGAACTTCGTTCAGACTCAAGTTGCTGCCAGGTCGATTCGATCCAAACTCGAATTGCGACCAAGCCAATTTGCTTTCATCGGAGAGCTGCAAAGGCTTCCGTTCACATCCCATAACTGGGCGAGAGTTGACTTCCGTACCTTAACCCGCAAGGGTCAAGAGTGTTGTGTTGTGGAAGAGAAGAAGTTTCCAACTCTCTCGGCTGCCGGGGCTTACGAAGCAGCTCGAGATATCGCGCGAGTTCTTCAATACAATAAGGCATCCCAGGGATTACTTGAACTGGCAGGGTTCCAAGTCTTGAGCAAAGGGCCGATATTTGACGATACTTTCCGGTTGATTTTCCGATTTCCATCTGGGGGAACCAACCCACGCTCTCTTCGCGATATTCTCTTAGATCCAATCAATGAACCAATCCCACCCATCCCTAGGAACTACAGGTTCATTCTGCCCAGAAAGCTCGCTGAATCCGTTTTCCATGTTCATACCAACAATCTCGTCCACAAGAGTATTCGACCCGAGTCGATCATTGTTTTCGACGTCAAGCCTGATGAGTCCCAGTCTCAATTGGGCTTCCCCCAGATCATTGGTAGCCCATATTTGATCGATTGGCAGCTAATTCGTAGGACGGGCGACCCCTCTAATCTCAATGTTGTCAATGAGTGGACTCGCGGATTGTACCAACATCCTGAACGCCAGCCTGGCCTCGGGGACATCGCAGAGTCGAGGTATCATATCGGGCACGACATCTACAGCTTCGGGGTCTGCCTGCTAGAAATCGGACTTTGGAAATCGTTCCTCCAACGCGATGCCGCAAATAACAGCTATACCATCTCCCCTGTGCTGGCTACTGTTAGGGCTGATTGGATAGCAAGGAATGCTGTAGCCTCTGCAACTATGAATAGCGCTCAGATTGATCAGCAAGTGTTCATTCAGCTCGCCGGTACAAGGCTTGCGTATGAGATGGGCGAGGCTTACTCAAAGATGGTCATCAAGTGCTTATCTTGCCTGGAGAATGGGTTCGGAAATGTCCTCATGTTTGTCGGAAGTGACAGCCATGACTGGGACAAACAAGGGGTTTTGTTCATACAAGAGATCCGCAGAGAACTTGCAAACGCGTGTGTCATGGGCGTAGGAATATACAATAGTCTGTAGGTCAACAAGATGGTTCCAGTTGTCCATAGTCAAGCTCCTTCTCCTGGCTTCTATGCTGAAAGAAACTCTAAATTGTAACACTTTTTCAAATTGTAAACGTCCATTGATTAAAGATTACCTAGGTACATTATTTCCAATCCCATTACCCAGTTCGTGAGATCTCTAGCACACGCGCGCCACATAAAGCAACGTCATGCCCAGCCTTGGATGTAGAGCTCCACCTCCTTCCCGTTGAACACCAGATCTGGATGACAAGCGCAGAGAGTGTCAGCAGGATCATCTCCTCGGACAGAATGCCAGCCCTGGCAGGCTTCCAACTCCTCAGGACCACGAGGAGCCGATGGAGAAAGGAACCATACCTGAACCCTCTGGAACACACGTACAGGCGGCTTCGTCAGCGCCGCGGAGCGTCGATTGAGGACCAAGAGGTCATCCCTCTTTGATGCCTGTATTGTAGCGGTCTATTCATACTGTGCTCTAGACTTTGCAATGGGCCCACGCCGAGAGATCACCTTCCCTATGTTTGGTGACGGTATTTTCAACCAAGACGGGGAAGCTTGGAGACAATCACGGGAACTGCTAAGACCGCAGTTCTATATCAAGGAATATTTCGATATGAATATGCTTAAAGACGCTACTGACAATCTGCTGAATGCAATACCAAGGGAAGGCGGCGTAGTCGATCTCCAACCGCTCTTCTTTCGATTGACCCTTGACGTAACAACAGAGTTCCTGTTTGGCGAGTCGATCGAAAGTCTTAAAGTTCCGGAGTCTATGAGCAAAGATACCTTTATTGAAGCTTTCAATATTGCGCAGGAATATATCGCGAAGCGATTTCGCTTTCTTGATTTCTACTGGCTTATCGACGGAAAGAAGTTCCGGGACGCGTGTAAGAAAGTCCATTACTTTGAGGATAAAATTATCGATCGCAATCTTACCGAGGATTCTCTCAAAGGGAAGTGCGTTTTTCTGCGTGCAATGAGTGAGAAAACGCCGAATCGCACAGTGCTCAGAAGTCAGATTATCAATATTTTGACAGCGGGCCGAGATACTACTACTTGTTTGCTCTCATGAGCCTTATATGATTCCTCTTCTATATTTCCAGAGTTTACTCACTAATTTCCTCCAGCTCTCTACTTGTTAAACACGCGAACGTTTTGGCGAAATTAAGGGCGGAAATCTCCAAGCAAGGCAACATTAAATTGACTCGAAGCGGCCTTCGAAACATGAAATATCTGCAAAATGTAATCAAAGAAAGTGAGCTGACCAAAGCTTGACCTTATCCCGTGAACTATCACTGACGTATTTAGCTCTTCGACTGTATCCTTCGGTACCAGTCAATACACGTACCACCGTAAGGACGACTATCCTTCCAACAGGTGGTGGGCCCGATAGAAAGTCTCCAGTTCTTGTCCCGAAAGGTACAGCATGGATCCGGTTGCAATCAGGCTGAGATCACATATTGACAGTCCCGGTAGGCTTTGTTGGTTTCTTCATTCCCATGATTGCCGCGATTGAAGGTTTGAGGAGAAGCACAATGACGAAACATGGTGCTACACCACTAACACTGGGGCAAGACATACTCTATAGGACACAAAGTGAGGGCTTGTTTTCCACACCCGAGTCTCTTCCAGATAGTACTCGCATTGTCTTCATTAGCACTCCATATACTCCAAACTTCATCCAATCACGCGAGCTTCCTGCTTGTTGGTTTCAAGTTTTTGCCAAGGAAATGCATGACCTCGGATATTCCTCCAAATGGATTCGCCGTCGGGATACGCCAAGCTCGCTGACAAGACTGCGTCAAGATGCACATTTCGAGTCCAAGTCGCATCAAGGTGTGGCATGGGCTGTACTCCGCAAAGATGACTCGGGACTGGTTTTAGGCATGACCTTCGAGAACAGCAGGCCAGGGATACAGGTCTATGAGGTAGCGGACCTGGATACGCAGAGAGCCTTGCCAGAATTGTCGACCAGACCACCCATGGATAGAGTCAGAATATCACTGAATAGGCTGCACGCCCTTCAGGTGTCTGTAAGAAAGATTACAAATAGAGGTCGTGAAGCTCTACCACAGTACCGAGTGTCGCTCACCGTGATCAAATTGGGCGATGAGGGCCCATCAATTTAAGCGCCATGTTTGGCAACAGACGAACGGGAACCAGCTGGGGAGTCTCGCGCAAACAACAGTGTACGAGGTAAGACGATAACACGGGTTTGGCCATGCATCCTGTGGTCGCTATATATCTATTAACCTCAAAAGAAACGATTTATGTCCTCACCGTCCATCAGCCCCAGATCCCATTCGCCTCCCATCGGCATGAATTGCGTATACCCATCCACAGCCCCGAAACCTTGTTCACCAGTCACCAGCTCCCCTACAGCCTGAAGATCCAACCACGAGAACTCATCCTGCTGCGCGAACATATTGACGTGTTGACTTCTCGCCTGCGGCGCGACAAACCCATTCGCATCGGGCACATTCGTCGCGCCAGGATTCGGAGTCTGCGATACGCGGGTCTGTGTCTCGGAGTCTTTGCGCTGCCAGAGTCGATCGAGGAGTTCTGAGTAGCGGGAAGTGAAGTCGTTGGGGCGGACGCTGGCTTTCTGCAGGTGTCGGATTACGTCTTTGATCATATGGCGGATGCCGAGTTTCTCTTGGGTGGAGAGGACTTCGAAGGACCAAGCCTAGAAGGATGAGCTGGCTGCTTCAAGATGTTGTAGGCGAGGAAAACTTACTTTGTACAGGAACACAGCTGAGTTGACGCAATACCTGGCTGTGTTAGGAGCTTTCGGATTCGGGGGTGTAAAGGCTTACAGTGAGAAGCGAAGGGGCAGATATCGCAGACAGGCCTCGGCATCAATGTAACTGTTGATAATACTCAGTAGAGATTTTGCAGCGTCCACGGATTCATATATAAACCGAGCATCTGGCAGGGACGGGATGCCGTTGTGAGGAGGCTCGTTGGCTGACACTGCCCCCGAAGATTTGGCTGCTACGGCGCGTGTGACGGTTGCTTGAAAAGCATATGCGTTGGTGTAAAGTCGAAGGTATTCATACGACATTTGGAGAGTCGCTTTGATGTTTGGGGGACCTAGGAAAAATCAGTTGACACCTTCGGGAATGGTTGGCGAACTCACAAGTCAACGTTCCCCAGATACTTTTCCACCCCTCAATCGCCCGCCTGAAATCGTCTACGTACTTGACATAGTTACCCGCCAACATGAGCTTCATACTACTACCCATTCCCGAGTAGAGAACATCGTGAACATTGCTGAACAGTTGGGTGAGGTCCAAGTTGGCCTGGAGCACACTTGCATAGTCTGTCTCGTCCGGCGTCGTTGGCTGCAGAGGACGGAAATCATCAAAAACTTGACGGCCATGCCGTCCAATACCAGAGAGAACGACAGGGCCTCGAGACCAGAACGCTCTCCCGATACGAGCAGATAATTGTCTGTCAGAGATGTAGCATGCTAGAAGAGCGTTAGCGAGTTTCTTAGCGAGGTTCATACCACTTGCCTGCCCAAGTCACACGCCTTCTGTTGAAGTGTGCTGCTTTGTCTTCGTCTTCATGCTTGATTGCCGTGCGATCAAGGCCGAGGAAGTAGCCGATTCTTAATGCAAGACCTACGTGCATCCATGCTGCGCGATCTTCTTCCCCACACCCGACCTCTTTGCCTTCTGATAAAGAGTCTTGGGGTTCCCACTCGGCTAGTAAAAGAAGCGCTTCTACTGCCTCAACATCGCACTTCTTACCGGCTATGATCTCGGACACAAGTTGATGCATGTAGCTCGAGCAGGTGTGGAGTATGTTATCCGGTTGGGGGAGATCTCGAGCTGCGACTGTGATCATAGCCGTCAAGAGATGGGGCTCATTAGTACACATGTATTGCAGGCATTTTGGATCAAAGCTTCGCCTAGGAGCTATAGGGAGATATGGGTGATAGTATTGCTGGAATCTGAAAGCTTGTCAGCATCGACTCCATTGCCAACTTTGGAAATTTACCGAATAATTAGTCGAGATATTTGAGCGACGCTCAACAAGCCTTGAGACACCAATGCATATTGCAGCTGGCCAGGCGGAAACTGATCACTTCTGGCTGAGCCATTCGCAACTGCCTCGGGAGACATAACTATCGGCCGATCTGAAGTGTGGGATCTTTGGCCTGGAGTTGCATACGTATCGAGTTGAGCAGCTTGGCTGAGCATATTCAGCGCTTCGGAAGTTGCATGTAAGTCCGTAGAGGCAATAGTTTCCTCGATGTTAGCAGATGTTATCGGCCCATCTTGCCCATATGCTTCCCTTTCAGTCGGTGACTGATGAGAGAAATGATCTGGAATGCCGGCGGCATATGAGTTTGACCTTGATACTTCCACGACCGGCAATGGTCTTGAAGAGCTGCTTTGCGACGCAGTTGCCGTCTATAGATCGTAATTAGTGAAGAGCCGCAATATCAAAAGTTGGCGAGCTGGCACTGACATTTCTCCGCACCCGCTTCCCGCCTCTCCTCGAAGTTGCCAGGACACAATCTGCTTGATCTCGAACACAAGATTCACATGGTGGTATTCCTGGCTGGCCATTGGATCCTCTGGTCACACTGGTCAGCTTGTGATACTGGTCAATTACATATGTTTGAATTGCCAACTCACAGATTACACTTTGATTTTCGTTGTCGGCATCGGATACAAGCCCGGGAAATCCTTTTCACCGGCCTCGAATCTCTTGATGGTTCCTTGTCCATCCGGCTGCTCTCTGTCGGGTATTGCTCCGCATCACTTCTGAAACTCTCACCGGGTATCATCGTCAATTGTAGAATCTGGGGAAGTGAAGTTCTCCCCAGCCGGCAACAGCATCGTTCTCACGAAGGCCGAGGATGTGGACTGAAGTTTGCGCTCAATAGCCGGATAGCGGGGTATCATGTGCTGCCAAGTCAATAACCGCCCCTGTTTTGCAAGCCACATTCCAAGTCGCCACAACAATCATTCATTTGCCGCTTGCACTACCGAATCTGGACCGACTCAATAAAACTTAATTTCTCCTATTTCTTTCAGCTTCACGTATTTCTCAATTGCCGTCAACGGCTAAGAGAGGCTCCACGCGGGGTACATTCCGGGGTACGATCGGCAACGACATGACAGAGTCTGAATAAATCTTGTATATGAACGAACAGTATCCTCATGGCATGATGGTATCAAGCTCTCAATCACAACCATCCTCATCCACTTCCTTGCCCGACTCAATCCAATCTTCAACACGAGCAATGGCGAATCTTTCGATTGGTAAACCAGAGTCCGAATCGACCAAGGCGCAGATGGAATTCGCAGAAGATATCGAGGCTTCTAGGACCTCGAGCAAGGAGCACCACAATATGGATCGTGTGGTCCTTACAGAGGAGGACGTAAGTACTACTCTTATCCTGATCGCGATTGGCATTTTTGATCATCGTGCTGACGTTTGTTTCAATGCAGAACAAGAAAATTTGTCGCAAGACAGATAAAGTCATTCTATCTATCCTCGTCTGGGTCTACTTTCTCCAAGTCAGTAACCCCCCAGCCAAGACCGCATTTAGACAATCAAACGCTGACGATTGAGTCCTTCAGATCCTGGACAAGTCTGTCTTGGGATACGGAAGCATATTTGGTCTGCAGGAGGACACCCACCTGAAAGGCAACCAGTACTCCTTAGTCGGGTCGATTGCGCCAATTGCGCAACTAGCATGGCAACCGTTCTCATCTATCCTGATTGTCAAAGTTCCTCACCGAATCCTGATGCCTGCAATGATCCTGGGCTGGGGAATCGCCCAAACTTCTATGGCAGCTTGCCACAGCTATTCTGGGCTGCTCGCCACCCGATTCTTCCTCGGATTGTTCGAGGGAGGCTGTCTACCCCTCTTCAGCGTCATTACCAACCAATGGTATCGACGAGCCGAGCAACCCATTCGAGTCGCTGCTTGGTACGGTACAAATGGAGCTGCCACGATCATTGCATCGGCATTATCGTTTGGCTTGGGACATATACCTTCAGAGACACTCAAGTCCTGGCAAATGTACGTCGTATTTACGTCGTCTCAATACCAATGCTAACATTCTTCCAGTATCTTCCTCTTTGTCGGCCTTATCACTATCGTCACTGCTCCATTCGTCTACTGGAAACTCGATAATGATGTTGCCACTGCAAGATTCCTGGACGAGACCGAGAGAGCCCAAGCAGTTGAGAGACTTCGAGCCAACCAAACAGGTATCGGATCTCGCGAATTCGAATGGAGTCACGTATGGGAGGTGTTCCTTGAGCCAAAGACCTACCTTTGGTTCAGCATGGCCCTGCTGTTAAACGTAGGAGCCTCGGTCACCAATACTTTTGGACCTTTGATCTTGAAGGGTCTTGGCTTCGACAAATACATCACTTCACTCTTGAACATGCCTTTCGGTGCCGTTCAACTGATAATCATCTTGATCGCATCGTACGCTGCTCAGAAGGCTCGTCTCAAGGCACCAGTCCTTGTCGCCCTTGTTGTCCCTGTTGTTGCAGGCCTCGCTATGCTTTATGCTATCCCGAGATCTGATACCGCTGGCCTTCTCGGAGGATATTATCTCCTCGCATTCCTCTTCGGCAGCAACCCTCTGATCGTCTCTTGGATTGTTGGCAATACCGCTGGAACCACCAAGAAGTCTATCATCATGTCTCTATACAATGCGGGATCCTCAGCTGGAAACATCATCGGGCCACTCTTGTTCAACGCCAAAGACGCACCAAAGTATCTTCCTGGTCTTCGAGCTGTCCTCGGCATCTTTGTCGCGCTTGCAATCATCATTTTGTTGCAGCTCGCGAATTTGATGTTCTTGAACAAGATGCAAGCCAAGAAGCGTGTGTCAAATGGGAAGCAGGCTGTCATCCACGATGCCTCGATGGAGGATCATTACGTTGCTGTTGATACCACCGCTGGCGTTGGAGAGCATGCATTTGATTTGACTGATCGCAAGAACGACGAGTTTGTGTATATTTATTAATGCGGCATCGAGGTTCGGGTTATGGTGGACCGCTGTATATATGAGCTATGAAATTATGATCATGCCTTTGCTTTTTGCCCCATTCGTTCACGTTACTTTCCTCCGAGTCTTCGCACGCACAGAATCGATATCCAAATGCTTAGTTGGTGCCATTTTGTCTGATCGAGTAATGATAGCCATTGAAGATAAAAGAAAGTACCGGCCCTTCACTCAGTTCGCCAGGACTATTCCGTTATGAAGCCTCTCTTTGATCTCCCCTATCGACAATGCTCTTTCATCCCTCGCTCCCCTCCAGAAATTCGTCGACCTCAGCACGTCGTCATTCATCAAGAACCACCACTTGACTACAAACCTCTCACTCACCTCCCAGCCTTCTCATCCCAAAGCGTCTTTCCCCAAACCGTGACATCTCTCGTGATGTCTCCCCATATCTCGACTGCACTGATCATATGTTGAGACTGCAGTAACTTGTCTCTGACCGTGGGAAACGGGATGAGATCCACGTAGGGGAGATGTGGTGTTACAGTTTGGAGAGCTGTAGGTTTGAGGGCGGAAGGTGCGGAGAGTGTGTGTGGGATATAGATGTCACGGGTATGAGTTTCCTTGTGGCAGTCTATTTGGAGGATGGCTCCATTGAGGAGTAGCGCGGACAAAGTCCCTAGAGCTCGGACGATGATCAGTTGGTCGGCGAGAGGGTTTGGAGTATGATAGTTGTTGACTGCCGCATCTAAATCAGGTCTGACGGTCTGAAAGTCAAAATCGATTGGCTCGAGCGTGAATTCAGGAGCGCTGTCATTACTTTGAAGCGTTTCTGAGAGAGTGCCATCTGGCAGCGAGTTCGCTTGGTATCCGAACGAGGCTAAGAAAGTTGAATCGATGTAATCTAAACCATCTACTAAATCTTTGGAAGAAGAGCTATTGGTCCCATAGCAAGCGACTACTTCTGGTTCAACGCTGTGGCCCATATGTTGGGGATTATCCTGTGTCTTTGTAGTGTCACGTGGATTTGACCGATGTTTCCTTTTTGTTCTCGGCTGTCTTCCGTACCTCGCCCCTGGAGTCAAAGTCAGAGGATACCTGTGCGGAAGCCAGGAAAGACAACAACGTACTATGCACCCTCTGTGCAATCCTGTTCTGGATCCTGCGCCGAGTCGCTGCATCTTGCACAGCTGACCAGTCATCCCCATGTCCAGACATCCCAGCTACGCTCGTCATCGTATGGCATCAAAGATCTTCAATTCAAATGAGTACAAAAATCCCACTAAGTCTGAGGTGTGATTTCGGTCAGAATATTGAGAGATGGGGTCAGGAAACCGGGAGTGGTCATCATAACGTTGAAGGTCGTGGTCAGCGGGGCTCGCTTCGCAGACGCAAACGATCAGTAAACATGATGAACGGTAGAGCTTTATTATTTAGCATTTGCAAAAGCCGTTGAAAAGAGAATCTATTGGATGGATGGTGCTGACCAGCAGTAGTGACATTCTGCTGTGGTCAGCAAGCGTCTCAGACCAGCTTTGGACACTCCCATGAGGCATTTTTAACCTGCACGTCTTGTGCTCAACACATCGGTTTGTGTTGATCGTACTGAGGACTGTGTATTTCCCAAGAATGATCTGAGTATGGCATGGACGGTCAGAAGATGAACATGAAGGTCAGTCTTAGTGATTTCTCAGCAAGCTCTGATAAAATTCAGACAAGACTTATAAGAGACGCGATGCGAGCATATATATCAAGCTTGATTCACTGAGTTCCATCGACCTGAAAAGCTTCTCCATATCTTCTCATTTATTCTCACCAATCAATTGTTCCTCTCAACTACATTCGAGTCAGAATACGAATCATTTCAAGCTTCCAGAATGCCACCGTTTCCTTCGTTCACGAAGACTTGGCATAGTTCCACCTATCCAGCTATCTCGCCGTCTCGCCCCGAGCTTTCTTTAAAAGGCAAGTCTGTGGTCATCACAGGCGGTGGTTCAGGGATCGGTCTCGCGATCACAAAATCTGTCGCGCAAGCAGGAGCATCGCATATTGTTATTCTCGGCCGTCGCACGGAAGTCCTCGCCAAGGCTGCGGCAATTGTTCACGAGCTTGTAGGAAACAAGATCAGAGTGCACACCATCAGCGCCGATGTCTCTAACAAAGTACAAGTCGAACGAGCATTCTCGCAGATAAAGTCCAACATTGAAAAACCATTAGATATCTTGATCCTCAATGCTGGATTCTACTCCGGCATCCGCCCACTTGGCATTGAGACCGTCGAGGAATGGCAGACCATCTTCAATATCAACGTCCTTGGACCATACCTGATTTCAACTGCATTCATCTCAGCCGCAGCTACAGGTGCAACTATAATCAACGTCTCAAGCGCGATTGCGCACCTTGATCCTTTCCCAGGTTTCGTATCCTATGCCGCGACTAAGCTTGCTGGCTCGAAGATCATGCAGTACGTGCAGCAAGAAAATCCTGAAATGCATGTGGTGGATGTGCATCCTGGACAAGTGAGAGAGACAAATATGGCGAGCAAAGCTACGGAAGGGAGTTACGAAGGTGTATCGCACATTGATGATGGTAAGTCCTGAGGTCCATACATGATTTGTATGCCTGACTAACATTTTCTTTTTGCTAGCAGAACTAGCTGGAGAATTTATTGTTTGGGCTGCTAGTAAGGAAGCTCGATTTCTGAAGGGTAAATTTGCTTGGGTGAATTGGGATGTTGAGGAATTGAAGGCCGCCGCGAATGACATCGAGAGCACAAGAGTGCTGACCCTTGGTCTCGACGGATTGTACCCTAGCAAGTACTAACAGGAAGGGGTAATTGCCTCACCCAAAGGGGGCGAGGGGGCGTCTTCTTGACCCATTGGAAATCAAATAGTGATCAATGGAACCCAATTCGGCCAAAAGAGTGCAGCTTGCCACTGAGAACATCTGCAAGTGTACAGATAACGGATTTGGTGCAGCTCAATTTGTGCATCGCTCTTTTTTGACAAGCGACCAGCTTCAAGTAGAAACGCGAAGGCGAAGCAAGAGTAAATCAAGAATATCAAGGAATGAGAGCGGCCCCTAGATGGCGCTCTTTCTCATGTCAAGTCTCAGCTTCATGCCGGGGCCATCGATAGTCTGCAGCGAGGCAAGGTGCAAAGTAACGAGGGGCAGCATTCTTCATCACTTTTGGCGGCTCTCGTTCCATGGTCGTCAATCATTTACATTCATCTGAAGCTATCGCACCACACATTCAAGCTCATTACCAGGCGATTAATAGATATATCTGAAGTTTTGATTCTGGTACGTAATTAGATTTGCATCAAAAGTGGGTCGAAATGGGATATATATACCTCGAAATCAGTGATGTCCCCACCATCTTCCTCCACAGCATTGAACTCTGCGTTTGTTCCGGCCGGGGCGGCTGCGTCTCTCTTTTTATTGCGAGCCATGAGTAGGGCTCTCAGGGAAAGGGCAACTGCGACCTGAGTCACTGAGCAAGCAAGAATGACTTTGCAGCCGGTAGGGTATTTTGGTGACTCGCTGGCGATGAATGCATGTGGGCCGATGATGTTTCCGACACAATAAGTCATGAACACAATAGCCACACCTGTCGTGCGTTTTGTGTACCCTCCCAAGTTGGTAGCAGGCATTTGCAGAGCAAGGACGAGACCCGTCACGTATGAACCGGAAATGTAGTAGCTGGTCCAAGATTAGCTAAGAGAACCAGAGAGCAGTTAGAGGTACATACCCGAACAGAACGCCAACTTTCTCAGCTTGTGTCTCACGGCCCATCTTCCACAAGAGCGAAGCGCCGATGATAGTTGGAAGAAGGTACATCATCATGACAATTGTGCGAGCATTCTTGAATCGTGATGCAAGGAAGGTGCCACCAAGAATCCAGAATACTTGGAAAGCGCCTTGCGGAATACCGAGGGCGGTGGTGAGGAGCGGTTTCTTGACAAGCCCCTTGATGATGAGCTTGCCAAAATTTGCAATACCGCCGTTGATGACCTCATTGAGAAGCATGTAAAGCGCGAGGAGAAGAACTTGTGGGTCGAGGAGCGCCTCCTTAATTTGGTACCATTTGATTGTTCTGTTGAGAACTCCAGTTCGTCCGAGTTTGGCACGTCCGATCAGCACAGCCTTGTCCTCGAGACTGAATCGCTTAGCGGAGATGATGTTGTCTGGGAGCAGCCAGAGAATCAAGCATCCCCAGAGAACAGTTACTGCACCGCAGATGAGGAAGATCAGCTTCCACACTGGGAATGAGTCGACCTGACCGATGCAGTAAGTGAGAACACCTCCAACCATCGAGCCGACACCGTTGCAGCAGTAGAATACTCCAGCTCGGAAAGGTTGTTCTTGACGCGTATACCACTTAAAATAGTCAGTAAAGTGAACGGAAGCACGATCAAACAAGACCTACCATGCCAACAATCATCATGAAGCAAGGAGTAATTGGAGCTTCAAACACGCCCAAGAGGAAGCGGCATATTGCAAGGCCCGTGAAACTACTGCAAGACGCCGTGATCATCAGGATGCTTCCCCATGATATGATACATCCAGCCACAACCTTTGCCATCAAAGTCTTCTGTGCTAGATATGACCAAGGGTACTCGGCTAGTTGAAGAATTAGCATGGTTTTGTTTCTGGGCTTTGGGTGTGTTGGACTTACCGAACAGGTAGGCAAAGTAGAAAATGCTGCCTAGCCAACTGTACTGATACAATGAAGTATTCGTATCTGTCAGGATATCAAAGACTGCCGAATAAGCCAGTGCGGACTTGTCGATATATTGCAGCACGTAAGTGCCAGCAAGAAGAGGCAGCAGTATCAAATCGATCTTTCGGACCAGTCGCTTGTTAAGCTCTTTGTCGGCAAGCAATTCCTGAATGTATTCTGGGCTGAAGTTGTTGTCGCGCAGAAAAATATCAGCTTCGTCCAGGTTCGAGATCTCTCCTTCGCTGAACTCAGCGACCTTCGGGTTCGAGTTGGTCTTTTCCATCTTTTCATTTGAAGGATCCATGTCGTGAAGTTGAAAATAGGCGAGGAAACTTGACACAGTGCAAGATTGACCTCTTCAGATCTGGACGTGCCTCTTGTTCTTGTACGTCGATTTCTCAACGGCTTCCAAGCAACGTCGATAACAACAAGGGGGGCCAAGAGAGGGCAGCGATCGGTCTCATCCGAGGAAACATCTCGGATATCCCGAACACTTATCCGTTGGTCGTTTGTCACGATAAGACGCACACGATTCATGAACATCCACTTCGGCGCCCACTTTTGCCCCATGTTGACCGGAAGAAGGCCCTAAAAATATGACCGGATGCCCAGAAAGCGGGCAACAACAGGGGAAAGTGGGGTGGCGGGAAACTCTATGATATTGGAAAGATAGGTGGGATGCTGACCTATGTAATTCTCAATGCGCAACTGAATTTGAGACGTCCAAAAGACGTCGATTATTTTGTCGACACGAAGCCTAGATAGCCCAGGATTCCGTGTAGAGTAGATAATAATAAGCAAAGGAAAAGAAATCGCTGATAATATATGCTTAACTCTCTGCGGACAGAAGGTTCGCTTCCTTACCTCGGGACATCTCCGGACTTCCCTTGAAATGACAGCGATGGATCAGCATGCCATGCCTAGCTGTATCAAGATTTAGTCCAACTCCCCAACACGATTTCAACAACTCTTTACTCCCTCGATGTCCAAATTCGACCAAAGTCCACGTGGCTCGGTTGAGACTCCCGGTCTTTCGACTTGGACTGGACTGGCGGGGTAGTGGAGTTCCAAGGGTTTTCCCCAGGTCAGACGCCATCAACGGTCAATTGGTCATACGATGCTGCCTGCCACGTCCCATGTATCCGTAAAGATGTCTTCCAAAACTAAATTGTGCCCTGGTGTTCGTTCTGCTCGTTGTCCAATTTGGCTGGAGTGAAGGAAACTTGACATTGCCAACACTTGTTGACCGAGGCGCTGACAATTGATCCGGGATGCCCAAAGACTTCTGCCTCAGACTTGATCGACAAAGTTGTTAATTGAGACCTATGCGTGACTATGCCCAGTTGGTGATATGCAATCTCCGTACTAGAGATGTAGGCAGACATAACTGGAGTATGTACACTGAACCCGGGATCTTGCTGCTGCTCCATCTCATCAGTGTCTCCTTGTCTGACACTCAACTTTCCGAGCCACATCATACGAACAGGCCACGCCAGCAGTGAAGAAAGGAGTCGAACCGGGAAATCGAAGCAGCACCTTTACCATAAGCCACAAGAAACGAGTTCTGGACCTGGAGTTGTCCTTTTCTGATGGCTTGTATCATTCACATCTGTTATTGTTTTCGTCTGGAGATGACTTAAGACAAACTTGCTGATTCGTACACACGACGACTACCAGCTCATCGAGCTGGTCGCTCATGTTATTATTATAGTTAGTCTCTTTTTTCTGGTACGTTGACTTTTTCTCCCTCCCATCCTTCGAAGAAGTCGATATGTCAGTCCTTTTCAGTTCTTCCCAAGATTCGACTCCGTCACTCTACATTTGCCACAAAGTGCGAATTTCAGAGCTGAAACGAACACGCCCCATAACCTACAGCAATGTTTTCCTCTTCGATCTTTCGGACAGCGGGGTCCATGAATCCGACGGCATTTTTACACCGTATTTCCTATTACATTGTAAAGTCTTTTCTCATGTATCCATCCTCTTGTCCGAAGGATGCGGCAAGAGGCTCTTTTTGCAAACAGCCTTGTCCACTGAATGCCTGGTGACTGGTCATCACAACGAAAATGCCTGATAGAGGTTTGAAGACCCCAGTTGCACAGGTGGAAAGATAGCCTGAAGTGATTAGCGCTGACATCAGATTCATGCCCTGTCAAAATATGCATTCCTGCGGCGACATGCGAGTTGACCAACGGCTCGTGGACTGTCGATGACCTTGGCATTGATGTCAGAACCTTGTCATTGAGGTCAGAACCTTGTCATAATGGACGTACACGAATGATCGGGTCCGAGACATCTAGTATAAATGGCAAACTCTCTCAAACCTCAGATTCCTGCCTGGAGAAACCATATCTAAGTGATTATCAACTTCATTACCTCCCAAAAACCAGTCCAAACCCTCTTCCCTCACTACTTCGGCAGGGACGCTCTTCAGAAATGGCATACCAGAGACAAGATATCCGTGGTGATGACCCTGCTGTCACCAAACTCTATGGTGATAGAACTGTTGCTACTTCTTGCCAATACTTCGTATCGCATGTAACGAAAGACGCGAACATCCTCGATGTCGGTCAGTAAGTCCCCCTCATTACTTGTTTCCTCGACTTAGATATCTACCAGGATGCGGTCCTGGTTTTATCACTTCAGATCTAGCGAAGATCGCCTCGGACGGGAAGACGATAGGACTAGATAACTCAGCCGGTATTGTTGAACAGGCAGCTGCTGCATTTCCACCTTCTGCTGTCCCAAACTTGACCTTCGTCGTTGGAGATGCCACAAATCTCTCCGACTACGCAGACAACACCTTCGATGTCGTGCACTCGCATCAGGTTCTTGTGCACCTTCCCAATGCGGTCACCACGATCAAAGAGTATTACCGAGTCTGCAAACCTGGAGGAATCATCGCCTTCCGCGACTCGTCACCTTCCATCGTGCTGTCGCTGAAGCCAGATTTGCCAGGTATCCGAGCATACTGGGATCGTGCTATGCTCACCATGGAGAAGATGGGTGGTAACACCAAGGCCGGAGACAAGCTGGAGCAATGGGCTGCCGAAGCCGGACTTGGGAAAGATGGTGGAAAGCTAGTCTATTCCAAGAGCCCAATGCGCAACCCGAGTCATACCCATAGAACTGTCGGTCAACCAGCTGAAATGGCCATTCAGTATGGTATGGCATCTAAGGAGGAAATGGACAATTGGCACAAGGCGTGGGTGGAGTGGGATGAGACTGAAGGGAGTGAGTTTGTATTCGAATGCGGGGAGGTTCTGTGCTGGAAAGGAAAGTAGGTGAGGATTTGTTCTTCTATGGCAAACGTTTCTGCAGTCTTCAATATGATTCCGGTGTCTGTACAGTTCGTCTGAAACGTGACTCACCTGGACAATTTCTGCTGTTGTCCTCTTAAATGGCATCCTAAGATCTCACAATCCACCACGCGCCCTCTCTCTTTGCATGCAAGTTCTCTTCAATACCTCTACTACCACTCGTGCATCTCGATTTACATATCATCAGTGTCGATGCTCTCGCTGAGATTCTTTGTTGAGGACCAAAATCAAGTAGTCAATCAAAGAAAGCTGGCTCGCTTGGTCCTGCCTCCGTGCTCTATCGCGTCAGCACCAATTCCATGCATTCCTAGCAACGTTTTGAGAGCTCTTAGTTCGGTCCTTTGATTCCATATTTGACCTTGCTACATCATGACCTTGCAGGATATCGGTTAGAGAGGTGAAAGGTTCCGTCGTCGGGCTCCATGACTTCCCCACTACCACTTCATACCCGCATCGATCATTTGATTCGATCTCAGATAATCAGATAATGACAGGAGTTTGTTAGAACAATCATCTAGTCATCTTGATACCTGATGAGATCCTGACGAAATTCAAACACGATTCGGCCGTTAAAGCAAGCGATAATGCGATAGTTGAAGTGATTAGCACTTTTGCGGACTGTTGATCAATTCTTTTATCTCACATCAAAATATAGTAGCCATTGTATTAGATATAGATGTGTTCCAAATATGAACCGCGCTCGCTTTGATAGATTGTGACGTTGACACGCCATTTTCGTTTAATTTGGTGTTTTATTGATTTATTGTTTGTTGATGCTACAGTAGTCCGCCACTACTGAATAATTCACGGGGTTTCATGTATTCTGGTTCTATTAGACGCCGTCTCTTCGCTTCATGGTTTCATCAAGTGAGTCAATCTGGCAATCTATTTTAGCTTCAACACAAAGATATATATTTTTGGACCCTTGCAGCCCCTCTTCTTTCTTCTTTCGAATCCACAAAGCTTCTTGCGATCATCTCAACTGTCCTCGGTCGCCCTGTCGGGTTCATTCTTGTTCATTCTCTTCGCAAGATCTCATCTGCATTATCACCATGCCTTCCACACGACAGTTCTTCATCAACCTTCGGGTTGATATATTCGGCTCAGGACTCAAAAGGCATAAGAAGCCCGTCTATGAATCGCGAACCTATCGATACAGCAGCAACTCGACACGGAACTTCCACCACGGCAAGCAGCGAAGCTCAACATTATCGACGACAGCACCACCGCCAACACGGATCCCGGAGACCAAAAAATCCATGGACAACGACCGACAATACGACTCGATACCAGGAGCATGGGTAGATGATGAATACCTGAGCTCGAGCATTTCTTCAGCACCATCTTATCGGCAAGCTCAACGCGACCCTGTGCCTTCCTACAACACAATTCGGGACCCCGTAGAGAAGAAAAGTCACACCCCAAGAGGTCACAACACTGTCTACATCAAACCAATGACCATTTCTAACGAGCCTATGGGCACCCGTCGGCACCTAAGGTCAGGTAGTGACGTACTCATCGTCCATCATCCAACACCCCAGGATTTGGACAACGAGAAAAACATCGGCATCGTCACTCCATGACGCAACAGAAAAAAAGAAAAACCCCAACAAGGTGCATCAACGAAAATTCGTTGGAAAGCCAACCTCAAGGCGAGAAGAGGGGCCACTTAGTCGTTTCAGAACGAAGAGCGAATCGAAGTGGACAAAGAAACGTAGTTCAGAGCATAATGTCTAAATACCATCTACCACCAGCAGGATGGATCCTCAACCTCAAATCCTCGGTTGAAGAGTCAACAAGGCCGAGTTGGGCTTCACTGTAGAAGATACAAGGCTCGAGGAACGAAACAAATCGAAACTCCCAACCAAATACAACAACTCACCACAAAGAAGAGAAAAATCCTCCGATCAAAAACAAAGGTCGTGATACACTCCAGTTGAACATCAACTGGGTCGGCGTCTGTCAACGGGAGCAACGTTACCCAAGTAGTCTGACGTCGGCGCCCTCTATGACTCTGGCCTCCACGTGGCAGAGGGTGGAAACGTCTAGTGACGGCTAACAAGACTCGCGCAAGTGCAAAAAAACTCTCGATAGACTGTTCCTTCTTCACAAATTGTTTCAGAGAAGGAGGAACACATTATGAATGAGAAATTCTAAAGTGTCTCCTGCACAGTTGCTTTCGCGACGAGGCCGAGACCAAAGCCGTGTTCTCCTCACGAACACCTTAAGAATCCAAATGAGTCTTTTGATGAGCGTCTCGCGGAAGCGCTTTAGCAGTTTGTATAATGAGAGCCTAGATGTTTTTGTTGACGTCGGAGTCATCTCGCTCATAACCAGCATCCATGCAGGCTGGGTCAACACTACGATCCCAAATGTCCCCATCAACAGAGCCATCTTCATTATCGGTATCATCTTCGAGATCTGATCCTTCGACTTCCGTCTCCCTATCCACTTCCGTCTGCAACCTATGCTCAGTCACAGCGGCAGACGACGTGTCTTTCAGAGTTTGACAGAGTTCGGCCCGCTTCCTTTCAAAAGTTTCTATCCTCTCCTTGACGAGTTGGACTCAAGCCTCCTTTCGTAGCCAAATCCTGGCTACCATAGAGGATTTGGATGAGTTCCGCCCACAACCTGCTCATCCTCTCTGTCTCTTTCTCTCTGTCTTCTCCAGTAGACTGCTGACAGACGCATGAATCAGTCTGATTTCTTTGGCCTGCTTCTCTGGGTCCGTAATCTGATCATAGACCTGCTTTGAAAGCGTCAACATTGCGCCGTGAAGAAACTCGATGTGAGCTTCAGAGTAGTTGATGGTTTGGAGATATGGATCGAGGGCGGAAGCTAGTCTTATCTTGAGTAGTCGGATTTCGAGGCTTTAGGTCGGTATTCTCTGTCTGGGTAGAGGACTCCGTGAAAGCCATAGCTTGTCCTTGAGATCGGGTCTCTGTGACGGGATTGGGGAGGTTGCGCGTCACGATGACAAGTTGGGCTACAGACTGCGTGCTGTGGATGTAAGGGACATGCTGATTTGGGACTTTGGGGGTAGAAAGCTATGGTTTTATTCTTTTCAAACTGTTTCACGTGTACAAAGACTGTCTCCTGAAAAATATTGGATACAGTTAGTTGATGATTTCGATGTGGTATGAAAGCTTTACAAGACATTCTCTCCAATTCCTCCATTTCAAGCCAAACAACGCTTCGATTTGACACTCTCTGGAGCGGTCCTGCTCCAGAACAACCCCCCCCCCCCCCCCCCGAACATGTCAAAACACTGATACAGATCAAGAAAATGCTTCCATAATGATACATAACTATCTGAGTCAAGTAAGCTAACACTCTAAAGCTTCGCTTTCTCCCAACAGGCAGGACAGAAATCTGGGATAACCTCACCACATCCAAGCGGCAAACTCGACACTGGCCCGCAGTACGATGCGCATGTTTTGATTATGACGACTCCTGTATGGCTGCAGAATTGGAACTGAACTACTGCACACTGGCACATTCTGAATTTGGTGGAGCGGAAAATTGTGGTTTGGAGTTGACAAGCTGGAATGTTCTCCCTGGCGATTTTGTTGGTGTCAGTAAGGCACTGTTATGTCGACGGAGGGTCTGATGAGAGACAAGTGTATTGCTGACAGCAGCAGATGCTACGAATCTTGCTTCTATTGTAGAAGATTAAGTTTCTTTGTACATTGTTGCATTCACTCAACGAGCACTTTTTTTTCCCTTTGCTGAATCTCGCTAATTTTCTTTCATTCGTCATCTTGTTTGTTTACCCGCTTTATCATCACGTCTCTCACAGCCAGGCAGGCACCTTTGTATTGATGTTCTATCAAATAAAAACCTTTATATATAGACAATGAGATTGTTGAGATCAAGCAAATATCTGCCTTTGAGGAGAAATAGAACAATGGGTTTCTATAAACATAAATCTGTCCAAGGAAGCCCCCGCCCTGTACCTCATTTTGGCATCAGATCAGCGTCATCTCATCCAATCCAAGTCGAACAGCATTTGATCGAGGTCTCTTATTTGGAAACATATCAATTCCTAAATAAACATACTATTCACATACACTTCAAATATAGTGGCGATCAAAATGGCATACTACGATCCATCTTCGTCTAGAAACTACAAGCCATCACGCAGGCGTGATTCGTTCACCCCCACATCACCTCCAAACATTACACCAGGTGGCATGCCACGCACCAGCCGAGTTTCTACTCGTAATTATGCCTACGCGCATTCACCCCCAAGGCCCTCGTCGCCGCCTTCTTTCTATGCTGAGAAGAAATCATATTACGACACACCAAAGGCTAGAGCTGCCCATGCCAAGAATGCTCCGTATGATGAGTATGATATCCCTTCTTCACCTCCACCATCATTTCGCGCTGAAAGAGGTTCGTATTACGACACCCCTAAAGCTCGAGCTGCTCATGCCAGAAATGCTGCATACGATGAGTACGATATCCCCTCCTCACCCCCACCTTCTTTCCGCCCCGAAAAAGGTTCGTACTACGATTCACCCAAATCGCCGGCTGCCCACTCCCAATCCCACTTCCAATCCCACCCCAATTCCAGATTTGGAGCACCCCCCTCCTCCTCTTCCTCCTCCCCACCACCACCCCAAAATCCCATAACAGACACCTCCCCCACCCCCTACACCTATTCTGACGACGAACCCACCCACATTCCCATCGCCCCAATGCCATGGAACAACTACTCCAGCTCCACTACCAAGGAAGAACTTATCAACTTCTTCATTGACGAGGGATATCATCCTAGACGAGCAGCTGCGGCGGTGGACCGAGAGTTCGCGGCTTATGCACCGCAGTATCTGGCTGGGACGGAGGGCCCGGGGATGCCTAGAGTGGAGGTTCCTGCTTCTGGTGGTGGTGGGAGAGGAGGGAGTGAGGGTTGGGGTGGAAGCGGGCAGAGAAGTGCCAGGACGAGAAGACATTCTCCTCCGCCTTCGGCGTATCGTTCTCCTTCTCCTGTTCCTGGAAATGGGTCGAGACACAGATCTTCATCTGCTTCGGGATCGGGATCGGGCTCGTCGTGGAAGTATAGAGCACATTCTCCCCCGAGGAGATCGGCGTCGAGGAGAGAAGGGGAGAAGAGAGAGATATGGGAGAGGGACGAGCGTACAATGACGCCGCCGAGGGCCCCGAGTCCGCCGCCTGCTGCAATGAGAGAGGAGGTGAAAAGGATGAGGAGATGGAGAGGTAAGTGATGGAATGAGAGGTAAGTGCTGTTTTTGCTTGGTACTGATAGAAAACCTTTTTCTCATCTTCGAAATTGTATAATGTCATATGTGAACATTCTGTGTCGTGCATCGAATTCTGTGACCTGTGAGTTTGGAATAGTCTAATATGGAAGGTTGGTTTGGGAAGACTGATGTGAAGCATTGCTGCCTTTAGCGAGTCTCACATGATTGCTCATTCAATGTCATGAGCATGAGACTGGAAAATGGGCTGTTCCAGGAAACTGGACCTGCGAAGGTTCAGATAATAACTTATGCCTGAGTGCGAGAAAACACCTTTAAAAGTTTGGAATTGACAACGACTTTCGTCGTGACCCTGCCAAAGTGAAGATCGGACAGGCACTTTAACTTAGAAATACATGGGACTACGTGAATCGGTCACAGTCAGCTAATATAGCTTATTAAGACAAAGTTGGGACCTGCCTAAAAGCATCAATTTCCGCATATCATGGCTGATGTTCCTTCAAACATCATCCACCTCCCTGATCTCGAACCCAAGCATCTCATTACTCACTACCGAATTCTCATCTACCAGTTTCCTTGCTGTATTAACGCCCGAGGCTGGAACGCGATACTCGAATCGCTTCCCTTTAGCAGGTACTCGCCCATCGGGTAGTGGATATGGGAAAGGTAGGTATTCCGGCAGAAGAACCAATTGCCGCAAGATGGAAGCTTGGTCCCACGCGATGTGCTCGTGATAGAGGCGATCACCACGGACATTTACTACTGACGTGAATGGGATCCGAACACTTTTTCCTGTTGGAGGGATGCCAGGAATACTGGAGTTTGTCAGCTTGAGATCTTGATGGGGTTAGGAGCGGGGACAAACAGCCAGTCGATCACTTTGTCGTGTGTGAAGCAAAATATGAACTCGTCAATAACACGGTCGGTTCCGACTGTTCGGGAGATTAGTTCCAGAGCAGTATCTTCTGGATTGTTGAAGATGAAGTGGTCACGGTAAAACGCTGTCAGTGCTGAACGTCCAATACCTCCCGTCATCTAACACTCATCAATACAATCATGTCCGTATCGTCCCTGAAAGTGATGCTTACTGTAGGAATATGGTTTACGTATGGCTCATCAACCATAGTTCCCATCGTCTTCTCCACATCACGCTCGCCGAACTCGAACAAACAGTGCTCGTCCCAAATAGCCTCCAAATCGAATTGAGGTCCACCAAGATGGTTCCTGAGAAATCCCAATGTGCGAGTGTGAGCCACACCTGCTGGGCCGGCCTGATAGTGCTCGTGGCCTGGCAAGATGAAGTTTGTTGAAGATACATTTTCATAGATGTGAGAGGTGTCCGATTCTCGACTGAGAGTGACTTTCTCTGCACTGTGAAGCAGTAATGGCAAATCTCGGACGGAAGTGGGCTCGCCAGTGAAACTAACAAGGCCAGCTGTCTGCATCGATGTACAGAGTTGAGCCCAAGCCTCTTTTGAGAGAGGCGCGTACACTGCTCATTATCAATCTCAGATCCTCATAACCATCAGAACAGAGTAAAATATCGGGTATATAATACCTATGATCCCAATTTTCTCCTTCGAGGTGCACTGCGGCAAGTCTAACAAAGCCTTGATCGCCTGTTCGTAATTGTCAAGGGCACCATCCACGTCCACTCTCGCTTCTACTACTGCATAACCTTCTTCGGCCCATTTTTGCAGCGGCTCCGGATCTAGGGTCTTATTCACATCCGCAGAATTTCTGCCTTGGTAGTCTTTGGGCACAACAAGCAGCAGTCCTGGACCTGCTCCTCGTCTTGAAAGTGGGATCTGGAGTAGCACGTCAGTTGCTACTGAAATGGGCTTGGCTGTGAGGTGTGAGGTCTTGTTCTCGGGGGATGCCATATTCGATGCTTGCGATATGAGAGTTGGAAATTGGGTTGTGATAATAATGTGATGCCGTCTGATGGCTGGACGGAAGCCAAGGTTGGGGTAGATCGGATGGTCATCATAGATGGCAAGCTAAAGCTGGATGTGTGGAACTATGATGCTTTTGCGCAGATAGAAAACCTCACATCCCATTTTTGAGAGTCGTAATATTATTGCAAGCATATTGATGAAGGCCAAGCAATTTGTCAAGCAAACTATGTTCAACTGCAAAGGCAGAGAGAACTTCGCCAGGACAGGACGAGCGAAGACATTCGCGTGACCTTCGGCACGTCGCGGCAGAGAAGCGGGGCCGACGCATGGCCTGATGCCGAAACCTTCATTTCGCACCAGATCCTTTTGACAACATCGTCTCTCCTCTGGATCGTAACTTTTCAGCCAAATCATCCATCATTTGTTGCGATTCAACAGTCTCTGGAAGTATATGCCTCAACCTGTTCCTTTACTTTCTCTCATCAGAATCGGCTCTTCTCCAATCAGTGAAACATTCCATCACATTCTGCTTCCACCTTTCATCAACTTCCTGTTCTTTCTTTTCATTCGTCTGGTGCAACTCGAGAAAACATCACGTTTCACATTTCCTCCACATTTTCCTCCCACGTGGTACGCAATAGTGAGCTGTTCCAAGTCAGTTGTGATCGGCCGCGGATAGCATGAACACACCAGGAGCCGCGTTGCACGGAAAAGCTTGGTGGCTACGTCATTGGACCCTGAGTAACCACCACACGCAGGAACCACCACCCCACCAATATTCGACCTCGATCGAGAGTCTTCCTCGATTCTATCTTCTTCCCTCAAGTGCTCGTTCCTCTCTTCTCTTCGTGAAACAAGATCTCAAGCTCTTAACATAGGATGTGCGCCGACACTCCGAGTCCATCAACACCCGGCCGACGGCAAACACGATGGAACACTCTGGCAATTCAAAGAGACGTCGAGGACTCGGCATTGTGACGGCAAATGCTTGCACTGAGTGCCGAAAGAAACGAGCTAAGGTGGGCATGCCGTGCTTGCTTGAGATTCGAGAAGTCTGAAGCTGAATGAATTCCTCCAGTGCGATGGAAAAACGCCATGCGGAAGATGCACTGCCCAGAATGTCGATTGCCACTATGAACTACCCGTCCGCCAGTCGAAAGAACAGATGAGATCCGATATCGATACCCTAAAGACACAACAAAGACAAAATGAACGAGTTCTCTCTGCTTTGGTGTCGGGAGAATCATCGGAACAGGTCCTGGAACAACTACGATCGGGCGAGACCGTTGAGAATATAGTGGACAAGCTGGGATTGGGTTCGCAGTCCTCGATTTCAGGGAGCAACAACAGCACAAGCTTTTCTCGGATGATTGATCAACAGACCATTGGCAATGCATTAAGTAAGGCCAGAAGTATGGTCAGTTCACCACTGTCATTACTTGGATACAGCGATCAAGAAGGGTCCGGAGGTCCGAGTCGAGCCGAAGGTACGGCATGGCCAGCCTGGGGCTCAGGAAGCAACCCTTCGACCCAGGAGCCGGAGCCTATGAACCAGGAAGTCGCCAACCAGGATGACAGTATGGTCTGGGATGTCGAGCCTCTATCATATCCCCAGCAGGCTTTGGCCAGTAATCCTTTGATAGGAACATGGTACCATACCTCTGAATCGGACTCCATGTCACGGCGACAGCTTCAGGAAGCAAGAGGCCATGGACAAGCAACAATTCTGGGGCCAACATTCGGCATGGAAGAGAAACCAGAGGCACAACATCCGAATGCCAATCAAGGCTGGACTACAGTCACAAATGATGGAGCATTTGTAGAGCATCTGATGGCCCTATACTTCTGCTGGGAGTACCCAACCTTCGCATCTTTGAATAAGGAGCATTTCTTGGAAGATATGAGAGCAGGAAATCCAAGATACTGCTCTCCTCTTCTTGTCAATGCTTTACTTGCTGTTGGCTGCAGATTTTCCAACCAGCCCAATGCTCGCACAAATCCGAATGATAGCAATACGGCTGGGGATCACTTCTTTGCTGAGGCTTCAAGACTTCTGGATCTAGAGACTGATCGGCATACCCTGACAACTATTCAAGCACTAGGATTGATGTCGATCCGCGAAGCAAGTTGTGGTCGGTCGAGTCATAGCATATTCCTGTCGGGCCAATCTATTCGACTCGCTATCGAGATGGGGCTACATTTCGATGTTCAGGATGATAAGAGTGAGGATGCCAAATTGGATCATGCAGTTCGATCGGCCACATTCTGGGGAGCTTTCTCTTTAGACCAGTAAGTGACTCACTGGAATGTTTTGTCTGATTCTTGTTTCCCCAACATCTAACCTCAAATAGGGTGTGGTCAATGAGTATTGGACGGTTGCCTCATTTTTCTCTGAATGCGAAGCTAGTGACGAAGCCCCCGATTGTGGAGCATATCGAAGCTTCATCCTGGGTTCCATACACGGACGATGGTAAAGTCTTCTAAGCATATTGAAACCGCAAATCTAACTGTCGTAGGCGCACCTCTCGAGACTGCTTGCACTCAACCTTCAAATGTCCGAAGCGTGTACAAAACCTTTTGCGAGCTTTCTGAGATCGTCCACAAATCTCTCTATATGCTATATACACCAGGGAAGCCTGTGACCAGCCAAAGTCTCAATAATGTATATACGGAGTATATCCGATGGTATTCCGAAATTCCATCAACTTTGCGGCTTGGTCATAACTTCACACCCTCCGTCCTCTTTGCACAGTACGTAGTGCCACGTTCTTATCGCTGTCCAAACTAACTTATTTTAGCATGTACTACCACACGGCCATTCTGCTCCTTTTCCGTCCCTTTGTCAAGCTCAACATCACAGGGTCCGGCGTTTCACCCCGTGACCTTTGCCAACAAGCAGCAAATACCATCTCCATCCTTCTCAAATCCTATTCTGATCTCTACACCTTGGAGCGTACACCATCCTTCGTTCCATACTTTGTGCTCGCCTCGACAATAACGCACGTCATTACCTTTGGTAACCACCAAGCCGGGCCGGAGCAGCTACAAGCCGCGATTGCAGACCTGCGGCAAATGCAAAGCTGTCACGGGTTCGCGAATCGAGCTCTCAACATCGTTCGCTTCCTTGTCGCGCATTGGGATGTCGCCTCCACAATGCTGTATTCTGATGAGGAAGATGCCGCGCAGGACTTCGCAGAGCTTTGCCAATCTTCACCGTCGTCAATGAACTTCTTCTGCCCAAACGTCGAAAAGTCAGATGTTGACAATGGCATCGGGCCTGTGCCTGAAGGGGGCGCGCCGCTCTTCTGGCCATTTCCTATGCAAGGGCGGCCGCTGATCAATTCGAAAGGTGCGTCGCTCAATGAGGCGGGGTTCAGTGTTCGAAAAGACTAAGCAGTGATGCTTGGACAGTATGGACATCACCAGCATGAGAGAGAAGAGGGAATGGAGGCCGAGCTGCCACGTAACATGAGGCGGCATGAACACCTCAGGAAACCCACGAACTCAGTCAACGATGGCACTTTAACCGAAGCCTTGAGTGACCATGCACTGTACGACAGAGATTCTCATGGTTTAGCGTGCTACAAAAACCGTTGTTTGTAACGACTTTCAGTGCTCTTTCCCCAATTCGGAGGCTCGTCACGATAAGCCGTTGGGGCCCAGACTCACAGACCATGCCGACGCACGCGATGGCAGCTGGTCGAGAGATGCCCAAATGTCGAAGCTGGAAGTTTGTATAGCTTCACTTGCTTGCCTAAATAGCGTCCGAGACTCGAAGTTGCACCAAGCCGCAACCATCCTCCTAAAACCCGACCTACATGGGTTTGACAGGAATTTGCTCAGCTATAAAGGAGGTGACCGAGGTCTGTTGCACAGTATACAGATACCACCATGGCAAGCGAAGATACTCGAAGCTTCTCTAATAGACAAACAAAATCATCTCTGGTCAGATGCCCGGTCCATACAGGTAGCTGGTGGCAAATATCGAGTTACAAACTTTGCACATATAACCAGAAGAGAAAAGAAATGGCTGCCTATGGTGTCCAAGAACGGCAACCCGAGCTGTTCTCGTGATGTGCGGGTAGAACCGGGTTGCACAACCAAGCAAAAGGTCACGAAGCTTGAGCAAGTTTTTGTTCTTTACTGGGCGGGCAGGCTATGTTCGTATTCGTGTAGGACTGTAGCGTGGGATTGGAAGTTTGTAGGGAATTCCCGAACCGGGAACCGGCTCTTCTGGGTTCGGGGTATGTATGGGTATGTATGGGTATGTACTGGGATTTGGGAATCGGGTTCGGGGAATGGGGACCGGGTGTTGATGGGTTCGGAGGTGAATATTCAATATATTGATTGTTTGGTCTTGATTCATGCCATATGTGAACGATCTGTGCTGTACTGCGGACCGATTGGTCGGACAGATAGTGTGCGGGCGCTGGGAGACGAGTGTCTCCTGATCATTTGTTTACTTCATCGATAGTTCTTCTTGGTTTGTTTTGATTCGATTTTCATTCGCCTTACTGTGCCGAAAAGTTTACAACTCTCTCAAGCCTCTGCCTCGGCGTTTGCTCTGGAGAGTGGACTCTTATGGTAGGTAGGTGAGGGCTGTTTGCCAAGATGGGAAGCTACTTTACTAATACAGACATTATCATGTCGCTGTACATATCATGCCGGTAGTTGGTTCTTTCGGCTCTGTTGAGATGATGCAGGAGCCCGACCAAGCAATTCGGCTATCTGTGGTTGAGGAATCTTTAGGGCTTCGGTGTGCAAGCAGCCTTGTTGAGGGTGGACTGCGGAATGGGGACTTGGCAATGATCAAGATAATGCGGGTGCCCGTCTTGAGATGCTTGGGACCTGGGATGGAACGCCTGGAGCAGGTTCTTGATTGTTTGTGGTCATCATCTGTCCGCTTGCATACTCTGTTCCCAGGAAGCCTCTGGCTGTCGGTAGATGGGATTTGCATTGCTGAGTCTGGATGGAGATGATGCAGGCATCCGGCCGGAGCTGCGGTTGGGTGTGGGGATTTGGGGGAGATAGAATGCAGATCTATTGACGATAACCTTGATTGGCGTGAGAAGGGCACCGAAAGGCCATAGGAACTACAGGGCTGGCGGTGAAGATCAAATCAATTTTATGCTCTGGCTTGGAGAGGATCACCTGCTTGCTTGGGCGATGCCCACATCGGTGTTGAAGAGCGCAACTTTGGGCTAGCTGTCGGCACTTGGTCACAACAAGATGCTGCAAGTACCCATTCGGAAGGTATTGAAGCCAGGTTTACGATGTAAAGAAGCCGTTCATGGGATTGTGGCTGCGGCATGGGAGGTGATCAGCTGGCCGAGATGTCGGTGCTGTGATTTTTCTGCAAACAGCAATCTATCCTGCAATCTGCCTGCTCGCATAGATGAGATTAGATTATGCAAAGCCATGGTTGGAGACAGGAATCAACAGGTAAAGAACAAAGTTATTGCTTTTGGTACGACAAACTTGTTCCTAGGAGGTTTTGCTTGAAGAAAGCATAGCAAACAAGCCTGGGGGTGACGAGCTTCAGCTCTGTTCGATGTTATGCGCCTATTGCTCTTCTCGAAACTCCCAATTTCCTCTTTTGTCGACCCAGGACTTTCCGTCCTTACAGTTCCTCGAATCTGCCAAATGTCATTCAGCTTATTGGTGACATTGTGGTGCTGCTTCCGAGGAGTTGTCGAATCATCCTTGTCCTCGTGGGTTTGAATCGCGTGGCCGTGTGGACGCTATGTAGTACGAAGTATGATGTGGTACTTCGGTGAGAAGCAATCCTTCGAAATTCCAAGACTGCGTTTGCTACATTGGAAACGCGTTGGGGCTATGATCTCGACGCCGCACAGCAAGAGATGTCCGAGAAATCAATGGCCAGCTCCGAGGAGAAATCAGATATCAAGTTCTCAGCCTCGCAGCCTCAAGCGTAGCTGCATTATCGATGTTACACAGCATGCAAGCAAGAAAGTCGTTGGAGAGTGACATAAAAAGTTGTTTTGTCGGCTAGATACTGGATCTTGGGTGGCCGTCCACTGTTCGTCAATGGCGGATTGATCGATGGCTTAAGCCGCAAACATGATTTCCGGGACTGAGATTACCTGCTCTCGAAGGTTTCGAGTTGTACTGAGAGGCTTGATGACTTGCAGAATGAGAGCAAACATTGTGTCGGTGAGGGTCGTGTAACAGACCGGTCTAGAACTCGGGGTTTGGTGTAAGTTTCTGGGGTTCCGGGGATCGTGAACGGCGAGGTGATTGGTGAATTGGGGTCACCGAGACAGGAACTGGCACAAGTGGCTTACTATCCATACACGTGGAAGAAGACCCTGAATTGTTGTGTTACTGACGAAAGGAAACTAAAGGAGGGGTAGTGAGCAAGTTTGGAGGACACGTATCCTTGACTTCAGCTCTTGAACATGCGAGCGTTAATTCCCTATCGAAGCTGATCAAACATGTCGAAGTAGGATTTGAGGAGTCACTGAGGATGGAGACACAAGCAAAAGAAGTTTCAAGGACACGCAAGATTTGCGGCGTAAGAACGATTCTCTGACCAACCTCGGCCCAGAATCGTCGTTGACGGACGAGTCTTTGACCTCGCCAAGCTAGGTTGCTCAGAGCACTTTGATTCCAGCAAGTGGAAGCTTGTGATAAATTGAGGCGGTTATAGTTGCTGACGGAGACTTTCGTGACGGGATATACGGGTCGGACATGGGTTACACGCTGACGGGAACGATGAGGTAGTTTCCCGGATCCACAAACGTGCTGACGGAATGAAGAGTCAGGGACGGCTTGCCTATTTCAGAGCTTTATATTGGTACATTTTTACTTCATCACCGTTCCCATCTTGTCGTGAACTGGTTATTGTGGGAAAGGAGGGACCTCCAGCCAGTCAGGACGTTAATCGAGCAAGTCAGTAAGCAGGCAAAGTGCAGGGCTTAGCGCTGTCTACACGAAGTCAAGCAGAACAAAGGCATTTCGGTGCAAATGCCGTTCCAATTCTTTCTCGAATTCCCATCCATCCACCAATCACGGGCATTTTCGTACCCTCATCATCCAGTACCCAGCTGCATCAAATATGCAGCCCGGTAGGCTCCGTGCACCCTTGGCCAAGCGATTCAGCGGGTGGCTTCAGGGTTTGCTAGTGCATGCAGGCATTGCAGGCTCGCCTCAAGAATCAGCCCACAACACCAGTTGTCGTCCGTTGCTCTCGATAACTCGTTCGATGCCACTGCGATGCACCAGTGACCTTCGTTCTGCCATTGGCCAATGGGTGTTGGCATTGAACCTTCGGTGCAAGCCTACTTGGTGTCAAGTGCACTCTCCGCTGTGTTGTCCAACAGCGATGCGCTCCAAGAAGCACCCCGAAGAGCTGTGTCCAGTGGACAAGAAAGCCCTGGAAAGGCCTCGAGGAAGTCCTCCCCGAACCTTCATACCATACCAATATAGTTTGCCGGCAGATCAGATCAAAAACCCAGCGTTGAGAGGTCCCCGTGTTGCTTCCCTTCGTCCACACAAAAGCCCTTGTTGTGCTGTCGGAGGCGCCCGCCAGCTTTTTATTGCTGCCAGCCTGTAAGTGTTTGTGCTGAGTCCTCACACTGGAATGGGTCTTGGTGGCCTCGACCAGGATCCAGAAATTGTCACTCCATCGGTCCACTTACTCGTACGATCACGAGTATGAACCGGTCCTGAGGCTTGCACTCTCCAAACACTTTCCAGACTACGGAGTCATCACGATGGTCCCTGACTTACCGATATTCTCTTGTTGAACCGACGAGGCTTCCGCTTTTGATAGATACATAAGGTTCGTCGCCCCAATACGCCTGGCACGTCATCTATTCTGGACAGGACATCAATTCGTCAAGAATATTTATCTTTATTATCATCATCTTCATCATTATCATTCCACATCACACTGATAGTCTCAGTCGTATCTCCTTTCGGCCTCGGTACCCAAAATCGCGCCTAGAGGATATATTCAACTAGAACCCATCCTATCGTCCAACAAAATCGGACCATTCTTTCATCAGCAGGATCATTCTTGCAGGACTGATTTCTTGATTCAATCCCTTGCTCATTCATTCAAATGGCTATCGATTGTTGCCAAATCCCCAGTGTCGACTACTTCTCAACCCAGAGGAGACCTTCAGTACGTCTACCTTCTCTTAGCCTGTCATCAATCAGCACCTTGCCTTAACACAACTACTGGACGACATATCCCTCACTTCCTGTCGTGGGGGCTTTGAACACTTCACTCACTTTCACACCACTTCAACATCACCTGATGCCAACATGAACTGACATCGCTTCAACTAGAACTCAATATCAACATTTGGCTGGGACTCTAACTCATATAACGACCCGGGAGTTGCCTCGGACTCGTGCGACTCAACCCTACCATCACCTACTTCCCCAGAGCCACTAGCATTCCCACCAACGGCTTACACTTTACCTAAGCAAGAGTTCAAGCCAGACATCAAGTCTGAACAAACATTCAACTTTGGTACCTTCGAAGACTGGATGCGTTGGGACGACCCGAGTGACGCAGCTCTCTCGCCGACTTCCGAGGAGTACTTCCCCAACTTCAAGGCCGAACCATCTTCTCCTTCCATGTCCGGCTTGGAACTTCAAGGCAGCGGATACGGAACTAGAGGATCGACTATGACCGACGATTCTGCAGTATTTGGAGAAGACCCAATGTCAGAAGAACCCCTCTTCCAAACACCAGGTGCATTGATCTCGCCGCCCATGACCGACCTGCCCAATCGCGAGGGTCTCTACTCAACACCTTTATCTTGGACTCGACCAGTTGCTGGTACAAGACAAGCGCAACAGTACAGCGGAACGCTCACACCCCAAGAAGAATCCAAGCTCCGCAGCATCGCCATGCCATCCACACAACCGCAATATCCCGCCTCACCATCCTCATCTCCCTCGTCACCCGACCCAACAGGAAACCGCAAACGAAAGTCAAGCGTAGAGGAAGAGGAAGAAGACGATGAGAGCCCCGAGCCAGCCAATGGGCGCTGCCCACCTGTCAAAAAGACAGCACATAATATGATCGAAAAACGATATCGCACAAATCTCAACGATAAAATCGCCGCACTTCGGGACTCCGTTCCCTCATTAAGAGTCATAAGCAAGAAGAACTCCCGCGGCGAAGAAATACAAGAAGATCTGCAAGGACTCACACCTGCACATAAGCTGAACAAGGTATGCTGCCTCTTATCTCTTCATAGTCTCGCCTATCACTGACATAAAACGAAGGCAACCGTCCTCTCCAAAGCAACAGAATACATCGCGCACCTCGAGAAGCGTAACAAATACCTCGCAAAGGAAAACACAAGCTTGAAAGCCCGCGTCGACGCGTTTGAAATCCTCGTCATGTCGAGACAGCCGCAGAATATGCAACAGGAGCAGCAACAACAGAATAACATGAACCGCTCGCAGCGGAACTCGATAGTCGGGAGGCAACAAATTCCGTCAAGACAACAGTACTTCATGGATGGGATGATGGGTCCTATCTGAGCCCTCCATCCCGCCTACTTCATTATATTCTCTGCATGTACTCGGCGGCTTTCTTGTATGGGAAGAAACAGCATAGCAATCGCGCAAGCCTGGGCGGTCTTCATCATCATTTTAGTTGTTCTGTCGTTCTCAGGCGTTATAGGATAGGACGGGATGGGAAATGAACGCAGGATACCCTTGGCCACCATCTGGATCTGTCTGCCCCCTTTTGCTCGTGTGCAAGGGAGTGCGAAGATTGAGTGAGCCTCTTGGTGGGAAAAGTCATGGGTTGGAGTTTTTTGTTTTGCGTTGGCAGAGGAGGGAGATCACATGTAGCATATCATAGTTTCTATGACTCCACTTTTGAAACATATCTTGTACATTGCAGTGGGGTTGAGATGTTTTAGTGGGGCGGTGGGGGAGCGAGAGGTCGCTGTGGTGTGATATCGCCACAAGCTACCCCAAGTCAACTGCGGAGCCGCTTGAAATAAATATTTTTGACACCTCACCTACTGCCAATCCCACATCGCGATGAGAGAAATTGCTGTTCAAGTGCTCGCTGCTCTCCAACGTGATGGAGGTAGTTGCATTTTCATGCGCCTTCCAAAGACTCCGTCACTTCTCATCACTACATCCCGACAGACCAAGCTATCATGATGCAGCCCTATGAGAATCTAGACCGTTCGATTCTGCAACACAGAAGGCATGCATATCTGCACCTTTGAAAACGATTACCCTGGAAAGCAGCCACCTCATGTAGAACCTTGCGGCATGCGGGCTGATGAGTAAAGCGCTTGCATCCTCATCCGAAGCGTGGATGTCAAAGAATGGTTAGCTTCACGGCACACCAAGTGAGATGTACCTGGAACTCTTCTGATCGATCCGTCCAAAACTTTCCAAATTATGTGTGCCGAAGCTCTGGGGTTGTTTCGAGAGTTGAGTACAATGTGCAGTTCTGACATACTGTGCCAGCCCTGGTTGCTTCCAATGTCAATATCTCGCTAAAGACTTTCACCACAGGCGAGTAAACAAACATCCTACGTTTTCAAGCTCTAGAGCCATAGAGGTCGATAAGACGGGAAAACAAGACGTCTAATAAGTACCTTGGTTATTTCAGTGTGTCGTAATTGCCGAACGTTGTTTCTTCATCTGCGGATGCAACCTAGGACTCTCGCTCATCATCGTTCCCTTCCCTTGCGTCTGTCCGTTGATTGGCACACCATCATTCAATACATAATGTTCAGTAAGGAATTCTGTGCTTCGCGCCTTCCATTTCTTGTTACATCATGGAGCCCAGAAGTCGGCTCCTTCTACTCATGACCATTTTTCATCAACCCGCCTTTCCTCTCCCTTCAATGAAATGCATCGTCGTTCTCCCAGCATCTTAACCAAATTTGTAGGATACGACCACTCAGCTTCTCGCCCTCCTGAGTGTCTTTATACGTCTCCAGACTTCATTTCAAATTCTCCCTTTTGTTTTACACCGGCCCTCAGATCCACCCTCGAGGTAGCCTGCCTACCTAACTCAATGGAGAGTCAAGTGCGCGATCAAATTGCTCGTACATGTCCCGTTTCTGGGTGAGCTCGTACAATGAACGACGGCTGAATGATGCACAGCCTCAAAGTTTACTTGCATCCCTCGAAGACAATTGCACCTGGTTCACTCGCATATACACAAGCCAGGCACTGGATGCAGCACGATCGACGATCTTGGGAGAATTGGGGACAATTCGCAACCATGAGACTACGCTTCGTACACCGGATCGTATGACCTTTCCAACCACCTCGAAGTCGTCTATAAGTTGATAGACACACTCATGTGCACAGACACACATCTTACATTTCAAGGATCCTCGGAGTTGTCACCAAATAAACATCAATAAAGCGCGGCATCAACCGAAACTTTGCGGAGTAGAAAAAAGCCAAAGATATTGCTACTTACGCCAGACCAAAACGTCACGTACGGGTCAAGTCGCATAAGGTCTCGCAGCACCCACTCAGAGAAGTGGGTGAGCTCGCGTGGATGAAGTCTGATGCTCGGACAAAAAACTTAAATGCTCGGACTTGTTTGTGTCAGTGCTGGTGTCAGAGTTCGAATGAACCTCACGGGCTGTGGAATCGGAACATGCCTCAAATCGGTACCTGGATCTCTTGGTTTGCTTTTCTCTGAGTCTTTCAGCTCCGCAAAACCTCACTTTCGACTCAATTATGCCTGGTCCATGGTTTTGAGGTGATGGTGAGCAAGATCTCAGCTGAACCTTGGCCACTGGGTTACGAGTGTGGTTTGTGCCAGATCAAGCTTCGCGATTTCTTGTACAGACCGAGAATATACGAGGGCCAAGATTGGATTCGAGATAGAGATACATGTCCGCATACCGATCTGCTGAGCAGAAGCGGGCGATTTTATCGGCAAGCCGAAGGGGAGTACGATCTAAGTGTGATGTTCGTACAATAGCCACCTCTTGTCTTACGGACGTACGAACGACTCACCAACGACATTACATTATTCCCTTGTACGACAGTAACGCAGCAAGAAGAAGGTTCAAGTGATTCACCGGAGATAATACCCCACTTAGTACAGGCCAAGGAACGGATATCTAGCGAGGGTTGAAGGCTGGACCATCAACACGGTCTGCAAGCGCGGGGCAAAGCTCCAAGATCTCAGAAAGCCGGGGGGTCGCGTGGCATTTTGACGGGTGTCCAAGATCATGGGAGATGGGATGAGAGTATTAATACCCACACTTGATCCGGTTGGGTACGGGCCATTGGCTGCTCAACCATGCCCTAAATATCACTATCCGGGAGGGGGACCGAATGCGAGTCCGACTCGGCTTCGCAACATCTTCGCACTGTCGTACGTTCGTACCTCCGTACTTCCAACATCATTATTGGATAGTTGGACAGACCGCGCCTGTGTTTGGACAAGAAAATTGTTGGTTTGCATAAAAGTGCGAGGTGTGCGAGATGGGTGGACAACTTGCACAATTACGACTGCTCATCCGAAGACCCTGGTTTCTTGGAGATGGAATTCTTGATACTTATATAACAGCGACGGGCGTTTCCTGTCAACCTCGACTTTCCGTTTAACTGCCATTGGCATAGCTCGACACACGGTGACATTCACGCTAGGCGGTACCACACCTCTTTCGTTTCTGACCGACTCAGCGACGAGAGCCTCAACTATTTGTTCAAAACTTAATCCCAAGTCAAGTAGACTACACTACGCGAACTTCGAGCGTTGTAAAAGCAAATTTCTCCACCATGGAGAAACCAGAAGGTGATCTCGAGTCTGGCTTGAGAACTTCCCTCAGCAAAACAGTGGAAAGCGAAAAGCACGATGCAGCAGACACAGAAAGTGTTAACGAAAACACACCAACAAGACCAGAAACAGCATTGGAGGAAGTTGATCCCACAGCAAAGTTCATCGTGGATTGGACAGAAGGAGATCCAGAAAAGCCAGTCAATTGGACGAAGTTCAAGAAATGGAAGAACTTATGGATCGTCAGCGCCATTACCTTTATCACGTACGTCTCCCTAATATCAACACCTGTTGCTAAGTTATCATACTAACAAGCTTTACAGACCCCTCGCATCCTCCATGTTCGCACCTGGCGTTCCACAACTGATGCAAGAATTCAACTCCACCAACAAAGAACTCGCTTCGTTTGTCGTCTCAGTCTATATCCTCGGTTTCGCTATTGGGCCCATGATCATCGCTCCTATGTCTGAACTTTACGGACGCAAAAAGCTCTACCAATGTTGTAATGTGCTGTTCTGCGCTTTCACTGTTGTTTGTGGAGAGTCGGTGAACTTGGGGATGTTGCTTGCATTTCGCTTCTGGGCTGGGTGTGCGGGCGTTGCGCCGTTGACGATCGGTGCTGGGTCGATTGGTGATCTGATGGCTGCTGAGGAGAGAGGTGGTGCGATGGCAATCTTTTCTCTGGGACCGCTGTTGGGTCCAATTATTGGTGAGTCTCCCAGCAATACCTTCGGAGTACCAAATTCTCACATGCTGTAGGTCCCATCGCCGGTGGCTACATTACGCAAAGCATTGGATGGAGATGGGTATTCCGTATCCTTGCTATCGGCGTAAGTAACCTGCTCTTCATAAATTTCCAAACTCGACTAACTCAAGAACCAGTCTTTCATTGTAACTGTCTTGTCCATCTTCTTTATGGACGAGACCTACACACCCACGCTCCTCGAGGTGCGCGCCAAGAAACTCCGTGAAGAGCACGACGAGCACCTCTATCGCTCGAAACACGCAAGCGACCTCCCTCCTCGCACAATCTTCAAGAACGCTATCGCCCGCCCCTTGAAACTCCTCTTCCTCTCCCCAATCGTCTCCCTCCTCTCCCTCCACGTCGCCTTCGTCTACGGCCTCCTCTACCTCCTCTTCACAACCTTCACCACAGTCTTCACCGGCATCTACGCCTTCGACACCGGCTCCGTCGGCCTGACTTTCCTTGGTCTAGGCGTCGGATCGATCCTCGGAGTCGTAGTAATTGGCGGCACGTCCGACAAGATCTACAAATATTACAAAGCCAAGAACAACAACGAAGGAAAACCAGAGTATCGTCTCCCCGCTCTGATGTGGTGCAGCATGTTTGTCCCCGTCGGCCTCTTCTGGTACGGCTGGAGTGCACAAGCACACGTTCACTACATCGTGCCCATCCTCGGCACGGTCCTCATCGCATTCGGCATGTTGAGCGTCATGCTGCCCGTACAGAGCTACCTCGTCGACGCGTACACGCAGTACGCAGCTTCTGCGATTGCAGCGGCTACAATTCTCAGATCACTGCTTGGAGCGTTACTGCCGTTGGCGGGACAGCCGCTCTTTGATAGTCTGGGGATTGGGTGGGGGAATTCGCTGTTGGGGTTCTTGAGTCTGGCGATGGTGCCGGTGCCTTGGGTGTTTTGGAGGTATGGGGAGAGGATTAGGTTGAGGATGAAGATTAGCTTGGACTAGATCTTGGTTGTTTATCTCGATGTAGGAACTGCTGATTTGAGGTTGAGATATTTGAAAGAAAAGCTTGAGTAGAGGAGAGGAGGAAATGGGTTATTTGTTGATTCTTTAGCGAGTGGCGTTGGTGGTGGGTCTTGTTTGTCTGCATACATTTTCAGCGACCCAGCTTGGTCGCTGATTTTGTCAAATCACTTCAAAGTATATAATTAATTCGAGGACTTCAATCACAATACCGAAATGGAGGAAGAGTTATCCAGATTTCGCTGTTCAATTTGCTTCAAATCTCTAAGCTATGTTTGCTCAAATGTGCAAAGTTGTGGATGTGGTTCAGAGGACATTTCCTCCATGAAATGTGCGATGATCGTTCGATGATGCTAATAATATCCACCCCTTCCATCATATCCATGAGCCGTCTCCAACGTGATGTTAGATATTGGTTCAATGATGCCATAAATCCATTCCTTCATGATATCCATGCCGCTTTCGTGATATCCATCCTGTATGTGCATCCACTGTGGGATGTATGACTAGCTAATAAGAGTAGCAAGAATAGTAAATGCCACCGTAAATGGGTAAGTATCTCGCAAAGAAAAGAAGGGGAAAAAACCCCGTTGAGACAACTCTTCACCGTTATCAGCATATTCAAGCCTGAACAGCCTTTCCAGTCTTTCTGACAGCCTTTGACCTTGAAGCTGGCTTCACTCCAGTCGCAAGATCAGCGTCGCCATCGTAGTTGAACTCCTCGGCGTGATCTGGAATAGTACCAGATTCCATGGCGTGCTGCTTCTCCTCTTCTGCGACCATCTTATCGAAGATCATGGTGCGGCATGTCAGAGCGTAGCGTCGCTTGCCATAGGAGTAAACACAGTGCTGTTTTGATCAGTCAAGTTTCTACAAACTGAATCTTTTGGAGCTGCGTACCTCGTAGAGCTTCTGAATGTCGGAGCCGTGCATCACCATCATGTCGCCATGCTCGAGCGTAAACTGCAAGACAGGCGACTTGACACCCGTGCGCTTGGGAGGTCCAAAGAGAGTTGTTGTGGCCTTGGGACGGAAATGCATCGTGGAGCGACCACCAAGGGACATACTAGCAACGGTCTGTCCAACGGTCTTCTCTCCGTCATCGTGCCACTGAAGAGGATTTAGCAGAAATATCTGTATAAAAATGAATGTTATCTTACGCCCATCTCACCGCTCTGAGTATATCCCAAGGCAAGAAGCTCGTTGGGTACTTCGTAAAGTCCACCGTGTCGGTTGACTGCTTGCTCCGAAGCCCAGGTGCAACGCTTCAACACTCTGAGAATAGGATCAGGTGCAGTTGAGAAGCTTTGAGATTCTGTGCGAACAATGAACTTGTAAGTAGCACCCTATAACAGCATTAATAACTATGAGATTCGGGAAATGAAGGCAACTTACATAGTTTCGGGTGAATTGTTGGGTGAGCTTCTCAACAATTGCTTAAAAATGTTAGTCTTAGACAAGAATTCTCTGGAAGGCAGATCGAATGACTTACAACCAGCAGCTCTAGCAGCCTTCCGCTCCAAGTGGAAATCTCCCTCTTCCATGGTTGATAGCTCTGTGAAGAGATCATCAGCTCCATTCTTGTGGCGATTGACCTTGTCGGTCGACTTATAAACGGCCACAAATCCAATAATGCTGCCGTCCTCGTCAGGGAAAGAGTACTTGGTGACTTCATAAGCACCTTCCATATGCTGATCGATGGGGGTGAAAAGCTTCGAGAAGTCCTTTTGACGCTTCAGGCGACCCTCGGGCTCTGACTTGGCTTCATCGATGGACATTGGTTCATGACGCAGGGGAAAGGTGGCACCGCAGTGTTCATTCTCACAGGCCCAATGCTTCCAATGCTTCTGACGGCCACAGCAGCCACAAACGGAACAAACAAAGCCTTGCTTGAAGTTGTTGATGACAGCCTCTGTGAATGGAGTTCCGGCTGTGACATCGGGTAAGTAAGGAGCGACTGCGACTGGTACCTCACCCATGAATTGAGAACGAGCACTGAGAAATGCCTGACTGTAATGGTAGTCTCGGGCATCGATCTTCACTCCACCTCTCTTAAAGTAGGATGTGCAACCAGGAGTCATGCAAAACCATTCTTCTTCGTAGATTTGTTCAGTGCTCTGACTGCATGACTCACAGACTTGACTCGGGGCAACTGAGAGAGGAAGAGAGGTGTGGGTGGATCCCTTGATAGAGTACCATGGCTGGGTAGTGGTATCGACTCTCTGGAGCTTGACCATCCAGCAACAAGTGTCAGACTTATCATACCACATAGCAGTGATATGGTAGTGTCCCAAAACGTTAAAGTTATGTTTCAACTTGACTGGGCAGTTGGTGTTCTTCTTGCCTATCAATTGCATCAGCTGGGTCCTTTCACGGATGAAGGCAGAGTAAACATACCAACGATCACCAAAATGGTCTGCAATTTCTCAACGGAGTTGCGGAAAGCTGTATCGTTGCGTCCCACAATGGCATGATCTCTAACGCGCTGGACCTGTCCATTGTCATCCTTGGCCTTGCCGCCACCACTATTGCATGATTAGAACGGCAATCAAGAAGCTGAACTGAGACAACTTACAGAGTAGTGATAATGATATCGTTATCGAAGTAATCCTTGGGAGAGACACCAGCATCGATGTACAAGCCATAAGCGATCCTGTTTTTCTGATAGACACCGGCTTCGTGAGCTCTGTAGTGATGCAAAGTCTCGCAAAGCTGCTGGCGTTGCTCTGCCCAAATCTCTGGCTCTCCAAAAGAGATGAACTTTCCTTGGGCGTCCTTCAGGAAATCACCATCTGCAGATGCGGATTGTTGCGTTCCGGTTTTGGTCCTCTTCAACTCTGGCTGATTGGCATTGGCCTCCGAAGCAGCTCTCTTGCGAGAGGGCTGGGCGTCTAGAACAGCAGTGTCGACTTCAGCAATATCTACTCCAGTCGTAGTGTCTTGAATAATGTCAGACTGAACAGTGTCAGATTGACTCGTGGCATGTTGAGGAACACCAGATTGAGGAGGTTGCGAAATGATCTATTCAGCAGTTAGAACTCGAATTTTAAAAACCTTCAAAGGTGAACAGCTGGAACATACCTGTTGAATGTGAAGACCACCTTGCTGGGAGACAGGAAGCTGAACCACAAGACTGTCTGGTGAAGCTGTAGGAGGTGGTGGTGGTGATGTCGAAGAGGTTGAAGAAGGGGGTGTTGGAGGGGCAACTACTGGAGGTGGTGCGGTTTGGGCAGGTGCAGAAGGCGCAGCCTGTGGTGGAACGGCAGGGAGAGGAAAGTAGAAGGAAGGAAGAGGGTTGTAAGGAGTCTGGGGCGGCTGAATCTTCAACTTAAACGGCGCCATGGTGAAGATCAAACCTGAGATCTACTCGAGGCGTGAACACAGTTGTGAAGATGGAGTACCTCGAAGGACACTCAAGGTATGTATGTGTGAAGATAGATGTAGAAGGTAAAGTATGAGAAAGAAGATGGAAGAAGAGAAGTGGTGGTGTAGAATGGAAGGCATTGTTGAAGGAAGGAAGAAGCTTCGAGGGGGCGAGGTTGGGGGGTCTATGTACGCGTCGGCGGTCCTCGAAAACCACGCTAGTGCGTTGATCGTTCCTGCCTCATTCAAAGCAATACACGAAAGGGGAACGGAAGGCGTGAATAGAGGCTCTAGTGGCCGATTGAATTCTACACCAGGCAGGAAGAGGAGGAAGAAGGGAGGAAAAAGAGTGTGTTCTTGCTCTTTTTGGAATTCACGTTCGAGGGGAGTGCGAGTTCGGACTTGTTCAAGTTCGAACACTTTGTGCAGCGTGACGACATGGAAACTAAGTGCATTACACTTTTATATATGCTCAATTGAGATTGTGAAGGTAGCTGAGTATAGGCAGATCTTACACAGAATCACGTTGAAAGATATGCTTCTTCTGACCCGCTATTTCTCCCATTGAAGCTTGTAGTTATGTATATCTCTTATGAGAAGTCTAGAAGAGAAGCGAACAGATACAGAACCGTGCCGTAGAGTCTGGAGTCTGCTGGAGTTGAGAGGTTGATTGACTTTGCCTCCTTGCTCCAAAAGAGATAAGATTCACTTACAACACACGCGTTTTTGTGAGGAGGGGTGGAATTCTTCACCCAGTAGATCAAAGAGATCTCACCAACTTGAGAGTCTATTTTTCTTTTGGCTGGCTGAACGTCTCTAGTCTCGAAGTGAATCTGGCTGCAGACCAATCTTTTACACAAGATGATCCAGTGAGCCACTTTAGGAGAATGTGATGCAATTGAATATTGCTTGGAAGAAAAAAGAAGATCGGAAAGTGATTGAAATCATCCTGATACAGTTTTAAGTTGACTGATTGATGCTCCTCACTTGTTAACTCTGCGGTGAAGTCTTGTCCTGAGGAGAAAAGGAGAAGAAAGACGCGTCCTCATTGACTGAACCATCTTTCAGTGAAACCATCTTTCAGTGAAACCATCAAGGTCGGGGTTGAGAAGAACAAGACTTACGATTTTGTAAATTATCTCAAGGTGTAATGTATCTTCAAGTGCTGGAGATTCTGGTTCAAGTCTAGGTGTAGTGTGCTTTTGGCCAGAGAGCCAGAGCCACGACTGCCCCGTCTCCACCGACTTGATCGGAGGACGCGACGGATTCTTCCAGGTGGGAGCAGAAGTCCTTGACGCATACTCATGACCATGACATAAACTTCTGGCAGTAGTCTGAGATTCAACGCCCATTTGAGTACGTGGAGATTCCTTGTGCAATCGCAGACTCCCGTGTGAAGCGCCCATTTTGCTATATTGTACATGAGAACACGCGTCTGTCGTTTGTGAATAAGACGGCCTGGGAATGGCATGGCACAACATTAACACACTCGCAAAAGCTGAAAAAAGAATAGCACACTAGCTACCATCTTTGGAACTATACAGAATCCCACCTCAGTACCTCTTCCTCCAGGGAAGTCATGTTTTTGCCAACGCGCCCAGACTATCAACCCACATTCTGCTAAGCATACGTCTTTGCACTTGCTTTGCGCTACCCCAAGAATCCTTCTGAGGCTGACCTTTCTGAGGCGGAATCTTGATAGGTCTCAAGGAAAAGCCACGGTATCGTGGATCATTCATGGCTCTAGGGAGGGCATCGCTGAGCTTCGTTATTGCATCAATCCTGGCAACTACGACGTCGCAATTATTGCAAGAAATACGTGAAGTATCTTTGCAAGGCTCCAAAGCCAATGCCGACGCGTTCGCAGCGATTCTCGGGGTGCGTTCATGACATGTCGTTGGATATCTGGAGAAGATGCCAGTGACCGATCCCACTAAACCGCCGTGACGGAAGAAAGCCAGACCTCCACACAAGCCTCTTTCCTCAACACAGGAAAATCATGCATCAACAAACTATAAGAAGAAGCTTCGTCACCTAGCCGTCCGCAACACTCAGTAACTAAAATAGAACGGGAAAGAAGAAGCATTTTCTGCCGGATAACAGTTCCTGACCGAGGGCCGAACTCTCGATGCAAGGTTCGAAAAGCTGCCCTGCCCCCGCATCGTTATCTTCAAGAATGCCAGGAAGATGTCCAGCTCTCGTCGCGATACGTCCGTACGTGTTTACAGGAGCGCAGTCTATGCGTAAGATAATGATAACATTGATCTACTGTCAACGAGCAACCAGTAGTGACCCAAAGAATTCCGGTAATCCGGAGCTACTTTCTCGAGCTTGAGTGCGAGAGCACCAGAGCTGGACTGGAACTTGGACTTGGCATCAGAATACAGCAGCAGCTCGCGTGATACAAGCCAACATCTATAAATGATAGCAGATCCTACCAGAAAAAATGGTTTCCTGAAGCTTGCAATATCGTATCGTATATCCACCGATATAAGGATCCCTTAGTGGACACCGAGAAGTAATTTAACAGGGCCCTGTCTTCCTTATATTTCGTGGCTCAAGAGCTGCCAGAGACCGACCGAGCTTTGACCTCGGCCTCGGTCCAGCTCACACGTCGGCCACTGTTCAAAGCGGACCCCAACCCCGCAAACATTGGGGAAGCTGACCGGGGTACCAAGGACCTAGAAGGAAGAGGCACTACCCAACTTCCGATTGCTCTGAAGCATCAGCTCCTCTCTGGTCTCTTCCTCTAGAATAATTCTTCCTCTCCTTATACTTCATCATCTTCAGATAAATATCCAAGATTACGTGCCCTCATCGCTTCTGAGAATCGCAAGTCCTGGTAAGCCAGCGCGAATAGACTTTCGAGCTACCCCTGCTATCTCGAATCGCCCCGAGCCGATTGTGCATCTCGAAATTGAGTTGATTACTCTTCTTTCGCCATGGTTTTCACACCACCCTCATGGGTCCCCAAACTTCCCGAGGGTGAGTAAACACTTTGCTTACAGTCTTTACAAATCTGCGCCTACCAGGATCTCTTTCTGCAGAAAGAAAGCAAAATAGCTAACTTCCCCTCACAGTCCCAGATACGGTTCCCATCAGCCAGTTCATGCTAGACGACTCCTACGGCCGCTGCCCCCTCAAGAAATCGCGCAACCCATTCACATGTGGTATCTCAGGTCGGACATTCTCCGCGACGGAGATGGTGGATAGGGTCGACCACCTGGCGAAAGGTTTGGCAAAGGAGTTTGGATGGGAGGTCAACAAGGGGACTGAATGGGATAAAGTTGTGGGCATATTTGCTTTGAATACTGTGTGTTTGCCACCCCGGGAATGCCTATACTTAGAGATAAAGAGGAATACTGACTGCTGACTGCTACAGGTTGATTCTATGACTTTGGCATATGCTGTCCACAGACTTAATGGTATTGCGACGCCAGCTAACGCAGCATACTCTGCTTCAGAGCTGGAGTTCCAGCTGAAGTCCTCTGGAGCAAAGGCGCTTTTCACTGTAAGTGATATTAATCCCAAAAGAATATGGAAAGCAAATCGCTGACCTCTCGGAAGTGTATACCCCTCCTCGAAACCTCCCTCCAAGCAGCCAAAGCTGTTGGCATCCCAAAAGAACGAGTCTATATCCTAGAACTCCCAAAAGAACTTTCAGGAGATAAACCAGTCCCTTTCAAGACTGTATCGCAATTGATTGAAGCTGGTAGCAAGCTTCCCACGCTTGAAGCGTTGAAGTGGGAGAAGGGCCAAGGTGCTAAACAAACTGCATATCTCTGCTACTCCAGTGGAACTTCTGGGTTGCCTGTGAGTTTGGTGAAATCTGCTGCCGAGAAACAACAACTGACTGAGTGCCCTTGCAGAAAGGTGTCATGATCAGCCACCAGAATGTCATCGCCAACGTACTGCAGATTGGGCTGTTTGAAAAGCCCGCCCGTGACAAGAGGCCTGAGAATGAGAAGACAGAAGTCGGTCTTGGCCTCTTGCCTCTCAGCCATATCTATGGCTTAGTCGTGATTGCTCAAGCAAGTACTTATCGCGGAGACGGCGTGATCATCCTGCCAAAGTTTGAAATTCAATCATTTTTGAAAGCCATTCAAACTCACAAGATCACCACTTTGTACTTGGTAAGCTCGTTTTGCAAGTTTGTAGAGAGCTGCAAGCTGATCGAGACAGGTTCCTCCGATTATCATCCAAATAGCGAAGAATCAGCAAGTTGTCTCCAAATACGACCTCAGCAGCGTCCAAGCAATCTTCACAGGGGCTGCACCTCTTGGTGCCGAAACAGCAGAGGAGTTGCAAAAGATCTATCCATCGTGGAAGATCAGACAGGGCTACGGTGCGCATTCCACTCTCATTAAGAAACCAATATACTGACAGTACTCTAGGTCTCACCGAAACCTGCACTGTCGTATGCTCTAGCGCCGAAACCGACATCTTCTTCGGAACAAGCGGCTCGCTCCTCCCAGGGTATAAAGCTAAGATAATGTCTATCGAAGGCGTTGAGATCACAGGATATGAACAACCAGGAGAGCTCGTCGTTCAATCGCCATCTGTTGTCCTCGGCTACCTGAACAACGACAAAGCCAACCAAGAGACTTTCCTCGATGACACGGATGGTCTTGGTAGATGGATGCGAACTGGTGATGAAGCCGTGATTCGCAAGTCACCTGCTGGAAGTGAGCATATCGCTATTGTGGATCGTATCAAGGAGCTCATCAAGGTCAAGGTACGTCTCTTTTAATCACACCCCACCAGTCAGCAACTAACAAGTATGCGTAGGGCCTCCAAGTCGCTCCCGCCGAACTCGAAGCCCACATCCTTACCCACCCCTCCGTAGCCGACTGCGCCGTCATTCCCGTCCCCGACGACGCAGCAGGCGAAGTCCCCAAAGCCTTCGTCGTCAAATCCTCCTCTGTTGGCCTCGAAGACAACGATCGGATGGTCGCACGAGAAATCCAGAAGCATGTTGAGGAACATAAGGCTAGGCATAAATGGTTGAAGGGTGGTGTGGAGTTCATAGACGTTGTGCCGAAGAGTCCTAGTGGGAAGATTTTGAGACGGTTGTTGAGGGATAAGGAGAAGGAAGCGAGAAGGGCCAAGGGTGCGAAGCTATAGATTTCAAACTGGTTGGTCGGGCGGTGTTATGTGTAGATGGTTATTAGATCATTGAGATGTTTTCAATGTCTGGGATGAGAATTTGATAACTAGGATTTGACAAATTTAATGTGTCTTGAAGTACTCGGAGCTTTTGGTCAAGTGAGGATGAGAGAATGGCAGGGCGAGAAAAACAGAACGAAAATGACTTTTGCTGTGATAATGTTTACGAGAAGCAAGAGTTCCTTCGGAGAGCGATGAAAGTCTTCTTCTTCAAGTCAGTAATCCTAGCCATCCCTTTGTTTATACTCGTATGGGATCAATCTTTACCCCTGATTGGAAGTCCACGAGCGAGCATCTCGCCTGCTCGTCAATGGCGGGGTCAATCGAGCCTGCAGCAAAGTGGGGCAGGCATTTTGTCATCGAGGCAAAAAGCGACCCCTCCCATCCCGTCCTGAACTTTTTTTTTGGCCTTGCTCACTCAACCTCGATTTCAAATCAGCGACCAAGGCATTCTCTCCGCGCAACTCACCCATCACATTTAAAACCTTGATCGCCTCTGCGAAACCTAATCATCTTCTCACAGACACAATCCTATAATTGCCTGGAAATTACACTACCAACAATGTCGTCTTCCAACGACTTCCAAGACCCTCATAGTGGGGAGAATGATGAAGCAGCTATGCTTGACATCAACGAAGCTGCCGAAGAGATCATCGATTCCGACGGTGACGCAGCGATGGATTCTGGCTCAGAAGATGACGGCGAAGGCGAACAAGGCGACGACGACATCATGCAAGAAATCCAACTGCAGAACGACTCCTCCGCACATTTCGACGCACACCCCGACAGCATCTTTACCATAGCACAGCATCCTACAAATTCTTCAATCGTCGCGACAGGTGGCAGTGAAGGAGACGATCTGGGAGGAATAGGATATATTTTCGACTGCACACCCGAAGCTGCGCCCGTCCTACCAGCAAGCTACCAATCTGCCCCGAACGAGCGCGTGGAGCGGAAGTCCCTCGAACCTATCTTCAAACTCGAAGGACATACAGACTCAATCAATGCCCTCGCATTCACATTACCCAAAGGCGAATTCCTATTCTCAGGCGGTCTCGACGGCAAACTACGAGGCTACGTCTCCAACGCAACAGGTTCGAAATGGAAATACATTGCGGAAGTTCAAGAGGTAGAGGAGATAAACTGGATGTCTGCGTGTCCCAACCCTGCCTCCCCCAACACCATCGCCCTCGGCGCAAACGACGGCTCCGTATGGGTCTACACCGTCGACCCCAAGAACAAAGACGCGCCCCTCGTAATCATCCAAAGTTACTTCCTCCACACCGGCTCCTGCACCGCAGGCTCCTGGTCCGCAGACGGCAAACTCCTCGCCACAGTCAGCGAAGACGAGAGTCTCTACGTCTGGGACGTATTCGGCGAAGCCGCTGGCGCAGGCCTCACTCAAGGCGAAGGAAGCGCCTACGTCGTCGGCCTCACCTCCCTGGATCAACGCTTTGCCGTCGAAGGCGGCCTCTTCAGCGTCGCCATCTCCCCAGCAGGGAATTTCGTCGTCGTAGGCGGCGCAGGCGGAAACATCAAAGTAATTGGTCTCCCTCGCCTGAGTTCCGATACTCCAAATCCAGCAGCGAAGACCTCGCGCAACAAAGCTGTGTCTGGGAAGGTTAATGCTTCGGCTGGACAGTCTGGGCAGATATTGGCGGATTTGAAGGCGCAAGGTGATGGGATTGAGACGTTGGCGTTTTCGGCGCCGCCGTTGACGTTGTTGGCTGCGGGGAGTGTGGATGGGAGTATTGCGCTGTTTGATTCGGCGCATAGGTGGGCGGTGCGGAGGCATATTAAGGAGGCGCATGAGGAGTATAGTGTTGTGAAAGTGGATTTCGTGAAGAATGCTAGTAGTGGCGGATGGCTGTTGACAAGCTGTGGGATGGATGGCGTGGTGAGAAGGTGGGATACTAGAGGTGGAACGGGCATGGCGAATTCGGGCTTTGTGAAGGAGTGGAAGGGACATTGTGGGGAGGGAGAGGGCGGTGGAGTGTTGGGATTTGTGCAAGGTGATGGAAGTAGGATTGTCACGGCAGGTGATGATGGAGTTGCATTAGTTTTTGAGGCACCGTTGAATTGAATCACACGCTCTGGGCATAAGCATCTGAAAGTCTAATCGAGCAATGAGCATAGGAGGATATGTGGGTAGACGACAGTAGCATGCATTGCAGGAGTTCAGGAAAATAGCAAGGCTAGACTTATTGAATTCAATGCAATACCCTTAAAAAGAGGGCTTAAAATCAGACCCAGATCTTCATTCACTCTCGTACTGTCAACAAGAGAATAATCAGAACATCAATATTTACCTCGCCTAGCACCTAACGAGATCAGACCAGGTCTCGTTCGGAATCTGGGCAACATCTCTCACCCGAGCCACTTCGTCAGCTCACTCCTCTCCAGAATCTAAATACTTGCCGCCTCGAACAAGAAAATGGGAACCGAGCAAGGCTTTTTGGATGGTATGCTGAGATTGGTGGTCATTTTGTTAGGTCGTTCGAGGGAGGGTCTTAGACGGGTGTAAGAGAACCCGGTGGATTTCGAGGAGGGGGTAACATAGAGTTGATTTTTCAGTTATACGAGAAGAGGGGGCTTTATGTACCTTTAAAAGCTATTTATTCTGACTTATACCAGCCTCTGTCGTGCCCCTGCGACTACAGGGTATTTGAATGTTTATATAATGGAATTAAGCGAGGGCAGATAGTCAGGCAATGGTATGTATCTACAGGTAAACTACTTGAGACCAAGGATATGAGGTCTTGGGTTTAGAAGAGATCGTTCCCCTTTTTTCATTCTTTCTTTGTTTTGTTTCATCAACAGACTTATCTCCGGCAGGCACCATATGAAAGAATACAGGTTTGCTTTTAGAACTTAACAACCACTTATAGTTGCCCCATGTAGATTTGATTAAACACTAGCTGTCCAGCTTATGGTGCTCATTCTCGTCAATGCAAACGAATTTTCGAAGATGCTCTGGGACCTGTCTGCATAATCTATATCGTTGCCATGTGATTTAGAGCGGATGGAATTCCTGCATCATTGTAAAGCTTATGGTCGCTGTATCACTACGATGGACCACTTCTGCCCTGAAGTTAGACAGATATCCAGGACTTGGAGAATACTTTGCAAGCTTACCCACCTCACGAAATCGACGTTTCGTCAGCGGTGTGGTGATGTATATGGGATCTTGTGACCATGTATTTTTCTTTCGTCTCTGATCAGGAGGTGGTTATGGTATCGCGGGATTATCTGCTCATTTGCCGGATAGTTGAGATATTGACTTCTAGATAGTATTCATCCTCAATAACTGGCAACAACGGCTCAACCTCAGAATACCCATATTCAGCTCTCCGCGTTCTCGACCTCCTGAGGCACCCTGGAGAAAGCTGCCTCGCTCCAGGCACCTCCAGGTAGACACTCAACCACCATCTCCTATTTATTGAGGAACATCCAACCATTCCAAGTCACCGTTGAAGCTGAGCTGCTTATGTAGACACCGAGTAGAACTGTTTCGGCATGTCTTCCTCCCAGTCTGACATGCTCATAACGAAGGCAGATTTCAGCCTCGGATGTCCATAAGCACGGAGAAGCCTAGTTCTCATCACAAGGCTGAGAGCAATCTGTGAGGCTCATCAAGAGATGCATGAACACCTTTTTCAGCTGCAATTTTTCCATAGCCGCAAGAAGCAAATCTATGGATAGTTCATAGCGGTCATCTTGAAAAGTCAGATGAGCCGTTTCACAAACTGGTGAGAGTTCTCCAAGGAGATGCTCAAGCTGGGCTGTTCTGGTAGGGCAACTGGGACTCGATGCAAGGCAGAGAGCTGAAAGCCAGTCAGATTTTGTTTGCCTCTCTTCTGTGGTGAATCATTCACAGAAGTAGAAATCGAAGTCTTGAGAGTTTCCTATCATTTCGTCAGAATGATGTCTTGTGATGGCCGTACTCGTGACATTTGATTGGCACGCGGCAAACGTTCCTTTTCCCTCGCGATCGAGTCAAGTTCCCACCTTGGAAGCGATGTCATGCAGCAGTAGTCATGGTTTATCAGACCTCACAATCTCAACCAATGAAATATGACCAAGCCAAATTTTCAGCCCTTCAGTCGTATCAGGCATTTTCCAGTCACACCTCAGGAATATTCGACATCATGACCTCGCTCTTTGACGGTAAAGCCCGCCTTGTCATACCCAATGATGGAACATCCTCCTACACCCAGAAAAGAACCTGGGACTTCGAATATAAAGGCAACCGATTTGTGATCTCAGAAGAAGAAACATGTTTTAGAAAGCACGAAACAAAAAGCAAGTATCTGGAGATCTGGAGATAGCTTAAGAAAATCCCTTTGCACCTCACCATGCGTGCACGTGGCATGGTGGGGTTGTGGTTGTGCACTTGTGACGAGTATGTATCTTCTGGCTGATTCAACAATAAGGCTGGGTCTTCTCAACATGCTCGATCGAATAGGCAGGACACCTTCATGTAGCTTTATACGATTTGGGCGATTTGCATGCATACTCTACTGTCTGCAGTCTGTTGTACGCTACAGGCCACCACCCCCACTACCAAGGCCTTCGAGAAGGGCTTACAGATCTTGAAGTGAACAACGCATACCCTCCATCTCTTTTAGAGTCCATTTTACTCGATGAAAGTCGTCTTTAGGAGTTTCTAGCTCGTTGCCTTTCCGTTTGCCTAGTTTTTTGGTGGGATGAGCTTCGGCGATGCAGGCTCGAAAAATGTGTAAGAGGATCTCGGAGTCGTTCAAGTTGAGGAGTTGAGATAGCTTCATAATCACGTTCCGACAAAGTCGTTCATTGCAGTGAGACCCGACAGTGAGTAACGACGTTGGCTTTATGATTCTTACGCAGCTGTTTCTTACTGGAGTGTTCTCTAGTTTATTGGCCAAAGAGTACGTTGAAGCGCGACTCCCCCTCCTCACATCTTGCTGATAAGAGGTACGAGCACACACATTCAGCCTTGCGATTACCCGGCCTCCCCCAACTTGACTCTGCTTTACAGATAGTACCCACGAGGGGCGTTCGAACTCCCGGTGTCCTCACTGAATGCGGAATCATTCCCCAATAGCCTATGATAGTCAACTGTCGCAATTGCCTAGCTTCTGGCTGCAGCAAGGCAGATTAAGGCATTCTAGAGTGGAACTCCATTCACAAGTATGTGAAGCTATACTGCAAATCCACGCCCGGGCGTTCACGCAGCCATGTAGACGGCCTTGCATGCATTTGTGATTATATATATTGTGCAGTAAGCGGGCGGGGCCAACTTCCTCGCTTGAGATGAGGCAAGGGGCTCACTACCAAGACCTCAACACGGTTTCAATAGGTTATGCACGGGCGTTTGAATGGTCATTCATTTCTCTTGGAATGCATCACCTTGGTTGCCTCGTTGCAAGTTGTTTTCATCGCCAATTGAAAAGCTTGGAAATATATCCTCTGGCACGAAGACCTGGCGCTCGCATCCTGACTCCTTTGTTTATACCCCTTTGATATTTGTTACCGAGTCTGTGCCCAGCCGCCCTGGACCCGATGTTAGGAATGCAAACATTTGCCTGCCGGTGCCTTTATCAAGAGCTCAAAGGAACGGTCCGTCGTCTGGATCAGGGGCACCATGACTCGGTGTCCAGATTGGGAAATCAAGGAGAAGAGGCTCAAGCTGGAGGCTGCTCGTGGGGAATGGAGGAATTAGGACCCGAAACCTCGCTAGACCGAACAAGCCTTGCTTGCATTGGCGTCCGAAACCGCACTCACCGCAATTGCTCTTTATTGACTTGTCACATTCGCACTCGCGTGCCATGCAGATACTCGACTTCTCAAACCGGGTAACTGGTTCCCAGAGGCTTAAAACCAAGTGAGGCTTGTTGACTGAGCGATCCATCAGAGGTGGCGTCAGGCGGTGAAGAAGGAACTTCAGTATAATATATGATAGAAATAAGTCAATGACCTCAAGATTAAGAGTAGTATGCATAAGCTTTGGATGCCTTGCTGCAATATGCTCAACTTGGGCTTATATCTGCATCAATGTTTGTTGAGATACTCACACCGATATTCTATCTACAGCCAGATATTATGTACAGTCTAGAAATGATATTTATATGCCGATGACATCTGCCAGTTGTATGGTGGGAGCGATATATGGCTTGATGGTTGAGCGAATTTGAGTGCGCTGTTCAAATGCATATGCAAAGCCGATCAAAGATTCTTCACTCCATTTCGCGCCGATGAAGGAGATACCGAATCTAGAACATGTTAGAAGGTCTGTTTCTTAGGGCACGAATTCGAGAGGCTGTGAACTCACGGGATGTTAGGTCCGACCTGCACTAATCCCCAGTTTCTCGACTTCACGACTGTGGTGTTTGCTGGGTATGAACCAAGGGGAACAGTGACAACTGGCAGACCTGCTCTCGCTGATGGACCGGAAGAATAATCCGTCGGTAAGATCAGGGCATCAAGATTGTATTTCTCCAGCGCGCCCAATACTCCACCCTCAGCTCCGTAGTAATAACTAGCTTGATATGCTTGCCAGAACTGGTAGTCTGAGTTGTTGTAGCCCAAAGATAGAGCATCGTCCCAGACAGCTGTATCTCGTGCTGGATAAGATTCGAGTGGGAAGCTTTGAGTAAAGTTGCGGACGTCGGCTAAGCTGGTAACATTGTTTGGATTGGTCTCCAATTGGGTGAGGTAAGCTGTGAGATCGCTGATGAAGTCTGCTTCCAAGACCAGAGTCTCATTGTCATCTCTGAGGTAACCTTCCCAAGCTGGGTAGTCTGCATCTTCAACGATTGTAGCACCTGCTTGTTCCATCACTTTAACAGCAGCGTTGAATGCTGAGATGATTGGTAGACTAGTATTGTCTTGATAAGAAGTGATGACCTTTCTTGGCACACCGATTCGAGCTCCCCGGAGACTGGAAAAATTCAGAGACTTGGTGTAGTCAGGTGGCGTATCCCAGGGCTGGGCCAATGTGTAATTATCGCTTGCATCTTTACCTGCAATGATAGAGAGAATGTATGCCGCGTCGGAAACGGTTCGCGCCATTGGACCTGCACAATGTCAATATTTGCATTCCGTTTTAGGACAACCAAAAGCCGCGCCATAACAAAAACTTCGCTTACCAACAGTATCTTGATGAGAAGAGATAGGTATAACGAGCGATCTGGAAGTCAATCCAACAGATGGCTTGATGCCAACCAAGTTATTGACACTGGACGGACTCAGAATACTTCCATCTGTCTCTGTTCCTAAAGATGCCCACGCAAGTCCAATGGAACTTCCGACGCCACTTCCCGAAGAACTTCCGCTAGGATCCCCGTTTGGATAATAAGCAGAAGTGGTTTGATTTCCGTACGCTGACCAGCCGCTTGAGCTATTTGAGCTTCTGAAGTTTGCCCATTGACTAAGATTGCTTTTCCCAAGGAGGATAACACCAGCTGCTCTCAACTTGGCAGCTACTGTCGCGTCGCGCGGAACAGTGGCTCCCAGTAGGGCGTACGAGCCAGCGGTATTGTTCATCTGATCGTGAGTCGCAATGTTGTTTTTGATCAACATTGGGATACCGTGAAGCGCGCTTCTGATAGTCCTGTTGGCTCTTTCTGCATCAAGACTCTCGGCAATGGCCAAAGCATCAGGGTTGAGCTCAATGACAGCTTGCAAGATATCATCAACTTCTTGAATGCGGAGAAGATATGCCTCATTATGTCAGCAAGGTATTCAAGCTCAATCGTGCCTTTTTACCTTTGTCAAGTCTACACTCGTCCAGGCGCCACTCTCCAATCCAGCAACGAGTTCCTCAGCTCCGACATCGAGAAGATCTGGATAGCACGGAGATTGAGCTGTAATTTGTAAGTGGATGGATTTTGTGATGAATTGATTGATACTCACTGTACAGTCTCGGCGCAGACCATCCCACCCTACTCAAACCCAGCAGAACAAATGCAACCAACAATTTGAACGGCATGGCTCTCCAATTGAACGAATGAACAATTGACGTCTGTTCTACCCTCGATATACACGAATCCCTCTTGACCAAAAGACGCTCCTTCTCAAATTGAGGTATGTTATCCGCACCGGAGGTCGTCGGATATATATTAATCCCATCTTGAACGAGCTTCCTCATCCAGTTTGGTATGCCCTGGGTGATCACTATCACCATCCCAGGCAATCCAAAGATAAGCTACCAGTTTCTTCAAATGAGGCAACGAAGGTACCTTGATTGTCATTAAATCTCCCTAGGTTAGCAATAATAATGACGACATATAAGAGGCGGGAGAGAAACTTACCCCTGGTACCGGTAGAGATGCGGGGTCGAAAACCAATCAATTCTGGACAGCTTCATTCATGTTGACTGCTATCGACAGCCATCTTGATAAGAATAATGTGGAAGCGAGATGTGAAGCTGCAAGGCAGGGTATCAGGCGAGAAATGGATGGTCTTGGTATTTATAAGGGAATAAATAGCTCCGCCGATGTATCTGCCGGCATTGAAGGATGACTAGATGAGAAGGTGGGATACAATTAATTGTTGTTCTAGGAGCTCTTCTCCGACTGTGATAAAATCTGATTATAGGATCAATGTCAAGAGAATATTTTTCATGACCCTGTATAAGTAAGAAGATAACGGATATGCGAAAGCGGTATGATGATGGTTTATTGATGCGTCGACTTTGAAATGCGCCAAGACGTCCAAGCGCAACGGCTCATGCCCCGCAAAACATGGAAGTGTCCATTCCATTCCTGTCGTAGACAAAGCGAGCATTCAAACTCTTCTGAAGAATAGATACGAGAGAGACAGCAAGGTAATGTTCAAGGCTAAATGATTCTAGGTTCATGATCATTTGCTTTTCCTCTTGTTACAAATCTTTCTAATTGTATGTTGCCAAAAAGAAGAGGACATTTTCCTAACAGCGCATAATTACGAGAACATTCCAGAGAAATAGAAAATATTAGAGAGAAAATCAGCTTGAGTGTTCCTCCTCTATATGACTGAGGACGCTATATTGAACAACACAAGTTTGAAAAAGCTGCAGGCTCTGTACTCTCATGATTGAGCAACGGGCTCAGCTCTTACTCGGAATAACTTGTCAGGCAAACAATATACGAGCAGCTGAATCTGGACACTTTCAGGATAGATCAGCTGAAAGCTGTAGGCTTATATGAAATGTAGATTTTTACTCGCCGCTCTCGCTTCATTTCAGCTTTAAAGTCGCAGCCACCAGCGGGTCCAGAGACCCTCGCTTAGCATCATAACAACACCACCAGACACTGAACACCATTTGACCAAATGTCACTTTTAATCGTCTTCCAAAAGTCTTGAATTAGTGGAGTCGCTGAATCCGGTCCATCATTGTCAATGCCCTCCCATGCTTTCGCTCCAAAAGCCCATTTGTACCAAATACGGCATCTGATTGGTCAACAAAAGCCCCCTCTTTTCTACTGGCTGCATTCGAGGTTCGCAAGCATGTGTGCAGCATGGAGTTGTTCCCTTCGCGAAATGGCTGAATGCAGTGCGACTTGACACCTGGCACACATTCCAATATCGTTGAGCATAAAGTTCTGGCGGATTTGCCTCGCTGCAAGGAAACAACAGCCTGGGTGAAGACGTCGAACTGAGGTCAATCCAATAATTGCGAAGGAAGTCGTCTTCATGTGAGTTGTTCCCGAAGCAGTTCATTTTCCCATTTGAAAGTTCATTGCATACAGAATGGAGGCTTGAGTCTGTGACTTCTGCACCTGCCCGGCTTCCACGCGGAGTTCGATCTAGATTCAGATCTTGCTCATATCTTATGATCTACTGCTCAATGCAACGGGTCGACAATCTTTAATGACGAGGTACAGATCACTGATACCCTCGGTACCGAGTGTTGATTTATTCTACACTTGAGCGGGGCGGCACGCTAGTAACAACCATCCGATACACAGACTTCTGTATACATGCTCGACCCCGAGCATCATCTGCCAGAATATCAAAAGAGGCATGTGGATCCCTATTATCACATATCTGCAACGAAATACAGAATCACACAATTTTCATGTGCATCCCATATGCCCAATGCCTGCGGACATCACACTTCCATTAAGACGAGGCAGATTGTGACTGTCGTGATAAAATGGCGCTTTGCAGCTCTTCTCGTCGTCACGACAAGTCAGATGAGCTATAGAAGCCGTGTGGGAATACGTGAGACTTTGTCACACGGAACCTAGCCAGGAACGAGAATTGCGACGTCAGAAGGACATGCAATACCGCGTCCCCGGTCCCAGGAAAAAGAGCCTCATTGCACGCCGCAGACGCATTGTGGCCTGACTCTTGTATTGCCGTGTCTGGAACGAGGTCCATCGAGAGTACAAGAGCACCAGCATTCAGTTCCGGTGCACTGTTCCGCATATAATGGCGTTTAGCGAAACAGCAAAAGGTCGTACAGGAAATCTGCGAATCGCATCCGGCTCACCTCCCCGTTCTCGAATTTCCAAAGGCTTTTCGAACGCATAAACCTTCAGCCTTGTCAGAGCTTCAAACGTTTGCCTTTCATCGTTTTTGCTCGCGAAATGCGTTTCAGATCAGTATGAAGCATTTTTGAACACTGAAAATTCACAATAGCATCATCTTCGTCATCTGAACCGCATTCTATCACTTCTCACATCCTTTTGCCCATCGGTGGGACAGTCAGCGCCCCTAAAGGACGATATAACAACTCATACACCACATTGCAATATCAGTTTAGCCGCGTCTCATTCGGTCCAGTAAATCTATTGTGATACCCCACAGTTGCTGTGCTGTCAAGGGGTATTGGGTAGCAATGCTGTAAGGCGGACGCCCTAAAATGTATCAGATGGCCCTGAGTCACTGAATGTCGAGGTAATGCTTGTGCTATCGTAGATGTGAGGATTGTCTTCGCATTGTCTATCCCGGCGAGAAAGAGTAAGACGAAGAGATTTTCGGGTACCAAAAGTGGTGGTTGCAATTGCACAAAGTATGCATTGTGATCTGTGGGCGTTCTACCGACCCTGCTTGAATGCTGTGTGATCACACGCGGGCTACAGAACATCCGTATTCTATGCTTAAAGCGACTTTGTCTTGAGATAGGCAAGGCTTCCAGTGCAACTTCTAGAAGCATGTTAAAGTCAGTCCAAAACGATTGCTGGTTCTTTGAATGTGACATTTAGCGTGCAGATGTCGCGGTTGTGGCATTGCTTAGGATTATGACTTACAGCATTGCGCACTCTCGCACCTTATACTTCTGTCAGGTGCAATCCCGGTGGCCAGCTGGGAACAGAAGTGCGGTCATCATTTTAGGATACTTCCGGTTCCATTCATGACAATAGAAATCCCAATGATAGGTGCCCGAGATGATGAATAAGAAGAACAGAATACTGTTCATTCCCCAAGAATCGTCAAGGAGGCGCAGCACTCCCGACTGTTGTTGCATGTCATCCCGGAACGTCGCATGAAGTATAGCACTACATAATGTATTCTTTATCGACTTGATATGTCGTCCCTTCTCGCTTGTCGCCCCGACTACAGTGTCACAATCATGTCACGGAGGCCCCTCCGGAAAAATCGGGAAATGATGAGCGTCGTAGAGTTCAGTGGTGGGCGACTTGCCACATTTCGGTTTCCATACTCTGGGTGTGAATGCTGCAAGCACGTGCATAAATCTCAAAGCGAGTGCAAGAGCTTCGTGCTCATCACACTTGCATCAAAGAACAGCGTCACCCAACTGGGGCGGAAAATCATTCAGAAGCCGATCATCGATGGGCAATGTTCAAATGTGATATCTGCAGCCTCACGCTGCAGGGACATGGGACTTTCTTCAGACATTTTCTATGCTTTGTGAAAGGCATAGCACGTGGAATTTGGTAAATTCCTCGGCGAGGCGGGTCATATTGACAACATCTTGCCCCTGAACGCAGACTCAGATGAGACGGACCAGGGAATGGCTCATGGAAGCCTCCTTGAACTCAAGTCGGTGTTATTGGCACCGCAATTCTGTTCTTCCACCAACCTCGGGGAACACCCTAGCATGCATGAGCTGACTGTCCACGGTCTAAGGTTCTGGTTTCTACAATTGCCTCGAGAACCACAATGATAACGACACTAGTAGACTGGTCATCTACACATTCACCGGGCACAGCCTCATGGTTGATGTAGCTGATGATGCATCCATCGGCTATGCAGTACTGAAACGAACCAAGTATTCAACCCTCGTCCCAGAGACACTCGGCCCTGACCGGTATCAAGACGAGACAGCTCAACACAAAATGTAACACTGCTAGCTGCCTGGCAAAAACCAGAACAACGACACCCAATACTCTTTCTGCTGTGGCATCTCACCGTCTATTCGACTTCCACAAATATCGCCTCGTCGTTGCTCTAACATGCCCAGAGCTCATCAGACCGATAACTTGTTTCCAATAGACGCAAGAGTCGTAGCGAGGCAACCGATTCCATTGTCTCTGCCCTTGAGTCGATTAGTCACCGCTTGGTTTGGAGGGTACTCGGTGAGTTGCTCCAGCCGCTGTGTTCGAGGTCCGAAACATAATATCGCCCTGGACAGGCCACAGGATCTTGTTCCAACGAATGTGCGTCAAAGACGCACAGGCAACAGGTTCGGGCCGTGGTGCTAGTCAAGGATAGGTGATATTGTTTCGCGAGGCAGAAGCGCTACTGTAAGAAGAAAACCCTTCGTGTGGATATGAAGCCTTGGAAATTTGTTCATGGTGGCTGCGGACCCTCGTCTCTCACGGGGGTGGTTCGAGGTGGTGGGCAGGAGGTGCTGGAGATGAATCATGGTGTGAGGGTGTGAGGAAGATGGAGAGTACGAATGATAGACGCCTGACGGGACGTTTGATCTGATTTGGTAGGTATTCTGACCCGTCTCCACGCGGGATAGAGGCAACTGGGGCAAGTATGAAAATCTCCTGGAGCCTCGGCGCTATCAGTGGATATGGTGGATAGATCGTCGGATATAGCTCGAGTGACATATCGAGCCATGGTTGGTGAAGCGCCACTCATGCCAGTCTCTTGAGGTGATAGGATAGCTACCAAGGAGGGTGCAGCTTAGGTACAGAGGGAGGCGATGGCGAAGGCGACGGTGAAGGCGAGGGCCGTAACTTGACAAATTAGCAATGGAGAACACGCCGAAGACAATTGAAGCATAACATGCGTGCGAATTCAAGAAACCTACAACCCAATCGGCCAAAATCCCAGAGGCGGAAGAATTCAGGAGAAACCGATTCATAATACAGAACTTGCCATATACCACTCGTGCCTTGATTTTTAGGTGAGGCAGTGCTTCTTCGGCTTTTTCGCCACAGCAAGCCACACTCCAATCTAACGGTCATGAATTTGATGTCTTTGGCTAATTTCAAAATCAAATGAGCTTCAAAGCAGCAGCAAAACCACAAGTGCAAATATCGAGAAGGGTTCACCTTATATCTTCCAAGCTGAGTTTCACACGCGAGCTTCACTTGACGTTGCGCGCTGTTGAAGTCGGGCGTCTTTGAGAAGTGGGGGTGCGGTCACTGATTGGCCTAGCAAGCGAAACCTGAGTTATGCAAAAGTCTTTTCAAGTGCAATTTTTTGCCACATGATGTTCTCCGCAGCAATACCATGCTTCCAGAAGATTGTCTGCACTCCGAGGTAGGAAAAAGGAACGATTCGGAGACTTTTAGTGGAAGTATGAGCGAGAGAAAAACCGCCGAGGTTTTGACAGGCCGAAGTACTGCTTACAGTAGCCGGCAGGCTGGATTGCGATGCTTACGGTTATGTTCGGATACGAGATGAGCCATGGCTTACCCACCCGCGTTCCCGAAAAGATGGTGTAGGAGGATTTAAGGCATCCAGTCTACTCATGTATGGATCCAAATCCGATATCAAACACGTAGAAGTAAGATGATTCCGGAATCAGAAGCTCGGCCGGTCAAAAGGAGTCTCTCCTGCCATTTTCGATCAGGCCGGTAGTGGTGTGCCCCTCAGGATATCGGTCCTCGCCGGATCACGAGGAAAACGGCCTGCCTCGCTGAGTCAAAATTGTTTGCCATTCGATTGTTCTTAATTGCGAGATGGGAAGGAAGAAGAGGCTTTCGACAGCTCGAAGCGGCCTGCAGGTACTTCCGTGTCGAGATAGCCATGCTTGTACCCGTCAGAATGGCGTCTTCTGATCGAGAAGACGAAGAGCTCCCCCAAGCCAGTTGAGTGGGCGTGAGAAATGTTCAGAACTTGGGAAGCGCTTTTTGATATAAACAGGACGAATCGATTGCCTATTGGGAAGTTGGTATCGTAAAAGATGAGGTGAGATGCGTCGGCGGCCTTTGGTCAGCACCCATCAGCTCGCACTCTGTGCTTCCATAGAATCTGGGGAAAATGTCTGAAGTGATCATATGGACATCTGCACTCAGCTCAACCGAGAAAGTGGTAAATACTTCTGGTAGTCGGTGAAGGAGCTTGCAGATAAGCTTGCAGCTATCAAATCAATAAGTGAAGAAACATGATAGGTGAGGACCGTTTCGTTCCCATGAAGCTCCCGGAAGGATTCAGGTATGAACGGGTACCTGGCGATCTCATACACGCCATTTGCTGATCTCATATCAGCTCACAAGAGCCCAAACCCCAGATGAAGTCGGCATTTGCTTGAACGTGACGTCCCTGTTGATGCTTAAGCATTGTCCCGTAGCTCGTGTTGAACACGGGGAAACTTTCCGACTACCGCGCAGCGCTCAAGGAAGTCCACAGGATATAGGGAAATGTCCTTTGCATATCTGATCAATCATACGGAAGCAAGTACAGTAGCTAGGAAAGAACAGCAGACAAGAATCGGAAGAAAAGCTGATTGCTGCATTAAGATGGAACCTGGGGCATACGCGCGTTCAGCACGTAAATTTCGCGCGCGTGCACACATCGCGCACAGCACCGCCCTCAGAGACGTATGTCCAGCAGCTCAGGGGACCCAGAACAAGAGTTCGGCGTCCATGGTGCGATCCGCAGTGTGAAAGAATAAGACATACCAAAACATGAGTAGGGCAAACGATTGAGCCACCGTGCCACGTCGTTTGTAAGTGCAAATAAATTTGCAGGCCATGACTTCCTGAGCTTGTTGGAAACCTTTTTGGCATGTTTTCCCTCTGATTTGATTACAATTTGCGGCCGGAATTCGCTTAACGGTAGTTGGTTGAAATTTGGACATTTTGACGATTCAGGCGGAAATTGATTCGATCTTGGGCTCTGGGTTAGACTGATGTGCATTGACCGCCCTACAATCTCGGCCAATTGCGCCAGTTCCGCCCTCTGAATACAAAGTTTGGGCTTCGACGTAAGCCTGTCTTCTCCCATTTTGGGCCCGGAAGCAATTCCAGAGACTCCAGGCGACGTCATTGGTTTTTGGCATCGGTCGCTCGCCTCGAAGTGCCGTTAAAGAGTCATGAGAGCATCATCCATGGAACTCGCGGCAGCGGTGTCGCTCCCTGGACCCCGCTACGCTGCTCAAACCTGGCCATAAGTACATGAGCACGCTGCAGAGCGTTTCTGAGTCGCATAGATAGCAGTCAGACACGTTTGCCTTCTCTCTGATGTAGAAAGTATCGAATTAACCATCAAGACAGTTGCGGAGACCCTCATTCCCACTCTGGATCGGAGCCCAAAGGCAGCCAGCCTAAATCTGAACGGGCAAGGAACAATCATGCAAGAGCGGTCGACACCGTATGTTCCCCTCCAGAGTAAATCAGAGTAAACCAGAGGAGGGCGTCGAGGAGGATGAAGGGCTTGCGAGGGATTCCCTCCAGAGGAAAATCCTTTGGCTTGCGGTATCCAGCTTACGAAAGCTTGTAGCAGACAGCATTCTAATTTAAACTTTTACTTGAAAGGGTCACAATGTCGTGGAAGGCTTATCACCAGTGTCGTTCGTGGCCATGGATCTGCCCAATGTCCAGTACTCTGGTTGCTGGTCCGTTCGTATCTGTTGGCTGTATGATATCCTATCATTAAAGAACAGGGCAGAGATTGTCGCATCAGGCATCAGATGCTTGAGAAGTGAAACAAAAGGAACTTTGAAAATTATATCATGTCGATCTTGTTGGTTCCTTTTTTGTGCTCTGTTGGGAGTCCTTGAAGCACGACCTGGACGTTCCTGGTGGCCGGCCTGAGCCGCCCTGAAAGGAAGCGGCGTTTCAGTGTCTGACTGTCGAAACCTTCCGCTTGGCAGCAAAGTGATAGCATCAATGCGATCCTTTACGACTCCTCTGACATAAAGGACTTCTGCTTTAAAAGTCAGTGTTTGTTTGACGCCGAGCTTCGCTAATAAAGGGGTCGCGAAGGGAGTGACTAGTAAATGTCGTACAGGCCCATCAAGAGCCTGACCGCCATCGTAAACATAGTCGTTTGTTAACCGAACGTGCATACGGGCGCGAGCTGCGTAGTGAAAAGTTCCTGCTGATCAGCTCAAGGTAGCACACCGAATGTGTAACTTGCAATGGATTGATGCCCCATGAATTGTTGCAAGAGATCAGCCATGGTGTTGTGTAACAAACCGCCTCATCGTATGGTAGGATGCAGTGTATTTGAGGAGAGCCTCTCACCTCAAGGAGGCTGGAGGGTTGAGCGTAAACATATTTCCTAGAATTCAAATGTAACGCGAGCAGATTGCGAACCAAAGAGAGGGTAGCCAACAAGACGATTCTCCAACTGGCACAGTGAGCAGGCCTCTCTTTATGGTTCGGCTCGCCCTGTCGAACAACCACTTCTTCAGTGAGGCGGCTCTCCAGTAGTCTTAGAAGTATTGATTTCAGGCTAGGTATCAAATGAGGGTCGCACGCCATACCCAAGAGGGGCGCTCTGCATATGCGTCCATATCAATAGAGTGATGGGGTGGGGGAGGGGGCTACTTTTGGGGGCGATGTCGGTAAGTGCATCTGTTCAGAGTGGAGTCTAAAGTCGCCGACTTGGTCACTGTTCCAGGAAAGCATTCCAATACTGTCAGACAGTCGCTGAAGAGGGTGCGTACAATCCAAAGGTCAGCTGGGGAATGCAATATACCTATGTCACGAAGTGCACACCACCAAGTTCTTTGTGCCTTTGGATCTCGGAAGCAGTGCCTTCACAAATCAATAAAGGGAGGCGAGCGCTTCATTTATAGGTGCATGGATGGATGACCTTACTTGCCTGACGTGTCTGTAACAATTATCTAGACATGCTTTTCCGTAACTTCTATGCTCATGAGTTAGCCAAAAGAACAGCTCGCAGCTATTGGTCCTTCTCGGTGAGCTTTTGGGCATAGCCTCGCCTCCCAGGATTGGTGCAATGGTGGGTGGTAATCCTGGGAAGCGTGGTATTGTTCTATTGGTGATCAGTCAGCCCAGGCAGAAATCGGTCCCGCCTCGCATAGGTGGCTTACAGGGATTTCGGTGAGTGAACGTGGGAGGTTTGCGAGAAAGAGAGGCCTACTCTGGGGCCACGCTTGACTCCGAAAACTGGTCGAGACAATGGTTCGCAAAATCATGGCGGCCAACTTGAGCCTCTCTACCTCCTTCGCAGTGCTCTGCATCTTGGCTTGTGCCCACCTGCGTAAAATGATTGCACATTTGGCGCCAAGCTGGGTCCCCCAGCCTCGTCAGGTCCTATTTGCATATATACTTTCAGTCTTCCCGTTCCCTGATGTCTTCTGCTCGATCTCAACTTGTTGAGATACCGTCGTTGGCGTCCGGTTGCTGCTGTTTCGCCCCCAATTGATAACTTCACTTCGCGTCCTTTACTCCACAGCACACCGCGCACACGCCCTCCAGACTAGCCCGACTTAGCCGAGCCTCGACCCCGCTGTGAGTCTGCATCTCATCTCTTGTCGTCGCTTCCAATTGACATCATCCCTCCCCGTTCTTCACTTTACGTCGAGCGTACCAATTCCTGCCTCAACCTCACATGTCGCCCGCATATTCTTGAGGAGAAATGCTGAGATTCGTCATGTGTCACAGCCACAATAATGTCTCTGGAGCATCAGCAGCAACCGGACGTCAGCCAGCGATGGATCAAACATATGCGGGAAAATAACAGGACGACTCAGTCGTGGAGTTGCATATATTGTCGCGATCGCAAGATCTTCGCATCAGAACCTACACTCTGGGAGCATGCAGAGGCTGTGCACCACAATGAGCTGGCGTCCGCGTTGAACAAGAACATAAAAATTGACCCAAGGCGAGCGTTTGCAGAAGAATGCGCCCAGAAGAAGTACGTACCTCGCAGCATACATCCAGATATGCTCACCGAAAGTGAACCACGCCTATTGGTGAACCGTATGGCTGGAAACCGAGAATGCGGCTGACAAGGCTTCCACAGGCCGACGAAAGACGACTCTTCACCGAGAAAGCCGAATTACAATGATGCGAACGCAGCACAGCCTGAACCGCCACCGGCAAGCAAGCGTCCACTCTCGTCGCCTGCTCCAATGCCACGTTCTATCTCTGAGATTGACGCTCTGAATATCCATACTCCAGGAAGCCAGGACGTAGACATGCAGGATTTGAGGGAGGAGGGTGGTCAGGCTACAACTGAGCAGCCTAGAAAGCGGATGGCCACTGGAGATGGTGTATCAGCAGGCTCAGCAAGCCCTTTCCGTGAGTCATCAAGATCGCCTCCTCCACGGCGTTCAAAAGCTCGACCTGCCTCTGGACAAAATTTGGGAAGTGAGAAGGAGATGTTTGACTCGAGACCCAAACCCGCGAGCAAGCAACTATGGACGGAAGATACAGCGCCTTTGCCGAAGTCCGCTGTGGATCCTTCGAATGTCGCCAGTACACAGACACATAAATCCAGAGCACCAGGACTTCAGCCTCGCCCCAGAAAGTCTTTCCCAGCCACTGCGCAAGCCTTGCGCAATTCTCAAAGTTCACAAGGACCCACAATTCTTGGTCGGAATGCTTCGTTTCAAAGTCTGCCCACTCGCGAAGACAACTACGACATTATCATGCAACCTGAGACCAGGCCAATATCCCAGGAACAACTTGTTGCAGAAGTGAAAGGCATTTACGCCGGATTGGGTGAGTTCTTCTTGCTGTGCCAATCACATGTGAAAATCTACAATTTTTTTCAAGTTTCAAGGGATGCGGCTCAACGTTTTTGAATTCATGTTCTAACCTTTTACAGTTATGGTTGAAGCAAAATGCATCGATGTTGACAATAAGCAAGCAACACTTGCACAAGCTGATCCAAATTCGCAGCCAAAGCTCAACAACGAACAATGGTATGTACTATCACTCTAAATTGTTAATAGTTTAAGAACCGAGAGATCGGCTCTCCAATGTTCACGTCAAGTAGAAACTGATCCTCTGAATAGGCAAGCACTCATCGCTCTGCACCGGACTCTGCTCCACGAGCATCATGACTTCTTCCTTGCAAGTCAGCATCCGTCTGCCTCACCTGCTCTGAGACGTCTAGCTTCCAAGTATGCGATGCCAGCTCGCATGTGGCGTCACGGGATTCATTCTTTTCTCGAACTTTTAAGGCATAGGCTTCCAGCGTCTCTTGATCACATGCTTGCTTTCATCTACCTGGCGTACTCAATGATGGCTCTATTGTATGAGACTGTACCCGCCTTTGAAGATACCTGGATCGAGTGTCTTGGAGATTTGGGCCGGTATAGGATGGCAATCGAAGATGATGATATTCGCGACAGAGAGGTCTGGACAGGTGTAGCAAGACACTGGTATTCAAAGGCTTCTGACAAGGCGCCTACGACTGGTCGTTTGTACCATCATCTTGCGATTCTCGCAAGACCGAACGCTCTGCAACAGCTGTTCTATTACTCGAAATCGCTTTGCGTAGTCATCCCATTCACGTCCGCCCGAGAATCAATCTTGACGCTTTTCGAGCCTGTTCTCAACTCAGACAACGCACAGGGACAATATCGCTTACCTCCTTTAGATATGGCATTTGTCAGAGCCCATGGCCTTCTTTTCACCAACAAGAACATCGAAAAGTTCCAACCAACTGTGGATGAGTTTCTGAGCCTCCTGGACAACCAAATCGGTCGAGTCACAAGGAAGTTCATGGAGCAAGGTTATCACATTGCTGTTGCTAACAGCGTGGCCATGATGGGTTTCGCTGCCAGGGACAACGTATTGACCAAAGAACTTCTCCCCGCCAAAGACACAGAAGCACAAATGGAAGTTGACACAGACGAAAGCTCCCCAGCCATGGTGTCATTCCGCCGTGCTCAGGCTCTCTCGAACTCAACTTTTGAAATTGTTTTGAAGCGCATTGGAGATCCCAATGTGCTTCCTTTCATTCATGTCACGCTTGTTTTCATGTACACAATGGCTCGCCATCAAGGCACCATGGCATATCTTCAGGACTCTTTCCCCAAACAGCTCTTGTCGATCATGCTTAATACGTTACTGTCGAGTTATGAGACTCACAGCGTGATTGAGGGCGACAAGTTTCCACTGCCGGAGAAAGATGATGTACGCCCCTTTCCAGAAGATTTTGCTATGCGTGGACTGTTGTGGGCAGAGGATTACTATCCAAATGATTGGTTCACGAACGAGAAGATTGATGAGGAGGAGAAATATCACGAGAGGGCGTCGATGACACCACAACGTAAAGAGAGAATATTGTGGCTCGCATGTAGAATTGCCAGTCTGGGGGGAATCATCACTTATGATGGAAAGAGCTTCGCAGCATACAACAACACAATGACTACCGTTTGATCACCGTCTTTGGCTAGCTGAATCTGGATTTAGTCTTATATGCAGTGAGGAAATGATAGAGGTAAAGTAAAAACTGCTGCAAAAAGCTTACGCTTGTGGTCAAATCATTCCAGGTACGTGCCGCTCCCGAGGGTTTTATATGATTTCTAATTATGATCTAGTGAAGGGTACAAGTTTACAGGATGGCAATCTATGTTTGGCCAATGACAGCGTCATTTCAGATTGCAGAATAAACATGCCGCAAGTTTGCAGCACATCATGTTAAGGGGGTTTGTCTCAACAACAGATCTCTCTGAATCGAGCTCTGAGGTATCATGGCGATCAGCCCAGTGCCCCAACAGAAGCCAATTGTTTTACGTTTACACCTTAATTGGTGCTGCTCAGAATATATACGTTATCTTTTCAATTTCGGAGAACCGAAGATTGGATAGTTAAGTCCCTATCAGGGGACTCATACAGACGGGGAGGCTGGTGGAAATCTCATATATTTCCGCTATCAAAAGAAAATAACAATTCAGACTTTCAAGAAGCGCTCTGTATCAACAGAGCAGTTCGTATCCACGTGGCGACCCATCCATATGACGAAGTTCATCAAGTTTAGCCAATTAAGCAAGGAAGCTCCCTCACATCCAATCTTGGTCCACAGCCTTATGCATGGCTGCCTCGCTCTGCAATTGGTCAACAAATGGACACCCTCAGCAAATCCTCCTATCATCGTTGGCTCATCCCGCTTTGTAAGTCTACTGCTCTTATCTCGTGGCCCACCAGGATCAATTGCCCAGTATGTCCCGTGAGTGAAGCTGATCGACGGCGTGATATCAAGGTCACGAAACGTGAGGCTTGCAGAACCAAGGTCTTCGAGATATCAACATATAGAGCCTTGCATCATCACAGATCCTAGTTCATTCAAGCCGGGCGAAATTTCGACGCCCTCGGGATGCGTCGTTCCTGCATCGACAGTCTGAGCAGAAGTTCAAGGAAACAAATTCAGCCTCACGAAGCCACTGATGGAATTGGTTTCCGACGATTGGCATGAAAGGATTTCGATAGCCCAGGCTCGGCCGGAATTGGAAAATACAGGATTTAGGGCTCAGGCCTGAATTTTCGAGACCTTTTCCGGCATCAATGCGCCAGCATATTTGCTGTTGTTATGCATTCGCTGGCGGTCAACCATTCCTGAGACCTCACGAACGACAACACAACAGATTGCGCTACGCTAGATGTGCGAACGCCCCTGGCTCCAGCCTCATACTCTTTTCGTGTATTCTGTCGAATTATTTACTCTCTGTGCTGTTCTCATTGTGTATGTTTTGCCTGCGCGCTGATCAGGCTCTGTTTTCATCACCAATGTCTCTTCGCCTTCTTCGAGCTGAAAGCACTCATCCGATCTACAGGCCTGCACAGGGCGAAGAGGAAAAGTCACTTCGACTTTGACCTAGCACCGATGCACCGATGCACCGATTGGTGCAGCAAATAATACGAGATGTGGTGACATCAAAGGTCAGCTTGACATCGCACAGTACGTGCACTGCTTTTCTAGTTTATTTGCGACGGAAGAAAAAGGAGACACGAGGACTAGAGCCTTGTCACGCTCCTTCCTATCTATCCTCAATCACATGAAGTGATGGTCCAATTGGCCTGAGGATGTGATTAATTGCTGATGGCTTCAGCATTTCGGCACTCGAAAAAGCCATATCACAATGGATGTTATACCGAAGCTGTTTTCGTACTTCTGTCGGGCACGGTCAATTTTGCTATCTTTGGCATTCGTTGGTCAATTTGATTTGCCTTGTTGTTGGTTTCACGTCTGGCGCTGTTGCTTGCACGAGCAGTATGCAGTGTTAAGGCAAGGGAAGCTGAATGCGCATGCTTGCAATGTTGCTCAATCTTGCGGTGAGCGAAAACGATGAGGAGCTTGTAGCGCTTACCTTTTTTTGGATTGGAATGGCGGCACTGCAAGCAAGGCTGACAGTTGATGCCAAAGATAGGCAGGCGTTCGTGGTAATTGAGGTGGCTGGGATTCGTACGTGAACGTCGGATTGCTGGTAACGAGGCTGGGGATGGAGGATCGAGGATGTGGCTGGGAGTCAAGCAAGCGCTTGATGTATATCATGACGTTTTTGGCACCAATTTTAACGAATTCTGGGTCAGAACGGGATTTGATATGTCATGGCTTCTAAACGTTCATTGTATCGAAAACGAGAATGCAAAGTCGAAGTCGCACACTCCCGTTACAGTGCTGGACTGGTTTGGAGGACCATCTGTTCCTTTCATTACAAAAGATGATCAAGTGATCGGTCGGTAACGACCATATATTATAAGCACCTCCATAATCACATCTACGAGCTTGACTTCTTTTCCTGGGCTTCACGAACTGATGGGACTATTCTTTCAGGCAAATATTTCAAGTCAACTGACCCACTGAACTGGCTACCGTCACCTGGTTCAACGGCACTTCCACATGGCTCTACTACCAGTACTCGATCATCAGACCCGAGAGTTCGGTATTGATGACTATCGTAATAGAGGCTGGCATGATGGAATCCCCGGACCCGTTGAGCATCTAGCGATGCTGTGCTCATCGGAGAGACTCCCGGTGGAGAATTAGCTCACAGGCATTTGAACCGATACCTGGCTGAGTGTATTTACAGTTGCTATGTGGCCGACACTGCTGTAGGAGTGAACCGTAATCTCGTGGGGATTTGGATCTCCAGCAAATGGGAGCTGCTCGACGATGGATACTTTCCATCTCTCGGGTATCAGCCTCAAACAAACCAGACTAGAGAGAGAACACTGTTTGTATTATGGGTATCAGCCTCAAACACAAAGTTTCTTGTCACTATACAGTCGATCCCAGACCACGACGACTGATTTCCGTGAGCTGCAGTGTCGCTTCTCTTGAATTCAGGATGCGCTAGAGCTACATTCGCCATTGGCACGCTTTGTTTACTTTCCCCCTGCTAAGACTTGCCAACTCTGTCCGTCTGACGAGCAGTATGCTTCACGAGTCAATAGCTCGAGCCATTCCGTAGCTCTTTTGTCCAAACAATATTCTTGAGCCTCGGAAACATGAGATCTTCGAGATGGCCTTAGGAACATCTCATCGATCGAGCAACTAGTCATGTTTGTGGCATGACTCAGTACCTGATCATCAGACCACAAACTCACAGCTCACAGTTTGTTGTCCTTCAGCTTGAAGCAGGCAAGCAACAAGTGCCTTTGCCTCGTGGGGGGTTTTTTGTCCCATGACTCCAACATGTTATGAATATAGGAATATCAGTCACTGCCTGCTTCAGCCTCGTCCCATTCATAGGAGACTTACCTCCGAGAAATCTTTTCCAAACACGGCCAAAATTCGGCTCCCTGCAGCCAGACTACCAAAACATCAACTGCATGTCTTCCAGGCGGCTGTCCAATATTCTGATCGCCTTACAAGTATCATTGGTCGGCTAGCCAAGCTATTTCAGTATTTATACAAATAACAAATTTTCCAACGAGTTCCCGGTGGCTATAGAGCTGTTTGCCTTGCCGTATCTTGCTCGGCTCGGTGCCTTCCAGAATGATGCTTGGGAAGTACTGTCCCTTTGATTTTGTCCGAAATTAGGCGGCGGTTCTGCAACACAATCTATTGGAGCCGTTGAGGCTTGACTCTGTTCAGCCGGGACATTGACCCGGTGTCGTATTAGGCGCCAGAGTTGGGTCTCAGTGACTGAGGCAGCGCTTGCTGGGCGGCTGTGCATTGTGTTGCGGCGCGTAAAGAGCTATCACTGAAGCAAAATTTGATTGACGACCGACATCGAGTGAGGTAGGCTTCAGTTCTGGCCGCATTAATTTCGCTGACGCATTGTACTCTTGGAACCGATCGGGTGCGGTTGTTTTTCTGCAGGTCGCTTGTTTTGATTCGGCTCTGAAACCATTCAAAAACACCAACATTTGTCGCCCCCAAAAACTCTGACCTCCCTCTGAAAATTCATATTGTATATAGCTGTAGTACTCCTAACGAGAAAATTGATGTCAAAGTAGATAATTTGATTGCATCGGTATTCCGTCACAGCTTCCCAGCACAGTTTTATTGTTCAATCGTTCGTTGGTTCGAGCTCTTATCAAGCATTCATCGATTTACCTCTACTCATTTCAGGCTATATTCTTCTATAAGTCAGCGTATACGACAGTCGAGCCCCGAATACAATGTCGTACAGAAAATATAGTGATGGCTCTTCATCCAGCTCGTCCTCATCCAGTCCCCGAGACAATGCACGTCCAGGAGCCATCCCATCAAAAGTCCTGAGGAAGCTCCTTGATTTTCGCCCAACGTCAACCCAACTTTCCACCCGTCAAACCTGGCATCTCCCACCCCAATGGACCTGGGATAGTCGTGGTGGGCCCAGAGGTCAAGTCCATACCAGCGCAACGGATTTCCAAGATGCTGGCGGGAGAGAGTATGTTGATATGGCCTTCCCGGGTAAGCAGAAAGTCTTGGGAAAAGGAGCTTATGGGGAAGTCATGCGTGTTTCTTGCAATGGACGGTACTTAGCTCGGAAGAGAACAAGCATTGATCCGAAAGATGAGGAATGGATGAATAGTATGGACGAGATCAACATCCTAAAGCAACTCAGTCATCAACATATCGCTCAGCTATGTGGTGTCTATGTTCTCGGTCAAGAGCTGTATAGCCTGAGCTATCCTGTTGCGGAGAAGGATTTATATTCGTTCCTGCAGGAGGGCAAGATCTACGATCCGACCTGGGTTCAATCTCTCATTGGCGGCCTGGGGTGTCTGAGCAGAGCTTTGGCATATGCTCACGCAGCTGGAATAAAGCACAGGGATATCCATGCTGGCAATGTTCTTGTCATCGGAGGCACGATGATCTTGTGTGATTGGGGACTTTCGAGGTTGGCATCTGCTCCTTCTGGTCCTGCATATATTCGTGTATTGACTTTTTTTCTAGTGCCTCGAATGGCTCCCCTGGTCGCAGCGCAGGATACGATGTTAGAGCTGAAGACGTTCGTAGACTGGGACGTGTCTTTGAAGATATGGTTTTGGCTTCGCAGACAGACTGGAATCAAATGAATAAAGCTCGAATTCCAACATCGAGATTGAAGTCAAAGGATATGCTGTATCGTATGACTAGTGATCCAAAGAGAGTTGAGAATGCCGATTTCGGAGACTTGATCAAGGTCATGACTGCAGATGAGGAGAGGAAGCGGCCGACTGCAAGACAAGTTGCGGATTATCTGAGACTAGGTGATTTCGCGTGGGCCTGGAGAGGGGGAATGCCGGATGGGGAGGGTGCTGTCGTTTGTAATACGTGTGGGAGCTGCTGTGTCTGAGAATAATCAAATGCTGCTGTTGTCTCTGCATGGTATGTATGGGATGAAGGAGACAGGCTTCATGTAGGATATTGTGAAGAAGGAAGGGGAAGGTATCAATTTCGTTTTTGTTTTCTACTCTGCTGCTTAAGATCACGTTTGGGGATGATCGTGAAATGACTTGAATGAAAAGATGAGAGAGGCCACGGCGAGGGGGAGTTTATACCAACGCTAGTCGTCCTAAGTCGAGTGTGCCTTCCTTGTTTACCATGTCAACTGACAGCCGAGATTCCAGACTCTCGAGTCTCAGTACAGCCGTTCGAGTGATGCCTGGACTGCATCCCTTCCTCGTCATCATCGATGCCACCCAGCATCACCTCGCCTCTTTCCTTCTGGTCTCAGGCCGGTCTCATGCTTACAGCACACGCCTCTCACAATCAGACAAAGATTTTAGATTGAGACCACCATACGCATTTGATCACTCCTCCCTGCTTCTAACTAGGCATGCTCACATCACAATTTCAATCCATTCCCACCTATCTCAACACTCAGCGCACCTTCCACACCTGCAATTTCCCCTCCGGCCTTCAGCTTCTCAATCTCCGCGTGCAAAGCACTCTTGATACCCTCCGAGATTCTCTGACCATCGTCCGCATTTAATTTCTCCCTTGGTCCTTCCCCAAGAACAATGTTCTTCCTCTCCGCATCTGTGATATCACTTGCTTCACGAGGCATGCCCAACCGCGGGATGATGTGGAAATGCGAGTGGGGTACAGTTTGACCACTTTCTGCACCTGTTCCACTTTCAATGTCTGTCTTCACTCAAATTTGAACAGGGAGCAGGAACCATGCAGGCTTATTGTGAATACATACCATTCGCTTGTAAGATATTCCAACTCGCCGCCTCCGGCGTCGTCCCCACACTCTTCAACACAGCTTTCGTCAGCACGGGCAACCAGAATCCCAGCGCTGCCGATTCAACAACCGTGATTTCCGAAGACTTTGCCGCATGTCTCCTTGGACAGACGAGGAGATGACCTGGTGAGAGGGGAGCAATATCCAAGAACGCAACGATGATGGGTGTGGATAGAACGGGATATGCGGATCCGTGGGGTGAGTTGATGATTGCGGGGTCATTTGATGGCGGGGTAGCGGATGCGATCATACAGAATGGGCAGGACATTTTGTGAAGCTGGTGTGAGCGTTCGCTTCGAGGTTGTTGATCGATGGCTGCTGCTGTACTGTGGAAGAGCAAAGCAGATGGTGAAGATCTGTGATGATATACAGAATGGAATATATTCAGGGGACGAACACGTGCTTGGCGGTGTCTGACTACATGGCATCAGCCGAACCAGCGCATTGCTGACATACTGGATGCACTGGAGGCAATTCAGTATGATCACAAGCTATGGGCTTATTCGTATAATGGTGGGTAAGCCGTGTGAGAAAATAGTATTGTTCTATTCATCCGAGCCCCGACTCGATTTCACTGTCCGAATCCGACTGGCTGACCACTAATAGACGACAAATAGAGCAACAATCGGTTGAGTTCTGCATAACTTTGCTCTCCATATGGGGCTATAACCATAAATCCCTATGATGTATATCATCACACCTTGTACCATTTCGGTCCGTTTCTCATTCCTTTTACTTGAAAACGACTCGCACACCCTTTGCTTCTGGACCTGGCTGTGGCAAAAATCCATCATATGCCAGATCAATATCCCGCTCCCGAATTGTGTCGAATAGTTCTAGGTCATATCTCCGGAAGACACTTGCGATCGTGAGGAAGAGCTCTGCTTTTGCTAGACTGCGGATATGTTAGTTCTCTGTTTCTTGAAAGTGCCCAGCGGTCATCTCTCAAGAAGACTTGAAGAAGTTCTGCGACGAAAAGTAGGAGGGCATTTTGTATCACTTACTTCATACCAATACACTGTCGGCTTCCTCTCGTGAACGTAACCATATATCGCTCGAGCTTCTTGGCAGCATCAGGATCCACCCAGCGCTCTGGCGTGAAAGTGTATGAGTCTGGGAAAATCGTCTCGTTGTGATGCATCATTATTGAAGTCATGCCTACAGGAGTCTATTTCCTCCATCAATATGTTAAAAGGAGACGTTCAGGAGATGACTTACACCGGCTGGGATAAAGTACTCTTTGTACTGAAGAATTTCGTTGGGAGCAATTCGTGCAAGACGGGTTGAGAGGCCGTATGAGAGTCTAAGAACTGTCAGTGTTTCACTAAAATGTCGAGATGTGGGTGTTTACTGACCTCAGACCTTCTTGAATCACTGCCGACTGTAACTNGAGGATCAGCATGCCTTTCATATTCGCTCCAGGCAGCATTGCGGATGTCAAGCGTGGCCAACATAGAGCCACAATCAGGAGCCCCGACTACAACGACAAATTAGAGTTCACTCACCAAATAAGGGAGCTTCTCCACAGCAGTAAGTTTCATAGCAGTATTGCCATCCACAAAAGCCTCTTTCAGCTCTTTCTGCAGCTTCAGCAACTTCTCAGGGCTGTTCAGGAGATGAAAAGTGATGGTCGACAAAGCATGAGCAGTAGTATCAGCACCAGCTCCAATGATGACCTGGGCCTCCTGTGTCATTCGATCTTTGTTTACTTCCTCGGGTGGGAGACCACTGTCGATGAGCGTGTGGAAGACTGTGCGGGGTAAAATGGGATCGTGTTTGTCTGTTCCATCGGCGACGTCGTCAATTACTTTTTGGACGTGGCGTCCTAGATCCTGACGCTGTCAGCAATTTTAACCCGAACAGAAAGGTATCATGGATTACTCGTTGCCACTCAAAGATCAACATCATATCTGGCGACAATCTCGACATGACCGAGTCAGGAAGGGCTCGGCAGAGAGGAACGATCCAATTCGCCTGTTTGATCAAGTGACCCATTCCTGCTGTAGCCTTGATAGTCTCGAACCATTTCGGTGAGAAATCATCGCTGTCTAAATGGTCCCAGCTCTTGTTAAGAGCATATCTCGTCACAATATCAGTGGTCAGACATCTGTAAGCGAGATCCAATGGCATGGGCTCGCCGGACTGCTTGAAGGCGTCCATCCGAGCGCAGAACTTATCGATCATGCCATTTATAATAGGCTCAAGGCGTAACACGCTAGCTCTGGAAAAGAAAGGGTTCTGCGGTTGGCGACGTAAACGATGGTGATAGTGATCGACGGTGCTGAAGTTTGATTTCGGGTTTCCGAACTGGACAGTGTAGTATTCATACTTGTTCCTGGGAGAAGTCCACGAGTAGAGGGTCTCGTAGTATTCTGGGTCATCGATGTGAAGTTCATACGGACTAATACGGATGATGGGACCTTGAGATAAATTCCGTCAGATGGCTCAGGGTGCTTGGCAATGCTGGGATTCGGACGAACCATATTGTTTGTGTAGTTCTCGGATCTTGAAGGTGTATTGACCCTGCTTGATTACATCATAGTAAGCCTCAAATAGTAAAGTGGCAGCTGCGAGTTTTGGTCCCGGAAATCTGGATAGAGGGCTGAAGTAGACTCGGTACACAATGCCGACGACGCTGTACAACACAAGTCCCGCTGCAAGGGAAAGAACCCAGTGACTTTGCAGATCTGCTACTTGGATCATCCTTGCGTTTCTCTGTAAAGTACTTGAGCTCCGTCGATATTTGGTTGTGTTTGCTACAGAGCTTGCTCGAGGAATTCGAGTCGATTTATGGCAGGCTTCAGACAATAGATCGTGATATTGTGAATAGTGTCCGTCGTCACACGCTGAATCTATTGATCAACGGCCACAGTGACTATTCAGTGAGTCAGACAGAATTGTAATAAACTTTGAGACAGTGAAGTAGTCCCTTCGCCGACGATGTTTGACTTTCGGTCAATTCCAACGCGGGCCGTACCGTCGAAAGTACTCTGTAAAGATAAGTCGAGATGAGGGGTTCCAGTCGGGGAACTCTAATTATCCAATCACCGACTCTGAGTGGTAATCTCTATCTGCTGGTGGTGGAACTGCCAGCTAGACCAGAGAAAGATTCCTCCGCTTGTAACTCGAGACGTGATTGAGTGTTCGATATACCCCTGTACTGCAGGCCCGGTCTTCCCATCCAAATTGAGTAAGTCGACCTCCCAAGCTCCGCTACAAGCGGTGGTACTCACTTGAAAGTTCTCAAAACACAACGCAGGTTCGGCGACTCAAACTCGCTTTCCAGAAGGTATGGATTGTGGACTTCGGGGAATTGTATTTTTCTTGGGATTCGGAAATAATGTCACAGGGTGTGACAGTGTGTCATCGTGTGCGAGTAGGAATCCACAAATGCCCGGGCTTCGGGATCAGCGGTGACAGGATGCAGCCAAGCTGCAGATTCTCAGTGCCCACTGATTTCGACCGCTTTTGAGAAGTGTATTAATCATCAATTGGCTATTTCATGTGCTGATTGGTTGGATTTCTGCCGATATGCGCATTGATCGTGAGCTGTATTTTCCTTTCGGACGAGAGTTTAGCGAGGCAAAATGACTTGACCGAATAGAACCTGCTGGGCTTGGGAGGAATATCTTCACAAAAGGAGGTCGCTAGCCTTTTAATGAAACGATGAGAAACGGAGTTATCTATTCGGGAGAAATCCATGTCTGTTACTCTTCTAAGACAGGCGCTTTGGTGTTTGCTTTTAATGTGTTCAAAACAGTCCTGTAACATGGACAAACACTCATGATGATGCATTGGAGTTCAAAGTGACATACAATTTTTGAATGAAATGACAACCACAGAATAATTTAGACAAGTAAAAAAAATTAATAGGACAACAGTTGAAGGACTTTACAGCCTCCTCTCCTATTGTCGGACAATATTGTACTTAACTTTCTGTCTGCCTTGCATTTGGAAGTGATTTTCTCGGGGGTTTTGACTGCAGGAAGCCACACTCTGTGGAGAGAACTAGACAGTCGGTAGAGTCCGTATTTTATACTTCTCGTCGAGTTATGGATGCAAATCTACTCGTTTGAAGCTTTCAGTGAAGAAAAAGCCAGGCAGGGCTAGCTGAGATATCCCGCCAGTGAGCAAATGCACCATGACCAACGGACGTTGACTATTGAATGAGTGCTCAATTTCCTGAGTCACCGTATGGCTATACATATCGCGAAGAATAAAATTCGGAGAATTAGTGTGCATCTTGTAGGTACACCTCACTGACACATGAGACAGTTCCCCCTCTCATCAACACCAGCATTTCTGTGAGCTTCTTTGCAATAAATGGCGACCTTATCTCAAGACCGCCAACTATGGACTGCAGTGAACGGTTGCCACACTACTAAGGAGTCTATTAGAGATCATATTCTATATTCTTGCCCTTCGCTGTTCAGAGCAAATTAGAAGAAGGGAGAACTTTCCCATAGCTGCCTATCCACTGAGAGCTATTTCTTTCATTACGAACCCCGAGAAACATATCGTCACTTGTTCAAGCTAATCCAGATCGATCAAGCTCCAAAAGTCTGCAGATAATCGCAAGAGATTATGTTGGACCTATTGCATAGTCAGCCTCAAAACAGTGTATTTAGCTCTCCAGGTCTATGAACAGGGCTGAAAGAAGCTCCACAAAATTTTGGGTTGCATCGATAAATCACGGCAATTCCGATCCCATAAATGACTTAACCACCTCATTGGCTCCCTGTACGACTACAATAGAGTATTTTGTTGGTTCTGTACCGAAGGTCAGTGAGTGGTGCCTAGGCTAAACAGGCCCGCGTGAAGCCGCTGCAGCTATACCTTCCAAATCGAGACATTTACGGACCCAATGCTACCTACCCGCCTCGTTCCTGCATGAAGGCTGAAAGCAACTGAAGGAACCTCAATCATCACTCCAACATTATCTTCAACTTCATATTCAATAAGAATTGTTACCCGCGCCAATTTCCCCAGAAGATCTGAAGAACGAACTTTTATTCCTCCCATTTGGCAACCTGTTATCAATCATGTTTTGCTCCGGCTTCGCCCTTCTACTTGCCTCGACCATAATACCGACTTCTTTGGTATCTGCGCAGAATTCCAGCACACAGAAACCTGGCTGTGATAAGAACGTCTTACCTGACTTTTTCGATACAACACTTGGGCAGCAAGGTGAAGTCTGCGGATTTCCATTGCCTGTCAACCTGAACTTCACACAATGTTGTGCCGCGAATCAGCCGATATTGTATAAAGATGCCTGCACGTAAGTCCCAACACTGCTCTACTATTTAATATCGGTGAGAAAGGGTTGTACTAAGGAGGGCTGTGTAGGCAATATTGTTTGGCATACGAAAATCAGACGGAGGGGTTTACTACATGTGTTGGCCATATTGCGCACAGTCAAAATCTTACCCTTGGAATCTCTGGCTGTCAGGCAAGCAATGCAATGAGGGCTCGAGAGCTGAGTTGGGAAAGAACGCTCGTGGGAATGGGTGCTGTCGTTCTGGGTTTGGTTTTAATGATGTAAGGAAGTGGCTACCTTTGTTGAGTTTGGAAAGAGCCGTCGAGCTGTGAGAATGGAGTAGACTAGCGCGGTCAGGGAGCAGTCACTTACCAACTGTAGGAGTAATATATACTCACTGTCATATTCCAGAGCTACTTGTACTTATGGAAATGGGTCCTTTGACGCTTCAGCATTTCTAAAACATGCTTTCGCGCGGCGGGTAGCTCTTCTCCATGAAAGCCAGCACGATTTTTCTCTCTCGAATTCGATAGGATGTCCTCTCTCGCCAATGTACTCTTTCCCTTTTTCATTTTATAGGATACTCCCGGAAATTCCTAGCAGGACTGATGCTGACAGCAGCGCCGCAACTGTCCACTCAAACCATCCGCCCGACACCAAGGCCCGGCTATCTGACCGGAAAGCTAGCGCCCGTGACCGTAAGATGATTTCATACCGCTCAGCAACAAGCAATCAGCAAGGACCCGCAAAAGCTTATGTTGATCAAAAATGGTACGGTAGTTCTACGATGGCGGTCGGATGATTGGACCCAAACCCCAAGTTAGTGGGGAAGGGTCGGCCGACATAACCGAAGGCGAGAAGCGAAGACTTACGAGCTTTAGCACGAGCAGGACGTATGCTAATGGGCCATACTTCTGGTATGTTTTGCGGAAGGAAGTGGATATATTGTAAGCAAATGACAAATGCTCAGCGGTAGGTCTGATTGTGGAGAAAGCCATCATATATAGAGGACCATCATACCCTGTATGTATCTTGTATGAAATGCTCCTGTGCACCAGAACCCAATGCAAATAGAACGCAGAGCGATAGCAAAAACCAGGAAGACCAAAAGGACACAAAGAGGTTCTGAGATACACGGTAGGATATTACAGCAATAACCACAGAAGTCATGGCGCGGACCCACGACATAACGACTTACACCAAGCGACTTCTGCCACATATAATCGACGAGCGAGCCAAAGCAGGGTACACTCGCCCCTTTGCACTCTACCCGAAGTCTACAGATACTTCTGCGGGCTTCCACTCGATTAGCTATGCGCAAGTTGCAAATGCTGTGAACCGACTTGCTTGGTGGCTCGACTCTGAGTTGACAAGCCAGGAGGAGAAAGAGAATCCGTTCGCCTATTTTGGCGCCGGCGATTTGAGATATATGATTTTTCTCCTGGCCACGATGAAGACAGGGAGGAAAGTAGGTCGAAGGCAAACTAAATGCTACGAGCACGCTTGTGATTGATAGTGAATGGCTGATTCGTATTTTGCAGCTTCTCTTGGCCTCGCCCAGAAATACCGTCAAAGCACAACTGTCGCTCTTTGCGAAGATCAATTGCAGAACAATCGTTCTGTGCTCGTCACTTGGCCAGAGCTTTCAACCTCTGATTGCAGCGTCCAAGTTGCGTCGTGTCACAGCCCCTGGGCTCGAGGAACTTCTTGCCGAAAATCTAGTGCCACATTACGCATACGACACGACCTGGGAACAGCTGTCGGACGAGAAATTCTTGACCATGCACACCTCGGGATCATCAGGTATGCATACTTCGAAGAGAGCAGCACGCAGGACTGACTGATAGCACCAGGGGATCCCAAGCCCATCAGTGTCGGGAAGCATTATCTTGGGGGACCTGACTCAGCGAATTGCCTTCCAACGGACCATGGCCCAGCATTAGCGAAGACGAGTTTTGGGAACCAGAACTTGCTTGTTCTACTCCCAGGTTTTCATGTAAGCAGTCTCATACTATGGGACCGCCGTTTGCTGATTTAATCGACAGGGTGGTGGACTTGCCCTGCAGATGCTTGCCGCTTTGCTTGAGTTTACTGTTGTTCTGGGCCATCCATCCGTCCCCTTGTCGTCCGCATACGTTGCAGAGCTTCTGAAGACTGGGGGAATAACTGCGATGCTATCACCGCCATCAGTTCTCGAGGATCTGTCGAGAGACTCCTCGTCATTACACTCGCTTTCGCGACTGAATCATATCGCATACGCGGGTGGTCCTCTCAACCCTGAGACTGGGCAGCTCTTGGCTGGGGTTGTACCGCATATCTTCAGCTTCATTGGTGCAACCGAAATAGGTGTAAGTTAATGTCCCAACCAACGGCCTCCATGTGCTGATTCTCTGGTGGCCAATCAGTGGTTTCACATGGTAGATGGAACCAACGAACTTTGGGATTCTCTCCGTTACTTCGACAACATAGGCTATCGTTTGGAAGAGGTATCTGAGGACATCTTCGAGCTTATCATCGTAAATGATGAGAAGACAAACATTTATCACGGCGTATTCGAGGTGTTTCCAGAGTTGCGAGAATATAGAACCAGAGATCTGTACTCGCGACATCCAACAGCGCCTGGCTGGCTGCGCTACAGAGGGAGGGCCGATGACTTGATTGTGCTCTCAAATGGAGAAAAAATCAACCCAATCCCAATGGAGTACATGATCAATGCTCATCCAGCCGTCAAAGCTGCTTTGGTCATTGGAGAGTATCGTTTCAGTGCATCCCTCTTGGTCGAATTGCAAGACACAAAGACACCGAGAAGTGAGGAGGAGCGACATGAACGCTTGGATGAGATCTGGTCAGTAGTGGAGTCGGCGAACAAGATCGCTCCGGGATTTGCTAAGATCCCAAAGTCACTGGTGGTGTTTGCAACATCGGAAAAGCCATTCCTCAGAGCTGGCAAAGGCACTGTGCAGCGCCAGCTTACGGTAAAGGCATACGCAGAAGAGCTGGATCGTCTCTATGCATCGCAAGAAGGAAGTTTGTTGACAGAAGGGTTGACGGTGAGCGTGATTGGTGAGCCGCACGACGTTAGGATCTTCATTCGAGAAATCTATAAGCAGGTCCTGGACAATGACAACTTGAGCGATTCTGATGATGTTTTCCAAAAGGGACTCGACTCTTTAGGTGTGTCTGTCGTCGTACGACGACTGAAAGCTGCACTAGAAGCCTCTTCGATAACTCTAAAGTACGAAGACATTAATCCTCGATTCGTATATAACGCTGCAACTGTCGAAAAGATGACCGACGCGATCTTGACCTTAATAGACAACTCTTCGGGGAGCTCCCGCACGAATGAGACCGTGACGTCTGAGAGAAATACGTTGGAGTCAATGCTGGAGACCTATTCCAGGAATATGCCGTTAGCACACTTGGAGCAGAGAAAGGATTCAGCTACAAGTCCATGGACCGTCCTTGTGACGGGCAGTACAGGCTCGTTAGGATCATATATTCTAGCTGCCCTGGACAGTTTACAGGGATCGAAGGTCGGCAAGATCGTCTGCTTGAACAGATCCGAAGATGCCGAAAAACGACAACGGAAGTCGAACCAGGCACGAGGTATCAAGCCCTCGTGGCTTGACCAGGGGAGCAGAAAGGTCGAATTCTTGCAAGCAGACTTCTGGAAAGAAAACTTGGGATTAGCTCCAGCAACGTATGCAAATCTCTTGCAAGAGGCTGCTGTGATCATTCACAGCGCCTGGAAGGTTGACTTCAACCTCTCAATCGAGTCGTTTGAGCCTCAAGTCCAAGGCGTACGGAATCTGCTGGACTTCAGCTCAAAGTCGGCCAAAAAAGCGCCCTTGATCTTCATCTCAAGTGTCTCGGCCGTCTTTGGATGGACGCATATGAATCCACTGGCAAAGGTCCCAGAAGCAATTATTCCAGATCTCGAAGCCCCTGAGAAGCTTGGATATGGCGAATCTAAGTTCGTGTGCGAGCAACTCCTTGATAAGTTCAACAAAGCCTCGGGTATCACCACAGCAGTTCTCCGAGCTGGTCAAATTGCTGGTCCTGTTTCTGAGACTGGGATGTGGAACAAGCAAGAATGGTTGCCATCCATCATTGCTAGCTCGAAGCATCTTGGGATGCTTCCTGAGACCTTGGGTGGCATGAACACGGTTGACTGGGTCCCGGTGGACCTACTTGCGACAATTGTCGTTGAAATTGCTGAGAACATTGTCCATCGCAAAAGCGACAGGGCCGAAGGAGCGCTCGTCTACAATCTAGTGAATCCACAAACTGTGACATGGCCAAGCCTCTTGCCCGCTGTCCAAGAATTTATAGGAGTCAAGAAGGTCATTCCATTTGATGAATGGGTGCAGGAATTGCAGCAGAGCAGTACCGCGAACAACGGCGCCCTTATCGCGTCCAATCCTGGCCTCAAGCTCCTAGATTTCTTCCGCGGTCTGAGCGAGAAGCAGACCACAGTAGAGGGTTCCAGATATGCGGTCAATAAAATGATGCGCGACAGCAAACAAGCTTCTGATTTGACAGCGGTATCTCCAGACTGGATGAGACTCTGGTTGAGACAGTGGAGTTTCTGATCAGGTAGCCAGAAGAAACGGCTCGTATTCTATGAGACATGAAAAGGGGTCGGCTGAGAGGGCGACTAGCGTTGTGAGATGTCAGAAATTTGCCTCGATTTGCACTGTCTTGAAACATGTAGATACTCGTATTCAAAGATGGTCAAGTGTGGTGTTTTATGATGTCGCGTTCTGGAAAGTGACAATGGAGGAAGTTTCAAGTCCCAAGCCATGGAGGGGAGGGGTCGCTGTTGCCGTGAACTTAGCGTTTCCTAATCAGACACCAGGGTGAGTACAGCACGCTAGATTGAGTGCCTTGTGGAGTTCCTATCAACTGCCCCACTAAAACATCAAGATTCCACCGACTCTGGTCACGATGGTATCCCTATATCCGGACGCTCTTTGTTATGTCTGACTGCACAGAAATTTCTGCAGTATATCCGATTTCGAGATAAGCCTTCTGTTGAATTGGGGATCTTCATTGGTGATCACGAGAAGCATGCTCATCTCACTCAAGCGGACTTCCGCCTTCTGAGAAATTGAGCAGATGCTCGCATACTTTGACTATGTAAGGATAAGCCAGTTTTTAAACGGATCCTAGTTTTTATCCTCTCTTATTTCGCAAGACTCTGGGCTTTGTTTAGGTTCCAGTATAAAATACACTCAGTCTCCGTTTCCTCAATTCCTTTCAGTACATTCAATTTCATCTTCACCCAGACCATCTGTTACTCTCCAAGACAGAATGTCTTATCCAGCGCCTCTCAAAGTCCTCTACGCGATCCATCCCCACATGGACACACTCGACTTTGTCGGACCTCTCGTAAGTCATATTTCACAGAATAGACATATCCTCACGTATCTGACTGCCTTCCCAGGAAGTCCTCTCGTGGGCATCGCACACGCCGATTAACCATGAAAATTCCGATAGCACACCGGTCTACGCACACACGGTGACCTCTCTCGAGCCCACCACACTTACGAACCAGAATGTCTCCATCTCACGCCACATCNCAATCTCTGAAGCCTACGCTCAGCTCTCCACCTTCGACATCCTCATCATCCCGGGCGGAGGGTCTGAAAAAGTGTTACTAGGCAACACTGAGCCAATTCACTTGATCAAGGCATTCGCTGAGTTGCCAAAGAAGAGCGATGGAGGTGTCAGGACGCTGCTGAGTGTTTGCACAGGGTCTACGTTCTTGGCTGAGGCGGGTGTCCTGAAGGGCCTGAAAGCGACGACTCATCCATTGTATTATTGGAAGTTGGAGGAGGTGTGTAAAGAGAAGGGAGTGACCGAAGTTGTCAAGGAGAGATTTGTTGTCAACAAAGTGAATGAGGAGAAGGGGTTGAGAGTCATCACTAGTGGTGGCGTTAGCTGTGGGATGGATTCTTGTATGTGGTTGATCGAACAGACGGCAGGAGAGGAGAGTAAGGAGCAAGCTGCTGAACTCATTCAATATGCCCCTCGCGAGGGTCTGGTGCTTTGACCCAGGATGTAAACATAGAAAAGCTGCCACGTAGATGTTGCTGGCATACTTTGGAACTTGGGGTAAACAATCGCATTCTTTGGAGAACAAATATATACCGATCTAAACGTTGTCACTTCCATTGCCCAAGCCTTCCACTTTCAAAGAATTTGCTTTCAACCTCGAGATGCGGCATGAGTGCACATGGAGCTGAGATTTCGATGTAGAAAACAGCCTATGAAAAGCTATGAGCCAACAGCAGAATACAAAGCAGATAAACTCATTAAATGAGAAATGAACAAATGACCCTCCCTGCGACCGCATCATGAGATAAATACTCTTTCCATACGCGTCAACTTACATACCAGAGGGTAAAAGAAGAAGCACTCGATCCTCCCGCCTGTTAGGAACCGTAAAAGTTGAGGATCGAAGCCAGGAAGTTCCACATCGGGTCCCCAATCACTGCGGTAGTGAGGGACGACATCGAATTTTCCCTCTTCCTCAAGCCAACATCAATAGGCAGGTAACAGTCGCGCCTCGATCGGCTTTGGTTCAATTCAACAGACTCAAAGCGAGCACCAAAGAAAGATAGAGATTACCGTCCCGTCCTCAGCACAGTGGCCTCTGCGCCATCATTGTCCGAATTAAAGTCCAGCACATCACGTACTTCCGCGCATCGTCATCCCCTTCCCTCATCCTCCACATCTCGACTTTCCAACTCGGAAATTAAGAATCGGAACATTCTCAATGCTTAATTGAAGATCATCTATACTCACCAGGTCTTTCCTCGTTCCAGAACAAATGATGACGTTTCCTCGCAATCCTCCAGCTGACAGCAACGACGACCGATGAGCTCAGCCATCGATGTTTATGCGAAGGTAAACAGCTCGACCAGTCACACGTGCACATCTGCAATGCAGGATTTATGCACACAAGGCCCAACCATGTCGTTCGGACGTTTTGCGGGCGGAGGAAGTACAAATATACTTTTTGTGCTGTTCGTCGGATCTTTGAGTTTAATGCCACGATTATGCAGAGCGCATAAAAATCGTATTGAAGCTTTCTGGTGATGAGGTCAGGCGGTCTTGTGTTGGTCACTTTGGATCTTTTTGGTGGTGGTGTGGAGTTTTGCACTGCCCCGATGGTTCGTTTCAACCTTCACACCCCTTTCCCGCCGCATGAGGCTTGCTCGCTTGAACTTTGAGGTTGTTAGTTTGGAGCAGCCAGCGTTTCATCGACAGCGAAGCCTCTTCCCCACAACGGCTTGCATGGCAAAGCATGCGATGCGATGCCACATGGGACGGTTTACAGGGAAAGGAAAGATGTTTGGTTGTTCTGTCTGTTCCTGGATCGAGCGGAAGGCTGTTTGTTTCATGTGAGTGGTATTTTTCTTTTTGCACGGCTCGTAAGCGAGTCTAGAATGTCCAAACGGGTTGCGGGACATCGAATTACTATGAAAAGATCGATGGTTGCACGGGTGGGATTTGGCTGAATTTGTTTGGGTCTGGTTATGCAGGTTTCTATAGACGGATACGGATTTATGTGAGCTTTACGTGGGATGCCAGCATACAGTGAGAGCGTGGGCTAAATCCAGAATTGGGAATTGGAGATAAATTGAACCCGTAGTGAAGATCCGGATGCCGAACCGAGACCTTCCATTGGATCCTTGGGAGGTTGGTTCTTGGGAAACATCTCTGTTTGTTTCTTCGGCACTTCCAGGGAAAGCTTTCTTATCTCTTGGATTCCTTCGCCTGCAGTGTATCTCCCAAGATGGAAACTCATGGCTGTCCCATGCCACGAGAGTTGTCTTTCAGGCAGCATGCCCGCGTTCAGATGTCCGATGCTATCGATGATCTCCCACCAAAGTGGGATGACGAGGAGATCTCAAATTCGCGACTTTACCCCAACAGGGTGTTTTTAATTTACAGTCGTCCGATGTATCTGGACATGCTGCCTCTTGCAGACACCTCAGACATCCGAGCGGAGTCGCTTTTCGGCTTTGCTTTCTCATCGGTTGCCCACTTCCCCTGATTCCAGTCTACAGTCCCGCTTTATTCGGGCAGGGTTACTCGAAGGAGCTTGGCATGAACGGCTTCGTCAATTCGAAGAGGGGCGACTTGAGTGAGTTTATCGATGCCCATGACAGCAAACCATCAGCGTTGCACTCTGATGTGGTGACCAGGTTGAGAAAGTCGAAAAGATTCCGCGATCCGAGAAGCGGCGTCCCTGTACGAAAATGCGAACGGACGGTTGGACCGCTTTGTTGGCTGTTCTGCCGGCAGTGCGGAAAGGGACTGTAGCATCAAGCAAATTTGTATGGACACCTCAAGAATAGGAGTGTGAGACCCGTGGAGGTTAGTGTTCCATCGCCTGTGTTGCACACTTTGCCGATACGAACATCGCTATTTCCAAAAGTTCAGAACCGACTCTTATCAAACCCAGCTGAAGTCAGACAGCTGCGGCGCATACAGTCCAATAGATTTGAGAAGGGCAACTTTTGAGTGCCGCGTTTCGAGGTCTGATGTCGGCTGGATACAGTTGGCTGTGATTCGAGGATATTTTGAAACGCCTACCCAGATCTCGGCTAATTCTGGCGCTCGTCATCCCAACCCCAAGTTCTTCGGGATCCGTTGGACAAGGCCTCTCCCGTAGGCGCAGATCAAGGTGAAATTTTCTAAAAACAGCTCTTTGGGGCATCTCATCTGGGCGAGGAAGAAGCGGCCAAAATTAATCGATGACTGCATTTGACCACAGGCGGTCGCTTCAAGGTCACTGAGGATTCAGGTACAGAATCTTCAACAAACACCGCAGACGAACACCCTCCTGCAACTGAGTTTACAATACGACCGACCAGGGATGAAAAGTGCATCCACCTGCAGAACGTGCTCACGAGCGTTCCACCGAGCGTATCGAAGCACAATAAAGAGTGCGCTCAGACAGGCATCTCTAACTGAGGAGTGAGGCCCGCCTGAAAGAAAGTCGCGATGTCGTTTTGAGCCAGCCGCCGAGCCCAAAACGATCTGGTGGTAGAGCTCGGACCAGAGATCTAAGGACAAATCGGACATTTTACAGGCATTCAGAGACATGGATAAGCATTAATAGACATATCCCCAGTCTATATCCGCGGCGCCTAGTGGCTGCTCTGGCTCTGGTGATGTTCTGTTCCTGCATTAGTCCACGGGGCCCACCGAGGGGCGGCAGCATTGGGACGATGGTAACTGGTTTGGCGCAGGGGCTGTCCGTGTTTCACTTGGGACAGACTCGAGCCTCCTCGACCAGCAACCGCATGGTTCCGACTAGACTGCATCAGGATACAACCAGTGGGCCTCGACCACCACAACTTTTGGCGATATCCCGTGGGTCCTCTTTTGTTTCCCTTTTCTCCTGAGTCTCCTCCCCAACGCGCGCGCAAACCAGGGGTCAGGCCTCGAATTGACAAGGTCTAACTTTGGACCATGTCTGTTCGACTGCCCAGGACGGGATCCCGGCCCCTGCAAGCCATGGAAAGGTCCTCCTCACTGGCCGACATGGGACGACAGGAGGAGGTGGCTGTGGCGGCCATTTGACCACGGACATCCAACGGTTTGCAAAGATATATCTATCCTGAGATTTCCCTCCTAGACGCTTTCTCTTTCCTCTCCATCCTCTCCAGGTCTCTCTTCTTTTTTCTTAATACATATCATCTCATTTTTTTCGAGTGTCAAAGTCATTCGCTTCTTTGCTCTCATCCTTCGTTTTGTTCTAGTAACCAAACAAGTCAACCAAACAACAATCGCTATCTCGTATCTGTCTCAACATTACATTCTCAAAACCCTCGTTTTTTGTCAACACTTGACTACCAAACCAATTTCAACCCTTAACCGAACTCCGAAACAAACATGAAGACCACGTACACCGCTCTTGCGGTTCTCGCCGCCGGCGCTGAACTCGCCTCCGCAGTATGTATCTCGATCCAGCTTCGCTTATACCTTGCTAACATGAACTTAGTCGTTCTTCGATTCCTCTAAGTTCTCCTGCCCTTCCAACACCAACAATGAGTGTAACTCTCAACAATCCAGCGGCTTCGACTGGACTAGCTTGAACCTTGGATCATTCCAAAACTACGGTGACTTCTCGTTCTCTGGCTGGTCGTGTGCTGGTTCATTCGGCTCTGGCAAGAAGCGAGATGTTCTTACCGGACGCACATTCCAAGACAAGTGCATCACCGGAAAGGCTTCCCACGACAAGTCGAGCTCCCCAAGCTTCGGCTGTGGCTCATCCCAATCCGTCAAGGATTTCTCCGTCACCGAGTTCGAGGTTTCCGTTGAGTTCGACTGTGAGCTTGAGTTCCACTTCGAGATGCCTGATAAGTCTACTTGCAAGCAGAAGTCTTCATGCTCCAAGGGCGGATCCGTCGTCAAGAACTCCCAGTGTGGTGGAGCTAAGAGTGTCACTGTTGTCTACCCAACCCAGACCAAGGGAACCGGAACTACCAAGACTGCCTGCTCCCTTGGTGTCCACAGCATGTCATTCGACTGTAACTCTGCCTCTTCCACCAAGGTCTACTCTACTAAGAGCACGTCTGTGGCGACTACCCCAGCTACAACTCTCGCAACCACTACTTCCGTTCCATTGACCTCATCATCTGTTGTCATTGTATCATCGAGCTCTGCCGCCAGCTCTACTAGCTCTGCCCCAGAGACCACCTCGACTTCCGTTGTTGAGACCACTTCCAGCACTGCCAGCATCCCAGAGACCACTCCAATTGCCAGTGTTCCAGAGACTACACCAGTTCTCAGCACCAGCTCTACCATTGGATTCTTCAACAGCTCCAGCAGCGTCGTCATCCCATCCTCCTCCGCCCCAGAGGTCAGCAGCAGCTCTGTCATTCTTACTTCATCTTCAGCTGTCGGAACTACCTCTGCTCCATCTTCAGTTGAGACTACATCTGCTTCAATCACCAGCTACACATCCGTCGATGTCGTTACTGTCATGTACGATTTCTCCTTCCTCTAATTTGATTTTCAGAATCTAACACATTCACAGCGAGTCTACCTCCACCACTGTCTGCCCAGTTACCCTTACCCACGTCACTGGAGGCACCACATCAACAGTTGCAACTACAATCTCGCATGTCACTGAAGGTACTACTAGCATTGAGACTACATCCGTCCCATATGTCACAGGAGGAACCACGAGCATTGAGATTGGCACAACTACATCGACAATCGTCTCTACTGTTACCTCGACTGTCTGCACAAAGTGCTCTGCTGCCAGCATTACGGAGATCGCCTCGACCACCTCTACTGCCTCTGGCCCAGTCGAGACTGCTCCTTGCCCAGCTGTTCTCCCATCTTGCTTGAACACCTGGTTGTTCTCCGAGGGCTGCTCTTCCAACACCGACTCTGACTGCTACTGCCCATCCGAGACCTTCGTCAAGAACGTCTTCGACTGTCTCTCTGCCCACGCTGCCGATGATGACGAGATCGCCGAGGCCCAGACCTACTTCCAAGGTATCTGCGCACCACACATCCCCCAGAACCCAGCTATTGTCACTTGCGCTACCACAGCACTTTCGACTACTGCTGCCCCAACTGCAACCTCAGTCCCAGTTACTACTATCCAGGTCCTTACCACTTTGACCGTCCCATGTGTCGAGTCAACTGGTATCTCCTCCGGATCAACCATCCCATCCAGCTCGACCACAACCCTCCTCAGCACCTACCTGACTGTTCCCCAAGTCATCTTCACCACCGTCACTGGAACCTCAACCGTCTCCGCTGACCTCGTTGCCGGCACCCCAGCCAGCAACCCAGCTACGACAACCCCAGCCCAAGTCTACTCCACAATCCCCATCCCAACAGGCACCCTCTCCGTCTCCAAGACCGCAGCAGGAAACCTCTCTGCCACCGCCACCCCATCGACAATCGTGTCCACCGGTAGCGGAGCCCAGAACACCTTCACTTTCGGAGCCAGCTTCGCTGCTTTGATCGTTGCTGTCCTGGCTCTGTAAGCAAGCGGGGATATCATCAAGCCTTTCTTTTCGTCTGATGCATGCATTCACATAAAACGGCGTTATATACAGATTACATTCGATACCAATTTTCACAGGGGCGTGTATTTGGGGAAAACAACTCTTGGTCTCGGTTTGGGACTTTACGGTCAGACGGCCAATACAAAATCTGGCTCATGCACTTCATGTCATGAGTTAGTATGATGGATGGTTAGAAGAAAGCTGAGTGTATAGGCTGGCAGCTGTAATGGGAATGGGGGAGAGGGGTGGAGGTGAGGTGAGGAGATGTTAAAGATATACTTCGAGAGTTTTGATGAGCACTGTAATTACATGTTGTGGAGGAGTTGTGTGCATATGATAGAAGAAGAAACAAACGTTCAAATACCTGTGCTTCCCCGTCCTTCTCCCGTTTCATTGTGTGACCATCTGCTTCCATTACATACCTTTATACCAGGAAAGGATTTTCTTCCCGGAGGCCATGATCAACACCTACGAGCTGTCTACAGGCTCTCGTATTGACAGGTGCAGGCAGGATACGAACGAACGAACTTCCTTAGAAACAGGATCCATGTAAAGTTCAGAATCTTAACCACGACTTCGAAACAAACTCAATGTTATGTCACCCACTCCCGTCCTCGACTTTCAAGATTCAAATCCGACCAGATTCCCAGTCTTTGTTTCTTCAAATCTCCTTCCTATTCTTGGAACTAACAGATCTTGCACGGTTTTCTACTTGGCACTTACCCAACGCATCTAACTATAAGATCAACATCATCCAAATGCCCACGTTGACTGGCTGGTATCGAAACCATATAGGTAGGTAAGTAGAATCCCCCCACCCTCCTTCACAGGCCCAACCACATCGAGCCATCAAGCGCTGCTCCCACTCCACTGCTGCTGTAACGTCGTCGGTGCGAGCTCAGATCGATTGTTCGCTTGATCTTTGGAGGTCTTAGTCACACTAAATCCAGTATTGGCCAGAACTCCCGTCGGCTTCGATCGAGACGAGGTCACGGTGAGGATTCAGGTCACATCGAACACTGTTTCTCCAAATTTAGGAATGGATAGCCTGCTGCCAGAGACTCTGTTACAAGAAAGAACCGTTCTGGTATGTTGTCGTGTGGTTTAAAGTGATGATTTCTGACTTTAGGTTTGAAGAAGTGTCAATTCATCTGCGAGGAAAAGAACATTGAGGGATTGATCGAAACACTGGATCAGGAGGGATCGCCGGGCTTTTGAATGGCTGGGTGACAGCCATCGTAGGGGTTGCTGTTCTATAAAACGCATTTGAGTCAAATCATACCAAAACACCGTCTTGCTGCTATATTTGATCATAATCCGCGAACATGTCTCACGAGCCAAGATAATCATTGATAAGACAGGTTTGGAGAGGGCCACAACTTTTGTTCAATCCCGTGCACTGTTGGTGCATGTAATGGCTGCCTGATATCTATGTATGCCCAAGACGTCCACCGCTACATCCATCATATGCTTTTCCATTTCGTTGCGTCGTCAATCATCAAGATCGTTTCATTTGACAGCGCTCCAGCAGCCTCAAATGTTCATCTCCGGATCATCAAGTAAGCTTGCAATAATTCGCCGGGAAGCTACCCTTCACGCCACGCAATTCACCATCCCACCAATCATCCGTACTATCTGTCTTCTTGAGAACCTTGATCTGGTCTCCTTCTTTGAAACTCAGATCACCTTGACTTTGGCCTTGGAAATCATACAGAGCAACAGCAAAGGTGCCGAAGTTCTGAGAACCGATTCGTTTCGGTGGAGGAGGTGGAGGTTTCTTTTTCTGAACCGGATTTGTGGTGGAGGATCGCTGGAAGTAGTCCATGCTAGGTCCTGCAGGAGAATGTGCTGAATATGATGAGGCGGGAGTTAGATGAGTTGAGTAGTCTGGCGGTGAATAGACTGGCGTTGGTTCTGGGGAAGGTGTAGGCTGAGGAGCTGGAGGAGCGACAGTCGGTATCTGGTTCGATGATGGAATCCGCATCACCCTTTTCTCTGGATGTGGAGAAACCGATTGCGAACCAGGACCTTGAGAAGAGGGTCGCCGATTTGCAAAACCATTTCGCACATTTAAGCCAGTAGTTGAAGGCTTGCGAGCTCCGTCGTCACCAATAGCCATGGGCTGATGAATAGCTTTTCCACGAGCAATCACGGGTATTCCCTCAATTTCCTTCTGAATTGGCTTGAAATCACTATCCCAAGTTGACATGACATCCTCCATAGGCGGTGGTGGTGAGGCAAAACCCGTATCCTCGCAGTAATTGTGAAGTGCTGTGTAGTATTGAGCCAATATGGTATTTTGGATCATGATCTGGACAGCGAGGAGGTGAGGTAGGATTGAAAATGCGGCAGCGATGATTGGAGGTAGGGTTTCTCGAAGAGATTCGTCTGCAAATTTGAAGTCCTAAGTAGCATGTCAATCCCATGGCTTGGTGTACGAGATTTTGGAACCTTACCTCTGCAGCCTTTGCCAATTCCTCCTCGGCCTTTACCAATGCAGCATTCTCCCGATCGGTGCGCTTCACTTTCCGTTGGTAATTGTTGACCTTGTCAATGTAGCGCTCCCAATCAAGCCTCTTGTTCTCTCTCTTCTTAATGACTTTTCGTATAGGTTGGATATAATCCTTCGCTTCTGTAGCAGGCTTAATAACTCTGGACTCCATCATATTGACCTCTTCCAAAAGATCGGTCTTCAAGTCTGTGTATACATCCTTCAATTTAGAGGTTCGGTCGAGTTGTGGCCGCGATGTCATAACTGGATCCCTTCCATGTCCATCCCCAGCACCAACAATAGGGTTGTACAGTTCTTCGAAAAGGGTACTTGTCGATACATTGATGCCGAGGATTGAGACCCATGCATCTCTCCAAGCTTTGGAAGCTTCGATGATCTGTTGTACAAGGTTAGCCATGCCCCTTGAGCCCCCGCTAGTTCACAAACCTTCGTGAGCACCTTGTCCGCGTCCTCGTAATCGTTGAGCAGTACAGATACACTGGCCTTATCTCCTGCTCCCTTGTGCGTAAGTCTGCCGAATTGTCGGTGCAAGGAATTCATGGCGAAGGATTAGTTGCTCTGCGTAACTGGGGTCTGGAATCTTGGTAACGATTGTGTTTTGCCAATCTTGTGCATTCAACAGGCGGTTCCCTGGAATTCCTTGATGTCGGAACTTGGAGGTAAAAGAGAGGAAAGACAGGAGAGAAGAAAGAAATGTAATTGGCACAGCCTCGACACGTGAAGAGACCTTAATTAGATCCAAATGCTGGCCTTGACAAGTGCTTGAGTGCTGCGGTGGGATGAAGATGAAACGCTTGTAGGCGGGGGAAAAGCAGGGCAGCGCAGCGCGCGTCCAACGCTGGTCCGCCTAAAACGACAAAGATCCAACACCGACTACCTACCTGTCGTCTCCTCCCGGAAATGCGGCAAAGAAAGCATAAACGTGGTCATTGGCATGAACGAAGGAGTGGCTCTAGTTTGATTTGTTGGTAGATACGACACGCAATCCAGACGAGCCTATTCTAAGCTTCTGTATGGATTTGACGTGAGTGAAAAAGGATGGGAGGATCGGAAGGGATGGGAAGTAGTTGAAGGTATCTATTTTGCTTGGCTAGTCGAGAATGCCAGATGATTGGTCGCGAGGAAAGGTTATCTCGTCTACACGTGACTGCGCTCCATTTGGGGGGAAGGCGCGTCGCGTGTAAATTCATCCTCGAACGTCCCGCGTCTACTTCTTGACATCTAACGCCCAGTGCCAGTGGCGGCCTACCTATCGATGCCTTGATGCGCGCATATCACAATGAGGCCATGACTCGTTCAAAGCTTTTAAAGATACCATGGCGTTGACTGCCTACCAAGGGACAATGTCCGTCACTGCCTCTATGGATGTCCCGCATTCACAAAATACCGCGCCAGTTCTTGAATTTCGATGTCTTTACACCGCAGATATCCGGCGCAAGCAGAAGCGATGGCAGGATGGCAGACTCAAATTTCACACGTTCAACAAGCGGGTTATGGTCTACGATGAGAAGTCCAATTTCGTGGGCGATACACATTGGAAAGGAAGTCTGGACTTTCAGGAGGGAGAAGAATTGGAATTGGAGAGAGGGGGAATACTGGTCGAAGTTGGAGAATGCATTGGCAAGAAGGACCAAGATCTCACTGAGCTGGTGGACAAACGGGTGAAGGAGAGAGAAGAGAGAGTGGCCGCGAAAGCTGCGAATGCTTCTCCATCGGCATCTTTGTTAAGGAATCAAGGAACACCCGCGGGATCGGCACTTCTACGTCCTAAATCACTAAACGCTATGTTAACACCAACGGGTCATCATGGCAGAGCTGTGATACCTACTACTACGCCGTTCGAGGAGAGGCACGTTGCGAGTCGAGACGAGAATGGGCCTCCGGCAAAGAGAAGAAAGCAAAATGACCCAACTTCCAGCAGGAATGGTTATGCCCAAAGTCTCATGGGCGCAACTCTCTCGTTGGGTTCGTCAAAACCATCGAGTACCCCGACAATCAGATACGAGCCGTTCAGAGCACGACCCGTGCAACAGACCCGGCCAGATGCGATTGACCTCACGATGGACGATGAAGAAGAGCGTAGGGCTGCTGAAGCCAGGCGGAAGATTGCAAAGGAGCGGCGAGCTGCGATTGAACGGCCTCCTCCTAGGCACAAAAGGCAGAAGAGGTCGCCTCCAGCGAAAAGCGGATATGCTAGTAACCTGATTGGAACGCCACTAATGTTGTCTCGATCCGAAGTCAGGGCACCTGTTAGGACTATGACGGCAAAGGCGCCGGTACAACGACAGACCTGTGAGGATGAAGATTCTGCCTCCGGTTCTGGATACGACCAAGAGAACCACGAACCAGCTCCCAACAGGCCCTCTCACGTAGCTAAGAAACCCGCAGTGGCTCAGGCTAGACATCGGCAAGCAGAACAATCTTCCTCGGACGAAGACGACAGCTCCGTTGGAGTCGAATCTGCTCCTCGGCGTCCGTCATGTATAGGCAAGGACAACTCCAAAGATTCACCCAGACACCAGACCACCAAGCACTATTCATCGGGAAGAGATAGTTCCGAAGACATCGAGCCGCCATTCAAAGCACGTTCCAATTTGGGGAGAAATATAGAAATCACGGTCGAAAAGAGCAAACGTCAGACTAGCAGCGATTCTTTGAGGAAGAAGGAAGGTAACCTTGGAGGCATGAAAATATCCAAGTCGGAGCAGCCAGTCGCACAAAATAGACATTCTGCAGTCGATTATTCCTCCACTGTTGAGATTGGTTCTTCTCCTGAAAGGCCTGCCATAATCAGGAAAAAGCAGACTGAAGTTGCAACTAAGAAATCTTCAAGGGTTCAGAAAGTCAAAGGAAACTTCCAGTCTCCTTCTGCATCCCCTCCACAGACCAGAAAGGTGGTTCCTGCTTTACAGCTAGGTGAGAGCTTCAACAGATCGTCTGCATTACAGAAATCTTCTGCTGCTGAGCCCACACCGAGTCGGTCCACGTCTTCGTTACGGATAAAATCAAGACCTCGACAGAAGATGATGATGCTCATGAGTCGACGAAGTTCACGCCCATCTACTTCGAATACATCATTTGAAGGTAGTCGGCCGACCACTCACCCTTCACCAAAGCCGACGGTAGCTGCTGATAAGGTGGTATTGTCCCAGGCCACGATAAGACTGAACGCATTTTCTGATAACCAAAATGCCGAATTGGAGGCACGCTTGAACCGCATTAGGTCAAAGCAACATGTGGGAGACATGTCATCATCTTCTGATTCTGACACTGGAATCGACCATGAGACAATCGACCTACTCTTGACCCGCAAATCAGTACCTGGGAGCAGACAAGGTGATCAGGTCTTGCGGGCTCCTCTAGTGTCAAGTACCATTGATAGGCCGTTCCATCCACCGCCTCTGCCTTCTGCAAGGAAGAATCTTCTGGTCGGACCGTCAAGCTCTCTCGACATTGTCCAACACAGTCAAACCAAAGGATCTCAATCTTACAAAAAAGGGGCATCAACGAAGAGGAAAGACCAGAGCCAAACTTCCTCTCAACTTTTATCTTCAAGCGAAATTCCCCCGGATCCGAATATTAACAATCCCAAAGAAGGCGCAAACTATCATGAGTCTGGGACAATGGTTCCTGGTAACAGCTTGAAGCTACATGCTGAAGCTGCAGTTCCAAAAATCGTTCAAAAGAATTCGACGAAACTTCCAGCGAAAACCCCTGGGACCGCCACGAAATCCACGACAGATTCAAAGGGAGTTGCCGGAGGAACTACAGCCCCGACGAAGGGGCCGTCTGAAACAGAGAAGATTGAAGAGGGAGCCGCTTTTGGGAAGCTAGACGAAGAGCCCAAAATTGCTGTCCCGGAAGTGTTGACAAGCTCAAGAAATACGAGCACCTTGAACAGGAGACGATCCTCCAGCAGCGGCGATCAGAGGCCTAACGAAAATAACTCTTTCAACGATGACGCAAACAATGAGGCGTGTCCTGTGCCCAGCGAACCGCCTGGGCAATTGAAGGAAGAGTCGCCCATATTACCAGCTGACGTTGAAGTCCTTCAAGTCATTGGCGATAACATACAATCTTCAACATCTCGGTTCCGAGCAATGATAAATCCCTCATCGAGCACAAGAAGCTTGCCACCCAGGACAGCCTCGCCAACTATTGAGTCGATCGAGACAGCAGAATCCCCGTGTTGCAATGACCCAGAAGGCGAGCCAAAAGCAAGCGAGGCGGTAAAATGCAGTCTCAGATTACCCCCGCATGTTGAGGAGGCGTTGAGTAAACGGCCAGAGCCTTGCAGTGATCTAGGCTTCACTACAGTCACGACATCTGCAGCCCTAAATACCCCGGATTTGGCGAGTACCAATGTCAGTATGGGACCTCCCAGGGCGAGGTTGGCAAACCCTGCAACCCGGGGCAAGTCTCTTCAATCTTTGGCCGCCAATACAGTCGATACGATGAATCTTTTGTTCAACCCAATGCTTCCACCAGCTCCAAGAATTTTGAGCAGAGTGGAAAGGAGTTTTGAGCGGACCAACAGCGACATTGACAGGGCAGTCGAAGGGCCCTTGAAAGAAGCCCCCACAGGTGGGCCTTGGAGTCGAGAGGCATTCGATCTTTTTGGGATTCATGGACCTCCTAGGGTGGAGACAGGATCAGGAATCCCCGCTACCTAGCCAGCAATGTTACACAAACTTCATCGTGCAATAGAAACTTTTGGATCATCCTTTTAGCTGGTGTGAGACATTTCTTTAGTTGAAGTCACAGAGCCAATTTCATTCTTACTGCAGTATATCAATGAAACATTCCATGAGACCTTTATGTTTCTCGACTCGAAACACCGAGGCTTTCTTCAGGATGGCTCGACTTCTCGACTTGCCTCAATTCCGCGGTCGAGGTGGGAGCAGGTCTCAAGTGAGAATGTCTCAATTACGTGGGAGGCCCTCAATGAGGCTGACTAGGAATGCGAAAAGGAGAGAGACAAGGGTGGAGGGCAGAAAGGCGAAGGGCAGCTGGAGGCGTTATGTTTCCCACCTCCCAAGCTTCTCCTCTTTGCACTTTGCACTTTACACCACGAAGCTTCACAACTTCGAAACAAGCTTAATGTCACTTTGTAGTTGTAATTATCGTGCTCTTCGTGCTTCGCCACTCAAGGTACCGGCGCGATGAGGTCAGAATATTGAATATTGTTTTCGTGCAGTTGAGGGTTCTGTCACATTGTGCAGTCGATGATGCTTCTGCCCCACTGAAATGGGGTGGAAGCGCCTCAGCCTCGATGAGGTTCAGATCCAATTTCGTTTCCAGTACTCAGACTTCCAAGCCTCGTAGCAATCCGGAGCTTGGGCTCAGCCATCCGCGAGGAAAGCAAAAGTGCAACCGATGGCTTTGCGCAATCATTTAATGCCGTCGCGCGCAAGCAACGGACTCGTTTTGACCGCTCGATTGGACGACCTCTTGACCGGTCACCAGTACGTGTCGCCCTCTTTTCGACACCGAAATGCTGCGCAAGTGTTGGGTCGCTTGACGGGGCGGCATGCGCCCTCGTTGACTCTGCCTCACGGCGGAGCCCTGCGCCTAGTTCTTATTCATATATACAGACAATCACCGCTGTGCAGGTAGGTCAGATCCTTTATTATTCGTTCCGCTTAACAGTTCTTGATTCCTTTCCATACTTTTTATTTCATTTCGTATAGAAGGCTCAAGGTCGGCCGCTGCACATCAACCAGGACACTGCCTGTGGTGACAGGTGCCTGACATCCCACCCACCAACCACAGCGACTGTCAGCCTCGAGTCTCCCTCACTCACCAAACTTTTTCATTTTGTCAACCATGGACAGCAACAGAGAGAGATCTTCGCGCCGCCCGGCCCAAACGGCGCGATCAAAACATCGACAGTCCGTATCACTTTCTATCAGAACTGCCAACCATGGTACCCCGCCAGCGCTACAGCAAGCTACCCCGCAGCCGCAGTCGTACCCGATATATCCTCTGCCCATACCGAGAGAAAAGGAAGCAAGAGCTTTGGATCTTTATATACAATACTGCGACGCGCAGCTGAAAGAGAAGGTCGAAACCAGCGAGATAGAACTTCAATCGACCGCCAGCCATCGGGGAGGCTATCATTTGGCTGTGCCTGGACCTCCAACTGCTCATTCTGTAGCATCTTCTTCGAAATACAGCTTCACTACTTCTGCCTACGATGCGCCTACCGACTTCTCCTCTGTCGTCTCGTTTGACGGTGAGGATGAACCGACATCCGCGGCAGGGAGAATGGAGGGCGAATTGATCTCCTTCGACGGCAACAAGGTCAAACCGCGGAGGAGGAAGAAGCTTACTCCTGTCGCAAGGGCGAAAGCTGCTTTGGTACGACACTTAGGATCATGTTGGGTATGTCGTAGCCGAAGAGTCAAGGTAAGCTTTCAAAATCTCAGACGTGAGCTTCAGGAGCTAATAGAAGAAGTGCCCTTTAGAACACCACGATATCGACGTCCTCGAACGACTCCGCCAGAAACGCTTCGAGACACAGCGACTGAAGGTGGAAAACAACTCTGGCTCCTCTATCTCAAGCTCTTCACAACAGACTGCTACATCTGTACATGCGTGGCGGCCAGCTACCGAACCGAGTTTCTCCCAAACCGACACTTTGATGGGTATTGGAGGAGGAATTGGAGGAGACCTGAACGCAACGCTAGGAAATCTAGATACAAGTCAACTCGACATACAATCCCCAAGCGGCGCCGCATACGGCGACATAAGTCTCGACATCCCCGGTCCATCCTCATCCTCCCAATCACAATCCCAGCCCCTCTCTATCGCACCTAACATACCAGATTTCGGACCCAGCCCCTACACCAGCTACCAAGACGGCCAAATGCTCGGCATAGGCGTGCAGCGCCAGGGCTACTTCTGCTGCCAGCACCTCGACGGCATCTGTCTCGAGTACTTCCCCACAGCCGAAGAACTCCTCGTGCATTTCGAGCTCGCGCACTTCGCTTTCACGCGTATCTCGCCCGCGCATCGCTTCGTTTGTTTGAACTGCACACATCTAAATAATGATTTGATTGGTCCTTGTTCGAATTGCCAGTCTGTTGGGACGATTGAGCTTTGGATTTATGGGAATTATATTAGGAGTGAGGAGGTGAGGAGGTATAAGCCTGAGGGCGGGCAGGATCTGGATCTCGATTTAGGACTGGGTTTGGGTCTGGGCGATATTGCGGATTGGACGCCGACGACGATGTTTTCGGAGACGTATACGACTGGTGGGTGGGAGAGGGATTTGAATGGTGGTAATGGTAATGGTGATGGTGGAGGAGGGTTTGGAAATGGCAGTGGGTATACCGATACGAACGGTGCTGGGGATTATGGGTTTGATTCTCAGGGTGCTGGTGCTGGTGCTGCGGGTGGAGGCTCGCAGTATGAGTATCAGCCAAGTCAGCATTCGAGTTATAGTACGAATCGGTATCAGGGGAATGGGTTCAATGGTGCGAGCCCAGCAGTCGAGTGCGCCGGGTTTGATGAGTTCTCCGTGCGGATCGTCTTCGGCAAAGTTGGGCAACGTCAGTATCAACAACGACCTCAGGCTCAGAATCTTCACTGCAAAGCACTCATTGCCATACTTCTCCTGCTCCTGAGCCTTCTCGCCCTGTCGATCTTCGCTCTCGGTATATGCATCTCATCTACCTGGCCTCTCCTCCTCACCAGAACCCAACAGGTCGTCCCTCGCCTAGCCACTACCTTCCACTCGCACATCCAACCCCTAGGATTCTTCAGCATGCTTTGCAGTGCAGGAACCTGTTTCTCTGTCAAGACGTTGGCAGCGCAAAGGTCACGGCAGGCTAGCCACGCGAGATTTCTCTCTTCTAATGGGCTGGGGTGGTTGAAGATGAGGTGTGGGAGTCGGAGTAGGAGGAGCATGATGGCGGGTTTGGCGCTTGGTGGTGGATTTTCATGACATTTTTCGTTTATTTTGAGGGGTTGACGGCATCATGATTACGATATTACGCTCTTTACGACTACATGGAATGATTGACGGGTCACGCTCTTTACGACTTGTGCATCGCCAATTTGGCATAGGAGTTTGGGATTGTTGGTTGGGCTTTGAAGATCAGCGGGTTGGGACGAACAGTACAGCGGAGCATTACACTTGGGTACTATTATTTCTACATCTGGCGGATGAGAGGGGGTTTTTTGTTGATTGGCTGAGGTGTGTATCATTACCTGCACTTCCCTTCCTGAAAGGACAATCAAGAAATAGATGGAAGGGGATTGTTGCGGTTAGGACACATAGTTGGGGCAGGGAATGGGAATGGGAGTTTCATACCTGGTGTTTTGAGTATCTGGACGATAGTTTCAAGAACGAAATACCATGCTGGATACTGATATTCATTCTCCATTGGCTTTGGTTCTGTGGTCATCCAATGATGATTTATAATTTGCATGTGGATCCGGTGCTGATGGTTGGAGAGTACGATGCCAAGGGCTGTATTCGGTGATGATGGTGTTGTACAGAGAGGCTGGTGGACTTCGGTAGGTATGTTTTTCGCGTATGCAACGTACCTGCCGATGAGTGGAAGGGTGGCATGATTGTGACTGGATGAATCACTTTTTCTTCCGAGCTATATGTTATTTTGCAACAAGAGGGTAATCAAAGAATCCCAGAGGAAGTCATCTTTATAGGTCTTTACAAGCAGTAAAAAGACATATCACATGAGATCTTGGGGTTATTAGGTGCTCTCATCATTCTGTACAAGCAGAAACCCATTCCTGCTTTAACAATACCAAAACCCTTCTCCAGAAACTCTTTCCAGATGACTCGTGAGTCAGAAAAGATGGTGGCCTCCCTTGGCTGACATGCATATCATCAGCCACACCCCTAGTCCCCTCTTCCCTCCCGCAGGTAGCGTGGCCGTGGGCTCTCCGCCCTTTTGCTCATATAAAGAAGCGTCGCATCTGCCCTCACCAGAGGCCCCTTCATATCGTGCCAAAGAGTCATAGAGTGACATTGATTGGTCAATCAGGAGGCCCGAATGCAATAAATGGCGTCTCTCGGAGTGGGGTATGCGACAATTCCGTGATCCTTCCCTCGTAAAGAGCGTGTTCAGGTTCGAGATGGGGAGTCATCACTAGACCTTTTCAGGCCTCGCCGACTGCAAGCTTGGGCATGCTTGTTCTGGAGCGCAGTCAATCGCAAAACTAGGGTGTAGGTTGGTTAGAATTCAGCATTTGACGCACTGGATGGGCCTACTATTGGCTCGTTACGGCACTTCGAGGTGCCACCGCTGCACCTTCCAGAGTCCAGGCTAAGCCTAAAAGATCTCGCCGGTGGCTGCTGCTTCAGTTTCCCGTCGCTGCGCAGCTCGAAGGCCTTCAGGGCAGTGTGGGCGAGCTGGTATTAGACTCAGCCATTTCCTCGAGGCACCAACGTTCTTCCTGTTCTTCTTCGACCACCACTTCGACCTACGTATCTACTGACAGAAAAGACTGCCATTCTGCAATTCAATTCGATTGCACGATCTTGTCGCCCAGCTTTTGATAAACTGAGCCGACGCAGTCTCCTTCCCCGTGCAAAATTAAAACTCACTGAAACTCCCGCTATCAGCACCTTGCTATCGCATCACGTCCCCCCCCCAACTCGAACTGACAGGACCCCTCCTCTACTTACACGTCCCACCCCGCCAAAATACCACAATTACAACCCGCGAGAACCACCATCCCGTTATTTCAAATGGCAGCAACTAATCGCACTTCCTTCACCATCACCCAGCCTTTCTTGGGCGCTCCTCTGCAATTCCAACCTGCTTTGGGATCCAAGGAGCTCGAGACTCTTGTCGATGCCTATGGTTTGTTCTCCAATGTCCCGCATGGTAGAACATAGTACTTCGAATAGAGTTTAGCTAATTTGCGCGCAGTCATTGGCAATGGATCTAAGCAGGAGAAGTTGTCCGTTGTCACGGTCGAATTCTTCAATCATGCTACTGTCGACCTGAATACCGGTGCGCTGACCAGAACCGTAAGCTGAAGTCCGGAAACTCCCTTAGGACGACGAGAGCTAATATTTTTTATAGTACGAGGCGTTCCCCTTCGGTTCAATGTCCGAGGCCTTCTTCGAGCAATCTCCAGTCGAGTCGCAGTCTTCGGGCTTTTCTCCTCCAATCTTCACCCCATCTCCAGGCTCTTCTGCCACCTTTGGAGATTCCGGATATGGATCCTTTGCCGGCCCAAGCATGACTCCTCCTACCCGCACATTGGGCTCTGGTCGTGTCACCAAGAAGCCAGCGAAGAAGGATACCAAGAAGTCAAAGGTCGACGAGGCCCGCTTGCCAGGTTTCTCCATCATGACCAAGGATGGAATCGATGTTACTACTACGGCTGGAAGAGGTACCAAGACCAAGGAGCAGAGAGAACATGCGCACTTGATGCGGATCATGAAGGCATGCGATGCTTGCAAGCGGAAGAAGATTAGAGTAAGTCATTCCTATGTCCTCGAGCCGAATTGAGAAGAGAATCGTTTGCTAATTGGACGTCAGTGTGATCCATCTCACCGAAGATCACAGAATGATATGTCCCGAGCTTCGACTACCACCACCCAATCTTCCTCCGCCTCGGCTCGACCAAGTCCGCAGTATGAAAGTAGTCCTGGATCAAGTGCACCCGCTTTGAGTAGACAGTCCACACAAGCATCACAGAGTGTATTCACACCATCGAATGTCATTGACGACTTCGTACTGTTTCCAGAGGATTCAGCTTCCTGGAATCCGGACATGTCACAAGCTGATCTTGGTCAATTCAATTTCGATATCAATGATATGGATTTCAACGCTGAGATGCCCGTCCAACACAACGAGTTCTCCCTCTATCAGCAACCATTCAATGATTTCAACTTCGATCAGCAATCTGGACACTCTTTCTACCAACAACCACAGTCGTACTCGCAAGTCGGTGCTCAACAGAGCTACTCGAGCGTTCCTCACATGAACGATTCGTTTGACACGCCAGGATCATATGACCTGGATCAATACATGCCAGTCTCTCACACTCGACCTCATCCATCCAGCTCAACACAAGACTCTGGCCAGATGATAGACAATTCGCAACAGAATTGGTCTGAATTCTCGACAGCTCCACGTGCGAACAACAATGGCCCTCTCTCGTCAACCTCCGATTGGAACGTTCTTGAATCAACTCTGATCAGCGATTCTCCGGGCGACCTACATGACAGAAACTCGCCAACTGGCCTGGCCTCCAGTCCACTGGAGCGGGTTAGTAGCGGCAGAAGCCCATTGAGTAGTAGGATCAGTCGCGTCGTCAATGCGACAGGCCTTCCTGCGACATTGCGTAGTGGAAACAATCGTACCGCCGCCAATGCCGAGAGCATCTACCCCGACTTGAACGCCCAGCACCGAGCCACGGCATTCAACAATCTTCGCCAGAATGTACCTGCTGTAAGCTATGATTCTGGATCAGGCGTCTCCGTTGATCCTTTAGACATTCTCGATGTTCCGCTACTCGCTTCGAGACAACGACCATCCCCCGCCGCCAGCTCTACCGTCCTTCGTGGCCTATCTCAGAATTGCCAACAAGTAACAGAATCGTTACAGACAATCAACTCTTCTCGATCAGAGTACATCAGCCTGGGCAAGGAGATTCAACGACTAAGATCTGTGGCTGATGTCCTAAGTTCACGCCAGACTGTTGTTTCTGCAGGCGCACTCGCAGCAGCTGAGCAGTTCCGATCACAACTAGAGACTTTGTCTACCCGACTTGATTCAACTGTCTCTGCCGGGACATCGAACCCACTCCTTGAGACGATGGATCCAGAATACCACGCTGAGTACCTCCGACAATGTCAAGTTGAGGCTCGCAGATTGGTCCGCTCCTTGTGTGCGACGATCAACAGCATTCAGGCCCAGAACACCGGCACGCATGTCACAGGCAACACGCAGATGCTGACATCCGGCCGCAATGCCCAGCTCTTCCCCTCGCCCAGCCAAGGAAACCCACAATCATCACTCGTTTCTGGTGCGGGCATGTGGACCGAGAGCACCCATGACTGGCAAACAAGCAACGGCCAATCGGCCAATGTCCTTCGTGAAGTGGACACTTTCGAGTATCTTGAAAGTGTTCCTGACCTTAACGAACTTTGCTCGTCGCCAATGTCAGAAAGTGAATCTAGGACATTGAGGGCAGTCCGAAATGTTCCCAGATACTCATTCATGCTGAAGGACGCCCAACACCAAGACCGCCAACATGCCGTCGACACGTCTCTGCAAGATGTGCCATCGGTTCCGTATGTCGGTACTGCTGAGAATCATTCCAGTGTTCTTGCAAACTCTGGCCTGCTGTCGCAACGAGATGTCGCCATGGCGGATCCTACCCAGTCCTCGCCAACCATCCAGTATGTGGATAGTTCCCAAGAGACCAGCCTGGCTCAAGCCGGGCCCAACTCTAGCAGGAGTGCAATTCTCCAGACTACTGCCGCCACCCAACGATCGTCTGTGTCGATGAGTATCAACGCGTCGCTACCGTTTGTGCTCGCACTTACAGTTCTTGGCTCGCTGTTCCTTGCTTCGAAGGTATGACTAACAACCATCCACCATATATTCCAATATCTAATCAACATCTAGATCTTGATCTTGAATTCATTCATGACATCACCCTTTGCTGTTCTGAGCATACAAGCCTTCGCCGCCATCAGAGAAAGCTCGACCGAATGGGTCGGCAACGATTCTTTCTCAGTTGCGAAGCTCATTCTTTGCGCCGTCATGACGACACAACTCCCCGCTCTGACCAAGTCTAGTCTTCTCTGTGGAGGAATGGCTTTGTTCCACCTTCTCACTGGTGCTGAAATGTCCGATGGAAAGGAGATGTCTTCGATGGTATGCTTTACCCTCCGTACCCATCCGGAGCAACGCAAAGGAAAGCAAGGACTAACAACTTTACAGTCTACATCAAACAATGATCTGGAGATTGAACATGCTTGCGGAGATAAGAGAGGATTGATGGCGATGATGAGGGATTTCAGTCCTGTTGTTGCTGTGCAGTGAGGAATCAGATCTGAGATCCTGGATCCTTGATTGGGAGTCTCGGGCTGCTGCTTGATGGCAGCTGGCTCGGACTTTTAGAGAGGTGATAGATGGATTGTGATGATAGGCTCTGATGATGTGACATACAATGACCGAGAAGAGGAAGGGGGTAGAGGTGAAGTAGATGGTGTGGTTGATGATACCCAAGGTATGGAGGTGTGTGTATGGTTAGATAGTTGACACGATAAGGAAATCAACTGACTTGGCCGGTACTCTTCTCTCGTTGTCTTGCAGTAAAGTGACATGATGTTATGTGACTTGACTTGGACCTTCCTTATCCCATGTTTTGGCCATGAGTTAGCATCGCTCGCACCTATGCCATCTATTAGTCTGCCGGAAGTCAGACGAAGTCGGGAGTATACACGTCTCCTATAACGAGAAACGTGGAGCGGTGAAGGAGTGAAGTATCGTGAAAGCGAAAGTGAAAAGACGCGGATGCATGTATATTCACAACAGTATTGTTACTATCTATATGTACTCAACCATAACTATGATATCATGATATGAAGTATGTAACAATCTATCCTGTTCAAAGGTATAATAGATAGTGTAAACAAGAGAATGTACAGAACATTGTGAGATCAGGCACGCTGATCTGAGACATCACTCATCGGTAATCTAGTACAGCCAGTGTCTGTACATCTCAATTCAGTATATAATTTTGCGAGTATCTGGGTATGTTCTATTTTCATTTTTCTTGTATTTGTATTTGTAGCTAGCTATATCTGTATTGTATGATATAGTACTAAAATCGACAAAAATATATCTAAAACAAAGATCAAATAAAAGAACAGGGGATCAGATTGGCGAAGCTATTGATCGTGAGACTAGAATAAATAAATCTAAGTCAAAAATCTGAGGGCCGGAAGGTTGGTTGTGGAGAAGAAAGAGAAGTTACTGTTTGTAGCTGGGGGATGAGGATGAGGATGACCACCATCGTGAGCTGGCAAGTTCTAGCCTTGCTGTCAATCTTTTTTTATTTGTAATTGTATGGTGGGACTGTGATGGGGGCGGGTTAGATGTGACTATGAGAGCTGCATACTTTTGTAGATCCTTTCTTTTGCGTGGATGGGGACAGAGATGTAGCTGAGCGCCAATAGCGCCGTGGGTTGTGGATTGGCAGAGAGAGATTTGTACCTTTCGTACGAAGACGTTGCTATCACAATCAGATTTGAGAGGTTTGAGAAGGTAAATCGGCTTGAAGAAATAATGGAGAGGAAAAAGAGCCCGATCATCGGATACAACTCAAGGGACGAATCAAGTCTACGCAAAATACGAGGCTGAAATTCGAGAGACGTAAATGACCGATTCTCCATTCTCTAGAAACGTAATATGAAGCCCTACGAAAGCCAACCAATCCAATCCAAACGCCATGCCACGCCGTCCCAAAGATACTCGCTCACGCACTCGCCCACCCATCCATGCCTAGCCCTCTACGACCTCAAAGCTCTCAACCTCTCACCCAATCCATCCTCCTCCACCTCCGTCGGACCACTCTTAACCGGCGCAGCAGCCACCGCCTTCGCACCCTCCATTTCCTGATGCAACTCGACACCCGCTTCATCCGCAACCTGGTTCATCAACCTATCGACATCCTCCTGCGGCGTACCGACTGCTGTTGCTGACGTAGTGGCATTCTCGTAGTATCCGGTTGCGACGTCGAGGTCTTCAAATTGTGTTTCGAAGCGGTCCATTACGGCGGATATCTAATTACGTAGCGAGTTAGCTAGGTGCCTTTCCCTCAGGTAGTTTAAATATGGAAATATGCATGGAGGAGTGGGAGGAGGAGAGGAGGGTGCTGGATTTGAGATTGGGATTGGGATTGGGATTGGGATTCGGGGAGTATGGAATGGACACACCTTCTCCAAATCCATAGCTTTCATAGCCTGGTCCATTCCCTTCACTACATTCATCATACTACCCGTGACCTGCCTCATCGTTACTGCGGTCTGTACCCGACTGGCGACTGCATCGATACGGCTTCCCAGGCGCAGAAGGTTGAGGCGCTCGTTCTGTTTGCGGATTGCATTCTGGGCGTAGATCTTGGCGATGTCGTTGTGGCCTTGTTGGATTGCCTATGGGAAATTCCATTGTCAGCTTTCCATCATCATCGAACTGCGGAATTTGAGATCTGAGGCTTGCAGGGACGTGGTTGAGAGGGGTGGGAAGAGCGCTTGGTGGAGGGGAGGGGATGGGGATGGGAGGGGCAGAAAGACCGACCTTCTTCAGCTTATCCTTCTCTGTCTTCTCGTCTTTGCTGGCTTTGGCTGCTTGTCTGTTGAGTTGCTTCGCTGTGAACTGTGCGAGGGAATTAGCTGGTGTCCGGCTGTGTCTGCGGAGGGCTTTGTCGCAATGGCTGGGTGGTAGGAGGGGAAGAGGACCCCGCCGAGCGATAAGGACGTACCTTCAAATTGAAGAGCGCTTTCTCAAGACCGGACATGATGGCAGATTTGTCTAAGTGATCTGACTGTGAGGAGGAGGAGGGTTTGTTGTAGTGTTCGAGGTTGCGTATGGAGGTTGGAGGTGATGCAGGCGAGTGATCTGTAGGTAGCCTTGTGGTCAAGAACTGGGTCGGGCTGCGGTCCGGCTTGTGATGACTGTGGCTTGGCTATTGGGTTCGCTCGTCCTCGCCTCCTACGGGTAGCTTTAGAGCCAGGATGTGTACAAATAAATCTACCCCTCCATCCAAACAGTATTTGAAACTCAATGTTCAACAACAAGTATCTCATTTCGACACTTGTTATTCTCATTTCACTACTTCTGGTATTCAATAGAAAAGAGGACACCATCGAAATGCCACCAAAACCAAAACTCAACGTTCAGAATTTCCCTCGTCCACCCCTCCTCGAGCGAACACCCCGCCATCTCCAGATAAAATGGCATGGGCAAACAATAGCCGACACAAAAGAAGCGTATTGGGTATTGGAAACCTATCACGCACCTAGTAATCTCTCATGATCATTCTCAGGAAAATCAAATAATATCTTTCTAACATACATTCAGCATACTACCTCCCCCTCTCATCTCTCACCATCCCCCTAACACCAACCAAGAAATCCACCTTTTGCGAATGGAAAGGCTGGGCGACGTACTACTCCATCACTCTCCCTGCTCCCCCTACCTCTTCTTCGGATTCAAGCTCAAACCAAAAAGAGGAAGAAGTCGTCATTAAAGATAGGATCTGGAGTTATGAGAGTCCGACGAAAGGGTTTAAGGATCTAAAGAGTTATGTGTCGTTTTATGCGGGCCCGTGGGATTGTTATGTCGATGGCGAGCTGGTGAAGCCGCAGCCGGGGGACTTTTATGGGGGGTGGACGACGAGTGAGTTGGAGGGGATTATTAAGGGGGATGCGAAGACGAGGTGGATGTGATGTGATAGGGTAGGAGAAGGAAGCAGGGTGGTGGTTTGTGGGTTAGAAATGAATTTGAGTGGAGTGGGAGAGGTAAGGCGGGAGCTGAGGATGAGGATGGAAAGGGACGTGTATGATAAGTGCTCCAATCAAATTAAGTGTTTACCCGTGTGTTGAGTCTCTGATGATGAGGATCTAAAGCTAAAAGTTTAAGGGAACTTGTGTCGATGTGGAACCATCGAGCATGTCCATTCACTTCTAGAGATTAGGACAAATAGGAGGTCCTGTATTTGTATTCTGGCTGATTACATCCTTACTATCGTTGACTGAGGATGTGAGGTTGTGCAGTGCTACCCAGTGCCAGTAGCGACAGCTTGATTGTGTTAAAGGACCTGACATAGCAGGAAGTTGGGTTGTAATGTTTGCTACTGCAAGAGAGACTGCTGGATTCGAAATAATGGTGCGAATCAATGTCAAAACTTCTCTTATTACTTCTTCAGAACCATACAACTATCAATACATGTACTCCGACCTAGGGCCAATCAATCCATTCGCATAATCATAACATAGCCAATGCCACCCGAGGACGCCAGCCCCGCCCTCCTATCCATGCGATCCTGCATTTTACCTTCCCAGGAGTGTTCCGTCTGAATTTAGTACCCTGATATCCCTGTTTAGAACAACGACCTAGCCTGAACATCGAAAATCTCATTTCTCCATCCCCGACTAGCATTATCATCAACCACCTCCCCAGCAGTAGCAGCTTCCTCATCCCAAAGCTTCACAACACTACCAGGCGCATAAACGCCAGTGAAGACATTACCCCTCTGACCAGCAGCACCTCTAACACCAACATTCGTGTACAAATCTGGATCTTCCTCTGGCGTCAGGCGCGTAACGATAGCCTTAATGAAAGTCCTGAGATCCTGAGGATCCGAGATTCTTGTTGCGCGAAGACGCTCCCTCGCGAACAACAGCTCACGATTCGCAGCGTGGAAGAAATCCGCAATGGCAGTTGAGAGTTGGCGTTCAATGACCTTACGGATGATAGGCCGGAGAAGAGGCTTGAAGAGCCATGCCAGACAAGCGAGCTTGCTCTTCCTCAACGTGTAACTGAGATGATGAATCTTGACTCTGACATTCTTGAGAGTAAGGATCTTCTCCAGACGTTCCTTGCCAACCTCAACATCGAGTTCGATGTCGATTCCTCTGTCGTCGAGTTCGAATGAGGCGATTCCGGAGTCGGCGAGACGGATCAGTCCTTTGTGGGCGCGGAGCCAGAAACCAACTTCGTCGGCGCGGATTGAGAGTCCTTGGGCTTTGATTGTAACGAGTGATTTGACTGAGCTTACGGTGCGGAAGCGGGCTTTGCGGATGGAGAGATCATTGTATGTTTCGATCTTCAAACGAAAGGGGAGGAAAGATGTGTTGTTGATTGTGCGTCCTGGCTCGAGGATGAGGTTCTCGAGCAGAAGATCGATTTCCGGAACAGAGATTTCGAGACGGGGGATCGGAATGAACTGGACGGCCTGGATCAGAAGAGGAATGAAAATTGTGTGAGCGTCGGTGAACAAGTCTGGGTTCGCGACGCTGTTCGCGGGTGAAAGGATGTTCCAGATACGAAGAGTAGTCTGGAGGAGTTTTGAAACATCCTGGTCATGAATGACCGAGTCGAATGTCTTGCGTGATTGTTGGAGGACAGCATCGATGTCCTTACGGAGAGGAGAATCGGTCCCAACGTCCTTGGACTTTTCCTTCAACTCCTCGATCTTGTTGCCTGCTGACTCGAAGAAATCGGGGTCTGTGAGCATCTTCTGGATTGATGCTGCGAGCTCCTCCATAAGGTTTTCGAAATCTGGATCTTTTTGCGAGTGCTCCATGAGCTTGTTCACTCTCTTCTCTAGCTCCTTCCAAGCTTCTTTATCTCCAAAAGAACTGACGAGAGACCATCCGTTCTTGATAGCACGGTCCAGCTCTTCGTTGGTCTCAACATCATCTTGAACGGTCTCGAGAGTGTTGTCCACAGCTCGAGAATAGACTTTGGCGTATCTCTTGATCAGAAGGCCAATAGTGGATACTGAATCAGAGTAATCGTTTCGTTTCCGGAGCTTGGTAACTGCAGCCTTGAGACGATAGATCAAAGTCTCTCGCTGATCACCTGTGAGGTTCTCCTTCAGACTTGCACCAGCGTCTTTGCCCGTCTTCTTAATACCGTTTGCAACAACATCGGTCACCTCAGCAGCTTCAGCGCCAAGATCTTCAGCTGTTGGGGCCGGCCCCTCTTCGCTACCTGGATTTTTGATCGTCTCCGATTCCTCGGTCGATGGCTCAATTTGCTTGGCAGCTTCTTCAGCGACATTTGAGACAGTGTTGGCTGTATCAGCAAATATTTGTCGTCCAATTGTGTTCAGATCCGAGAGGAAGATTCTGAAGTCCGAATTGGTCAACAGAAGACTACCGACAGTTTTGAAACTCTCGTATGCTGGAAATGATTAGTAAAGAAGGGTGGTAAAGTGACATAATTTACTTACCAGCTGAAGCATCTGCTTTTGCTCTGGTTGAAGTTGCCGTTTGCACCAAGTCATCCACATCTACGTAAACTCTCGAGTGAAGCAAAAACCAGATAAAGTCCTGAATCTGATCTCCGTCATTCTTGTTGCCCAGCAAGTCAATAAACTCCTTCAGCCATTGCTTCGAGTACTTCGTCAGTCTCCTGCCGCTATCACTCAAGCCTGCGGTTTCGGGGTTGAGAACATCTGAAGCCAGCAGTGTTCTCAAATTGACAATTGTCTGCTCAGTGGATGGCATGAATCCCTTAGATAGGGCTCGGAGCATTTGATAGGTGTGCATCTTCTGATGGGCCGCCCGTTGAAGCGTCGTGTCGTCCTCATATTGAGGAAGCAATGGCTCTCTGTCGCCATTTCGTCCAGACTTCTTTCTTGAACCAAAACAGGAAGACATGTTGAAGGATTGGGAGTGTGAATCAACCGGAGCTGTTGATCTTCCCCGGGGCCTGTCCTGGCTTATGTATGGGGCTGCCTGCGGGAAGCTTAATCGATGACGGGATTGACCTAAGTTTGTGTCCAGAAGCGATGACCTGGTACCCCGCAGACTGTTCTTAGCTGAGCGATATAGAGACCAATGAGTAGAAATCCCGAGGTCTAGAAGTTCTGGAGACGCGTTTGCTTGCAGTAGTTCGTGTGTCACTTCACACAAGAATTCGATGCCTTGATTCCCATGCAAGCTAAAGGCGGTAGTGAGTGAAGATCGATGAAGGAGCTTAGGCCAAAAACACCTACGTCAGAGGCAACTCAATCTGACCCGACCGTCTGGGGAAGCGAGACACTAGGAAGCTCTTTATTCCGCCCCGCTTATCGAGATGCACTATGATTCTTATCGTCAGCCCTCAGATCAACTTCCCCTCGATTTTTATTCCCCAACAAGTAAAACGACAACTCGACATCGACACAGGCTCGAGACATGGAACAACGGAAGGAAGAGGTGACAAGGAGACCCTTGTATGGTAAATAAGGACATTCCATCTGCCAGCGCAAAGCAAAAGTGTGCCAACAGAGCGTGCGCTGATCATTTCTCAGTATACGATCTTCCGCAAGATATTCTCTCGACTTTAGCACGTAAGGACGACACCGGCGACGAATCCCAGAACAATATCTCATCGTCTGCAAAGGAACCCGGCCCCGATCTACGGACAGAAAGTGCTGTAGGGGCAAAGTCATGTTCACTCTGTGGAGTAGCATTTCATACTGTTGAGGATCAGAGGAGTCACAACCGATCCGATTTACATAGCTACAACTTGAAGCAAAAGATTCGAGGGGCAAAGCCTGTGACGGAAGGGGACTTTGAGAAACTCGTCGGAGGTAGTTGAAATCTGCCAACTTTGGGGCTTCTGCTAACGTCGCCCAGATCTTAATGAGAGTCTTTCAGGTTCTGACTCATCGGATTCTGACGACGATGAGGATGGAGATGCGCGCAAGGAGACAACGCTGACTGCGCTGCTAAAGAAGCAGGCACATATATCTTCCAACAGTAATGATGGAGATCAATCTTTTACGCCAAATAAACGGAAGCGGGGCTCAGGAAAACCTCCAATCATCTGGTTTGCATCAAGCACACTTCCTAGTAATACGTATCTCGGGATATATCGAGCAATATTCACAAACGCCGAGCAAGAAAGCGAACCTACAATGTTGGATATTGTGCGAAAAAAGCAACTGGATCCAAAGCCGGCTATGAAGATACCTCTGAACCCCAGCACTGGCGTCCCTCTGCCAGAAGCATACAAGGAGCCACATATATTTTTATGCATGATCGGAGGTGGTCATTTTGCTGCTATGATTGTTTCCTTGACACCCAGGCAGACGAGATCAAGCCCAACAGGTCCAATATCAAAGGAGGCTACTGTGTTAGCACATAAGACGTTTCACAGATATACCACTCGACGGAAGCAAGGTGGCGCTCAATCTGCAAACGACAACGCAAAAGGCGCTGCTCATTCCGCTGGTGCTGATTTGAGAAGATATAACGAGCAGGCACTTACTGAAGAAGTTCGAGCTTTGCTCCAAGACTGGAAAGGAATGATTGACACTTCCGAGCTGTTATTCTTTCGTGCCACGGGCAGTACCAATCGGAGGACTCTTTTTGGGCCATATGATGGCCAGGTTCTCCGACAAAATGATCCCAGGATACGAGGCTTTCCGTTCAGCACACGACGTGCCACTCAAAACGAACTTATGCGAGCCTTCGTAGAGCTCACTCGTGTCAAAGTACTAGAAGTCGACGAAGCTGCCATAGCTGCAGCAAAACTAGCAGCAGAAGAATCTGCCAAGCAGGAAAGCGCAAAAGCTGCAAAAAAGGCTACCCCAGCGGCCCCAAAACTATCAGAGGAAGAAGAGACGGCATTATTGCACACATCGCAACTACAAGCCCTAATACGGCGGTCAAAGGTCCCAGCTCTGATATCCTATCTCAAGAGTAACAATGTATCTCCTGATTTCGTATTCCAGCCGCCAGATGCACAACAGCATTTTCACGCCCCAACTTCTTTACATCTTGCTGCAAGCCAAAACTCCGCGCCACTAGTTACGGGCTTGCTTGTAAAAGCTGGCGCCAAACCAACTGTTTTAAATGGAGACGGTAAAACACCATTCGACTTGGCCGGAGAACGTGCTACTAGGGACGCATTCCGCGTCGCACGCTCAGAGCTCGGAGAGGCCAAATGGGACTGGGAAGCCGCACACGTCCCAGCAGCAATTTCGCGCGCAGACGCCGACGAGCGAGATGCTCGCGAGAAGAAAGAAGAGGCTAAGAAGGAAGAAGAAAGGCGGAAAGCCGAGACAGCAAGACTTAAAGAAGAGGGTCCGAAAGTTGCTGATAATGGACCGCTAGGAAAAGCGGCTGGAAGAGGGAGGATGTTGGCGCTCGGCCATGTCGCGAAGACGGCGCAGGAGAAGAGGGAGGAGGAGGCAAGGGGAATGACCCCAGAGATGCGGATGAGGCTTGACAGAGAGAGGAGGGCAAGAGCTGCTGAGGAGAGGATGAAGAGAATGCAGGGTGGCAACTAGGATACACAATGGTGACTATCTATCAAAGAACCATTTGGGGAGACATTGACAGCTGTACTGTGCTTGAAGGCTCGCCTTATGTGTCCTCGATGGATGGGCAGCTCGTTGAGCAGACTCCCCTGGTATGTGGCTCCAAGGTTGCACCTCTTGGGAGATAACCAACATTCGTATCTAGCTGACAATCTAATTGAAATACCAAATATACCCTTCGGTCAGGAAAACGATTCGAAATCTCCGTGACTCGCACCTTTTTAGCTCTTTCTTTCCTTAACATGTCTAGGATTTCCATCTCTCTAACTTGCAACTTCGGTCGTCTTCGCATTATGACGACTAGCTTGGTGTCGTCCGGTGGCTTTGTTCACGATAGCGTGAATAGTGGAAATGCAACAAGAAGTGTCATATCTTCATCCTATCTCAGCTGGTCGATCCACTCGAGCGTTCCCTTCGCGCTTCCCGCTCGACCTTTCCTTGAGCTTTTATGCTATCCAGTCTGATCTGATAGGCAGCCCAATTCTTCCATTCTTCCTCAGCGAACAATCCTGGAAAAACTCGGGCAGAACAGCAAGTCCTATTCCAGGATACCTCCCTTCCACCTGATAGAGAACTTCCATGACCTTCGGCCTACGACCCTTCACAGTTGCCTTCCCAAGAATAGGCTCACGCAACTCGCTCAGTGGAATGCCATGAGATTCAGGGCTCCGCCTTCTTCCAGCCACAAAAACATTTTGAATCATGCCGACGGTGCCAACGCCCAACAGATACCAAGTGTGATCATCCAATCCACCGGCAGTGATTAAGAAAGCAATCCATAGGAATGCAAATAGACCGCACAGCAGTCGGGTCCTTCTAGATGGCTTGGGTACTGCTCCAGCCAGATCGTCCAAGACCAGTCCCAAACCGCGCTCGCCTCCTCGTACGATGAAGATGTGCTTGTGACCGTTGCCTCGGGTGAGGACATATGACTCTCTTGAGCCCTCACGGCAGGGAAACTTCTCCTCGCGCCATTTTCGGAGAGAGCCCGTGCAGATAGATAAAGGGTACCGATCGCAGTCATGAAGATGATGGACCAATCGCTGTGAAGGATAACAGGTATAGCGGCGATGACAAGTTGTACAACACAACAAGGGAAGAAGGAGTAGAAGCAGATATCTGGCTTGGGCTTCTTCCCTCCTTCGACAGCCTATAAGATATTAAAATTCCAGCATTCCAGAACCGACACGATATTGAAAGGCAAAGACAACAAAGACACTGACATCGAACACGCTCACAACCAATCCCGAATTCCTCTCCCATGGCTCCATCTTCTCTTCCACAATCCCCTCCAGATCTCTAACAAGCCGGCCCAAAACCCAAGACCCATTACTCTTCTTAATCTTCGACGACACGACAATCACCGACGCAGAAACATCAGGTTGAGGCATGAGCGTCCCGTCGCCGAAAGCTGCTACTAGGGACCCGAATGCGTAGGCGACCCAGCCGAAACTAAATGCTACGAGCGTCACTTTTCGACCGGTCATCTGCGCGACGGCTTTTTGGATCATGTCGCCACCGATTATAAGGAGGACGGAGAAGATCTCGGAGGGGTTGCGGACTTGGGCTAAGAATTGCTGGGAGGCGGTCTTGCGGTTGGACATGCTGAGATGAGGGGTGCTGGGTGTTGGATGACTAGATGCGCACGCTATTCGGGTTTTATCAGATCAGAGAGGTGTGGGATCAAAGGAGAAGGTGGATGGACGGACGGATTGCGGACTCTGTCGGATTCGGATGCTAAGTGATTTTTGTTTCGGATCCCGCTGATTCTCAGAGACTTATTGGACCCAGTCGTCCATCATCTCTTGTAAATCACAGGACAGATGTAATTTTCTCGTGCAATTCTATACCCTTTTATCATAAGTGAGTCTTTCCGTCCGCAATCCACTGGTCCCCAGAGGTGATCAGCCGTGGAAGAACTGAACATCAGTGTCGACACACAAAGAAAGAGGGAGACATGGTAGACATGATCAGCCTTCCCGAGTCTGAGAGTTGGCGTCAAGTGGTAAGTCTCAGGGTGATGCTCATAGGCAGAATGTCTTGGTCGTTGATGGTGACTCAACTTGACCTAAAACCTTCCGCTTGAAGCACTGGGTTGTCCTTGTTGATATGACCACGAAATTTCATGTGACATAAATCCGGGCTTGTCCTTTGCCGGCCTCTCTCGGGGTCACCTCGAACTCGAACTACCGAAACGCTAATCAGAATGATTGATGAGTCGAAGAAAATGGTTCTGGGCCTCGTTTGACAACAGAATCTGCTGGTTCCCGTGCGATGAAACAGCCCCCATGCCAACAACAAATAGGAGTACAAGAGACAAGGAACTTGTGTAAGATATGCACGCCCTCTGTAATGTTACGTATCTAGTATTGGAACCAAAGTCTACCCGAAGAAACTGAATCTAGGTATAGTACTGTACAGCAAATTCGCTTACTTGCTTGCGCGCTCATCTAAATCCAAAATGCTTCCTTAAACTCCATCAGATACAAAGCCGGCCATCATCCCTCCCCACTTATCAATCAACGACAATTCTTCATTGCAACATACCACTGTAACAGACCTCCCACCATGAAAGCACAACTACCCCACAGACTCGCCCCACTAGCTTGTATACTCCCTGCCGTCGTGCCCAAGTAAAACAGAGCCCCAGCCAACGTGAATCCTATAGATCCAATCACGTTCCAGAATCCCACATGCCATTCGACGCTCAGGGGACGTGGTGTATACCAGTTTGGTTGCGTGGTGATCATTTGCAGGACCGATGCCGTGATGAAAAGAACACCGCCGAGTGTCGCAGGGAGTAGATTGGCGGTGTAGAACAGCGTGACATTAGTCAAGTCAATGACGCCCGGGAAAGCCGTGATGATAGCTAGCATGAAGATGAACGTTCCTATCGACTGGATGACGGCAGCGATGAAGCACAAGTCGCGAAAGTAGATGGTGCGCAGCTGTGGAGTGTTAGGCCAGAAGAGGAATGACGAGCTTCCATACAGGGCGGGCAGTGTCGCTGTGGTAGTGTTGGAATTGTTGTTTGCTGCGGAAGAGCTCGGTGAGTTGTTGCTTGGGAGGGTGTGTGTTTGTGTTTGGCGCAGAGGGAAATCCATGGTGCTGTCTCTGAAAGGCGCGACGATTTTGTTGATTTGGCGCTGGGCTTCTTCATCACTCTTCATCTCCATATCGGATATGTCACCATCGGCCACAATACCTTCAATTACAGTCACTTGCCCTCCCCGATTCAGATTCAGAGCTTCAAGAATTCCTGCAAAGCCACCGAGTATGAAGATCACTCCGCCGATTAGACTTGTCGCTCCGGTCCAGTATAGTTCCGAGTCGAAGTTGGTGCTTGGGTTGGTGAGGGGCAGCAAGAGGAAGAAGCCGTTGACGATGAAGAATGCGGATCCAACTGCAAAGGTCACTCCTACCATCCACGACATGTCCCGCCATGGAAAGTGAGTGAACATTTGCTTGATGCGTTGGATTGGGCGCGTGGTTTGTTGCTTGGCAGGTTGTGCTTCGTAGAAGAGTTCCGCTGTCGAGTGCACGCCAGGAGATCTCATTGGCCTGCCATTTTGGAGATCGTCTTCAACACTCACGTCAGGCCATTTCGTCAAGCTTGAGCTTCGTCGATCCATAGAGTCATCAAAAGAAGATCTATTTGTTTGAGGTCGCTGACCGTAAGTTCGTGATTCCATTTTTGTGTATTTGGGTGAATTTCTGGAGTGCCAGCTGTTTGCTATTTTGGTAAACATTGGGACTGCCATCCCATATATAACCCTTCCTGGAAGGTCTGACATGGCTACGACAGGCTGATGACAGTCAGGCCGAGTAGTTTGCCGATTTGGCCAATGATAGAGCCGAGTTCAGAAAGCACAATGCCAGACACGACGAGGAGTTTTGAAAAATACGGGTCCAGAAGTGGAAGATGGTGATCCGGTCAAGTATCGAGGATGGCACGGCTAGAATCTACAGCGTGGATCGTAGCCAATACCGAGATCTACCCATCGTCATATTAGAAAGGCTGTTTCCAGAATGAAGATTGCAAGGATACATACCTTCTAGAAGCCCAATGATCGACCTCCGGATTGTACTTGCACTTTCCGCGATGGAGCCGGGCAGATGAAATGGGGCTGAGTTGATCCCCCGGTACTGACTGCCGCAGAAACACCATCGGCGGTTCTGCTGTAGCCAAGCAATATATTGATGCGACCAGATGCCAGAGACGTTGGCAGGAGCTTGACGATTCCAAGCGATGGATGGAATGCTGGACTACCAATTGAACGTAGAATGAAATCTGAAGGATACCCCAAATCTTTGGACGCTTCCCCAGCTCTCCAGACAGGACGGCAAAGACTTCTTGAGATGACGTCTCAAACACTCTATATTGACTTTTTTGCTAGCATAACCTTCAACAGGGTACGCCAGATAAGATAGAACATTCCTCACATGCCGAGTCATGCAAAGCTCTTGAACAATATGCTGCTGGGAGTGCTGGTTGGAATCTTCTCAGGCAGTCAGGGTCGTGTACGAGACTGCGGACTGAGACGTACTTCAGCTGGGGATGGCCTTGCTGTCGTTGGAAAGGGATGTCGTCGAAACAAGAGTGGCTCGATGAAGACCCGCACCCCTGTTTCATGATCTCCGAGAATGAGCCGCATCTTGGGATATAACTCTGGCCATGTCTATATTTGCATCACAATCAGGCGCATTGGCCAACGGAATGTTGAAGCATGCATGTCCAGCTGAAGAGAAGTGCAAATCTGTTTGTCGAAGGAGGACCAAGGTCAAGAGAAGGGAAGGGAGGGAGCATTGGCCGATGTCACGTGATGACCTCTTCACATCATTTCGGGTGAAAAGGACCTCGAGGGTTGTATTTACTGAATTTGAACAGGTATGTTGACGGAGGCACACTTAAGATCATGTGGAAAGTTGAGATGTGCATGTTCTGTTGCTCTCTAGCAGTGTCCAGGAAGAGGTGAGGGAGGGTTAGGAGGGTTAGGAGGAGGAGGCGGTGGCGGAGAGGTAGAGGGGGCGTGTTCGTAATGTGCTGCGAGTTAGGGCTACGAACGACGATGGATGGGTTACAAAGGGGATACATAGAGGAGCTAGTGAATCGAATATCTCAATCTGTCATCAGATGGCATCAACAGTTAATGATCAATGGATCGAATTTGGTGATGTGCACAGGTTCTAGGAGTACAAAGACACAATCTGTCCGACAATTCGCAAGGGGTGGTACATTTTGGTGACGATGTTGTGGAAAGGACTCGAATCTCGCCCTCCCGCTTCTTGTAAGCCATTGGAGAAAATGAAAGGAAGCGAGCGCGAGCATGGGTAGAAGAAATGATTCCAAGGCTATACGAGATCTATTCAACCTGTCTCCATGTAGACTTATCTTTTTGCTCCTCAGAAAATCAGAGGCTTTCCCATAATCCGCACTCTCGTCATGGCCGGCTAGGATTTTGAAGTAACATGTAAGCTGTTCATATTCTCAGGCATATTCTTCGAGAGTTTTCGATGCGTGCATGAAACGATGTTCAAGAAATCCAGTCTCCAGACCATGATGCAGTCGAGCAAGTAGAGAAGTAAATGCAGATGCGGAACTGTGGCCAATACAGTTGTTCTTCCATGCTCTCTCCGCGTTGATCCACCAGAGCCTCGCGCTTCTTAAAACATATACGTACGGAATAATAGATGAAATACGGTAACACGGACTGGCATAGCAGTCAAGCAAAACATAGATAGCATAATCCATCCACTTCCTGACATTTGCGCTATCGTGCTCTTGGGAGAAACGTTGAAAGACAAACCAGTTTAGCTCGCAAGAGCTGTCTTGCACATGCAAATACATATCAAACCAACGGTCGCGTACGTTGAAAGGAACGAACGTATGGCAAAGCACGCCACAAACACAAGGAGGAGGCTAAAGACACTGACGCCTTCACGTGTCAATCCACAAGCCCTCCAGATGTTATGCAGATCAAATACAATCTAATTGGATCGGATCGGCTGCAGGAAGTGAGGTGTGGTGAGGTAACGAACTGTTGGGTATGCTGTGTAAGGTGTGAGGGGTGGTAAGCTATGCCATGATGGTAAAGAGAAGGGGTCGAAATACCCAGCCATGCTCGTGAGAGAGAAGGATAGCACGGAAAAGCCAAGGCAAAATGTTTTCCCGGGGTCTGGGGTCGTTTAGAATGTCGCCTCGTGTGCTTTAATATCTGACAAGAGATCTGAAAAACGGTGCTAAATAATGCAGTAAAGGACGAACACGGGGAGGCAGACATGTAAAATGCAGATGGAGATAGAAACGCAAAAGTCCGGGGGTTTGAAAAGGCTGACTGCAGCCCATCCGGAGTAATGGTACTCAGAGATATTCTTGGGTGGTGGTGTTGATCATGGTGGGGTCCATATATCCGTAGTGGTGTGTTGCTGCGGAGGCAGTAACCGGAGGGGGAAACACAAGAGTCTGCAGAATCCAGACTCGTCGACTGACTGATGATATGGTAATCGCGGCATCGCGGTTCAGAGTTTTGGTCTGTAAGGACCGATAGGGTGATATCGCTTCTCCTTCCTCTGCACCTGCATCTTCGTCCCATGGGAGAACTCGATACTCGCCTACCTACCACCGTATCCCTACAGGAGAGAACACAAGTATAGCAAGTAGGGTGTCGAATTTGCCTCTATCTCCTGCGATTGGAGAGGTTGTAAAAACTCGGACTGGAAGACTGCCTATCAGGAGGGATGGTGGGGTAGATTTTAGCGAGAGAACCTTCGTAACTGGGGTGAATGTGAATAGAGAAAGTGAAGACCTGCAGCATGCAGAAGTAGCGTACTTTATGCAACCTGCAGCACAACGCCATGCATGTAATAGGTAGGTAGGGGGGCGGGCTTGAAGGACTATAGTGAGCAAAATTCTGCAGCTTTTTAGCATCCTGTAGAGGTGCGAAGACTTGCGATGTCTATTCAGGGAGCAGCCGAGCGGATAGGCAGGTAGCGAGTGTTTCTGCCTGCCCCTTGTCGTGATGGAGGAGGTATGGAGGAGGTTCTGGAAGAATGGTATCGCCGATCCCCGATATACCTCCGTAGATTTATCTGTCCGTATGAAATTGTTTCTTGGGGGTGAGAAAACATGACTTACAAATTCTCCGAGTCTGCCGACAATAATGTGGAAATCAGTCTGGGTCCAAGTCTTGCCTTTCAAGCAGTTGTTCTTTTGAATTTGTGAACTTGTCTGAGCTAGGTGTCGTACATGTTTGGATGACTGAAAAACGGGAGACGGCCTTTATTTTTGATTTGACTCTCCTCATCACGGACATTGATGATGTTTCTGGCAGGTCAGAGATCCCTTGCCGACGGAGCAAGCGCTGAAGGTTAGGCCATGTCTTGGTCCTTGCGATCCTTGTCGGTTTCTGGAAGGGCGATAGCGTTTGACAGGCAGATATGAGCAACCAGGTGAGCAACCAGGTGTCCGGGATCAAAGATGTATTTCATTTCGAAGTGATGAGAATGGAACCAAGGGAGAACACTTTCCTAAGCATGGAGCTGGCTTGTCAGAAAGTTGTTCCGGACTTTTCTTCTCCTCAATTCTCTTGATATATCTGACGTCGAAACCCCTTTCGCGAAGTTTTCGAGACCAAGACCCGTGCGGTCTAATATTACAAGATGGGTCTCAATACAAGGTCGTTCTCTCGACCAAAGTATTTCCGAAAGGGTATTGAGGAAATGCTTCTAGGGGTGTAGATTTCCAATGGACGCTGGGCGGAGACGAAGCCGCAACTCGCGCGCCCAATTCCGATACGTAGGTGGCCAGTAGCGGCAGCCCATCTGCAAGAAGAAACGACTTCTGCAGAGAAGGCTTGGCGTGGGTAATGCACTGCGGCCACGGCCACATGCGAACGTCGATTTTTGCATGTCCTAAAGAGGGGCATGGTGGGGTGCAGATTTGAAATGTACGGTACGGAGGCGAGAAGGGAAGCTGTGCGCAGGTAGGGAAATATGATATGGCCCATCAAGAGGAGCTGGAGTGAGCAGGATCAACTTGCCGCATTTCTAGAGTCCCTCTTGAGGGATGAAAGGTTTGACAATGGTGTTTGCGGTCTGGCTGCGGTGGTTATTTGAGGAAGGAAGGGCCGATGTCAGAGTCGGTTGCATATCAGCCAGCACAGAATTTCCGGATATGGTTTCTCCAAGCTCCTGGCTATCGGACACAAGCAAGTTCGGCAAAGCTGCTTAAAAGCACGCGTGTCGAACATGAGGAAATAGACTTCATAGATGCCTTGGAGTATTAGTTCAGGATATATCCTATGATATATGGTACTTGAAAGAGATATAGCTTCGGATACTCGGGTAGGTCTTAGACCTTTGCCGTGCGGAAGAGGTGTGACATATGGTGACACAGAATGTTTTGTTGGAATGGTATTTATCAGCCTTACGTATGTCTTTTTGATACTAGGTGATAGAGCGTGGGCTGGCTCTGGATATTCTGCCTGATCAGAATCCGACTGTGACAGCCGGCGGCAGTTATTGAAAGAACCTCTTTCTGGGACTTTGCAGCGAGGGCCCTCTTTTATGTTATCCTGATACGTTTCGCACAGATCTATCACGGACTGATCAACTCATTGACCAACACAAGTACCAAGGTCAATTCGTACCCTTTGGTTACTCGAGCCCCCACGGTATGCCACGCGACAAGAGACGCTTCGGTACATTTCGTCCCTCCGTGGTCAGAACCTCGGGATAACTCGTATAGTGTATATTCATGAAAGACCTGTCCAACAGAACAGGATCGGAGAATCTGAGATTACTCAAGAAGGATAAGGATGTCCAGATCTTCGATCTTCTTCTCATCCGGTACTGGATTAAGATTATCTGGTTGTTCTTCATCTTCTATAAGTCAATGTTCGTTGCCAAGAGAAGTTGACATGCCTGATATCTCTTTTTCTGTGCGAGTCTACGGTTCGCACATATGCGACTGGACTGGCTAGCCATCAAGGTCTTGTATGTCCCATGATGCCATCCGCATACCTGCTTGTACCCAGCGATGCAGTGAAGGAAGAGGTGCATTCCACCATGTACTCGAGAAATACCATGATATGAGCCGCATTCTCTCCGTGCAAATGCTTCTTCATGCAGCAAGCGGAGAAGGATGGCAGAAGACGTCTAAAGGATAAATGGAAAAGCGATGAGGCCCTCATCTCATCTCGTCTTACACTTGCGGAAGAGAGCCAGCCAACATAAACAGGAGACGGTGAAATGAAAAGAAATGAGAAGGGCATCGAGGGCCGAGCTACTGTGCTTCTTTTGGCAAATAAAATACGGACTACCCGGCAACTATCCACTACTTTACCACCAACCCAAGCTGCCCAACCCACTCCCACTCTCGCCTGGGGCCATCCAATCCCATTTCCTTCCAATCGACCGACCGCGTGTGGGACGTTGGCACCGACTGGCACAACTGGGAGAGGCGACGGCGATAGTCCGTCAACACTAAACCCTGTCGAAGGAGGTCGATTTCACTCTTGCTGCCCGCGCTGCCAGGCCCATGCCATGCCATGCCCGTCCATCCATACCCATGTCCTCCCTCCTCCGCTACCCTGCAACCTTCGATTTCCCTTCGACTGCGTTGCTTCCTTCCATCCTGTCTTCTTTTCCCTCCTTTGCATCTCAAATCCGATCTATCGATCATACATCTCGACACCTACGCCCTGCGTTTGTTTGTCGTTCTACGTTGAGGGCCGTTCCTTTCCCGTTCCTGTCCGTCTGTCTGGGTTTTTTGGTGAGTGGTCTTGGTCTTGGTCTTACAATGTGCTTCGCTCGGCTGAGACAAGTCGAGGGAAAAAATCTCGCTCGCTCGCTCATCACCCTTCCCTTCCCTACCTTACCCTACCTACCTACCTACCTTTCACCCGTCAACCATACATCCCGCTTCGCTTTCGTGGCAGGAGATTTTTCCTCGGCTGTCGTTCTCCCCTACCTCCAACTCACTTATTTTACTTTTACAATTCACTCGTCTTCGCCTCCGCCCTCACCTTCCTTCTCTCCACAACCTCCAGCGCTCTACTAATACATGCTGCGACAATAGAGTCCTATTCGCGACCTTTCTGTCGTATACGTTCCTTACTTCCCATCGAAACAGCACTGCAGGCCCCAGTTTTCGAAGCATCTCTCGATCCGAAAATATGTCTTACTACGATAATCAGCAATGGCCAGCCTCTGGGCAGCCTACGTGGGAACAGCAGACTCCACCGGCACGATCCGGTATGTTAACAGGGGATTGCAGTGGGATGGACAGGTCAATTGACAGGAGATGCAGGCGCCAGCTCGGCCGTTCCACGAGAGGAGACAGGAGCCTTCATGACACAAATCGAGGGTACGTCAAGACGAGTTGGGCTGCAGATGGCAGAGTTGATCTGGAAGCGCAAAGTCATGGTTGGGCTGCAAGGTGGCATTCTGCCAGAGGAACAATGACTTTGCGCCTACCTCAACATCTTGCGCCAGCGACTTCAGGATCAACGGGCTAACGAATCATTGCAGAGGTTGACCGTGCCATCGATAATCTGGCAAAGAGCGGAAAGATGTTCCCCAACATGCCTGGACCTGGCCGTCGCGAATCGATGCCATTGGCTGGTGGCCCCCCAAGACCGTTCAGCGAGCAATACGGTAAGGGACACAATCCAGCAAAGAAGGCAGGGAGCTTATACTTTATTTAGACCCACGCATGGGTGGCGGTCCCCAGAGACACCATTCGGTCAGCGGCGATTTTGGAGATGCGCGCTCCTTCTCAGGCTCGAACTTGCAAAACTTCTACGCCAACCAACGGCATGCTCCATCCCGAGGCGCCAACGAGGTCGAACAAGTGATGCAGGCAAAGCGAAGGATGGCAGCACAGCGTGAGAGAGAACTGCGAAACTACCACCAGGAGCAGCAGTATAATCGAAGTAGGCCACCCTCTTCTGTATAACACAAATTCCGTACAACAATACCCATGCATATACCTTGTACCCAGCGGTCCCTATATCCCAAAGCTCTGTTCATACTGTTTTCCCGCTCGCTTCCTGTGCTGTGTGATTGTCGATCTTACCCGGAAACTCTATTCCCTTTCGATATCAACATTTACTGACTAGAATAAGGCGTTTCAGCTGAAATCTCAACAATCGGAGGTAAACAACTTGACCGCACAATGAGCCCCGGTAGTGGAATGAGTGAGGATGAACGCCGTGAGCTGATTGCTCGTCAACGCAATGCTCTCTACGGCGAGGGTGCAGCTTACAACGAAAATGGTGGCTTCGATGAGAACGGAACCCCTCGTCCAGGAACCCAAGGATCGGGATCTCAATCTGCATCCGGAATCCGTGGCCACTCTCCATTGGCATTCGACCATTACAATTCTCAGAACCAGGGTGAGAATCAAAGTCAAGCTCAGACTGAGCAGCCTCAATCTGCAGTTGGTCAAGGTCAAGGACAACAGCGATCCCGTGCCAACAGCACTTCATCGCCATCGTCAAACCCGACCAGCAGCTTCAGCCTCTTTGAGTCGGCAGCCCAACAGTCAAGCCGGACCTCAACTTCATCTCCAGGTGAATCCCCTCCTCGTCAAGGAAAAGGCCCAACCAGCTCTGGAGTCGCACCCATCGGAACTCGTCCCAGTGGCCAAGCACCCAACCCAGCCCTGAATAAGCGATCAACTACTCCTCTGCCTTCACCTCTCAGCTACGGCTTTGCTGCCAGTAACGAGGATAACCAGGGCGAGAAGGAAGGACGAACTGCTTCAGCAGCATCTAACTCCAATTCTCAGAATCAGCAAGATGTTGGCCTCGGCTGGGGCTCAAAGAGCGGCGTCTGGGGAAAGAACTCATCACTCGGTGTGCAGGCTTCCGTCTGGGGCTAAGGAATTGACATCATGGACGGAGCAAGGGTTTTGAATGGTATAAAATGGGGGCGGATCAAATACGGTGTTTGGCAACTGCATACATTGCTGATGGACCCATTCATGGGGATGGGGGGTCGGCGTAGGGACCTGTTCGAGTTGATTCTCCTTGCGGGCGAACGGTCTCCATGTTCTTCCGGATATGGGATATTCGCCTCTGGATATCGGCTTCAACATCGGTCATCGGGATTTCGTTTGGGTGTTTCTCGTTTTGCTTTGCTGCATTGGTGGAGCGTTGGGCTTTCGATATCCTCTCCTCTATCGGTGTTCATTCTGCCTCATCTCATATATCGGAGGTCGGGTTTCTTAGGGCCATAGCGACGGATGGGCTTTTCCACATGAAAGGAAAGTAAGGCAGACACGGTGTCGATGGTGTGGTATACGTTTACTCACTCTCGCCCAATCGACCACAAAAATAGTACAGTTTTGAGCAAGGGACGGTGAATGGGGATTAGCATACTCGGCAGGCGTGCTTGCTTCATTTTCCCCTTCGGCGCCCTTTGGGTTGTTGTTGCGTTGCTTTGCGTTAGGTCGGGTTGGGGTTCGTGGAAGTTCCTGGCATTGCGCGCGTTGCTTTTGCTCTTTTCATTGGGGGGTGGGCAATGGTAGGTCGGGATTCGGGAATAGCTTTACGTGCTTTGTTGATTTGATCGATCATTGGGGTCTTTTTTCGCGCGTTGTACGGGAATGGGTGGGGGGGCTACTATGGGCTGCAAACTGCTTTTTGTGTAATTAGGTATAGGGACAAACAACACCTGGTAATAATGGGACATTCGGCTGGGTTTGGGGCGTCTAAATTCTCTGCTTTTTACATTTCCTCTCTCTCTCTCAGTTATTGATCGTGATGTCCTCTCGTGCGTACGAATGCTGCTTGATGTACCCGGCCATAAGTAAGTACTGGACTGGCCCGAAGTGAATCAAATCGAATCGTATTGAGATAGGGGCAAGTGGCATCTGCTTCTTATTACGTCGCTCGCATTGCTCTTTCGGAAATTGCTTTACTAGGTGCAATATCATTGTTGACCTCGCTGCCCGGATGTCATCCGACGTCCTTCCTCTATATTTACATCTCATCTTATCTCTGTTCATCCAACCGACACAGGCATTACACATACACTTACTTCCAAGTAACTAGTATCTCAACCAACTTTCTCCTCTTCCTCGTTCTGTTCCCAACCCTACTTACTTGGCATTGTTGAAATAATCTAAGCGAGTAATCCATACCCTTCCATCCCATACCACAATATATGACACTGTATCTCCTACTTTCACTACCCTACTTTAGTTCAGTACACAACTCTCTCTCAGACTAGAAGTAGAAAAGAATAGGAAATGTTACACTCGGCACCTCATGAGGGACATGTCTTTATATCTCAATCATTCATGTATACCTACCTACTTATGTATCTACTTAATTTACTCAATCACTCAATGGTAGATGGATGGATGGATGGATGGATAGAAGTGTATGTATGTAGAGGATCCGGTGTGATTTCTTTAATTAATGCCGCCACGCCTGATAAAGATGGCCGTTCTCGCGTCTCTTGGCTCTTTAGAACGTTATGTGAACTTTTACTTTGACTTTAATTTGTCTTTTAGTCTACATATTGTAGGTATATGATCTGTGCAAATAGCAATGTGGTATAACCCATCCCAACTTATTCCAGTCCCAAACGCCATCCAACCTGTTCTGTTCCCTGAACCGCTTGATCGTGCCAACCAAGGAGTTGGTCAGCCTTGTTCAATATGTATAGTCCTGACTTCCATCTTCACAGCCCATCTTCTGTTGCTGTTCACTTCATACTGCATCCAAGTACTTCCCGCATTCACTATACCTTACCCACCCCTCCCCTCTCCTCATCAACATCAACATCAACATCCCTATACCCCTCCCTCTCCATCCCCACCAACCTCGCCATCTGCGCCTCCATCATCTCCTCCTCCCTCATCTCCCTCACCCACAGCACCCTCGCATACCCCCTAACACACATGGCGCCCACCAGCTGCAGCACCGTCGCCACCACCACTCCCGCACCCAGCATCAATTGTCCTAGGTACACAGTCCGCATGCAGCTTTCGGGCGTGAAGTCTGATTGGCTGAGGTATTCGCTGTGTGGGGAACGCACGGGTGCGAGGGCGTAGAGGATGGATATGTCGTCGGATCCAGGATTGAGTGAGGAAAAGGAGGAGGAAGGGTTGGTGTTTGAGAGGGATGGGAGGTGGTTGGAAAGGCTGGGATTTGAGTTTGGGTTTGAGGTTGAGAAGGGGGAGGGAAGCGTGTTGGAGGGAGAGCAGATGCTGGAGGAGAAGGAGATTATGGTTAGGAGGAGGAGGAAGCGAGGGATGGTGGAGAGGAGGGTGTCGAGGATGAGGTAGTTGGCGAAGATGGCGACGGAGGGGGCGTGTTGCTGTTGGTAGGGGTGGGATGTTAGCCTTTTCTCTTCTCGTGACATATTTAGGGGTTGGAAAATAGATTCGAGTTTCTCGCTTTGCAAAATACAATAGTATAACCTGAATGGGGGGAACAGAAGAAGTAGACAGGTAGAAGAACGACAGAACAACATACCCTCAATGCTCCAATGAAGCCAAATACGCTCAGTAAGTTCGCAAAATGCAGATACCATCCGAAATTACTGGCCAGATGATATGGATCGTCTGGTAATTGGTAGAAGAAGAGTGCGGAGAGGACATTGCTGGCGAGTGTTGCGAGGGCGACTATTAATGTTATTGTCCTGTTTGTGTGGTTTGGTTAGCTTTTGATATGTGAGTGCAGGAAGAGGGAGCTTGAAGATTGGATGAACGATTCCTTGTGCTTGAACACAACATTTGTTTGCCGGGGTATGTTTCGTTTGTATATTCATTTGGAGGATCGAAGTATGTGGTGGCTTTGTTTTGAAGAGAGAATGAGAAAAGTACATACCTCGTGCCTGAATACGGCACCATCTTGAGATACATCTTCGAGATTCAACCAAGCCTTTCAGCCCTCCTGCAACTTTCATGAAAGTGTTCTCCCAAAGATGCTTCGAATGCAAGAAGGTAAGGTAATACAAAAGCCCCCTCGTCTCGTCTCCTCGCGTCGTGTGAGATTCGAGCAGTCAGATAACGTCACTGAGATGTTGTGTGGTTGTACTGATATCGCACTCTCCTTATCGAGATTGTTATCGAGCCGAGAGTTCCGGAGCTTCCATGTAGCCCTCGAAGAAAAAACAAACAACACGAAAACGAGCACGAGACGAGAAACCCGATTCTCAAAATCTGGGTTTGGCTTGAATACAAAGACCTTGCTGTTCAATAATGAGACAGGTAACGAGTGTGAGGGAGAGGACGAGCGTTGTATATAGTTTACGGAGTTAGGAGTGGTGGAATGATGGATTAGATATGGATGTTGATTTGATTTCTAAGTATTGTCCAGGCACATGATGACGTGCCAGGGACGAGGGAGCCGTGCTAGACCGGCAGTCAGACGCGAGGCTAGAGGCTAGAGGCTGCTTTGCAGTTCCTAGCATATCATATTTTTGCGATCCGAGAATGCCGGGTAAGGCTACCATTCTTTTTCCAAGTCTATATTTCGTGACTCGATTTTCTGCTTTCGGACTTGCAGTTTCTTACGGCGAACGAATCGGATGGGTGAAGGGGTTTGGGATGGGATGATTGAATGGGTGCTGCGGAAGAGGATGGGGATGGAGATGTGGATGCTTGAGCGAGAGGGGAATTGGTGAGGTATTACTATTACCACATTTAGGTGGATTGTTACATGTGAGGAACACAGGACTCGAGATGTGGTGAGAGGACAAGACTTGAGGATGTATGCAGGTAGCCGAAGTGCCGTGCGAGGCTGACTGAGATGTAAAGCTTTTCGAGGAAGTAAAGGGAAATCTGGTTTGTGGGGTGGAGAAGGATAAGAGCGGCTAAGATGCCGATCTGGTGGTCTGGAATGTTATGACTCTGAGGCTCCTCGCTGATGGAGAGATGGGAAAGATGCGAATGGACGATGGTTCTGTGTCCCGGGATCGATGACGGAATCTGTTGATTCGGTGTTGGTGTCCGTGGTTTCCATCAGGAGATTCTCGGGAGAGGCAAGAGAAGGAAAGTACGTCTAGGTATGTACAAGTAGTTCGAAATGGCGGGATGGGTGCATCTTGCAAGGGACCTTGGACGGTAGTAATATAAAAGGAGGGGTATGATTGAGTACAGGAGTAGGTAAGTCAGGCTTGGCAAGAACAGTCTCACTCTGTCAAGGGGAAACATTCCAGATACCATCGTTGTTTTCACCCACTACCGATATCGAGTGGGTAGATTGGGATCGGGGTCTTCCCATGAAGCTTGTGAAGCGAGTTCGGCTCAAGCCTTAAGAGCTTCTTGTATCTGCCGGGCTTGAGATGGACTTCCTCTGTCGGATCTTGTACATTGATTTAGCTTACCACAGTATGGAAGCTCTGGGGCAGAGCAAGATCGGAAGTTGGACCTTCAACGTCTGCACATTTATGTACGATACCTACGACGATCCGACTAGACCTCATTAGACTGCCACTCCAATCCAAGAAAGCAGTTCCTCAGCCCCTCCAGACGCAAGAAGTCTAGACTACTGCTGTACAGCATATCGAAACTTTTTAAGCTTCCCATCCCAGAAACAAGGCGTTGGGAGCACAGAAGCCATGGTTGTGTATGCTCAGCACGTCCTCAGATACTGTTTCAATACCAGAAATCGGATGAAGTGGTATGGCGATCGCAGGAAACAGGTGCTGTTTCTTACTGGGTAAGCTTGAGTATCTCCGAATCCTATCATTGACTTCCTCGTCCCGTCAAACAAGGGCTCCTTCACCCAGGTCTCAAGACGAGCCGTGACGATGGAGTAGTGGCACTGCAAGTCAGCACAGAATTTAGTAGAGAGAAGGTACGGTCGTTCCGAGATCCAGGCTCCTTCTCATGCTGGGGGTCTCCTTGCTATCGACTGCGGCAAACAGTCATGCAAAACATTTATCGGTCCTTTCATGCCCTAAGTTCGATGACGAGGATACGGGATGGCTTTACATATTTTTGGAGGGCTGAGAGCGCCTCGAGAGCAAACGCAGACAGGCCTGGTGAGGCCAAGCCTTTGAAAAGGAAGCGGTTGTGGCGTCCGTCTGCGGCCAATGGGCCCGGTCTAGCAGCGGTGGGCTTGTCTTTTGCTTTGATATCCCGTGGTCAAGGGCTGCAATGCTGGCAAGCTGGCCGTTTCCCCGGATTCTTTTTGGGTGAATTCGCGATTATGGCTCCCTGTGGTTTGGTCTGATGTCAAATTCGATCATATGTGCTACTTGTACTTGTAGTACATGGCCATTTGCTTGGTGGATGGGTGTTGTTCGACGAAGCCCGTGGTTTCCAGGCAAGGGCCAGGGCCAGGAACACCGACCCCTTCAAGGTTCGCGTGGCCTATGCGGGGTAGCTTCCGGCGGTGGGTACTGTACGATGCTGCAGTAATATTTACTTCCCCAACAGCCTTGCTCTGACTTGACTCGGAAATAATGAGCTCGGGCCCCGCTTCTTGGGTAGGTTTCATTTTAATATTCAGGTGCAAGTGAATCGGAAAGGTACATGAAATATTGGAGCAATCAGACGGTGAAGGCCTCGTCTGTCTGATAAAAAGTGATGTCGAGGACTAAATCAACCACGGGTGCTTGCTCAACCGCGAAACGGTTTCGTCTCAGACGGCAATCCGGCTCCTGGGAATTAAGGATTGGAAAGGGGGTTGGCCGACATGGGGGCTGCAGTCCAATCTGATAGAATCTGTCTGGAGTACGGTACCTTTCGTATGATTGACCTGACCCTGACTACTGACACTGCCGACCCGACGATTAAATATAGAATCGAACGATGAGGGAAGAAATTTCGAGGGCCGATTCCCTTCCACCTGGCTGGTTTGATGGAAGAAAGGGACAAGCCCCCAGGGCTGAAAGGTAGTCAGTATCTGTAGTATCTGTGGTCGTACGGAATGGTATTGTAAGCATCGTGTCGGGTCAGACTCGAGGGAAGGTTCAGTCTCATCTGACTTGACTCAGCGCTGCTGCGGACCTGTGGTGTTGAGCGAGCGAGTTAGAAGGTCCGGAAGGTATAAGATTGTAAAGGTAAAGTAAATTCAAAAGGCCTGGGGCCAGATGTATGGGTAGGGCCAGAATTACCAGTCTCCTCCCGCAGTCCCCGGCCCTTGGACGTCAACATTCCTCAAGGTGGTGATGGTGGAAGGCTGGCTGGCGGTTATTCTCGTCACAAAGAATAGTGGCTGCACAAGCTATCAATTCTAGGTCGAGTCTAGAGGTAGAGGGGATTCGTATTGGCCAGCGCGCACAAAGACTCGTGTTGATTCTGGCCGGCGGATAAAGTCTTGAGCCATATTGGGACTGCAGCAAACAAGAGTGTGACCCGTCTAGGGCTTCTGTCTTTGTCATCCTTTGTAGAGGAAGAACAAGTAAGTACAGTGAAGTAAGTATCTAGGCCGAGGAGAAGCTGTATTGGCCCCTTTGACTGGACGGATGATTACTCTCTACAAGCAAAGGTCAAGAGCTAGGAGCGGACTAGGTACTCTACTATGCTTTGCTTGTACGAGTAGACTTCAAGGTAGTAGTAGCGGATGCCCTGGCAAAAGTGCAGCAACTGAGTTCGGAATTTGTGGTTCAAAGCGGCTCTTTGACTTATGATAATTTCGTTGAAGGCGAAAACTCAATTATTACTGTAATCTTGCCATACAGTATTGATTATCCAGTCCAGTCTTCTCTTTCGAGGCTGCACTTTTTGACATTTCAACGTGTCGGCCAGGAGAAATGTGAGCCAAGCCAAGAAAGTGCATGTGCAGGTGCAGGTAGGTGCGACCTACTCTACTGGGCTGCCACTGCTGCTACTGCCGGCCCACCTCGAACTAGCCGCTAGGCCAACCAGGGCCCAATGCCCGTCCTCACTCTACCCTACCTTACTCTATTATTCACGTCTCCGTGCTGAGTTGAATACCGTACTGTACCAGTCCTGGACCTGGCCTGAGAACAAAGCACAACACTGCACTGCACTGCACTGCACTCCACCGACAACAATTCTCTTCGCCATCTCTCACCTGGATTGACATCCTCTCTCCTTGACGTGTAGATACGCAACTCTCTCTCTCCATCGCACATTGCTTATTGCTGCGAATCGACCAGCAAGGAGCCCCAATTTCAGACGACTGTTCGTTCGAGAAGGAAGGGGGTAACCACCCAAGACACCAACCGCATACACGCTCAACTCTGCTTTCCAACCTCGAAATACGCACGGCCAGGAACAGAGAAAGACAAGCCATTCACTCGTTTTGAGCCATACGGTCGGAACATCTTCGCACTACAGCGTTGGTGAAAAGCATTGGACTGATTGTGCCTCTCCGTCTGACAACACCATCCACCTCGAAATCTCCATCCACCTCTTCCAGGAAGAGAGCGAAACTACACTCACCATACGACTCCCCGCAGTCGTGAGTGAATGGAGGGCCAGTCGTCTTCTGGTAATTCTCAGTATCAATATCAGGCTACTCAGTGGTCGCGTCTCGTTCGGCGCAACACTCTCGCTGCTGCTGTCCCCAGCTCCTCCCCGCCGCCGCCGAGTATTGCTATTCCCTCTCAGCTGCCACCACAACTGGATCTAATTCCTATCCTTCTTCCTCAACAATCTTCATACCACCAAGCTCAACTTGCTCAATACAATCGGCTCATCACCGCTGGCAGAACATCGCGTCTTCAATCTTCGCCACTTCCTCCTTTGCTCTCTCCACAACACATTCAGGCTGTGCCTGGACAGCGATCTAGCTCAGGTGGCAGCAATACGGCACGAACAAACAAGCAAAACGGGCGGGGTGGTCATGGGAATAAGGAGGCACGGAAATCCAGCAAAGGAGAGCGCGCGCTCATAACGGAGAAGGACAAAGCAGCCAAGATGCCGGGCAAAAAGGCGGAGTTGAATCAACTTCCATTACGACCTCACGCACAGCACCAAAATACAAACTTCTCGCAGCAGTCAAGTTCAGTGCCCTCAACTCCCCACCAACATGCCAGAAAATTTTCATACGAGTCTCGAGAACCCTCACCGAACGCGACGAATAACCACTCGCCGCGCTCTGCATATTCGGAATCGAATATTCCTCTTCCCCCGAAGCCCCATCCGGCGAAAAGAGGAGGTTGTAAATATGAGACCGCTATGGCGAACACTAGACGGCGGATACCTTACAGCGTAGGGGACAAGAAATTGGAAAAGCTTGATCAGTCCAAGATCAAGAGCAAGCTGACTGGGGATGAGGAGGGCAAACTTTCAACTGATATGCAAAAGAAGTACGAGGAATTATTACCGACTCCGCAGAGCGACAAAAATCGGGAAACGCTGGTACAGAAACTGGAAGACTTGTTCAACGGACAGTGGCCAGGGCATGACATACGGGTGCATGTATTTGGATCTTCTGGCAACATGCTTGCAACAGACGACTCTGACGGTTAGTGGACGATCATTTAGGAGGGTTGACAGGGCTAATGACGTTGCAGTGGATATCTGCATCACGACAGAGTGGAAAGAGATGGAGGGAGTGTGTATGGTCGCCGAACTATTAGCCAAGAGTGAGCCGTACCGGTCTTTTTCCAGATGTCAACTAACCATGACCAGGTGGAATGGAGAAGGTTATATGTGTGCCAAATGCCAAGGTGCCAATTGTCAAGATATGGGACCCAGAACTATCTCTTGCATGCGACATGAACGTAAATAATCCTTTGGCTTTGGAGAATACGCGGATGATTAGGACATATCTACAAATCGACCCTCGAGTACGACCGCTGGCCATGATCATCAAGTATTGGACAAAGAAGCGGATTCTCAATGATGCGGGTAAGCGCATATCCCAACACCTTGCAGCTACTTGTCTAACATGGCTTAGCTTTCGGTTGTACGCTGAGTTCGTACACTTGGATATGTATGATTATCTTCTTCCTTCAGACTCGAAATCCTCCGATACTACCAGCACTACATCAGCGGCCGCATAACAAGCTTCCTCCTAAGAATGGCGTGGAGAGCGCTTTCGCAGATGACCTTGACGCGCTGGCAGGGTTTGGGAGCAACAACAAAGAAACTCTTGGGGAACTTCTGTTTCAATTCTTCCGATTTTATGGTCATGATTTTGACCTCGACAACGGAGTTGTTTCCGTGCGGCACGGCAGACAATTAACGAAAGCCGAAAAGAAATGGAATACAGGGTTCGGAAATCGATTATGCGTTGAAGAGCCCTTCAACGTAGGACGGAATCTAGGCAATACGGCCGACGACATCTCATTTCGTGGCGTACATATCGAGCTGAGGAGAGCATTTGACCTGATCTCCGAGGGAAAGTTGGAAGAATGCTGTGAGCAGTACGTCTTTCCCCCCGAGGAGAAGCAGACCAATACGTTTCAAAGGCCGGCTCAGAAACCCAAACCAATTCTGCGGAGCAGTTCGCAGTCAAGCCGAGGAGGGGGAAGAGGTGGCGGACATCGAGGAGGACGGCACAACCAGCATAGTCGCAATGGGAACAGTAATCGAAGGGCATCAAGTGGAGCATTTGACCACAATCCTGGGTACATACCAGGCCTCCCAACAAATATGTCACAGCAAGAAGCGTGGCTTCAGCGCCAGGCTCAGACGCAGCTACACAACGATTTGTTCGCCACATATTCGGTTCTCCAAGCACAGGAGAACAGTCTTCGTCTCCAATTGTATGCGCAAGGTCTGCAGAATCAAGCATATGCTCAATCACATGGACAAGGACAGGCTAATGGCTCCGCGGGTAAACAACATGCTACGGACCGAAATCGAACAAGCTCGTTTGATCAGCCGCCGCTGACGGCTCCGATACGCCCAGACATGTACTTTTACCCTCTTCAGTACTCAGCCACTCCGGGCATGTATGGCTACCAGACTCCAACCACGAACCCTTCCTCCCCGTCTCTGAGTTCGGCCGTGCCAGAAATGAGGAGAAGTTTGCACCGAGCAACAGTGACCAATGGTGCAAGCCAAAGTGTACAGTCGAATAGCGCGTTAAGATCGCAATCCCAGCCTGCCTCTCGTTCCGGACCAGTACCGCTTTCTATGAATGGGACCGGGATCCCTCATCCCGGTCTTGGCATCTATCAACAAATGCGTCCGGTCAATGGAAATGCCATTCCAAGCTTCATTCCTGATGAGAACTCTGAATCCGCGATGGAGTCTAGTTATGGTTCGTTGCCTACCTCTGAAGATCCGACGCCGAAGGAGTACGTTGGGTATTACGTCAACGACCCGACACAGTTTTGGAGAAGGCAGGCAAGCGCACCGATGCCGGTCCCGACCTTCGGCGACCTAGGGCAATCTCGAGCGAGTTCACGTCGTCTATCAGCGGAACAGCTACCTCAGTCCATACTGGATAGGTTGAAAAGGCCCTCCCGATCCCCATCACCCCTGGGACATGACCGATCTTTCTCGACAGGTGCTCCTCTGCCATCTTTTCCCTCTCAGAGCGGCATTTCTAACACCAACCTGAGAGCATTGAACAACCAAACGCCTATTGTTGTGAATGGCTCGAACCCAGTGCCATTATCGATCCCAAACTGGCAAGCCTCTATTAGCGATGGCTCTATCTCCGAGGATCGAAGTAGCGATATTTTCGTCGGCTCCTTGGACTCGGTATCGCAAGCATCAAGGGCTGGAAGTGATGGTTTTGCCGATCAGGACTTGTCTGGGCAAGTGACACCTCGGGATACTCGACCAGAAGCCCGGATTGAGCCTCCAATGGTGGTGAATGGATCTACACCACTGAAGAGTGATACTGGAAGTTCATCTTCTAGTCTGACACCCTCAAACGATCACATTCCACAGGCTATCATCCCAACCGCTACCTTACTGCCCATAGAGACGAACGGTCAGCTCCGACTTTCACCAAGTTCTCGCAACAAGTTCGCTCGTCAAAATGGAGGAGTTTCCCCCCTTGATATTGGCATCGGTCAGGACTACAACCGAGACGACTTGGCTCACTTGTCCCCAGTCTACGAGACGCGAACACCGTCGCCAACAGCAAACCGAAAATTTGAGCCGGTCGAAAAGAAGCCGAATGGTGTGCCGCTTAAGCCTGCCCAGAAGACGGGCCCGTTGAATGGTATTGCACCAGTTCAAGCTCCCGCAGTGTCAAACCTGAATGGACACACTCGAGCTTCGAAGAGTGAAGGTACGCCTGGCAACTGGCAGAAAATCCAGAAGTCTAAGAAGAAGGTTGCTAGTTCGGACATGAAGAGTGGTGACGGACAGCCTCACGCCGAGAAGCCGCCAGTACACGTCAACGACCGCAAGGGAGGTTAAAGGAATAAGATGCGCCTACACGGGGAAGCCGATGGTAGCTCAAGGATACCAGCCGATACAGGGCAAAGTCGTGTCGAGGCTCGATACGAGTTGTGAAGGGGCTATCTGGTTGCTCCGGCTCCGTCACTCTCTGGATCTTGAACCTGGCTTCCGAAACAGCTATTCGAATGCAACGTTTCTCGTTTCGTTTGTCCGACGCAATGCTCCAACGGTATTACGATGTCTAGAGAAAGAGCATGACTCCGCTACCGAGGTCTCGTACTTGCTTTGTGCCGTCTACGGTTGCAGAGTCTTCTTCATCTGGTTTGGCTACAAAGGGTGTTTCGTCAGTTGGAAGAAGAGTCAAACAGGCTCATAGCCTCCGAAAATGCTTCGACCATATCATTTGTCTGTGCTTTTATTTTGATGCATTTGCAAGCGCTCCAGGATGGGTTTCCATTTCCATTTTCTTCCCTGGTGTGTTTTACATGCATGTTGTGTTTGCAATGGGCAGGACTCTTTGGGTTTGGCTTGGCTGGTCTCTTGATATACATTGCATGCGCTGGGGTTTGTCTTGGTTTGGGCATATCTGCACTGGTTTCCCCCTTCTCCTCGTGTTTACTTTGTTCTTGTTATTACCCATGCGACATGACTGGGTCGGCTTTGAGCGATCATATAAGTCCCATTTGATCACGGATGCGATGCTACGAGATGCGACGATGACGAAGAAGAAGACGAAGACAAAAAAGATGGTGGAGTGCAGTGTCAAGAGTATGGATCGTGCAGACGGCGTGGTGTCATCGAACTTTGTATGTTTTTATAGATCAGCGCTGGGGCGGGGGTTCGCCTTCGGAAAGACAAAAAGGCTTTTCATTTTCTCATCACCATGTCATTGGTTGATGGAGTACCAGAGCGAAATGAGAGAGCGGGAGAGGGGGAGAAAGATGATACAGATAGATACCTTGACGGCTTGGATGGCCTGTCTGATATATCAGTAGATGAAAGACAAAAAAATGAAAACATTAAAAATTCATGATTGGTGTTCTGGCCGGAAGTGATGTGATACGATGATTGAGTAAGGAGGTAGGCCTGAGCCGCCAGTGTGATTGCCCTGATATGTTCTCACCTTCAGTTTTCTCGTTCTAGATGCTCTCACCAGCTCTTGCACCATCCACTTCACCTCATTGTTTCGTTATGATCTGTAATCTCTCAATCACCAGGCTGGCTCTAACAGAGGTAGATATCAATGACAGCCACTTGACACTCACCTGCTGAGCCATCCCAATTCCAAGATGCACACGACACAACGTCTCAACCATTACCTGATTTTCAACAACGATAGTACACCCTTATGTCGGTGTTACTGTCCTAAATTCAAGCCGCACCGCACCACACTTCCCAGGGTCGATTCTACGACTTCACCGCCTGTATCAAATATATCTTCATCATCATCACCATACAATCTCCCCTATCTCCAATCCAGCAGCAGTCTCCTCTCTCAATCTCCACCATGGTCCACCAAGCGCTCAACCTGACTTAACACAACATTTGGAAATACCCCACACTTCACCAAAAAAAGTCACAACTCACAACTCTCCTCCCCGCCATCGTCGCGAACTATATCCGTCTGAACAGCTTCTAACACTTGAGCATCACGTTCACACACTACAGTAGAAATGTAAGATAGTCTTCGACATCCTGCCACGACGCTTTACTCACTACCTACCTACCGTCCGTCTTTCTTCTGGAATTAATCTCGTACGTTACAGTGCTGGTATTAATTGATTTTCTCATATCTTCGCGTCCTCAATTGGCAGGGAAGGGGTCGGTGTTTCATTTGTCGGCACTCGGCATCGTTGAGGGGATGGAGATGGAGATGATTGCATCGGTCTGAGTGAGTGAGTGAGTGACTGGGTGGATGCGTGCGGTGCATGCGATGCGATTCAGTGGTGAATTGTGCTGTTTGCTCATTGCTGGGTCTGAGACGGGCGGGGGTGAATTTTGCCGATGCTTGGTGCCTGGTAGGAGGAAGGGTGAGATGTGGTAGGAGAGATGAAGGTGGAGGACCCTGTCTGGGAGGTTTTGGGGATGGTTGAGACATCAGGGGAGAGGAGATGAGAGAGGAGGTGATAGCTTTGCTGCTGATCATGTCGCGGTGGTAATGTGTGCTTATGAGGACGAGGCTGTGGTGGTTTAGTCTTCGAAAAAGGGGTTGTGGTGGTTGTTTGGGGTCAAGGTGTCGTTTTTTAAAACTTGTTTCTGGGGAAGGGGGATCATGAGGGGTTGTTCGTTGGTGGGAGGGGATGGGAGGATGGGTGGTGAAGTAATCGTAAGGTTTTGGGAGTTGATCTAAGGGTGTGATGATGAGGGGCGTTTGGGAACTGCTTTGGATGATGACGATGGTGGGATTTTATTTAGGTGCCGTAACTGGTAAGCATGCGCTGTCGAGCGGTGATACTCATAAGACCCTTTATATATGGTGTAGGCTTGAAAGAGAAGGGCCTCGTCGCACCGGGTTGGGCTGGAGGCGAAAGGGTTTGCCATAATACAGCTTTTCCACTGGACAATTACCTTCTCTGGATATATACAAGTAATATATACTTCTTGAACTATGGACACGGTTCGTTGGTGATTGACCGCGAGCAACTTCACTATGAACATGACACCAGGAACTGACTGATGATGTAGATCATCTAGGTAAAAGTTTGGGCCTCTCGAGTGCGCTACTTGAACCACCTAAGTCATCTCTAGAAGGGCGCTTGGTGCGTTGACAAGATGTAACACTCTACTTGGAGCCTCCTCGAGTCTACTTGATGCCTTGTGTATGGAGTACCAATCCGAGAGTCTTGCCTCGCTTGCAATGTAAACAAACCCCCTCGGCTCACACGTGATGTCCGTGGACCCTGAAACAATGGGGCCCACTTTGCCAGCCTCGCCATTTCGCGACACCTCCTATGTTTCAAGCCTCGACACCCTGAGCTCTTTATCCAGAAGTCCAAACGTAAGTTGTGATCTTTCCTTCTCTCCTTATCCCTTCTTCCTGAACACTCACAGTTCTCCATTGCTCTCTGGTCGAGTAAAACGAAGGCATGTTCGCCAAACTCACGACAAAGATAGCTCTCCGCAAGGCTGGAATACCATCAAATGCGCTCGCCGTTCCAGACTTCTCCGGTCAGCCAAATGGATCGAAAGATGGCAATGCGAATGCGGCGCTTCCATTTGCGAATCCATTCAAAGATATGCAAGTCCCCAAAGCCCTGAAGTCATGGCAAACGCCTCTACCGCCGCCGGTAGAGGTAGCAGATACTCCGATTCTAGGGACCAGGGCGCCAAATTCGATGAAGTTTCGATTACCAGCTGAGGATGGACGGAGTACACTCGTGGTATTTTTGAGGCATACCGGGTGTCCTTGTTCGTTCTTCCAACTCCTCTATGTTCTCCTCCAAATGTCAATTCCTCTAAGTGCACATTCACTGACATATCTCCTTGCACCAGTTGCCGAAAAGAACTTCCTCGAACTCCGTCGCATAGCGAACAAATACCCACAGCTACACTGCGTAGCCATTTCACATGCCTCGAAAGCAGCGACCGATCGATGGATCACGCAGATTGGCGGGGCTTGGGCCGTCAAAGTCGTCATTGATGAGGAGAGGGAGGTATATGCTAGTTGGGGATTGGGCGTTAGCACGACGTACCATCTTTTGAATCCGTGGACGCAGGTTGCGATTAGAAAATTGGGGACAAATGAGAATATTTGGGCGAGAGAGGTAGATCCGTCTGCGAATAGATGGCAGGTTGGTGGATGTTGGGCGACGGATGAAAGTAAGTGCTATTTTACTTTGGCTGATTTGGATTGTGGAATTGCCAACTCATGTTGGAATCTTGATACGAGTGTACTTTTCAAGAGTTACAGTATTGTCTGTATCTGCGTGTCAAAGTTGGCATGTGCTTTTTGGACCGAAGGGACGTCTGTGTGCGAGGTGAAAGTCATGCCACTTTCTCAAGTCTTCCCGATAAAAGGTCGACGTGCCATGCCTCATCTCTCGGATTGCGCACCGAGTTCCCTGGAAAAGTCTTCACTCTTTCCAGGATCTCGCCATATTCAAATACATGCTAACCTTCTCCAGTGGGTTCTGTAAGATGGGGTGCTGCAAGCAGGACAGCAGATGAGGTTCCAGATTTAGTAGAGGCTTGCAAAGTCCTAGGATTCACTTGAAGTGTGAGCTCCTTCCATCAGCTCCTCTTGAACTCTTACTGATCTGAACAAGACTACTACGAAGTAAAAAGTCCCGATAGCCTGGGTTTAGAAATCATAAATAGAAAAAGATACCCACACGTGAGTTCGCGGATAGCCGGCGAGGCCGGATCAAACAGGGGTTCGGCAAACTTAGCGTCCGTTCCTCTCACTCCACTTCTCACACCTTGTATCACATAAAAAGTGGAAATGCATTCGCGGCATCGAAAAGCTCTGATGCAAACTCTCCCAGCTAAGCTTTTTCCATCTCCTGTTCGATGATCCACTCAAGGTTTATGACAGCTTCCGGTCCAACGAGAATCCTTCTTGTTGAGCCGCAGTGGAGACTTGAGTTTCTGTCAGTGGAGTCACTGAATTGCATCACTCTCAGACCTGGGCCCAGCCAGGAAGTATATTTAGAAAGTGGGTGATTTCCTTATCGTGTGTTCGTTTTGTTCTTCGTCACTCAAATTTTATCTGACTTCTCCTCGATGTTGTATACCTGTCAGTCATACACAACAAATAACACTCGTTTGCTGCGATGAGCATATCCTTACGCAACTTCTCTATCGTATGATCACTTATTTCATTTCATTACTTTGAGAACATGGTAGATGAGCAAAGAGAAGCTGGGAGAGAGGATGGGCAGATTACAGGAAATACGACTCAGGGTGACGAAATTCCGATTCGACCTGTTGCAAGCACACAAAGAAGTACGACGCCTCCGGTACGGCCATCCATGACCTCTCCAGCTACAAACGTAGGTACCGCTGTACCTCCGCCTTATGCCGCTGATCCAGAATCCCCTGGAGCTGCCCCCCTTCATAGGGCTGGAACACTACCCACCCGGAGACATCATGATGAGCTGGATATCAGCTCTACAGACGTCAATCGCCGCCGAGGAAGGACAATCTCAGCACGTCCAAAACACTTGGAGCGGCCGCTCTCACCTCGATCGCAGATGTTTGGGAGATCTCCGTCCACCAGGAATCGCGACAATGGAGGAGAGGGAAGCCTAGGACCGATACCAGAGCGAGCACAAGCAGAGCCAAGCAGTAGCACCAGCAGGCCCCGGAGGAGTTCTGTCTCGGATCGATCTTTTGTCTCCCCTGGAATCAGGAAGAGATCAACAACATGGAACATGGCACCTGGCCGTCAGCGTGCATCTACCCTTACTCGAAGACCAACCATAGCCATTGAGCCACAGGTACAAGCAACGGGTCGAGACTTCGACGCTCAGTCAAATAACTTCACGCTTGCGGGACCAGCTCAGGTCGAGGCAGTAGCGGCAAACCAACCTTATGTCGATCCTGGTTATACTGAGCTCAATCCAGCATACGACCAGCCTATGAACACCAGACCAGTATGGGGTCTGGCAAAACCTTTACCTCGTGTGATTCGTCCGGGAATGGTTCCCACCCGTAGCGAACTCAAAGTTCAGATTCCAGATGCCGAGCAGCAGAGACAAGATGCTGCGAATGTTGACCTTGAGCAAGGACGAGTCGAGGCTACTTTAAATCTGAATAAACTATCGCCTCAATTGCAACTAGCCAGACAGCAGAGAGAGAATCGCCTGGTAGAGACACTCAACCGACCATACACGCTTTCGCCAACCTCTCCTTTAGTCAGACAGCATTCTACGAACCAGGCCCATAGTCCCAGACCACCTAGCATCAACTCTCAGGTGATAGAGGAGGAAGGCGAAGAGGATAATGGGGGCAGACGACAAAGGCCATCTGACCTCGAGCCAGTGCCTGAACAAGCATTTCCGGAATGGGAGGCTACTTCCGCTATCACGGAAAAGGAAGAGGAAGGAGATCTGGATGGGGACTGGATTGGGGAGAATATTCCTTTGAATGCATATGATCCAGAGACGGATGAGATTCATAACCTACATACCCATTGGTCGGTCATTAGGTTACGATTCAGAGAGCCTCTCGCTGAACTATTGGCTGTAAGTCTACCGCGGGAACGGATCTGGATAACAATTTTGCTGACCTTATTAGGTGACTGTCCAACTTACGCTCGGATTCTGTGCTGATCTAGTCGTTGTAACTTCTAACAGTGCAGCCGGAAACGAAGCAACAACAGACTGGGCATGGGGTCTCGCAACAATGGTAGGAATTTACATCGCCGGTGGTATTTCTGGTGCCCATCTAAATCCTGCCATCTCCATCATGCTCTGGATCTACCGAGGTTTTCCACTTCGCAAAGTCCCAGTTTATGTTCTTGCCCAGCTACTTGGCGCTTTCATAGCAGCTCTGATATCCTTCGGTCTGTATCGTAACGGCATCATCGCGTACGGAGGCTCGGATCTGGCGAATGGCGGTACGGCGGGTGCGTTCATCACGTATCCGAGACAAGACTATATCAACCCGGCTACAGCCTTCTTCACCGAGTTCACGGGCACAGCTATTCTCGCTGTCGCGGTCCTCGCGCTAGGAGACGATACTAACGCTCCTCCCGGCGCAGGTATGAGCGCCTTTGTGCTTGGCCTTATAATTACCGTTCTCAGCATGGCATTTGGCTACAATACAGGAGCAGCCATGAATCCAGCTCGGGATCTGGGACCAAGACTTGCGCTCCTAGCTGTCGGGTACGGTAATGGGATCTTCAGAAACGGGTACTGGTTCTATGGACCTTGGTGTGGACCAATTTCAGGTGCGATCTTTGGAGCGTTTCTGTATGATGCTGCGATCTTTGTTGGGGGTGAAAGTCCTGTAAACTATCCGAGGAAGAGGATGGTGAGAGCGTGGAAGAAGTCGAGGGTCGGGAAGAAGGTTGGGAAGGGGAGGGGGAAAGTAAGGTTTTGGGGTGAGAGAAGAGGGAGAGATGAGATGGGTGATGGGGCGAAGTTGTAATGTGTTGTTGATATGATGATGTTATGATTTAGATGGTGTTTGAGTGTAGACGGAGCAGCATAGACTTGGCATTTAGTTAGACACTATTATTGATATATTTCCTCCTTGCAAAGTTAGCATTGGATTTTACCTCCAGATAGTACGTTCTTGGATGATTCAAGGATCCTCACATCAACTAAAGATTTATATATGTTTCGCCAACGGTGTGATACCAAAATCGATATCCTGTATAGCCAAATCCTAAACCTCACTATTCCAGACCATAACCTCACCACGGAGTTGCCCTCGGCCCCTGAACATCCCTCCACTGACCATCTTCTTTCACCCCTTCCCTACTAACCCTCCCCTCCCTCTCCGCCCCTTGCACCACCCTCTCACCAACCCCCATCTTCCTAAATCCCCACTTACCCACCGCCCACGCTGTCCCAATCCCCAGACTCCCCAATATCGTCGGCGGCGCAAGCAAGAACCCAACCCCACTAACCATGCCCCCAAAAGCTGTTGCCCCCACAGCCGCAACAATCGATCCTACAAGAGCATATTTCGCGTACCGGACCACGCGCCAGAATATGAAGATTCCAATATAGCGGAGAGAGCGTAGCAGAGCGCGTGTTCGCAGATGCGCAGGTCGTGGGGAGGTGGGCGAGTCGGGCGCGAAGAGGAAGTGGAGGTTTGCTTTGGCGGAGTGGAGGGCGCTTGAGGAGCGGATTGTTGCGCGTGCTTCTGTGGAGCTTTGGGATGTGGAGGAGAGATCTTCGGCCGGCGCGCCCCTGGAGGGAGACATTTTGTTGTGTGGTTGTGAGGGTTTGGAACTTTGGGAAGAATATGGTGGGTGATGGTCGTTGAAGGTTACGGCTCGCGTCTGAATTGAAAGTCTGAGCCAGTGATGTCATCGGCACCTAGCGAGCAAGCCCCTGATGCTTACTACTTTAGGAACTTTTCCTCATCCATATTACTTTCTTTATTTTCGAAAATATGGAAGAGGTGACTATTGCAATGAGATCATGTAACGAGAAATAGTTTTTGGCTCCCAGTCGGCTTCAATCGGCTTCCATTCTGCACCCACCCCAGTTTTCTGACAACCTTTCTCGCCTAACTCCCAGTTTGTTTACTTCGCTTCTACTTGGTCTCAGCTTTCCCCTCTACCCGCTCAACCTGCTCGTCCTCAACACCCTGCGCCACGATCTTGTTCTGAGTAGCATCCAAATTGGCAACAATGACCTCATCTCCAAAGATAGCTGCAATCTCTTCCAAGCTCTTGCCTTTCGTCTCAGGGAACATGAGGAAGACCACAATAGCGCCAACAGCGTTAGTACAGATGAATAGGGAGTAGTACTTGTATCCGACCGAGGCAAATGCAATTGGCGAGACTTGGTTGAAGACGATGTTCACCAAGACGTTTGAGCAGACGGAGATGGCAGAACCTTTGGCGCGGATGGCCATTGTCATGATTTCTGGGACGTAGATGTAGTGGATAGAGTTGTATCCGAGGGAGTAGCTAAATAGTCAGTGTTTGCTCAATCCGTAAGGTTCATGGAAATGACTTACATGATGGAGAAGCAGAAGATAAATGCAATGCCGAACCCCTTGCCGATCATATTGCTGGTCTGACTGAACGCACCCGTCATAGCCATGACGAGTCCCATGTCTACAGTCATGATAATGCCCGTGATCCAAAGCGTCTTCTTGCGTCCCCAGCTGTCGACGAAGTACAGACAGATAACGTTGGCAATTGGGCCAACCATGCCATAGATGCTTGCCAGCAGCGTAACCTTATGTCCGGTAATACCCAGCCCCTTGTACAGATCCGTCTGGTAGTAATTGATAACATTGATACCGGAAAGCTGCGTGAACACTTGAACGAGCACTGCAAGCATAAGCCTTTTCCTGTTGCTCGGCTTAGTGAAAAGATCGGAGAAGCTTCGGACTGAGACGCTGTTTTCGAATCGGATCTGATCGCGCATTTGATTGAATTCAGCTTGGAAGAAAGACTCGTCTGCTCCGATGTTTCCGTGAAGACGCTTGAGGACTGTATATGCTTCTTCGTCGCGTTCTTTCTCCATGAGCCAACGAGGGGAGAAGGGCAGCCAGAAGCTTCCTGCTAGAAGGATGACAGCGGGTACGCATTCTGGGGAGCGTCAGAGTTGTCTCGGAAGTCTGGAAGTAGACTTGAAACTTACGGAAAGCAAGTGGAAACCTCCATTGGAAGTCGTTAGTTGCGTACGAGCACCCAAAACCGATCCACTGGGCACAATTAGACCAACTATAATTGTAGAAAGGAAGTTATTTGAGCTTACATTCGAGACTGCGAAACCAATGCCAACAAATTGTGCGTGTAGACCTGCGATCATGCCTCTCTTTGCTGGCGGCGCGATCTCACTATTGTAAATCGGGATCGTCATGTCTGAATAAAACGTGAGTGATGGCTGAGTTCTGCTTGCTTGCTACTTACTCATAATGCCAACTGCCACTCCGCCAATAAATCGGCCAGCTATGAGCATTCCAACATTGACAGAAGCAGCCTGGATCACACCAGCGATGATAGCGATGATCGATGCAAATTGAATCGTTCGTTTACGTCCTATGGCAAATCAGCTAATGGTGTTATATCGTAGTGGTGGAATATTACCCCATGCATCGGCCGCCCATCCAGCAAAAATGACTCCGAAGAACGAACCAGCACCAAATATACTGACGACAGCACCTTTGATCGAAGGCGTGAAGGGCGCGAACTTTGTGAGGAAACGTTGGTGTGATATAGTAGTCGATATTACACCAGAATCGATTCCGTAAAGTAGAGATCCAACTGCAGCGAACAAACTACATCCCCAAGTGTAAAGATTGACGGACTGGTTCTGTTTCCCCATCACGAATGCTGAATGAGATTGAAGGTTGTGGTGAGATGTTCTTGACTGGATGATCGAGATATCAGACCTTAACTTATATGTTGCTACCACATTGCCGAGTGTTAGGATTTTCTGATCTGCGAATCCGGGAGTGATTCCCAAATCCAGAGCCCCGGGTCAAGGTTTCCACCTTGCAGTCAAGGATCTCATGCCCAGCACGCGGGGTATTTCATCCGTTGAATATAGCCAGCAAATGAGACAATAGTATACAAGTATTCGATTCGGATTCTCGCTGCATTGTAAGAGCGGAGTGCAGATAGCATCGGTGGAGTTGAGGGGAAGTTTCAATAGCCGTACTGTGCCATAAACGGGAAGCCGGTCACTGCTGGCTTGATCAAGCACCAGCCGTCTTTTCAAGAACATGCCATGATCTGATTTCTTCTCGGTTAGATCGGCCGGTTAAATTCGTGGATAAAGATATGATCTGCAGGTATTTCCGAAGGATTGTTTGTGGGCCGAAGAGGCTGACTCTCTGTTGCAGGTGTACTGTTTGGACAGGGGTTCAAAGGGGTTCGCTTGCTGTGTTTATGAATGTAACCTCAACGTTCTGCGCCCATTCTGAGGAAGCCAACACCATATAGCAAGTACGTCGTGATCACAATATATGGGTTTAAACAGGGATCGGAATCCGGGGAAAGTATCAGCTCCCAACCTCCCGACCTCCAGATTTCGGATGTTTACAGCCATCTTGGCGCTTAATACGAGTCAATATCCCACCTTTGACGCCGCAACACAAGTCAGCATCGGCGCAAGTTGAACGTCACTGGCCGCAACACCGCTGCTTCATCTTCCAGGTATGGGAAGGTCTTACGAGAAGCCGGATAAATAGTACGGTTGAGTGCAGTCTTGGCTCCTGACACATCGGCAGGAATCACGCAGCCCGAATTTCTCGGAGTTCCTGGGATTTCCACAATCACAACATGACGTGAACAAATCGGTCTGCTCGGGTCGAACAAACCCGCTTCTGTGGACTATCTTGGCATGTAGGATCCGAGAGTCGCTGGATAAATAGAGCGGGTAAATGCGAGTTGACTTTTGTGGCGCTGAATCCACCAAGTTGAATCAAAACAATGGGCTGCCGAAACAGGAGCACATGTAAGCCGCAACCGAGGACTTTAATAAGAGAGCAACCCACGACTTGAGACTCTAGATGGCGACGATATCACAGATATATGACAGATTTGTAAGTTTGTTTGATCATGGTGAAGTTCTCACATGGATGTTGGCATCCTGCCCAAGACACGCTCATAGATTGGGCAGTAGAGGTCATTAAGTCTGAAGCTCGGGAAGACAATTTGCATTTCGTGACAGTAAGAGCATTCCCATCTCGAATAAGATTAGAAACTTTATTGACAAAACCAGTGTTCAAAACCAATCAATCACCGAGGGGACTCCCTCAACAACCCTACGCTAACTCACAACCTGAGTTCTCCTATGGATGATGTGCTTCTGCTCTCCTCATCGCATTGGAAAGCACAAAAGAGCATCACAAATGGGCCGCACTTCGAGCTTTTCCCACATGGTCAGCCAAAGAGCAGTGTGAAAACTTCCCAAGCAGCACCAGCTTTGTCAATCCAGTCCGGAAAGTTGAAGTCCACTGTAAATACTGACCCGAGAGCCTTCAGTATCGGCTTTGAAGCCAATGGGGAAGTATTGACAGAACTCGGATGGCGGTCTGTAGGCTATGTAAAGGAGAACACGACTGCTTTGCACCCAAAAGCAAATTATACAGACCCTAATAAAGGGAAACGATGGGTTACGTATCAGCTGAAACTGGCTGTTGGTGCTAAGGTGTTTGGTCTGGGCGAGAGATTTGGACCATTCCAAAAGAACGGGCAGGTAGGTTATATGAAGTTCCACATCGAGAACCCCACTAACACGAACAGACTGTTGAGATGTGGAACGACGATGGTGGAACCGGCTCAGAGCTCACTTATAAGAACATTCCATTCTTTCTTACATCTGCTGGATATGGGGTTTTCGTCAACAGCCCCTCGTTCATTTCTTTCGAGATCCAAACAGAGCGTAAGTCATTCTTGCAAGATTACGATCCGACCTGCTGATAGTTCCAGGGACAACAAGAATCAACATCGCCATCCCCGGAGAAAAGCTTGAGATCTATCTCATCCATGGCGCAACTCCAAAAGACATCATCCAGAAGTACACGGCAATTACTGGACGTCCGGCTCTCCCACCTGCCTGGACTTTCGGTCTCTGGCTCAGCACAAGCTTTACCACAAATTATGATGAGGCCACTGTGAACAGTTTCCTTGATGGGATGGCAGAACGAGACATCCCGACTGGCGTGTTCCATTTTGATTGTTTCTGGATGAAAGGGTTTGAGTGGTGTGATTTCAAATTCGACAAGGATATGTTTCCTGATGCGAAGGGTCAGATCAAGAGGATCAAGGAGAGGGGAATGCATGTAAGCAGATTGACCCGTTCTGGAGTATCGCTGATGTGATAGGTGTGCTGTTGGATCAATCCATATATTGCTCAGGAGAGTGAGATATTCGACGAAGGAGTTGAAGGAGGATATTACATCAAGCGTAGTGATGGGAGCGTCTGGCAGTACGACTTTTGGGTTAGTACCTCCGTCCTGTTAGCCTTCGAAAGCGAAGACTTAATTTTTACAGCAAGCTGGAATGGCTTTCGTCGATTTTACAAACCCGGCTGCGTGCAAGTGGTACCAGCAAAAGCTGCAGGGCTTGATCGATCTCGGTGTCGATTCATTCAAAGTGTGTTCTTCCCTGCCATAGGATGCAAGATACTGGCTGACAAATGCAGACCGATTTTGGCGAGCGTATCCCAACAGGCGATGCTGTTTATTTCGATGGTTCCGATCATGCAAAAATGCACAACTTCTACCCATATCTGTACAATAAAGTGACCTTCGAAGTTCTCGAAAAGACGTACGGCAAGAACAACGCCGCACTGTTCGCTCGCTCAGCGACAGCAGGCGTACAGCAGTTCCCAGTGCATTGGGGAGGAGATCCATTCAGCACTTTCGAGGCAATGGCCGAAACTCTCCGCGGTGGTCTCAGTCTGGGTCTCTGTGGGTATGGATACTGGGCTCACGACATCGGCGGATTTGAAGGGAATCCTGATCCGGCTCTATACAAGCGCTGGATCGCGTTTGGTCTACTGTCTAGCCATTCACGACTTCATGGCAGTGGAAGCTATCGTGTTCCGTGGCTCATTGATTCCACTGAGGAAGCCTCGGCTGTGCTGAGGAAATTTGTCAATCTAAAGCACACTTTGATGCCCTACCTCTACTCCTCGGCGATCCAGTCCCACAAGACTGGGCTTCCGATGTTGCGGGCGCCGTTCTTGGAGTTTCCGGAGGATCGAAGTACCTGGCATCTGGATACGCAGTATTTTCTTGGAGATTCGCTTCTTGTTGCACCCGTGTTCAACGCTGAGGGCACGGTCGAGTACTACCTGCCCAAAGGCAAGTGGTATGGATTGCTTGATGACCAAGTTCGAGAGGGTCCGGGCTATGTCGTTGAGAAGCACGGGTTTGACAGTTTGCCCCTGCTACTGAGACCAGGGAAAGCGGTGATTCAGGGTAAGGGAGGGAAGCATGTTGTTTATGACTGGGCGGCTGGCTTCAGGCTGTTGATCAACCCGACTGATGGTATGAATGTCGACGTCGAAATCCCAGACCATGAGAATCTAGGACAAGTGAAAGCAATAATCAAGGTAGAAGTCAAGGATAGCTTGGCAAGACTGAACATCTTGAAGGGAGCTGTCGTTGCGGGATGGTCGGTGAAGATTGCTGGACAGCAAATCCAGAAAGAGCATTTGGGGATAGAGGGAAAAGGAGCTAAGGAGATCGGGATAAGGAATGGGGAGCTTGTCGTACGCAACGCTGAGCTGAAGAGCTTTCAGATAAACTTGGTGTAGATCGAATGAAACTGGCGCAATAGAATATAGATGTTTCGCTCCCTTACTCCCTTTCAGCATTTTATTAGTGTAAGATCTCCCAAGGGTGTCTGATATACGCGAATAGTACACATAGCGCCATTGGGAGTAAACTTAAACTCCATAGGCCCGCCTTATGAGCGCTAGGCAAGACTTCCCCTGCTTAGTCTGCTTCTGTTGCAGTGTCAAAGTGAATCTTGAAAGTCATTGAGGCGAGCATAAGTGATCGAGTGAAGCTGAACACACGTAATTGAGTCCACTGTACAGATACTCATGGTTGTTCATGTCCCAAGTCTGTGATCCAATAACCAAAGTACCAGATAAGGTTCGTTGGGCGTCATAAAGCAATCCGAACTGACCAGCCTCATGACTCGAAATCCGATTAGACACAGTCAATGAAACTCAACAAAGGCAGAACTACATGTGATTATTGACTTTGGCATACACGTGAGCAATCAACAACTGTCGACTGAATGGGCCACATCGGTTAATAGACTACACTCAGCCCCCTATTCGAGTTCGCTAAAAGGAAAACATAACAACAAGGCCAGGACAAGGCTGTGAAGCAGTCAACACGATTGGAAAGCCCGTCATGGTAAATTGGTCACATTCACAGTCGAGTGAAGAAAGCCTTTTCTGATGGTGTAGTATTGCGACGAGTGATCGAGACGACTCCACAACACCGTAGTAGAAAGCTTTCAGATTATGGCTCGTCAACTGCGTTAACGCCAGCTCGTGTATCAGGCTTGCATGATTTCAGTACATTTACTCGGCAGAGGATCGACTCCTCGCTGTAAGTAGCAAATCTCAGATGTGACAGGGCAATACTCATCAGGATTGCGCAGGTGACTTCCCATTTCGACTTCCAAGACGACATCGGACATTGAAACACCCTGATCTGTCTGGCAGATCTTCGAGCCGCCTTTCTTTTGAGTACTAGATCCACGTGAGATTACGCATACAATCGTTTCTGGAAAGTGAAAGCATTGTACTGTCTTTCACCCCCCCCCACGAGGAGTACCCAGAATCTACCTACAACCCACACAATCAACACTAGGTGCTCCTCTACATTCTCTCTTGCCAACATCACAAAATCTCTCTGCTACAACGAACACGGAGACAGGAATCTGCCTTGATCTCGTCAACGCCATCAACAACATGGAACGCTTCATCGTCCCCGTCCTCAAGCACGGCGGCCTCGTCCGCGAGATCAGCACGCAGGAGGAAAAGCGAACTTACCAAAGAGACAGAGTAAGAGTCAAAAACGCCAAGAACATGTTGGAGATGGGTCAATCGCGGTTGCTTGTGCCTTCTCAACACCACAATAAAGGTCAACACCAAAGCCACAGTATTGGTCGAAGCGGCAGCAATACCTTGGGCGGTCTCTCAGATTCTTTCGTCTTGACTGGCAGCGAGTTCCTTGATGAGATGCCGAAGCCGTATCTTACTGGGTACGAGAGCTGGCGTGCGGAGAAGGAAATCAAGGAGGCCTTGCAGACGTATATGTATAAGGTGTGGCTGGTTGAGGAGCAGGGAAAAACAGCGAAGGGCAGGAAGAAGGGCGATGCCAAGGACAAGAGCAATGACAGCAGCAATAAGGAGAAGGGCAAGGAGAATGATAAGGGAAGCCTGGCATTGCAAATTGGCCACAGAAACACGCAGAATAAGAAGAGACATGGCAACCACAACGAGACATCAACTCTACCGACGGCATTCAATGGCAAGCGACTACGCACACGAGAGGAGATCGAGCGAGAGTGGAAGGCCAAGGAGGATCGAGACATCATTGGACGTGCGAGAGTCCCCGAGAGTTACAAGGACGTCATGGAGATGGAGGCGCTTCGCAGCTTGGATGCCTTCAAGCCATCTTTGCTCGGAGTTGTTCTGGAGGACTACCAGCCTGGACAGACCACCGATGAGGAGAGTGAAGGAGAAAATTGGGGCATGCTACACAGGAAGCAGCCGGAGCAAGTCACTCGACGTGGATATGGCAAGAAGCAGGGCGAGGCTGAGGAGGACGCTGCTGTATTGGCGGGCATTACTAAGAACGACGTTCGCACCAAGATCAATAATACTCGCAATGCAAACGACACGCAAAAGAACGCCACGACCAATCCAGGACTAAAGACAGAACAAAAGGAAAACAGCGGCAATGTACCAAAACGTGTTTCAGCGCCATCATATAGACTATCATTTCAGGGCGCCCGCTACCGTCAGACCTAGGTTGATAACCTGCGATTCGAAAACTATCCAAGCTATGCAAGAGATACCGATAATGTACCACAAAGGAGATTTCGTTTACTAGGCATTAAGCTTTCTTCTTGCTGGATCGGCCTCTCCTGGGTTTCACCTCCACTTTGTCCTCCGCCGAGTCGTTCTTCGCCCCATCTTCGTCGTCCTCTGCGTCAATGATCTCGCCAGATCCGGAATCATCCTCTTCGACCTTGAAATCCTCTCCAGATGTCGGGCTCGCCGGCTCCTGTGTCTCGATTCTCTCTTTCATTTCCTGTACGACTTTCACGGCTTCATCTTCCTCGCCGTTCATAGCTCCGCATCCAAAACACCGCCATCTCCCTAGATCAGATAGGGTCTTCGTTCCAGGTGGAGCTTGGCCGTTGACAAGCCGACAATTCTGGCATATCAACGCCACGCGATTCTTCGGCGATGTCTCATCCTCTCCTAGCAAAAGGTCCAATACTCGGTCATACCAATTTCCACCAGCAATCGAACCTGCACTTTGCGCGTATTGTGGGGGAGCAGAGTAGGCGTTCGGTGCGAACTCTGCCTGTGGGGCTGGCCCGACTGGTACGGGTTGCGCCTGTGGTGCTTGTGGCTTTGGCGACGAATATGGGGAAGGAAACAAATGCTGCGGAGGGCTTTTCTGAGGGACTGGCTGCGGAGTTGAAGGCTGACTTGGGACCTGGTCTGGACGGTAGATATTTGCCGTAGCTGGGGGGCCCATGGAAGTCCTGTTCGGCTGTTTCTGAACCTTTGGACCTTTTGGTGCAGCTGGCTTCTTGGGTTTCGGTGTAGCTCCACCATACTTTTCTAGTAATTCTTGTGTAGAGTTGTATTTCGTAGCTGCCTTCAGCTTCTCAATCGTCTTTGTCCTTTCGGCTTGCTGGTCCTCTAGACGCTGCGTGACGGTATCGATGCGATATGTGTAGTAGGAGGCGATGCCACTACGAACGAGATAAATGCTGTAATATATAAGCCAAAGGCACCTTCAAGCGGACGTTGAATGCTTGCTGCCTACATCATCGGAGCTCCAGAGAGAGCTGTGAATTCCACCACGCCCCAGTTCTTCCACCCCACTACCAGAAACAGGACCACAAAGCATAGCAGATATGCGAAGCTGGTATAGAGAGTCCATAATGCTTTAAATCGTCGTTGGTGCTGCCTTAGTGAGTCGAGCTGTCCTTGAGATTTGGTGATTTTGTCCGCGAGGCTGATGAGGGACTTCTCAAAGCTGGCAGGAGAGTTTGATTCGCCCTAAAATGTTAGCATGGGCACAAATACTGTAGAGAATAACCCTTACCTTCCATGGCCACAGAGATACCATTTTGAGGCTATTTTGTTGTCATGGTGTGGCTGTAGACGTGGGAGGGAAGAAGAGGAAGCTTGTCAATAGTGAGTGACGCGGGAGTGAAGGTGGCAGGGCAGGGTGGCTTTGAAAGAGCAAAGCTTGGGCCTTTTCAAATTGCCAAGCCCAGCCTTGGGCCGCGCCGCCCAATTGTCGCGACGCTATGTTCATTTCATGCTTCGAGTGCCAGATATGTCAATTGGGACTTTCAAATACTTCACTTATCCATTCTGCCGTTCTCACTTGTCACATTTATGCCATGCTCTTGTTAACTTGTCCTTACTTCTGCATTTAGAGAATTAATAGCGTGGACGAAACATGTTCCAAGTAAGCGTTTCCCCATACTCTGATAGCCTTGGGATACAAAATCTGACCCTCTCAACAGCGACTTAAAGGGGCCATAGATTCTCGAATTGCTGAAGAACAAGCTCGTGCCAAAGCAGCTCCTCCTGTGGCAAGATCTGCTTCAACAGCTCGACGGTCCAGTTCAAGAACCGACTCTCCAGCCTCGAAGCCAAGACGACCGCGGCCGAAAGACAATGAAGCCTCGACTGCGCGAGGTCCAGACCCTTCCGAATTCGAGAACGCCTTTGTGATAGAAGACGAGTCCGAGGGACCTTCGAGAGTGGGCACACCTGCAATTGGAGATGAGAAAGCACCTCAGTCAGCGGACACCATGACGCCTCCTACCAGCGTGTCTGGGGAAGGGGGAGAGAAGGAGAAGACAGGGGAAGCTCCTGCAGATGCGCCAGCAGCCCCAGCACCGGTTGAACTGCCTCCAGATGTGCGGTCAAAGTTACGGAAGCTCGAGAAAATGGAGTCGAGATATGCAGGCAAGCAGTGAAGGTCTGGTGGTGAGTATCATGCGCTGACCATTTCCCCAGATCTACTGCGATCCTATCGCATAGCGCATGCTCGAGCGGTGTCGATAGAGCCATTCGAGAAAACATTAAAGGAACACACACCTCTTGCGACAATTTCCGATCCGGATGCGCTGGTGGAATACCTGAATCAACTCAACTTGAAAGGGGATATGGTTATGGACGAATTCAAGCGCGTCTCGGCTGATCGGGACGAGTACAAGAAGAAGTTCGAGCAATCCGAAAAAGAAGCTTCTGCGGCTAAGGAGGAGCTTGCGATTCTCAAAAGCTCTTCTGGCGCAAGTGGTGGTGCGACGGCTGAAAAGGCAGATACCGCAAGTATTGACACACCAACTGCTTCGGTCAAATCGCCCGCTTCCTCAGTTATGAGGATCTTTTCTCCAAAACAAAAACCCGAAACCACGGATAATAAGGACGTCAGTGAGGAGTTCTTTTCATACGATGATGAGGTTCCAAGGCTGCAGACGGAGGTCAAGGAGAAGGCCGCAGAGGTCGAAGAGCTTAAATCCAAGGTCTCAACTCTAGAAAAAGACCTGGCAACGGCTCAGGAGTCAAGTTCTGGTTTAGTGAGCGATCTTGAGAAAGCTACCAGGGAGCTCAATGCATCGAAAGAAGCAGTCACCGAAGGACAAAGTTTTAGAGAGAAATTGGAGGTCCAAACGGAAGAGATTCGAGTCCTGAAGGACAAATTGCAGACTACGGAGAGCCAGCTAGCAGCACTTGAGTCCGACTTAGCAAATCAGAAGAAGGCCTCCGATGACAAAATTGCATCTCTGGAGAACGACCTTGTTAGTCAAAAAGAGACATCCGCAAAGGACTTGCAGTCCGAGATCGATGCCCGCAAGGAAGCCGAGACTCTGCGTGAGAAGGTTGATGCGCAGATAAAGGAACTAGAGGCCGCCAAAGCTACCGATGTCAAGAGGATAAGTGAGCTTTCTGAGGAGATCCAGACCTTGAACAAGCAAGCCGAGGAAGCTGCAAACCATGAAGCGGAAGAAACAATCAAGACCGCACCCACTCCAAGTTCCGAAGCTCCTGCCCAGGCATCAGCTACGGGAGCAGTGAAGAAGAAGAACAAGAAAAAGAAGAAGGGCGGTAACGCAGCAGCTCCTATATCTAAGGAAGAGACACCCGACAAGGTTCCCGAATCGCTTCCATCAACCCCAGTCGCCACCGATCTGCAAGCAGAGGTGAAGCGATTGAAAACAGAAGTTGCAGACCGAGATTTACAAATCGCAAAGCTGCAAAGTAAGCGGAAAACCGAGGAAGAGTTACGCGAAGAGCTCGAAAACATGCAGGACAATTTCCTCAACATCGGACAAGAGCATGTGGAGGCTAAGGAATTGATTAAGACTCTCCGAAAAGAGAAGAAAGACCTTGAAGACAAGATTGCCAACTTGGAGGGAGAGATCGAGACATACAAAACGAAGTCCAAGGATTCCGTAAAAGCTGAAACAGACCTGAAGTCTTTGACGGCAGAGTACGAGGAGTTGAAAGCAAAGTCTGCAACTCTTCAGACGGATCTTGGAGCAGCCCAACAATTGGCTACTTCAAGATACAGGGATTTAACAGATCTTCGTGATGTGTTACAAAAGGCACAACCCGAGCTCAAGTCTCTTCGCGCTGAAAATGCCACTCTGAAGGCGACCAAGGACGAATTAGCTGCCAAGACGTCAGACTTAAGACGTCTGGAAGCCAGAGAAAGAGATCTCAAGTCAGACATCAATAGCTTCAAAAAGCAGGCTACAGACAGTCAAAATGAGATACGAACCCTGAATGAGAAGGTCACACAAGAGACCAACGCCCGCCTGCGAGCGGAAGATCAGAACCGTGTTGCTCAGCGTGATATGAGGAGAGCAGAAGCAGAGAAGATCCAACTTGCAGCTTCTGGAGAGAAGTCGTCAACAGAGCTCGCCAAGGTCCAAGAAGAGGCTGGGAAGCTGAGAATTAGACTCCGTGACCTAGAAGAACAGGTTTCGAAACTCACCAGTGAGTCTAAGGGCCTTAGAGAAGAAGTCGAACTACGCGGATCTCAGTACAACAATGCTCAAGGACTACTGGGTAGCATGCGCGATCAAGCTGGTGAGATGGCTATGCAACTCAAAGAAGCCAAGGAACAGACCGAATCACTCGAGGAGGAATTGGCTGAGGTTCAACGACTTTTGAGCGAACGTACGCGCGAGGGCGAGACTATGCGACGTCTTCTCGCCGATGTCGACGACAGAGCAGACGCCAAAGTCCGAGACATGAGAGAACGCATGGAAGCAGCGATTGAAGAGCGCGATCGCGCAGAAGACGAAGCTAGCACGAACGGTAGACGGAGAGCACGAGAAGTCGACGAGCTCAAAGGACGCATCCGAGATTTCGAGCGTGACTTGAAGCGAGCCATCGACGAAAAGGGAGAGCTTGAACATGCTGAAAAGGAATGGAAGCGCAAGCGTAACGAACTTGAAGCCGTCGCTGAGAATGCTACCAAAGATGCAGGGGAAGTACGTTCTGCGATGACCGAGCTTCGCGAAGCACTAGATGGCAGCGAAAAGCAAGCTCGAGACGCTGAGAAGCAACGGGCTGATCTCCGCCGCATTCTCGATGAGGCTAACCAGAAATACGAGAAGTTGCAGAAGGAGGTCAGAGCCTTGCAAGCTAAGCAGATGAAGTTGAATAAGTCAAGCTCGCGGAGCTCAATTGATAGCGGACGCTCGAATACGCCCGTCAATGGGTCTGCACAAACCGGGAAGATGGATTATGTGTACTTGAAGACCATTCTTCTACAGTTTCTGGAGCAAAAGGATAAGAAGCGGCAAGCGGATTTGGTCAAGACTGTCCTAGGGCAATTATTGCATTTTGATAAGTATGAAGACCCTGCGTAACTAAGCATGCATACCTCCTCGACCCCCACGTGTGTATGCTTCATTGAACTTAGTGCTGACAATCATCAAGAAAGGACCAGGAAAAGTGGATTGCGGCGATCTCGAAGTAAGAGTGGAGCATGGTTATGAAAGGGTGGCATGAATGGAGTTCTTATGGCATCAGCGGTCATTCATCAACTAGCGAGCGAGGATTGAGATGATAGAGAGAGGCTCTTGATGGGTATTGGAATCTTTGTATACTAAGCGAGTTATACAGTGGATTTTGGTGTGGGGAGCTGCTTAGCTGGCTCTTTAGAAAGCCGTTCTCTATGTCATGCTAGCCTGTGTGGCCCAGAACTCTCTTCCTTGTCTACACATGAGCGACTTTCTTCTCTAATGTCCTCCTGACAGTACCTTTGTTGAACCGCGTCGCTCCTGCCTAATTGTTGTTGACATTGATCACAAGCGGGGTTTAGCGGCTTGGCTGCTTCTCAATCACGTATCTCGCGTAGAAGCATCCCCCGACCTCAACAATCAGCTCTGAACACAACTCCTCCTCGTCAAGATGGATCCCGGTCGCAACAGGCGATCACCTTCACATCGACCGGCCTGCGTAGTCTGCAAGGATGAAAAAACGAGATGTGATCGAGCCGATCCTGAGTGCGGTCGCTGCGCCAGGCTTGGACGGAGATGTCGTTACGAAGGAAGGTCTCATGCCGGGATGGCACGCGTACTGACCGAACTCCAGGATAGAGTGGGCAAGTAGTCTTATAGCAAACTTTGCTTGTGCCTCTTTTTAAGGACTGACATTGGTACAGAAAAGGCTGAAGCACAGCTCGCGAGTTCACTGGGCCTCGCTTCTTCAAACCAACCTGCACCTGCACCTGCACCAGCAGCTGCAGATATGCATACGTCCAACAATCACATAGATCCTTTATACTTACATCATCTTGAGCCCATTCAATACCATCCTGAGATGGATGACCTTTCTTTTGATTGGCCAAACGATATCCAGCAACCCCAGGTTTCGGCTCCTGGAGATCAGCAAATGACATTGGAGCGCCAAGCTTCTCAGATTTTTGATATGTGAGAACTCTTTCACATTACAGTATTGAATTCAATACTAACCTTATGGCAGTCTTGCTGCGAGCCACAATCATGCGAATTTGAATGATCCGTTGGGACAAGTAGACTTGCTCGCTGGCTATGCTGCTCCTCCAGGCGGTTGGTTTTCCGAAATTGTAGAGCCTCCGGATAACACTAGAGTGCCGAAAAGGGAGCTAGAGTTCTTGTAAGTGATAGTCAAACAATGCTACTTTATTTCCTAACCACTCAGATAGGCACAAACGATTTTTCGAAGTATGGTCTCCGGCACTGCCGATAATCTATGAGGCCCGTTTCAACGCCGAAATATCTGTCCATCAGCCTTCCAATTCTGCTCTGTGCCTCAGCTATGCAGTCGCCCTACTTGGAGCAACGCATCTGCCAAGTCACTCACACTTGGAGGACAACCTGCTTGCTACGTCTCGCACCTTTTTGGACCTTTGCGAAACAGCGCAGGATGACGGGGATATTGCAAGTTTGAACTTAGTCCAGGCTTTGATACTGATGTTCAGGTATGCACTGGCAACAAGAGGCAGCTTCAGTCAAGCTAGGATTGCACTCGGGCGCGCGATTCAGTTTGGAAAGATGTTCAGCCTCCATCAGATGGATATAGCGATGACTAACCTGCACTTGTGGCATCTCCGGACAGAATTGCCGCCAAGTAACGATTTAGCAGTCTTAGAGGAGAGAAGACGCACTTACTGGGCTCTCTACATCTTCGACAGCTACGCAAGTACAAGGACTGGAATTCCATGTCAATTGGTGGATGACTATGAAAATGTATGTAATTACCTTTGGAAAAAGTCACAGGCTAATTCATTTAGTCTCACGTCAAGCTTGTCAAGCTACCGAGCCCAGGACGACTAACCACGAATTTCTCTCCATTGTCACCACCTATTTACCTTCCTCCATCTCTCCAAGACGCTCCGTGGATAAGCTCTTGGACAGCTATCGTTGTGATGGTAGATTTGGCATTTCGGATCTTCGATCATTGTAGGACGTCAAACAACAGGATGATTGCCAAAGGATTTTGGGATCGGCACTATGATCTCGTAAAGGATACAGCTTTGGTGACACAGTTACTCCAGAAATACCTGACAGCACCAGTGATAGAAAGCGATTCACTTGCTTTCTCCTTGATAATGAACCTATCGGCGATCGAAATCCTGCTTCACGAAACAGCAATTGTGGAAGTTCTGCGAGACGACCTCTCAGAGGCGCTTGCTACGGAGAGTGAGAATACAGCCCAGGCAGCTGCCAGTAAGATCGCCATAGCTGTAAAAATAAATAGGCAATCAATGGGCGACCAGGTAAGCGTTCACAATTGAGAGATCTACGATGGATGAAAATGGTAGCTAATGCCTCTAGCGCGATATGTTGCTCACACTTCAGGCGCCTTTTGTCGGATGGCCAATGTTCATGGCACTGAAGACTCTAGCTATACGGCTCGAAGATCCAACAGAGCAGGCATCACTGCCAGATGAGCTTGAAGGTATAACGAGCTCAATGAGCCTATTGATGGAGGCACTAGACCTGATTGAATGTCCTGGTGGATTCTGGCATGTTGCCGCGGATCCTGCTGTTAATACTTTGAAAAAGTTCAAGCTGGCACAAGGTACTAGGTAGAGTACGCTCGGGCAATAGGATAAGGATTCTAAACGTTCGTCAAAAAACCAGGTTTCAGTCTAACGGGCATCTTTGCTTATCACCAGCTCGGTCACATTCGATCCCAGATGTGTGGCGTGCGCCATTGGCACGGCTAGGGTGACCAAAGACTTACGTGTAGATAACTTTAACAGATAACAAGGCCCTGAATTCAACTTTTCTACGGATGTCTAAAGCATTATCAGAACCAAGCAGGCCCGCTTGAATGCCCCGATGCTTAGCTTGAGTGAGCGAAAAAGGGGACAGACTCGCTTGACTGGCCAATCCCCAGCAGCCATCGGGGGCTCGGCCGAGGGCCAATCGCCATTGGACACAGCAGATGTGTGAGGAGGACGTAAATATTATAAGAGAATATCAGTCTTCTTGAACTGAACTTCTGCTTATCATTCTCTTCTAACTTTCAGGTTCCAGTAATTACGTCCTACAGACCGATATAACCAGTACTTTGCGCTCTGGACAACATCGAGAATCAGTTACGCCCGAGTGTCGCCTATCATCTGCCTTCGCTTTGTCAAGAGAATGGACCGAGTATTCAACAGCGCTCACGGTGATGGCGTCGATACGGAAGAAGTCGCTAGAAGCCCTAGCGGGAACCCGCCAAACGATCAACAAGAATTGTCAGCACCACGATCTCTACATAGAATCAAGTGGGCAACGGCGTATGCTGCCATGCTATCCACAACCTTCCTCTTCGCTCTGGACAACACAATCGTAAGTTTATCTGATGCCTTCCTTCGACTTTCCAGGTCGTCAATTCCATCTTCGCTTCATCCAAGTACTAATTCAAAATGGGAACAGACAGCCAACATCCAACCATCCATCATCAATTCCCTCGGCGACGTAACCCTCCTCCCCTGGATCGGCGTTGGCTTTGCACTCGGTAGCATGGCTGTCCTTCCCTGGGGTAAAGCGTATGGCGTCTTCAACATGAAATACATCTACATCTTCAACATCATTCTCTTCCAGGTCGGAAGTGCTCTGTGCGGAGCAGCTCCTAGAATGGATGTCTTGGTCGTTGGAAGGGTCATTGCTGGGGTCGGTGGCTCGGGCATGTATTCTGGGACACTGACTTATGTTTCGGTTTTGACGACAGCGAAGGAGAGGCCGGCGTATTTGGCTGGAAGTACGGTTGTTTGGGGGATTGGAAGTGTGCTTGGACCTGTGGTGAGTAGCTCAAATGGTCAGAATCTTAATACTGATGTGAACTGGTAGCTTGGCGGTGCATTTGCCATTAGTTCGGCTACCTGGCGTTGGGTAATATGATTTCTCCGCACATTTTCTACAAGCTGTACTGATGTTCAGCCAGGGATTTTACATCAACCTCGTTATTGGCGCGGTCTTCGCACCAGCTTACCTCCTCCTCTTCCCGCAAGTCGTACCACAACCGAACCAGACTTTCAAGCAGCGATGCGGCATGATCGACTGGACAATGACAATCGTCTTCCTCGCCGGATCGTGTGTCTTCACAATGGCCATCAGTTTCGGCGGTACCGTTTACTCATGGCACTCGGCTACTGAAATTGCGCTATGGACTGTGGCTGGTGTGTTCTTCATTGCTTCGATTGCACTGACAAAGTACCACCCCTGGGTCGCGAAGGAGCATAGGTTGTATCCTGCACATTTTCTGAGGAAGCCGATTCTTGTGACGTTGCAGATCCAGGTGTATCTTTCGTCGGGAATTTTGCTGGTAAGTCACCTTCTCCGCCTGTCTTTTCCAAAGTTTAGAAGCTGATAATGGCTGATGGCATTCGTAGGCCCTAACTTATTACATTCCGATCTTCTTCCAGTTCGTCCGTGTAGGTATCGTTTCCTCCCCTCCTTCTTCTCCCCAAGAACCTGTCATTATTGGCGAGAAGCCCTATCCGTAATATTGGCATGTTGAATAACTGGGAGTGAGCAAAGCCCAAGCAATATTACGCTGACTTCAAACAGGGAGATGGTCCTCTGGATGCCGGAGTCCGTCTGCTTCCTCTTATAATCTCCATGGTGGTTGTGACCATGATCAACGCCTTTCTTATGCCTCGATACACACTAGTATCGCCGTGGTACATCGTCGGTAGCTGTTTTGTCCTCATAGGGTGTGCTTTGATATGTCAGTTCTCCTTTAAGTCACCAGTCAGACGAGCTTTGAATTGATATGAGATACAAGACACGATCGACGAGCACACTCCAAATGCCAATATTTACGGCTACACCATCCTCATCGGCGCTGGAGCGGGCGCTTATATCGTCTGCGGCTTCGCAATCCATCAATCTCTCGTCCCAGCTTCCAAGATTTCCAACGCTGTCAGTGCTATGACCACAGGTAAGCGTCACCTCCCACACTACCACAATCTTTCATCCCTCTCGAATGACGAGCTCAACTGACGTGTCTTCTCGCACAGCACAGACGATCGGCCTCGTGACCTTCCTCGCCATCTCCGGGACCGTCTACCAAAACATCGCGATTCAAAAGCTCTCCTTCGTCCTGCCCTCCTTCGGCAAAGATGAGATCTTGGACTTGACGACTGGTATTAGCAGTACTGCATATAAAGCACTGTCTGCAGAGGAACAAAAAGTAGTAATTCCGCAGATCATGAAAGCCATGAATAATGTGTGGATGTTCTTCCTGGTTGCTGCTGCGTTGAGCTTCGTGCTGTCGTTTGTCTTGGCCGTGAGTGATTTTCAGTGATGGGCAGGAGGTAACTGAGTGGTGCGCTGACTACGAGTAGAAGACGAGAATTGGTGACGAGAAGAAAGGCGATGAGGAAGGGGAGGAGGAAGCACGCTGAAGTGCGACAAGCTGGATACTCGATGTTCAGTCACTCTCATTATTAAATTCAGCCAGTGGATACCCGACGAGAGGGTATGAATGACTGCGTATCGAGAAGTCTTTCCAAGCCCGACTCAAGAATCCGTTTAGCAATGTCTAACATTTTTCTCTTTCGCGCTCATCAGAGTTTCATTCGATTCATGGATTTTCATAAGTAGCTTCCAACGTACGCAAAAACTCGAAAATAGAGAGAATTAAAGAATATCCTACAATCATCACTCCCTCTGTCCATTTTCGTGATGTATAAGTTTCTTTGCAGTCCTACACCCAGTTTTCTCCCTATCGCACATGCATTTCACAACTCGAGACCCAACGCAGGGAGAATATCGCCACGCAAAGTGACACCAGAAACGACATCCCAAGCCGAGCCACAGGTGGCAAGCGATATCCAGTATCCAATATCGGATTTGTAACACCGGAAAGAAAAACAAAGCCCTCTCCTTGAGATTCGCCGCAATATTAAGCATGCCGAAGTTCATGCAAAAGACGTATATATGTCCAGTCTGCTTCCAAGTGTACTTCGAGTTGAACGCGGCTTGGAAACACTATGATAGCTCGCATGGTGATGCAGAGGTTCTTGGGAGTTGTGAGAAGGGGAAGATGCCAGAGGGAGATGTAGAGCATGAAGAATAACGAAGGGATGGACATGAGCTACTATTGGCTCCAGTGCTAGGATAGAGGGATGTCATGGTAGGATGGTCGAAGCGACCATTCGTAAGAATGGAATCGAAGGGTGTTGAGGTTCGGAAGTATGATTATCCCTCGTGTTGATGAAGGCGCGCAAGCGCAATCCCATCTTGCCAACTGTTGAGCGAGACCACACCTGTTGATCAGAATAAAGTCATGGCTGCCTGGGTCCAAGATCCAGAGAATTCCGGAATCACTATCGAGGGAGGCCAAATGATGAAGAGTGAACCCTCTAGTGCTTTTGATTTGAGACCGTCTATGCCTCGTCCTAATCTATCTATACCTCATCAATCATAGCTCATCGCCTCTAACACATCTATTGATCACATATACAAACTTGCCACGGCAGTGATATCCCTCTTGATCATCTCCTGGCAAGTTTGCATCTTCGTAAACAACTCCGGATCACCAATAATTCTCGCCGCATTCTTGACCTCTCGGCAGGTCTCATCCAAACGTGTAATGACCCTTACAATAGTCCCTTCAAGCACATCTGTCAAGTCGGTGATGTTCTTGAAACTCATCCCGCGAGCCCATTCATACACGACTTCCATCAGTCCGAATCGAGGCCGTGACACGAAATCATTCGAGTCATCCGCAGAAAGGATGACTTGATGGTAGGTCTGGCGTTCGTTGACTTTCTCGGATATTTCGATGATGGTTTTCATGCCGCGCTCGAGATTGCCAGTCAGGTTGGGGACTGTATCAGTCTTCTCTTGGAAGACGAAGGCAGAGAGGAGTGCAACGATTTCCGCTGGCTCGTAAGGTGCGAGAACGTTGTCGAGGATGAGTTCTGTGAGGACAAGCTCGTCGGCAGAATGGATCTCACATGCCACTTTACCCTTGAGCTGGACACGGGAACTGTCATCAATGAAATCTAGATCCTTGAGGACCTGGATGCGTTGCTCGTAGTCAGGAAGCAGTTGGAGGTTTTGGTCGGACATCAGCTGGCGGAGTTGAGAAATGTTCTCCTGAATAAGCCATTGATCATGACACATAGCAAACTGCTACCGGTCAGCTACCAGAAAACGAAGTGAATATACGACGACTTACATGTTTCACGAATTGCGGACATTTCAAACAAGCTGATTTCTGAGCGATTGCGGATTCCTCAAATCGCTTCAGGAGGATGTCCCGAAGTTGCATGTCCTTCAACTTGTTCCAATCGAGCTCATTCCACTCATCGGTTTCCCAGGACTGGCAGAGCCGCGCAAGCTTTTCTCTCGCATTTTGATGTACGTCTTTGACACCGAAAATATCTGGAATAACACCCTTGACTATAGTATCGGTCACACACTCGATATCTGCAACTGGAATCTGGAGAGTCTTGACGTTGACTTCTTTCTTAGTCGCAGGAAGTGACGTGAACAGCTTCCTAAATTTTGGCAAGTATGGAAGCAGATCAGTGGAGTCTCGTTGGTCTCTTCGAGTCTTAACCTCAAGTACATGTACTGTTGGTGAAGGTCCACCCGTGGTACCCTCACGAAGGAGAATGCCTGGAGTTCGTATGCCATCTTTGCTGTAAACGATCAGTCTCTTGGCAGAGAACATTCGCCGACCCACGGGTGTGGCGAGAAGACCAAGATGTAAATCCAAAGTAAGCTGCTTGAAGTTCTGGGCAGCTTGGTGACAAGCCTCTAGATCTCCATCACAGATACTACAAGGTTCCCGCTTGATCTTTGCCAGATCCGCTTCCGATACCTTGACTGCCTTTTCGTGCTCAGGGAGCAGTTGTTGCGTAGCATGCTCACTGAAACTTCGCTTGATCATTTCCTCGATCTTCAAAGCCTCGACACGAAGTAAGTTGAGAATCATGTTATACGTCAATCTGAACTGTGAGCGAAGCTTGGATGGATCTCCGAGGATCATTTGACGGAGTTCTGTCACTGGCGGAGCCTCGCCTCCTCCCGGCGCAACAATGATGACAGAGCCCACAGGATCCAGACCTCTCCGACCAGCCCTACCTGCCATTTGAGTATACTCTCCAGGCAGCAGATTTCGGAAGGAATGGCCATCATGCTTTCGGTACCCCGAGAAGACTACTGTTCTGGTTGGAAGATTGAGACCCATGGCAAACGTCTCCGTAGCGAAGAGCACCTTGACCAAAGTCTGTGCAAAAAGCATCTCGACGACTTCCTTCACAATCGGAAGCATACCACCATGATGAACTGCAACACCTCGACCAAGCATGTCCCTCAGCCGTACGATCTGCGGTAAGAGGCGATCCTCAGGCTTCAGTCTCGCAATTGACTTCTCGATGATCATGTGAATAGCGCTCTTCTCGGCTGCAGTGCAAAAGTCCTGGTTGCTGAGAGCATCTGCGTTCTCCTCGCATCGCTTCTTCGAGAAGACGAATATGCATGCCGGAAGAAGCGACTCTTTCTTCAGGAACTGAACGAGATGCACCCATAGAGTCTTATCTTGAGCAGCGGAAGTTCGACCTCCAGGTCTGCCGCCTCTACCCATATGGCCTGGTGCATGGCTCGCCCGAGGAGGGCCTCCTCGCCCCCTCTGTGGCGCACCTCCACGCTGGCCACCTCTTTGATTCCCACCACGCTGGTTTCCGCCTCTACCACCGCGTCCATTGCCTCCTCCCCGAGCGTTCGCGTCGGGTGGCGGAAGAGCCTTGACCTTGTCTCTTCCAGATAACACATCATTTGCATCCTTCCAGCCCTTCTCGAGGAACCTCTTCTCAGCGTCTACAATCTTATGGATTCCCTTCTCTGCCCAGATATAATGTTCGAGGGGAACTGGTCTCTTCGGTGTGGAAATAACATAGATGTCCTTTCGTTTCGTCCTTCCGACCCAGGAAGCAAATTCGTACGTGTTGGGCACTGTGGCAGACAGTAGAATCAAAGTAACATGCTCTGGTAACATGATGATAACCTCTTCCCACACTACACCTCTCTCGAGATCATTGACATAATGTACCTCATCGAAGATAACAAACTCGACATCTCTGATGAGATCAGCTCCACGATAGAGCATACTTCTCAAGATTTCTGTCGTCATGATCAGACAGCTTGCTTCGGGTGCGATTTGTACATCTCCCGTAAGGATACCAACTTCATCGAAGATCTGTCTAAAGTCTCGGAACTTTTGATTACTCAAGGCCTTGATTGGCGAAGTGTAAATCGCCTTGGTCATATGCTTTGCTGCGAGAGCAATAGCATATTCTGCCACCACTGTCTTACCAGCAGATGTATGAGCTGCCACAAATACCGAATCTCCATTTTCCAGATGATAAACTGCCTCTTTCTGGAAAGTATCGAGCTCAAAAGGCCATTCTCTCGCCATATCCGGTACCAGCTCTCTGAAATTTGTAATGTCCCTCTTAATATCAACCATGTGAGCCCATTCCCTACCACCCCTCTTCGAACTTGAGGCAGCAAGTACACCATGTGGCTCCAAAGCTGGAAACTCCACTGGCAGCAGAGAATCGATGTCATCTTCGCTATCCTCTTCAGACGCGTCGCCCGAGTTTCTTGCACTGACACCATTCTCCTTCACCTGGTCCAATTCGGCGTCTGGCTCTTCGTCCAAAACACCCAAGATCTCTTCTGCCTCCTTTTCGTCCCCCTCAGTCTTCTTCTTCTTCCCAAAGTCCAAGCCTCGGTCCAAGCCAGGCGCAACCTCAAGTAACCCTCCATCCCCAATATTTATTACCCGCTCTAGCTTTGCCTTTGAGCCACCACTGACCAGTCCATCATTGCCACTTTTCAAAGCCTGTTCCTCTAAGGCTGCGGCAGCTTCCACACCATCCAATCCGCCGGGCGCGAAAGGAAAGAATCCTGCCGCGCCACGCACAAAATCTGCTCTGTTGGCGGGCTTGCGCAGGAACGATGTGCTATTCTTCGCTGTAGCACTATTCGCAGGCACGGTAACCTCCTTATATCCTGTCACTCTACCGGAAAGACCTTCGCGTGTGAATCGAGTTATGGTTCGGGTTTGGGTGGGCGCGATTTGGAAGAGGGTCGTGAAGTCTGTGGGAGCTTCCCATCTCCTGTTGGCTGTGTTAGCTGTCTTATTGTTTAGGCGTGGCAGATGTTACTGTTGAAGCTTATTGAGCCAGTCCACGGAGAACGAGGTAGAAGGCGTAAGGTATTTCTCTTCTAGCTCGCGCTTGAGGTCTTCTGGGGATTGCTTTATGCGTTTGCGCGGGCGTTGCTCTTCGAGAATGGAGTCGATCCAATCGTCTGCTCTGTCGTCTGCGGCGGTGTCTGAAAGATGGACTCTCTCAAGAGCACTAACCAGACTGTCGGCCATTGTTGGTGACCGAGTAGAACAGCTTGTAATTTATCTCGTGGTGTTGTGATCCAGTTGAGGCTGGCTCCAGATGTGTTGATCATCACTGGTGTCATGATTATTTAGGCGAATGCAAGGCTGCGATTTTACCCCGCCATCCGCTTTTGGATATTTCACAACACTTCGCAGAACTATCAATTATAATTTTAATTCTGGTATCTAGGCATTTTTAAACACAGCCATATATCGCAGTCAGGTATCCCGTACAACAAACGCCGTCCAGATGCAAAATTGATGCGCAAAGTGCACGCCAGACTCCTTCCCCCAGCCTTACCACATATCCATGTCGTTCATAGCTTCCATCTCATCATCATCAATTTCGTCTCGAGGAGCTACTTTACTGACTGCAGGTCCGGGCTTACTGCCAGCCGTATCCTGCATCATTGCCTCCTCGGCTAACAAAGCATCCAATTCATCATCGTCTGGTCCAGATTCGTCCACAACTTTCTTGGCTGGTCCCAAAATACTGCCACCATTTCCACCAAAGAGCGAGTCCGTTTGTGAAACAGCCTCTTCCACTGGCTTCGATCTCGGTGCTCGTGGTGTAGCACCATATAAGTCTTCATCCTCCATCTCAATATCCGTAGCTGGATTGTCATTCGGTCCAGGTGTCTTTGGCCTTTCTCCTGCAGCGTTTTCGAATATAGGCGCAATCCGTGGAGCAGTCTTCTCTCGCACACCATTTTCGTTCGCAGGCGGTGGCTCATCGATGGAGTCTTCGGTCACTGTTTGTGGTTTCCCCTCGTTGATCCATTCCATCCTCATCATCTGGATTCGCTTCTTGTGACCCATCTTCTCTACCATTGCCAATGCGTCCAGGAACCGCGCTTTGGGAAAGAGGTCGTCTAGCCATATCTGGTAGAATGAAAGTAGTTTGGCTGCATCAGAGTACTAGTGAAGCATTAGCTGACATCTTCTATGGAGTTGGGGAAGCCGTACTTCATGACCTTTGCCTTTCAATTTCAGGTGATGCTTCGCCTTATTCCTTAATTTTGGAATGCCATTTGCTGAGAGTAACCTTTGCTCTCAATTAGCATGTGTCGAACTCTATACTGTGGATTTGCTCACCTATTCTCGTCCAGCTTCACTCGTGGAGCTCTTGCTTTTCTAGTGACCTCAACTTCCTCGTCAATCCCCAATCCTGCTCCCCCTTTTGCTTTTGCAGCAGCATCGATTTCCCTTTGTCTCTCCTTGGCCGAAGGTGCAACATAGTTTTCGCTAAATGGATCGTTCACATCGGCATCGTAGTTGAACAAGTCATCGAACTCATCCCCTCCAGCGGATGGTCCCTCTGTGGGGAGAGGGCGGGTATTAGTATCAGACATACTGAATGCTAATTTGAAGGACGTAAACGGGTTCAATATTCGATTATCCGCGTTATGACGTGTCCAATGATTCCCAGAATTCGTGATGTTGAAGTTTGATTCTTGGTCTGTCACCAAAAGTCGCGTCCATATCACAGAAGTTTAGAGGGACGCGCTGGACCACTTCGGAGCTCGGCAAAACCTTACTCCTAGCGTTCTGCATCGAAGCTCAGCAACGACAATCCCAAATCGACGGTCTATCAGAAGCAGAACACGAATTGAGATCTCCACCCTGCCCTCAAGATGTCAAATATCGAGCAGCGGCCATTTGTACCAGCCAAGAAGGTCGATACTGATTATCCGGTGCGTTGCCCCTCCCCCCATTCTTCTGGGACAGAAGCTAATGATTCCCCCTCAGCTCATTGACAGTGACCCGTAAGCTCCCAAGCACTGAACTTGGATCCCAGGTCGAAATCAAAAATATTGACAGATGGCAGACATTTCAAACGAGTTATCGGATATGCGCGGAAGTCGGACTATGTTGCTGGAGCGGCAACAGCTACTGCGGGTCCAGGATTGATGTTGCTCTGGGAGAGAATTGCACCTTCATTGGTCGGAAAGGGAGGATTCGCACCTATCATGCGTCTGTCGGGGGCAATTGGACTGAGTGCTGGATTCTTGATGTTCTATCAACGATCGATATGTCCGTTTAATCATCCCCGATAAAGATGCGTTGGGACTTTTGCTAATGGTGTTGATGGCAGTGCGTTTCTACGGCTTCACAGAGAACTCGAGAGAGGTAGCGATGGACATGAAGGAGATGGTCACAAAAGTAAAGAAGGGAGAGCCTCTATACGGCGTCAGTACCACAACCCCGTACATCCAGGGTATGGCCAGCAGAAACTCGAGATATTCGGGTGTGTGGCTCCATGTTCTCCCATGGTTCAACTTTGTGAATCACAACCAGCATGGTGTGGATACGGCAAAATATTATCAGCAAGCTGAGAGGGAATTGGAGGCTGAGAAGAACTGAAGAAATGGCAGGAAGTCTTGTTTGTACATAGGGATTGGAATGGGGCATTCCATCATAGGTGTTAAATCTGGTATTCTGTCTTCAGATTTTGTCTTAGGACCTGCTTGCTCGAGCAGGTGCAGCCCGCTCTTTTCGGGCTTCGTATATGCTGTAAAATGCCTGAATTTTTGGTGCCAAGGCAACTTGCATTATCCTTCTCATCCGCCCATCTTTTCAGTCCCAATAGGTTCAACCTCCAATTTCAGCACCCTATCCTTTTTCGCCCTCGGTTCAGGCGCCCTCTCATTCTCCTGAACATAAAACCTCCTCAGCATAACAATAGCTTCCTCCCTCAACCAGCCACCATGGCTTTCGTAATCTCCCTCCCTTCTCCACTCCCTCCGCCTCCTCTCTTCCTCACTCAGCTGGTCGAGATTTTCATCTTCTCCATCCAAAACCTCCCTCCCATTCTCCCCCTGAATATTCAACACCCCTCCCGTCCCCCCAAACTTCTCATTACTTGCCCCATAAAAGACTCTCTTCACGCCGAACTGCCTCAGCAGGCTAGCGCACATGATACAAGGCTCCACCGTGACATACAAATCACATTCTTTCAGGATTGCAGGCCTGTACATTATTTTCCCATGCTCAGAGCCATGAGCCGTAGTCAAAATTTCGTTGATGCCAATGAATTCTGCATGGCGGGTACCGTTGTACGTCCGATTTGTGGCGTTCATGCCTCGCCCAATGATGACTCCATTGTGTACGAAAACACAGCCGACAGGCGTTTCTGAGGTTTGGAGTGCGAGTTCAGCCTTTATACATTAGTTACAGAATAGAGGTACGAGGAAAGAGGTATACCATAGCTAATGCTTCTCTCATGAACGAGAGATGTGTCTGGGCTTCTTCTTCGGTCATTGCTGTGGTTGGGGGATGTTGCTGATTTGTGACATTCGGAGGCTGAAGAGTAGACAGTGGTAACTCCATGACTACTCGGGATAACTCAGGTCACAACTTTCGAAATGAAATTGGATTTCTCGGCTTCTCTTTCACATGCTGCCGCGAGCAGAAATATTGGTTGTCAATGACTTCGGCTCGCTTGAAAAGTTCGCTTGTATCATTTGCTCAGCTTCTTCGAGCTACCTCGTCAAAGAAAAGCACTATTGGGCGTTCAATTCAACTCGATCATTCCAAGGTCCGCAATGAGAGCTATCGCACTCCGGAAAATGCTCAACTAATCCAGTCCTGTGAAAACCATTCCCCTTCTTAGGAAAGAAAATTTGATATCGCTCACGTGATAATCGCCGCTTTTTCCAAGGCCGGACGCTGCTTATAAGGGACGGCGGCTAAAACTATCAATCGCGATGCAATGCGAGAGCTTCTCGTCCACGAGATATGACTTCGTGCTTGCCAACTGGAACCAATAATCTTAATTTCCCATGGAATGTATTCATACGCCCATAATTGGAAAATAAACACTGTAGCGAATTGCTGTTGGTTCATCGTTGGCTGGACAGTTTGATATCAACAACCTTAACCGAGCTCCCTCCACTGAAGTCGTCCACATCAACTGCAAAATTCTGCTTCTTCGAATACATTAAAACGCATCAGTGTGCGCTCATGCGGTCTTTTATCTAGGTATCCACTCAGGACTCAATTCCTCTTGCGGTGCTTGACGCAGAGCTTCAGGATCTAGTGGATAAAAGCCAGAGCATTATCAGAAGATGTTGGGATACAGGAATCATTTATTCGACGAAATGGTGTGGGATAGAGGTGGCATTTGGATGGGACGGGACCCTTATCCATGGTTTGAATTTGGAACAGTCGTGGAGATGGGACAGCATTGTGATGACGCTGGCATCAGTCCACGGAGCTCGGAGAGCAAGCCGGCTGCGGAGGAGGACCGCCGTCGGGCAGTTTCTGATGAGGCTGAGCGAAGAGACGATGAGGAGTACGCTGAAAAGATGGCAGTCTTGGAAAAAGATGAGGAATGGATAAAGGCAAGCTTGTGTGAATACATTGGCGTGATTCCGGCCAAGTAATTCTATAGAATATTTCACTTGGACTTGAACTTAGATAGGCAGTTTTGCTTTCGAAATTGTTTACTGAGACTATTAGATCCACCCAGTATTTGAAATGATCCCATGATTTCGCCGAGCATGCGCAACCAAATTCCCGGACTCAAGATCTAGGATTGATCTGCCGATCCCTGTAGATTGCTTCCTGGGTCGAGAGATCCCTCTTGAAGGTGTCCGTCTGTCTAGCTACACTACTCAAATCATCTCTACACAATTTTCTGTTTTCTGCAAGCGCAATACCCAGTGCGGTAGAGATAATATTCCGGATCTGGCGACCGTTGAAATCGAATCTCTTTCCTTCCTTGTCGACCCATTTCATCAAGTCATTGAAACTGTCGACTAGATTCTTGTCACTGAGCTGCTCCAGGAAGGAGCGGAATATAGAAAATTTCTGTGCAGGACTGAGTTCTGCGAACTTGATGGCGAGATCTGGGTCGATGTCAGTCTTGAGGGCTAGCTGGCATTTGGTATCTTTGAGGGCTACATACGGATGCGGCTTTGAACAGCTATATCGAGGGACCGCATGCGATTTGTGGTTAAAATCAAGATGCCATCGTAGTACTCAAGAACACGAAGTAGGACTGTAAAGTCAGTGGTCGTATTTTATGCATTGAGATGAAAACTGAACAGTACCTGAGACCATGGCGTTCCTTCGAAGGTCGTTATCGCCTTCTCCTCTAGCCTCTAGAAACACATCTGCTTCGTCGCTAACCAAATATTAGACCAACTCCAGTAGCGGCATAGTACGTGGACAGAGAACCCACAAGAGTAAGACAGCTTCCCAGATTCCAGCAAGAGCAAACACCTTCTGGAGATTAGATTCAACTTTATCGCCTTCAATGCCAATGTCAGAGACCCCAACAGAGAGCAATGGTTTGCCCGTCATTTGTGCCACACTTTCCGCCGACAATGTTTTGCCCACACCAGGTAAGCCTGATACAACTCAGTACCATGTCATAAGATTGTGGGAGTACATATGAAATGTTTACCATATAACATAATCACCAAACCTTTCCCTTTCTCTGGTGCAAAGTCCTCGAGTCCAGAAGATTTGCCATTTTCGTTCTTCCGTTTACCCTTCTCATGTGCGATGACTGACTTCGATATCAGATCCTTGGACTCTTCGTCGAGTTGTAATTTGTCCCTGAATGTACTGACATCGGCGTCATTTGGCTTGCGAAGATGCTTTACAAGGAGCTGTACCCAGGTTTTCTGTTTCAGGGCATACCCAAGCACTCGGGGAGGGCAACAGAGAAGCTGCTCGGGAGTCATATCTTTCTCAGGAGGGTGGCCATCCCAATCAGTTCTGTACATATCTTGGAAGATTTTCTGCTTGCGTCTTTCGGGAGACAAGTCACTGACATGCCCTTCGTACATGTATAGCGAACCGAGTATCGGTGCTCTAGCTGGCTGATAGGTCATGTAAGAGGAAAAGTCCACTATCATGGCACCAGAAATCTGTCGTCTGCATGAGTACATTTGTGATCATATCCTCGGAAATTCAAAATGAAGCACATACCGACTTCCAACTTGAGCCTGAGCCACTCGCTTCGTCTCTCTTGTCGTCTGAGCTGGACGAGAATGACTCGTTGCGTCGAGATTCCAACTCCGGATCTTCCATGTCGGATGCCCGCCGCTCCAAAAAGACCCCCGCTCTATGGAAGTAGGCTGCACCGTCAGAATAATTGAACATCTGCTTGCCCTTCTCAGCCCTGCAGAAGTTTCGGAACTGGGTTCCCCTCTTTTCAAGCGCTGTCCTCAAGTTCTTGATCGACTGTTCGCTGTCTGATCCTGCCTCCTCGTAGAACTCAAGTGGGTAGAACGGAAGCTCGGCTATTCTTTTCCTGTCACCACCCCAATCTTTGATTGCCATCTCGAACGGCATCCTCCCAAATTCTGATCCATTCCAGTCGAAGCTGTAGCAGACCACCTCGAAGTCATCTTCATCCGACACGAACCTGTCGCAAGAATTGACGAAGAACACCTGTGGCTCATCGTTACATGGCCGCCCAAGTATGAGCGTTCCAGGAGGAAACAATGTCCAAAGAGCCTCATGGGTGATCGCACCCTCGCTTAAGAGAGTCTTTCTGTCTTTGAAATATTGGTCAAGCTGTTGATCGCCCGAGGATGTCGATACGATTCGGAGCAATTCTTTCAAATCATCTCGAGCCTGCTTCTCATCTTCGGATTCGCCTTCAACAATAAAAGTAGATGCCTGCAGTGCATCATCCCAGGAGTAGATCAACGCAGAGAAAGGATTTGAGCACTGTGTCACAAGGTCTGGCCATCCCCATTTCGACGTGAGACTGCCGAGTAGTTTCTGAAGTGGTGGGAAAATGATCTCAAATGAGGATGACTCACGTGTTCCGAGTCCTCGTCGCGTTTCACTCAGGAGTGATGTTTTACGAAATATGAAAGCTCGATTCGATTTCACTTGGGGGCCGAAGAGTGTTTCGTCCTTAATATCTGAAGTCGAATCCACGAATTCGCCTTTTTTAGAATCCCAACGGCTGATGATCAAGGTATATCGAGACCCATTGTCTGATTCGTCGTTCTTTGCTGTCCCTTTGCGGTGATTGACCTGTTAAAAGCTGTGTCAGTAAAAGTGGCAAGGTAGTTCCATCAGTAATGTACCGCAGGCGAAGGGATGCCATCCTTCTGAAGTCCGGTGTCTTCATCGGTCACTTCGTCCGAGCTACCGTTATTTACCTGTTGATAGATGTCAGATTCATTCCTGGGTACTTCAAAACCTCTAGATTCTTCTCGAGCCATGTGGAGAATGTGGAGACAATTAGAATATAGCGGACCTCCTGTGCGGGATCTTGCTCTTGTGCTTGCGCCGCAAGCTGTGACTCAAGATGTGCGATCTTTGATTCCAAAAGCTTGATGTATCGATCCTCAAGGCTTGATATATGTTCTCCTTTCGAAGTTGCCTGTAGACGACAGTGAGTGGTCGCCGAGGTGGTCATTGTGAGACAAGAGGCCATACCAATACTGTATCGCTGGTTGTATGTCCTTGCTCTGCCATCGTGGCAGACATGACTCTGTCAGAACCGACAACTCTTGTTACCTAATACTGAGTTCGGAGTACAATGTCTTATCTTGTTTCTAAAACTGTTCAGCTGTTGGGCGATAGAGAGTGACGTGCTATTCAATGGAGACCAAATAATGCAAAATGCGTTCGGATCGCACGAAATGCCTTCGAAGTTGCCAGCCTTTGCCGCATTCAAAATCTGAGCTGGATGTATGTTTCTGCACTTGAGGGGGGTGGGCGAAGTGGTAAAGTTGAGATTGTACTACTCGAATGGGACAATGCATCTCATTGGGTCACTTGGGCGGTCATCGACTGATGGTAAGGCCTGTCTGCCAAGTGCTAGTTTCCTGGAAAGAGAGTCTCCTGATGATGCGCGGGGATTGGGGTGTGATACAGGCTGAACATCCTTCCCCAGATTGGCTGTCAATGGGTGACATGGCTGCCTCAACTGAAGTTGACAAGGGTGGCAACACACATATGGTCAGTTTGGGGGCGCGCCAACAACTGCATGAAAGCTCCTGCAGCCTGGTTTCCCGCATGTTTTAATTACTGCCCCAATTACTTCCCGCAAGGCTGACCAATGAAGCGTTCCGATAAGAACTGCAAATGGTTTTCTGAGAATAAAGACGCCGAGTAGCGCCACTACGTCTCGAATTGCTTGCATGCATAGCTCCTTCCAACGGCCACAACAGACTTTGATCTGAGAGGTCCAAGCTCCTCAGGAGGTGCTTCGATTCTTGAGGCGAGAGGCTACCGGCACAAATATATCAGCGTCCGGACGGGTTATGGTAAGTAGAAAACTAGTGTGAACCTGTGAACTTCCGATTGACCATGGCCACAACGAGCTGGAACGAGTGGTTTCCGGAGAAAGATCTCTCGTAAGTGCCATGCCCGTAATACAATACACAGTCTACTCACAGCCAAAGTGTTGAGATCAGACCTGCCAGAGATGCACTTCAAGACACTCGGCAGTTCCTTCGAAACCAGATTCCAAGGCTTAGCAAACGCGCCAAATTCGGATTGATTGCGATTATTTGTTACCGGACACAGTTACCCAAGTCCGAACCGCTAACAAACGAAGACGTCCTCGACAAACTTGAATCTACTCCTCTGGATCAACTATCAGCCTACGTCGATTCTGAACTAGGTAGAACGCTAGATATAAAGTCAATCGTAGAGCAAAAGCGAGCACATGGCATTCGCAAAGTGGGGGCAGCGCTTCAGGACTTCACGTTGACTTTTAACGACTTTCTTAAAGCGTATGCTGGGGTTGTGGAAGTAGTGAAAGCAGCAGATGCTCAATATGGAAATGTGGCATTTGCAGCTCTGTCACTTCTTTTCGTGGTACGTGTCTTAAGACTTTCTGGGGTGGATAAAAATTGACCTTTGCTCACCCAGTCTTAGACTATGAAAATGAAGGGTGAAGCAGAGAGAACCATTCAGAATTGCATGAAACAGATATCCGACCGACTGCCCGACTTCGGCGTATATCAAAGGATCTATCCAGATCCAGTACTTGGGTACAAGATCGCTGAGGCGTATAGAGATGTCATTCTTTTCGCAAAACAGGTCACGGTCTACTTTGATGGTTCTGGATTTGGTTCGTGGAAGAGTTTATCAAACCAGAGTGCCAAGTATTTTGGATACACTTTACTGACTCAATCGCTGGCTAGGGAGATTCGTACGAAGCCTCTGGAAGGCTGCAGAATTCCAGGATATGGAGGAAGGAATGAGAGAGCATTTTAACAGTATGAGATTGAAATGTGAAGTATTGATAGCCAAGAAAATTGACCATCTTGTCAAAGATAACGAAGGTACGCGCTTGATCACTGTTCGATCCAGAAATAAACATTAAGTCCCGAACAGAATTCTATGATCGAGAAAATGCGAACTTGGTCAAAGACATGAGAGCTGTCCTCCGAGTAGAGCCCTGTTTAACCGAAGGTATACGCAAAGATCTGAAAAAGTATCGCATTCTGCTCCGGAGTCAATTTGCATGTGATCGTCGCCGCGAAAGCCTGGATCTTTTCAAGTTTCAGGACACCAAAATTGGCAAAGAATGGAGCAGTCCAGGTTCCATGTTACTGCTCCTTTTTGGGCGAAATGAGATCGGAGTTGGTACCCACCATTCGTGGCTATCACCAATCGCAGTCGAGCTGGCCGAGAGCCTCTTCGATTCTGGTGCACCCGTTGCATATGAAGGATGTAAACAATCCAGAAGCCTCGAAGTGGGCCTTTCGCGCCTCATCTACCAGTTCCTTGAAAGAAATCCAGCACTGATAAGACGAGCCAATGATTACAAAGAAATCGAATCACGACTCTCGCGAACCGCCGACGGAGACGAAAGACTTGAGACCTTGCGATTGGCACTTTTGCGAATTATTGATCTTCACGACCAAAGGGTACACATAATCTTAGATCGACCGGACGTATGCTCGGGAAGCTGTCCGCAGTACATTACGACGATGCTGTCATTGATCCAACATGCAAAAACGGAGCTCAAGATCATGATTGTACAGCGGAGTGAACTTTGGGACGCGGAGAAACACCAACGTGAGATCGATGCAAGGGAAATTGACTCGAAAAAGTTTCAACGAATATGTATGAATCAAAAGAGAGCTGGGGGGTGACAGAAATGAGATTTTGTACCAAGAGGGTGTTGAAGAGATATCTTTCCAGGATCATCCAAATTTCGATGCTTGGTCGAAAGGCTGGAGACTGGTGGTCGTGCTCTCAAAGCCAAGTTGATTTTGAAGCCAATAGAACGGCAGCTTTGGAAGACGTTAATCAAAGCACGTAGTCAACAAGCCTAGATAAGCGAGTTTCCAACCTTACATTTCCAAACCCTAGCCCGGATCCCATGCTTCGTCATCGTACCTTTTCAGACGGTGATGCGCTCCATAAATATTGCAATTGAAATGAAAACTAGAAAGAACCATCCAGCTCGCCAACAATCCTCAACCATAAAGTTCCTCAAAAAAAAAAAAAAAAAGTCTCGCCCAGCGAGAGAGCCCCAGCCTCCTTCCATGCCCAAGTCTCATGCCGACTATTCCAGAAGTTCTAAACTTGTATATATACCCAGAAGAGAAAATGACTATCACATACGACCATATACTGAGGAGAATTGGGTAATCTCTTCTGTCTACCATACCTCTGCTGTGAATAACCTCATAGCTTTCCTAGGCTTTAAGAGCTCGACACGTGATAATTGCCCCTTTCCTGGAGATCAGGACTGATACCCTGGATCCTGTGTAGATCCATTAACAGGATGCTGCAGGAATTTATGACATGAAAAGTACGACCGTTCTAGTTTCTTCTTCTTGCCTTCCATTCTTGCGTTCATTTCTATACCTTTGTATCTGTTTGCTTCAATATATACTAAACGGCAAGCTTCAGGACCCCTTTCCAGTCACACTATGGCAAGAACCTGTCGACCCACGAAGCCTGCCATACGAGAAGAGGCGATTGTCGGTGAAAAAGAGCGCACTAATACCAAGCATTACCAACTTATTGTGGCACTGACGAAAAAGCGGATCGGGGAAAGAAGGTGTGAGAAAAATAGTACAAGAAACGATCAGACCCGAGCATGCACCTACCTCGCAGTATTACCCTTAGCGGACACTCATACGCGCAATCACAGCTAAAACAGTTTGCAAGCTCACACAGGGAATCCCCACCGAGGATAGAGATCACATGTGCCTCACTTGCTTCAGAGAAGTTGCTACGGTGATTGGTAGATTACGATCCACCCGAGATCCCGAATGATTCTTTCCTCGTTTTCCAATTCTCCCACTCATAATCTGGCGCTCGCTGCTTACTACGACATTGCCAAATCCATATCCCACTAAAAGCCAACCCAGAAGGTGCAAACCCGATCAGCGCATCCTTCCAAAGCGGCCTATAACCATCCTTCAGCGTCAGACAGACATGCAAAAGAACAACGGCAGGAGCGACAACCGCAAGAACCATCAACATAGCGATACAAAGTGATGTACCTGCAGACGGGCCGGCCCGGGTGAGGAGAAAACGTAACGATCGGGTATGCGGAAGATGCGAGCTTGGATCCAGTGAGCTCTGATGCCGATCGCAAGCAGAACGGGATTCAGTGTGTTAGGGGCAGTGACCTAAAGCTAAGGATTAGTACAAAAGCGCTAAAGCACAGTTGCAATGGATCGTGGAAGCTAGGATGGGTGACCTTCATGAGGACCGAAAGCCAGTTTGAGATCGCGGACGAAACGATGAGGGAGAATTGCCATTGTGAGATACAACCAGGGATGTTTAAGCCAGACGATGGTACGATCTGCACGAGTGTGGGTCTAGGTCCGGCTTGGAGATTCGTAACGGAAGAGAGGTCGTGTTCATGCACAATATTTTGCGCCGTCGAAGTGAGAGGGACGTCGATGCGTGACAAATTCCCAGGGTTTGATAAGCCAAGCGGAATAAATGCCAATAGTCCATCCGGGCATTCTGTGCGTACTTCAGCACCATCGCAAGCGAAACTACGCTAAAAGTGCATTTGACGTCAGTTAAGGTGTACAAAGTGGGGTCTCGCAGCATAAATATTGCTTTACCTTATATAAAACATATAATACCACTCAATCATTATTTCCGGATATTCCTTCTGTTCTATTCTGTTTCTTCATACACCTATTTACTTTCTCAGCGTTGTCATGTCACATTGGTTTGTTTTCTTTCTTGTTTCATTAAGCGAGCGAGCATCTCCGATTAGTTGCATTTCTAGGGCTAGGTTAAGAACCCCTCATCTTGATTAGCCAAGCATCAAAAACTAGTAAGATCTCCCTAATATATTGTGAGCTAGGATGATGTTGCACCTATTGAGTAAAATAGTATTTGAGAAGTCATATATCCTGCAGGCATTCGCGACATCATTTTAAAAAGGATGAAATCCACAATCGGAAGCGTTTCATCAATCATGATTGGACTAATTGATCTTCGTAATTTTAGTGCTAAAAGGAATATAAAGATTGCGGAGTAGATGTTGGCTTTTATTTATATTCTTTGGGGGTATGAATTGATGGGTTCGAACTCGATGAACTGGTATTATTTATTCAATATAATCAGTCTCAACGATGGAGTTATTATACCCTCTTTGTCACGAGAGTGAGAGTACCGACCGCAAGACAGTCTCCAATTTCTCCGCACCATCCTCCTCCCACTTGGCACTCCTCCACGCCACAAAATAATCTGGCCGCACCAAGATACATCCCGACTCCGAGATATCTCTCAGCTGTGCCCAGTCGTGGTAGACATCTTCGTAATCTTGTCTATACCCAATCGAGTACGCGACAATGGGGACGCCAAGATTAGCCGATACTTGCTCGGCGGCGAGCTTCCAGCCATTGCCTCCAATGCCGGTGAGCAAGCAGAAATTGCCCTTCCCCGCTAGATCAATCGTCGAGATGTGTTTGGTGGGAGTGGCGCGGTTCAGCCAGACGTGAGGCAGGCGTGCTCCTGGAAACGTGGTGGGGTGATAGTGCTCAAACTCATCCGTGGTGAAGGTAGGAGGTGCACCTTGGTCGGACTTGTAGATGGCGGAGGAGGTGTATCGTTGATTCATTTCGATTCCGAGGCCGTGTTCTTCTCGGTCCATTGCTTTTAGCGCTGCTTGCAGTTGAGTACGGCGAGTATAGCCTTTGGGTGAGTCTGCCGACAGCTCTGAGACGGCTGCTTTTCGCACAGCCACTTCGGTTTCTGTGACTCCCAAGATCTCCCAGATCCTTCTGTGGTTGCGCAGGGATTGATTGGCTCTGGTTTTAAGTCAGTGAAAATTTCATTTACCAAGGGTACAGGCTGAGTGTAGCTTACTGCGTGATCACATTGAGCCCGACGGGTTGACGCTCCGCATTATAACTTTCTAGCAATTCTTTGCCGGCACTCCCTGTAGAAAACAATCAATGTAAGCCCTTCAATACTACCTAGCGGGTTATAGAACCATTAAGAGCATATGCAACCTTCCAGGCAATATTATGGGCATCTTGAATACATGTGTTCGATCCTAATCCGTGATTCGGCGGATGACGATGGACAGCGTCGCCCAAACAGTGACTATGTGGTAGATTAACTTCAAGAGTCACGGAGAGGAAGACAGTGGCGCTTACACAAAGCCATCAGAGTATCTCTCAGCGACAATCTCATTGATTTGCCAGGTGGAGATTCCTAGAACGTTCACTTTGACCGAATCATCCCCAATGAACTGATGGACCATTTTCAAATAGCCATCTTCATCTGGTTTGTTTGTCAAGTCTGCGCCCGGGCCAGGGAAGACGATGCACAACCATTCATGCCACGGTTTCACCATTCTCATACAGCCAATCCAGCCGAATGAAGGGTGCTTTGTATCGGGCTGATCCGGTTGCAGGATCCAATGTAAGTTACCTTTCCGATTGTCCATCAGGTGAGACATGTCTGCCTCGATCAATATATTGACAGCAAGACCCTGACCAGGACGCACAGTCAATGGGAGATTGAGTTGCTTCACAATCTCACTGCGAGCCCCATCACATCCAAACAGGTATTTGGATCGAACTTTGTAAGTCTGGCCTGTGACCTTGTCGAGTAACGTCGTTGTCACTCCATCGCCTTTGACATCCTGGATGAAAGACACGAACGAGGTATTCCACCGACATTTAAAGCCATTCAAGGTGGCGTATCGCATCAACAGTGGCTCCAGCAAGGTCTGAGGCAAGTCCAGGGGCTCCGAAGGACTGGCAAGCTCATAATCGCCCTGGGCAAAGTTAGAGTATAGCACCACTTTCCCCTCCGCGCAAAGTTCGTTTCCCCGCGTCTGTGAGAGGTGCAGACAAGACTTACTTTCCGCTTAGGATCATTTCCCCAGCTGTAGATGCGCGCATACTCATCTCCAGCCATCGTGTTGGACCAACGAGTGTGTCTCATGGAATCCCCCGCCGTTCCCAGAGCGTAGCAATCTTTATCGACGCCAATATCGCGGAGGCAATCTGCCACAGTCAGATACATTCACACGTGATAGACAACTACCTTACACACCTAGCGCTGCCATGTTCGTAATGTGAGCCCTCGGAGTGTCCGCATTGCCCGAATCTCGGCTCACGATGAGACCTTTCAGTCCTGGAAAGCGTTAACACTCTGGTCTCTCATCCGAAAATGGAAAGACTGACCATAAGAAGCCAGGAAAGCTGCTAAAGCGCCTCCGGCTGGTCCAGTGCCTACAATCAAAAGATCTGTTTCGATTTCGGGAGGCGAGGCAGAATCGCCTGTCCCGTTATTTACTCCATTAGGTACCGACATGATGCTCAATCACGAGGAGTGGTAGATGCAAGCTCGACACAATTTCAAGCTCAAGTTTCAGAGATATCTGAATTTTAGAAATTTGATGACAACACCGCGTTTTTCTTTCTTTCATTTGACGTGCCTGTTCCTCGCCATTGGGGCCGGGCGGGGGGCCGCGATCGCGGGGTCACGCGTGGGTGGGGTATGTTCGGAACCCCATTGCTGAGAAATACCTATGCACCGCTGGAATGGTGAATACCGGGTCCTGCTCAACCAGGTGCCAAGATGTAAAGGCAGATCTAGAGAACAAACCTGCTTAGCAATACGAAACTCGATACGCCCCGCTGGCCCTCCGGATCTCCCGGGGCTACTGTCATTGAGGCCGACAAACAACACTTTATTATTAGACACTTAGATGGTTTCTTGAAAGTATCACTTTAGTGATCACCATTCTCTACTCCTGGGGCTTTGTTCCTCTCTAAGTCTCCCAATTTACTGAAGCTTGTATATTACTTCAAGGGTAGAAATAGAGTTATACACAGCCTCCAGCTGAGCAACAAGCTGTAACATCGAATCTAACCTGTAAAGTTATATGATTGTCACTTTTTTATGTTGGAAAGCATCTATATATGAGACTTTCCCTCACCTTATTATCAGCCCTTGTTTGTACGTTCGCCGGAGTTCCACTGAAATCCACAGAGCTGACATGTAGAGCAAGCTTCCTCCCACCTAATGCCAGAGCTGAAGCACTAAAGCACCTTTGCTAGATAATATAGCTCTCGTATACCACATAAAACGTCTATTCATTCATAAGTCTACCTAGCGTAGTCTGCATCTTAGCGCAACAAGCCCAAGGCAGCTGCGCGATCTCATTCTTGAACATGCTGAGAATCTTCAACGTGCCGTACTTGGTATCCGCTGGGGATCGGAACCGCAACCTTTGCCAGATGACCAGGGCAGAGTGGAATAAGATGACAGGGAGCCATATGGCCAACTTATTCCCTAAAGTCTCCAACTCCATGTTGCAACTATCCAGAACAAGCCAGGCAAAGTCTATGGCTTCGTCGGGAATCTCGATCCTCCTTCCACCGTCCCTCGATGGAGGAGACGGATTGTTGATGGAATCAAGACATGTCATGTAACCCGCCAATCTGGGAAGCTCCCAGATATCCGGACACGTCACTTGGAGTTTGCAGAAGTAGAAGAGTGCCAGGATGACCTTTTCCGTCGTGGGCTGGAAGATCTCCTTCCATCGATCTAGGGCGGCATTGAGCGCCGCGTTGAGTCGGGAACGCTCAGATAATGATGACAAAGGAGCGTATGGATTCCGAAGGGGAGCATTGCTGCTCGAAATTGAAGCTGTATGGCCCACTGAAGGGACAGTGTCCATGGGGTAACATCGCTGCATGTAGATGATATCATTCAGCAACGCAGTGAGCAGGAGAAGGCCATCTTCTTTACTCCTGACATCTGTGGGTAATGAGACATGGCTGTGGATGAGAGCATAGATAGTACGGAATCGATGACTTGATAATGGCATCTTGATGCTCAGCTCGGTCGTGGAGAAGTTTGGGGTCGCATCGCAGTGTAAGGCGGAGATGACGTCCGTGAGAAGCAGATAACTCACCAGGGCACTATCATCACAGCATCAGCGTGCTATCGAAAGGGGTTTCGGCGGGTGGTGTTTTCTACCTCTGCATACTAAGCTTTCGATCTGATGACGCGGNAGGAGGAGAACAGGGAGCGTAGCCATCTGACAGACGCAGGCGCCTCGATATCTGAGACCACGGGGCTCAAATTAGCAGAGGACACTCGCGATGAGAAGAAGACCGACGGGGTGGAAGGAATTACAGTGGCGGTGTTGCTTAACAAGCCCAATGATTGCCGCCACTTGCCTCTATCTGCAGATAAGATGCCATACGTAGACAAGAGGGATGCCTGCCGGTGTGCGGAATAAGTCAGTCCTGGCTCGGGGGGAGATTTTAGAGCGCAAGATCATATCACCCGTTCTTACCGCCACAACCGCCTCCAGCAAGCGCGCCTCGCGGTTGTCCACCTCTAGCACCACACACCAGAGGTTCAGGCCTACTACGAACAGCGAAGCTGCAACATCTGCTGGTGAAGTGTTTGCCTCGTTCGTGCTACGTGACACGGCCGAGGAGAGACAAGCCAGCGCCAGGGGAAAGTACGGCGGGTGCAGGGCCTGCGTGGTCTCCGGGATGTCCATGGACGACAGATAGATATGTTGTTTGAAGGAGGTGAAGAACAAGGACTGCAGCCGTGCCAGCTCGTTCTCGTCAGGGATAGATGGGAGCTCGGTTAAGAGCGCCATGGGATACGTGTAGAGCCGGACGGGATTCTACATAAATGAGCTTCAGCATAGTTTAATTCGTCATGGTATTTTCGTGCTTGTGAGTATCATCTCAAAGGTGACGGGGTGCTCACCTGCACATGACCCAGGTCATCACTCGGCGGCCGCCTCTGCTCCTCATCCACATCGAGAGGTCCCCTCTCGATGGGAGATATCCGCTCACGCGCTGCATTTGCCTCATTGCTATGTAGGAGCAGCGTCTTGTACTGCTTAAGGAAGCTGGTTGCCAGGCTTTCGTTGGCATCATGCACATCCCATCGGGTGGGATGGCGCTCGCCCGGCCATTGCGGCGAGCGACCTGACAGCGGCTGTCCCTGTCCCTCGGGCGGATCGATCGCACCAGGTGGTTGCGTGACTGGCTCACTGGGCTGCATGGTTCTGGTTCTGATTTTCTGTTCCGGCCGTGGATGGCTCGAGGTTGCGTCCAGGAAGAGGGAGGGACGGCGGCGGTGTTCCTCTCGAACACCCTCTCGAAGTTTGGTCGGTGCAGCCGTAGGTAGAACTAGAACTACCTGCACCTTGTTTGGCCGTGCCTGGGTGACGGGGTTCAGTTCGATAGGTTTCTTACTTAAGCGAGGTACAATAAGCGGAAGAGTGGGGTTCTTGGCCGGTGAACTACTGTACTAGGTAGGTATAATACGCCCCCTCTCCCCTCTCCCCTCTTCCCGTTGTCGGAATCTGGGGTCAACGTCGACCTTCCGGTCCCATCTCCATTTCGAGTTCTCCATGGGCAGCTAACGAAGCATATTGCAGCCTCCCTTCTTGCCCCATCCCCCCATTCCCCCATTTCCCCAACCTTTTCTCCCCCGAATTCCGCAATACTCACTACTCATGGCGCTGGTTGACGGAGTCTCCTGCAAACGGGTATGTGTGTCAGCTGTTCCATTGCTGTTGCTGTTATTGTCCTTTCGCTGGTCCAAAGCTGCTACTGACACGTGACTAGTGCGAGATCTGTTCCCGGCGCTTCTCCAGATCCGAACATCTGGCTAGGCATCGTCGCACTCGTACGTACACTGCGTCCAGCTCGCCCATGGCATGGCTTCCTCGGACGTCGGTCGGGACATGTCACGTCAGGTACTACCTACTACACTACTGACGAGATCTCTGCTTCCTCCCTCTAGACACCAAGGAGCGGCCCTTTACCTGCCCCCATTGCCCGCAGACCTTCCCACGCTCCGATGTCAAGGCGCTGCACGTGAGACAGTGCCATGCGGCTGCATCCTCAGAAACCTCGCACGAGTCCGGGGGCCCGAGACGGCCCCCGCATAAACGTGTCGGGGTTGCATGTGTCAGGTGCCGCAAGCGCAAGATGCGCTGTGATGGGAGCGATCCATGTGCGGCCTGCCAGACAACCTCGTCCGCCTGCGTCTACCCAGCAACAGTGAAGTCCACTCAGAGAGAAGATGATGCCGGCGAAGGAGCGTCTCCACGTCTGCCGGCGGCATCTTCAGCCAGCCAGGCCGAAGAGAGCTCGCCAGCATTCAGTCTGTCGCAGCCCAGCATGGACTATCAGCCATCCAACACCGTCGACCTGGGCTTCCTGCAGAACCTGGAGCAGATCCCATTCGCTTTGGTGACTGATGGAGAAGTGCCGGCCCACGATTCAGTGGAAGGAGGAGCCTCGTATGATTTGAATCTATCCACGACGGCGGAAAACGCTCTCCACTTATTCATGGACCCGAGCATCATGAATGACATTTGGAGGATGCCGGCCGTGGTACGCAAGATGCATGCGCTCTTAGATATTGGCGATTTGGGCTGATCAGAGTAGACTTCTCCGTTTTGGTTCGACACCGCGCATCTAACCTGGGACGAAGACGTCTTCAATGCCGCCTCCTTGATTCCGGATCACACGTTGCCGTCAAACTTGCAGCATACGACGGGGCTGGTGCAGGAGTACTTTGATCGTAAATCACGAGCACCCTCTCCCACCCTCAGCAAGGCAAATATGATGTGGTACTCGTCCCCACCAAATATCAGGGACCACGACGAAGACATTCTCAACGTTTTTATTACTTTGTTTCATAAGCACATTCCGGAAACATTCCCACTCTTCCATGAAATCGCGGCCGACCAGAGAGGAAACGGCCGCCGCACAGAGCATTGCCTTGCCATGGCAGCGGTTGGCGGACTGTTCTGCTCGGTGCCCGGGAGCTTTGAAGTGGCAAAGTCAATGTATAACGACGCCAGAAGGATTCTTCTCGCGCATGTATGTGCCTGGAATACCCTATGAACCATCCCACAACCTAATGATACAAGGTTAATATCAAAAGTCCACCTCCACTAAACGAAGCTCGACAGAGTCGACAGGGTAAGCTGTCTGTGGTAAAAACGGTACGTTGCCATCTGCATGCTTGTATTTTATGAAGATCGCTATCACTGATTACGACTTAGTTTATCCTGCTTGAACTATATGGTCTTTGTAGTGGCGACAAACGAAGCTACGAATTCGTAGAAGCCTTCCATGGAGACTTAGTACAAGTGAGTCACTTGACCCCGGTGAAATATCGGGGTCGTTTCACTGACCTCGCTTAGGCGGTGCAAGAATACAGCCGGTCGTGCAAATCCGCTGCCTCGGATTCTGACAGAGAGCTCGACGACGTTAGGTCAATACGATTCCCGCCCCTTGAACGAGTCTAGAAGCTGAATACAGTTGCACTATCTAGGCTGCTAGAAGCTTTATACATTCTAGATTGCTACCGAGTCATCATTATGCAGCGTCCGCCGTCCATGTCTTGGTGTCATGCCAACTCATTTGCCCAACCTCTTTCAACAGAAAGCCATACCGCTCAACTCCAACGCCAAGTAGCAGCGCTCATCGGCCCCACGCACTCGATCGATCTTCTCGCCACTAAAGAGTATAGTCTGGCGAGCCTGGCAGCGCTGACCCCTCACCTGTGGCCAGTTCTCTATCCCAGCTCGAGTGGAACTGGCAGTCCGTGTGATGGTATCAAGAATCACGGCTTGTGGAAAACAGACTTTGTTGAGTTAGCTGGAGATACCTGGCTCCGCACGGCTGGCAACACAGCCAATTCATCATCGCTCGCAGTCTATCACATCATGAATATCATGCTACACGGAAATCTGGCGGTTCTGCAGTGCTTTGCGCACTCCAATCCTGGTTCTGAGACACGAGATCCAGAGAAAAGTTCGACGGGAAGAGAAGTCCATGCATGGTTGCACGGCCGACACTATTCAATAGCCCATTGGCACGCCGAAAACTTGGTCATGTCAGTGGAAAACGCATTCATCGCCCCCCCAACCAGAGCTAAAAGGCAAGACGCTCGATTGCCACTCTCGCTATCATTATCCTCGTCCACAGAGACTGCGCGACTGCCATTCGAGGCTCCTCATGTTCCATATGCTGTATATTTTGCCACCCTAGTACTTTGGTGTGGGACAATGGCGAAACACAAAACCTCCGCTTCGGAAGTGTCTTCTAGAGCTCATCTCGTACGGGGCGAGCAGATACTTTCTCAGCACAGAGTGCATATTGCGCAGCTTTTGGCGGCTGTACTGGAAGAAATCAAGTAGAGACTGTGTCGCGTTGATCAAACGGTTCGAAGACTTAGTTGCTGTACACAATTGAATGATTCGAGAGTGGAGCAGTAACTTTGCCAACCTTTTACACGAATTCTCAAGCTTGACAACCGCATGGGGTCATCCCTCATGCCGAAAATGGGTGGGTGTGGGGAAGAGACATCGGCAATTTGGGGTCCCCAATTAGCCGGGTCTGAACTCACAAGTCCCGGTTTGTGCCTGGTGCTGTAGCGTTTTCCTTGCGCTAACCGGAACAGCTATTTCTTCATCTGAAATATCTGAATTCTCTATCAGACCCTCATGATACATCTCGCAGATCAATATGGGTGAAACTTACAAACGATCACCAACAATCTTCGGCCCCTTCCCGGGTCCACGTCAATCTTCTACTGGCCAGAAGCGTATGAATTCGTCTACGACAGCTTTGACCGCCACGATCACTTTCAAAGCTCTAAAGTCTGATCTACAAAGGTTTCTGCCCGTTGACAACTACACCTTCCAAACTCCAAGCTCCGAGCCTCACGCGTACGCCAGCTTGGTTTCCAAACGTCTCGCAAATCTTGATTGGCTCGCTGGACGCGGCTATGATCTTTACATGCTGTATGTTCATGGAGTACAATACACGCGACCGGAAGATGGCCAAACTTTCAAGGGCTCCTTCCTCCCTGTGCTCCTTGAGAATATGGCGGATCCGATAATAAGTGGCCGTGAGGAACTAGGTTGGCCCAAGCTATTCAGCGACCTTCAGGTGGAGCACGATGGAGCTTCCTATACGATGATTCCTAGCTGGCAAGGCTCATGCTTCGGATCGTTCGGGCTGGGTGGGCTCAAAGAAGTCCTGGAAACATCAGAGCAGGAGCTGAAGAATTGGTCACCGCCAGTATTGGCTGGGCAGAATGATGGTATTCTCCTCCACCGCTATGTACCTCAGGTGGGTAGGCCCGGCATAGCAGATGCGGATTATCACGTGTGGGTCAATACGGTGGAAGACGCAAAAGAATTTCCAACGACTGTGACGCGGAAGTGGGTCGCGGAGCAGTCGAATTTTTCTTTTGATGGGCTGTCATGGCAGGATTTGCCAACTCTGCATCACATTGTGGCAAGATTGGCTGAGTTGAGGCCTATTGAAATTGTGGAGGGTGTGCTGGTTGAGGAGCGTGGGGCTTCGGACTATAGTATCTCGAGGAAGATATAGATATTAGATAGCGCAATACATGTCATCTACTGGATATTTGAAATTATAATGCAACTGGTAACTAAGCGCTCATGAGAATCAAGAAAAGCAATACTCAACTAAGAATTCGCATCATCAACTAATGTCACTCAGTCTCGTGTGCTTAATTCCTTTTTGACGAAATAGATTGGTCATTGATTTACATGATTCTTTTCCAGCCCCTAATTTCTAACCTAATTCTCCTTTGAGGTAAATGAAGCGGATGCTTAATTCAGATCTCTTAATCTGATTTCGTCAAGACGGACTATCTAGCTCTTTCCCTGTTCTCCCCCCCTGCTCTAGATCTTCCGACACAGGAGCCCCTCCAGCCTTCAACTCCACACAAGACTGCAGCACGTAAATCATCCTTGCCCACTTCGTCTTGCTCGGATTCCTCCAAGCGTGATTCGTGCCTCGCTGCACCACCACATCACCTCTATTCAAAATCTGCACGTCTCCAGAATCCATGACTGCCTCCATCGGGCCCTCCAATACTATCCCATAGTCGATGCTTTGCGTCTTGTGCATCTTGGATTCGTAGTCTGGTGCGAAATCCACCATGCGTAGCACGGTGCCGTTCGAATTCACGATGCCCAGGTTCTGGGAGGCCATGAGGGCTTCGTGTGCTTTAATGTCGGTGTCTTCATCGAGGGTTGGTGGCATGCCCGTCGTGGTGTAGATGACGTTGAAGGCCATGCAATTGCTGTCTACTGGGTTCCATTTCCCTGGTGTCCTGCCTAGGATCANGGCATTTCCAGTCTCGGGGTCGTGTCCTGTCAAAAATGATGACGTTTCGGGGAGTTTGCTTATGAGCTGACTTGAGTCTGACATGATTGCAGACGGTGAAAGCAAAAACGAATGTCGGGGTGTTTTGGGGGGGAATAATCAGATGATTGGGATGGTATTTGGAAGTTCAAATCATAGTATTGAATTCATTGACAAGTCGCGTAGACAGAAGTTACGTTCAGCATTCCTGAAGTGGAGTCGGGAAGTATATTCGGTACTATGGGGAAGGGGTAGCGGCTCCATCCCCCCTACCGAGTCGACCCCAGAGTTGGGTTCCGCCGGAACAAGAAAAGAATATGAGATGGAGATGGATATGGACAATGGGGTTCCTAAGTGACGCACGCCATCCACGGAATTAAGATCAGCTGCCACCGAGGCTGGAGGGGTAGCTTGACAGAAATGTTTGTCTTTCCATCTATGTATGTGGTCAAAGTCAACGCGAAACCGACTCGGCCTTTGAAAATTGGCTTCCATCTTCCAAAAAAAAAAGCAGCCATTACAGTGTAGATGATCAACATTTCTGTACTCGAGAAACTTGACCATGCCTCTCCCAATTCTGAACCTTCACAAGATTGATGCCTCAGGGCCGTTCATAGTGGAAACAGATGTTGACATCCCACTGCCTACCGCACCCCAAAATACTGAATATGGGGTCAATCTCATCCGCGCAAATGTTTACAGGCCAAAAGATTCGTTCAACAGTGGGGAAAAGTATCCTGTTTTGGTAACCTACGGACCTTGTAAGCACCGAATTGACCCTTCTTATATTGATTGACTGGATCAGCGACTTATTACATTCCATAGATGGGAAAGATATACCATACTCCGAGTAAGATCAAAATTATATTGTGGTCATCTAGCTGAAATGATAGCTAATGTTGAGAAGTTTCCAACCACAGTCATTTTCGGAGCTGAATCCCAAACATCGCTCTGCCCACTCGGCTTGGGAAACTCCTGACCCGGCATACTGGACGTCCCAAGGATATGCAATAGTTCGTGCCGATGAGCGCGGGACAGGCCAGTCTCCAGGAAAGCTGGACACCATGAGTGCCGGCACCAGCGAAGCCTTTTTCGATGTTGTTGAGTGGGCAGCAACTCAACCGTGGAGCAATGGAAAGGTGGGACTACTCGGAATCAGCTACTATGCTGGTTCCCAGTGGCGAGTTGCAGCGAGGAAGCCAAAAGGACTGGCTGCCATCGTGCCTTGGGAAGGTAGTTTCGCTCCGTCATGTGTGGTATATTACTTGGAGCAGTGCTAAAACCCGGTTGCCAAGGTATGAGTGATTACTACCGGGATCGGGTTCGACACGGCGGGATTCTCTCAAATGATTTCATCGGTAAGACTTTTGATATATTTATTCAAGTAACAATCCCGCACAGAAGCTGATTGCATATAGCTTGGTGGTGGAATAGGCAGGTTGGATCCAACCAATACGGCTTAGCAGGTCGGAAAGATCGCAAATGGGGACTTGATACTCACGAGGGAAATCTTAGCGCAGAAGAGTTGAAAAGGAACCGAGCCGACCAGACCATTGATACTGCCAAGAACGAGTATCGGGACCAGGAGTACTACACGTCTCGAGATTTCAATCTAGAAGACATTGAGGTGCCGATTTTGAGCGTCGCGAATTGGGTTTGTGGTGGCCTATCAATGTAATGTACAATTTCTGACTGTGTTAGGGTGGGATACTTCTTCATCTCAGAGGCAACGTAGTAGGATATCTGAAGGCGGGGTCGAAACTGAAGTACTTGCGCTTTATCACCGGCCGTCACGATCTTCCCTTCTTCTACGAGGAAGAGGTGAAAGTCCAGCAATCTTTTCTCGACGCCTTTCTCAAAGGTAAGGATACAGTTGGATGGTCCATTCCAGGCAAGGTACCAGCAGTCGATTTGTGTCTACGCAAAGGAGACCCTGGACATAACAATGCAGAGGCAGAATTGGCCACATTTCCACGGAGGACTGAGAATGAGTGGCCGATAAAACGGACGACTTATGTTGATTACCACCTCTCAAGCTCACTGGTCATTTCCCCGAAGAAAGATCCTACAGCCAGCACTCTGCGTTATGAGGCCCCGAGGTGAGTCCTGGTTCTTCAAGACCGACCGATATCTGACATTTATCAGTGGTCAGTTGCAATTCATGAGCGCACCATTTGAAGAAGAGTCCGAGATCACTGGACACCCCTCTCTGACAATCACCACTTCGCTGTCAAGTAGAGATGGATCCAAGCCGACCGACATCGACATTTTTGTTACCATCCACCACTATGACAGCAGTGGCAAAGAAGGCAAGCGCTTACCATATCGATAATATTTCAAAGACTGATTGAATCCTAGTTTTCTATACAGGAACGACTGGCGAGCCTGTGCCAGTGGTCAAGGGCTGGCTACGAGTATCCATGCGTGCGCTCTCACAGTCCAAAGATGCATATGCGGACATTCTTGTGCAGCGAGATTATCTGTCCACAGACAGACAGACAGTCGAGCTGGACACGCCATACACGGTGCCGATTGAAATTTGGCCAACACAGGTCGTGCTTGCTGAAGGTGATAAACTCGGATTGGTGGTTTCTTCTTGCGATACTGATGGATCCGGCTTGTTTACTCACACGCACAAGGAAGATAGAAGCGAGGGGAAATTGAAGGGCTGGAACAATGTTCATTTTGGCGCAGAGTTTGACAATTTTTTAAGACTGCCTTTTATCCCTCGGGCTAGATAGTGCTTCAATCATAATGATAGAACGAGAATTTCGCCAAAATTGATTCCATTATTAAAGATTTCGTTGTCAGCTTCTAATTCGCAGCATGGTACCAACTCCGATGATTTAGCTGCCTGTACAATTTGAATAAGGCAAACAAATTTGCGAGAGGAACCCGGCTTCCTAATGCCACCTTGGTTGTCATATTCCTACCTTGATAATCTTGCAACCCACTACCAATCACCTCCAACTTCGTATCTCATTAATCGATCGTTCCATCTCCCAACTGTCGCTCGCCACAATTGATTGAAATTCTATCCAGATTACGTGTCAGCCTAAGTTTCTAACCAACACAGGTGTATTCTTACTCCCATGAGCCAAACACCATGGAACATGGTGAGCACCATCACACCCTCAGCTGCGTCTCTTCCAGCAACTCGATCCGCAACTCGGTGCGTCCGACTAGAGGCACGATACGCAGGGATTCTCCTCCAGTTCGATGGCCAATTTGGGTCCGATCGGGCTGCAGATTGTGGTTCCTCCACTCCATTGTTCTGCGTTGGGCTTGAGTGTGTTTCTGGTGTATCTTCGTGTCCTGTCTCGTGGACATCGTATACTCGGAGTGTCTCGAGGATCGTAGCGGGCTGTAAAATAGTTTGTGTTTGTGACATCTCGCTGGAGGGTGCAGGATTGTGTTCACGGCGAGTGTTGGACCGCACTTCGCACTTCGCGCTTCACGATGTTGATGCAATTTGGTTTCAAATGGCAGTCACTTTGAGCCCGCTGTGCACCTGATCGCATGGCTAGTCAATCTTAGTCAAATCATGGTATCATGTGGGTAGTCGGTCGATCTTCCGACGGCATTCAATGGGGTACCCTTCCTACGCGTCTACCCCATTTGCCGCTCTCTGGAGACAATGCAAGAGCTCCAGTGACTAGGGACCAGGGTATGGCAAAGGCAAATATGTATTCAAGCTCAATTTTGAGGGAACCCATCAGATTTTATCTTTACAATTGCGATTTGGAGCATTCTGGACATGGCAGACGACTCATTCGCGCGGATTGAAATCGCCAATCTTGAGGGCAGGGCTCAGTCCACTCGATTTCGTCAGAAGCTTCTGCACTCACTACACGCCGCTTTGCGATCCTCGGAAACGATAATCAAAGATGCCATACGCGCTGATACGGGCCACACAGATTCGGAAATTGCGCTGGAATACACCCTCGCCATCTCTGAGTTGCGTACACATTATGAGTCCTTGAGTCTTGAAGAAGATCTGAAGAACCAAAGGGCACTGGAGAACCTGAAAGCCACAACAAACGTGGGCATCGTTTACATCACATCTTCAAATAGAAACCAATTTTTCTCTGTCATATCAAGCGTTTCTTCTGCTCTGGCTGCAGGAAATTGCGTCGTTCTTAAGGTATTTGAAAGTTAGAAAATCCAGTTATGGCACCATCTAATTTCCAGCGCAGTTTCCTACTACCCTGTCGGAGGTTCGTGATGTATTGGGCAAGATCCTATCCGCAGCGTTAGACACAGATGTATTTGCAATCACCAGTACAAACCCGTCAGCTACATTCCTTTCCAAATCCACCCTGTTGGATCAAACGGATGAGGGCACAGGCGCGAAGGTTGTCGCAGTCGTTGATCGTACCGCAAATGTTCCTTGTGCAGCATCAGCAGTGGGCTTATCACGGACTTCTTTCAAAGGTAAATCTAGCTACGCTCCCGATATTGTCCTGGTCAATGAATTTGTGGTGACGGATTTCATCTTCCACCTCGTGCAGGCCGTCACCTCGCCTGTGTTGGGAGGAAAGGACTTCACGCCTCCAACGCTGGGAAAGACACAAGTTGAGAGTCAATCTTCTACTCTGAAGGAGCTCGAGGACAATGAAGGTTACAAAGTGCTTATGTCGGGAGCACAAGGGAGCATAGTTGACATGGATCGGTAAGAATTGACCTCTTGCTTTTGTGATACTGGCTGACACTTCCAACAGAAAAGCAGGACCATTAGTCCGGAGAATTGATGGTCGAGTGATTATAGTCCTCAGAATTACTAGTCTTGATGATGCCATTGATATATGCAACGGGTAAGAGTGAACTAGAGTCTTCTTAGAATGCTATACTGATACGTATGTAGATCTGAGACTCCCTTGGAAGCATCTTTCATCTTTGCAGCATCAGCCGAAGCCAATTACATAACCCGTTTCATTGACGCACGAATCTCCTATATCAACCATATTCCCATTGAGCTACTCCGTAGGTTCATCATTCTGTGAGGTAACTCTCCGATTAACATTACATACAGTTGGACCACTCGCACCAAAGCATCCAAGTATTCCACCCAGCTCATCGCCAAGGTATCCAACGGCATTGTTTCGCTCCCCAAAACCACGGATCGTGCAGGCATCACCTCTAAGCAGCATGTTTGATGAACTGCTACAGTCAAGATCGATCAGAGTGTCAGAAGTATGGACTCGATCAGTTCTAGAATTACCGCTTCGGGCTATCAAGCAGGCAGATGGTCAGGCTACGGGCTTCTTCGATCAGGCGCTTATGGTCATCGGAGCGGCTGCTCTTACTGTTATAGGAAGCAGTGCTTATGCCCTGTTCTGGTTTGCGAGGAGGCGTTGAGGCAAGGTATTAGCATTAAGGATTTGTACTGTTAGTATTAGGAATATGAGAAGCTAGATCCTTCATCTGCTGGTCTATCGTGAAGAATGCTGCATATTGATAAATGGAATGGAAAACACAGCTTGAATTGTCATGGATTTCGAGTGGCTGCCAGTCAATCACATTTTACACGAGCCTACTCGACATCTACACTAACTAACTATGTACAAAGGGATCTCAAGCTGCTGCAGTGACCAATCTCGACTGCAATACCTTCTCCCTCAATCCCAATCTCTCATGACCGAGCACTTTTTTGTTCACTGATGACTTCCAGGTGCCAAAGGTAAATTGAGAGTTGCACATGTTGACTAGCTCCCAAGTTTCCGCAGCCAGAATGTTGGGTTCGGCCTCATCTTCCCAGTGACCAGCAGCGCCAGCAGCAAATAAAATAGGCATCCAGTGATCGTCCGTAGCCTGTGCCTCACGATACGCTGGGTGTTGCATCAATCGAATCATACCCTTCCTCAAAGCAGGACCTCTATTATTCGTGACCACATCTTCGCACGCTTGTCTGAAATCGAGTGCCCAAGACTCTGGTGGAATTTCTTGCCCTAGGGACTCGCGGTACAGCAGCATATTTGTCCACTTATTTCGATAGAGGTTATGAACTGCGCCACCAGTGCCAATGAGCAGGTATCCTTCCTTCCGCAGCGGTCGAAGCGTAGCTCCGACTTTGACATGGTAATAAGGGTCATATCGTGCATTCATGGAGACTATCGTCACCGGTGGACATTTGGTGAAGTCTGGAAACATTTTGATGAGGACCAAGAAGGTGTCATGAATCCATTCAAAGTTTGGATTGGAGCCAACATTGAATCCTTCAGCAGAGAGCATAGACGTGCAGCGCTCTGCGGTGGCCAAGTCGGGGTTTGGTTGCCAGTCTTTATACAATGCCGGATTCACATAAGGGCAGGCGCTTTTGCCTGGACTTGGGTTTGTAGCAACTTCGATTTTATCTCCGAGGCAGGCCCAGTGAGCTCCCTGTTTGAGATGATCAGTTCCAATGCTTTTTCGTTACTGGAGAAAATGATCGCAAATGAAAGTCGTCAACGCAATACGTACCATGATGACAATCCCCTTGACGTTGTGAGTCAGCGCATCGTCGCCGCACCTCTTCCAATGATCTCCAGACTCGGTTTCGGCTTCCAGCATGCGCGTGGAGCCATGGGAGAAGAAATGAACCGGCGTGAGATCTATCAACAGTCAGGACGTGGCATAAGAGTAATCTGCGTCTATTGCTTGCCCATGACAATACTACTGTGAAGATCGAGACAGTTGTTGATCGTACAGGTCGTGTTGTTACAATAACTTATTCCAAGACTAGAATATGACCAGGTCGGCCTCGGTGATCATCAAACTTCCAGAGTGGCAAGTATCTGTTGTCCCCCAAATCTGCCCCAGAGTTGCCCTCCCTAATATGCCCAGGACGCGGATCCTCCAGAAAGGCTCGGTAACCCAGAAAATATCGATCTTCCATCTTTGCCGGTGTATCCGGGGACGGATCTCTGGGGGCGGGCTACCCCATTCTAGCCGACGGAGTAACGAAGCAAGATGGATGAAATTCCAGTAAGTGCGGGGTAAGCTGGTTTAAGGGAGCAGGGGAGCTACTTTAACTCACGGAATTTCCACAGGGGCAGTGTAAGACTAGTGTTGGGAAGAATCAGCGCATATGTACCCCAAAGGTCGCTGCACGCATGATTACCGGGGCCGTTCTAGTTCTGTTGTTGCCAATAGGCCGACCACTTTCACTACCGAGCTTTTGGCTTCAGCATTCAAGACGGTGTGATCACTTTAATCTGCCAATTTTTGACACTGCTTGTCATGTTGATAGAAAATGGTTGAGACGAGTCTGGTTTGATAGTACAATTTTAATATTTTTCGGGTCAAACAAGTGATGTGGTAGATTTCGTAATAATAAGATCTTCAGCTTTGACAATGTCCTTATTGTAAACAAGGCATTTCGATCATTTACCTCAATGACGACAACAAAATGGCTTCACTTAGAGACTTCGAACGTTGGTAAGAGCTACGACATAAGAGGATTTCACTCGGGCATTTGGACCGAAAGATCAACTAAGACTGCGATACATGCATAGAGTTCAAGTTGCAGCTGGACTAGTGAGTGGTAGTGAAGTTTCTTCGCTCAGCATAGCCCAATTATTCGCTAACAATAAAAACAAGTTTCCAAGTTAGCAGCTTATGAGAAGTTTGTGGTCTCATATTTGGGGAAAACATTCGCTTTTGCCTCGACAAATTCTTTCATGATGGTAGCCCGTCTCTCTTCCGATCTCACAATCATCTGAACAGGAAAGTCGTGAGCACAAGCAGTCAGGCCTTCTCGATAACCAGTCAGCATGTCAGTATTAGGGACAATGGGCTCGCCGGTCTCGGGATCGTTAGCCATCTTGATGTCGAACGCCCAGAGCATCTTCACGATAGCGTGATAAAGACCTCGATCGGCGAGATGAATTCCAGGACAGATCCGACGGCCGTTTCCTGTTAAAAACATGTCAGTCAGACAGGTTAGAACCAGGGCCAAGACTGTAACATACCATAGCTATAATGATCACGTTTCTCGTAGTCAGAAGAGTTTGCGTATTCAGCAGCAAGCATAGTGCGTCCTTTGAAATGGTCGGGGTCAAAGGTGTCGTGATCTGGAAATTTGGACTCGTCGTGATGAAGGCCCCACACGTTTACGAAACAAACTGTGCCTTTGGGTAGGAATTTCCCGTCCACCCACTCGTCTGTATGACATACAGTCAGCGTAGCTGCCAGGACTAAGTTGTGTTTGAAGGGTTTTGATCTAACCTTCGGAAAGAGCATGTGGTACCCCGAGAGGAGCAACTGGCCGCCACCTCATCGATTCTTTTATGAGAGTACCAACATATGGCAACTTATCATAGTCCTCCCAAGTTGGAATACGATCTTCACCAATGACAGCATCTATCTCTGCCTGTGCTTTCTTCTGTACCTCCGGATGTGTCACCAAGCCTTGAACACAGGATGCGAGGACCGCAGCAGATGTATCAGATCCTCCTTTCGTTGTGACACCAGAAAGCAGCGTAATCTGATGGGTGGTTAAGCCTGATTTCTCTTGCTGATCCAACAAGCTGTCTATCATGCTCCCCGTGGAGCCAACAGACTCCCGCCTTTTCATGATTGTTGCAAACAGACCCTCGTAAAGTTCGTGCATGGCGTCGTGCACCTTGAGAGTTCGGTCGATCCAGTTGCTAAAGAATCTCTGAGGTAACAGTTTCAAGAAGGGGAAAATATCAATAGGCGGAGTCGCGCCAAGCTCATTGATTCTGGCCCAGATCTCGACCAGCTCGCTGAGCTTTTCTGTATGAGGAGCATCGATCGTTGGGGAACGAATTCCATAAACTTTTCAAACTCGGCTTCAGCAAGTGCTTCTTGTGTCCAGGAATGGGGGAGAAAGGTAGTCTTACCAATGCTCATGATCACACTGTTGCTAAACCTCTTCAGATGGTTCGCCCAATGGTGCGGGGTTGCAAGCATATCGTGCAGCATTTGAACTGTCTCAGCGTGCTGGAGTTTTGAATGTGTCTTATCACATAGACTCTCGGTCAGGACTTGATGGATCTGTTTTCTGTATATACGCCAAGTTGGTGTGTTGTCCATGAGAAGCATGTGGTCTCCTTCGCCTATCATCTGGCTCACTTCATTCTTTGGACGATTACTGGAGGTGGAAGCTTTTTTATCCAGCAGTTGTTTGATGATCCGGCGATCTGTGAGGACGACTGCTGTTGTTGTCCCAAGTTTGAGACTGAACATGCCCCCATATGTCTTTGCCCACTCTGTGAACCTATGTCGGTCAGCCAAAGTATTGGAGCATCTATGGCGGAACTTACTTGAGGTATGGTTTTTCCTTGGGCATCTGGTGCAAATTACCGATCACTGGTAAGGTGGGCGGACCTGAAATGGAACCACGTCAGCACTGATATCAAAGAGGTTCAATTGAGATTCGATTTACCATCTGGGAAGTTCCGACCTCTTCTTCCAACAAAGAGAAATACATACACGAGAGAAGCGAGCGCAAGGACAACGCCGGCGGGCAGGAGTGGGAGAGCACGTAAAGCCATATTGAGCTCGTGCTGCGAGTCTAGGAAGCTTTCACAGACTGTTTATGAGGCAAGGAGGATGAGCTCGTGATGAAGAGCATTCCAAACGAGCTACTATGATAACTTATAATCAGCCCCTTCAAACCTGCACCGAAAGGAGACCCCATACCCCAGATCCCACACCCCCAGGTTCGCATCGCGACCCTCTCTCCTCTTCTCTGGAGCCGAACCTAGGTCACCGTGCCATCTTGCCGAGATAACAATGCGCTAAAGGTTTAGCGTCACCTGGTGGCGTTGATATCTTGCCGCCTGAGTCGGACCAGAGCAGCGTGAAGGGAAAAGGCTCCTCTCGATATTCAGGTGTTCCAGCACTGGCTACCTTAGGCTCTGTAATTGAGCATCTCAGCTCTAGCAAAGTAGCGGTTGTAATCTGACTTTCAAGCTCCCAAGTACTGATTATTAGCTCCGCGAGTCGATTCTGATTCCTGCTACACTACGGACTGAAGAGAAACAGGCATCTCGTCTACTCTGTCATACACAAGCCTCAAATCGACGGCAGATCAATAGTTGGGTATGTGACTACTACCGAATACATGCTGTTGTATGATTTTACTTTTTTACGCCTACTTCCCCTAGCTCTCCCCCTTTCTTTGTCTCTCACCTCGTCCATGATGTGTCATCGTTGGTCTGCGATTAGCATACTCGAAGTGGTTTTGGATATTCAACTGATTGTACGAGGCTGGCTGCGCGGATATGAACAATGCGTATACGCACGTTGGATGTCGCGATCCGGTTTTTGGACATTTGAGCCTATCCATGGTTATGGAAATTGCGGGTAAGCAATCAACCTCCAAATTTGTTGAGCGAGGTACCAAATATCTCAATTTGCAAAATAGTGTGCACCACATCAACTGATCGACTCACTCCTGTACTACCTTTACATGACTCGTCAGTACCCATTCCATCCTAACTCTCCGCGCCTCTTCCGGCCTTCAATGACAGCTTCTTTCCTGTAATCATTATACAAGCCTTCCAGATCTCTCGAGAACCTCTCCGTAAACTCAAATACGGTCTCAATGTCCTCGCACGTCAATTTTTTGTTCAAACCATTTCTGCCTCTAGCCAGTGCTTGGGCCGAGGTGATGATGTTGCGGATCTGGCGGCCATTTAGCTTGCTCTTATACGCCCACTTGTCGACCCATTCCTCAATCTTATACTTGTCGGTCGTGTTTTTCTCGTTGAGCTGCTCGAGAAACCCGTGCCAGATCTTCTTCACTTGTCCTTCGTCGAGCTCGTCATATAGCACTGCAAGATGGATACGCGATTGCACCGCGACATCGAAGGATTTGATGCGGTTCGTGGTTAGGATGAGGATCCCGTCGTAATACTCCAAGACTCGCAGAAGTACTATAGGTGTGAGATTGGAGCATGGAAGCTGTGCCGGATAAAGCTTACCAGATACAAGAGCATTACGCGTGACATTCTGCTCGCTCGATCGCTGTTCCATGAAGACATCTGCTTCGTCGCTACGCGCAGTTAGTTCACAGCTTGTCGTGCCCATTGTCAATCCCGGCTCACATGAGAAGAACTGCATCCCACGATGTAGCGAGAGTGAAGAGTTCGCGAAGATTTCTCTCGACTTTTTCAGGTTCAAGCCCAATATCAGCTACACTGACGGAGAGTAGCGGCTTGGCTGTAGCAATAGCAATACTGCTGTTTGTTATCACTCGTTCTCTGGCACGTCTCAAGCTTCGAACCTACGTTTCGGCTGTCAAGGTCTTGCCCACTCCCGGCGGCCCTAAATTATCGTCAGAACACATCGAAATGGCGTGATTGGACCATTTACCATGAAGCAGCATCACGAGACCTTTGCCTTTCCCAGGGACTTTAGACAGTCAGCTACCTTCATCAGGGAGTTTTTGCATTCGATATGCTCACCAATATCGTTGATTTGTGTTTCAAGCAGCTCATTCTTCTCGCCCCTCACTCGATGGTTAGCGATAAGCTTCTTGATCATGTCTTTCCTGAACGGCAGTCTTGTTAGCCACTTTTGCATAACTCGATAGAACACGTGTTCGAGTTCTTTTGCGTACTTTGCCTGGTCTAAAGCCAGTTTTTGGTCAAATGCATCGTTGAGCGAATCTTTATTAACTTCCTTGATTTTGTCCACTCTGAATTGCGCCCATATTTTGCTATATTTCGTCAGCACAGAGATCTGGAGATCGCAGATTCAATGGCGGGTCGGGATTACTCTGCGGTGATGTATCCCAGTACTCTAGGTGGATAAAGCACGTAGTCGGTGGCAATTCCACTTGTTGAATCGCTGCTGTTACTGCGATTGAAAGTCCTATTCGGGGTCCATGCCTTTCTCTTGGTGCAGATGGAACATGAGCAGCTGAGGAAGCTACTTCCAAGAAACGCGGGCATCGATTCGCCCATGTTGGCACTTCCATCCTCCGGTCCGTACTTACTATAAGCCTCGAAATCCACAATTATCTGACCTTTGACCTATGTATGTTCGGTCAGCACATGCTCATCCTGAATGTGAGATCAATGATACACTCCCAACTTACACCAGGTGTTCTTTTAGTCATAGCTCCGCCGTAGTCACTGCTCAGGCTCAGAGATACGGAGTCTTCGTTCTTTTAATAGACGTCAGCAAACTTGTCTGTTTGAGGATGGCTGGTGAAACCCACACCAGCTAGCTTGATTCCCTCTTGAATTCCAGTTGCTGAGATGACATCTCCTTCGTACTGGAACATTTTCTTGCTGCCACTGTGGCTGGAGCTCTCGCATATTTTCAAAGTTTTCTTACCGCGTTCGGCAAGCTCTTCTTCAAGATCCTTCCACTCGTCATAATACTCGGTTGGGAAGAATTCTAGAGAGTTGATGCTTTTCAGGCCTTCGAAAGCTTTGATTTGCAATTGAAACGGCACTTTCTTGAATTCCTTAGCTTTGCCGTTCCAGTCCATAGCTGTTGCCACAAAGTACCAGAATTGACCTTTCTCATCTGCCTCTTGCACCTCTTTCTTCGAAGGGAAGTAAACAGGTGTTGACTGGACTTCAAAAACTTGCTTCATCTCCATGAAGAGGCTTCCCAAGACTCGAGTCCCGGGGGGAAACAGCACCCAAAGGTTATCGTAGCTTGTCACTTTGGACTTCATATGCGAGACTCTGGTCTTGAAGTACGGCTCCAATTCCGGGGACGATTTGATATGGTCCAGGAGTCGTCGAAGATCAACACGATCTTGTCGTGCTTCCACTGAGATTTCGTTCTCTTCTTCTTCACTGATCGCAGCCTTCTCAACTAGAGTGTCCCAGTGGAATACGATCGGAGCAAATGGGGCTCGCATGTTCACGACATCAGTCTCCCATTGTTCTTCCGAATAATGTGGCAAGTTTATCTTCAGTATCTCACGCAGGCCAGGAGCTTCGATGTCGATCTCTGAGTAATCAAACTTGTCGCTGTCAATGCTATAGACTTTGCGGAAAGTGAAGGCGATGTCTGATTTGGTCCCATCTTGGGCTGTGGCTGAGGCTTGGGCGATTTTGCCATCGATATCAGCGAACTCCATTGTCTCTTTGTTCAATCTTCTTTCCACGCTCTTAACTCTTGGCTCAGCTACCACTGCCTTGCCGGATGCTTTTTGATCTGTCTCCGCCCCAGCAACATCCCCTTTCGCCTTCTTGCTCTTTTCCTCGTCGGTATCTTTCTCCTTAGCTCCATTCTCTACCGCACCCTCGACTTCATTTCCAGCATCCACAGATTTCTTTCCATCGCCGCTTTCAAGTGACTTCTTCACTATTGGCTCCATGAGTGAGATTGTGCGCTCCAGTAATTCTTGGTATTTCTTCTCGAGGAAAGTGATTTTCTCGGCCATGGCAGCCATCTGGTCCTGGGAGCCATTGGTCTGGACCGATGAGGCCTTGGGATCTGCCATTACTGGTATTGGCCTTCTTCACGAAAAATGAGCCCCGTAGGAGTTACCACTGTCCTTTGTGATCACTTATTGAAAAATGTAAGGTTAGAACTCCAAGGGCCCCCTTTCTAGAGAAGTAATATCCAGGCTCTTTGAGGCGGGGCTGTCACGAGCCGCATCCCAAAGTGCACAGTATGCAATTCACATGAAGTGGCTTCCTCTTTCGGCACGGAGAAATCCATCACAGCCAGGAATATATCCAAATACCGAAGAATCTTCGAAGTGGTGCGGCCTCATAGTCTCTGATAGGACGGAGATGTGCACTGCCTGCCTTTATGAAACAAGGGTCTGAACGTATGGGTTGCTCCTACGCGCGATTCTACGCCCGGCTCACGTTGAGTTGCTGACACCAGGCTCGAGATAACACGGAAAGTGAGTGGACTTTATCCGGAATGGCGCTGAAGCTGAGATTCTGTGCTACTGGAACAAGGTGGTCAATGGCCCCCAACGATATTGGTGGCTTGTTATTCCGACTTAACTTATCGGTATCTTTTCATTGGACATGGCAGCAAATGAAACGCCGTACCGCATATTTTCACGGCCCCAAGAAGCACACTTCAGACTGTATTTCCGCTAATCTTGTCGAGTGAAGGATGAGATGTAGCGGTGGATGGTATCTGATGCCACGAGGATACCGTTCATGAGCCGCAGCATTGATACGCAGGGTTCGGAGAGGCATTATCTTCATGCCCCTTCAGCAGAAGATAAGCTTCAGTCTTCCCTCCCTCAATTTTCTCTTCGAGTATACCTTCACCGCAAGGTCCAGTCTCAGAATGTCGACTCAGGATGAGAACTCTCTCCAAGAGCTGTACGAAAAAAGAATAGTATCCCGGCGAGTCACATTGTGGCAAAAGTACAAAGAAAACAATGGCAGTTCCCAATCTGATGGGTTCTCGGACACTAATATCACATCTCAAGCTCTGGAGACAGAACTTAAAAGAGTGGCTGATTCCCACGCTACTCTCCTGGCAGACCGCCAAAGCGGGCCTCATGTCGGTGCTACGAACATACAGCTGTTTGCAGGGACTCTGCTGGACTTCCTGAAAGGATACAGCGCTATCTTTGGAGTTGCTCAGTCTGTTGATAATCAATTTTCAGGGTAGGTGATCATGTCGAGCTGTTCTCATCTACTGACCTCTTCACAGTGGATTAGCTACCAATGTAGTTGCAGCTTTGCTCGTGGTAAGATTTTATTATGATATATAGATGTAAAATGACACCACAGCACTAACTTCATCTCTATTAGGTAGCAGTCAACAAGAATGCGAGGGAAGAAAAAATACAAAACGCGTTGAGCCAATGTATCAAAACGTTCCCTAGGCTGGAGGAATATCACGAGATGTACTCCGACGAACTTCTCAGAGAATCCATTTCCGAGGCATATGCTGCCATGACCAACTTCACCAAGGCATGTGCTATCTATTACGAGTTACCGATGTGGCGACGACTGGTGAAGAATTTTGTCCCTCCTGCAGTAGATATCGATCTGGTTCGTTTGCCTAACAAGCGAAGCCTGCGACCAAGAATTGACGTTGCAATAGAGAGTGGCAGATATTCAATCGAGGTTTGTTGATCTCAAAGATCAAATAGATCTTCATCTTCATAGGAGCATATCAGGTATGCTACAATTTCCAGTCTCTGCCTCAAGGTCTCAACTCCCTGACTTTTGGCTTCAGAGCTTCGAGCCAACAGAGTGGAACTGGAGTCTCAGAAAAAGAAAGATGACATGGCTTTGATCGATATGCAAGAGAAAATTAACGAACTGGTTCGGTCAAACACTGAACTCCGTGAAGTGAGGCGATCGACAGCAATTTCTTCTCTAAAAGCGGAGCTCGGCATTCCGCAATCCAACATCAAAGAAGGCCTCACAACATACATTGACCTCTTGGATAAAGCTTTCTCCAGGGGAAAACTTGACGCCCCTACAGAAGTTCTACATCGCCTCTCGAAGGATGACTCGTTCAAAGAATGGGAAACTTCATACCCGCCGAGCCTGCTTTTATTAAGTGGATGGATGCAGCATAACACAGGCCGCCACTCACACTGCTGGCTTTCTCTCGCGGCGGGCAAATGGTTGCAATCCTGTGTATCCAGTCAGTCCCACCAAGCGGTGTATTTATGCCAAACGGTATCCAGTGACAGAGACGACGAGCGAGTGCATCCCTCGGATATTCTCTGGGCAATTGTGTACCAAATCATCACCTGGCAGCCCCAACTTCTGGACAATCAACAACTCCTAGCCAGGATTCGGTTGGCGAAAAAGAACTTTGGTAAGAAATTTCCTCCGAGCTGATTTCGTCTCGCTAACTTTACAAGAGTTCGAAGCAGTACGCCAAATTATCGCCGAATGCCTGTATACGACAGGTGGCGACAAAGTCCCAACTCGATACATCCTAATCGATCGACTAGACAGGATAGACAGCGATTTGAAGGAGGATCTGCTTGCTATTCTTCTCAAACTCACTCATCCATCCCTCAGTCCACTCAAGATACTCGTTGTCTCTCACGCTTCGAGCTGGGACCCGAGCGAAGATGAAATCAGGAGGATTATGCGCCATCATCGCATTGATGATTCCCACCATATACTGAAACGGGACTGGTGCCTGAAATTACATAAGAGACGTGGAGAGGGTTAAATCTATGGATGGTGAGTCTACCAAGGCTTTCAATTACTATCAATCTCACGCTCAAACTTGAGGCTACACACTTTACAGTAACGTTGTTGTTATCGCGCACCGCAACGTGAAAGATAGATTGCTCTAACAAAACCTTTCCTATCATCTGCGATGTTGTTTGAGGATTTTCTTCGAGATCTACTATGTATGGAAGGCTGTATTTGACGATCGACATTCCAAGAAACTACATAAGCTGCGGAAACTTAGTTTGTTGAAATGCATTTAAGCGAGATTGATGTTGACTTGGCCACGAAGCAAAACCAGCAAACTTTGCATCATTATCAGTATCCAGGTAGTGTAAGCCGGTTTCTGGAGTAGTTTTGCGTCATAACCTTTCTACAGCCTTGATTTGCGAGTCTGCCTAGGTCGATATTGAAAGTCCTACTGAAGCATAAGATTCCTTAATCAAATCATAGTATCCAGCAAGCTGAGTCATCTTAGGATTCTAAGCCGATTTCATGCTTAGTTATACATGTATATAATCACTCTTCTGCCACATACGACCATAGACTGAGGAGAATTGGGCATCCCGTCCGCTCTGCCATACACAAGCCTCAGATCGGCAGATTAGTAGTTGGGTGGGTGACCACCAGCGAATACCTGCTGTTGTATGTTTTTTTTGGTCCATCCTTTCCTTTTTTGGCTCTTCTTCTATGTATTTACCATTTGAAGTGCTTTCATTTGAATGTTGGGAGGTGAACTGGGTGGTGGCTCATCGCCTGGGGTTGGAATTGGAAGCAATCTGAAAATGAAAGAGATTAATAATCACATGTGTGCACATCGTAAGCTATGCCCAAATTGAGGATTCAAATATTTCATTGATTTTCACCGTCGTTCTGCTGCATCTTAAAATCTACTCTCTTGGTAACGCAGCGCTGATTGTTTTCATTCTCGCTAAGCGAGCATGGCCCCAGAGGACCGCATCCCCAGTGCTAAGCCCAGGAAACCGGACTCTGGTTGAAAAGGAAAAGCGAGCTCGGTAAGAGCTTTGCTAGAAGCATCAATTGTTTCAGCGCTAGGTGCGCAAAGGAAAAATAATGAAGTGACTGGTCGTCCAGAAATCTACGACTGCGTGTCGGAAAAGTGTTTGCCCCCCGCCACCAACGCCACGCACAATTGAGAACTTCACCTCGGGAGCAAACAAGTAATTCACTTCCCATCATTCCGTCTTAGTAAGGGTGGCAGTATTTCTGCCTGATTTGAAGTCTAGCTCCCTTAGCAGAGAGCTACATATTTTCTGCTCCTGCCCTCCCTTCTTTTTGCCCAGCAACAACACCGAACTCGACAAACGACATCATACAGATGAGTTGATACCTACCTTACTGTGCAGTAATTTCTAAGAAGTATCCCCTCCCATGTCCCATCATGACCTGAGGATTTCAACTTATACTCGATAGACTGTCGACGACCTTCACCTTCCAGCAACACAATCCCACGTCTCGCAATACCTCTCTCTCAAGATGACTCTCAACAAGTGTACCATCTGCGACAAGGAGACCGCCAACAAATGCGCCAAGTGCAAGTCAGCCGCCTACTGCTCCCAAGAATGTCAGAAGCTCGACTTCCCCCTCCACAAACTACTCTGCAGCAAGATGTCTACATTCCTCGAGCACAACCCTCGTCCTACTGACGCAGTACTCGCCCTTCTCTTCCCCGTCGAGTCCAAGAACCCCGAACTATTCTGGATCAAGAAGACCAGCGGCTACGAATTCATCAACAGCAGCCCTGGAATGAAGCAGTACATTGAGGATGCGCACATGGGTCAGAATACATCTCGCGGCGATCACAAGCTGGAAGTCTTCATGGGCGAGGGTAGCTATGGTCGTGAGAAGGCTAATATGTGTATCAGCCGCCTGATGCATGGCTACCAGCGGACCGACAGCGGAAATGTCGTCTCGCTCGCCAAGTGGGTTGGCAACATCGTCGTGCTTCGAAGCACTGGTCGCGGAAGAATTTGTCAAGACGCGTACGGAGATGTCACTGTCGCCGATCTGCGCTTCGCTTTGGACTTTATCGGCCATGATGTCCAATTGTACGAGGCGGAGGACGTCAACAAGTTCTTCGTCCGCGATGAGAAGTTGTGGATGAAGGGCGTCAAGGTCAGCTGCTCGGGAGACATGGCTCTGCTGGGCCAAAATCAGTTTCGCGATGTTCTGGTTTCCAGATACAACGATATCTGTACACGGAGCAAACATCAGCTTACTTCGGGTATCTCTGGTCATATGGGATTCGAACTCATGGTTATGAAGTGTGGCTGGCACCAGATCATTCGGGAGGCTTCCAAGAGCGGAATGAAGGGCCTCGCGCATAATCCGCAGGTGGCATACTTGATGCTAGATGCTGCACCAGATGTTGACAATGGCAACTGGGGTGTCGCAGATCCTGAGAAGTGGGGAACAGGCATCGATTCAACGGTCCTGATCGTTCGCAAAGATATGGGTGACATCACAGCACAGCAGATCGAAGCCTTGGTTGCATATTGCAAGGACGTCCTTCATGCCGCCATGAAGGGTAATGCCGAACATGGATGTCGCAGCACTGATGAGAGAAAGGCAATCGTGAACCAATACATGACTTTGGATAAGTTCCGGATGTTCTTTGAGACTTTCAAGAAGAAGAAGATTAATGGAGGAGATGAATCCTGGACTGATGCTGCCTTGCCTCAAGTCCCAGCACCTGAACGAGCCGAACTCCCGAAAGATATCCAGTTCCAGCTGATGATGCGAGGATGGGGCGCGTAGGAAAAGGGTCAACTCATCATCGACTATGCAGAAGAGTGTGGTGGATGGTCCGACATCATCTCACTTAACGAGATATGCATGATTTTGAAGGATTGGTTGGTCCAGACATTCTCGCGGCAGTCATCCATGGTTGATCGTCCAGATGAAGTTATCAGCGAGGGTTTTCATCATCAAAGGAAAGCAACACACAAGACAGAGAAAAGCAGAGAAATTGAAAACTTTGACATACATAAAAATTCCGTTAATTCATTTCTTGTGGTCGACCGATTGAGAGATTGGGACTTTCCAAACGCTATTGCAATCGGATCCTGGATTGGTCAAAAAGTGGTACCAAGTTAACCCATCGCTTAAAATTAACTGGTCGTGTCCACTTTAACAATCTAGCTACTGTGACAAATTCTCGCCTGTCTTCTCTTGCTCTATAGACTCGATCTCACCAGACCCAGTTCTAGACTTCATGTTTTTCTCCTGCTATGCAACGTAAAAATCTCTAAGACAACACACGATCGGACCAAGTCCCATGCGTGGATGATACCGCAAAGCTTCATTAGCGCTCTCAGCTTGATCCGTCCTACGCTTTCTGCATTCTGTTTTTGATGTCATGCCCTGCACATTAGGAACAGCTTCTGTGGGCACAGCTATCAGCGTCCTGCTCACAGGATTTCAGGTGATATATCCTCTCCTCAAAGAACATAGAAGAGCGTCCTCCACCGGGTCGGACAGATTCGCTGATGTTGTGTCGAAGAAAGTTGGATTCCCTAGCCATTCCTTTGCCTTCGTCCTGACTGCCATCAGTGCTCTCCCTAGGGCATTTGCGTGCTGTACTTCTTCTTCCGGGATAGGCGCCGTCGCCCAAATGCCGAGCATGCAGTCGTCCGGGACGGAGTAGAACAAGTTCTTGTCACCGGTGTTGAGCAACTTCTGCAAGATGTTCTCTTCTGGCGTGCGAGGTGGACTGCAGCGCCAGAACTTTGAGTGGACGATGTCCTCTAAAATGGGTTGCTTGCATTCCTGCCACCGGGATCGATCGAAGCCATCTACAAGTCTTTCGTAAGGTGGAAATATTTCCATGTGCTCTTTGTTATGTATAACCTCTGCGAGTTCGTCATCACCGAAGAACTTGGCCATTCTGTAGTAGTAAAGACTGATCTGTTAGTAGCGAAAACATATGAAATTGAGCAGCTAGATTGTCAAGGTGGGTTGAAGGCAAAGAGTGGCAAGCATCATACTCATTGAAGGAGGTAAAAAATGCGTTGGACAAGCCCAGGTCTGCGAAAGTGACTCTGTACTCGGGAGCCAGGTACCCATATTCTGGATCTGATGCTGAGTCGAAGAAAATTGGAGAGTCTTCCAGTGTATCGTTGCCGACTTGGCTTTGACCTATGCTAGATACTGTCTGTGCTTCCTGATGCGTCTCAATCGCGTGACTGGGTTCGACGGAAGGTGGGCTGGGGATAACGATTGGATCATTCTGAGACCCTCTGTCGCTGAGAATAGTCCGCTGTATAGAAGCGAGCGAGAATCGTTCTCGATCCTTCTCGGCAACAAGCGACCTGGCATACTCAACAAGTGTCTCGTTATTGCAGACAGGTATACGAGTGTATGGAGGGTGGGATTCGATAGATGGTCTAGCAACATCGCACTCGCAGATGGCTTGAAGCAAGAATGTGACGAAGACATCCTGTTCCTCATTTGCATCGAGAGATTGATCGTGTTGAGGGATTGGATCGTCTTGGTCGTCTTTACAGAAGCCATGGTCTGGTTTGGAATTAAACATATTTGCCAATGCGTGGTTGAGAAACAATATTTGCGTTCTTGAACATGTTGGTGAAGTTCAGATGCCTGTTTTAATGCGATAACGAGTGAGAGCGATTTCCTGCACTACTGGGAAGGAGGTACCCAACTTTGTGGCAATTTCGTTTTGGAAGGCACATTTGAGGAGTACGATGCATCTTCGCTCTTCTTGGTACAATAAAAAAGTACTTGAGCATCAGTCACGAAAGAAGAAATTTCAAACTTGGTAGAATTGGACTAGACGGCTTCACATGACGTGCCCAAGGAATTGCTCGTAGAAAATCTGAGAATTGCTTCTCAAATACCAACGGTGGAAAGAAGGACCCGCTGTCTATCTACCTGCCACTGCTCTCCCTCTGGACAGGATATCTTGAAGCAAAATATTTAGATGATTTATGAAGAAATGCTTTCGCATCCAGTTATTCACTGAAGTGGAAGTGTCTGATATGCTTGGCACAACATCTCGCAGCCACGCAGAATCGGAATGGAAATACCTTAAAATTATGAAACTTTGAGAGTCTCAACAGCGATCGCACTTGGATCTCGAGATATGCTCGCCCTAACGTCCTTCAAACTTCAGTAGACCAAATTCGAGATACCGGTCGTCCCTGAAACTTGAACGTCGCGTAGCAAACTTGAAAACGTTCATCTCGTCAAACAGACGAGGTAATTTCCAACCAACCAAAGGCAAGGCGTACAGCCAGGCACAACACACTCGTGCAGCATCGCAGACGATCCGGGCAACCAGAGACAGGGGAACAGCCCTGTGGGCACGCCTTGATATGCAATGCAATGCCAGCTGGGCAGCGTGGCATGATCTGATACAAGCCGTAGCAAGTAATCTTACATTTGCATCTTCGAAAATGTGAGATACTCGGTCGTTGAAGAGACGTAATGCTTTGGCTGACGAGAAGTGAAGATCGAGGAGAAGATGGCGTGTTGTTCTTGTACAGTCAAGGCTGAGTCAGCGAGATTGGTGGGAACTGGCTCCGGTCAGCTTGATAGACAAGATGAGGCTAGGGAAGTAGTACATCATCGCTCTTCTAGATCAAACTTTCTTGCAGATCTAAATCTTGTAAGCTTGAGAACATCTAGATGCTCTTTGTGCTTGTAACTCGAAACTCAATTCACTTCCTCCGAAATGGGTATCCCTATTGCACAGACTTGCCGATACAGGCTTGCTACCTTCTTATCAAAATCTACCCCTCCACTATCGCTGTTGCCCCTCATGAATTTCCAGGAAGTTCCAAAAAGACCTTCTGCAACATTCTGGATACTGATAACATATCAGTAAACATTCTGCCCCTTTTCGTAGTCTGTGACTAGATGAATACCAGAGATCTAATTCCGCCATCCCGTGCGCCGGATCTGCAGGCTCTCATTCTATTCCCCTCCCCTTCCCCTTCCCCTGTTCTAGACGATTTTAGTCGCCGTGCCAGCGCCAACAGCCAATTCGATCACAGAGCACGTTTCTCGTTAGACCCTTCCAGTCGTCGTCCCTCGTCTCCCCCAGATCTAGACAAATTAGATAAAACAAGCCCGTCGCGACAAGCTACCACCAGTCCATCCATCGTCTGGCTATCTCCTTCCGTTTCGCGACTTCAACTCCAGCTCTTCTTGTACATTTTCTTTTTGAGTTTCGCATTACAATCGCGACGTTTGGTGGCAACAATTCGCTCTATCAAATCAACTGCAATTTCGGACTTTGCGCTTTGTATCGATGAATGCGCCGCAGTATCGCCATCTCAGCCAGCCAGTGCCCAGCTCTTGCACTTACACCTGCAGTTCAGTTCCGCCCACGGCGACAATTCGCCTTTGGTGATTACGGCATACCTCCCCGGCCTAGCCAAGCTTCTCCTGGAGTCCATACAGGTCGACATCAGGCTTTTGTGCCCAAGTGCAGGAAGTACAGTGCGCCGGACAGTGGAAAGGCGAAAGGTTTGTCTTTATCAAGTCTGCAGTCGAACTTCCAGTTGCATTTCCTGATTCAGCGCCAAACCCACGCCAGACCAGGAAAGTTGCGCCAGGGCCAACCGAGTATCCGCGCCCGCGTCATAGGTAGTGCTGGAGTCAAGAAGTAGAGCAGCGCAGCGCAGGCCAGAGGAGTCGCAGATCGAATAGCCTCAGCCCTCCTCATCAAGTCTCGTCCTTTCACAGCGATTTCTGTCTTCCCATATATCTCGACAGCATCTGCCGCGACTAGACCAGGCCTTCCTTCGCGCCTGCAGCAGCCGCAGCCCCCCAACAAACCCCCAACCTCCATATCGCATCAGAGAGAGCGAGGAAAGGCCATTTCCCCTCCAGCCGACAAACCCCAACCCAACCAAAGGAAGGACCCCGCCTCGCCCTCGCCAAACCAAACACCACCTCAAAGATGAACGGATCGTCGATAAAAGAAGCCGCCATTAAGAAGGCCAAATCCGTCGCAAATTCTGCCAATGGAGGAGGGAACCAACTCAACAAGAAGCGCAAGAAGGAGTTGAAGCCCATTATCACCACTGAAGCCCAGCAACACGATGCTGAAGGGGGGCCGACAGCCATGGCATCGAATCAAGCGTCTGCAGGGTAAGTCACTGTTCGATTCACCTTCTCTTCTGCTTTTACACCACCGCACTACGACCCTACAACCAATATCTATCAACCACATTCTCCCAACGCCCTGCTGTGCTCTGCGCAAGCATTTCTTCAGCATCGTTGCCATCAAGATGACCCAGATCAACATTCTCCACAACCATCTCCACAATGTCGTCGCTGCTCAAAAACTTGCTGACCACAACCAATAATGGCAACAGATCTACCGGCGCAACAAACTCGAACTCAAACTCCAAAACAACAGCCATGAACAATAACCGTTCACCCTCCTCGTCGTCGCGAGAAGAAGCCGCTGAGACGACCGCCGACGAAGAAGATTCTGAAGACTATTGCAAGGGCGGCTATCATCCCGTTCAGGTCGGCGAGCAATTTAAGGATGGGAAATATACCGTGGTTCGCAAGTTAGGCTGGGGACACTTCTCGACCGTCTGGCTATCAAGAGATAATGTTACTGGGAAGCATGTGGCGTTGAAGGTGGTACGGTCTGCCGCGCATTACACGGAAACGGCCATAGACGAAATCAAGCTGCTCAACAAGATAGTCGCCGCCAAACCTGACCATCCCGGACGAAAGCACGTTGTCAGTCTATTAGACTCTTTCGAACACAAGGGACCCAATGGTACACACGTCTGCATGGTCTTTGAGGTTCTGGGAGAGAATCTGCTGGGCTTGATTAAGCGCTGGAACCACCGTGGTATTCCAATGCCGCTGGTCAAGCAGATTGCCAAGCAGGTTCTCCTGGGCCTTGATTATTTACACAGAGAGTGCGGCATTATACATACAGATCTGAAGCCGGAGAATGTGTTGATTGAGATTGGAGATGTGGAACAGATCGTCAAGACATACGTCAAGGATGAACCAAAGAAGGAGAATAAGGAAGAGAACCCCAATGGACGAAGAAGACGTCGAACACTTATCACTGGCAGCCAGCCTTTACCAAGTCCTTTGAACGCCACATTCAACCATGCAGATTTGATGAGATTTCCTGGTAGTTCTGCCAATTCTCATACGAGTCTGAACCAGATGATGCACGAAGGTAATCCATCTCCCGTCAAGGACGCGAGCATTGCCCCCGATAAAGAGCCAGTCGTAATGAGTGGTGCTATAGGAGGTTCCAAGAACCCATCCCCGAAGAGTGAAAAGGAGGACGAAGAGAAACACAAGCAACGAGAAAAGACTGCGTAAGTTGAACCCCCCACACATGGGGGATGACAACTAACTTCACATAGTGATATCCTCACCCGCGAAGTTTCTGGCATTTCACTGGATAAATCCTCGTCACACGAGAAGAAGAAAGAAGAGCCTACTGGTTATGAAAAGATCTCGGTGAAGATTGCAGATTTGGGTAATGCATGTTGGACAGGACATCACTTCACAAACGATATTCAGACAAGACAGTATAGATCACCGGAGGTAATTTTGGGCTCGAAATGGGGTGCTAGTACTGATGTTTGGAGTATGGCTGCTATGGTATTTCCCCTTATACATCACCACATCAAAATTATCCTAACGCGGTTTCCTAGGTATTTGAGTTGATCACAGGCGACTACCTCTTTGACCCACAATCTGGCACAAAATACGGCAAAGACGACGACCACATCGCCCAGATAATCGAGCTCCTCGGCCCCTTCCCTAAATCACTCTGCATGTCCGGCAAATGGTCGCAAGAGATCTTTAACCGCAAAGGCGAGCTCCGCAACATCCACCGCCTCCGCCACTGGGCTCTCCCCGACGTCCTCAAGGAGAAATACCACTTCAAAGACGAGGAGGCCCGCAAGGTTGCTGATTTCCTCACACCTATGCTAGAGCTCACCCCAGAGAAGAGAGCTAATGCTGGAGGTATGGCGGGCGCGGAGTGGTTGGAGGATACGGTTGGTATGAAGGGCGTTAGGATCCCCGGGCTGGAAGTTGGGAGTAAAGGGGAGGGTATTGAGGGGTGGGCTTGTGAGGTTAAGAAGCGGTGATTGGGTCGTGGGGGAGTATCATCCATCGTACGAGTGCCGTCAATGTCAACTTCAACATCCACATCCACATCCGTCCTCTACCAAAACTCCTCCTGTTCACTCGTTCACCAATATACTCGTTCACTAAAGTCATGGTTTATACATTCTGTCTCGTTCATTGGTTAATATTCTGGGTTGGCATGGTTCGGCATGGATTGGCATGGGTTTGGCCCTGTATCTATCTATCTATCTATCTATTCGCGTCTCTGATGCCTGTACCTGTTGTTTGTCCAGGTAGTTAGAGCGGAAATGGCTAGTCTGTCAGGCAGGGTTGATGATTTGGACGGGTTCTCAAGGGTGGATGGTTGGGATATGCGATGGATAAGAAAAGAAAGAAAGAAAGAAAGAAAGAAAGAAAGCGTGTCTTTGTGTTTGTTCGTGTGTGTGGATCTTGGATTGTGATATATGGTACGGTGCGATGGTCTGATGGTGCGATGAGAGAGAAGCATGCAAGCGAACAAGGGATCAGCAAACAAACAGACAAGCAGACGAATAAGCAAATAAGCAAAGTAAAGACAAACAGGTGATTGATCGCATCGGTTAATCAAATCAATCAAGGAGTTTTTAGACGTTTTTTGATGGCTTTGGTAATAAGAGGAATGAGGAAGACGAAATCGCGATGTACAGTGGGACTGGGAATTTATGATTCATATGCAAGAATTGGGTTTCGATTGCTTTGTTGTATTTCGTGGATAGAGATGGGAGGCTGTGAGACTTCCAGGATCTATAAAGCTGCAAAAGGAGGATGTCACGGGCATGTGATAGTTGACTTACTAGAAGCGACAGACCCCGACGATTTTGACCAGGCACAAAAGGGATTCTGCTGGATTTCAAGTTGGAAAGGGAAAGAAAGTGCTGTGTCATGTTTTCCTATTCAATTCCTCGCTGACTTTCCTAGGCACATCCACTGCCGGGATACTCCTCATGACCTGAGCTTTGTAGCCTATGTATATATTGGTACAGTGTCCCCCAATTCATTTCCGATGCTCCTCCTATCCTCCTACCCTTCAAGGGAGCTGTCCAACCGACCGGGAACGCCAAAGCATACGGAACTAAACCATCTCATAGCAAAACAGAACAAAACGTGCGTGAGAATGATAACACCACCACTCAAAGCCTCCAGAAAGGGTTACTATCAGCACCTCACTCCATCAAATATCGATCTCCCTTACTCGGACTTCTATTCCCTTTACTCGGGCTTCTATTCCCCTTACTAGGACTTCTCTGTCCTCCAGGCGTCTGGCTCGGCATGATTTGCTGATACGTCTGACCGCCGTAGATATCATAACCCATGTTACTGTGGTGGGGTGTTTGAGGTGGGTTTCCCCATTGGAAGGGCGTGGGTGGTTGCTGTTGTTGAGGGTAGAAGGGTGGTGCGGTGGGCATGTTGTGGTGGTGGTTGGTTTTGGAGCGGAAGGTGCTGAATGCGAGGTTGTTGATGAGGATGCAGACGGTGACTATCATTACGACGAAAATCTGTTTGATAGTGTATTAGTATGTTGTTGCATCTGGATGAAGGAAGATATGGATGCAGGGAGCTTCGGGATTCTTTTGGACTAGAATGAGACTTACCATAGCTTTGTAGCTTATAGGCTCGATGAAGCTGTTGAAGATCTGTGCAAATGTATGAGCACTGACTTGAGCTCTACCGATACTGTTTGGGTCTCGGTTCATGCAGTGCTCCCAGTTGTCGCACGGAACCTGGAGTGCTGGTAGTCGCATATCTGCTCCGCATTTGTTGACAAGGAATTCCTGGGCGCATTTCGTCATCTCTGCTAGCACAAGAGCTCGCTCCTTCTCAGAAGCTTTGTCGACATCTGCTCGTACTGTCATCCAGAAGGAGTAGATTCCGAAAATGGTCAAGGCTGCGATGAAGCCATTAACGCCTAGTTGTGCGTAGTATGAAAGGACGTTCGGAAGGTTGGGATGCGATTCGATGTAGTTGAAGATAGAGGCAAACCAGCCTGGTTGAGCAGTCTCTGCCTTCGAATGCTTGCTGCTCCTACTTCTTGGACGGGTCTCGCTGTCTTCTGATTCCGAGTCTGATCCATCCCGGTGTCCCCTTATCAATGCATAGTCTCGTTCCATCCGCTTTCTCTTTCGGACCTTCTGCACGATCGCATTTGCGTATTTGCCTCTTCGTTGGTCTGCTCTTCCTGGACTGTTTCCTAGGAATCCTGCGCCGTATCTGCCAAATATGGGCTGCCTCACAGTCCCGCTGGAGAATGTCATTGTTTGGCTTTGCTTCGGAAGCTCAGGTGTGTCTTCTGCATCTGCGTTGTCTGCGGGCGAGGACTCGGCGCCGGATACTTCTGAGAAGAGGTCTTGGTCGAAGGGTTTCCGTGGAGTGGTAAATGAAGGATTGCGAAAAGCTGGCGCGGGAGTAGATGATGCACCCATGAAGGAGTTCGTTGGTTTTGGAGATTCAAATCCTCCACCTGTGTAGAAAGTCAGTATGCGGTTCTCGACTATTGCGACTTGAAGCTCACGGCTAGGTCCTTGTGGAAATGGAGATTTTGGGTCAGTAGGTCCAGAGGTTTGCCATTCCCAGTCCATAGGACTCTCATGCGATCGCTTTGCTTGGAGATTGCCGAACATGATGTGTCTAGTTTGTGTTTGCGATCTTGAAGTTGATGAGGATGCCACTTCGAAGGTGAAATCAGGACATGCAACTGGTCTCTGTTTACTTGGACAAAAACATGCGGGGGAGGCGGCCGCGTTGCGCGGCTGAACTAGCGCGTAACCTTAATTGCTAGAGCCGTCGAGCTCAAGTTTGACAAGGAAACTACAAATAGCAAGACTCTACACTTTCGCAACAACCTCCCCTTTCTAGAGGTCTCCAGCATATCTTTGCTCCTCTTATAAACGCAACTGCCAAGTCAAGATGTCTGACGAAGAACGCGATACTCCTCCGCCTCCAGCGGCGAACCCTGATCTCGATATGGACAATGAAGAGAACGATGTTTCCGACAATGAATCCGAGCTCAGTGAAGTCGACGAAGCAGAGTTCGCAGAGTTCGATCCAACCACCGTCGCTCTTGAGGATAGACCCTTAGTAGGAATCGACGAGGATGTGGCGCGAACACTGAAGGCTGGGAAGAGGAAGCGTGCAGACAAGGAGGGTGATGGCAAGAAACCAAAGGAAGCCAAGCGCGACAAGAAGAAGCGCGCTCGCCGCGACGACGATGAAGATCCGGATGGCCAGGTTCTAGATGGGAAGAGAACGAAAAAGCCAAAGAGTGTTCGGTCGGAGAGGGAGAAAGGCGACAAGCCTAGGGAGAGAAGACCACCGACGCCTGAGAATGAGGAGAATTTGACTCCAGATGAGAGACGGCGGAGGGCGCTAGATAAGGCTATGGATGCTGCACTTAAGAATCCTAACAAGAGAAGACGCAAAAAGGACGAAGTGGTACGTTAAGCCAGATGTAGTGACGTTCGGTACTAACTGGAATAGGATCTTGAAGAAGCATTCGATGATGAGATCGCAGCTCTGAAGATCAGAATGGAGCAAGCTTGCGAAGCCGATAACTCTGCTCGCGAACAAGGCAAACCTGCCCTCCAGAAGCTGAAGATGTTGCCCGAAGTTGTTGCTTTGCTCAACCGAAATACCGTCCAGCACTCAATTGTCGATCCTGATACCAACTTCCTCCAATCTGTCAAATTCTTTCTCGAGCCATTGAACGATGGCAGTCTTCCAGCATACAACATCCAGAGAGATCTGTTCGCAGCCCTTACAAAATTGCCCATTGAGAAGGAGGCTTTGCTCAGTAGTGGTATTGGCAAGGTGGTGCTATACTACACAAAGAGCAAGAAGCCGGAGATTGGTATCAAAAGAATTGCGGAGAGATTACTCGGGGAATGGTCCCGGCCAATTCTGAAGCGCAGTGACGACTACAAGAAGCGCAAGGTTGTCACTAGGGAGTTCGATCACCAGTATGTTCACCTACTCGAGCTAACGTTCAGTGTACTAACTATTCTGCAGAGCCGCCGCACTCGCACACCGCCCATCTGGTACTCAATCGTCCCAATTGGCTCCCTCTCAGCGTATCGCCCTTTCTCAAAAGGAGCTCGAGCGAGAACGTGTCCTGGCGCAACCCAACAGAAGCAGCAGAGCCAGAGTGGAGAGCGGCAACACCAGTTACACTATCGCACCGAAGAGCACCTTCGATGCAAGCAAAGGCCTGGATCCTTCCTCACGACCTATTGGTGCCGGTGGTATGGAAGCCTTCAGAAAGATGACTGCCAAGCAGGGCAAAAAGCGTTCTTGAGCAGTCTCATTTGGAAAGACATTTCTACGACATGTATTACCAGTGGATTTCTTCGAGATTGGCATTTTATTTCCGAGGGCAACAAGTTGACTCTTATGTGGTCGACATCCGGCATGGACTGCATTTCAGCGCGGAGTTTTGCGGTAGAAAAGATCATGGCAGATTATGAAATGCGAAAGTGGTCTACATCGGTTCCTCCAATGTCGTGAGAGGACATTATCTGACGTCTATTACGCTCGCAGTCGGTGTTTATCTCCAATGGGGTGTTTGGACATCATCTCATATCTCAGGCTCAAGTGAGCATGACGCATTCCTTGCTTTCTCTTCATTTACTACTTCACCACCTTGCATCATAACGGGTTGTCTACATTTCCTGCTGCCTGCTACGGCTCTCGAGCGAATCTTGTCCAACTGATTAGCAAAACAGCGTCACAGCAAGTGGGTATGTGGAGTAAAGATAGGAGAAGCTGGAAAAGTATGACCAAATTTCCAGTATTGTTTCACTTCCGCCTGAAATGCGACTGATGAGGGAATGAGGTTAAGACTCTCTTATGCTAGATTAGAGAGTGGTTTCTCTTTGCCAAGATACGTCTTGAGTACTACTCGTGCTTCTGATCTCCACCGTTGTATTCCCTCGCTGAATGATTAGTGGCACGAACACTTTCTTCAATTGATGTCAAGATATTTCTGTTCTTCTGTACTGTCCCGGTATGCAGAAATTGTTCAAATCAACATCCAAGAATAGTAACGTTGGTCAAGGAGGCTTCGCTTGTCGATCGGTACACAGCACTCGGCTGTGGCTGAGAACCTTGATGCTTGTTCCAGCCTCCACTCATCACAGAACTGCTTCGAGCAGTGTTTGCCCACATGCATCGTTTCCAAACTGCACTCGAAAATTACAGCCTCAAAGATCGCCTGCTCTCGATTGCTTTGCTAACAAGATTTGGTAGCAGTCGGTAACCCGAAAAACCCGTGACCAGCACATCAGGGAAGCAGTGCGGCAACCGTCCCAAAGAGGAAGTTTACGACTTTAAACATGAGGGCCAGATTGTTTGAGGTCAGAACTTAGACAAATTCGCTTGACCCGTCCGCGGTTGATAGGCCAATAGTCCATCAAAGCCCCGTATTAGGCTGGCACAGCCGCATTGGGTGCCGGCAAGGCAACCATTTAACCTCGCTTTTTATTCGTTGCTCTTTGTTTACTGATTGACTTTCAATGTACTTGCCACGCGTTTTAATTATCTTAGCGTAGGATTCCATAGCTTATGTGTGCTATGCTGCAAGTGCAGTGCTTGCTGGGCTGGGGTGAGTGCTTTTCATATATACTTCGTTGTGGTGCCCGTCTTCATCTACGAGTACATCGTCAAGAGGTGCCCAGCAAACCCACATTTATCCAATCCTCGAAAGAAAAGAAAACCACCTCGGATAGTTCTCCAAGATGGCAGGCAATACTCATTATCACCGCCTACCAGAGGACAATCGTCCATCACTCGAATCAACCGGAGAAGATGAACGACTTCTCAATCCAAACGATGACAACCATGATGACAACCCAACATCTCCGAAGCAGAAAAAATTCAAATACTGCTTCCACCCAACCTTGATCTTCCGATTTGTCGCTTTCGTCCTCTATCTCAGCGCCGCCATTACGTTCATAGTGTCCGGTCGTTCGCATACTATTCCCGCTAGTGTCTTCGCGTTCATCGCCGTTGGAAGACAGGTCATGGTCCTCCTACATCACATGTTGACACGATTCATTCGAATAAGGATAAGGATCGAACTTAGAGAATCAGGGTCGTCGATCACTACGAAGCCGAAGAGGAAAGTGCCCATGTGGCTTCTGCCAGGATTTTTTCAAGCTGCTATTGATGTGGTGTTGGCACTTGTAGTGCTCTTTACTTCCATTCCGATTCCGCATCATGAGACGTGGTATTATGGTGCTACGCTGGGTGCGAAGATCGTCGCTTTCATTGCTGTGTAAGTCCCCATCGTCGTTTCTGCAACGTACCTCTCATCTTGTGGGTTTAGCTAACGGTGCATGCAGCGCACTTCATATCCTTTCGGCTGCTGATCTTGGCCAGCCAAGTAGACTCACTGTCTCTGGGAAGTTGACGTTTGACAAGAATGGCGACGATGAAAACGAGGACGGCAATCCTCCACGATTGCCTATCTATCGCGATGTGGAAGCTACTGGTGCCGGAGAGGTTGGAGTCCAGAGCAGGAAGACTGGTGCTGACTCTCCACCGGGTATCATCTAAGTGGTGTCTTGAGGCAGACTCGGATCGATATGAAGGGATTGGGGAAGAGTAAAGCCTGTCATTTGGGAGCTTCTTCTTCGTTCGGCCTGCAGTCACCGAGGATGGAGGGCTGCAATCCTTATCTCGGCATCGCTTCTCATGCGACTAGGCTGGGGCCGGTGTCGGTTGCAACGATTATCAAAGCTCTTGGAGGTGTTGAAATTGTATGGAAGCATTGGTATGCTGGATTGGCGTTTGGAGTGACCATTATGTTGGAATAAGCGTAGTGTTTGAATTTCAAATTTATAAGCCTTAGGATTGCGCTCTTTCTTACGATATTCTTCGCTTATAAGTTACTCAGTGGATCGCATTGAGTTCTAGCTTTTGACACAGAATGCAGGTAGATTTGTTGGATATCTAGGAATTTGTAAACAGGCAAACATGGTCTGCTTACTAACCCCATTTAAACCAACAGGTACCACTCAAATAGCTTCTTGTCCATGAACTTCTGAAGTCCAGGAGCCACATCTGTCGAGAGCTCACATCGACATTCTCTGAGCATACTCTGTAATCTGGGGGGCTTGATGTCCAGAATATCTCAAAACACACCCGGCACAAAACGCTTCGTCTTCTGATGCCAGACCTCCCACTCTTTCCCAAAGGCCCCCTTCAGCATCCTCTCCTCATCCGCAACTCTGATCCTCGCAGCATAGACCGCTGCAGCAGCCAATCCCCACCCGACAACACTCCACCAAGCACTCTTCGCAATCCTCTCACTCATCCAGCATCCTGCAAGACCATCTGGCCTCTCGAACAGAAGTACATTAGCCGCAACAACAACTGCATTGGCAGTATATGATGGATGCTGAACATAAGCATATAGGCCACTGGTGACGAGATTTCTGGGCTTGGCGAGCTTGAACGTAAAGTTCTTGCCCAATTGCGCAAATGCAAGGAGGCGGATGGACGCGAAGATGATTATTAGAGCCAAGCAGATTGCGGAGTGTCGTGTCCAGGTAAAGAGTGAGAGATTCATACTGGCCGGGTTAGGACATAGGATGTAGCTTGGTGAGACCGGATTGAGGACTAGTAGAGCGTGATGCACGCCCACCAGGACGACACTGAGGCGACGGACAAGCAGAAAACTTGGGCTTGTGAATGGTGTGATACGATCTGGGACAACAGACTCTGGCGTTGGGTTTGGAGGCGTGAAGCATTGCAGGCTCAGATAACTGGCCAAGAGGGTCGCGAGCGCAAGGAGGATGGAGGGGAGGCTGGGTATTTCCATCACGGCGGAAATCTAGCAGAATGCGCGGCTGGGCCCTTTCCTTTATCAGCAAATGAATCAAACAAGATGTGGGTTCAGACGCATTCATTCTTACTATTCCTTGAGTATATTGGGGCGACGTTGATGAGGTATGTGTCGTAAAGTGTTAAATTGATTTATCCATGTATGACCTCGCAACGGTGGAGCGTGGCTTGGTCGCTTTCTAGAAGGCCCATAATTCACTCACGTGAAGTGAGTGTGGCGAAGCATCCGGTTCACATCCAAAGCAGACGTATGATGCGCCAATCGTATGCTATGTAAAATCAGAACTCCTCGGACTGCTACTAGAGAGCCGTTTCCGCCTTCTAATTCATGTTCCGCGAAAGCTTAGAAGGATCCAGAGAACTCTACATGTTTACTTTACTTTTCTTGGTAAGCGAGAACTCCGGGCTCCCCTCATCGCATCCTTCTGCCGCTTCAAGATTGATTGTCCATCTTAAAACTTCTCAACCTTTATTAGATACCCATTTGATAATATTTGTTTTATCAACTGGAGATGCACGGTGAACCAAGCCGTGAGCTACGTAAAGCTACCGATAGGCGCCACAAGTCTTCATAATCTTCCAGAACAACTCAGAGATTGAGTGAGTCGTCTAGACGCCATTAAGAAGGGAAGTCTTGTAGCAGTATGATAAGGAGTTGGATCCAATAGTGTCCATGCTAACAGAAGAGAAGATGAAGAAAAAGGATGTAACTTGGGATCTGGGGATGTTAGGAGAGGAGGTAGCCACAAACACTGCTCAATCCTGCAAGGATTGTCTTCTCCAATTCTCGACAGACCTGGAACCTCACGGCTCGAGAGTCAAGCTTCGTGATGGAGTAGATAACAATAGTTGTTCTTATTTTCCATACCAGTTGGATCAGTTCAATAAGAGCCATGTATTATGCTCGACTCAAACTTACTGTCATATCCAACACACATCGATCCCTTTTGAGCACTAGTGCAAGTTCAATCTTCAACTTCTGTTGAATTCCACGCTCCTCATACCTCAACAGCGTTCCATTGTACCGTGGGATAACATTGCAGAAGCACCATGGCTTACTCACGGCAAGACAAGTATCTATGTCCTTAGTCCTGTCGAATGTGATGACAACAGGAGTACTATGGGCCCCGAAGTCAAACGAGAACTTCCCAGTTGGTTGCGCTTGGGACATGTCCTGCTCCACATGGTCTCCAAACGAGAATGTAAACGACCTTTCGTCCCACCTCTCTCGTGGCCAAATCCGGAAATCCCTTAGTTCTTCCCCGTCTGACGGACGGTTCCTGACTCCGGTAAGCACGATCTCTCTGGCTTCTGCGAAATTGCTTCTCGATAATACCGGATTGTTCCGAACGCAAACTCTAGAAATGTCAAGAGTATATTCCCCATCCTTTCCCTGCAAATCTGCGTCAGAGAAACCAGCGGCCCTGAAATCTTCAACCCTGCCCGTCTGTACTCTAACAAAGTGGTTGTCTGTTATCTTTTGGACGAATACTCCCAGCCAATCACCCCAGTCATGACCTCCTACCCCTGGAAGTAACGCGAGATATTCATCAGGTCGGTTCGCGAGTGGGCGCAGCTCAGCATCTATCGTAATTTCTTTACTGCCGACTTCAAGCGTCTGGTTGATGCTAATTCGGTCCCATAAAAGACCTCCACAATGGGCGAATTCGGATGCCGACCGAGCGAGGAGGCCTCTATACATGTATGCTTCTGCTGCTTGCGAGTCCTTCCACGCAAAGATGGATAGATCATCCGACTGCCGAATAATTGCTTCCTGTAGGCGTAAGAATGCGTGCTCTCCCTCTCCGTATAACAAAGGCATATGAACCTCAAAGATTCCGAGGAGACAGTACGCTTCATCCTCCAGTCTGGTCGTTCGGCGAGAAGAAGCCCAGCTCATTCTCTGCGCAAGCGAGCATCTGGAGAAATCCCCTGTAAGCAAAACAGGAACGGGTATTCCTGTCTGCTTCTCAATCCTGCGTCTCAGGTACCAATTATTCTTCTCTGCGACTTCAGTCCAGCTAGCTGTGTAGAAAATCAATTTGCGCGGCGCGATCAGCTCTTGCAACGTCCAACCTCGAGTAAACCACGCTGAATTGGCCAGCTGTTTGTTCATAGCCCTTGCCATGCTATTCACATCGGCCACCACAATCGCGTTGGGAGGATCGGCAAGATCTGAAAGGTAGGCGTAGCAGACTGTCGAGTCTCGATACCACCGGAACATCGAGTTTATAGCTTCGGATAATTCAGCACTGCTTGATTTGTCGATGCAGCAGGTGTCTATCCAGAAGTAGTCGAGGTTGTCCATCGTGGCTTGCTCGGCACAGTAACGGATCTTCTTGAACCCTGACATTCTTTCGATGATAGCCTGGCCACAATTTACCAACATTTCTCCATCCACTATCGGCCGCTGGGTTCCAGCCATTCTCACACTCTTGAGGTACTTCCGCATGTCTTTGAATGTGATCTCTTCATCGCCCCACGTGTGCGAAAGAATGGCATATGGTGGTGTCGATTCCTGATTGAAGAATTCCTTGAACTCGAGCGTTTGAGAATGAAGAAGCCGCATTTTTGAGGCGTTACTTGAGCAAAGTATTTAGATTGCAGGAAATTTGGCCTTTCGCTTTCGTGAAATGGTATGAGACCACCACGCCCTGGAGACTGGGTTCTGCGTCCATATGGAATGTGTAGCCAGACCAAAACATTGTGACGCGGAGCGGATAATCTGGAGACTCCTCTGACAACGGATAAGAATATCCCATTCGAGCCAGCCGGGTAGGGACCAGGGTGACACAAAGATTCTGTTACTTTTTCCAAGTTGCCAAATTCAATGTAGAAAATCGGTCGTAAGATATTCACGATGGACTCGGACACCTCTACCTTGCCCGGAACAGAAACAGTGTGTGTTTAACATTCCTGCGAAGGTCTGTTGCTTCCCGAAGGGGTTTCATCATTATTGAACAACGATTGAAGAAGTATAGTTCGTAGACGTGACCTTGAAGAGGAACTGTCGATCCGCTTATCGCGACCGAGGTCAGCCTTGCAATCAACATCCCTGCAGCAAGTGCGTAATGACGGGACGCTCCCGCAACATCTTGTACCTTGGAAGCCAACATCACATTTACATAACCCTATGTTTATAACTTTGCAGAACAAAGGAACTGAACCTCAATTGCAAATAGAACGATCATTACAGTACGCCACGGTATAGGGAGTCACCACCATTGAAGTCTTCAATCACAAATCAACACGGTCATTCCCCATCAGTCCAACAACAAGGAACTTCGATTATCGAATTCCCCGCAACTTCCAGACTGCTCTTCATAGAGACTCAAAATTATAGCCACAATGTCAGGACTCGTCTCATATCTGGTCGATGCCCTGACATCAGTTGTTTTCGGACCTTCGGAAACGACAGAAACGAGCATGGAAGACGATCCGGCAACCTCATTCTACGATTCTGATCGCTATGTTCCAAGCATCGAAGATGTTATCGCCACGAAAGATACCCTTTTCGAAAAGTTCAAGCTTCCGATAGAGCTCATAGACACAATCATCGACTATGCAGAATATTTCCCACGTACGGCAATGTGCCGCACGGGAGGAGAGCTCCATGTTCGAGCTGGTGGTGCCGGGATGGGAGGACATTCTGAGGATCGGTTCCTGGTAAGAGCTATATCTCGTTTTGGGCACCCAGTGCTAATATTTAGATAGCTGAGATCTTTCCCTTTGGGTTATATCCCGAAGAAGGACTTGTCTACCGTGTGCTCTATGACAGCTAGGAACCATGCCTACCCAACGATACCTGCCACACCATGGCAAGATTCTTCTGGACTGCCGCGAGATACTACGGAAGAGATAATGGAGCGGTGGGCATTGGAAAGTCAAATACGGGGAGAGCATCCATGCCGGAAGATTGTATTCACACTTGTTGGTCATGATCAGGGTTGGGGTGGCGAGGTCAACCAGAAGGGAACATACAAAGGATCATTTACCTGGTTTGATGTTGGAAAGGAGAGGATACATCTTTCGCAAGATAGTACGTAGCTCTCTCCGATTCAAATCGTAATCATTAGAACCCATGCTAACCAGTCACAGAGTCAACAATGAACCCCGACAAGCCAGAGACCTTCCCCACCATACTGCCTGAACATGGCTCCCCATCGTGGACCAAGGGCAACAAACCGCTGGCCTGCACAGTCGAGACCATCCAGCCACGACCCCACCCCTCCATCCCAGATCGTTTCGAATTCCCGCTCCTCCCAACACTAGACTGTCTACAGAAAAACCGGACGGCAACGAAGCGGGCCGAAGAATACAAAATTGTCTGGACTTGTAATGACGATGTTGATCCAGACTCGTTAGATGGCAAGGCTTTAGAAGATCAAGGCCGGGGAAGGAATACTGCAAATGGACAATTTGTCAGGGACTTGAAGGTTGGCGACATTGTCACTGTTTGGGGAAAGGCAAGATTCCCTGGATGGGTCAATATGATTGAGACTGTGCAGATTGATGTTTACTGGGCAGTTTGAGGGGTGGAGATATCTATTCTAGTCATGAATGAATGTATGGTCTTGGTCTAACAGCGTACTTGAGCAGTGCCAAATGAAGGGGGTTGGCACCAGACCTTTTCCCATCTATTCATACATCCGCTTCTTTTGTGTCGTGCTTCTAGCTGTACCTGGCGACAGAGACGATGAACCATCGGCGACGCGTTCGTTCAAAGACGGCTGTCGACCTCTCTACTTCAGCCGCACCAGACTCGAGAGGAGTACTCGATCGAGATACTGATGACACTCCAGAGCTTAAAGCTTCTGTGGCAATCTTTGCCTGTCCAGATACTGGCGACGCTGAGTCCGAGTCTGTCTCGAGAGCAGAGCGAATTTCAGAGACTGTGACTGATGAGGAGAGCTTGACACTGTTGTCTGCTAACGACGCATCAAGAGTGTCATCTGTCATCTCTTCTAGCTGGACTGATGTATTAGAACCCGGACCCGAGGCCGCGCATACAGTACTCGTTTCTATCTTCATAACCTTCGTCGTAATTGTAATTGTTAATGTTCTCGGATCTGGCCCTGTGTTTCCAGTTCCGTCAAGCTCGTGTGGATACACATCGCTGAGATAATCGTACATAATGATAATATCACCATCCCCAGTCGTGGGTAGCGAAGATAGCTCAATGCCGAGTCGACGATATGGAAGGCGAAGACGAAGATTCGGAAGGGGAGCGAGAAGAGTGATGTTATGGTGTTCAGTGCAGATTGAATTGTCCCAGCGACCCCCCAGCCTTTTACCATGGAGGTTGAGCTTACATCCGGGAAGTCTGGGGCGGTATTAGATTCTTTTTGTGTGTTGTAGAAGGGCAGAGGGGTAGAAGGATAGATGTGACAGTTACGGTGTGCGAGAATTTTCCTCTCTTCAGCTGGAAGTAATGGCTCAGGGATCGAATGCGTGCTATCGTGAAGCGCCTCGCGGCCTTTTCGATTGGTAACTGTTGCCTTGTCTTTTCCAGTTGAGTAATCAGGCATGTTTGCGAGGTGACGGCTTGATGTCTGGGAACTGGTGACTTTTTAGATGAGTACTATACCTCTGTTTCTGCCGAGAGGATGGTGGGGACGGGAGCGCTGTTTTGCGCAAAGAGACTTTGTGATATTTTGACACTGAAAGTTTCTAGACGTCAATAAAGAAGTGAAGGGGACTTGAAAATGGCAGTTTGTCTACCAATTTGACAACGGCAACAAAGAAACGCTACAGTCTCGCTTAGAACCATCACTTCATGAGCTATTTCTGAATCGGCTTGAAGCAGAGTAAGGCCAGAGGATTGGCTGCGAACTCGTACGATCATGAGACAGACATTATATATTATTGATCGTTTGATACTTACAAGGTCTTCAGTCATATCATATTACCACCCATATCCTTACCGAGACATGATTCGCCATCGGCAGTCGATGGGTCTCTTTCCCATTCGCATTTCCCCTCCCAAGACCGTAGCATGATCCACGGTTCTAAATCTATCCCGCCATCCCTTCCAGCCCAGACCGTCTATAGCCATTCCAGCCCATGTAACGGGTATAGATTTAATCCCCAAAAACTCCTTGCACGTCTAGATCATACTAGGAAACCTCTCCTTGGTCGCCAGCGGGCTTGGCGTCGGCGATGCAACCTCAACTATCGTCTCTCCCACCCTTAAAGGTGCCGGCCTCTTGACACCCAAGTCCCTTGATGCCAGCCCGTTTCGACCCTGTACCCCAGAGTTGACACCCAAGAAACGTGATCCTCCAGCATTATTGCCCTGCACTAGACTCGCCGCACTAGCTCTTTGCCCAAGAATCGACTGCCGATAATACGCATCGTAGAAATCACTGACGCTTACTTGTGATGTGTCGCTTTCACTCCTTCCCCTCCCAGTCTTCGACCCTGGTCGAGGTAACTCCAGCAATGGTGGCTGTGATAGTAATTGAGGAATCGGAGGCGTTTCGGTCTCAAGATCAAAGTAGCTGCTGCTGCGCGAAGATACTGACGAGATAGAGGAGTTCGGCGAATGGCGAATTGCATTTGCATTTGAGAACGGTGACTCTCTTGGATGGTCAAAGTCAACCTTGCGGCCTTGAACAGATCCTTCTCGAGTGCGATTTGTCGATGTGGGATCGTAGTGCATCTGGTCGCGGTCACGGCTACGTCTATTCTTGAGAGAATCAGAGGATGGCATGCGGCTGTGGCGGCGCAGAGAATCGCGGGTGCGAGTGATGCTGTGAGAGGATGTGGAGCGTTTCTGTGAAGCCGATGTTGAGGTTGATCGGCTTCGGGTGCTAGATTTAGGAAGGGCGGAGTTGGAGCGAGAGCGAGCTCGGGGGTGGTGAGGGGGAGCAGCGTCTTTGCTAAGTTCTAGAATCGAGGTTCTTGTGCTGTACATACTGGAAGCTGCGATACTGTGCCCATGACCTCGTGATTTATGAACCGTAGCTGAAGAGTCTCTTGCATGTGTTGATTGGAAGATCGAGACTCGCTGGACACTGACGACCGAATCACGTATTATTGGTTCTGATGGCTTCCAGCCATCGTTGCAGTAGATTGGTCCTGGGAAGGTTGGCGCTGATGGGTCCCGTTGCTCTTTGGGAGCAGTGTTCTGGACAGGTGACGTCGGACTCCAATTCCTTGTATCCTGAGGGAAACTGATGTGCCCAGAGGATACCATTTGAGGGGCAAGATCTTTAAGTGGTACTGGACGTAGAGAAACATCGTCATCTCTGGGTCTGCGGTGCCGAGAAGACGGTCGATCATGCTCATCTTTCGTGGGGAAAATAGATCGTGAACCACCTCGAGCTGCTCGAGATGGCATGGAGTGAGCCACAGGAGGGAAGACCGAAAACAATGGAGTCTTGGGGCCTCGTGACGGCTGTCGAACGGGTGGTGGGGCTTTGATAGGTGAGGTATTTGTGCTCACAAACGAAGCAGCCTCTGATTTGACATTTCGCACAGAGTTGCTTGGGGAAGGTACAAAGAGGCCGATCTTCTCGATCTCACCTGGAAATTGTAACTTCGGAAGGTAGGATGTTGGCCGTTCCTTAGGTGTTGATGGTCGGCTGAAGTGGACATCCAATGGAGATACCCAGCTTGGCGCTTCCCCTTCTTCAGAGTTTCCCATAGTAGGCGAGACACTCTTGAAGGACTTTTGAGATCGCGGGGATGGTAAAGGAGGGAGATACGACCCACCAATACCACCAACTCCGGATGGCATGTGGTTCGTCCTGCTGTTGAGCTCCGCATTTGAAGGCTGAAGACTCAGCGGCGATGGCTTGCGCTTGGTATGGTTGAGACTGGAAGGTGCAAGACTTTGTGGAAGTGAGAGTGTGCTGCTTGAAGCCGAATGGCCTCCCTGATATCCTGCTTTGCCCCAATCCACAACTTTTGTCTCGGGCGCCAGAATATAGGATGGTGTGGGAGAAGTTGGTCTCGATTGCGAGACGCCGCCGAAGTAACCATGCTCGATGGCCCTGACTCCGAATAAATCCCCTTCTCCCACACCCCTCCCGACCAACTTCTCCTTATCGGACCTTAGAGATGCCTCTAGCTCCGCTTTCTTTGTGTTCTTCTTCAGTCTTCACACATTAGTTTTGTCCCCAGTTTAGATCTATGATACATACTTTCTCTTATTCCAAGCTAGTTTTGCGAAGCCTGCGATGAAAGTCACTCCGATAAGGCACCCGAGTATGATACTGGGGGATGATTCATTAGCCGCACGTTTTCTGTTGACTGGACATGTTGGAACCTACCCGAATTTGCTGCCCGTACTCATACTCCCGAAGGCCCCCATGATGCATACAATCAAGCAATCACAGCCTGATATCGAAGTAATGTGCTTCGATTTGACTGAGACTCTGTCAATAACCAGACAAGATGAATAAGACGACCGTTCAGTGCAGAAGTTCGATGCACTGCACAGTCGAAGACCAGATGAAATAGAAAGGTCGGTCAAAACAATGATGTCTGTCTGCATCCAGCGACTTCTATACCAAGACTGAATCGGCCGCACAGACAGTGTTTGTGCTCCCCGCAAAGATCAAAATTTCCTCTGTTTCGAATTGTCTGTTTGGGCATACGATCGATTAGTGTTTCGAGAAAAGCAGAGCGTATCGTTCAGACGGGGAGGTCGGTGCAGACTGGATGTATCTGGTGAGAGAGGCTCCAACGCTCAAGGTTTAAAACGGCTGAAGTCGTGTCCTCCACCCAGATCGGACCACACTGGTGGGAGGTGATGATAATAAAGATAGCGGGGTAGAAATTCGTCAGAGCATGGGCGTCTAATAATATAAATGAGAGGACATATCTCAAGAGAAAATGGAGATAATTGGACGAATGCAACAGAATAACGATCAACGACAATGAGGGGGGACGAATGAAAGAGGAAAGGAAAGTGGGAGATCTGAAAATCATCGTGTCGTCCAGCTTGAGGCTTAGGACTAGCCGTAGTTGGAGTAAAAGGAAGACCTGGCGCCGTCGATATTCCAAGTGGCCGGGCGCTGCTGAACCACAGTCCAACACTCCCTCTGCTCATACCCTTGGCATCCTATTTCTTCCCACATGGCGGCCATAGTGGAAGGAAGGAGCTGGTTCATCTGGCCTGCATCTAGCCTGCCTCAATCCCTTGGGCGTTAGACTGTTCTGCAGCACACGCCGTGTCCTGCAGGCACAAGAGGATACAACAGCGCTAAAGTCTTTCAGGGAAGGTATAGCACTTCGATATCCGACGCCGCCAAACAAAGGAGTCGTTGGCGTGGGCAAGAGATATTTCGGGCTTGCAGAAACGGGATGTAACCATACCACGCCATCTCCGTAGAGTTTGTGTCCTGACGTGTGGCGCGCCGCTGGTAAGGCCAACCATGCTCCGGTTTCAACCTCCCTTCGCGAGAGGGATGGAAATCCATAACAGGATCAGACCTGTTAATTTTTGAGGAAAAGCTGTCCTTTCCTGACCAACAGCCGAAGCGGATAAAGGGAGAGTGAGGCTGTCGTTGGTTTCAAGCGAGCAATTTTGATACGAACGCCTCGTTCAAAGCGCCGGCCGCTAGATCAGATCCCGTCAGGAACAGGTTTAGCGTCGATCATTCCAGGAATCGCTTGTATTCTTAAATAAACCCCCTGAATACGATCGTCACAACTTTTGCTTGACCCTTCGGAAGATTCTTGATTTCGTTCTCAAGCAAGTTTCTTGTGTCTTCGAATCGTGATAAGCGATCATTTCATGACGGGCTCTCTTGATGTTGACGTTGATGTTTGGACCAGTGCGAGCTTGAATTTTGACGGCCATCCCGCTTTTCTGAATCAAGTGTCTGTAGCTGAAGGTGTGCAATTTCCCGATGCTGTGGGACAAGATGTTCTCCGTCCCGTCTTTATGCAGAGCTTATGCAACTCAATTATTATCCTCAGACTAGTTTCCTCATCGTCATACCCTTCATAGGCGTCAAGTGATGTGCGCGTTGCTACAAGGCTTGCTGTCAAAGTTTGACAACGCTGACTGGGAAAGAATGACAAGGTCAAAAAGAGGCGTAAATCGTGCAACTCGTTTCCCTGGTGCAGCAAGATTGACTTGCTGCTAGAAAACAGTTCTCAAAATCAGACAAGAACACTACTGGAAATACCTTCCAATGCATCTCATTGATTCCTTGACCTCCTGATGCTGCATCTTCTGATCGCCTATCGGAACCATCACCGCCGCCATCGATCACGATTCGCCCTTTTGTATGCTTGTTCGTCTGTGTTCTGCCATTCATACTGGATATTCATGCCGCCAAAGCACTCCTCAAGTTCGGTGCCTGTAAAGCTCCCATCTCCAGCATCCGCTTCTCGAACTCCTCAGGTTTCTTTCACTTTCTTTCCACCGTCTGAGAATGTGGTGCTGTACAGTCGGTTATTTTTACGGAGCTGTAGCACATCTTCTCCAGTTTTCTTGCCTCTCCATCTATAGAGTCGCTTCGGTTCATCCTTGGATAGTTCGTCACCTGCATCGAGCAAGAACTTGTCTACGTTGTCTTGATATCAATCTTCCCCTCTTCTGTCAATACTGCGTTGCGTTCAAAAGCGGAACACGCCTTCGTACTCGCCAAAGTCGAAGCGCGCGTACGTCTCTCTCCCAGCATAACGCTTTGTGGTCTAGTTTTCTAGCATGTACGGTGAGGACTGGCCGAAGCATTCTGCCATGTCTAGGCACTTGACTTTCCACTTTCCAGTGATGTCCCAAACTATCATATCAGCTCGAGTATCTTGATATGTACTTCGTAATTCGGGATTCTCGCACCAGTCATTGGCCTAAAAAGGCTCAACTCGCTTGTTCTGTGTTTACGCGAACAGCTCTGTGAGTAGCGAGTCACTCGAGCAGGACTTTGTGATTAGCATCGTTCTATTCTACATAGTCATCGATAAGGTCCATTTGACCCACTACTGTGGCATGCGGAATTGCAGACCCCATACAGGCGTACTACAGTTCCTCCTAGGAGATCAGCGAGCATATCTCCAAGTCGCCCACCCGAACCTCCAGAACACGCTACCACCAGGGAAACCGTTTCCAGCCTGGCCCCTCAGTCCCAGACTCTCCATCATACGAATAACCCCCAGATTATCTCTTCTTGTCTCCACGAAAAGATCCCTTCCTCGCCACCGCTCGAGGAAATACTCGAAAGTATATCGAAGCGCTTCTTTCATGTATCCCCGTCCGCGGAAATTCGGGTGTGTTCTAAAGGAGACTTGGTTACCATTTGGGATAATTTTGATGAAGCCAACGACTGTGCCTTCAGCGACAGTAGGCCCGCCATATTCGTATCGACCTCGAAGGATGATAAAAAGTTGTAAAGCGCCGTTCCTTTCCCATTCCGCCCATTCTTGGTACCATCCTTGTGGGCTGCCACGAAAATTGTTGATCCTGCCGTATGCTTGGCTCTCCTCCGCTCTAATGCTTCTGACTAGGAGACAGTTGGTGTTGAAAGCGACAGCCATCTTCTTTGGAGGACTAGAGACGTAGGGTCAGTCTTTTCTCCGTTTTATTTCAGTGTTTGAGTTGTCGCTTTGCTATTTGAGCTTCCTGAAAGTAGCCAAATTTTTGCGTGGGATCGCGGAGTGGAATTGCGTACGGCATGGCGATGTTGTTTGATAGAACTGCTTGCTGACTTGGAGTCATTTGCAGTCTTCGTGCAATGATAAGTGCCCATTCCCATCTCCTTGATGGAGTTGACTTTGAGGATTATTGATCCAGTGGAGCTTGATTTTTGTGAATCACTTTTCTGTCCGGTGTGAAGTACGCATCTTTCCCAAATGTTCAGTACAGTAGCTCAAAAATAGTAACAATGTTCGATGCATTGTATGAAGGGGGATCAATACGACATGTATTCCCTCGACTGTCTTGTTTTTCAAACGCTCGACGTCTTTCACTGACGGTAGGACATGTGTTCCCAACCACGCGGGCTTTGAAATTGCAAAGACTGTTACGTGGACGAATTGCCATGTCTCAGAGTATATTGAGCATTTGTGTAAAGCTTTGTTTTCTTCTTTGGGTTCGTGTGTTCGAAATGTTCGGCAAGATGACTGCTTGACAGCAGAGCAAGAAATGAGGCCAGCGAATAACAGGACTTCAGAAATTGCCCAATCAACGCAGATTGGGCACTACAAGCCAGAATACTCTACAAGTATAGAGATCCAGAAACTATCGGACTTTGCTTGTATGTTCTTTTACCATATTCTCTTTGCCAGCTGTCAATTGCTCAAGATCAAGATGCGCACAGCGCTGTCAAGCCTGTAATTTTAGCGAGCGGAGCCTGTAAATTACCTCACTGCCTGGGACTGTTTCACAGTCAGACTCTGGCTATGTAAAACCCGTTTTCTTCAGAAGCATGGTGTCTGCGAACTTACGACACACCATAACGGAAACTCCTCTGTTCTTTTTTCAACCATTGAGGACCATAATCTGAACTTCTATCGCACCTTCCTTCTTTGTTTTCTTTCGCTAGGAGAATACCTCAGCACTTTCCTCTGCGACAAATCCAACCTAGGTATATTCTCGCCGACCGTGATTCCATCCTAATAACATCAATACTAACGTATTCGTTCTTCCACTCGCTATTGCGCCACTCTTTATCGTCATAATTCTATCCAACAATACGGACGCTCAGTCTTACGTCGATTATAATACATTCCGTAACAAAGAAAATTGAGGTTATAGCAACATGGAGCCAGCAGCGCAGATTCCCCACAGCCAAATCACATTGATGGATCCTAGCTCGATAATTGATATCACTCCTGCCGACATTCAGCGATGGATGGACCTGTTCCGCTACAAAGAACGAGATGCTCGCATCGCAATCCTCGCACATAGAAACGACCGTTCAGCACATGTTTCCGACGAGAAATGGAGATGGGTCCAGTGGGGCCATGAGAGAGCCGGCTTCAACAAGGAAACATACGAACATCTTCTCATGCTGAAAAGGTTAAGCGAGAAGGAGAAGACGTGCAAAGCGAAGGGACTGAGATTATATGAATGGGTCGGAGACTACTCGAGGATCTGCTTGGAAGGTTTCATGACTCTTGATACCCTCCGACGCATGGTCAACGAAGACGAATTTGGTACGGTCGACTCTACAGAGAAATGGTGCTATATCAAACACAATTCATGTCATGAACAAAGGATATTGTCTTGGGTGAGAAAGCGGGAGGGTGCTGTTTCCAGAGCAAAAAGCATTTACAACGCGGTCTGGAAGTTAGCAGTTAAGAAGCTCAAAGAGGAGATGACGCTTGAAAGGGCAGGCTTTTATTCGATGCCTCAAAGCTCACAGGGTGTGGAGAACAACGCAGAAACTCAAATTGACTTCGTACGGTTTGACGACAACTATAGCCCAAGTTGGATGGAGCAAGAACGTAACCATCGCGCGCAGGTATGGGACCTATCTACTTCCTCTGGACTGTTTGGCACCCAAGTCCAGCTCAACAGATCACGACCAGCACACCCATTTCCAAGTTTTCCAATGCAGAGTCGCCCACTAGGTTCTATCCTACCAGCACTTCCCACTTGGAGCCAAGTGGGCATGCGATCGTTCCTGCAACGCTACCGAGGTGATCCATTCATACGACTTCCTGAGTTTGGCAACGCGCCAAGAGTCTTTCCACTTCCTGGAGAGGTTGTCACAGCGGGACAAGAAGCGTCTCCTGTGAGTCGTCCCGTTGCATTGTCGGATACAACAGTCATACCTCCACCCGATGCTCTACTATCTCAGGAAGACCAAAGATCCTCTACCAGACAGTCTAGGCGTGCCCTAGAACAACTCTTCAGGTCACACATGAATAGGGGACGGGTAGCTGCCCAACGCGAACAGATGCAGAGACCGAGAAGTCGAACACGTTGTATGGAGCAGTTTTTTGGAGATGCTTTCCCTCAAAAGGTCTCTGACATGTTGATTAGAGAAGTTGTTGTGGCGAAGTCTCTGGAAATGGATGGAGCCTCTGCCGACATAAAGCTAGTTTCGACAGCTAGCACGCCATCAGGGTTGTCTGAGGTGTGGAGCAAGTACTACTTACCGCGGAGTGCTACCCAAGCCAAAAGACAAAGAGCTCCCTTTCCAAAAAAAAACCTCAAGTGCTAACGAAAGGCAAAGTCCTGCAAATCGTTCCAGGTTTTGCGTCAAAATCAGTCGCGCGATGAAGGGAAGGCACGATGATTAAGGCATTGTCGGATGGGAAGTCTTCGGACCAGTTCTGAGATGATTCAGATAATGCGCTTTTGTTAGAACTTCTCGGAATGCTTTTGTTGTAGGATAGACAGCGTTCTAAATAGCGTATAGTTCATTTGCAGCGGTTTTTGTGCCGAGTCAGCTGCCAAATTACAGCTTCAAAGCATAGGTACTTCGGCAGAACAGCAATCCATCTCAAAGACATATGGTGTGATGCGTTTTTCAATACAGCTGATCTACGGCCTGAAAAAAGTCTTGAGTTGTAGTCATTACACAAGCCATCGCGGTCGAGCCTGTTCCATCCACTTCGAAGGCGTCTAGGTCAGTTCGAGGTCGAGTCATGCGGATTGCCTGTGAGATTTTCGCCCTCACAGTCTCTGAGAACTGACCAAGATTTATCTTGTTCCAGAATCAGCCAGGCACGTTGAGTCTTAGCGTGATGTTTGATGGTGTTTGAGCTGAGAGCCGTGATCCTGTGATTGATTTCTGATGTAGCGTACAAACTAAGAAAAACGCATATGGCAAACACAGAAAATGTATAAGGACGGACTTTACCCAGAGCTTCAGTACTTTTCTCACTCAAATCAGGTTTTCAATCATCAGTGAAGAAAACGATTTTTCAATCGTTCGAAAATTGCTTGCAATCCTACAGTCGCCTAGCGTTGTGCTATAGAGATTCTCTCGGGCGTGGTTGCCAATTCTCGAGTTCAAGATGGTTAAACAGAGCTACACTAGTCTAGCATTCTTCTACCGCCTCTCGTCTTTCACTTTCTCGTTGTTTAATTGATATTCAGTTACGGCTTCGAATCTCGCTTATTCCTCGCCACCCCGCCACCCCGCCGACCCCGCACTTTGTAAACAAATCGTTTGAACACGCCGCAAAGACTCGGAATGCGACGGCACCGGCAACCGCTTTTCTGGAGAACTTTGGATGTTTGAACTCCTGGATTCTACTGGCCGCTATCTGGTGCTTAATTGCCAGGCTTAGCCCCCAATGTCAATTTAGTGGAGCGGACTCGTACGCAACCTGTCTTTCAAGGCTAGTCTGACACTCTCAGCATATATTTAGATTCGCGGAGTATCGACATGTTTAACGTAAAAGTGTCTTAACCTCAGAATTGCATAGACTCGTCAACAACACGTTTGGCCTATGAGTCAGGTCGCATGTCGCATGTCTACCCTACAATGGTTAAGAATTATTGGTGGATCCCAAAGAACGCTAATGAGAGAGCAGCCTCCTTCGACTGGAAGATTCTGTCTATAATCGACCATTTATCTTAAAGTCGATCATGTGAATCTGCATCGAAGGGTGAATAGTGGTCGTACTTCGAGTGCAGCACTTGAACTTTATCAGAACAACATGCAGACAAATTCATGTCGCTCTGTCAGTCATTGTACGCGAAGTTCATTTACAAAGGTCTCGGAAGCTTAAGTTTCGGAAGCCTTTGGCTTTTACGTTCCTCGACACGCCTTCGCTCTTCAGTACAAGAATGTTTCGACAAACTCCCTCTGTACACCAAACACACATCGAAATCTCAGACTCTCCCTAAATCCCTCCACATCTTCAAAATTCAAACGAGACGCTTTTACACATGCGACGGAAAGACTTGCCAGCTGCACAACTTACTTTCCGTAGCAAAGGATAACTCGCAAACATGGCAGAAAAGCAAGGCCGGGTACTTTGTGGGGCGCCCGGCGGAGGAAAAGATGTTGAATGCTGCATTCTATACGAGAAAGCACTCTCTGAGGATGAAATAACATGGAGTTATATGGTAAGACTCCGTGAGCTCACACTGACCAAAGAGGGAGGCCGTGACGGCAGGAGCAGACTCAAGTCATGACTTGCTGGGCGGTTAAGTGATCGTGAAACGAAGGTGGATAAGGGGCGAGCGTACAGTCTAAGCGTCTCAATGGAAACAGCGCGGACCACAATTCAAGGCGGCTTAGATAACAGTGACTTGGTCGATAACTCTTCCTTCATCGCAGAAGTGGGCAGACTCACAGCACTAGTGGCCAGTCGGATCCTCAAAAGAGCAGTTCCACAGCAGAATCTTGACCTCCTTGAGCTTCAGAACACCAGGGATTGCGGGCTCAATATGAGCCACGAAGATAACAAGCTGATCAGTAAGGCTTAATGGAGACCAATATAGACTACAGCTAACTGTTCAATATCTAGCATCTGTCTAAAACTCGAGAAAACATAATTAGCAGTTGTGACAATCTGACCAACTTGATAATGCTTATCAGACCCGGAATAATACATGATAGCATTCTGTCTGGAGATTCAACCAAGCAAGCTTTCCAGCAGCTGAAGTAGATTTTGACTGGAACACCAGGCTCCATCAAATCTTTTTGTTGCCCCACATTCCGCCTCAGTGAATTTGGGGAGGTTTAAGTGCATGTCATGTGATGTTTACTCTCGGATATCGTCTCACCAGGCTCCGGGAGAGTAAGGTCTGTCATAGGTTTGGTTATTTGAGCCTGCAGTAGAAAAGAAATTGTGTCTAGCCTTTTTGAACTTTAATCTCTAGTGGAAGCAAGACAATGGAACTATTGTAGAGCTGTGACCCGAAATGCTCGATGTCTTGACGTCACTTAGTAGGTATAGCGTCCACGGACATAAATCCTAAACTCCATCACATGTTTAGATACAATTATTGTGAGCATCTCCGTACACCTCCCATTCTATCCAGGAAAACAAAACTTCAACTCTTTCTCGCTTTCTCGGTATCAATATACACCTCTAGAATGGTAACGCAGAAATATAACAAGCTTGCCGGAAAGCATGTTCTTGTCATTGGAGGGACATCGGGTAAGAGAACTGAAATCATATTTGTTCGACATGAGCTCAAAAACCATGCCCTCTTTGCTATTTTCCTTCAGCGAGACGGAAATTAAATGAAGATTAAAGTATGAAAGAACATAGCTAACATCAAAACCCAAGGAATCGGCTTCTCCGTCGCAGAAGCCTCCCTCGAATCCGGGGCCCGCGTAACCATTTCCTCATCCAGCGATAGCCGGGTAAAGTCCAGCATTTCCTCACTTCAAAAGTCCTACCCAGACGGCAAGATCACAGGCCACACATGCGATCTCTCAAAAGACAGCCTTGAAGACGACGTTTCCGCCTTATTCTCTAAAGTCGGCAAAGTCGACCACATAATTTACACGGCTGGGGATTCCCTGGCGCAAATGCCCCTCTCATCCATCACCCTCCCATCCATCATCGCTGCCGGCCAAATCCGATTCTTCGCTCCACTGATCGTCGCGAAGATCGGATCGAAACATTTGAATCCAGGCCCGGAATCGTCGATTGTGTTGACAACGGGGGCTGTGGCTGAGAGGCCGCATGAGGGCTGGTCAGTCATTGCGTCCTATGCGGCGGGCTTGTATGGGATGACGAGGAATCTGGCGCTGGATTTGAGGCCGGTTAGGGTTAATTGTGTTAGTCCTGGAGCGGTGGATACGGAGTTGTGGAAGGGGATGGGGGAGGATGAGAAGAAGATGATGTTTGAGAGGATAGGAGGGAACGTGTTGACGGGAAGGGTGGGAAGACGTGAGTGTCTTTTCCGGTTCTGTTTTTGTGTTGAGTGGTGATGTGGACATGAAGGTGATTATGCGTGTGAAGGCTGACATTGTTGTGTTCTAGCTGAGGATGTTGCTGAGACGTATCTGTGGTTGATGAAAGACAGTAATGTCACAGGTTTTGTTGCTTCGAGTAACGCTGGGTCTACACTCGTCTAGAGGAGAACTCACTATTTGATTGGTGAAGCTGGAGAGCATTCCGATGCAGTCAATAATGAATTATCTACTCAAGTCTTAGCTCGCCCAGAGGCTTCTCAATCGACAGTTCCAGTGACGACGTTTTCCAACCCGCCCCTTCACAAGTCCGACCTCCACCCATCCACTTAACATTTGGCAGCAACTGACTTACCACCCATCTTGCGGTCGTAGTATGTAAGCTTCCATCACCAAACGGCGCATCTGTCCGATCCACCCTCTCCCGATCCGCAGAAAGGCCCTCAAGCGTGGCTGGGATACTAGATCTGCCTCCTGCAAGCGCTTGGAACACGACCAATTGATCTTGTAGGTATTCATCTACCACGCCACCCTTCCTCAACTCAGCATCAAGTTCGTCCACAACCACTTGAGCTATTTCCGTGGCGATCTTTTCGAAGTCTGGATTCTTTGTGCTTCCGCTGTAGAGCCAGTCACGACCAAATTGTAAACCAGTGGAGGTATGAGCAACGAGCAGCGTGTACATCCTTGCCTTGTGCCTGCTGTCTCCTACGAGAAGGAAGTCGACTTCGATATTGGGGAAAACGACACCCAGCTCAAAAGTCAATGCACGCTTCAGAGACTCCTGCATCTGTGCTGGAACGAGAAGTGAGACATCGATTCGAGTGATGTTACCTTGTTCAGTAGGCCAATTTGGTTCTTGTAATGATTGACCTAGTGGTACAGGCCTTATCACGAATTTGGCCGAGCCGATTTCAGGAGTTCCGTGAGACCATCCTCGATGCTCTAGTGTTCGGTCGACTTGGATACCAAATCTCTCCAAAGCCGGACACAGAACCTGGTCTAGGTACTCGAACGATAAGGAGAAGCTGACGTTACTTCCGCCTTGTATGGTGAGTGTGATTGGTGATCCAGATTCATCTCCTGCGAAGAGAAAGAATGGTAGTGTAGCCTGGAAGACTAGGAGAATGCTCGCAGCTGATTCCGCTTTGACTCTAATATTCCGACTTTTGATAGCGTCTGGAGATAAGTTTGCTTTGAATTCGACGGTCTTGCTTCCAACAGAGCAGCCATTGACTTCAGCTTGAGTTGCATCAGCAAGGCATTGAATGCAAGAGACGTGCTGGGCCTTTAGACCTAGACAGAGGGTCAGTTCGAACTTCTTGAAGAGGAAATCAATTCACAGATTTTTTACTTACCACCTCCTCGCACTTTGCCTGCCCTGTTTCCTCTCACATTATCAATTTCGATCGGCGTTCCAGTCAATGCAGCAAGGGCAACTGCCACTCTCACTAGCTGACCACCACCTTCTCCCGTTCTTCCGTCGAGTGTCACGAGTTTCTGTTTCGCCATGATTGTTGATTGCCACTTGGACTTGTCCTGGGCGTAGGAAAGGTACAAATCTTGTTGCCTATGTATGTTATGTGTTTGCCTTGCTGCGGCCAGTTGAGCGATTGTCGGTCAGCCTTATGAGTTGCAGATGATCTGCCAGCCAATGACCAGCAAATCGGAACTGTGCGCTGTGATGGGGCTGTAGATATGGGTCTTGAACTGAGGCAACTGATTGTTGATTGAACTGTACGGGAAAAGAGTAACCAAAAACTGACAATATCTTACTCGGCTCTGTGAATTTTCTGTATTATACTGAACTGAATGTCCGGCGTGAGTCACTTGAGTTGGTGGAGATGTGAAGGCTGAGCAGGAGGAAGGATAAGGATCTATCAATCAGAATTGATGTCGCCCAGTTCCACTCAATGGCGATGCAAGTGAGTCTTGCAGTGACTGACTGTACTGAATGGAAGCACCTTACAATCGCTTCGCCACTAACTGACGTCCTTGAAAATAGCACAATACTGTACATGATGTATTCTAGGGATGTTGGATGTTGATGTTTGCTTAATCAAGATGCAGGATCACGAGAGAAACTCAGCCCCCCGGACTGCCAAGAACTGGAGGCGGGGTGAAGCGGGTGAGACAGGACAAGACCAAGACCCCCCCCAAATGATGCACTGCTCCTCTGCCGCTTCTACAGCCTCACTTGACTTCATATGCGACCTCCTAGGCAGATGATATACAGTGTCGCCATAATGCGGATGTTCGACGTCTGTATTCATCCAAAGATCCTGCTCGACCACGACGAGACGAGATCTTGAGGCAATCGACGACAAGATGTTGCGGCAACCGTCCCATTCTAGCTCGATATCAAACTCCGCCAGCCCCAAAGGGCGCCTCAGTTTCTTCAAGAAGAGACCTTCCACCAGCAGCACGATATCGCGGGACGACCACGGATCCTCTGACAAGGTCTTTGATGTATGCTATGCACCTTCTTGCTACAGACATGGGACGATACTAATCAATGACAGCCGCAACACTCCGACAAGATACCCAACTCCCCCGTCTTTCCAGACCTCGAATTCGCCCGATCGAACAATGGCGTGCCTTCTCCCGACAGCTTCATCGCCGCTACCCATGATTCCGAATACCTGCACCTGCGCGAGAATATTCGGCGCATGAGGAAAGCCCCATCTGGTCCGGACCCGAAGAAGGTCGATGCGGCTTGGGAAGTGTATAAGAAATTGAGGGAGGACTCCTTGCATCTTTGCAAGAGTCTTTTGCAGAAGTCTCGTAAGGAAGTCCCATTCCCAGATCGCTGCCAAGAGGAAATGCTGTTAAAATCACCCAATACTGATGGTGTATCAGAAAATACTGGACGGCATGCCTCACTTGAATCCAGTATTGGTCCGTTGGAAATTAGGTCATCAATCAGCGGTTCTCTCACCGAGACTACTGTCCCATTCCATGTTAACGACCAATGGCTATCTGCAATCAACGAATACAAGTCCGCCCAAGAAACAATGCTGGAGAACCTCCGTACATCCTTGGTAACTACCTATAAGGCGTATGAAGCAGGGGCATCGGAAAGGCAATTACAGGCATTTCTGAGTGACAAAGTCCTCAGAAAGAATCTCATTGACAAATGGAGGGACGAAAGCATACACCGGATGAAGTCAGAGAAGCATTTGTTCTGGGAACACTACCGGATAAGATCTTTGAATTTCGACAGGCTGAAGCTTGATCTAAAAGCTATCGAGAAGCTATTCGGTGAGGCGGAAGATGGACAAGCACCGAATATGGCCATACGGGAATACGTGATTGCGAAGGACGGTGATACGATTCTGGAATTTGCTAATGCAGCTTCGGAAATTCATCCGATCTTGAGGTTTCGGGTATCGTCCCATCTATTGGCAGCAGCATCACCGCTTTTCTCCCAATTCCTTTCGCCACAGAAACCTGGAGGCGGCCAACCGCTCGATATGACAAGTCAACTTCCACCACCTCCATCGCGGCACATTTGCAAGGATGGTATGGAAGTCAAGGTATACCAGATGCCACAGATAGAGTTGAACAACAACGAAGCTCTAACAATGCTCTTCCATGCTGCACACATGCACAATCCCAAGATACCCAGACAGATCGAGTTCCCAGTCTTTGTGAGCATTGCAGAAGTGTGTCTACGATATCGATGCACCTCTCCACTGGAGTTACAGGTCGAATATCAGTGGTTGCCTCAGTGGATACATCTAATTGGCGACGACAATGCTGATGGCTTCTTGATCATCGCCTACGCCTTTGGACTCCGGAGAATATTTACCAGAATGTCAAAATCGGCTATTTTGAATGCCACAAGTGACGAGCAGATCCAGAACAAAACTCAGTGGCCACAAGCCGTCAGGGACAAGATCAAAGCTACTAGGGCAGCTAAAATGGCTCAAATACAAGATTGCTGCAAGACTGCGATTGGAGAATATTTTCGCATCCCTTCGGATTCGGCTGATCGTCGCTCAAACGTCGGGACTCTACAATTGACATCGCAACCTCGCTGTCCGAGAAACTCCCATATGTGTGATGCGACGAATCTTGGCTGGCTTATGCTTGTCTATAACGAGCTTCGAATACTGCCCAGCATCATGAAGGACGTGGGACTTCAGGATCTCCCCGAGTCACCCAAACGGAGTGTTCAAGAATTGGTCGATTGCTTGAGACTGATGCCAAGCGCTCCTCAGGTCCACAGTGGGGTATGCGATTATGCAGCCGCTTTCAGAAGCGATATCAACGATATCTACAACAGTGTCAGAGGACTGACCTTACACGATGTGAGTGGGAAGAACGGTTGGGCTCTATCGAAGAATGCTGGTCCATCTGAGGATAGGTTAGACGATCTCCCTCGGGATGCAGCTGAGTTAGAGGCTCCACTCGAATACACCCGACAATCACGAAGACAGGCAGCCATGTCAAACGAGGACATCAGCCTACGAATCCTTTCCCACCTCGAAAACATGGAAGATCTCAACTCCGCCGCGATGATAGACAAGACGTTCTACCACGCCTACAAGCGGGACGAAGCGACCCTCCTAAAGAACGTCTTCAAAGCAGAGAGGAGAAGGACAATGTCAACAGCCAACCCAGACATCGCCGGCCTCCGCAAAGGTCTCCGAACGAATCCTCAAAGACCAATTCCACTCAACATCTCCATTCCAGGCTCCGACAAGGAGCCAAAATCCCTCGCAGCAGACAGACTTCGCTTTCCACCCGCAGCAGGCGCAGCAGGTAGTGACGCAGAATCCAACGACTTATACGACGCATCGCCGCCTTTCTCGCCTATTGAAGACGATGATGAGGACGAGGTAGTTGAAGAGATACATGAAATTGAGGAGATCCCCATGTCTGAAGAAGAAGCTAACCGTATCCTCTGGCCGGACGCTATCTCAGCACAAGTCTCATCGCCTATTGGTAACGGAAAAGTAAGAGGGGATGCGAGAGATCGGGGCTTGGGGGAAAATGAAAAGTGTTTGGTAGGTGATGTTGTGCATATCGAGGATAAAGTGCGTATAGTGGACGGTGACAAGCATTTAAGAGATGAGAAGGACATGGCGCTGGGTTTGGGGAGTTATAAAAAGTGATCTCGGGCTTGAGGGACGATTGATGATATGCTGGGATATGCATTGCATGAAGAGGCGTTTGGAGTTGGGTATACCTTTAATCTGGCATTTCGATCTGGACCTAATCTTGGGACCTAGGGCATGGGAGAAGAAAATTTGGATCATGATGGCGCTTTATACCCACGCGCATGCTTTAGATCTTCTGTGACTGTATGGTAGTCATATATTCACTATTTTCAAAACAGCATGTTTCCTGTGTGCTTTCAAAATGCCCCCATCGTCCTTTAATCAACCAATCGAGGAGAAGGTGGTCAACGGTAACGTGGGATATAGAAGGACTTTGGATCCTTCCCTTCTCGGCTAACACTCTTTCATATAGTTTGCAAAAGGGATACAGAACGCACAACAAAAGCTCTCTAACAAATTTCAGAGAGGGGCAAAAGATGAACTCATCAGATATCTTTTTAACCACGTTATTAACAACTCGAGTGATTCAGCAGCAACCCACCTCCTAATACCCACACCCCCTCCATTTTTCCCTCCGCCACCAACGCCTACCCAAATCCATCCCATCCCCCATCACCGATCAGTAAATCTCAAAATGAGCATCAACAGGCTTTCCACAGTTGATACTCAGAATATCCTATCAAATCACATCATTAGCACGTCATTCCTATCGCTTTCTAAGTCAACTTACCTGGGGACAAGCACTAAACGCAACCACCAAATCCATCTCAGCCTTCAAGCAGATATACTGCCCTTCCTTGCTAGTCGGCGGCTCGAAAGAGATGGTCAGGAGATCATCGTGAACGGGGATGTTCATGAAGAGGTTGAATGGGGAAGGTGTGAATTGTGGTGCTTTGAGGCCTGAGAGGTGGATTAGCTTTTGTTTCTTCTTACTTCTTCAATTGTCATCCATCAGAGACAGGAACAAAACACATTGAAAGTTCAAAATTTCAGTAACATAGAATGAACAGAGTACAGAATTTGAAGAAAATAAACTAAGGTCAAAAAAGGAAGTCAACTCAACCTACCAAGCGCACTCACCCCCTCCACCAAATTATCCGCACAATTCCTATGCTCGCTCCCACCCCCCAACTCCTCATACCTCTGCCTATCACACGCCGCAATCATCGTATCGTGGATCCCCGGTGTCGTATCCTCCACCACCGTCAACATCTTCACTCTCTCATTACTGTACAGACCATCCCCCACTTTCGGGATGATCTTGTTGAGGGAGGCCCGGGTGTGCTGCATGGACATTTGGGAGATGATTTGGGAGGTTGGGGATGGGGGAAAGGAGGAGAGGATGAAGGCCCAGGTGTCGACGACTTGGGTGCCGGTGGTGTTGATTACTTTGATGGTTTGGCCGGCGAGGAGGGGTGTCGCGATGCCGTGGCGGGCGGGGATGGTTGTTGGTGCCATTTTTGGAAAGAATTCACAGGGCTTCAAAGTGAGTTTTGGTTCGAATTTCTGAAGTCGTTGAGGGAAGTGGAACTTGGAAAGACTCAGGTTCAAATATGATGAGAATAGTTGCAATGGGTCATAGATACATATGATGTTATGTTTTGGCTAGGGTGATAAGATAAGCGAACCGTGGAGGGCGCCGCCGGCAATTTTCGAGAGTGGAGGCACATGCCGGCCGATGTCAATGAACACATGATTTTTATAGTGGAAGACGTTGTATTTGGATACTTGATCAACGAAACCCAGATCTATGCAACGCGCTAAAATGTTGTGACGGAATACTGTAAGCGCAATGGGTTGACAGCCAATGCTTTTCCCTTCCCGTGATCAATATTCCATCAGCAGTCAAAGACCACAACTCTATCACACATAATTGAGAATATCCACCCTGTATTATTCAGCCACGGCCATTAGCAGATGAGAGGATAGCTGATATCCGAACCTTGACTACCGGTAGCTTGCCCAAGCCTTGTTCGGCTCTCACACCCTTAGTACGGCCCGCATCCTGCTCCAGCGAAATAAGCCACCGCCATGAGAAACCTCTCTAGCTTTAACTCCTGCAAAGGTAGACAGCACACAAACACCCAGAAGGCTACCGCGAGTATGTGAAAACGAAATCAAGAGCCGAGGTAAAAGTTTGTCCCCATCAGGACGGGAATGGTACTTGACCAAAAGGTCAGATCTTATTGACGATCCTCACCCTCAGTATCGCAGCCGAGTACCAAGCTGAACGGGGGCTTGTCCGCTGAATTCCAGACTTTTGGGTGTTCAAGTATGCCGTGGCTGACAGGTTTCCCTTGACAGTCCCTTCGAACATATGTGAACAGGTATGGCGATGCATCATCTTTGCACTGCGTAGTCAAGATAGTGTGATAGGCGTGTTCAAACAATGGCAATCAGGCTTGAAAGATTTTTGTGTCGTTCTAGTGTTGAAATTGCCTTTTGTTGTAGAGGAATGAACCGTTGTAGAGTTTGGGACGGCGCTTGTCGTTTCATCGTCACCCTTCGAGGTAGATGTAGTCTGATCATTCTGCGCACTCTCCTCTTCCTCGGCACATTTGAATGTCATCGAGCACCGGAACGGTTCTTTGCTCTCCATATGTATACACCGCCCCAGTGGAGGCCGGGGTGGTAATAATTCCGTTTGGTTGGCAGATTCGACGCAGCCAGAGTTGGGATAGGTGACAAAGGTAGGAATCTTGCCGTCCGGACATACGGCATCCTGCTTGATATGTATATCGCTACTTCGAAATCAGAAATTCGTGAAACAGACGTCTGGCGAAAGAAAGATTGTCGCCGCCGGTGTTCCAGGGTGGCAGGAACCCTTTGGATAAGGCTCATCCCACATTCTGATGACAGCATCCCTTTCACATGTTTCACCTAGTCGAATGATCTTCGCCGGAGCATCTGGGACTACAAGTTTAGCCCGCATCTCAGGTTGCAGGCGGTCGGCACTCAATAGCCAAGGGCCCGAGACGATGACAAAGAAGCCCATGGAAATCACAACAGCGGGGTGGTCGAAAAATGTTGGTAGTCGATCCATGTCCAAGGCTTAATATGCTGGTGAGAATAAAGCGTGGTCCAATGAGCAAGTCCCAAAATGACCGTTGATTGAAGATGAAGAATTTTGATAAAGAGTTGAATGCTGTGATGAGCTGAATGAAAGTGAAAGAGTACAGACTGCAGACAGATGAAGATGTCTGTAGCCTCGAGTATAGCACTTTCCTCTCTTGGAGACTGTAATACAAAGCTATTTCGGTCGAAGAAGGGCCCATTGTTCCGTGCGATCGCTGCAAGAAGAAGGAACGACTTGACCCACAACGGGCCAAGCCTGGTAATCTTGGTAGCACTACGTTTCGAAAAGTCCGACTGGGAAATACTCCACCATCTTGATATTGGGCACAGATCATGAACGAAACTCGTGAGGTCATGCACTCAATCTCTTACAATACCTGTACCAGTGTTTACTTGCACATTACCACAGTGCTTTTGGCAATCAATGAACAAGAAACTTCCTTATAACTATTCCTGAAATCTATGAGATCTATGAAGTCTGCCATCTGGCATTGATCTGCTTCTTCCTTACCTAGTGAATCATTAGCAATGATCAAGTCACGAACATGGGAGCAGCTTACCATAGGCGCCAAGACAAATACACCAACCCAAAGGGCAAGAACTGTACCCACGAGACTCAATTTATTGAATCCCTTCCCAAGAATATCGAACGCCATGCTAGGTGCAACTCTAGTCCCGAAAATATCAATGCCGTATGCAAATACCAAGCTGGTACTCTCCAAGATCGCTGGAGTGGCAATCACATCTTGAATGCCAATAACCTCTCTCTTGTGACTGAGGACAAGCTTCGGGTCGATATCGATCGTCGGCTGGTATCTAAAAAGACCTTCCTCGGCTTCCAGTGGTGTGGGATCACGACCGACAAGTCTTCGTGGGTCGAGAAGAGTTCTCGGAATTCCAACAATCGCATTGGAATTTGCAAGCGTGCAGAGAATCTGGCGGGTAGTAATGCCTTGGCCTGTTTGAGTGACTGCCATATGGCTGATCGGCTCGGATACCAGATACGACTGAGTGATGACATGCGGTAAAGCGGGTTCGGCGTTTGGGATGTCGGAAGGCTCAATGCTTGAAGCATTGGCCATCACGCCCAGAGGACCACGATCATTCGCAACATCTGATTCATACATTTCTGACGCAACAATCTGGTAGCCCTTAGAGGATGGAAACTCCGTTGCGGTAGTGACGACATCACTCCATAGAGAGTAAACGAAGAAATTCTCGGTCAGAGCGGAGGTGATTGGCTGTTTGGTGTCAACGCCTTCATGGCTGGTGGAGTAGAGAAGATCGCCAGAGACAGTATCGAGGAGATAGAAGGAAGCGGTAGAGGCTTCATCCGATACAGCAGTGACAAGCACGATGTTCGGGTTCAGGTACTTGTACAAGACAGTTCGGTCACCAAGGACTCGTCCAATAGATGCCACGGGGTCATGGACAGGCCGGGAGACGATGTTCACGATCTTCTGACCCAAAACTGGCTTAAATATCCATACCACCGTGGGAACTGCATTCGCACCGCTGGTCTGGAATTTCAATCCCTTAACTTCACCGTCCTTCCCTTGGACCACGAGATTCGCTGATGGGGCCCACTCAGCTGGGATGTCTCCTGGACTGCCATCCACGCCAATTGGAAGTAGCCATGGTCCCGATGGACTGTCAACCACAGCGGTACTTTGTACCGTAGGCCACGATCCTGGCATGGTTCTTTCCACAGTCTTGCCGGTCGCTATCTCTGCCAACAAATACTCCCCGTCACCGCCTCTGATCGTAACAGTGCCCTTGGACGGTTCTACCCAGATACCCTTGACATCCCACTTCTTCCCAACAGGAATATCAAAGGCTTTTATCGACCAAGCGACAGCTCCCTGGTTACCAGAATCGAGTCCATATACGTGGCCACGCTGAGTTGCAACAATCACGACCTTGCTGAATCCAAAGCTATCGCGGATCAATACGCCGGGCTTTTGAGAAGCAGCCTCTCCAGGCAGGAGACTAGTGATGAAACGACTCGGAAGCTGCTGAAGATAAGCAGGGAGGTACTGGAGATCGTTTGCGTGACGCTTGACACGATGAATATATGCTGAGAGCGGGTTACTGTGTGCTTCCGCCTCTAAAGTCTTTGCCAGACTTTCCGATGCAGGAATCTCAGCCCATTCAGCAGCCACAGCACCAGAAAGTCCTTCAACGCGGGTCCAATCAACGGCTCCATTCCGGATCAGAATCCAGTCTTCATCGCTAGTAAGGATTGCGGAACGAACAGAATAAGCATCTGGACTCTTTTGGACAACCTCCGAAGCTCCATGCAAATATGTAGCAGATTCCTTCGCACTCTTCATTGGCCACCTTCCGAGAATTCCATGTGAAGCGGAAGAGACCACGATGGCCTCGTCCTCAGTGATTCGAGTGAAGTAAACATTTGCATCTTGGGAGCTGACAGATACCGCGCCCTTGCCAGGGAGTTTTGGAAGCGAGTATGCCTTATTGATTCCTCCAGTCTTGAGGTCAATGTGGTAAACATCGGCCCGATTAGACGACGCCGAATGGCTGTGGACCAAGAAGTGAGGGAGTGACTGAATCAGCTCGGGTGCATGAATGGAGACCTTTACAATCTCCCCGTCGGCATCCTTGAGAGGCAGGGTTTGTAGGCTCGACGATTTCCCCAAGATATTGACCTTGAGATTGCTCTTTGACTTGTCGGTCCAAGCAATGATCGGCGAGGCAGAGTTTGCGCCGACAAGCAATACGTCCTCTGCTGCGTGTACATCGCCTTTGGTCGAAAGTGTGTAGTCGGTGATCTTCTTGCCCGTAACTGGATCCAAAGTGGTAACCTTCAAATTGTACGCGCCAGCAGATCCATGGAGAGAAACTAGAAAGACGTCCTTCACATTTGTGCTGACCTGCAAGGGGGTATCGCCGCTGTGGTCGATGTATTCCCAGGCCACATCTCCATTCTTTCCCTTCAACTTCCGCAGAACTCCCTTTCCGTCCTCTTCGAAGAGAGCTAGGATGTGTTTAGGCGCATTGTCGGTAGCTGCGCTTTCCATAATCTCCAGATCCTTCACTGTTCCAGCAAAGACATTTCCCCATATTTCCTTCCCACTCATCGCATCCCAGGCGTCAACTCTCTGCCCCGCGCCAGAAGCTACCACATTCTCGCCCTCTACCGGCCTCAAGAATCCATTCTCTGCGCCCAGAACTTGTCTCCAAAGAACCTTTCCAGTCCCAGGATGTACCGCGCCAAGAACTCCCAGATCGCTCAGTGTATATAGCAATGAGGCTTTATCTTCTTTCCGCGGCCGATGGAAGAATGTTGTGTGAGGTTGTGGAAGGCCGAGCAATTCGTGGTGGTAATCAACGGCATAGGCATCATCTGCGAACACGGCAAGCGCGCTAGGCAGCATTGACAGCGTCAAGCTGAGAAGATTGAGTGGCAGACGCATCGTTGCGTTGCGTTATGGGATGGAGTCGAGGGAATGCCTCGTTGATGTCTTGGAGCTTGTCTGCGACAATTGGAGCTTGATTACGGCTGGCTGCCAAGGCCGTAGTCCACTGACACGTGACACATGGATTCTGGGCACCATTTCGTATATTCCAAACAGATGCCCCCCCCCCCCCAAAAAAACCGCTCTATATTTCATTTAGAATTCGTGTAACTAGTCATTCCGGAAAATGGAGCTTTATCAATCCCTTGGTACTAAAGATGAAAGCTTTTCTGTAAATTCCTCGATAAGCTACGGCGAAAGAGGCAAGCGAGTAAATATCACAAAGTTCTGGGCCGCGATAGTCGGCATAGCCTTTCAATGGATGAAGAACATCAATAATCACATCGGGAGTTTCATATATGCAGAAGTTAGGTTGCAAAGCTCGCAAGGTTTGCAGGTGTGTTGAAGAAAGACCTCTGATGCTGATAGTATCTCCGGTTCCTACGATTAGCAGAAATAATGCCCTTCGAGCAGCGTTTCAAACGGGGGAAACATCGAACAAGGCAGAGATAGTCGATGGTATGAACAGTAATCTCAAAAATTATGCAAGCCTCTCGGAATTGATAGCTGTTGCTGTACGCCTGCAGACCTCGCTATTGTCTGTTGGAGCCGAGCCGATCGAACCATGATAATGACAATTGAGCTGAAGTGATATCATGAAATAACACCTTGGAAAGTTTTAGAGGCATTCGATACAGTAACTCCTATGGAGCGGGCAGTTGAGTGGATCCATCTGACGATTCTGCTGTTTGGGGCTCGGCTTAAGCGAGTCCCCTTCCTGTTCAACACAGCCTCTATGCTGTCGTTCTTTCTATATTCGGAATCATTAGATCAGCTTCTATCTCCAGTCACTTATGAGCTTTTCAGAAGCGCAAAGCGACACTCCAGCCATTGCAACAGATACCATCTCCATCCCATTGATTCGAGCCAGGAGCTCCATCCCAGCAAGAAATATTGGCACGACCCCCATGCTGATGTTCAGAGCGAGCTCACGAGACCATATCCTATGACTTCCAAATCTTCATTACCATTACCTATCATTATGATTGAAATGTTTTCCCTTTTAGATTTGAGGTATCGACATTATAATTGTTGTCCATATCGGAACACGTGCAGTCCAGGTCCGGATACTCTTGCACGAGTGAGTATTCGATGATGAGCGAGCTGAGTGTTTCTGATTCGGGCTGAGCAAGTCCATCAAGTATATAACTCACGACACATGGCCAGAACGCTTTGCTATACGAGGCATACCCTATGCAAGCATAGTAAGAGGGATTGTGCACCTTCTAAGTGATGTCACCAAAAGTTTTCTACTTCTTTTGTATCTTTTTGGGCTATAAAATATTGAATTACCGAGGTAGGAAATGCACTCAGGAAATCAAACCACTTCCATATTTCACTCCCAGTCACTGTCTCCAAACCCCTGAATCATAATCCAATCACTTTTGGCGGAAAGAATTTATGCCAAAACAGCCACAGAGATACTGTCAAAGCACTAAGCGGTACTGCAACTGCCCAATACATCCAGAATTTCTCTGAGATTGAGTAGATTTCCACTGCCCCGTCAACAGCAGGCGTGTAGTCGAAAAAGGTCATGCTGAAGATTGCCTTGTGCCAGAAATTAGCGAGGCCATCTGTTTGTCTCTTGTACACGCTTACGGATACAAATGTCGCTGGAAGAAATGCCAATGTCAAGAAAGCGATCGTTTTCATTGCAGCGCTATCACTCTGTGCCGCCTGTCCAATTTGCACTGAGATTCTGCTGTCGTATTGTGCCACTGTATTGTAAGCCTAAAGAATGTTAGCAAAAATACCCCGCAAATCTGACTTCCGCTCACCAGAGTAATCTCGTTGATCAGTCTCTCCTTGTTTGCTTGAGCTCTATATTTTAAACTCTTCATGACATGGAGATAAAAGTGCAGTCGCTTTTGAGCTTGCTGTGGAGCATCGACAGAATCTCCTTTACTCCACTCAAGAAAGAAGTGTTCATGCTGGTGGATCATGTTCTCAATTGTCACCACGGCCACTTCTAAAGTTTCTTGAACATGTATCGCATGTCTCGCAAGATCATGCAGCCGTAGATAATCCGGATTCGGGCGTGCGTTCGAAGTTCTGTTCTGCACAGATCCTATGCATCAGCCCAACGTCATCGAGACCGCCCAATATCATCACTCACCGTTTCTGTGTTCCTCACGAAGTCCCGAACTGACCATACAGCTTCATCTTGCATACTGGCAACTTCCTGGAGGAATGATGAGTGGACCCAATAGGGATCATTTTTCGGAGATTGGGTATTGAGCAGGAATGAAAGTATCTTCGGCTTCAAGAAATCATGGGTGTCGAAGCTGATGATTGCGTTCTTCCCACCAGGCTGCCATGTTGACAGGACATTGACATTGTACCAAACATAATCTTTTCCATCAGGGAGATAATGCTGCAGTACTTGCTTCATGTGGAAGCGAAACCAAGTGTCTATTGAGTGCTCAATGTTCTGCCATGGCTGAGTAATCATGGAATCGAACGTACTGTGACTTGACAATCCCCCAGACCCGTATACATTCTCACAGCCAAAATACCCATTCGACCTTTTGCAGTATTCGGACCAGAATAGATCGGGGAGTCTGAACAACGAGGCGAGTTGGCTTCGGCAGAATGCGCATTTGCGAATCACCCCCGCCTTTGCGAATATTATGCTGGGTTTTGTCGTTATACAGCCCTTCCTAAGTATTGGCAAATGGCTTCGGTAATTTCAGGTACACTCACGTCTCTCAAGTCCTTGAGCTCTATCCATTTTGACTGCCAAGCATTGTTCTCTTCTCATCGTCAACGTGCTGCCTCACTTTGGATAGATGTAAACAAAACTCACCACTGACCCACAATTCGACTTGGCAATTTCGACAACTTTTGCCTTCCAGCGACTTTCGGTCATTCATTGTGTCTTCCTCGAAATGAGATCAGTTTGAATTGAGAGTTCGAAGACTCGCCACTCACGTTGTAGGGGTCCTGGAGGTGGCAAAGGGCTGGTTCTCATATTGAGACCATCCATCGTAGCCTCACGAGAGCCAAGATCTCTGACAGAGTAGCACTCGGTGTGAGGTTGATGTGGTTGCACACACGTGAAACCAAACAGGGGATGCTCGCGAGGTCATGGAGTGCTGCTTTTGGCCAAGAAGAAATCAATAATACGCGAGTGCACACATTGGGACACAGGCTTTGTGGCTTCAGCCACCATTTGAAGGACCAGTCAACGAGGTGTGATTTACCACAGGTTTCAGCAACTCGACACAAAAGTGCATGGTACCTTTCGAGCGAGCTACGGGATTCATCTTGAAATGGTCGGAATTCCAGGTATGTCAGCCACCAATAATGCAGCGCAGAATAGCCAGCCTTGTTGCATAGCCTTCGTGAACGCTGCGGCTGAAAACCAGGGGAGAAAGCCGGGGTTACGATGAGGGTCCAGGGGACTCAATACATCATGCGGCCCTCCTGGTCAGACTTTTCGAAAAGCCTCTGAGTATGCCTTTCGTGAACACTCTTTGGATATCGTTGAAAAATGTCACAAGAAAGCCCTACTCCAGCGGAAGCACTGCGACAGCTTCAGAGTCGACCGCTGTGTATTATCTGTGGCAGGCCAAGTGAAGCCGAAGCAATTGCAACAGAGCTTGGTGCTCTAGAGAATCCTGTGTCTGGCCGGACAGTCGACAAAATCAACGACGGCCACAGGTTCTACATTGGGTCATTCGATGTTCAAGGACAGAAACTGGAGTATTACATCACGAGCAGCCTCCGACAAGGAATACAGAGCTTTGCCATCCATGCCAGTATCTTGTTCCATATTCTGAAGCCAAGGTTTGCAGTCCATGTGGGAGTATGTGCTGCATTCTACGAAGTGAAGCATAAAGATGGGAAGGAGGTTCTTGTGTAAGTACTAAGTAACAATCGATAGTACGTGAGCACTTTGGCTCACACCTTCTAGCCGTAATTTGAGAGATGTGATATTTGGCGAAGCAGCGTTCAATTATGAAGAGGGCAAATGGGACCTGGGAGCCGACGGAAAAACAGCTGTGTTCAAGCCTGATTTTGATCTCATTCGAGTGCCAACAGGTGACATGCAAGCATTTGCAGAATCATCTGGCAGAGCTCAGTATCATTATGGAGACTACATCAGCGGGTCCGCTGTTCGCCATGACGCAAGTGTTGCGTTCAAGCAGGCAAGAGCCAACGTAAGTTTCAAGTCCAGAAGCAAGAACTATACTTATCTTTTTTAAGGTGGCACGAAACACAATCGCGCTTGACATGGAAGCAAGTGCCTTCCTTAAGCTGTGTGCGTACACTGGCGTCTCCTCTCTAGGTGTCGTGAAGGGTATCTCTGATTTTGGCGACGCGGGGAAAGGGAAAGACCCAGATGCTTATGATGATGCATTGAGGAACACAGCGATTGGATTAAGGGAGTGGGTTATTCATACGATTCCTGGAGTAAAATGGGAACTGGATGAAGGTGAGACTCATGGGACCTTTCTGATACTGACTGACAAATACAGATGACCAGAAGGGTGTCGCGATTTCTGTTGGGTACTACGAAAACTTCGTTCGACATGTGCTCGATGCATATTCTATGGGCCTGTCACCAAGGAAGAAGGTGACTTCGTTTGAGGAGGTAGATAAACTATGTGGCTTGCAAATAGTACTCCTTGCTGACTTTATAAAGATACCCTTGCAGACTGTCCGAGGATTGAAGATTGTGATGCCTAAGAATATGAATCCAGAGTTCTTTGCCGAAGCAGGACAAATTGGTCGTGTGATGCGAGAGTACAAGCTGCTCGAGATTGATATCGGTAGTGTACGAAGCCCACTTCCCGAACAAATGCATAGCTGATCAAAAAGTACAATTTTTCACGCAGCTTGTACTACAAAGCTGGGTATCTGATTGATTTTCCGCGAACAATCAACAGCTTATCCCAAGCACCCGATGCGAACCATCAAGTTGCGCTGTTCGAGAAACGCCTGAAGCAGAAACAGTACTTTTCCTCGCCTGTACATGACAGAGATGCACTTGCAGAGCTGTGTCGATGGGAAGACTTCATCAAATGGCTCGAGACGACCAAGTCAGAGGAAACAATCTCCCAAGAGTCTGAAGCCACCAGGAATGGAACAGCACCCAATGGATCAACTGGAATTTCTGCGCCATTCTTGGAGTCGAAATCCACCTCTGAACCAACTATCGCCACACAGAACATTCTCGGATCAAAGAACGCCGAGTCCTCCCAGACGAACGGATCTCACGTCAAAGCAGTCGGTCCAAGCAATGAGACCTCGCCACGAGGACTGACCTTTCCACAGCCTGCGAAAGTGTTATCAAAGAAGAGATCTTCCATCTTGGGCTTCTTGAAGAGAAGTGCCAAGCCAGCGAAGACAATGTAGCTGATTCATTTGGTGGTGTTCGTTTCAGTCATAATAGTGGATCACTAGGACCCAATGTTTGGAGTTTGGGGTTCTGGGAAGCTTTCGTGGTTCGCGGCAGAGTTTTTAATGTATGAGATAAAATGGCGCTTTGCGAATTTCGATTACTACTTCTGTACTGTACACTCGTATTTCCATTTGAGTTCCTTAAAGCGTCAGGTCTTCTAGGGATGATTAGCCTCTGAAGTATTTCTAGTTGTTGTCCTCCGTGATGCCACAAAGCCTGAAGTAATTCGAGAGTTGGGCACTTCGCTAGGCGAGGTCCTCTGAAATCCAGGCCCAAAAATAGCTTTGCGGGCCCTGGAATAGGGCGGGCCGCCCAGTTAGCGTATCGATCACCGCGGCTCGGCCCAGTAACTTCTTGCCGGTCGCAAACCTTGACGAAACACCACTTGTAGTGTTTTTTCCACCAAATTGTCGCCATTCCTCGCTCTGATGGTAATTACCAAGAAATTGAGGCTCTCCAGCCTATTCATCACAATGATTCTAGTCCTTGGTGTCTCTCAAGTAGCCGCGTGGGGAAATCTAGGACACAGAACTGTCGCATACCTCGCCGAGAAGCACCTGACACATGCTGGCCTCGCTTTCGTCAGAAGCATCTTGGGCGATGTTGATATATCTGAAGCTGCAATCTGGGCAGACTGGTACAAAGACACCCCGGAAGGAAAATATACTGGATCATGGCATTTCATAAACGGACACGACGACCCGCCAACTTCATGTGATCTCGACCTTGCTAGAGACTGTCCTGGACAAAATGGTTGCATTGTGACAGCGATCATGAATATGGTATCGCTTCCCTCAAGATTACACTACTCAAAACTGACTGACAATCGAAGACGAAACAATTGGGTACCAACAGCATATCGAACTTGGAGAAGACCGCAGCATTGAAGTTTCTCATTCATCTGGTTGGAGATCTGCACCAGCCGCTTCACACTGAAGCTCTAGCACGAGGCGGCAACGACATTCCAGTACTGTTTGGAGGACAAGCTTACAACTTACACTTTCTGTGGGACGTAATCTTTCCCCAGATGATGACGTCCAGCAATGAGACAAATGAGGTCACGGCAGCAAAGTCATGGGCCCAGAACCTGTATGACAGGACTGCAGTGCAGGCGCTTGGTGAAGACATGCGGATGCCCGGCTACTACTCGCTTGACCAAAAAGACGGGGAGGTTAGAATGGAGCTTGCGAGGAGTATGGAGCCTAACTTGGATGTTTTGGGGTTGGCGAAAGAGACGAACCGCTTGGTCTGTGTATACGTGCTGAAAGATGGAATAGATGAAGTTAAGGGCAAGGAGCTAAACGGGAGTTACTATGCCGAGTCAATACCGGTCATTGAAGACCAATTGGCGAGAGCAGGAAGAAGATTGGGCAACATTTTCAACGTTCTTGCTCAAGAAATCGTGAATGGAAAGTCTCAGGGGCGCGATTTCGCGAATCCGCCGCCACTCTGTGGCCAAATTTAACGTCAGCACCGGAATTACATCAACATGAGAGTATATTCCAATCAGACAACAGCTACATTAGCTGGTAGAGCCTCATCATTGAGAACAAATGCTACCACGATCTGTCCTCTGGAACGTTCACCAATAAATCATGCTGTTGTGGAGTTCAGCTGAACTGAAATTTACTGGCTGAAATATTGGCTGGGGTAGTACCGCAAGCCCGTCGCTGCCTTTCCGCCCCATTGCATGGACGAGGCACATTTTGGGACACGCCACACGTCTCATAATTCCGCCGTGTGCAACCTATGTTTTCAGCTCCAAGCCACATTGTAGGAATTCGGACAAATGATACGACTGCGTCGCATTTGTCTTTATCACGTCCGCCAGGAGAACGCTTTGACAACATACGACGATTTCCGATTGTTGCACAGGCTTCTTGAGCAGGCTGTGGCTTCTCGGGCTAGCAAGGCTCAGTGTCAGCCAGAGTTTCTTTCAGGCATCACGGATTCCTATCGGCCGAGCCTCATATCCATGTCCATCACGACATCTTGATGGTTTGGTACAAAACAAGATTCATTTTCGTCAAGTTGGTACCTGTCTCGGACAACAGGCTCGCATTCTCCTGTTCGCCAAAGTTCAGTCCGATTAGCAACCTTCAGTCAATCGCAGAAATGTCGACTTCTCAATCTACTAAACGCTCACCGAGTCCGTCACCAGAAGAAGTGTTGCAATCCCCAAAGCGAAAACGGCTTCCGAAAGCTGGCGAATGGATCAAGGAAAACGAAGCTTGGAACGATTGGGTTAGAGACAAGACCGTTCCTTCTGTGCTATGGATCCATGGACCACCAGGATGCGGAAAGTCGCATCTGACAAAGTACATTGTCTCTGAGCTTGAAGATCCTGATGCTTCACGAGATGTTATTAGTTTCTTCTGCGAGCCATCATCCACACCCCAATCGTTTGCAAACTTCCTGCTCGGCCACCTTCACCATGAGCTCCAGCCTAGTACAAGCGGAAGCATTGCACAGCCGCTCCTCCGCGACCCTTTCGTGGCATGGGACCAGATCGTGAAAAGTGTGCAAGGGAATGGACGAAGCCTCATCCTTGTCCTGGATGGATTGGACGAGATGTCTGAAAAAGGCCAAGAATTCGACCTTCCTGCCAAACTAAAAGCTCTAGTGGTTGACAACCCCACGAAAGTCAAGTTACTCCTATCAAGCCGTCCACATTCCCGCCTTATAAGATGCTTCGAAGACTGCAAAAATATACCGATCACGGCAGCACTCGTTGGGGAGGAACTTGAACGATTTATTGAATCAGAAATCAAGCGTTATCCCACTTTGGCTCCATATTTGGATGACCTGGTAGACCCAATCAAGGCTCGCAGCGAGGGAATTTTTCTGTGGGCGAAGCTGTGTATTGAGCATCTCGATGCGAAAGCAGGTGATGGTGTCAGGCCTGAGCTAGCTGGCTTACCTGGTCTGTTGGACGACATCTACGCCCAAATCCTGGAAAGGTCAACAAGACAGCTGGATGCCTCCGAACTTTATCTTCGGAACACGATTCTCAGATGGCTGGTGACACAAATCAGACCTCTTGACCAGATGGAGCTGGCAAGCGTGATCTTGATTGAAACTAATATGTTTCTCGGTAGCCAGCTTGGTTCCAGAATCCAAGAGGTTTGCGCCTCGTTGATTAATGGAGACATCCGGAACGGCTTGCGGCCGATGCATTACTCCGTTCGAGAATTCTTTCAGAGCCAAAATTCAATCCTACAAGCTTTACCAGACTTCACTCCGGAGGAAGCACATACAACATTAGCGAAGACATGCCTTTCGTACCTCTCTCATCCCGCCTTCGGTGATTTCAACGAGCATACCAAAGACAAGTCAATTGCGGAGCTTGGAGATGGGTTTTATCCATTCCTGGAATATTCATCCCTGTACTGGGTCTACCATATCTCGAATTCAGAATACTCCCCGGACCTTGGCGATCTAATCAAGAAGTTCTTTACCACTCAAAATGCCTTTGCCTGGTGTGACACTTTCCTTCCAGCCTACCTGGAGCGCTCTGTCATCCAACCGCCACCAAGACCTGCGCGGACGGCACATTTCATGCATCTCTTCACCCTCAAGTCTCAGCTAGTGAACTACTTCACGGGGTCTGAGAGGACCGATTTCGATACGCAGGTTTCTGGTTTTCTGCGAGAGTCCTATCTATCAGCCTTAGAAGAAGCGAGATCTCACAGCCCAGCGGGAGCCAGCCAATTTTTTGGACGGCTCATGGATCTAGCTGAGCTATATGGATGGCTTCCAGACAAGACATTGGATCCATTTCCTCTTCTACGAGAGGCTTCCGAGCTGGCTTCCGTGCCAGCGGACCGAGCCGAAATTCTTCAGGCAGTCGCCGATTACTACAAACGGGAAGGTAAATACGAGACAGCACAATCTCACTTGGAAGATCTCATTACCTTGGCGAAAGAGCACTTCATTGCGACGGACAAGCGCTACGTCTTCGCTTACGACAGTCTCGGGTGGGTCTGTATGAGGCAGAGCAAACTCGACGATGCCGCAGGGTATCTGAATCTGGCCTTGGAGATCGCCATCTCCAATTACGGCTCCACTTCACCGTACACGCTCCGCTCTAAAGTGACACTCGCAGAAGTTCTGAGCAAGATTGGTCGAGCAGACGAGGCAGAAGTACTATGTAAGGACCTCAAAGCTCAAGTCGATGAACATCGAGAGTTTGGTGTTCAGCTGCCGAAAGATTCGATTTCCCAGCTCAACACGTTGGCTGCTGTTTATATGCAGCAGAACAAGTTTGATGATGCGATAGATACTTATAATACTGTGGTGGAGGACAGGACCAAAGTGTTTGGTGGTGGCCACCGCATGACTTTGTGGGCGACGATGCAGCTTGGAATTGCGCAACAGGCTGGAGGACGAGTGAGCGACGCTGCTGCGTTGTTTGAGATCCTCTTACCGAAGCAGATCAAGGAACTTGGGGAAGATCACCCCGATGTGAAGGAGAGCAGGACTCGGTTGGAGACTTTGAAAGTAGGATCGGGAGGACAGTAACAGAGAATGCTTGAAGCAGGGCATGGTCGGTGTCCTGTTGTCCAAGCGAACCCTGTCTAAGCGAACACTCTTTATGATTTCAAGACATGTTAGCCCATCATTCGAGAAGGATGTGAAACTTCCTCCTCGCGGATCTCTTACACTCCCCATACAAGCTTGCCTAACATTGTAGTCTATCGCCAAGCTATCAGCTTTTCAGAAAAGACCTTCAACAATTTATTAAAAATTTTAATATCTACTTTCGAGTATGATATGTACTTAGTTGCTTTACTCATGCCTTGACCACCCAGACCTTCCCAGTCTTGCTGAATCTCGCAAGTACGACACATATACCTGCCAGAACATTTGTAGCGCCGCAAAACATCGCCGGCCCAATCCAACCATAACTATCGAGCAGCACCCCAGCGACAGGGTTTCCAACCAACAGGCCTAGCGATGCCGCTGCAAAGCTCATACCCATATGTGTTCCCATCAGCGACATATCTGTCGACAGTGATGCTATGGACGGACCGGTGATCGAGACGAAGGTTCCGGAGAAGAATCCGTAGAACAGACAGAACACGATAATTTGGCCAATCGAGGAGATGGACGTCCAGCAGAAAGCTATGATGCCGCAGAAGAGGACGAACGGGCCGCAGATGTTGAGTGGTCCGGAGATGTCGGCGACGAAGTTGGGAACGATACGACCGAAGATGGAGGCCGCGTTTATGATGGCAAGAAGGTAGAAGCTTAGGTTGGCGTTCGCGATGTCTTTGGCTAAACTGTAGCTAGTGATGTAACTAGAGGTATGAAGGTAAGCAATGATCTCTATGTTCTGCTGGTACGATGAAACATTGACTCACTAGAAAGGGATATACATTCCCATGAAGCCGAAGAATTCTCCCAAGGAGAAGAGAACGTAGGGCATATTCCTCAGAACCTTGAAATCAAACAATGGTCTGCGAGTAGCCGGGAAGACTTTGGCTCTCATGACCGCAATAGGTATGGTAAGTGTCCCTAGCATCATGAATGCGATCACTCTGGTCGTCCATCCAAATCCAATCTTGGGCTGGAGTTCGTGAAAGACAGTTGGATAAACCACGCCGCCTGGTCAAGTCAGCAATGAGATTTGACAAGGGTTACAAGGAAATACCTAGACTGCTTCCAGCCGCAGCGAGACCAGTTGCGAGAGCCCTCCGTTTCGTGAAGTATTGCGGGAATACAGCAACGCTTGGCAAAAGCATGCAACCAGAGCCGACCCCCACCACGAGACCTTGTGCCAGGACTACCTGCCAGTACTCTTTGCAGATACTGGTCATCATCATTCCAAAGACGGATGCAACGGTGCCGACGATGACAAGTCCCCGGAGATGGCCAGCATCGAATATTGGGCCAGTGAGCAGGCCGCCAAGGAGAAGCAGCAAGAACGCCTGGATAGACCCGATCCAGGATATCCGCGAGGGTGTTTCTTCTTTGAGTAACGCAGTCTCATAGTAGTTCTGGTATGCGCCAAAGGTATTTGCAACGCCCCTAAGAACCAGTTAGTTCAGTGGCTGCGGTTTACTGCGAATAGAAGCCGTGGACTTGCCAAGAATTGAACATCAAGAAAAATGCCCCAACAACCTGAAGATAAGCGGTTACATTTTCGCTTCGTTCCACGCTATCTGTCTTAACAGCTTGTGCTTGATCAACCTCCATCTTCTCCTGGTCATCTGTGTAGCTACTAGAATCCGAATGGTTCCTCGGGTTTGCTACTGTCAAGTCCGCGTCCTCCCTGAACAACCCATTGTTGAGAATCATTGAGTATATCCTGGAAGTTGTTGCAATATAAACAGTTTCACTATGCAAGACACGAGGCCGATTGCAGTATTGCAACTTAAGCTTATATACTTTCAGGCCATGTAAGGAAGCTCAAACGAGGATCCGACGTCGAGGTCATGAGGCTCAAAAACAGGGCTTGAAATTCGCCGATTACCAAGCTTCGGAAAGCTAAACAGAATGGGATATGAATGGCGATGGACGATCCATCCTGATGGTTTGACTCAAAAGGAATTTACAAAGGATGAACAAGTGACGCATCGTACCGACTTTCGAGATGGACTCTGAGCTAGGAAGAGGGGTCCCGGCAACGCTATGTGCCTCGGAACGCTAGTCACTTATGGATGCGGCAAATTTAAAAAGGCGATCTATTCGTTGATGTTGAGAGTGGGGTGCTTTTGCTATTGGTCAGCCATCCGTGTTGACGGATTTGTTGTTGCCGCCGCTGATCTGAGTGGCGGAAATCCCGGGTCGTGATCACGACAATGAGTCTTGTCGGCGAGAAAAGGATGAGTCCTACGGTTCAAAATGATCCGATTAGGAAGAATATCGAGGCGCATACGACGGTTACAAATTTCTCGTTCTCTGAAGTCTGAGACCATGCATCTATCCAAGCTGTGCCGCAGGACAGTGTTCCGGGAATAACAGGAGATGCCTCCTTCCAAATTTGGCAGTGTTGTTGTGCTCACTACGTAAAAGCTGCCGGATTTGTAAGCATTGCTATTCCATCCATCTGGTTAAGATCGTGTTGCTGTGAGCTTTTGGCGATCATTACTGCACATTTGATGCCGCATTGTCTTCCAACTCTTTCTAGAACCGCTCGAGCTTCGTGATGCTGCTTGTGAGATGTGAATGGGCATCGAAGGATGGTTTGGAGAGACCAGACGAGAAAATAACCCCCAACACTTTTCGGTGGAACACTCATTTCACCGAGAGCGAACGGAGCGCTGGACAGGATGTCTCCTGCCATCTCTTGAATGATGGCTTGTGAGGCAAGCTCTTGCTGATTGATACTGTACAAGCCGCTATCTCCAAGTTTCTGTGCCTCTTCCATGGCCCGGAAAAGCTCCAGTAATAGTTGATGCAGAAGAATTCGTGTGGCGCGATGCTTGTTCCAGATACTGAGCGTCCAGAAACCAGAGTAATTGTCGTGCTTGATGGAAGTTGCATGATCTTCAGACCGTAACCGTTCATAACTCATAGAAATCAATGCCGCTTTATTCCAGTTGCAAAGGTCCTTCTCGAGAACTGTGAAGCCTCGAAGCAAGTCTCTGTATGATGAATGTGCACGGCCTGCAAGTATTACAGAATTGACTTCAGCAACCCACTGGCTGACATGTTGCATGTTGAGACACATCTGATTTGCTGGCTGAGACATGTCTAGAAAGTTGACTAGCTTAATATGAATAGAGCGAGGAGGGACCCTCAAGTCAAAATTCCGTCGTTGCTGCATTTCAAATCAGTCCCGCGAAGAAAGATCATCAGAACAACATACCGTTTGGCAGCACACTGTCTGTAGAAGAGAAGGTCCTTCCCCTAGAACAGCCAGACGCAAGTCTAGAAGTACAACAAGTCCTTGAGTATGTTGCATAGCCTCAGCTTCCGATATTGTAGTATTTATGCACTTCAAAGAGCTTCATTAGCCTCTTGTAATCGTCTCGCTGGATGCCCATATTTACCTCGTAAAGTCCAAGGAGCATGATCGACGTCATGGTCATATCGCTTGTCGACTCTCTCTTCTCTGAGAGTACGGTACTTACTTGCCTGAGGGCTTTGCGATAATTGGACATCGCTTTGATTGTTATGTCGTGTCGATCCAACTTCTGAGCGATGTTCGCATATGAAGCGGCGAGGACAGCAACAGTAAGGAGGGAGCTTTCAGCGGCGCGGCCATACAACTCGGGAAGGAAGTTCAGATAGCCGGGGCATCGACCGCATGACTCAATGATGTAGTCCTGAAAGAAAAGACAAATCGCATGTTGGTGAAGATCGTCCGGGAGCATGTCAGAGGATTGGATTACAGCCTTGGAAAGCGACGAGCGTCGTTCATCTTGCAAATCACTTCGTGAAATCTTGTCTGAAGACCGTTGTTGACTTTGTGCTAACTGCTGGCTCGAAACTTTTTCTTTTACCGCCTCATTCTGACTCCGGAACGCAAGATCCCACTCGTCAGGATATCCGGGGCAATATTTTCCAATTTTCAGACAACGCAGGCATCCCGGGCGTTTCTCATCGCACTGATATCTCCTCATTAGCTCGAACGCAATGGTTAGAATGAGGTTGCGCACCTTGACTTTCCTTTTCTTACAGGTTTGGCACGCAGCACTTGTTCCGTGATTGACCATATTTTCGCTAGCAATATCGTCTTTTAGTCATGCACATGGGTGGACTTGAATATTGAAGAGGTCCTCGATTCGCATCATGAGATGTTTGTGTCGCGATTCAAGTCAGTCCGGAAATGCGAGTGATGTGTAATTATGCTGAGATACGCCACGCCTGATTCCCTGGCTCCTTCCGAATCACAGTCACGCTTCGCTCACATGATGTGCCAGAAATCGATTTGCACCTACCTATCAAAGCATTGCCTGTGACAAGATCTCGTTTGTGGAAGTGATATTTTCGAAGGCGCGGAAGTATCTTTGGTCTCAAAATTGTTTGTCGGGACATCTGAAGAGCCAGGAAATATTTTAAACTGCTAAAATGAGGAACCGCGTCAATGCCGAGGTGCGTCGCGTCCCTTTTAGCAAGGCGTTCAGACTTTGGGATTTCCCGAGGGCTCGCTTCTGACGAGGCTGCCTACCGGTGATCACTTTTCAGGTTTCTACGAGCAGGACCTTGCGAAATGGAAGGAGAGTTGAACGATGCCTGAGATCACATCCGAGGAGCCCGACGCGATGCCTTGAGGACTTCCTGTTTCAATTACTTTCTTATGCAGCTAGACCATATGCTCTATACTGGTCTCCTTCGGGTCCTTCGTCTCCCTACCGTTGTGAAAGGCATGCATCGACTGCCCAGTCATCCTTCTACGAGCACTTTCTGCACCCACAGTACCAGTAACCCCTTCAGCCTTTAGCTGCAATTTCTTCCTCTCGTCGTTTTTTCTCTCTTTCCGGTTTTGCCTCCCATAGATCCAATCTAACTTCATCTGGCCCTTCTTCTCCAAGGCTGAGTGACCAACAATGTACTCGTTCCACAATGCACGAAGACCGGTGTACTCAGCGATGAAAGCAAGAGGTACCTTGACGAAGATTGTGAGCGTCGCGCGCGTCCAGGGACTGAATGCCGTAGAGACTGCGAAGGTGATGACTGCTGTGGAGAGACCGACTGCAAGGATGTCAACGAGATCTCCAGAAGCTCAGACATGAATGGATTTCTTACACATGTATTTGAGCTGTTCATTCAGTGTCATCCACGGGGCATCATTTATGTCCTTGTTGTTCATGCCGAAGAAAGTAGCGAGGAAACCGAGCGGCAACTGTCATGCTCAGTAAGATTTCTTGGGAGATTGTGTGAGAATAAGCATACGAAGAAGATCGTCACCAACGTGAAGGCCATGATAGCTCTGCCTTGCTTGACGCTTTCATCTGCTCTCTTCAATGCTGCTTTTGCTTCAATGATACTTGCCTGCTGTTGCTTCAGCGATAACAGTCCTTGAAGCTATGGGATATCAGCGGGTGTTCTTGCATGAGAAGGGCGGCTTCGGTTGAAATCACGAACCTGGTGACTAGTCCGAACAGCAGCATCCTCCAAGTCCTGGATCTCCGCTTGCCTGTTGCGGAGAAGTTCTAATGTGTCGTTCGCTTCCTGAATAGTATGTTCTGGAACAATGTCCGGCTGACCATAGGTATTCTTCTCCCCATCCTTAGCAGCTGGATTCTCTTTGTATTTCAGCAACTTCATGATGCTTCTCATCTCGTCCGTTTCGTTCTTGGATTCTCCATTGATATGTCCCAGTATCTTTCGAAAGTCTCGAACAACATGCAACTGCTGATTATAGATGCGAATCATGATCTGAAGCTCTTCTGCAATGTCATGTGATTCACGCAGGATCGTGCCTTCGGGGTTGATGTCTAGGTACTTGTGGCTCACGTGTTCATTCGAGCCATATGGGATCGGATTTCTTGAGCGAATCTCTAAATTCCGCCAGAAGCTCTCGTAAGCAATAGTGGTTTGTTCTGCCTTCGCAATGTGAGTAACGACGTCCAGAAGAGGGGAGGCGTGAGCATACAACATTGCCTATGGCCGAAGCGAACAAATCCATCACTTCTGGTCTTTGATCAAGGGGCTTAGTACGATCGAAGAACACCCGAGAGCACTGGTCAATGATGATGAGAGCTAAAGATAGTGAGCTTTGAGCTTTGCCGGCTTCGGACGAATTGGAAACAGACCAAGGTCATAGACTGATTGTATCTGCCCCTCGGGAAGGTTCTTTAGCCGGTCTCTCAAGCTTTTGTGCACCCCAGATGGATCGGGCTTATTCCTACCCCAACGCCGAGGGAAAGAAGTCAAGATGGTATCTGTAGTTTATAAGCTAAGAAGAAACTTGAATGGTAATTAACATACTGTCGTCTAGAATCCATAACCATAGTTGATCGACCATTACCACCCTTGTGTTGTGGGAGTGAAAACTCTTGCCAAGTCTGGTCCCACGGTAGACTACTTGATCCTTGTCTCGAACTCCTGTGTCATCCAAGGTCAAGAAGTATGATTGATCCAGCGTTCGCCTGATATGCAACGGAGGATTTTGGTGCAAATTATCGCGCAGGAGACGTTCGTCTGCTTCGTAGTCTATGGCGTCCGCGACCCTCGCGAGCCAGAACAAGTATTCTCCCAACTTTGTTTTCCTGCTTCCAATTAGTTGAAGTAAACCACAGGAATACTGTATACGATGATCACCGAGGTTTCTTTTTCCATGTCTTGTCCTTCGTCTTGTCTTGCCAGATGTCGAAGAATGGCGATTTGGTTTTCTCATCCGGATTCTTCGTCTTCGGGGTTCGTCTCCGGACACCAGGTTTCTTATTTTCCAGCTCGATTGTGACTTCCTTGACGACTTCGGCCATCTTCGCCCTTCTACTATCCGTCTCCCAATGCAGATAGGGCATCGATGGACATGTTAATTCTTAACATTGCCAAACAGGAGAGAAAGACGTACGAAGAGAGCAAAATTCTTCCTAGACTTCTGCGACGTGGACGTCGAAGAAGTTCGTTGACTGACAGCTGGCTGTTCATATGCGCCAGAACCTGCATCTATTCAAAACTTTGAGAAGGGTGCGTTTATATTTCAGCGACTGGCATTCATACCCTCAGGGACAATAGAACATCGAGACCGCATATACCTTGCATGCACAGGGCCACTTCCCCCACCCCCGCCATGAAGTTGGCCTCTCCAGAATTCGCGGGACAGGAGTTTCTCTGCCTTAGACATCTTTGCGGTTGGTTTCGAATCGTCGTGATGGTCACCATCAGACTCCCCGTAATACCTCGCCATTGCTTTCTTGTTATTTATCAGCAAGCATCAGCAAAATGATTCTTTCTCGTGATCATACCTCGATCCAGCGCATGTTGTTGGATGGAAAATGGAAGTATCTCAATCTGTTAGGCGGACATAATTCTGCCAGTGGATTTCTTGCTTCGTCTGCAAGTATGTTGTGGACCGGCATCTTTTGGTTTGGAAAATCTCCGGGAAGAAAATTTGGATTCTCGTGTTTATATTTCTCGTATCCGGAACCATTATTCTGGAAGTAGATAGCACAAGCTTTGAACCCATACTCGAGATCAGTCTTGGGCTGCAATTTAGATTTAGCAATGTCATCATCAATAGCCCAAAACTTGACGCGCTCAAGAAGCTCCAAGTCCAGTGTCGGGTTTCGTGATCTTGGTGGGTGTTTTTGTATCTCTGCGGCGTACTCCTCTCTTTTCTTCATGACTTCTGCCTTCCAGGCCTGCTTCGCTTGCTTCAAGCGCGTCATGATATCTGGACCGATGATGTCCCTCAATTCTGCATCAGATACCGTCTCCCCTCTGGTCTGTTCAATGCGCTTCCGCTTCTCTTCGTGGTTCTTCTTGACGTAAAACACAAAATTGACTCTAGTCTGTTCAATGCGATCCTCTTCATGCTCAACCCGTTTCCACTCCTTCTCTCCGAGTTTGCTTCTGAAGTCTTCTCTTTTGTTGAATCGCAGACTCAGAAACGTGTTCGTGTGATCCTTGCAATTATTCCAAGGCTCCGCAACGAACGCTTCACGAGTGCATCCGTGCTTCGCATATTGCAGGTCAATGTGGACATCTTCGTTTGCTCGATGCTGACAGTTCTCGAATGGAATGCCATTGATCACGGAGAGTTTTCGATTGGCCATCTTTATAACGGGAAATTTGATTTTTACCAGCGACCAGACAAGAGGAAAACAAGTTAATGAGGCTCAGAGATGGGGATTGAGCTTATCTTGTAGCAAAGCAATAATATGCTGTACCACTACCCACACCATATCAGTGATTTGGATTGAGCGAATGATTCGCGCCACTGGGATTGGTTGCATACCATGGAGAGCCGCTTTGAGCGGGGATGGTGGGCATGGCTGACATGCAAGAAATCGAAAGAAAAGAAGTGCACTGCAGAATCGTACGATTGAGCCAATGACAACACATAGAATATATAACCAACCATTGATCTTCCCAAAGCAAGGCCCAATTCTGACGGCAAAGCCGAGATCATGTCAGCTCTTGGGGGCCAACGATCCCGCCCCTTGTCGTGGGCTGAAAATGAAGATGGCTAGACTCCGAGAGGTGATCTGTACTCTGTAATCGAAAGCCATCACTTCAATTCCCTTGTGCGATTCCAAGACTGACAGACGTATCTTGAGACCTTCACACAACTTCTCATGGGCTGCGAAGAAGAGCTTGACCCATGGTGGCAATGCGATGACATTCCATCGATTGGCGGATCATTGTGATCTTATCGACCCAGAGCTCGCACGCACAATCGAGGCCCTGATGCCGTCAAGACAGTGTGGTAATTCCTACTGAGTATCGTGCCCAGATCCCATTGCAAAGCAGAAGAAAGCGGCAGACGCTCAGGACAGACGGGCTGACGGGACTGAGGAAAGCTTGTGGTCACGTGTGAAGACTTGGCGCGATGTCTGAGGTAATTTGCATCAACACCATGCAACTCGTTGAATTTGTTCCCGCGATGAGACGCCAATATGCCGACATTGCTTCCTTGCGTACCTGTACGCCGGCGGCCACAAGCAACGATCGTACTTTAGCCTTGTCGTTTCCTAAAATCAGTACAGTTTCAAGCCTCGATTACTCAGTTGCCTCGAGTTGCGACAATGGCGTCACGGGTTGGACAGCGAGTGCCCAGTTCGTTGTGCCGCAAACGCAACTTCTCGAGCCACTGCCTTTTCATGTAGTGAGTGTCTGCATCTCAAAGAGAATATACCCACCCGATTGGTTACCAGACCAAAACATACATTGTATGCTGGTATCGTCGTTAGACCATCCTTGAGTTGACTTAGCTGCTCAAGTGAGAAGGGCAACTTCGACAAATCACCAAATTCGACGCGAGACATGAGATGCATACTTCCCACCCATCGCCAACTTTTACCAACGAGGTATTGCATGTTCAGAATACCATTAGATCTCCACCTTTCGAGCTCGATTCCGGAATCATCCCGAGATTCTCAGAACACGTTCTCTGCCTTCTTCATTTCCCGTTTTGGCCGGCTCTGATCGCAACCATAGTGGGTCATATATGGTGCACAGCGACTCAGGAAACTCCCGTCGCAGCCGCAGTGATTGAACGAGGTTAGAAATGGTAGAAAACTATCATATCTTGCAGAGATCTTTTCCTGTTGCCATTTTTGCAATTCAAAATGGCTGACCTTGATCCCGTCGCCTGGCCTTCCGATTTTTTTTTCCAGGAATACAGAAGTGGGCAACGTGAAAATATCGGAGCCAACGACCTTCGAGGGGTCGTCTTTTGATGTATGTCTCTCGTCGAGGAGTCGGTTTCCATCAACGAACAACAGCTATTTGTTGGTCAGCAGTCAGTAATTGCATGAATATCAGACCTGCAGCGCTTCACGACATCTCGAGAGCCTTCCTTTTTAGGAAGCAAGCCACTGCCGTCGAATACCGCGTTCCCGATCTAGCGCCAACAAGATCTGGTGGGTCTCGATGCCAAAGTTACGTGCCCGTGCCAACCCAGCTTTCACTCGTGGCATTGCCGGTCTCAGCACACATTGGCTCCCTGACCCAGGAAACCTTGTAGTATATCGCGGAGACTTATCACCTACAAAAGCCTTCATCCACGCAAGGGTGCAGGCTACTCGTCCACCGCTCCCCTGGAGAAGTCTGGTATCTAGGATGCTGCTTGACTCAAAGCTTCATCTTCATGGCTATGCCTGTTGGATAGAGAAATTTTGAGTGTTCGGCCGAGGATGAGACCAGGTAAAGTCTGATAACCCACAGAGGTATCCCCACTTCCCTCGGCAAAAACATATCGTTCTTTGGAACTTCCTATTCCTCTCGACTGCTTATCTGCGGTTTTCATACGAGTGCCGCTGCTGTATCGAAAGAGCAGAGCCTGGTTATCAGTAGCAGAAATCTCATTCAGTAGCAGAGAATTCTTTCACAACGACAAGCAAAGAGCAAAGCTCGCTGCCACCAGAGTCAATATTGGTTGTTTCGAGCGTTCAATCAATGTCGTTCAACAAACTTGCCTCCTCAGATTCACAACCTCGCGGGACTTCAATCACGCCGCCGTCATGAACTACTCGTGACAAGTCCCCTAAAAATGAGACAAGTTGCCTGACTCAAATATTGACCGCAGTCGAATCGGTGGGGTCGCGGTATGGTGATTTCTACATCCCCTGGATTTTGCCCTAGCATCGGCGCTGTTCAGTGGAAATATTGGAACTTCCGGAAACACTTCACTGATGCGGCTGGCTCATGCGCCAAATCACCACAATACATAGGGACGACATACAATTCGAGGATGTAATCCGGCCTGGTGTGCTCATCCTACCCGTTACGATCGGCCTCTGACCACTTCGGGAGAGAGATAACAAAATATTTCGCCTCATTGAGCCTGTATGCTCCAATCCTGGACGCGCAAAGTCCGGAATGGCTTCTTCGAGATATCGTTGGTCGGTTGCTGGGTCTTGGAAAGCCTACCGAGAGAAACCCACAAGCGCTCGGAGTTGCGATTTGTGATGGGCCCACCAATCCACGAAGGCACCAAATGCTCCACCTTCCCACCAATCGTGACACTCAGAAAAGCTAGTCGCCACTGCGGATACTTCTCGCAGTTTTCATACATGTCGAAGTGCTGCGCACTTTTCGGTACATAAGAGTCTTTGTTCGGTTTTAGTACTCGTTTTGCTGGAATGTTTCGTCTCGCTCTTAGTTGATTATGCTTGGAATTGTTCTCGCCCGGGTTACTTACGTCGCTCACTTAGTTGGAAGTCCCTGAAATGACTACGAATCGGGCTCCGGAAGTTTATGCTGTTGCAGCCGTATTTCTGGCCTTGACATGGCTCACGGCACTATTGAGATGTTATGTTCGAGGGGTTGTCGCCAAGAAATTTGGCCTTGAAGATTGGCTTGCTATTTTGTCTTTGGTGAGTCGAAGAAGGCGTCTGGTGACAGAAATACACGCTGACAGAAAAAGATTCTGTTCACGATGACAGCTGTGTTCGCTTTACAGGGAATATCCAACTCCATGGGAATGCACCTTGTCGACATCATGATGAGCAGCCCTCAGAATCTCACTCCTGCAATGATGGTAAGCTGAAGAAACTCACCATATTTGATCAGGCTCTAACGTTCGGCAGTACTGGTTCTCTACTGAGCTGGCGTATGTTCTGACAACTTGCACTCTCAAGATGAGCATCGCCGTGTTCCTCTTGCGAATCGCAGTGAAGAAATCACATCGGATCATCCTCTATATGACGATGGCGGGTGTGATGATCTTCAGCATTGGATACTTTCTCTTCCTCGTATTTCAGTGCTCGCCCGTTGACTATTTCTGGAACCAGTTCAGTGCAAAGCCAGGTTCATGTCTCGCGCCAGAAATAGTTGGCGCCCTGACTTATGCGCACTCTGGCTTGAATGCCTTTGCGGATATAGTTCTCGCAGTACTTCCTGTTGTCATTGTTTCTCAACTACAAATGAACCCTCGAACAAAGCTCACTGTGTCGATTATTCTCTCCATGGGTGTTGTGTAAGCTCCAAAATTTCCCAACTCGGAATGCCAGACTAATGGAGCAAAAGTGCATGTGTTGCTGTCATCGTTCGAATTCCATACATCAAGATACTCGTCGACAACGCCGAGGACTTTCTCTTTTCCTCGACAGATGTCGTTATTTGGTCTGCCATCGAACCGGGTCTTGCAATTACTGCAGCTAATTTGGCGACTCTTCGGCCGTTATTCAGCGCTTGTCTGTCTCGCAATAAGCTCTGGGGTACGACTACGGCCCGCGGTACATACGGACACTCGAAGAATATTTCTGGATTTTCTAGTCGCAAAGGCTATGTCAGGAGCGGAAGCAGAGGCAACATTGCAGAAATGAACTTGAGCAACTTGAGCAAAAGCGGACACGAAGTCACCATTGAAGCCACCAATGGGACGCGCGGGAGTTCTCATACCAGATCGAAACTTGATTCAAGGATCAGCGAGGAGAGACTGAAGCAGACACCAAGCTGGGACATCGAACGCCAAGCTCAACTGCCAATGGAGGAGTGGCCAGGCTCGCCGCAGGAGATCCGCAAGACAGTACGGATGGAAGTGTACAGCGAAGTACACCCACCACTTCCCGAACCACAACAGGAACCATACCAAAGTCAGCCTGGGCCAAAGACAGACGGAAGGCGAGACGTATGGCCTGATACACGTCCTGGATCGAGCCACGCGAGGAGAAAATCGCATCAGTCCCTCAAGGCAGCCACGAATCACCACTGGATTTGATTGTGGATGTATGATTTGATTTGTATGAGAAGCGAGACGAGTTTCTATTTAATAATGCCTTTATGTATATACTTTCAGATGGGATACGATCTAGACAGGTTCGGCGTTTCTTTCGTTACGGGTGTAAATAAGGTTCATTTCTTCATCAGCATGGCGAGCGATCGAAATTCTTCTGATCATTGTGATGGTCTTCCAAGCTGCAATGCATCCATTCTTCTGCCCTTGTTTGTATCTATGAATTCTCGTTGTATGTTGTTTTTATTTTCAGCTCAGCATCTCTTTGAAGCTAGAATCAAGCAGACCTTCGAATTCTCAGCATCACGAACAAGTCAAACGGACATCCGCAAAATCCGCAAAATCCGCATCTTCCGCTTACAGCCTTCCCCACCTGTCTCAGGAGCACTTGATTTACTTCTATATCTTCTACGGGTATACGCAGGGTCTTCCCCACTGGTCCCCACATAATGGAACCATCATCGGTCCGCTGGCTTGTCAAAAATGGCCGTTAAGGCTATCCTTGTCTTCCACGGAAAGTTTACATGGTGCAAGGTGGGGGTCTGTGTGTTGTACCTGGATCCCAGGGCGTGGACGGCTTCGTGGACCAGATGTGGACAATGGTGTTGCTGAGATGGTACATCAGATGGAGGATGGAGCTTGATGTGTGAGGGGGTTATTCCTCTTGCTTTTGATCTTCTATGTGAAGGTTGGTGAAAGATTCAATTGTCAAGAAAGGCTCAGCGAATACTCTTGATTTGGACTTCATATTCGACATTAACATTACATATATTTTAGTTCTAAGCTCATCATGGCCGCATCTCATTATTTACACATTCCCTTGTCACCATTTTAACTGTTGTTTACGACAAATCGTTGTCAACATACAGCCCCTCCATCAGCCACGCACACCTCTCATTAGCAGTCGTATCGACCACAACACCTCCAATACCCTCAAGTCCAATCACCATGGTCGTAGAATTACTCTGATACTGCGGGAAGAATGGAAGCCCCCTTCCGTTTGGGTTGCCAGTGGTGCTCATAGCGAAGTTTGTTATGTATTTCTGCATGGCAGTGGCGATAGCAGGTTGTACAGCAAGTCCATCATTCAGAGTCGTGGTGTCTCCATTGAAGAAAGTGTAAGCGATGTCTTCACCGTGAAGTCCGGGTGGAACAGTGAAGTAGTAAGCATATGTCTCGTTCTGGAATGCGACGTCGAGGAAGCGGGTGTTGCATGTGAAGGAGATCTCTGCGGTGATGAGCGATGCACGACCGAAGAGAGAAGTGTAAGGGTATGTCCCGTCGTAGACGGCAGGGTACAGAGTGTCGAGGATGTAGGCGATTGTCTCGTTATTGGCTGTTGGGAACACTTCTTTCAGGTTCGTGGCCACTGCTGCGTCGGTAGTCAGGAATGGCGAAGTGAACTGCAAGCCTTCGTCTGAATTGTGGGCGACCATAACGTTGAGCTCAGTGTCGAATTTGCCTTCCGAAAGCAGAACACCTGGGAGCTTGGGGACAAATGTTCCGTCGACAACAGGACCAAATGTGAATGTACCGTAAGGAGCTGAGCGCGCGACCACGATGCTGTTCAGACCAGCGAGTGTCTCGAAGTCAAGGGCACGAAGAGACGCAACGTCTGTGACGTCGGCAGAGATGAGCGATTGGGCTTGGCTGATGACAGACTGGTAGGTGGCGACTTGTTGAGCATCTCCCGGGACAGGTGGGAAGCCGGGGCTTTGCATGATGGCTTGAGAGAAAGGTGCTGAACCATTAGAACCACCGTATGCAGTGACTTGATGCATAATGGATCCAGCACCCGCTGACTCGCCCATTACTGTGACTCGAGTAGGGTCTCCGCCGAAGAGATGAATATTCTGCTGGACCCATTCGAAAGCGAGTCGCTGATCGTACAGTGCTGCGTTGGGAACACCATCTTGCTCAGAGAAAATGGAGCCAGACAACCAGCCGAAAAGACCAAGTCTGTAATTCATCGCAACGTAGACGACTCCCTCGCCCTCATCGACTTGACTTTGAGCAATAAGTGTTGCGGGATTACCGGTCGAGGTCTTGTCCCCGTAAACGTAGCCACCTCCGTAAACCCAGACGAGCACAGGCGCAGACTTGTTGCTGGCGTAGATGGATTCGGGTACGATCACATCCAAAAACAAACAGTCCTCGGACTGTCTTGGATCAGGCGCAGCAAGCGAATCAATTGTCATTGCTGAGGCGACAGCATCAACTTGAGAGTTGACATACGCAAGAGTTGCGGCGTCGGAACCGCCAAGGAAGTAAGATGCTATTTTTGGCCAGTATGGAACAGCTTGGGCACACATGGACCCTTGTTGACCATCGTTGAGTGTGCGATTGATAGTCGTGGGTGGGATTGACGCCTTGAAGCGAAGGTCACCAACGGGAGCGGCACCAAATCGGATGTTGGAGAAGTTGTAGTAATTGCCGGTTTCCTTTCAGATTATTAGATTGACACTACTTCAATACAGGAGAAACTCACATTGATGGTGGCTTGATGAAGAGCGTATCCCAAGTCAACAGTCGGCAATGGAGAGGTAGTCGACTTCGTCGAAGAAGAGCTCTCATTCCGAGCTGTCAGAGTTGGGGCTGCGGATACCACTGCGCCAGTGAAGGCGAGGGCAGAGATGAACTGGCCAATCATTATGAAATTGCGAAAGGTGAGAGTCAAAGGAATGAATGAACTGTTGACCGTAGCTGGCTGAAGAGCAGTGGGAGGGAATCCTCATGAGCTTTATATCAATGATATTCTCCTTCCGTAGGATCTGATTTCCAATATTCGCTTTCTCCGAAGATGTCCCTGACTAGCTCGATGTATCCGCTTGGGATACATGACCACGATCCGGATTTTCCAAGACCCCTTTTTCTAGATGTTTGCTGAATCCGGACGCATGTCGAGTCCTTGGCTTCCAAATCGGACGAAGTTGAAATCATTGGGGGTTCGTGGAGACTATTGCATGGGCGTCAGTCTTCGGTTGCGATTGAATCCATTTTGTCAACCCCTCTTCTGCGGCGCAATGAGACATCTGTACGCGATGTGACGATGGTGCCGGTTTCGCCGGATGCAAAGAAGCTTTTATGGAGTCTGCGGGCGATCGAGATAGTCAATATTTCCGCTTGCATGTGATTGGAACGTACGTGTGTTATGTAGCAAGGTGGAATTCTCGGATATTGGGTGTAGGGAAGCCCCTGAAACTCAATGCGTTAAGTCCATTGGCCGCATAACCGGGGTTTGCCAAAACACGTGATGTAAATAAAGGGGTAATGTGAGGCTGGGTCTGGCTCGCTGCTTACGAACTGCGGTATCACGAATACGTGGAGTGATTCAAATTGTACCTAGACTCTGGTATGGACCGTGGTTGAGCTTCAATGTCCTGCCATTCTCATTCGGCGCTCAGCGCTCAGTCTTGAGGTACTTTGGATTGAAGGGCTTGTAGCTCGATTGAGCTTGGGTTGGTATTACGACGCATTGTTCTCAGAAACCAAAGAAAGTTTTAAAGTGATCTCCATTTCGATATTCCACCTCCCTCCCATCTCTTCTGCTCTCCGTTGCAGCGGCTCCAAGCAACATGGATTTAGCCGCGAACTTTCCATACAATTTATCCAGGGACGATGTCTTCCGCAACATCCTTGGAGCCCTCATTGCTATTATTTAGCAACACGTCTGGATGTGTATTAAATGCAATCGACATGCGACTCCCTCCTCGCAGAGCTTCCCATAATTTGCCAAGAACTGAGGAGCAGAACTCAGGTGGTCGTTTAGCTCACTACTGACAATCGGGGTCAAAGTATACGTAATATATTGTGAGGCTAAGATCGATATGATGAATATGATAGTATGATCAGCATTCATTCTTGTTCCTTTATGGAAGGCCTGCGAGATTCTTTGCTCATGGTTGAGAAGCAACCGGTCGAGATACCAAAACAGTGTAAGCGAGAAGGCAAAGGGGCGGGGTCCGGAATCACGTGGCTCTCCTCCATTTCACAGAAGTTTTTGTATCTAGAGGCTCGCCAGTTTTCAAGAATCGCTTTTCAAAGATGCATATCTAGGCTCGCATAGATCCGAGGCTCGAGATCTAGTTCTCTGCGCGTAAACATCAGAGGAAACATCGCTTGTCGGAGTTGCACCCTGGGCTGGCGCCAACTACGTCATCATCTTTACCCGTTCGCTCCAAGAATCAACCGTCATTCAGTTTGAACCCAGCTATTTTTCTCCTTCAACGTATTAATGCCAGCAATCCTCATCACTATATTGCCTCCATACTTTCCGAAGAATTATTTACGAGCTTAACATCATGCAATCCGCTATCCTCACACTCGTCCATGCTTCGCAAGCTGCATTTGGCATCTACAATCTTTACCTTACATCCATCTCCATCAGCAATCTTCAGGGATATGAAGACATGAGTAAGAAAGCAGCGAAGTACTCGAATACCGCCGAACAACAATTGCATAAGACGAGAACAACACAAGCAAGCGGGACAATCGCTGTATGCTCCGCATAACCCCTCATTGTGATTGCCTACAGGACTGACAAAGACCAATAGCTACTTGTCTCAGTCCTCAGCTCCGTCTATCTGACTTTTGGCGCCCCTAAGACCTTAATATCTCAAAGCATCGCTGGATTGAACTTGCTTGCTCTGGTGGCTGCTGAGAGTCACGTGGGCGATTTTTGGAAGCAGAAGGCGAGAGTGCCGATCCCAGGTGTAGGAGATTATAACGAGGCAACAAAGAATACCCAGGAGGTGAGACTGAATATGATGTATCTGATTGCCAGTTGGTTTGTGGCTGGTGCGGTGGATCTCATCTTTTAGTCTCCTGTATGTGTGTTACCTTCGGCGCAGCCTTGGAATGTATCGCAGGAAACAGCTTGCCAATTGTATGACTTCAGACGCTCTTTCAAGCAATTTACATTCAAAATCTGGCTTTCAAACCTTCTTGAAAGCGGTATGCTATACCTTGGGGATGGTTTTTCGAGTTCGCTGATTCGGGATTTATGAACCTCATTAAAAGAGTGTGAGCAGTATTGAATATTTTCGGGGAAAACGGTAGACTGCAGAAGGTCATACTGGCTCTGCTTACGGCCGCCATCTTCAAACTCTCAGCGGTTGAAGAGGACAATGCACTCGGACGAGAGATTATTAGTGGGCCCAGATTCGACTTACAATGAAGGACCTCCTTCACGAAGTGGCCCAAGATTATCGCATGGTTTTGAATAAGTCAATCGATTTGGTAAGTTAAGCAACTTAACTTACTGGGATAGTTTCTGGAAGCATTTCGCAACTTCTTGAGCATCGCAGACAGGACACCAGGACTCACAACCGACGGGATGGATTTTCCGATCTCACAGCTAGACTATCTTCTCATTCTTCTGTCGATGGAATCCAAGTGAAGCTGCTTGTAGAAACTCTAGCTCTTTTTTTTTGTAAGAAAATCTCACGAAGAAGATTCTGGGCATTCGGAGAATAGGGGAATGACTTTCCAAACAAGCCTGACTCGAAATCCGATTTCTAACCCAGGATCAATACACTTTTCAAACCTTCAGCGTCGCCAAGATGAGTGGAATGGGAAAATCATCAATGGGCGTCTCATGAAGCTCGTCTCGAAGGCCACGAAGATGGTGATTTCGAATATCAGAGGTGGTGGTAGGGACGAGAGATGGCATGCGGTTGCTTCCATGACACCATATTGGGAGGATAACCAAGAAGTTACAAGCATCCAACTCAACTACACTCCACACGATAAAAGTGTCGATGACTCCATCCGGAAATTTGCTGCCAGTCACACGGATAGTGGTGATGACCCCAACGGGATACTCTGGCTTGTGTATGATGGGTCACTATGATGACGACCACTTCGCAGGTTGCTTCAACCTCACTCCGCTCGGTCTGACGACCGTGATAGGAAACTGTGAGATAGCCCTTTTCCCAGCGAAGCTATGGATGCACTGCTCATCCGGCTCTGGCACGCATGATGTCCCCTCACACGATCCTCGTCGTCTACCACCTTCACCTCTCGACCACCTGACAGCACTTCCAAATCGTACCCCTTTCATGCGCCTCAATGTGGTCGTGTTTCCCAACAAGCGGTGTCTCAATCCAACCTGGCGCCAAGTCCACCATGAGCTGTACAGTGAAAAAGGTCGCGACATTTTCTCGTCAACTCGAGCACACCAAGGATGGATGATGTGACTTTGGATCGCAAACAAGTCTGAGATCATGCATTGGATCGAGGAAAGGCATGTTGCCGAGCACTGCCCCGAATATGCTCGAGCCGGCGAGACCTACCAAGGCAAGGGACCGGACCTGCTCACAAGAACTACCAAGTACTTGATGGAGACAAACAAAGCGCAAAACAAGGAGTGGTACGGCAAAATCAAAACCAAGATGAAGCAGAGTAATGTGCAAGCGCAGAAAAATGCTCAAGTTGCAGGACTGCGTCACGAAGACCCCAAAGTGAAGGCTGCACGGCTCAGCAAAGAAAATGCTGCCAACGGCAAGCTTCGCGACAAGTACATTGCCCAAGCAACGTGATGTACCTCAAGTTGAGCGTCTCTCTGCAAAAGAGTACTGCCGACTATTTGCTTGTATCGATCCAGATACAGAAGAGTCGCGATATCCATCCGAATAATGTGCTCGCAAAACACTCGAGTTGTCCGGCAAGCCCAACGAAGAATTCAAAAAGCTCATCGCAAATTCGAATGCCAAGAGAGGATCTGTCATTGCGAAGGTTACATGGACAAATCCCGACTATTATCGCAAGTTCAATCCTGTCAAGGATACAATTCCGGCAAACCCTACTTGGCGGCCACTGGCTTCTCGACCCGAAGCCTTGGAAAAGTGGAGGGTGGCACGATCGGGGAAGCCCACTACCCAAAAGCGTGTTCATGGCCAGGCTTTCTCGGAGGAGGAAGATGCCGACAAAGATATTGCTTCACAGGAGGGTGAAGATAAGGAGAACAGTGATCCATTGTCTTGCGTGACAAACTTTGTCCCGGCGAAGAAACGCTTGACGACAGCTGCGTACAAGGGAAGTTCCAGCTTGAGAAAAGAAAAAGATCTCGGCGACGGAGGGAGGGCTGTATCTTCCGGAAAGGCAGCTTCAGGGAAAGGAAAGGGAAAGAAGCTGCCATTGTTCGGATCTGAACTGTCTCAGTAACAAGATAGAGTTAACTCGTTTATGTTGTCTCGCTAGGGAGGAAAACAATATAGCTAGCAAAACACAAATGTATGAAGTGCATGATATGGACATTGATTACAGATTTCGCTTTGAGATTGCATCCCCTGGATGTCCATCATGTTATGCTTAGCAAGCTGAGATCACTTGATCTAGGTTAGCGAAAGGCCCGACCGGTTTCTAGGGCAGCCCCAAGTCAGGCTCGATCAAATCACACTTGCGATCATATGAACACTGAAATGGCAGTTATATGTCCACTCGGCTACTGTATTTACATAACAAAGTAAATAGAACCAATCGCCATCTACGGAGATATTTGGCGAGATCAAGAGATGGGCCATTTCAGATTGCCGGCCATAATTCTAGACACGACCTACCGGCCGGATTAGTATTCATAGGATATTTCCTTCATCTGTTTTGGTCGAAAGAAAGTCCGAATCTTCAAAGACCAATTGTACTGAACACAGTTGATGAGCAAGATACGAGCCAGTTCTCGGTTCCGACTTCAAAGCGATTGGCGTTTTCATCCGTCCTCCTACATCATACCCAGTATTTTGACTTCCATCTTGTTTCACACCTCCGAGCAGAGTTGAGCCAAGAGACACACTGACAGCTCATCATTAGCTCAATGGACCCCTCGCCTTACGCAATCGTTGCGTGCCCTCAGAAACGGTGTTTATCCAGCGGCAGATGGGATTGGCTAAGGCTTGGCAGGAACAAGCATCGTAAACGTGCTCAAAAATGCTCATGCAGCTAAACGCAAGCGTTGAATCAAAGAACTACCATACCTGGACTAGAGCGATGATCTTGAAAAATCACAGTGGTGGACTACCATCCTGGTGCCTTCTCTGTATCGTATCTTGTACATCTTTATATGAGAGCTTCACTTCTCAGCAAAACGCCGACGACACCTCATCTTACGGCTTAGCGAGAAGGACTCAATATGGCCATCGCGGACACCAAAGAATTAGCGAAAGGCTACACTGCAGTCAACAATACTCAATTCAACGCCGGGCTATTCCTCCTTGAGAAACTTGGAAGTGTCACAGGCAACAAAATCCTCGATGTTGGATGCGGAACCGGAAACCTCACAGCACATCTGGCGAAACTTGTTGGAGATTCTGGAAGCGTAATTGGTGTAGATCCATCAACGGAACGAATCCCTATCGCCCAAGAATTCAAGAGCTCGAACTTGTCGTTCGAGGTTGGAAGAGCCGAAGACTTATCACGTTTTCCGTCGGAAAGCTTCGATGTTGTGTTTGTGAACTCAACATTTCATTGGGTGCAGGATCAACCAAAAGCTGTCCGGGAGTTCGGCAGAGTCCTGAAGTCTGGAGGTCGTCTTGGGATATCGGGTGGTTCGGGGGATTTTGTCGCTATTCATGAGAAGATCAAGGAGGATGTTTTGTCGAGAGAGCCGTATAGGCAATATCCGGAGCATGGAGGACCGACTTTCATCAAGCAGCGAGATCTTGAAGGTCTTCTCGATCAAGCGGGATTTGGAGAGAGAAGAATCGTGGTGAATACCATTGTCAAGACGGCAAAGGATGGAGCAGAGATGGTTGAGTGGTTGGATACCAGTTCTTCTGGTGCGACTTATGGCGGGATTCCGCTGGACTTGAGACCGAAGGCAAGGGAGGAGATGCTGGTCGAGTGGGCAAAAGTGACTACGGAAGAAGGAATCAAGATGGATATGGATTTATTAGTTACTGTAGCTGTCAAAGCTTGATAGTTGATACTCTCTTGAATATCAGGATCTTTTGCCGTGTAGGGACATGTCAATAGATTTTGAACAAGTGCTTATCATGAAATATGTCGTTGTTGCAGCATTCTATAGAAACCACTGTCTTTCGAGAAAAGACGAAGTTGTCATGAGTTCTGGTCATTGATCCCTGTCTGTAGACATGGAGACTGGGCCTTCCCGAAAGATCGAGCTAGCCCAAACCTACCATGCATTTACCCGCGATTCATGCCCCACCAGTAAAAGCACATTCGGACATCTGATCATCTCTAAAGACCCCTACACTTACTTGCTGTCATTACGTAATGTTTTGACCTACAGTAGGGCATTTCAAACAACTTGGGTTTGTTCGGCTCAACGTTCCAGAAGAAGGGAAATATTTCTTAACCAAGATCGTTACTGCCACGTCGTTTCTGTAGCACCAATACCCGGATGGTTTCCCCCAAACGACTTTCCCCATTGGATCAACTACCCTGCACAGCTTACACTCTATTGATGAAAGCTTTAGATCCAATAATGAGAAGCTCAAGCAGCAGCGGCATCACGTGCATTGATAAAGTCCAAAATATGGAGATAGGAATACCAAGCAGTGAAAAGGTTATTTCAGACACATTGCTTTTCAATAGTCCGACGCTCGAGCTCTTGAACGGCATTGGACCTGATGGTGGCGTTGATATCATGGTGTGGTGGGACGAACCAGTGGACGAAGACACTGCGAATCCTTTGAATTGGTCCTCCACCAAGAAATGGACAAATATATGCACAATTTCTGTCATCAGCTTTATTGTGTAAGTCAAATGCGCAACCTCAATCTCAACTTTCAAGCTCTTACTCTCGACAGACCCCTCGTCTCTTCAATGCTAGCACCAGGCGTCGAACTCATCATGACAGACTTCAACATAGACTCCAAAACCTTCGCCACCTTCGTCGTCTCGATCTTCGTCCTAGGTTTCGCAGTCGGTTCACTCGTGCTACCACCCTTGAGTGAGCTCTACGGCCGGACAATCGTCTATCATGTAACAAATGTATTGTTCCTGGTTTTTACTGTCATGTGTGCACTTGCTCAGAATCCAGGGACACTATTGGTTGCTCGTTTTCTGTCGGGGTTTGTGGGAGTTGCCACCATCACGATCGGTTCAGGCACGATTGCAGATATGATGCCGAGACAGAAGAGAGGGAAGGCAGTTTCGATATGGTCTGTTGGTACGATCCTTGGGCCGATGATTGGACCCATCATCGGTGGGTATGTGGCCCAGGAGCTTGGATGGAGATGGATATTTTGGAGCATCTCGATCGTGGTCAGTCATCTAGGAACATACCTCTCCCACAGAGATTCCGTCAACTAATATCTGCTAGATCGGCGGTATTACGATTCTCGCCTTCATAGTTCTGCGAGAAACTTATCCTCCAGTTTTACTCGAGCGAAAAGCCGCAAAGCTCAGAAAGGAAACAGGAAACCCAAACTTCAAATCAAAGCTTGCTTCGAAACTTACAGCAAAAGAGCATTTCAAAATCAGCATCTTCCGGCCTCTAAAGCTGCTCACTTGCTTCCCAATCGTGACCATCATGTGCACCTACGTCGCCGTTCTCTACGGAACGCTTTACCTCCTCTTCGCAACATATTCTTTCCTCTTCAGAGAAGAGTACGGATTCTCGACCTCAGCCACTGGTCTTGTGTTTCTAGCTGGAGGACTTGGTACGCTCATGGGACTTGCATACGTCGGCCGATTGAGCGATAGGACGCTCAAAAAACACACTTCGGCTGGGAACTCAAACACACCCGAGGACCGCCTCCACCTCATCATCACCATTCCTGGAGCTCTGGCGTTCCCAGGTGGTTTGTTCATGTACGGTTGGAGTGCAGAGAAGCATCTCCATTGGATCGCTCCGCAGATTGGGACGGCCATCACTGGGTTTGGATCAATCTTGATCTTCATCAGTATTCAGACCTATTTGATTGATGCATTTGAGGAATATGCTGCGAGTGTGATTGGTGCCAATGCGGTTCTAAGAGGCACTGCTGGGGGTTTAATACCACTTGCTGGGTTGGCCATGTATGATGGGCTTGGATGGGGTTGGGGGAACAGTATACTGGGGTTTGCTGCACTTGTACTTGCTCCGCTACCTTGGATACTCCGTGTCTATGGGGCGCAAGTGCGGTCGTTAAGATTGATCAAGGTCAATCTGTGATCACTAAACGTAGATATCTGTCAGAAGAATTACATCTCGTCCAATAAATATTTCTGGGTACTTTCGCCACTCTTTACTTTCGATGAATCAGCAATTTATTTTGTTTTTTATATTTTTATATAAGCAAACAGTGAAGGAAACGGATTGGATATTTCAATGCTTTGTCAACGAGTCTACATAACTCGTCACACCGCTCTCGTCTGCTTCACCCGACTAACACTAAATCTCTCAAGCAATTCACTCCTCGATAACCCCTCCAGATTCAGATTCCTCAGGTTCCTCCCTGTCCGCAAATAATCCACACCCGTCGCCATCCTTGCGAACCCCACAACAGCCTCAACAGACCCCGTCTCAATCCCCAGCTTCTCCGCCAATCCATGCCAACAAACCAACAAATCCGGTACATCCTCAGTCACATTCCTATTTTCAATATCGTCAGGTGCTAACAACTTCCTGTGCGGTTCCGAATTTTGCGCCAAGTCTACAAGATCCGTGAATGTCGCCCCATAACATTTATTCGAAGTGTCGAGCACGCTGTCTAGTTGAAATCCAAATGCGGAACCGACTTCTAGACGGACTTTATCGACTGCTAAGATGGCGTTGGAGACGGACCGGGTGAGACCATCGGTGTAGAGGAGGAAGGAACCGTTGCTTTCGATGCGGCCAGCGTTCATCAAAATCATGAGGGGATGAAAGACGCCGTTGATGTTGGAGAGCGAGACTTCCACGACATTGTGACACCATTGGAGACGCTGAGGGAATATCCTTTGGATTTTCGACTTGGAAGATGCGCTGATGTTGGGTTGGAGGGAGGCGATTGAAATGGATCCTTTTTTGCCGAAGACTGTCAATTCGCCATCATTCATTCGACATGAGTAGGGTGATATGTTCGTTTCGAGGATATGGCCGATTTCAATTTCTGCTGATGCAATGAGGGAGAATAGGTTACCTGGGACGGCGATGATGGTGTGTTGGTGTAGATCGAAGTTCTTCAGCTCGCTCAATATGGTCATTTGTCCAGTGGAAGGGACGGTGAGGATCATGATTTTGGAGAACTCGACGACTTCTCGCATGTCAAACGTGATTCGAAGTTTGGTGATACTTTTAATGGCACCGGTGGATTTGAGATGGCCTTTGGAAAGGACATGTCTGGCGTGTCGTGGGTGTGTCGGATGTGAGTATATCAGGACACTGGTTCCTCGACTTTCGAGGTCTGCTGCAAGGGCGAATCCAGCAGGCCCTGCTCCCACGATACACACTTTCAGCTGCATGTCGACTGTGTGAAGCCTGGTTAATGAGATTCAACAGGTTTCGATTGCTGATCTTGCTATCCAAGACTGTCAGATGATGTTAACGATTCATGAGAAGGAATATTCCACAGCAAGGTAAAGCTTGCAAACATATTAAACAACAGTAACTGCTCCTAAGTATACTGAAGATCTCGGTAGATCAATCGAGCAGTACATACGGGAAATACCCACCTGTCTTCATAACCCCTCCATGCTGGCATCTGCACCATCTGTGACCCGACACCCAAGAATTATTAAAAGCATTCACATATCACCCCCAAATAATCTCAAACAAGCTCACGCAATCAAGACCCCTAACATCAGAATCAAAACATGAGCCCCCTCACTCCCTACTCTGAGCAAGTTTCCAAGTCATATGACAAGATCAACATCGACGCTTAGACACAACACCAACCACATCGCGCATCCGCCAAGACCATCCTTGTACTACTTGAGCAAGTTTGCTCCCATTTCCACCATCACTCGAAGGGCCGTTGCCATATGAAGTTAAGGTACCCCGGACGCATATCTGCATGCTGACTGACCGAAAATGCACTCGAAAGCGCTCGTCTCCTCAAAATATGCTTTGCATGGTTATTTGGTGGAGCAGGACTGATTAAATGCAGGCTAAGCGGACGGTCGGAACGGCAGAGGGTCGGCACGCTGTGGCTGAATGGGGCAATCTTTCTGCCTTTTTGGGCAGAAGATTTGTATGAGAATAATTGTAGCGGGTGGCTCAAAAGCTGCTGCTTTGGTTTTCACCGCCCAGAATAATTAAAGGTGGCTGTGGATGGTGGGGAGGTGACGACGCCAGAGGTCAAAAAGATGCATCCCATCATTGCTACATGCATGTTGACTGACTGTGGGGAATTACTGCCCAGCCAAGTAATTGAGTCTGAGCGAAAACTACCCACTCATCTTTGAGGAAGGCAACAGGTCGTTAATTGAAGCCCTAGTCTAGCTTCGCTTCGCATGCTTTATTTACATCCCACTTGGTCTACAGGACGGTGCTGGAGACCTCAAAAGACGAGGAAAGTACTCCGGAAATGGGTGATTACGGATGGAGCATGAGGAGGTCAAATCAGCCTTCAGGGGTGTATCAAAAATTGGCACCCAGCATCGGAAGAGAAAAGAAATCGATTTCTTGGCCATAGTAACAATCGTGATTCCCCAGCTTGAAGGAAATGCCGTTCTCACCCAACGCCATAAAGAAAGCTCCACCATTAGACATAAGCCTTAGCTAGCTTTTCCATGACTCCAACCCGCATTATGAACCTCCGAATGACTTTCCCAAGTACATCTATCTCACCTTGTCAGTCTCGTTCTCACCCTCACTTTGCACCTTTCCAGTCCTGATACCCAATAACCTAATTCCCTAGCCCCCCCAAACAATCAAAGCAGAAAATAGAAAAGAAAAGTTAACTCACAAATCGGTAGACTAGTCCCCATGATACACATCGTCACAATCCCATACGTCTTCAACACCTGACTCGGCCCATCATCCGCAGCCCAATCATTCATGAAATTCGAGAAGCCGTAGAAAAGTAGGTTCTTTATCGTCATTGATACGATGAATACTTCTGTGGCGGAAGTGCGGTATGAATCTCTTTGGAAAGTCATCCTTGTTAGTTGAGACACAACACCAAGAAAAACTTCTTGCCAAATAATTTTAATGTAGATGGGGTGACAGAGGGGATGGCCTGAACACAAGAGAGAGGAATAAGAGTTCAACTTACAGAATATACAAACTCGTCGCCGTACTCCCAATTGTGACAGCGGCACACAAACATCCATGACAGAACGCCGCGAGATAATACCCGTGCGGCGTCGGATTGTCAAGCCTCCACTTAAACACGAACCATCCTATCGCATAAAGCAGAGCCGAGAGAATGAGTACTGGGATGCGAAATTCTGGTTCGTAGATTCCATTGTTCCATTTTGTGAGTTTGGTGGTGATAAGATCGCCCAGCATGGAGCCGAGGACACCGCTTAGGAGACCGCCTATGAGTGCTGTGAGAAGTCAGTTGGGTGAAGCGTTAGGTGATTGAAATTGGGATGGTTAGAGTGACAAGCTTACCTCCGACGTAGAAATACCCGTTCTGTGCAGCATTGAGGTTATACGGCGGGACAGAGAATATCTGCGCCAAGATATACGAGAGAGAGACGTAGAATGCCTGGTTGTTCCAAGTCAGTTCGCAAGTCCCCTATCTCTTTCCTACGTTTCCGATACCTGTTTTGAAGGGACTTACGATGCAAACACCACCAACAAGTATCGACTAGAATCGGTATCAGCAGCTCGCTCGCTTAACATGAAGAGCCCAAGGCCAGTGTTTACATACCCACACAACCGAAAGATTCAACAGCGTCGCGAAAGGCGCGAGGAATAGCTTGAACAGCCCCGTTTCCGTATACACGCCCGAAAATAACGCGAGTTCATGCACGAATGTCTTCTTTTCCTCAGTCGTTGATACCACCGTTGAAGTTGACCCCTCCACCAGCTTCATCTCTCCCCCTGACTCAACATGCGCGTGTTTCATCTTCTCAGGACTGGATCCTTCTTCTACACCTGTAACCCTGTCGCGAGTACCTTTAGGTACATGTATAGACTCCTCGGGCCCGACATCCTCCCTCCCCACCTCTCGTCGGAACTGCGTCTCGGGCAGAAACAAAAACGCCGCGACAGCACCGACGATAGAGAATGGGAGGTAGATGATAAAGAGGTATCTCCATCCCAGATTCTCAGTTATAGGACCGCCTATAATAGCAACCAGGGAGACGAGGCAGGTTAATGTTAAGATTGTGAGGCCGGTGCGAAGGGAGCGTTGGTGGACGAAGAATCTGTATTGTATTATCTCGGTATGAGCGAGTGTCTGATCAGGTTTTTTTATATTAAGAGTGACAAGGAAGGGGAAAGGGGAAGAGAAAGCAAGACTCACATATCCCCAATAACAGCAATCGACAAACTCTCATACGCCGTCGACCCAAACCCCTGCACTATCCTCCCCGCCAGCAAAACATTATAGTCCTCTCCGCTCGCGATGCAGATCACTGTGCCGATGACACCCATGAGCGAAGCCAGGAGGAATTGTGGCCGTTTGCCGTATTTGTGGGCCAGTGCTGAGACGATGGGTCTTTGTATATCGCAGAAGTCAGTCTCGATTCCCGTAACTGAATCAAGTTGTATGTCGCGTTTAGGGGTATGAAGAACGAGAACTAACCCAAAACACCCACAAAGCAACAACTGATACCCCGACAACTTCGCAATGTCCTCTAGCGATCTCCCCAATTTGCCAGCTAGCAAGAAAGTAGCGGGTGCGATGGAGGGAGCTGGAATAGATGCTAACAGGATCGAATTCACGAAAACGATGAAGTAGGTTAGATTTTTCTTGTGGAGGGGCCAATTCTGGTTTTTGGAGGGGTTGTGTTAGGATTTGTAGGAAGAGATAGGGAGATGAGGGGTTGAGGAAGGATGGCGAGGGAATAATATACCAAAGGATCATTGGGACTATTTGATGGTTGAGGGGAGAGTACTATGTTGGAGTCCTATTCCCAATCTCCAGCGTTAGCTTCTGCTCCAGTTTCCTCTCAAACTCTACAAAACTTCTTTGGAAGAAAGGCGCACCTTCCCACTCCCATGTTTATAAGCTGAAAACGCAGTATTCAGATCTTGTTCTTGTTCATACAGAACGACTGTACCTGGTGGTGATTCGCCCGTACCGTTGAGGACGCCAAGGGACATGGTAGCTTGCTTGGGATATCGTTTATGAACAAAGGAAGTGACGGAACAGATTGATCGAGCGAAGATAAATCAAAGGCAGAGAGAGGATAGATGTGTCGTGCGAGAAGATAGCCCGCGCCATTATCCACACATGAATTGAACAGCTCCGCTGTCCATATATTTTACCCGCCTACCCCATACCACAGATCAGCCCTCTCTTTGATTAAGCGAGGCCCCTCCCGCACCCCAGATTGTCTGTTCACCCGGCAGTTGGTTTGCTATCAAAGCAAGGTCGCACGGCATTGCTCCCCTTGAAACACGAGACTCGATTGGTCAGCTGTCTTCCCCGACGTTCTCGGAATTATGCTGCCGTTCCTGCGGTATGCACATCATTTGGGTCCATGGTACTCACATGTGGTGGTTTGATGGAGGACGATTTGCCGGAGTTATTATGCCGTGTCGTGTCAGTTGGCGATCGAGATGCATGTTTGTAGATAGGTACATAGGTACTCCGACATGGGATATGGTATATGGTACGTACCTCTTGAATCTGGGTTGTGACGAGCTTGGCGACCGCTGTGTGTTTGTTTGAACGTTCTTAGGGAAACATGTATTGGATCGTCAAAAGCACTCAGAATCCTGCGAAATATTGTTTCTTGAAGTTTGCTACATCAGAAATCTCGACTTTATTCATTCCGCTTTTATTCTTCTTCTGCCCACTCACCCGCCTGCATCTCCGTCTCCCGTCCTGTCCATCTATACACACCTCCTCCCACGCGATAGCTGCAAAAAAGAAACTTAGAATCGAGATGAAGGTTCAGTAACGCCAATTCAAATGCTACAAGACCATTCTAACAAGCACGCACGCACGCTCGCTCCATCATTCATAAGATCGTGTCTCTCCCGTCCGTCCTCCACTGCTCACCCTGCTTGCTTGCTTCATCTTCAATCGATTCAATTCGCGCGAAATGTACAACTCCTTCGCCGGCTCTATGCACAGTCCCAAATTCCCTCTCCAATGGCTCTCGCCACCTAGCTCTCCTCATACCTCATCTCTGCTTCTGTGGATCAGCTCCCATTTCCAGCTCGCTCAACTAGCGCTCTCGTTGAACCAGATCCCACTCATACTATAGTGACGAATTAGCTTTGCTCGACTGCAAGACGAAAAAGACACAAGAGGGGAATCAAAACAGCGTAAGAAAAGAAAACACTCACAACTCTCCCTTCCTCATCCCCCGTATACACACACTGCGCCATCGGCATCACACACGTAATCGCCACATCCGCATTCCCACTAACCGAGCTCCTACTCCTACTCCTCGCACTACCCTTCCCACCCCCAGGAACACTCAAACTGCCCACAGCCGTCTCACCCCTCGCCCCACGCTTATCGCCATGCTCAAGTCTCTTGACGAGCTCCAGCCGCCATTTGCCAGCACGGCTGATGCCTTTACGCCAGACATTGACGATACCACCTCGTTGGCCGGTGAAGCAGAGAGAGTGCTCGACCCACTCGTTACCTGTGCCTTCGTACCAGGCGCAGGACGCGATATAGTCGTCATGGGCTTCGCAGACGTTTTGCTCGAGGAGGAAGTCGCCGTTGAGGGTGTAGAGGGTGACTTTCTGACCGCGACAGAGCATGATGTCGCCTGTGACGTCGTTGATGCGTGCGCATTCTACGGGGCCGCGACTGCTTGTGTTGGGAAGCTTGCGGACGAACTCGAGACGGTTGAGGTCCCAGAGGATCACAGTGCCATCGTGGGAGGCGGACAGAAGAGTGGAGAAGGATTTGGAGACTGCGAGGACGTTGATAGGTGTTTTGTGGCCGAAGAGGGAGGAGCGTGGTGTTAAGTCGACGGGTTTGGAGGGTGAGGTTATGACGATGTGTGCGGAGATTACGCAGTCTTCGCCGGCGGTGATGAGGAGTTGGGAGGAGGCGAAGATGCAAGCGGATATCTGGCCTACATGAAGGTTCTCGAAGAGGCCAGCGGATTTGCGGCTATTGTCGTTAAATTGGAAGCGAATGCTGTTGTCTGCAAAGCCCCATTCTAGGAACTTATCATAGTGAGGTGCGAGATTGAGACGGAAAGCTGTGGCGCACAGGAGACGATCAAGTTTGGCGGAGTACATGAGGTTTGCGACTCGTTCTTGAGATTCTAGAAGTGGGAATGGTAGACGAGTGAGTGCTTCCGCAGATGTATCGAGACGTCTGGCCTTATTCCGAGCGTCCTCGCGGCCTTGATGAGGTTTCGAGAAGACTTGGTGTGGAGTCTGGCCAAAATTGTGAATGATACCAATTGTAGCAACCCGCTCAATCGGATCAACAATGTTGTCAAGGTCCTTGGCACCATGGTAGGAAAGATGATGGAAGACGTTGACGCTTTCGATAGCAGCTTCTCCGCGCTGTTTGCAGCCGAAGATAAGATCGATCCACTGATGCAAGTATTTGCTCACGTAAGGACTCTCCAAAGCTTCTCTGTGCTTGGCGATGAAAATTCTGGGATCTCCTTTGGCCCATGGTGGCAACTGGACAGTATCGATACCCCCACCATTACCCTGTCTCATCCCAAAATTATAGCCATTGTTGTTGGTCAGAAACTCTGGAAGGTAGAAGAACTCTGGGATCAGCTCTCGAACGTCAGTCATGTTGTCCTTGGAGGCAGATTGCCACGCCTTCTCGATGGAGTAGAAGAGTCGATCAGGATGATCGAAACTACCTCCTTGGAGAAGCAGATATGACTGAACAAACGGCTGGAGTCTGATGAGGTATGAGGTAACAATCATGGCAGATGAGTAATGTGTACCGTAATGGAAAGCAGGTGTGTTAGCATCACCCATTTCAGCAAAAGTCTTGTACCGCTCAATAAACTCAGCAGCACGAGAGTTGTGCTGAGCGCCCATTGGCTTTGACAGGTCTCTGAAAGTGGCCGGGTTGTCAAGATCCAGCTCGTCACTCGTGTAGTCTGCAAGAACCCACGGGAAGATTGGATACTGCGTAAGATCATTGAAAGTACGGCCAGCCATGGTGTTGACCAGCATCAGGTAATGGAAGTTGGAGATTTCCCCCTTGGCCCATCTCCGCATAGCTGGATTCCATGCAGAAGAGTTGAATATGCTTCCGAACTTTGAACCGAAACTTGCTGGAGCTTCTTCGGACACTTTCAAGGCTTCCAGTCGCCATCCATCTTCAGGGTTCGGGAGCGAGGAGTTACCAGACGTGTGTGGAGCTTTAGATGTTAGCTTAGAGTAAAGGTCATCTCTGAATGGTGGCGATATGGCGGTCAGCAGATAGCTCCGGCCATCCGTGAAGAAGACCTCAATGGCCACATCTCTAAACAAGAAGCGACGTTTCGAGATACTAAGAACATCACTCCACTTCCAACTTCTTGCTTCTTGATCTGCTCTGTTAGTCTGATCCGCCTTTACCGGCTGGGCCCGCTTGTCTGTTGTATTCTTCCCAGCAATCATCTGAAGGTATGGATCTCGCTCCTCTTTCGGTGCCTGAGAAACATTGACAATTTCTCCGTCGGATCTCTGGAAGACGTTGTCGATAAGGTACAAAGAGTTCTTGCCGATGATGAGTAAACCTTCACAGGCTTCAAGTCCAATAATTCGAGATATGTTGAAGACCTGCTGCACCTGGTCGCCTTGTTGCAGGCTTCGCATGACCTTTCGATTCTTGTCTTCATACTGGTCATCCTCGCCTGGATCATTAGGATCATCAACCAGTTCGAAGTCTTCTTCTGGCATAACGCTCTCTTGTGATCCATTGGGTGCTTCTTGTTGGGCACTTGCAAGTGCCTCGCTGGACACATCGCTTGGCCCATCAAGGCCGCCCTCGGCTGGCAGTGCTGAAACTGGGGTTTGGGCACCGGAGGCGGGTGAAATTCTGGTGTTCAATCTCAGTGTATTGGCTGCATCCGTGACCCTTCGTTTGGGCTGGTAATCATATGCGGGTGCTTCTCTGTCAGGTAGCATGCGTAACCGCATTCGGTTTCGTCCTTCTGTACGATCAAGCTTCCATTTCGTTGTAGGCTCGTGCTCGAAGACTGCACACGGTCGATGCAGCTCATGATCCATCTTCGAGAAGGTTGATGCCAAGAATGTGAAGTTATCCTGCTGGTCTTGCTGAGCTCTTTGGTGCTTCAGATGTTCGGAGGCATAGATGTTCTTCATCCAAAGAGTTGATGCAAGTTCATGCCTGAGCCTAATGTCTTCGTCATTGAGATCCTCAGCATGCCACTGCTTGAGCTTGTCGCGACGCTTTGCGATACGATTCTTTGCCGCATCCTCAGTCTTCTCATTCTCGCTGTTGACGAAGGTTTCCCAGGTGTTGGACATCGCTCCCAGGAATAGAGAGTCCAATTCTACACGCTGATCATCCACCCAGCTGAAGAAAGTCTCGTTATCTTGTTCCATCAACTTCTTGAACCCTGAAGTCAACGTTCTATGGTCGGTGGTCATGGTGTTGTGAAACATCGTCGAAGTCTCTTCTGGCTTTTGAACAAGTATAATTCGCCAAAGATTTGCTGCGGCAAGTCGAATGCGGTCTCTTGAATCAACAAGCTTCAAATACAGCTGGTAACAAATGAGCTTCAGAAAATTTTCTTCGCCGAAATCAGAAGAGAGTAGAACAGTCTGCCAGTAGAGCAATTTGTCCATAAATGCCACAGCTTCATCTTCCGACACCTGAGCATTGTCCAATTCTGATAGTCGCAATAGCACAACTCTCAGGAATACACTTTTGATCGAGGATATAGCTTGACTACACAGGCGCACACTCTTGATCTTGGATATCTCGGGACGTTGAAGGTAATCGAGCTGGGTACCTGCAAAATCAAGCAGAGGTTCTGCTCCGCTCAAGAACCAGCCCTCAAAGACAGCCTCGCCAATATGTGAGACACAGCGAGCCATGTTCTGGATGAGCTTTGGCTCACGTAATGACTTCTGGTCAAGCTGGATAGTATTGTTCAGCTGCGAGATTGTATTTCGAAGGAGGTAGGATTCGAAATATGCCTGATGTTCTTGAAAACCTGGGGGAACTTTCAGGTATAAGCCAAATCCAGGGAACTCCTTTCTGACCATGACCTGATCAATGAAAACATTGATAACAAGCTCAAGTAATTCTTCTACAAGCGAATTGCTGAGTTTCTGTGCGGTGAGCTTCTTTTTCGGTGACATTACAACATTCAGCCTTGCAGAAGAAGGGCTGAATTCGGACGGTCGAGATGTCAATAAAATAAATGATGAGCCTCGTCGGAGAGGTTTTGCTCTTGGCGCTGTTGGACTGGGAGGTAACATCGTCTCGACGCTTGACGTCCTGACAATTGGTGTCGGAGTTGTTGAAACACGAGAAATTGGTCGGATGATCACATCATCGCCCTCGAACGTCAATGCAGAATCGCGAGAATTTAGTTCGGTCTCAGGACTGACAGCATCAGTGCTAACAACAACCGGGAACAAGACAGCAAGCAAGTATCTGATATAATCGGAGGAGATAGCAAAATCTCTAAAGTCTGACGACTTTGAATGCAGATCTGCAAAGAAGCGAATGACAGTGTGCAAGACAGTAGCCTGACCACCTAGGCGCTCTTTCTTGTGCTGGTGCGTTTCTGGAACTTGTCAGCAGGTTGCTATTGTCGTTCCGGGATGGAAACTTACGGCGCGCCTCAAGCTCCTTTGTCAAAGACATTGATCTCCGACGATTGGCACCTGCGGGTACACTCAAAGTTGCCTTTGGCGGATCTTGTCCATTGCCTCTATCCGTCAACGGTGAATCAGGATCATCCTGGTGATGCATGACCTCTTTCAAGCCATGCTGGAGCATAGACATGATAACAGGCAACACTCCAGGGTACACGATCTTACAATTGCTGAAAGGTTCCAAAAGACTGAACAGTTCGAAAGATCTTTCCATGTCAATCTCCGCAACATCGCGGCCAAACAGTATGCAGAAACAGATTGGCCACAATGTTGGGAGATCCCACCATCTCCGCAGACGGAATCGCATGATGGCAAAACCACCAGTCTTTCCAGCAAACTTCGTTACATAGCCAGACCCGTGAACGACGAGAAGTCGTGCTAATATTTTCGTGCCATGTACGACAACCTCCGGGTCGTCCTCGGTCAAAAGATGGAGAAGCCACTGATTATCGTAAGACAATGGTTCACGTTTCCCAGCCGTAGGAGAACATACCTTATTTGTCACAGTTTTGGCAAACTTTCTAATGTTCGCAGTGTTACCCTTGTCACATAATAGATCTGAGTACATTTCCAGAACTTTATTCCCAATTTGGCGCTTGGTCATTGTGGTCGGTGATACAATGTCTTTAACGTCAAGAATAGTATTGATGGATGGTCTCTTTGGGCCTTGAGAATTGGGCCCTGACCGACCCGGGAGAGTGCCAGTGGCAATCTTGGGTGTGCGAGAGGTTGAGCTTGTTGGCTTATGATATGCGTATGTGATGAAGAGAGCAAGGAACCTGAATATTTCTGACGTGAGGTTGCAAATGACCAGACTTTTGAACGCCTCCATGAATGAGGGGAATACCTCTTGAGAGAAGGTTTCGGCTTTCAGGGCATCCAAGAACTTCTTGACGATTCCTACTCTGGGGTTAGTTGGCTCCAGAAAGCAGTTTGAAAGACCTACTCATTCGGAAAAGTCTTCGAGAATTGAATTGATGAAACTTGCTATTCACGCCAAACACAACAAACTGCTTGTAGTACAACTTCTGAGTAATCGCAGCAGTCTTCCGCCACATATCAAAGTCGACAAGAAGGATCCGATACGCCAGAGGATTGATGATGAAGGACTCTTCAGGCCTTTGGTGGTTGTACCCAACAAAGTCGAGGACCAGGCTGAGGAGCTGAAAGCCAAGCTTCTCTCGATCATCACTGTCCATAAGCGAGGGCTCAGGGCCTAGCTTTGAAGAAACCACAATTCCAGCTCCAATCTTGCCACGGATGAGGGCACCAAGGATGGCGTAGCCATTCTCTCGTTCCATAGCTTCGCTATTTCGCCAACTGCCTTTGATGCTCTCAAACAATGTTTCCACTGCCCGCACGATATCATCTTTGGTATTTGCGTTCTCCACCAACTTCAGAGCGATTCCGGTAAAGCCACCCAGCCGCCACATCGCATCGTCAAGGGACTGCGGAACAACGACGACAGGGTCACCGGTTAGAACGGCAGTTCCATGTGCTCGAATGAGAGCCTCGTTGACAGAAGGAACCCCACCATTGATGGCTATCGAGGTTCCATTGTTGTGGGTCAACTGGAAAAGATTGCTCGACGCAGCTTGATTGAGGCCTCTGAGCAGCTGTGATTCATGGGACTTGTGTCGGTCGTCATCCCGTAGAACTGCATTGGGCAGGATGCTAAGTATGATATGACTTTCTGGTACCATGCTGCCAGCTTTATCTCGAATAGCTCTGAGAATATCAGAATTCTCCTCCTTGCCGGGATGCATGAGATCCTGGCGCATGCCCAGAGCGGCTGATGCCTCGTATGTTGAGAATGAGCCGAGACAGTCTTGGAAATTTCCTTTATATCGTGGTCCAAGCCGATAGTAAACCGCAATCAGATCGTCGCTTAGAACGTCCTCAAATAGGTGGAATGAAGCCAATGACCAGCGAGAGAAGACGACTCCAGGCCCAAGCTTCGAGCTCAGATCCCGTGGTGTGCCTAGAAAGCCCTGAACAGGATTTGGTTTGCTTGCCGACGATGTAAACGAGGTGAAGCTGTCCGTACTAGCGTTTGATGGAGGGTGCACAGGATATTGGCACTTGACTTCCTCTGCAAATTCTCCATCAACGTACAGCGAAGCCTTGCTTGCTGTCAATGTTCTCGAGCGCCGGTGTACGATGGCAATATGATACCAGCGCCGCTCTCTGAAGATTGTGGACTTGAATCTCACGCTAGGCCTCGAGCCAACCACCGAGGTCTGCAAGATAAAGTTGCGTGCCTCGTCGAAATATGCAAGGAGGAAGCAGGTTTGCGAAACATCAAAGGCTCCGAAAATTGTGGTGAAAGATTTGGCATCAAATTGATCAATACAGATCCATGCTGTGAACGTATATCCTGCCGATGTTGAAGGTGGTGGGAAAGTGCGTCCAAGCGTCGGAAGTTCTATGGAAGCAAACCCATGTAAGGAGAGATCGAACTGGATGTATGAGGGTCCATGAGACTCTTTCATACTTTGGAGCAGGAAGTCTGCCGCTTTGGGTGATTTGCTACAGACAAGATACTGAGCATCGCTCAAAGTATTAACACCCAGAGAAATTAAGGATCCACAAAGAGATTCCACGGCTGCTCTTTCGGTAGCCCCCAGTGTATCAGAATCAAAGGCCAGTGGTAGCAGTGTTGAAAGTATCCCAGTTGCATGTAGAGACATAAGATTGTGGTTAGAAACAGACCCGATCTTCTTTAATACCTGTACGACCACTAACGCAGCGGGATTTACTGAAGTGTTAGGCTGCCGTGGGACGGTGGCCCAAAAGTCGATGATCGTTGGTACAATGTCTGAATTATACAGCAATGCATGGTCTCCAAGAATCTCCTCGAGCTTGCTGTCCACATGTTCCAGGATCTTTTCGTCTTTATTGGTGACATCGCCATGGATTTCTATAGCTTTTTTGTCTTGAGTCTCTGAGGGGTACAGCTCAGTGGCCGTCTGACACAGAGCCTCTACTCTTTTGTCGCCCAACGCAAAAGACAGCAGACGTCCCAGAAGTTGTGCTTCGCTCCATGGATCTGACTCGCTTCCCCCTATTCCAATGCTAGCAATTGCTTGTTCGAGGGCTGCCCAGCCGCCTCCTTCTACCCTCCGCTTGAAGTACCGCTGGTTGCCATAATGTTCTCGAAATGTTTGTGCTAGTATTCCCAAGATACTCTCCAAAAGTCCAAACAATTGTGTCTTGTCCTTTTGGCTTCGTTTTGTAGGATGGTAGAAGCCAGAGAAAGCTCGAAGGGTGTCTAGGAGGATCTGGAAGCCATGAAGGTGTCGGAAGTCATCACAAGCTCTGCCAGATTCGGGCGAGGCAATGAGGTATTGGCGAATGGACTGGGACTGCTCTATGAGGGCAGCAACATCTGGATATGTGTTGTCGGAGCGTGTTCGAAGTGTTTGGGAGAGATTGTCGAGCAGTAGCTGTATTTCCGCCGTAGCTTTCGAGCTCTCTGGTGGGGTTGATGCCGCGGTGGACGAACGCGGTCTGCTTGACCTTGCAGACATTTTTTGACACTGCCCCAATCTCCAAGCTGATTCAGTAATTTCAGAGCTCCTTCATTTGTCTTCCTTCAAGGCCCGTGGAAAGTCCAGGCACCCAGATCTGCTGGTGAGCATTGGAATCAAAGCTTGTGGAGGATCCAAAGCAATGGAAGCTGCGGGCAGATGCGCAAGATATTGTCTGATGTCAGGAAGTGTGGTTGAAGGTTTCAGCACAAATGTTCGAGTTCGGTGCATTAATAGATCTCGAATAGATTGGCGTGTTGAAGAGCCATACAGTGAGGCTGAGCAAGAGTCGCTGAGTGGATTGACGGCCTTGCGGGTTTCGAATGCGAGGTCTCGCGTAAGGCAGGTAGGCCACTGGACAAGAGAAGTCTTGGCAAGGCAGTGTCGTGTGCACAACTCTTGCAAGGAGGTGCTTTCTGGGAATGGATTTGATTTTGCATAAATACATGCAGAATTATTATCGTGGTTTTAGTTACTAGAAAGCATGCTTTAAGTTTGTGAATTGTTTAATTGTAGACATCTAGAACTTCCATCGAATAGAGACTGACTGAGTCAGGTATCACAAGCCAGCAAGCCTCACCTCATCTTCCTACCATCACGCGGCTAGATGCATGTGTCTCAAAAGAAGTTGACAATGACTATGTACTTTTGGACAAAGACTCAAGACAGTTCTACTGTTTATTTTGTTGTCATCTGGGCAAAGACCACTAGGTGTGATAAGCAATAAGCTGTTGAAGATTTATGAAAAGGTTACTCTACAAGGGCACAACCTCAGTAGAGAGGCGGATGAAACAAAGTCCACGTAATTGAAAGGATCGTGGATTTGATGTCATACGAAGTAAAAACAAGATCAGTCAGTCTAAGTTTCAAACTTGTGTAGGTACTTTTATAGCTTTCTGTCGATGATCACTTGTTCAGTGAGCAGAGTCTCTGCGAGACTACTCTCTCTCACGCCTTGACTGAGTTGAGCATCACTCAAAGCAGAGAGCACGCAGTGAAGGATGACCAGATAAAGTCCCTCGGTCGTACATACTTTGGTCCAATCCGATGGAGTAGCACTTCACCCTTCTCGAATTTAACCTTTATCTTTCTTGAGTAACCGGGAAATACACAAGTAACCAAGCTGCACGACGAGCTGTGAAGCTGGAAGCTCGTGATCCATCCCATCCATGGTTGCGCAACATGGATAGCCTCGCCTTGGCAAGATAGCAGGCAGCTGCTTCGGAGCTTGTAATCATTCCGGCTTCATTTCTTAAGGCTATGAAGACTTCGTATCTAAGTTAACTAGATTATTGGTAAGCTGTCTTCATTATTCCAGGCTTCAGCCCTCGACCAGATTTCTTTTTCTTGTTATCTTGGTCCCGACCGTACTGTACTGTACCTGAATCTTCATGGTACCTGTTTTGGTCCAGCAGGCTTCAGTTCGTCAGTCCGCCCGCAGCCATGTGATCACTGTGGGGTTGGTTGGCCGGGATGCGGCATGGAGCTTGAGAGCTTGAGCTCTGACAAGGCCAGGGCCAAACAGTGGTGGCGATGATTCAGCGTCCGAGGTCCCCAAACAAGCTCCGAACTTCAGAATCTGATGGCTTAATCGAGAGATATCATTGTGATAGATGCTAGAATAACCTCTTATCATTCCAGACACAGCTTAACTCTCCTCGTCCAGATATCTGTCTGGTTCTCTGACTGCGGCAGCTTTGGATGCATTCCCTATCAGTGATGTCGAGGCAGAGTCATGGTCACGATAAGCCAGGGTACAACATGGCGCTATGGCCGTGTTTGGTTTAGCAGTCGCTTGACGCCGGCTTCGCCCCAGTGATCCAGTGAGGTGACGGTGCGCGCATTTAGGCGGCTGGGGAGCTTCGTTGACCTTCCCTCTTCAACCCAACTCTCCCCCATCATCATCATCCTCTTCATCCCATCAACAACAACCACATCAATCATCTCCATCAACACCTGAAGACAGTATCTCCATCTGTCTTCGCAACATCTCTCAGGTCTCTTTATCTCCTCTATCGTCCGCAGGCAGACTCGCAATCCCTCCTTCCTTTCTATTCATCATGCGTGGGCTTATCGGCTTCTCGCTGTTGCCGCTGCTGGCGTCATCGGCACCCACCTCCTCTTCCTTCAGCACAGAGACCATCCACGAGGGCGTGGCTCCTCTGATCTCTTCCTCGAACTCAGTCGAAGTCCCCGATTCATACATCGTCGTCTTCAAGAAGCATGTCACTGAGGCTGCTGCCTCAAGTCATCATAGCTGGGTGAAGGGCACCCACGCAGCCAGCGAGAGCACACGAACAGAGCTTCGAAAGCGTTCGCAATTTCCTCTCACGACAGATATCTTTGAAGGTCTCAAGCACACATATAACATCGCTGGGAGCTTCTTGGGGTACTCGGGACACTTCGATGACGAGGTCATTGAGCAGGTCCGAAGACATCCTGATGTAAGTAACACTCTGTCATCTGTTTCAGCCTTCATCCTCGACCCTCTGGCATGCTGTCAATTACGACGGCATCTCCTCCCCTTCTTATCTTGAGCCATTCTTGCAAGAGCCACAAGTACCAGACTCTCATCCAAGAGTGGCAACGCTCCACGTGATGGTTGCCCCGGCTCCCCGCACCATCCCCGTCATCCACACTTCATAGCTGCAGCTTGCTGACTCGAGTTCAAACAGGTCGAGTACGTCGAGAAAGACTCTGTTGTTCATACTTTGGGGGATACCGAGGGAGAGACTGAGAAGAATGCTCCTTGGGGTCTTGCCCGTATCTCTCACCGAAAGAGCTTGGGATTCAGTGACTTCAACAAGTACCTATATGCCGCTGATGCAGGTGAGGGTGTTGATGTCTATGTCATTGATACCGGAACCAACACTGAGCACGTTGACTTTGAGGGCCGCGCCCACTGGGGTAAGACCATCCCAGCCAACGATGCTGATGAGGATGGAAATGGACACGGAACTCACTGCTCCGGTACTGTCGCCGGCACCAAGTACGGTGTTGCCAAGAAGGCCAATGTTTACGCCGTCAAGGTCCTCAGATCTAACGGATCTGGGACCATGGCCGATGTAGTAAAGGGCGTTGAGTGGGCCGCCAATGCTCACACTGAGAAGGCCAAGAAGGGAAAGAAGGGTTTCAAGGGATCTGCTGCCAACATGTCTCTCGGTGGTGGCAAGTCACCAGCTCTTGACCGCGCTGTTAACGGGGCTGTTGATGCTGGTATCCACTTCGCTGTTGCTGCCGGTAACGACAACGCCGACTCTTGCAACTACTCCCCAGCAGCTGCTGAGCAAGCTATCACTGTCGGAGCTTCTGCTCTTGATGATTCCCGCGCATACTTCTCCAACTACGGAAAGTGCAACGACATCTTTGCCCCAGGTCTCAGCATTCTTTCCACCTGGATCGGCAGCAAGTATGCCACCAACACCATCTCTGGCACTTCTATGGCTTCCCCACATATCGCTGGTCTTTTGGCCTACTATTTGTCTCTTCAACCCGCTTCCGACTCTGAATACGCCGTTGCTGAAATCACCCCCAAGAAGTTGAAGGAGAGCATCATCAGCATTGCCACCGAGGGTGCTTTGTCCGATGTTCCATCTGACACCAAGAACGTCCTCGCATGGAACGGTGGTGGATCTTCCAACTACTCTTCTATCATCAAGGCTGGCGGTTACACTGTCAAGAACACCAAGCCTGCCAAGCTCCCAACCACCGTTGAGCTTTTGGAGGAGGCCATTGAGAACGACTTCGAGGTCATCTCTGGTGAGGTTGTTAAGGATACCAAGGCAGCTCTCTCCAAGACCGAGAAGATCTCCAAGAAGATCCAGAAGATGATTGATGCTGAGCTTCATGAGTTTTTGGAGGAAATGAGCTCTTAATTGAGTTCGTTGGAATGATATAGGAGCCATTTATGATGATACATCATTGCGCTAGGACACAGGTCGTCGGCTTTTCATTGCACTCTTGAGCATGGACTGGAGCTGGATGGCGGTTCCCTATTGTACGCATTTTTGATTACGGTTTCCTTGCGTTATGGTCATAAGGGTCTTTGTTGTAATACACAATAGACATTAGTTGCATCGTTTTCTGATTTCTGAATCCTTGCTCCGTGATTGTTTGAATATCGATTGACTCGGTAGCTTGCTGGTTAGGCAGCCCCATCGTTCCTTCCTCTGCCTTTCCAGCTAACTGGTGCGGCTTTCTTCTCCAGAGGATCATCATTTATCCAAACGAGATTCTTTCCTCTCCATAGATTCGTCTCACTTTTGGTTAATACACGTATGCGACAGCGCAAGCACCTGTATCGCATTCTGCAAGTATCTGAATACATTCATCCTTGACACCTTTGCACCACGAAGATGCACCGACGCAACAGTACAAAGGGCCTCGATAGGCGCAAATCAACATCATCAGTCCAGAACAAGCATGAATCCATCGATCCCGATCTTGCTCGTCACCAGGCACACACAGCAGCAACGTTAGCATTCGCACGAGCTCGAGAGAGGAAGAGCGCTGATATTGGCCACAGCGGTGGGGTTGTCTCCAGAAGCAACAACAGCAATGTCAAGCAAGCGGGTCGGTATGTTTCAGCTCCGCAGACGAATACCACGGACAATGTTGAGCGGCCCCCCATCAGACGACAACACAGTGTTCGCTTCGTTGGTCCGACAGGTATTCAGAGAAGTCAATCACTTGGGACGAGAGCAACACAAAATCCTGTTCAGAAGAAACTGAGCAATGCTACACTTCGCCCAATAGCGATCACAACAAGTGCTCCAGTCCCTGCTGCATATCGTCCTCCAAATCGCTCGTCATCTATTGGCAAAGCTTCAATGCGTGGAGGACCAGTAGATCACTATGTCACTGGGGATGCATTTGATGAGTACTACACCCGTGAAGATGACGTTGCTTCTACTCCATCGTCGTATCGCCGTATACGGAGGTCGAAATCGATGTTCAGTCCCCTCAAAGCCCCAAGTGTCTTCTACACGAACGGCACGCCAGATAGGCCAGAGAATTCCTACATTAGAAACCAGACCGCTACCTCATACTCGCAGACTCCTTCAACGCAGCCCAAACATACTACTCTTAGAGCTCCGAAATCAATGAGCTTTCTCCGAGGTCGACGAGATCAGACACAGTCGGATAGGAACGATACCGCAGTCCAACTCGCCCGCGACCGATTTTTTCGTGACGCAGAGCAGCAACGGCTCCGAGAACAGCCTTCATTTCTCTTCAGAGCAAAAGCACAAAAGCAAGAAAAGCCTTTTCGTAAAACCGTGCGTACTAGCAGCACAAACAGCTATGGCCTCCCTATCGCATCAAGCAACCAAGCCATGCTACCAAAAGAACACGGGTTGAAAGACGCTGCCCGCAAAGCTTCGAAGACGATTCGAAATAAGTTGAAGAAGGTCTTTGGGCGGACTAGCAAGGATGAGCCCATCACAATTCCGGATCAGCAAGTCAATGCACGAGAGACACATGTTCGTCAATACAATGGGGATGTCAAGACAGTTGAAGGGGCATTTGACGATATTCCTCATCCAGATGAAGGTTCCCTGTCACGTGTGGCATCGAGAGTCCCTGTCATCCATACTGCGACTTCAAACCAACAGTTAAGATCCAATGCTGGAAGTATTAGAAGCTTCGAGAGTGATGAGAAGTCGCGAGTTACCAGTTGGACTAGTGTTGGTGCCAATACTGTTGCGGGTCCATCCACGAAGGCTCAACTTGAAAGAGAACAACACCAGCGGCTTTCGATCATCAATGAAGTCGGTTCTCATGTTCCTTCGTCATCATTTACTCGCTCGAGATTGGCCAATCAGTTCTCTGCATATCCAATTATCCATCAGCCAAGCAAAAGTGCAGGACACAATCCCGCTCCTACGGTTGACAGCGCCAGAGTGTATTCAGCTTTGATGAAACGTCTCGATGAGAACAGACCAAAAGCGAGACCTGAAGCTAGCCACAAACTCAGTGTTGAAAGCTTTGCTTCGCCAAGCCATCACATTGACCATTCGCCAGCAACGATTCGCCAGGTCGCTCCAAGCTCTTGGAATACTAGCGGCACCGATAGTAACGCTCCATCAGATCAACAACCACAGTTCGATGACTTTCACTACACCGGCCCCTTTACGCGACAGTGGGTAGTCGCTGAGCCTTCTCGCGACACACAACGTCATGCAGATGATGTTTTCTCGCCGAAGTCTCATCCCAGCAATAAAGAGAACATACCCATGAGCCAGGCAGATCGCAGTGGCAAGCACTCCTCACCAGCTGGCGTATCTCGCCAAGGCAGCTCGGCAGCATCCTATCGTACAGTTCCAGAAGTCCCAAGTCTCACGCCGCAAGAACTTGCGAGGCGTAATGAACAGGTCGTGCATGCACCCAAGATCCTTCGAGAGGCTAGATCTACCTTCTTCGGAGGTTGTAGCAGCTACATAGTGCCGAAGACAGCGAGTCCATTTCGACGAGCCATGACTGAGAGCGACTACAATCCTATTGTCCTATCTTCCAGTGTCCCATTGCCAGAACATATTGCTCCGATCCAAAACCCACTATATCAGGCATCAGAAAGCTCGACCGCAAGGGAGACGGTTCATTTCCAACAAGCGCCAGGAAAAGCCTATTCAGAGAGTGTCTACTCGCGGACTACCAGTGGACAGACGCCTGTTGCTGCGAATAGCTCCATCTCTCTTGTAATGGAGAGAGACGTTCCAGATATGCCCTTCTATAATGCATCTGGGCCGGGAGATGCTGTTATCCTTGACCGAACCACTTACCGACCCACGGTGCCTAGTGCAAATGGACATCGTGTCACCAGTTCCGCAAGCTCTATTGAGTGGAAGAAATGGATGTCCTCGGAAGTGGCAAAGCTCGAAAGAGTCAAGGAGAATACCAATACCTCATATGTCAACTATGCGCTTCCGACCATGCCAAAATCCTTCCAAAGTGGTCATGTTCGAGAGGCTGCCCAGATTAATGACGACGATGTGGATGACATTCGGGCAAAGGCTGTCCCTGTCAAGCAACCACTTGGGATTGTGCAGCAACAAAATCCAAACATTCAAACGATGCCTGTACTGAAACCTATTCTCAAGAACAGATCAATGGTCTCACTCGTCGAAAATGCTGGTCCAACCAACACGAGCGTCCCAGCTATCCCAATCCCACCTCCACCGCCTCTTCCAATTCCACCTCGGTCTCCACTTCGCCAAACGCAGTCCAGATCATCACTTCGCTCTGTCGGTACCACTAACACTATTCGCACAATTAGTGCTCCGAACTCGCCAGTCAAGACATCCAGCATGAGTGGCAGAAACCTCTTGCACAAGCGCAATCCCTCCCAAATGACGCTTAACAGCACAAAAGCCAGTATCAAAAGCGTAGAAACTCCTGCCAAGCTGATCAAGCGCAACGGCCGTCCATCTACAGGTAACAGCGCCAGTCCTGTCAGTGGACTTACCGGAGCTGTTGAGCGACAGTTCGGGAGCACGTCGACGAATTCCCGCTATCGCACTCCGGCCTCAGCTGGTCCAGTAACTGGAGGGTCAGAGAGATTCAAAGATGCCGAAGAGGATATATATGGTGTCGACGGTGCGGGTTTGCTTGGTCCGAGGGTTAGTGTCACTGAGATCGAGGCGCAGGCGATGGGGAGTAAGAAGATGGTTGATTTGTTCTTATCGAGTAGGAGGAAGAGGATGGTCAGTGAGAGTGAGCAAAGTGGGATGTTCATCTGATTTGGAGACGAAGTTGGGTGGGATTGGCGAAACGGGAAGAGGGGGGATATTGGGTTGCGTTGCTTTGTTCTGATCGGCATGGTATGGGTATTATTGGGGCCATCCGGGGCTGTTTGGTATTGTATTGGATAGCGAATAGGTGTGCATTGGGTATTCGACTCGATCAGTGGCATTCATTTGGAAGTAAGTATGGTATTAACACAGAATACGATTACAATAGGATGAGGACATACGAATAGTAGGAGAGGGGTTGGCATCAATCATGCTTAGCGAGCCGGGAATTGGTATACACTCAAGTGATAGATTGAACCATGATAGAGAGCAAGAACGAAATGAGTCTTCGCTGCGCATTTTGATACTTTTGAAAGGCCCAAATTTTTCTTCCTCATACCGCACACTCCACGTGAATTATGAAGTCTTCACATGAAGTTAACAGCAAGTGCCACTCTATAATGCGACGGCTGCTATCATGCTGAGTTCAGGACTGGCTCATTTCAACAACAGACGTCCGCAACCAATGTATATTGTCTGCATCTCTTCCGTAACTCAACTCATAATCTTGCCGAGCCTTGTCCCCTGAAAACCTCCAACGCAGCCACAACAAGCGCATCGATCCCCGTTCTCATCGTAGGTTGAATCACCGGCGCAAACCCACTCGAATGATTCATCGGCACCTCATTCAACCTCCCCTCCCTTTCCTTCCTATCCCACAACTCCTGATCCACACCACCCCAATGCCAAAACACACACGGTACCCTCTTCCCCTTCGCCTCTCCCAAAATCGAGAAATCCTCCGCAATAGTAGTAACCGGAATATTCGCATCGAAATTCTCCTCTCCGAAGAAATTCCTAAACGCCGTACTCAGCCTGTTCGTCATCGCCTCATCATTCACCGTCGTAGGAAGGAAACGCGTTTGCTCGATCAGAGGCTCTTTCGAGCAGCCAGAAGCCTTACACTCAGCCTTAACAATCCTCTCAATCGCCCCCCTCAACTTCCCTCGGACATCAGGCCTTGTACTCCTAAAATCCACCCCCAAAACCGCCTCCTCACTAATAACATTCTCGCTCTTTCCCACCCTCACACTCCCCACAGTCACAACAGCAACATCATTATACCCCACCTCCCTACTCACCACGCCCTGCAACCTCACAACCACATGCGCCGCAAGCACAGCTGGATCCACCACCCTATGCGGCTGGCTCCCGTGTCCGCCCCCGGGACTCCCATACAGAGTAATCTTTAGACTATCCGCCCCAGCCATGATCGTCCCTGTTCGTAATCCGACAGAGCCGGAGCGCATAGCCATCACGTGCTGTCCTAATATGAAATCTGGGATGGGGATGTTATCGTATAGACCGTCGGAAACCATAGCCCTTGCTCCTGAACCGCGCTCTTCGGCTGGCTGGAAGAGGATGATTAGTGTTCCGCTCCAGGTCTTGCGATTTTTGATTAAGACTTCCGAAGCGGCGAGCAGACAGGTCATGTGCATGTCATGGCCGCAGGCGTGCATGACGGGTGTTGGGGTGCCGTCTAGGCCGGTGGCTGTTATGCTGCTGGCGTAGGGGAGAGAGGTGGTCTCGAGGATAGGGAGGGCGTCCATGTCAGCGCGGAGGAGGATGGTTGGGCCCGGGCCGTTGGGGATCGTGGCGGCGAGGCCGTAGCCGCCTATACGGGTGTGGATTTTGAAAGAGGAGCTCAGTGTGGCGAGGTGGGCGGCGCATATTTCCGATGTCTGTTTCTCGCAGTTTGAGAGTTCGGGGTGGGTGTGGAAGTGTTTGTACAGTTCCTCGTAGGGGGTGAGATCGATGGTTGATGAGGGGGATTGGTGAGGGGGCTTTGGAGGAGACATTTTGGTTCGTCTCTTTGCTCGTGACAACTTGCTTTTATGTTCAGGTAGTCAGGTAGTCTGTGAGGTGAATTCTGAATTATGAAACTTGGTCCGAAGAATTTTCATAACTCTAGAACTATATATGAGAAAGCTAAGATGTGATGTTGAAGTTGTGAGGGAAGCGAGCGAGTCATCAAGTTTACGGCGTATGCTTCTCCACTTTACGTAAGTAGACCGTCTAAACACCCCACTCCTGCGTGTCCGCCGCACGCAATCAAAACCCTGGATTTCAACAAAAGTCCAAACATGTCGCCCGCAAAATCGCCCGGGCGGGCGATCGGCAGAAAAGGGGTTGAGACTTGTTTACTTTTGTTCGCTTAACAAGATGCACAGACTGTACTTCGACGGGGGAGAATTGCTTGCGCTTCGTAGATGGGAGTCGGTTAACGCCGAGCAAGAATGGAGTCGGAAAATAAGTACCTTAGAACCCCTAACAGGTTTGTAATTGATGGTAGCGTTTGTATTAATTCAGAGTAGTGAGAATTATTTTGAGCAACTGCGTGTTGGAACGATCCGGCTCGGCTCAGCTCCGTGATCCGCTCCGGTACTCATCCCGACGCTGACCACCGCTGGCTCGCAGCGATTATTTAGTTGCGGTGGTGAGTTGTTTCGTGTAGGTTGTGTTGTCGATGTATTACTTGTTTTTGTGCTATGCAGCTATGATCGGAATCTAGAGAAATTGTGGAACCTCCGAGGAGAGAGGCGAGGATCCTGTGTCCAGTTAGAGCGGCTCCATCCAGTCTTCGATAATGAACCCGAACACGATTTCAGCTAGGCCTACTATGGCGTACTATCAATCTCAGCTAGGGACTTAGAGCATGTGAGAAGTTCATGAGTTTCGTCAGGAAGATGACTTCATATATCCTCATGTTTGAAGTGAGATGACCTAGCTGCCGCGTCTGCGTCTGCCTCTACTATTGCATTTCCCTCCTTTTACAATGTATTCTATTGCTTCTTTTTCCTTCCTGTACCATCACTATTTGAAATGTGTAACATCTTTTAATTTAATTTTCCCTGCCCCTGAAGATCAAAAATATGTCCGCATTGCTGCAAGTCGTTATGATGGTTGTCTTATTTTTCAAAGCTCGAAACAGCATGCAATCGCTCTGTGCTCAGGATTGTAAGAAAATTCGCAATGATTTGATAAGAGCCGGACCTATAGAGCTGACCGTCCACAATAGAAGTAAATATCTTGTTATGAATTGTTCGTCCGTGCAAACTATCTAGGCATCAGGCCGAAATGGATACCGCCCTGAAATGCTAACGTGTCAACACGCCAAGAAAGGGAGACACAGACATTTTGGACAACAAGGGTGGCGCAGTCCCCGAGATCAAACAATTAAGACGGGAAGTAACATGCAAAGATCGAGAGAAGGGGCCTATCAATCAGCCTCACAGATTCCTTGATCTCTCAGTGGCCGGGCGGGAAAGCCACGATCGGGCTGTGCTGAAAAGAGGACAATCCCAAACAGGCTAGAGCACCATGCGCCCAGAAAGCCTCATAATCGTTCTCAATTTATCTTGCAGCATCCTACATACTATACCTCAACTTGGCTATCCATCAATTTTCGAAGGACAAGTTTCGATCCATCATTCTTTCCGCTCTGTTGCGAGTATATCATTTGGTAGGGTATAGGAATGTCCTTCACTCCAGATCCCCAGCATTCCATCCTAGGTGCTACAGCTTCTGGGACAGCCTTGCCGGATACCAATGCTGGACAAGAGCTTTTCACTGAAAAACAGTAGAAATGAAGAGGCGGTTCGTGAAGACCGGCCACCGTGTGCAGATATGCCACCTCTAGTGAGCTCCCTCGAGTCGAGTGACGTCGAATTGTCAGACCCTACGAGACTCGTAGTTCCATCGATTGATATCGGCAAAGTAGTTAAAACTACAAGTCCAATTCGTGCGCAGATATTGTAAGGTCCTCAACAGTGTCTGGCCACTTCAATGTGCTAATCTAGCTTCTCAGACTACCACAAGACCGGTCGTTTGAAACGACCGTTCATTCGATCAGGATTTCGAAAGATGGCAATGTCTCATCCATTTTTTCCACGGCCAGTAACGGAACTGAAATCGGGCATTCAGCTCATATTGAAGACAACCCATCAGATACGCGGAGTAACATGCGACCGATACCAGAATTCTCTTCTGTGGAAGGGTTCTCTCCCACTGTCAATCGCTTCCGATATCGAATTACATTTGCGGGTCGACACGAGCTTCGTCTGACTCGGTATCAAGACGCTCAGCATGATCAAGTTCTGCAATTACCTCATTGTTCCTATGTCTTTGGAAATATCCAAGGTGAGATGGGTCTGGTATCTTAACGCAAGTAGAATTGCTGACGAACTCCTCTAGACTTCTTAATATTCCAGGAAATTCTGCTCAAGCAAACTGTCCTATATGTCAGAAATATCGAACGAGTACATTTGGATTCCCATGAGCTAAGTTCTAGCTCCGTCATTCGTATTGTGAGAGATCCTCAGAGCCGCTTGCGCTACATTCACTGCTTTCGGCAAAGGTCCGATAATCGACAACCCTACGCTTTTGATGAATTGCCAGGTGCCATCCTTGAAGTCTTTGTCGTCAGTACAGAAAACTAACAATCAATCAGTTGATAACTATGAGATGTATCATGGATTCAAGACTCCTCGTCCGAGACAAATGACGCTTCGACCAAAGGCCGGCAAGCGCTTCCCTTCACTTGGGCTCCCCAAACGTCGAATGATAGGCTTGATCGGCCCTCGACTTAGACCCCCGCCGATGGAGCCGTCCTACAAGTCGAGCCCTCCTTCAAAGTTTCGCATACATAGTGCAAAAGAACCTCAAAACTGCCTTGTTATTGAATTTTTCGAAACCGAAGGTAAGAATTTCGAAGGAGGGCTGAGTCTGCGATTGTATGCCCCGTTCAAAAGTGAATGTATGAGGTCTAGATTTCTAATGACTTATTATAGACTGTAATCTGTTCCGCGAGATTGCTTGGTCAAACCAGGCTGACGTATTATTTATCAAGGAGGACGCTACATCTCTTGAACCTTCTGTTTCTCGAAAAGTGACCTTCTGTGGTTTCGATCCAGGGCATAAGAATGCTCGAAGTGGCCTGAGTCTTTCCTCAGCTGCTTTATCAGCGACTTCTCAGCAGCGACTGCTTGCTTGCACAACCTCATGGTGCCAAAATCATCCTTTCGACCATACTCGGGAAATATTGAATCCACTACTTGCTTTACAAGGGATCAGCGAGCTAGATGATGTTCTTCAGCTACCAAGACTGAAGAGCTTATATCGGAAGGAGCTTCGATTTCGCCTACATTGGAGTCTAAACAGATATATTGTCGAGCAACTAGGAACAGGAAGATCTGATTTGGGCCGAGTTATTGTTCTTGTAGGTTCGGGGATCCACGCACAAGCGACAACACTCGAGAAGTATTTTGCAGAAACATGGCCGAAAACCGGTCACGCATTTCTTCAAGACATGAAACGTTTATGGGATTGGGGAAGCTCGGTCTTCAGTAGATGACCCCTCCCTTTTTAGGGCTCATGTATAAGTTCATTAATGCTAATATTTCTCTACAGAACACGACCAGCATGATTATCACGATGAGATCCATGCCGAAGGTACGGATCAAGAGATCCTGGATACTGCTCAGCAACTTATATTCCTCGGCTGTGTATTCGCGACCTCAACAACAACCAGGTGTGCACGCTCACAGGGCCACTTGTCGGTATGTAATAACGAAGTTGTGGAGATCAATTTCAAAGTGGAAGACTTGCCAGCCCAGGAAACGTCTTGCTGGCACGACCTCTTTGTCAATCCATTTATCGTTTACGATTTCCCAATTCGAAAGCGTGATTTCGGAGTAGGATTGGAAATATCAGTCGAAATGATGGCCAGACTTGGAGGTGCAGCTCATCATGTCGAGTACGCTGGAGGAATACTCATCAAAGGATTCTCGGCAATGTTTGTGCCACTGAAACGCGTCGGCAATTCGGTGCAATGGCACTTCATATCAACTCATGACGGCTCTCGTTTGCCCTACTGGCAAGTAGATGAGCACTGTCCAGACAAAGCTCTACTTGCCCAAGTAGACCAAGAGGCTATCGGCACCACTCGAGCATTTTTGGGATGGTGGGGCAATACCGTTGTTCAGTTAGGGTCAAGTGAACCAAAGTACGATGAAATCAGCTGGACAGAGTTGAAAGAGCCTGGCCAGTCGGCACTTTTCTCCGGAGCCAATATCGGGTTCCAAACTTTTGGTACTGGGGAATTGAACTCCACAGTCGGGCCTAAAGAGAGCAAGTTGTGCATATCCAGGAGCGGTCCATACCAAAGGATAGTCAAGTACGCCTCAAACACTCCAGTCGTTCTTTTCGACCCTGCGAGTAATGATAGGAGAGGATGGCTTGTTCCCGCATCCTCTGTTATAGCGCATGTTGCTTTGACAAGGCAAACTCGAGAAGGACCTAAGCATGTTCCGAAATTAAAACCAGTTGCGTTGACCGAAGCTGATTTAAGCATCAACGAGGCAACAGAGAAAATGATCTTCGAGAATGCTCCAGTCGTGCTTAGTCGTGATTCTTCCAGCACTTCAGATTACTGCTTCCGAGATCTAGTGTTGGAAATTTGGTCGATTCTTGAGCTGTTGATAGACCAAGGTGTCAGAAAAGATAACACGGCGGGCGTGGCGTTTCAACTGCCTCCAAAACGACGTCTTCGAGGCTGGGAATTCATGGATATCGTTTCCCAGAAGTCACCGATGCGATTAAAGGAGACAGTCGTGAGCAAGTCAGCTGGTAATTGGACTGAATTTGCTCAAGATATCGATGCTATTGTTCTGTTCGCAAGCGGCTTTCAGGATCTGATAATCCCACGATCTATCAACGAGAGACAGCTATGCCGCTCGTGGAGTAAAGTCCCGACAGAGAAGGACTATCTGACGACCACCGTTCAAATGCTTGAGACCCTCTACGAACAGGCTGGATCGATGCAGAATCGGAAGTATCTAACATCCACGCACCTTCAGTGGCATCGTGGACCGAAACTTTTCGAGGAATGCGATCAAAGGCCAAGCGGCGGTTGTAAATGCGACCGTGTGCAACAGATTTTGAAAGGGTCAACGAAACTTGGTGCAATTCGTCACCCTGGCCCGCTACCTGCCCATGGCGCTGTGGTGTTTGGGAAACCAAGTTATGGTCTTAAGCAAAGTTATACCTATGAAGAGGACAGAATAGCACCGGTCATATGTGCTCAGGAAGATACATTACTTGACAAACAGGAAAACTCGCGTAAGAAGAAGACAATGAAGGTTCTTGAAACCTTGCTCGGCTCAACGAATATCACAAGGACGAATGTTTCAGCTCCAGCGGCATCAATTGTGACAAAGGAAAATAAGGTGGATTAATGTTTTGTTCCCTGGGCGATGACTCTCTTTCTGGGCGTAGGGAAATCTCTTCAGTCTTGCGCTGCTCATGTTTCTGAGTGTTTACAGTCCTCTAGCTCACGCCGCCAAGCGAATTTTTCAAGCGAGGAGAAAGGGGTCAAATTGGGGAAGTGACAGAACGTGCATACTGTCGTGAAATGATACATTATTGCTGCAATAGTTATATCATATCACTCAATTAGTATAGTTCTCACAACTTCTACTTCTCCATAATTTCCACCATACTTGTTGCTTCGTGAAGTGATTCGACAAAACCCGTGCGCAACCCCACTGCTCCCAACCCCCTCACTTGGTAACAAATAACATCTACATCTTCACCGCAAGACATATCCTAAAACCTGGTCACTTTTGAGGCTGATGAGAACGGCAACCTCCTGACTGTTGCGTCTCCGTCACCGATTCGGCGGCTGGGGAGGTTGGTGCCGACTCCTCCTCATGCAAGGCTACCCAATGCACCCTCGAAAGGCAGCCTGAAGCGGCTAGGGCAGCTGCACTCACAGCGAATACCCACTGCCATCGCAGCCCTATTGGTCTTGCCTGGCCAGCTCATCGACGCCTCTTATGCGGTTCATGCATGCATGCACGCATTTCAGGCTGCGCAGCTTCAAATTCCGGGCGTTCCTTTTCCTTTCTGTGCCTTTCGTTTAAAAAATTCCTGGGTCGCACGGATGAATCATTTCGTCCAAATATTTCCTTGCTGGCGGATTGTCTCTTTCTTTCCATTCTTTCGCGATCTTGCTTCAATATCTGCATATTATGTGTCTTCGAGATCCTAACGGTGAGTAACGTGTCGAGAAGTCTGGAGGGCGTGGTGATGTGGCAGTGGACAGTGCTGACAGCGTGCAGAATGCGAATCGAGAACCTTGGCCGACCGGCGACGATTCATTGATCGAGGATGGCGATGGCGCCCGAAACCATAACTTTCACGCCAAATGGCGATGTCACTTTGACACTCATCCGACATGTATATCAAGAAGTCGAGACATCGGGAGCGGAAAATAAGGCGTCTGTGGAGGAGGAGCCGGTTCTTGACGAGGACGCGGAAATTGAAGCAGCGCTGGGCATCGAGCCGGAGCCTCCAGGGGAAGACGAGAGTGTCCTATACTATGCACCGGATGCGCCAGGAGCAGAGGATGGTCCATTCTATCCGCCCCCGCCGCGAGCGAAACGTGGATCCGATGAGAGAGATCGCTCTGCAAGCCCACCAGCGTCATTTTGGGCTGCGTTAAAGCGACAGGCTGCGAAAATAGATATCGATGCTGTTGTGAATGACGGTGCCCGAAAAGCAGCGGTGAAGAAGGAGAAGATCCTGGTCTCGAGTCATGAAGTGCAGTGTATAGTTTCGAGCCATCATTTGATGCTAGCGTCTCGATACTTTGAGACAATCCTTAGTGGGGAATTTGAGGAGGCGAAGATGCTGCGGGCCACGGGTCATGTGGAAATCACGATGCCGGATGAAGATCTGGATAGCATGGTGATTTTATTGAATATCATTCATGGAGCTAGTCGGAAGGTTCCAAGAAATGTTAGTTTAGAGGTCCTGAGCAAACTTGCTGTGTTGGTGAGCAAGTATGGGATGCTGGAGACGGTGGAGTTTTTCTCGGATACCTGGATTGATCATTTGCAACGGGAAGGGCTACCAAAAGCGTATACCAAGGAGGTGTTGAGGTTACTATTTGTTTTCTGGGTGTTTGATAGGGAGACTGAATTCAGGGATATGACGAGATTGGCTCAAAGAGAGGCTGATGATAAATTTGAGGAGGATGTTGGAAAATTGGAGGGAGTTAAAATACCCCCCGGTATCATTGGTAAGTCGTGCAGAATTTCAGGCGTGAAAGGATATATACTGACCACATTTAGACGCCATCAAGCAAGCACGAGTTTCTGCGCTGGAGAGTGCACTATCTGTCATCCACGCCCTTATCACCAAATACATGGATGGTTCGGCCCTTTGCGACGCTGCTCTTGATGACGAGCTCCGTTATGCATGTGATGCCATGGTCTTAGGCTCTCTATTGAAAAGCTCGCGCAAGATTGGAATATGGCCGAAACCTGAAGCACCTTTCCCAGGAAGGAAATACAAAGGATTGGCAAAGGCGATACGAGGCATCAAGATTCTGGACGTATGTAACAAGACGAGCAGTCGTAGATGGAATTCGCATGGCCCAGCAGGAAATTCTCATGGTTTGGAGGATGAGATCGAGGAGAAGTTGAAGGAAGTTGAGAAGGGACTCGATGGATTGAGATTATTTGATTTCGCGAAGAAAAGGTATATTTTCCCGTGCGGCGATAACTGATGGATACTAATGAAACCAGTGAGGAATACATTCCCGTCCTGCAGACCCAGCCGCCACCCCCGGTCGTCAAGACACCATCGGCCGAACAGTTGAAGAAAGACACGAATGGAACCAGAACGTATTCCCAGGCGTACGGGGAAAAAGTGCCAGTTGTGAGATCTGAGCAGAACCAAGAATTACATCAGGAGCCACGAACTCCTGTGGCCCCCGTACAAACTCGACCCCCACCAATCACGAACAACTCCAGAGAGGGACGACAGGCTATGCAAGAGCAGACGCAACCGGAGGTCCCGCAACGACAGTCTTCGAATCCATATCATCAGCAGCGGCAACAAGATACCAAACCTGAACCACTTCGACAAGAGCCCTCGAACGCGACTCAACCAACAAGAGGACGAAGTCCACCAAGACCTGAGGCGCAGCAAGAGAAGTTGCAAGCCGAGACTCGAGCAACTGAAAGGCACACTTCACCCTCCCTCTTCTCCTGGCCAAGTGAGAGGTCTTTCAAAGATCAGGATCACGAGGTGAAAGCCATCACCAAGTCGCACCAGTCGAGTGGGTTTGTCCAGCAGGAAATCCAAGCACAATACTCGCCACGAAACAGTGTACAGGAGATCCCCACCACAAAGCCAGTTTCCGCCCCTGCCCAGGAAAGACGAACATCGAGCGAGTCCATTCAGCAAGTAACACAAGCGCATACTTCACAGAGAAATGGCACCCATGAAATTACAGTCGCGAAGTCAGTGTCTGTGACCGCTGCTCAGCAAAGACAAAATCCAAATGGCTTCGCCCATAAAGAGGGGCAGCCACAGCCCTCGGCCAGAAACAGTATCCATGAGATAACGATCTCCAAACCTACAGCAATGTCTACCTCTCAGCAGAGACAAAACGGGCATAGTGGGCAGAATGGGGCCAGTGGGCAGAACGTACAGAATGGCAATTATGGACAGAATGGACAAACTGCGGGATCCGCAGTGACGGGAACCATGCCGAACAGGAAGCCGATTTCGCTTCCTCCAACTCCAACCAGTCCTACATCTAAAGAAGAGCTCCAAGGACACGCTTCGAGAGATGTATCGAAGGTCATGGCTGCAGACAAGAAACTGTCACGAACACCTTCGTTTCCCCAAATGCCGGTGGGCCGAGAAGACGTCAAGTCGCCTGCTCCAGAAGAGCCAAGGGTCGCATCAATGGACCAGAATGCATTGATGGAAGGCGTGCTGCTCTCACCACGGAACGGCAATTCTACCGCCGCAAGCAGCCGTGACGATCGCAAGTTAAATGGCCCGACATCAGCCCAGACAGTCGACAGGAAATCTCCATCACCACCTGCTCCAGCGCCAGTCGTACCTATCATGAACCGCGGGCGCGACGGCAGGGATGGTAGAGAGAAAAGTCCTCCTACGGCAGGCATCATCAAGGGTAGAGAGAGCCCATTGAAACAAGTCCAGCTTGTTGGAGACCATGACGAGAAAGAAAAGGAGAAGAGCGAAGTCTCGATTGATGAGGAGGTCTGGATCCCACCTGTGCAGAATTTCAGGACGAGGAAGGGGAAGAAGACATTCTCCACCAGGTTCTCTTGAGGCTGTTTAGATACGAAGATGTACCCAGAGAGCGGCAAGGCAACTAAGAAAATTGACCAACCTGGAAGGAGCGAGGATGATGACGATAACGACGACCTGCCAACGAATTTCCTTGCTTGTACAGGGTGGCTTCTACTTCTACGATTTATGAGGAATGACGTTACGGGAATGATGAAACGGCTGCGTAGATGTAGAGATAAGAGAGATCGATGTACTGAGCGTTTGGGTTTCCATCATTAGCGAGCGAGCACTGAAGTGATTGTTTACTTTCTGTTCCGATACCCGCTTTTCGTGTTTAGTGCAGTTGGGATTTCCTCACCTAATCGCGCATAATGTTGTCAGAAGCAACGAAGCGCATGGATTCCTGAGAATCATGTGACGTCAACATGACTAAGGACTGTGAAGAACATAATATAAGTCATGTTCATGCGAACTGACCCAATAATCTCACCGATGCGTTCGGATTATGCCCTCAAGTACTTTCGGCCGAAGCACAACAACGCCCGAGATCAACAAAGTTTTGCCCACCCATGTGATCTCGGCTATGATAAGTATTTACATCACAGCTTCTTATCCTATCCATTTCTTTTTCTTTCTTTTTCTTGTCCTTCATCAATCACATCATATCAACAGATTACAATCTCGGCGAGCCACCCGAGCTTTGGCCTGAAAGCCCCATCGCAATCGCGAACCTTGTAACAACGAACACACCGATGTCATTCGGATATATGTATTGGCCCCCGCGTTTTCAGAACTATCAGTTCTCAACTTCCTCCGGCTAAAAGCCAAAACTCCCTGATGGAGGTGCCTTGCGCACGAGTTACCGGTATACGCAATTTGGTTCCCCCCTTATGCTATTTACAAGTTTTGGGACATTCCACGGCACCCATTTTCACTTATCTTGGGTGCTTTCTACGCTGCTGTGGTTTAGAAAGTTTTTGCGTTGCATTTCGGGGTCATTGGACAGGGCATGTCTTGACCCCACAACTGCGCCTCGGCCTCGCCACAACACATCTGAATAACCCGGGTCACACACGGCCCGCTAGACGGACTGCCATGTTCTATTGGCCATGCCTTTGTGTAACTCAAGGTCCTTGACGGGAGAAATCCCCTTTCAACCCAGTATGATGTATCAGATCCCCTTGTCGCAAAGAACCTGTGCAACCGCATTCTTGCTTTCAATCGCTCAATTGGAACAGGACTTGGTGGGCTAGAAGATCTCACTGGACGCCTCTCAGCCATCCCAGGATGTTGAATCTGGAAATCCTGGCTATCGCGTTCCAGGACGACGTGGGTAAGACACCGAATAGACCCAAAAGGAGCAGGCGCAGTTGAACTAAAATTCATTACTCAGGACTACAGGCCATATAAGATCGAGCTCGTGCCGCCTGGATATTTACTTCGAGCAAATATTGGAATTCTAGGTTGCACCTCAGAACTATGAATTTCTGCAGTCATGTCAGACAAGACTCAAGAGCCATGGAACGGGATACGCACTGATCGTGGTAGAATATAACAACACGTCACCATCTGCGTTCATGTCGCTTCTCCCTCTTCTCCTACGGATACCATGCTACCGCTGACAGATGGCGCCATCCGAATCACTGTCGTCTGCACTCCGTTGTATCTTCTGATAATTAGACCATGTATCTCGCTTTGTCAGTTTCCGTGACGAAATGAGGGACACTGGTACTGCGCTGAAGGAGAAGTAAAACCAAAACCCAAAGTCTATTGACAACCTGCTAAATTCTATCAAAGATCAACGTTGCCGCCCAAACTTTTGTCTACCGGTAGTTCCATCTTCCCAACTCCAGAGAAACACCCAAAGCATCTTGTGACGACGATTTGAAAACGCCCAATTACCATTGTTTCTTGGGCGCCCTTTCAAATGGTCACTGCCTCCTCCGAGCATAATGCAGGCAATCATTTGCTTCACATGCTGTGTGTTCCATCGTCTAGCCCCTCGGAATGGATATGCTGCACCGGCGTCAGTTCTGTCACTGAGATCAAAAAATGGAACGGTCATACCAATGGAATCAACAAGGCGTTCCACAGACGGGGCAGGCCTTGCCAGGAATGACCCAAATATCTTGACCGTTACCCGCACAAACTCCGCATCTGACACCGGGCATCTGCTCATTTGTCAATTTCGATGTCAATCTCGTACTGGGAGTTGTGATGGAGACACTTACTGGAACCACTCTGACACTGGGATTGAGGATTGGCAAGGTCGTGTTGTGGCAGACCATCACCTTGACGTTTTCCTGGCCGCCAACAGCACATTGAGTCGAGTTGCAAACCATGGTGACGAATGGAGACGAAGTGTTCGAGAACGAGGTGAAGCTGGATGAAGTGGATCGACAATTTCGAAAAGCGAATGACTTGATTCGAGGTTGGTAGCAGAGATATACGAGTCGAAGAGGTGCGCGATTGATGAGATGTGGATTCCAAGCTGGTATTGGCTGGGAGCATCGACTCTTTTATGCTTTTTGCGCTTCGATTATAGAGAAGGTTCACAGCAACCAGCCTTGAAGAACGCCAACAAAGATCTTGCCGGTTACCGGACGGAAGCCATCAAAAGGAGATTGCTCAGCTGATTCTTAACGGCACTGTGCGCTCAACTCAATTTAGATTTGAACACAGCTGTTTGGTTCCTACCGTCTGCAGGCAAGCACCCATATGCTGTTCTCTCCAAACGCTAAAAGTACTTTCGACCTGTGGTGGTGAAACTGAACCCTGAATCGGAAGGGTTCACGGCTTGGGATCATCTCTGTCGTAGATTTGGAGAGGGCCATGCGAAGTACTCGAGTACAAGGTGACGAACTTTGACTTTGCCTGTCCGAAATGCAAGGTGGATATGACACTGGATAGGCTGCGGGACTGCGGAGGCAAACAGCCGGGCCAAAAGTGACATTCATTGGCGCGATTTCACTTTTGTGCTTGGAGGGCTGTTTGGGATCTAAAGCAGCGGGATGTTCTGATACGTCACAATTACCAACACTAACACGGCGAGTAGTCCCAGTGCACTTTGCGATGATCATTCTGCAGCAACGGCATGGTCGATTTGTGTACTGTAATATGGGGCCAAGACCGATAGGCGACGACTCCCCCTTGAATCGGACAGGGCCTTGCTTCGCTGATCACGTCTTATACAGTCCCTAGTGAGTTCGGTATTTCAACTTTCTAATTTGGAGGCTACAGATCTTGCCTACTAGTGAGCGGCCTAGTCTTGGCACAGATGGGTTTCGAGGGTCCTGTATACAAATTAAGTGGAATGCCGAATATCGAAATCCCTTATGGGCCTTGGGAAGGAGCTTGCTTTGTTCGAGGATTATTCTCCGCTATAGGCCAATCATCGAGGCTTGCGGTCTCCAAAAATGCAGCTTCCCAGTCCCCGGTCCTGGGAACCCCTCCCTGCGCTTGGACATATCTCATCGCCATTTCGAAGCAGGGGGCTCAAGTGGCTCTATCTGAGCCACCCACCTTCCCATCAGCTTAATGCATCTCGTCAGCTGTTTCTTTGCGTTATCACAATTGCCGCCAAAAATGGCAGATACAGATGACTTCAACAATAATAAATGCCTTTGGAAGGGATGTCTGATAATGGAAGCGAAACAGCTATAATTCCTTCGTCATTAACATCTGACTAGTGCAGCAGGGCTGTTAGCCCCAAGCCGTCTCCGTGCGATTCGATAACAAAAACGCCACTTTCCGCTAGAAGAATCCCTCGGACTTTGTGTCATATTGTTCTATATTTCCTAGCGTGGTCTTCGCTTATCAAGGGGTATGGAAGTTTTCGTCGATGAGCACAGCTCTATGGCCGATTTGGACAGTACTCAACAAAAGGAATGAATCGTGAACTTCAGGCATGTATGTTATCGATTCCGACCATCAGACTTGATGCGTGTTCTTGGTGGGGGACTCTGCAATGCACGGCCGATCTACGATCTCCAATCAGATAGCCCGCGGCGGTGTTCTGTGGTACTGGATCGCTTACCCCTGAACCTTGCTGCGAATCTGATATGTCGCATTGCGCGGCCAAGTACTCCAACGTACCATTAGCGAAGCAGTTTCAACATGTCTCCTACCTTTCTGAAGTTCGGGGGTCAGGCCTTGACAACAATCAAAAAGAGTTTGGGTATGCTGACTCGGAGTCCTTCCGAAAGTCTTTTAAAAGTCCTACAGTGACAGTCTGAGGAATCACGCAAACACCATCCGCCCCGTGCCGAGTCGTATAGCGCAGAGGCCTGGAATCAGCGAAACTGCAAACCGAATCATGCTTAATCATGTTGGTACCAACGACTTCAAGACAGGTCGTGTTTGCCCGTTTGGCCGCCAGATGATTGCGGGTCGCTTGGTTTCAGTGACAGGAATGTCCCGCCACTCTACTGACAACGGATTGCTTTTTGACAGCATCAGCTGGTTCAAGCAGGCTCCCGCTCCTTCGCAGCGGGACCTTGCAACTGCTTGAGCATTCCGAAGCCTCATGCACTTCAATGGTCTTCTTCTTCCGGCCCCTTCTCTTCCGCTGCTGTGGTTACCAGGCGATCAACTACGCATTGTCCTGCAATTGATGAATGCTCGAGAGAAGATGCTGCACTTTTTGGTACACGAGAAGCACCGTCCCACTGAAAGTTTATCAAACGCAAGCAATGATACGAATGATCGCAATTCCTCAGTCGCATTTAGCGGACCGCCAGCCGCTGTCATAGGGGTCTTCCCTGGCCCGTGCTTACCTGGATCAAGACACCTCCGATCAGAAGAAAACATACGGCTGAGTGATCAGCGGAGATTCCTGGATATAACACCATCTCTTGATTCCAACTTTTTTCTTGAAAATACCAAAGAAAAGACCTTGATTGCGACGTCTACTCTCGACTCACCAAGTATTCGCAAATCAACCACTTGGAAGCATTTCCGGCATTATGTGGACAATATATACACGCATGTAGACAGGCATCAGCGAGCCGAACCACGGGGCTGGAACACCAGTGGCAGCCCCTTGTTTGTGGCGCCACGATCTTGTGTAACGATGACACGATGATACGTTCAAGGCCCCCACTTATACCGAATCCTCGATGGAGAAGCAATTCTTATTTGGATGTGTATCTTCAGCTTGTCAGTTTCTTTTTCCATTCCCTTTCCTTCCGTTCCTCGATCAACGTCACAGCCACTTTTTGCGTTACCTGTGCTTGAAGCGGGAGCTGTCAACCGGAACGGCTTCCCGGAATTGCAATGCGAGTGGACTCGTTCCACATGACCTCAAGGCATACCGCTGATGTCTTCCATACTGAGCTGGCGTTCCACGATCACATATGACGATCCCACTGTGCGACTCCGGCAACCTTCCAACCAGATCATACCTCGACAGATATGCCTTGATTCCTTGCTGGTGCTGTCATATTGCGGCACACTGCGTCCCAACACATCGATATTGTTCAACGAAAACGGTCCACTAAAAATTGATTCCATGTTGTCGGTAAATGGAGTGGTCTAGGTCTCAAGCAATGGTTCCTGTAGCATATTTGGTTTACGATTGTTACATAGGACACCTGTTAACTTCCAACTACCTGGTCACAAGCATTGCCGTGTCAAAGAGCAGGCGATCAAGCGATATCCCGTGCAGAAACGTTGCAGGATCAGCGGGTGGCTCCTGTAGCCCACAAGTTCTCTAGTATTCTTTTTTTTCTTTGCTTATTTCTTTTTTCGCAAGTATTGGATGGCAAAGTCGGACCAACTCTGCTTGGCATTCAGTGCCTCAGCACAGATTCGGGCGCTGTGCCGCATTTGCTTCAATTGTTCCAACAAGCAAACTGCTTTCGGATGAATTTCCCCCTTCAAGTTATATGGTCCCATTTGACATCATCCCATTCTGCAAGCCGCATGTTCCGAGCAATATACGTCCTGTTGCTTCTCACATCTCAATAAATCCCCGACTTCCTGGCAAATGTGGGACAGTCACGAGATCAGAAGCCTGCGAACGACTCTCTTTCCCGCTGATATTTCAAAAATTTCTTCAGTTCGAACAGCTCGTGTCGAGTCGTCACTGCAGCTGCGAATGGTATATGCGCTCCGTTTCCATCGTGTAGGAGGTTGTTGTGCCACCCGATGATCGGAGAAAATCTATCGATTCTCCTCTACCCTTCTATGCAATTTCAAGATTGCCAGCAAGAGAATATGGAATGGAATAGATGAAGTCAGCCAATCTAACTACTATTTCAACTGAAGTTTGTGGAACAATCTCACGAGATACCTCCGCTGTGGCATCATTCTGCCAAATCTAATGTAGTACAAAGCAGTTCGAGCGAAGTGTTACTCAAAGATCCGAAGCTTGTGTACCATCCATGACGAATTTCTGTCAAAACATTCTAGCGGCTATCATCTACGGGGACATCGACACTCTTGAGGCTACTGACGATTGGGACATCGATAGCATTCGGCGTCGTTTCATTACCTTCCACGCCAAGCGACGACTCGGAAACTCCATTTCTTTGCCCTTCTCCGGAAGTATATCGATGAAGGAATGCCAAACTCCTGGGAATCGGAATCTCGGCGCTTTCCTCGTGGCTTTCGAGCTGCTGTATTCATGATTGTGTAATGCAAGGACATGCTGTGTCGTTCGAGCATGAACGGCTTGGCATTTGCTTTAATGCTAGCGTGCCTCTTGCAGGGGAAGAGATTCTAGAATCTAAACAGCCAAAGAAAAATCTCGAGGATTTATCGATTTCTTCTCTTCCGTTGTGCAGGTACGTGTCACATAACGCTTTCATGCGCTGTTTCAAATTCATGTCAAGATGGAGACACAGACTGGCACGATTGTTTTCCCCCAATTTTGGTTCTTGAAGACGAGATCATGTCATGATCTTGCTCTGCAGTTACGCCTCTTCGACCAGATGTCGTTCAATACCCGCCATTGTTCCACATGTCGCCATTGTCTTCGCGATACACTTGCTTCAAGTCACCTCAATATCTGAAATGCTGGAATCAAAACATCAATCTCTCGGGAGACATCAACCGGAAAACCCATCTACATGGTGTATACCTGCTGCATACGGGTATGTTGTGTCAGCCGAGTGCGCTGTTATTTCTTACTGCGAGGTCCCTGCATCTCGGGGATGCAACTTGCCTTTCGGGGTCACAGCTTCTCGTCCGCGAGAACTTTACGTAAAGTTTCTTGCTGAAGAATTTGCGACATCGGAGTCGATATAAACCTGTTTTACGCAGTCTGTTCGCGACGTTTCGATTCCGAGGTCAACATTGAGACGGAAGTGCTCCCCGGTTCTCGGTTCGCAAACGAGCGAGATCATTGGTCCCAGCATCACAGCCTTGCCATTGTCGATGTTCATAGCATGATGTTCCAGGTCAAGGATCAGAACATCAATGCTTCGATTCGTTTCCAGTGATCCGGGGTAGTTTACTAGATCTGAACGGAGTCGTTAATTAAATAGAGTTCGCCTTGTGAGGACGAGTGCTGATCCCTCGTGGTTGTGAATTTAAACATTCCGAAATAACTCCTCGGAGAGATATTTGTTTCAATAGACCAGATGATATGTCGATCTCAGGTGCAATTAAATAAAGTTTATTTTGTTTCTGGTTCTTGATATAGCTCAGTCTGTATGGTCTTATAAGCGTATCTGTCAGCTAGTCAAATGCGCCCCAATGGCTGGGTTTTGCTATCGAGGTTTGACTTCGTTATCTAGAATAAAGCTAAGATCCCGGAAGAAATAGTCTAATCCAAACTCTAATCTAGGGTAGCCACCCTACTGGATCGGATCTTTCTCCAGAAGTTCTTTACCCTCCTTTCCCTTGCAGGAGTATGTCTGTGATCAATATAAATTGTTGTCAGGAGCAATTCCTCCGGCGACCGGGTGCGATCCTAACTTTCGTCGTCAGCTTCACCTGTTTCCAAGCACGGGGAACTCTTCCGCAGCAATAGTCTACCAGAGTTCAGTTCCTGATGTCTTGCTCGAACATCGGTACAGTCGATCCTGCAATGCTCCTGCCTCAGTAAAGCAGCGACGATACAATATCTTGCATCCGCATACCATCGAAAGATCGACCACGCGAACGACCTAGATCGAGATATCCGTTGCGAGAATCAATAGATTGCGTCTCCTTGATCGCACTCGAGGATAGGGATTCGGTTCTCGCAAGCAAACTTCTGCATCGCCGAGGTGAGGCAGGTACACGCCCCCTCCTGCAGTCGATCAACGCAGGCACCCTCGATGCATCACATACGAGAAGAAGTTTCTCCCTGCGCTCCGCAAGCGCATCGGAAAGTGCATCTAGACTGCCAGACACTGCGTATTTGCATGTGCAAGAGAATCTCGAAGTCAAGACTGAGCTCGGGCTTCAACATTTACATGTCAGATGATCATGGACGGAAGTCACGACTGACGGACGGGATCTGGCAGCTAGGGTTGCGGTTGTGGTTGCGTAAGGTGCCGCGGGCCGTTGCGCGATGGGCCTGTGCTCATGGAAATCCGCACGAGAATTGGAGATGAACTTCATCTTGGGGAGTTGTGATAGGATACCTGGACCTCGGGAAGATGGCGGTGTGCGATTTGCGGTTGAGGCACTACATTGTGCAAGCGGCTTGGAGAGGGAGATGGTATGAGGTTGAGGACGGATAGTTATGGTGCTACGAAGTGCGTGTTCAATCCCATCATGTTTTCAAGGAGTGCGTCCTCTGCCTGCCTCTCTCTCTCGCCAGCTCATGATACTCTGCATACGTTTATATTCTCCAGCTCTCTTGTGAGCGAAGGTGTCGCCGCCACTTCAAAGATTCGACATCGCTCGAGAGGCAGACCACCTGATGTTCGTCCCTAGTTGATCAATTATTCCCTAAGAAATTTAGAAACATTTGTTAGCTCACTCGTATCGATCATCAAGTGAAGATATACTGTTCCCAGAAGGCAATGTCAACAAAGAATTCCGCCATTCAGGAGGCCAAGACTCGCGACGTGAGGTTATGTAAGCAGTTAGGCCTGACATCACCACACGATTGTTGAGTTCCTTCCCCTTTTCCCCCACAACACACGCACAGCTCACTCGCAAGAATGGCAGCGAAATCTCAGCGCGAAGCTGAGCAGGAAGTCCGGTCATGGGGATTCTCCCACGTCTTCACATGGACTGATAACCCGTAATTCTTTCATCCCTTTTCCATCCTCCCCTCTTCCTACCCCACGTCCACCACGTCCACCTCCCGTAGTTTGAAGTCTTTTAATTGACTATTTGTCGCAGAAATTACCACTATACACCTCACAAGCACAAAGGTCTAACCACACATTTGATCCTCAAAGGCGGAATCACGATTCAATACCCTGACGACGCACAGCCGGAGAAAAAAACCTTTGGTGTGGGGGAGAGGCTTGATGTTGAGGCGGGGAGGGCACATGAGGTTTGGGTGGGGCCGGAGGGATGTACCATGGTCATTGGGGAGTGACAGAGTGCAAGATATCTACTGAGTTCTCGTATCGATTGACTTGATCTCAAGTTGAGTGCGCTAGGAAATCATAAGGTCATGGGGATGGGGAAAGGAATGATGGACTGTCAAGTGGCGATCCCAAATGCGAGTAACGTCTTGGGTAGGGGTCATGATGAGGAGCTACGTTACTAGACACAAGATGATCCGGATCCCGATCATGAACGGTTTATGTTTACGTCTAAGCATTGAAGCTCAAGTGAGCGACATGACATTTGGTTGGCCATTTGGACTGGAAATACACATTTCCCGGCTGTTCAGCTTGAAGTCTGAGAACCATAGTCGCCTTCAATAGGACGGTTGCTTTGTCTCTGACGAAGTTTTATATCGTGCGGGCTCTATGATTAATTCTGTAATTGTTGCCGTATCCTGCGCTTTCAATCTGCAACGATGTCTTTCGATAAGTCGCGATACCATCGCAGCGACGTTGTCCCTGACGAACAAATTCTAACTGCAGTAGAGGTCCGACGAAACTGTTCTATCTGTCATCTGCCATCTTGACTATATCATTGACATTTATCCTGCCATGGGAACCAGCATTGAATGGCCAAGTGATGATGAATTAATGGAGTCAAGTCCTTTGCTGTCAGAGCGCCTGAGATCGAAATAGCGGGGTAAGTGCGGGGTAGTGACAGCCAATATCAGGTAAACAAAAAGCGACGAAAAGTTCACCATCGACATAGATGCCATAACAAAGAAACACTCTGCAAGCATGCACAGTTCATGACACTCGATGAGAGGCAATCCAAGTCCTCAATATTCTCAAATCACTGAGCTAACTCATTCCTGGCTCACTTCTACCAATTTTTCCAAATCCATGTCTGTCAACTCGTCCGCAATGAAAGGACCTCTTTCAACAGCAGTTGAGGCATGGAATTCGTCTGCACGCCGCATCGTGTGAATATCCAAATCCGTCACATATACCTTCTCAGTGGAAAGCTTTTATCCGAGCCTCATAATCGCTGTCCAGCATCATGTCGTCCTTCCACAGCCGCCGAGGTCCGTCGAACGTGTTCAAGACGCGCTTCTTCAACTTCATCTGCGAAGTGGGACAGCCCCAGGATGAAGGGTAGTCTTTGCGTTTGCGCCGCGAGCTGTCCAGATTCACGCCTCCTTTCGAATGTGTGAGGCCGCGAGATTTCTGTACACTATTGGCAGGGTTGACGGACCGCTTGCGGCTTGAGCGACCCTTTGAGGGACTGAAGTCTTCGTCATTTCCATCCTCCTCCTCGTCTTCTTCGTCTTCTTCGTCTTCGTCCTCGTCCACATCGTCTTGAGAAGTGTGGACGAGCTGTGCCGTTGTGGCCGGCAACTGATTGCTTCGAATTGTCTCATGCGAGTCCTTTTCGATTCGGGCAAGCATTGCAGCATTGACAGCCTCAGACGGCTCCTCTTGCTGAATGATGCGCAGTACACAGTCATCCAGATGTTCATAGAATTCTTGGGCGTTACTGAAGATTGCTGAACAAGTTGAGCACTTCCCTGTCGCATCTGGTGCATACCCGTAGAGTTTCTTTTGAGAAGAAAGCATTCCGGCAGATGTAGACTTCTTGCGACTGTTGGGCGGTGTCTGCTCAACACCATGAACCGATGTCAAATGGCGTTTAAAGACATCAGCACGATTAAAGGATTTCTCGGCTGCCGATCCACAGCCTGGACAAAAACCACAGACCATTGTCCCTCTGTAATGTGTAAGGGTGTGTCGATTCTTGTCGTATTTCCGTGCGAATCCTTTGATATGGTAGTCACAAGTCTGGATTGGACATTTTTCGGGACGCTCATTTCGATGTGTCAACATGTGAGCTTTGAGATCTTTGAAGACTTTGCCACATTCCGGATACGTGCAACACCCTTTCTCCGAGGCTTTCTCTCTCTCATAGTTGTACTCGTTGGGCGCTCGCGGTGGTGCATAAGGGTAGCTTGATGCATATGAGTATGGTGAAGGCGGGCAAATGTAAGGATGAGCCGCAAAACTTGGAGAGGAAATTGAAGAGTCTCGAGCACCAAAAGACAGTGTTTCGACATCTTGTAGGCCATCTGGTCCTTTGTAAGACTCAAAGTTGAAGTGCTGATTGTAGTCGAAACCGCCAAATGAATAGTCACCTCTACCTTGGTAGGAACTGTTTCCCGATTCATCAGAGCCCGGTCGAGTTTGGTCATCGTTACTATTGTTGTCTGGATCTCCATCACTGTCTTTTCCTTGATCATGTGCATCTTTAACTTTCTCCTTGTCCACTTGGTAATGTACGCCGCGTTTGAGTTTGTGCTCCACACCGCACCTTTCTTTCCATTCGGAGAGACCCAGGTCCACAGGAACATTGCTTCTACGACAGATCTCCCGAAGATGCTCCTTGGTATGTTCGATGCTCTCATCTCGAGTTATCAGGTCGCGACTACATACGCCACAAACTTTGTGAAAGAAGTCCACCACTGCGAATTTGCATGTGATCTTGAGCCGAGATATTTCTGGTTCCTCACATCGATGCTCACCACGAAGATGGGTTGTGAAGTTGTCGGTTCGGTAGAATGGATTTGCGGAACATGGCTTCCCAGTCCTTTCGTTTGTTTTCTGGCATTCCCAGATTGAGTCGGGAAAGTGAACTCGCTTGACATGTTCTGACCAACGGTCGGCTGGAAACGTTTTACCACAGTCAAAGCATGGATATTGACAGGATGTCTTTTGCCTCTTAGGTTGTGGTGGGGAAGATAAGTCGGGTTTCGCTGGTCGTCCGCGACGTGCCCGGGTCGGCACTTGCAGGTAATCTCCTGAAACCGTACCTGGGGACGATGGGCCGGAGAATGTGCTCTCGAATTTTGGGTAGAATTCTGTATCTAGCTGAGAAGACTCCTTGATTTCAGCTCTTGTGGTGCAAATACTCTGGCTGGGTGCATGGCTGCTCATGCTTTCTGGAGAATATGGTCGTGGATCAATGCTGTCCTGGCCTTTGAACTTGACTAGAAGCTTCGTGCGTCTGTTTGATTCGTCTTCAAACCAGGCATGAACTTCTTCCATGCAAAGTCCGACTTGTCGTGATAAAAAGCCGAGCTCTTTGGCCGAGATCTGCTCAGGATCTAGGTGACGATCGTAGGCATCGTCGAGGAGACGGTGTCGACCCCGAAATGACATCGGTGGATCAATCGATACGGTCATACCGCTGTAGTCTGGTGTTGATCGATCAGGATGTACATCTGCAAGCCTGTCAACACTTCTGACTGCTGAAATGCTGCTATGAGGTCATGTTACCTGAGTGAACTTGTGCGCCAGGATTTTGGAACTCTACGGAAGGATAGCACAGATCCATGGGATCTGTATCTCATCGTTATTAAGGGATTGACACAAGAGGAAGGAATTCGTACCCATTGACTGATCTCGATTGATCTCCATGGTGAGGGTTTACACGTGATTAAGCCTTGTTGTTTGAAGTGATAGGGCTTTGCGGCTGGACCACTGTGCCAGCTCTTGCTGAAAGAGAATGGAGAACCTTGGAGGATCTGGATCCAGCTGGGGGATCCGGCTGATATTTGTGGACGCTTTCATCATCGGGTTTTGGTGTAAGGCGGCCTAGAAAAGGCGAGTTGTGGTGGCAGTGAGGCGGAGACGAAAGGCGAGAGGCAGAAGAAATGCGACCGATTGGAACGATCACGTGTCCATAAGAAATACAGCAAATCATGGCGTATGAGGCTCTTCTTGAAAAGATGAGTTACTTTAGAACTCTATAGCCGTACATTGATGGTAATTCCACTAGGATGGCCACGTCTGCGCTTCTTTCGTGCCTGATGAAGCATCGTCCTTGAATCACATGATTTCCCTTTCCTGTCCTCCTTTACCATCGCCTTCTCGCCTAACTCCGCCTCCCGATCCTTCTTCTCACCGAACCCAACCTTCACCCTTACTCCTGTCTGGTTCACCGAGTACCTCTAGCCTGTTCTGCATTGACAACGATACAACCGGATGTTGTCAGATCCTTCACATAAAGGTCTAATGCCCTCAAAGCCCCATCAATGATGTCTTCTCAGCACCGAACACATTTCCCCCCGCGATCAAAGATATCGTGGCGTGGCTTGGTGTAGCATGGATGTTTGCTTTGACTTCGTTTACATTTCACCCGGTCTTGGACGACATGACCGCAACCCCCGATGATATTTCGATGATTGTGCACGTCATACTATCGGCATGGAGTGCTTATTGATGAATGGAAGTTTATCTTATATCAGGATGAATTTTTGCCTATCTTGATCTCTTCTGTAGTTTATGGGAATGCTGGTAGACATGCAAGTTCCGAGATGGGCAATCTGTCATTATTGAAAGAGATATTGCTGCCTTGTCGATGGATATCTCAGAGGATCCGAGAACAGGGGACGCAACGGAAGGAGAAAATCGATCCGTCGGCGGAAGGAGAAATAATTAACCAAGAATTGGGCAGCCTTTGGGTAAGGCGGAATAACTTAGGCGAAGACAACAACACCCTCAGTAGCAAGGACCTAGGACCTGTTGTGAATGGCTGCAGTCGGGAACAGCGAATTAGATACGGGATTTTGATAGTGATCTATCTGGTAAAGCGTGAGGCTTCAAGTCCGGTCTCGTTCCAGGTTGTGCAGTATGCCATGTACTAGCTTTTGCAAGACCCACACTCACGATGACTCGAACGACCGAAATCTAGCGAGCTATAGTTCAAAAGAAGATTGTTCTTCACAACAGACCTTCGTATCATCCACCCAGAACCCAAAGATGGCACTCCGGATCATAGACATAGAATGGGACCATCCAGACGGTGTATCCCTTCGACAAACTCAACTAGAAGAATTGGCACAAAGATACGGAACAGACGATTCAGAACCTGGCATTGCCCCCACTTCTGCCGACATCACCATCTTCATTGTGGCCTACATCGACAGCCAGCCCGTAGGTTGCGGTGCGCTGCGCGCGTTGGACCACTCAGATTATCCCGGAGATGCGGAGGTCAAGCGTATGTTTGTCGTGCCAGACAAGCGTGGAAGGAGCTTTGGTGTAGCTCCTGCAATTCTCAAGGCGCTGGAGGAACGTGCTCGGAGTCGAGGTTGGAGGACACTGCTACTCGAGACTGGGACTCTTCAGCCTGATGCTATCCGGTTCTATACCAGGGAAGGCTACACGTCAATTCCAAATTTCGGGCCGTATGCTGGTGAAGAACTGTCTGTCTGCTTCCAGCGCAACATTTGAGGTGTTGACGCGTTGGTGAACATGGAGTCAAAGCGTTGGGGAGGCACCTCGAAGGAAAACTAGATCGTTCCTGCCATGTTTATATGTCCGAGACTTTAAAGCTCCAGGGCGCGAGTTCCTGGCACATAGCTTTCTTCTTCACATTCCATTCCTGGTCAAACAACATCTCTAACTCCACGTTTCACATCTGCACTACACCAGCATAACAATAGTACCACCGTGAATGGGGAGAATCCACTCTTTGATCTCAAAAAGAAAATCTCGGTCGCACTTAGCCATGGACGATGATGTGATGCAAGAGCCAGAACCGACACCCATTCCAAACATTGAAGACATCCAAGCTCAAAGACGCAAACATGGGCTGGACGATATCGACTCTAGCAGCTGGAGGACATTCACCTACGAGCAACCCTGCGGCGAAGCAACAGTCTTCTACCAGGATGGTATGGTGGTAGAGGACATCAAAGCCTGGACAGCATTCGAGGTACTCTCCTGTGGCCGGTGTTTGGCAATTCATTTCTTACTTTTATCATTGCTTACATCTGGCAGCAATGGTTCCAAGGCATCTTCGGGGAACTCGCAAAACAGAGCAAAGAAACCCATACGTACCATCAGGACCCTTATACACTGCACGCCATTACGATCGAACGTTTTAATGACTGGATTATGGAGATCATGGCAGATGTCAGGAACTCGACCGGAAAACACCTTGACGGACGTGTTATTCTTTTACGTCCGGATCAAACAACCAAAATAGGTTTGATGATTACCATCACTGTATGCAAAAAGACGAAGGAGGTCAATGGAAAGCAAGCCGTATTGGACATTGGCAATGTCACGGGTAAATATATGGTAGTTACAGCCCCGGCCCGAATTTCAGCCTGCCAATTAGAGTTTCTCGAGCTGCCAACAGGCACGCTTGGCGAGAATGGCCAGTACTGTGGTTATGCTGCGTGTAGTGTAGTCGGGGAAATGCTGGGGCGGCCACCATGGAGAGTCCTTAACGTGTCCGAAGCAGCAAGATCAGGGTCAGGCCCTTCTGCTCCGGGCATGAGGGAAGTAGGTAATTTTGGACTTGGTGTCGGCCAAATTGACGGACCGGTCGCTCGATCCCGGATTGGTGCATTACGAGGGGCTGTCCGCAACAGGGGCACATATGAGCATATTCAGATCATGCTGTACGAGTACCAGATATCAGAAGAGGAATTTGGTGCGTTGGAAGGGAAGCTGCGATACGGGTTTATGGAAGAACGGACTGGCCAGAAATTACCAAGAAACGGGTCTGATCTAAGATTGATACACATGAGGAACATGCCATGGGCGTGTGTGAGAGACATCAACATCACTCTGGCCTGGGCCTTATACAAAAGTCTTGTGGCTACTCAGAGGATTGTGAATAGTCCTTACTGAGTGTAGTGACTGAGCACTGAGACGGTCTACCGAGAATCTTCTATCATTGAAAATACTGGCTGCATTCTAGAAATTCAGACCTTCCACCGGCGAGCAATCTCGATGCCCTCAGCTAGCGTAGCAACCCTGGCATCAATAGCATACCCTTCCTTCTCCAAATTCTTGCATTCCGCATACAAGTCTGTCAATGGCACCGTGAAGCACTCGATGAATTCCCCTCCTTCCAACTCAGGTTGTGGGTTCTTGTTTTCCGGCTTCGACATATCGACCGTAACATGAACCATCCTCAAATTCGTGTTGCAGAATCCGGGATCTATACAACATCGATCAGTACTCAGTGAACCAGATCAGAATGTTTCCAAGGAGTAATTCGGAAAGTGACAAATGCCAGACCTACCATTGAACATAATCGGACTAGTCTCGCTGACAACCCCCACATAACCAGTCTCCTCCTTCAACTCTCTGACCGCAGCTTGTTCCGCCGTCTCTCCAGCATCAACCAAGCCAGCCGGTACCTCGATGCATACTTTGTCGACTGGAGGGCGGTATTGTTTCTGCAAGAGGAGTTCCGGACCTGTTTTGTCTCCTCAGCATTCCTAGCTCCCTATCCATTCTGCTTGACTTCCAACTTGTCTAGACTGTGGTGGTGGGCGCCGGCGGGTATTCTGGTCATGATATGGTGGCAGCAGATGGGTAGTCGTACCGGATTCCTTCTCTAAGATCGCTACCATGCCTACGGCATCGATATCGGAGCCTTTTGGCCGCGTGGGACGTTCAGCATGCTCCCATGTTCGGGTCTTGCCTAGAGGGTCGGTGTAGGTTGTTCTGTGCGCGAGAGGAGGTCAGGAAGGTATATTCGCAAGGCAGAGGTGATAATTGGGACCATACAAGACTGTATTGATCCATTTGGCCTTGTTAGCATCCTGAAATCAGGAGATGTTAGCTGATTATAGACCAGGGAATACGAGGCTGTAGCCGCGCGGGGGATACGGACCAGTGGCTCTGTTTTGACGATCTTGGAGTCTTTTGCTGACATCTTGATTGTGTTTGAAGAACGTTATGTTTCAAGTTGCAGTAACTGCACGCTTTGGCTGTCAGTGTGGGAGAAAGGGAGTGAAGGTAAGGCTGCGCGGCTGAGGTGAGTTTGCGAGACGCGTTTGTTGGCTTCAATTACGTCACTACGCGACCGAATTTGGTAGTCTCAAATATCTTCTTTCGGCTTCTGCGACTTGCAGTACACTTCTCAATGCTTTATGAAGCGTCTTTCTCTACAATAGAAAGCTCCAAAACACCTTTAGAGCAAGGCAGAGGAATCGAACTCACGTGACGAATTTTACAGCATTCGTGAGGCTGCACGAGTTCGTTGTCGAGCAGAGCTTATCCTGATTTGATTCAAAGATGAAGGATAAGGTTCATTCTCGCTGAATCTGAGGGCTTGAATACGCGGTCCGCAAGCAATGTATTTTGATGTTTGCTTTCCCTTTGCTTGAACGGGCATATCACTTCACTAGACCCAACGCAATAAAGAGTGCGCTGAAGTATACGTTGCATCTCATTGCTTCGTTCAGGTGTAACATTCCCTAGCAGTCCCAGGCAGAAACCCCTTGCAAATTTATCGATCTGCTTTTTACCCACCAACGCTTCGCCAGCAAAACCAATGAGTATCCCAGCACATCACTTCTCCGGTTCTTGAGTGGCTCCGGGATTAGCAGTCCGATTTCGATCATACATTCCTCTCCATCTTCGCCCGACCCGTTGTACTTCCTTGGCTACCTCGAACACTGTGTCTGTGTTGGCGCGGGGAAGTATCGGTCGGGAGGAAAGGGAGCTGACTGTTGCTGGAGTCGGGATATTCTCGGTTTTGGTGCCAAACTTTGTCTCCTCCTTGCTGTTCTCCAACTTGAAATCGGTATCAGTGGTAGGGAGCTTGACTGGCTCGACCTTAGGGCTGTCTTTTGGTGTGGTTGGCTCAGGTATGCTGCCAGGTGTGGTTGTATTGCTCGTCGAGAGCGCCGGAAGGACGTCGTTGATGAGTTCTGTGATTGACTCCATGCTTGCTTGATGACTATTGTATAGCGACTTGGAGAAATTTTGTGATAATAGAGGAGATGCTCTGCTGGGACTGTGCACCTATAGAGATGGTGGCGGAAGGCACGAGTGGGTGAGTTCTCGGGTTCCTTCATGCTTTCCCGTCAGTCCAGATGTCAATGGATAGCCATGATTCACGGACCAAGACCAAACAGTCGCTGACTGAAATAAATCGAAATGACAAAAGAAGCTTCAAGCCTTTTTGGGGGAAAGTGAATGCTGTTCACCATTTTTTCAGGTTTATCTAGTGTCTGGAGTCCCAGTGATCGGGGCACAATCCGTGATATCGCTAAACTTGTAGACATCGTCACTTTCATACTGACTGCCCGACGCCACTACCAGACTTGAGAGCGCTTGCTGATCGTCAGAAGAACTGAGCCCCAGCCCCGCATGCTTTGCTTTTTTCGCCGATTTGACAGAAATGTGCTCCAGCTCCAAGCAGCGCGTCATTCTGTCCTCGAAAATCATACACATCACCCTATCGGCAGCTATCCACTGCGTCGAAAGACTTCCAAGTACGATGAGTCAACCACAGGAGGCAACGATTATGTTCGCATGATGATCTGAGAAACCCTGGAAGGTGTGGAACTCTCAAGAATCGGAAAAATTGCTGTTGATGATTTTGTGCTTAGTGATTGACCTTCCCAAAGTTTCGACCCTCTGTTAAAAATTTGTTGCTCAAATATCCTAGCTGCGGAGATTGCTATCCCCCCAAGAGCTCCTAACGCCAAACTCCATCGAATTCCTTCTCAACCATTCCGTACGTGCCTATAATATCACTTCTCCTTAGATCCTTCTTCGGCGAGAATATTTCCGTCTCTCCCTCACTGCGCATCGTCTTTCAACTCCTCCCCCTCAGCCGACCTCCTACTCCCTCGTCAGCCAGCACACAAACGCATCCTCATGACCCAAATAATCATTCCTCCAAGCCTCCCTCTCCTCCAACACCTTCTTCTGAAATCCTCTTCTCTCCCCCAATATGCTCCTCCTTTGAAACACACCAGACTGGGATTCGGGTACAACATACCCAAAAGCCTTCTCTCGCCTCTTATCCACCGTATCATTCAGATGATCTAGTTGTCCGTTCACACCCCAGATCACGCGCTCTTTGCGCGTGGGAATCATCTCTTTGCCGATCCAGAGGGCGGCGCCGGAGAGGGTGAGGATGGTGAGGAGTTTGCGTTGGGGAGCGTTCATTCTTCTTCGCTTTCTTTGTTTGTTTTATTTGTCGTGAAGTGGTGATGGTGTGATGTGGTGGGATTTTGTGGTGCTGGCTCGCTTAGTTGTTGTCCTTTGTCTTGGCAGGGAATCGACGAGCACTTCGTTGGTTTGGCAAACAAAAAGTTAATTTTGTGTTGTAGGTTGGGCTGTAGGTGAGGTTGAAGAAAAGTAAGATATGGAGAAAGAACTAAGAAGATGGATGTGGCGTTGCGGGGTGAGGGATTATGTACAATCTGTACAGCCGAAATTCGAGGTTGCGTGTTCGAAGGGGAAAGTGGTGTGGAAAATGAGGCCATTTCGGCAGTGCAGGGCGGAGTGGGCCGCAACGACAACAAGCATCACTAGATACTGCCAGACTTTTGTTAATTTTAATCTGTAGTATAGCGGTACAAGCGTGATCAATTGAATGTGGTTTATTAAGAACGTGTGGGTTTGGTTCTCAAAATGTTCATTGGTCATGTGACCTGCTTCCAAATTCAGGTCTCGCTTCGCCCAGAATGCCTTCAAGTATATGCACCGCTTATCGTGCATCCCAAAATTAAAAGAATGAACACCATCCAATATACATACTGGCCAAGAATGTCTGATTAGTCGCCTGCTTGATCAATTCATCCACCTGTCCCTCTACTCCCAATGGGACACTCTCCCCAGTCAGCAGTCCACGGACCTTCCTTTGGATAGTATCCAACACGCCTTGCGCAGTCTGTGGCGCAGCGGAACCCTCTTTCTTCTTCTTCCTTGGATCCCTGGCTAGGAGATCAAGTGTCGGATCATACACGAAAGCCTCGAGAATCGTCATCAATGTCTCCTCATGCTGACGGAGGAGCTTCAATGTAAGCTCTGAGGACTTTCGGAATGGTCCTTCGTAGCCATACATCCCCATAGCGTCAATCATATTGTGCGTCAGGCGGAATGGCACACGTTCTGGTTTGACGAAAGTGAGTCCTTTGTCGAAGAGGCAATTGAAGTCAACATGGAAGGTACCGCCGTTGCCTTCTTCGAAGAGAATATTCTCACCGTGACGATCACCTAGTCCAAGGATAGTTCCGACCATTGACATGACAGCGCATGACCGAGTGTACCGAAGGCGAGCGGCGAACCATGTAGATGGTTCAGGAAACTGCGCCACGAACCACCGGTGAAACATTGGCGGGAAATTTCCTAGAACCTTCTCAGTGAAGAACGGTAGCTTGTCGACCGACTTCGCTGCTTCTTCACAGTAGAGCGCTATTTCGTTGTAATTAGGCGCGACACCGATGGTTTTATACAGACTAAGGAGGATATCTCTTAGAGTCTTCAGGCCATCGACCCATTCAATGATCCCGCACTCTTCATTGAGAGGAGTGACAGCATAAGTCTTGATATAGAGTTGTCGCCTGCTAGAATCTGCATCGCGCTTCAATGACCTATTAATCATGCTGTTGAATTCCATCAAACGCTGATCTTTGCGAAGATCATCTTTGGGCTTGCACATGAGCCCATAATTCCTGCCGTCTGAGCCACGAGCGGTTAATTTTCTTGGTTTTTGAAGTGAGCTGAGAATCATGACTTCGTCCAGGAAGGATGTTATCGTCACAATATCCCGAGAGAAAGCTTTGTGAGTTCTTAAATTGTCCGTCAGGGTTGGCAGGCTTGCCGTCAAGACGCTCTCAGCCGGCACGGCCAATTGACTGGGCATACACACTTTCGGATTGAAATTGAGATCCCTCGTCAAGCTTGCCCATATTGTGCGATTGCCCTGAAATTCGCCAGCATTACATGCCCAAAGAAGCTGTTCCGTAATCTTTTGGCCGTTCCTGATCATGGGTCTAATGTCTCCCCAAGGCCCATTTTGATTTTTTGGACTTGATAGATTCTGGAGGACCATTGATCCTCGCGTCTTGCGATCCGACTGATTTGAGGTACACACTGCAAGTAGGCCCCATAATGCCTGCTGTGGATATGTTTGCATGACATTAAAGATCATTTGCTGTAGATATTTCCAGACATCGACATTGGAATGAGCAATGCGCGCAACAATTTGTGGCAATGCTGTATAGAACATGTAGGCTGGCAGCTTTTGGGTGTATTTCTTGAACCGCAGGTGAACATTGTCAAGGTTCGCTTTTCGCAGGTTGGTGATTCTGCCGACGAACTCCTTGGTACTGCCATATTTCGCCTCAATGGGATGCTGCACTTGCGTGCCAAGGTCCAACCATAACGTCAGAATTCGAGGTAGAGTCTGGTAGATATACTTTGTCCCGTATGACAAAGCACGAAAGTAGTTCTCGATGACGAGTTTCGCCGTTTCTCCAGTCAGTAAGGCTTCATTCTGCTGCTCGGGAGGAAGAGCTTTCTCAGATTCGAGCAATTTGTTGTAATGGCGGCCCAGATAGTAGTGACCCTTCTCCCAGGCAACATGGGTCTTAGCTGCGAGCTGATACTGAGTTCGTAGAGCTGTGGAGTGAGTTTGACCAGCACTATCTAGCCATTTCGCATACAGCAAATGTGCTCTTGCAGTCAAGAGGTTTTGTTGATCTGGTTTCTCGGCACCAGTAAAGCTTGTAGCTTGGAACGTTTTGTCGTGGGAAATGAAAGCATTGTTTTCAATAGCCCCTTGCAGACTTTGAATAGCTTTTCGATGATGTCCTTCTTTCCATAGAAGTCGAGCGTGTTCGATGGTGGCTGATTCGTCGCCTAGTTGTGATGCATGCAGAACAGCATTGAACGACTGATGAATTGCATTCCCTTTCCGTGCTAGTCGTGCACTGGTTAGCCATGCTGACGCGATATCACGCTCCCCAAAGTCTAATCTGCAAATTGTCAGCTTATCAGTAATCATTGTCTGTCTAGGAAGGAACATACCGAGACAATTGCATTGCAGCTCGTCTGATTCCAAGCAAATACTGTTTATCGTTGAGGAAAGCTCCAATGACTTCCAATCTCCGGTTGAGAGATTCTAGGATTCCAGGGAGATTATCGCTAGTAGATTGGTTGGTCCCGGCAATCATCTCAAGCTCTGTGAGGACGTGCAACTTAAGCATCGTATCATGACAAGCGCCAAGGGAGGATATCGTTGCGGTTGACAAAGAGCGGGCAATGCGATCACGAATCGAATTGACACTGTGTTTGAATTGGTCCTCGTCTGCCTCCTGCAATGAAAGGAGGGCGCGCCCAACATTGACATTGAAGTCTTCGCCAATGCCTGGCGGTGCCATAGACGTATACTTTGCTAGTGTACCCCATCTTCCTGTTGCCCAGGATGCTTCGGCTGCGAACGGTAGAAGTTTGGAGACAGTTTGTGCTGCTGTATGCATTCCCTCGACATAATTTAGGAGCATATCTATGAGAGATTAGTTGACGCTCAGGTAAAACAGGTAATTAAACTTGCCATGCTGTCCAGATTCTTTCAGACAGGTTAAGAGATTCAACTGAACGTCGACATCCTCCGGCCTCTCTGCAAGCTGGATCTCGTACCAACTTTGGGCTGCTGTCCAGCGACCTGCCTTGCGATGTCCGAGAATCTGTTGATCAATATCTAGGACATGAAGATGAGCAGATATGCCCTCGATACCATCCGGCTCGTCAATTTGAGTGTATATGTCCTGCAGCCGTTGCAGCTGTGCAGTTTTAGCTGCGGCACTGGTTGCTGCCCCCTTTTCCTTTTCTCTCACATCTCTAATATGTTGCTCCCAGTAGAACAACGCTCGAGGATACGATTTACACTCTATAGCTCGACGAGATATGAGCTCTGGAGGAATGATATCGAGAACCGATTTCACATGTTGAATATCGCGTTCCGTGTCTGCAGAAATCTGCCCCCTAGAGGATGCTGCCTTGATTTGCTTCTCTTGCATCCACCGAGCGAAATAGTCCAGGATACGGAAGACGGCCTATGATACATCAGTTCGCAAGCTTGAACGATCGGCCCTCTGACTTACCTCAATACACAATTTCAGATCTTGTCTCCGACCTTCAGATTCTGCTGTTGCTTCATACTTGAGAATGGAAAGCAATTCGTTCCCAATTTGTTGTCGGTGGGTATCTTGGCCATCGACAACAATATGGAGCACCAGATAAGGCAGGATGAAGCTTGCGACCGACACATCTTTGATTCTGATTGCCCGACATAGGGGCGGGAAAATGAGATTCGTAGAGAACTGGAAAGGCTTTTGTAAGAGGTCCAGAGAGAAGCTTCTCAGCCAGGCGTTGTATAGCTTCGGTGGCATCCTATCTGGCCGGAATATCGGATACTCTAACTTCGGCATTTCCATATCTGCTAGCCCGTATCTCGAAGTCAGGAACGGAGTCAAAATATCTTGAATCCCCGGGGACAGTGAGATCCATTTCAGCCAGAGATCGTCAGCGCTATTTTTCTCGCCCTTTCTCAAGATATCTCCAACGACCTTCCTGAAATTACACCGGTCAAGAAGTTCTTGCATGACATATGAGAAGAACCCTTGAAGTGAGGTATCCTCAGCAGATAAGAATGCTGGCACAATGACTTCTTCGATGATGTAGAGGACGAAATCTGTAGTTTCTCCATGGTCGTGGAAGTTGCTTACCACCACCATCTCGCGGCGATCTCGTACCGATTCCACCCTGTTGGAGTCGATACAGCCAACAAGGCCAACGCATTCCGCTGATAGCACAGCGATATCGTTCTGCCAATCACTGTACTTGACACAAGTATCGAGTATCGAACGTAGAAGTTGGCCAACTACAACATCTGGCTGTTCGCTGACAGCCGAGGCTTGAAGGAAGGATTGGTTTTGCTTGAGAAATGCTTTGAGTTCCACAAGGGCCTGCGTGACAACTCCCGGATTTTCATGACCAAGCCTACGGCGGAAAATCTGAAACGCATTTCCAACGTCGGTGGGCACCCTTAATTTGCTGATCTGTCTTTCCACATCGGCTAGTTTGGGGAAGGCGGCAAGTGAGGGGAGGTTAACAATCATGTTGCGGATAAGACGAGTCCTGAACTTTAGAAGGTATTGAAGTGCGCCTTCGGCTCGGTCCTGAGTTGGCCCGTCAAACGTTTCCCAATGTTGAATGACGATCGAGAATGTACTTTCGAGCATTGCCTCTACATCTTCATCACCTAAGTTTCGTAAAATCGTCTCCCAGGCGGAAAATGCAGAGGATTGCATCTCAGGTTGTGAAAATGCCGTTTGCAGACAAGCACAAAGCTAGATTGATGAGCTGTATCCACGGACGTTTATGGATGTTTGGGACGTACCTGAGGTCGAGCCACTCTTGCTTCTGACTTTGCGAGCTTCACAAGCTCTTCCATGGCTTTGATAGATCTCTCTCTTTCCATCAGCATTTGCTCGTCCCTAGTGCCGTTAACAGCTTCGACGATGCGTGTCACCAGCCCCAAAATATGCTGGTTCAAGAAAGCGCCCATGGAATTAGATTTCTTGGAGCTGCTGTTCTCGCCACCTCGAGTCGCCAGGAATTTGAGTGCTATTCGGATCTATAATTTGTTAGTCGGCCCCAACATCGCACATGTGACATACTCTAGATTTTCTGCTCTCGTCGGCTTCACCAGCAGCCTTGAGAAGATACAAGGCTTGGTACATTGGCTCTATCTTCAACAAGTCGACGAGCTCGTGATCTTTGAAATCACTGGAAACCCGTCTGAATAAACCCATCACGAAGGAGTCGAGATTTGGCACGTCTTGAACGAGAAGAAGTGCTAGGATAGGGGCAAGATTCGAGGGGTCTAGACAAATGGCCCAGTTATCGGGGTCTTGACGAGCCTCACTGATTCTCTTTATAACATCGACTTTGCCATTCAAGACCAGATATGGGAGGGTGTATGATTGCGTCAAAACCAGGAAGTCAGCAACTGAAATTCCAAGAAGATCGGCCATGAGCTGAGTTGTCTGTGGTTTTACAAGGAGGTCTTTGACAGCCACGGTCGCAATGCTGCCCCAGAAAGGGCCGAATAGCCGTTCGACGGTAATGCTGCCATGCTGGGCTAGCCTCAAAATCTGATACAAGTCAGCACAATATCCATCCTGAGGATTTACTGCTTACTTCTGCGAAAGCAGTTCCAGAGACGATTTGATTGCTATGACCCAAGTATTCAACAAGCGCAAGAAGAAGAACGTTCAAGTCATCATCTTTCACAACACTGCGTCGGTTAGCAGACATCGCAGGATGGCAGTCACAATCTTTACCTTGCAATCTGACCCCACGCAAGGACAGTTGTCTCTTGTAGCAGCAAATTGCTTCCGGATTCAGCAAAACTGCGCATGAGTCTTATCACATTGTGCCTATTTCTCCAGGTCAAAGAATCTGGAGTAGATACTCCGCGTAAGAACATGGGAATTGTACGGCTGAATTTCGCATCAACAAGAATTCTTGGGTTAAGGAGGAAGATCAAACTCACCCCGCTGCTAATCTGAGCTCTCGAATCGAGCTTTTCAGTGACGTCAGGCACCACTGAGCGAGAGGCGATGCCTCAAGATCCAGAAGTTCTGGATCCTGGAAATGCGCTGCGAACCTCTTCAATGTAAACATACCCAGGACACGAGGGCGTCTAGATTCAGCGAACGCCTTGGACTTGAGAAGGCTGATGAAGACTCGCATCGATTCTTTCGCGATTCCAGAGGAGGATGCTTCTTCGACTGGTATGCCAACACTTTCATTCAGCTGCACTCCGTCGCAAACGAAGCATTTCGATTCAACAATTTTCCCATCTGCGCGAGTCACGGACAAGTTGCCAGACAGTCCACAGGGAATGCGGCCCAAATATTCGATAGCTTCGCACTGCTCTGGGACCTTAAGGGCCGTGAAGCACTTTCTAATTTATGCCAGTCAGATGAGAAGTTTGCAATCAGAATGGAACTCTTACTCTGCAAGTTGGTGAAGTCCTTCTAAGTCGGTGGCTCTCTGCGCGCCCAGTAGTTCGTACAGGTCTGCTGTAATTTCTCGGAAAACATTGACATCGTCGTTGATCTTGCGACGCTTGGTCGGTGGGCCATCCTCTACCTGAGCTTTCAAATCAATTTTCGACTTGCTGCTTTTCGACTTCACTTCGTGAAGGCCCAAGCTTTGAAATTCGGCAAGCAAATTCGGACTTTCAAAGGTGGCAGAGTCGATGCCATTCTTCTGAAGTGGCGCATTATCGCCGCAAGCTTGACGAAGAGTCGTGGAGGCAACCTGAAGCACAGTCAGTAGTTTTCGTTCCAGGTCACAACGTCTCCCCACCTTGAAATCGCTTCCTAGATTCGAGTGCGCATCTTCTCCAGATGGCAAAGTTGCAAGAAGGTTCAGAGCCAAGACCTGGCGCATTGATCCGAACTCTTTGCACACTGCTGTCAAGTTGAGCAACGCACTGCAAAGGGTGATTTGAGATTGGTCGGACAGTTGATTGGGATCCTCGAGCATGGCAGCGCAGATAGTGGAGAGGACCATGTAACCTTTGCGCAAGACAAATGGCCAAATGAAATGCCGTAATGAAGAAAGTAGCGAATTGATGGAGCTCAGAAAGAGCTCACTCGTCTTCATACAACATTCGTGAAGCGTAAGATTCGCCGCCCATCTCTTGCGAATATCATGGACCACGAGGAATGAGTCCATCAACCAAGAAAGATAGTTCTGAAATGCCGTTGTCGCATCAAAACATGTAGCCGTTGCCTCAGAGGCATGCGCTAGTATGGACAGAAGGTTGCTCACATGTGCTAGGCCTTCGGCAGCACTACGCATAGAATACGATGAGTTGAGAAGAGCGTTGAGCGGGCCTTCTGAAGATCCTGGGCCCTCTTGGTGAAGCTGCACAACAATCTCTGCATGTTGATTTTGAGACATGATTCTGGGGCTCTCAAGTTGTGTAATTGTACCTTTCAAGGTGAGCAGGAATGCCGAAGGCTGGAGAACAAAACTTACACTGGATACAACCCTTCAGGTAGGAAAAGAGAACAGACTCCCAACACCACAGCTTAGGATATTGAGGAATGATCTGAAAAATAAGACCAAAAAGAGCCTTAATATTTGCCGTCAACCTTTCGCAGCCTTTACGTCCGAGAAGCACCAATACTCGCGGAATTAACCAGCTGCAAAGAGGTTCTGTGCCTCTACCCTTGAGAATTTTTCCAGGCGGAAGAACATAAGCCAAAAGCAGCGGACATTCTCTCATTGTTGCCACATAAACGTCTAGAGCCTCGCTACATTGGTGGACTCGCTCCTCGATATCCATGAATGGGTCATCGCTGGCGAGTTTCTCAAGAAGAGCACGTGTGAAAGTGTAAAGGAGTTTGTGCTTGCGCTCCAACTTCACATCCAAGTCCTCAACGAAAGCAGGATCTTTTTCGACTCGTGATTCGAATTCCTGCTCCTCGGCCGCAACTTCGTTCATCATTTGTTGTAGCCCATCAGGATCCTTTTCTTTCGAGGGGTTGTTGCCCTTGGTCGAGAGATCGCTGATGAGCTGGGCTGCCATCGTAGAAGGAGGCGGGACGGAGGCGCCCGTATCGCCATTGATGTGACCATTTGGTCGACTATTTGAGGCGGTATTCCGTGCTATGGGGGCCATCATGAGGGTGCCATTGTCGATGAGTTGATGATGAAAACAAACAGGAGACTGAGGTGGTACGCGTTTAGAAGAAACGCGGTCGCACGTGACTTAGCGGAACGTCCAGAATCTCTTTGCGACTGCAGCCCGCGTTACCAGGAGCTCCTCCATTGCAGCAACAGCTACCCACATGTTGTACAGTGCATCTTCTTGAAGCTCAGATGCTCTGGCAATAAGTCTGTTATTCGAAGACAATACTTGCAGTCCAGTGCAACGTATTGAAGCCAAGGAGTTCCGTACTTATGAAGCTAACCGGTCCTTAATTCATCGGACCACTTCCCGCCAGATACTTTCGCCCTCCCACCTTACAGTCAAGCTCCGAGTTATTGCATCTCACAAGCCCACGCAACAATGGGTGTCTTTCAGAACAAGAAGTTCCGATCGTCCGCGGATGCCAACACAATGGCAGCCCGGTACCGATCTGGGCTTGCCCGCCACCCTTTCCTCCTCTTCGGCCTCCCCTTCATCGCAACAATGGTTGCAGGTTCTTTCTTTCTGACACCAGCCACGGCGATTCGATACGAGAAGCACGACCGTAAAGTCCGGAGGATGAGCAAGGAGGAGGAACTGGGTATTGGAAAGGGAGGGCGAAGGGTGGACATGAAGGAGGAATATTATGTGAGTTCTCACACCAGGAATGGGATCCGCATTGAACGATGCGGAAATGCTGCGACAACTATGAGTATATGGATGAGGAGTGCTGATACTTCTTATAGAGACTGGCAGCTAAGGACTTGGACGATTGGGAACAAAAACGCGTGAAGAGACTGCCAGGAGAGCACGATGGAAAGCTATAACAGATATAAGGAGCAAGGGCAAGCACAGCATACGCCGAGGACCACCTTCGACTCCTGCCAGAAATAGCGGAGTCGCTTTCAGAGGAGACAGGAGAAGAGCAGCCAACATCGCTTGATGAGATGGTCGTCTAAACAGATGATCACAGAGTGGTTCCGCAAGTCAATACGCTCGATGCCAGAGGGGAGAATGGCAAACGCAAGAGATAAATGCATGGCGTCTTGTCTCGCTTCGAAGCAATAGCTGGCTAGCTGGACTGGCGGAACAATTCAAGCCTCGTCAACATGTTGAGATCAGCGAAAGTACACCACTACTCAGCTCACGCCCAAAAGGGGCAATTATAATATTCCAACTCATTACCACTTCTGTTCTCTTGCATCTAGCATGTCGGCCATGTCATGTATTACATATCTCCTCAGATGGCCAACATTCATATTTCGATCTCTCCATCACACCTTTCTTACATTCCCATAATCTTGTCGGTCTGTCCCACTGTGGGCTTGTTGTTTTATGCCTGCCCGCCCTCGAGCAATCCCTTAACAATTTCCATCAAAGCCCAAGCGCCAGGATCGGGTACCTTCTCTTTCTCCTCGACACCACCCACATAACTCGCTCTCCCAAACCCTGCTTTCAACTCTCTGGTCCTGTCTGCCGCACTGTCCGCCTTCTTCACGGCAGTTTCCAGATCTCTCGATTGATCTAAGGTCTCCGCAAAAGGTAATAAGACGTCCATCACCGTCCGATCACCGACTCGCGCGCCAGTATGTTGTTTCAAACTCTCTACCGCTTCTGCCAGAGCTGGTGCAAAGACATCGATTAATTTACCATCCGCATTTGCCTTGGACTTCTGGGCTCGCAGAGACGTAGAGAATGCTGCGAGAAGGATTCCGAAAATCGCTCCCAATGTGCCGCCCATATCATCTACGGCATTCGTCACCGCGTGCAGGAGTGTTTGCACTGATCCGGATTTAGCGGTTCCGTTGTCGAGGATTTTGAGTACTGCTTTGCTAACATCTCGTACTGCTTCGCCACAATCGCCATCGCCCATTATCATATCCCATTTCGTCAGATTGGGTTCTGCTTCTATGGCTCGATTGCATGCTGTTCGGATCGCAGAATCGAGGAGTTTTGGATCAACTGTCGATGCATTAAAAATTTGTCTCCCGGCCACAGCTTGCCAATCACGTACCTTTGATATCCTCATCAGCCGACACTAGAGCTTGTCTCTCGATATCTACATCCGGACTGTCATTCTTCGCTACCTTGGTCGAGGTGTTCGCAAGAACGTTAGGCCATGCAGGCGCTTTTGTCTCCGCGCCAAGAAGATCCATCAACTCGTCCACTGACGTTTTACTTTCTTTTGCGGCTGTCGTGAGGTTGCACAACGTTACAGAGAAACCAGGTCCGTTCAAAGACGTCTCGAAAGGACCGGAGTAGATCTTCGTGGGCTTGATGTCCCAATTATTCTCTGTTATCGACCGATTAGTTTTACTGGCTCGAACGGGTGTAGAAGTGTAGGGGTTTCGGGAGAGTATTTACCTAGTTGTGACAAAACCTCCTCGGTAAGAGCTCCCACTTCCAGGTTCGACAGCCCGCCGTAGTTGTTGATCAGGAGTACCGTGTCATCACCCTTATTAAATCTCGCAAAGGCTCTCTCGGCATCATTTTGGTCACAGACCAAGTTCAAAAGCCTTTTTACCAGATCTTCAACTGAAGGAATCGGCGACACCTTTTCTACCGCCTTTGGAATATCAGTACATATTTGGCCACGGAGTTGCACATCACTTACTGGCTCATTGTGGATCCCAGCACCAACTACACAAACGTCCTCTCCAATCTCATCGTGGTTCTGCCTCCCTGGCACATGGCAATGATCCAAAGCTGATCCAATCGAAACAAGCTGTTCATTAACAGCCCTCCCAATCTCAACCAGCCTCTCAAAAGAATACTCCTTCGCGGCGGCAGCTCCCAAAATCTTCATCGCTAGAAAAACTCCATCAGCCACTAGCCCAAACACAATACCCAAGACAAAATGACTCACTAATAACATTACCCGCCAACCCTCTCCTCCCCACCTTCTCACTCTTACTCCTCCCAATACTAACATCATCCGTCGCCGGCAACACCACGCACTTCCCCCTCTCCACCCACCCCCTCTCCATCGCCTTCTCGGCCGCCAACCCAAAGTGCAGCTTATCACCCGTGTAATTCGTGATCAGCAGGATACAACCTTTTTTACTCGGACACGCCGCAATAGCAGCCAACACTTGCTTCATGCTTGGACTGGCAAAGATGTCGCCACATGCTACGGCTGTGAGGAGGCCATCGCCGACATATCCAGACCAGGCGGGTTCGTGACCGCTGCCGCCGCCGGAGATGAGAGTTACGTGGGAGCGAGAGGCGGTGCTATTGAGGACGACGCGGTAGGAGGGGAGGAGGGTGAGAGATGGGTTGGCTCGTGTGAGAGAGGTGAGGAAGCGGGGAACAAGCGTGTTGACTGCTGTTTCGGGGAAGTAGTGTTTGGATGACATGGTGTATAATTGCACACTTTGTGGACCTGAACTCTTGAATTGTAAAAAGGGATCTCGTCCAGAAACAAGCTGTTTGTATTCTGGCTTTCGTCGAAGTTTGATTGAGATGGATGAAATTGGCAAGCTAGAGCTCCGAGTATCCCTCGGTCTTGCTACTTGTGCTCGTAGTTGCGTAAGTAATGATCTTAGAATTTCCTCTATTCTCGTTTGGGCCGATAGGGAAAGGAGCTGATGTTCAAGATTAGAGTTTACTCATTGTATGCGAAACAAAAAGAAAGGACATGAGGCTTGAGTGAAGTGGAAGAAAATAAGCCCAGAATGGACCCGGATAATGTCGATCGATGTGGGGGAGCACAGTTATGGATTTACCCCTCAACCCCCGCATTCGCCTCCGGATAACCGTTTGGGGCATACCGTGGTCATCACGTGGAAGGAGAAGCTCCTCGACTTCAAGTCTCCATTTTGCCCTCACAGAAGAACTTGTGGAATCATTTCTATATGTCGTATAAGTTGTCGCTCTTACGATATTGGCTTGCTGATACAAATCAATAGGAATTACTCATGTAGAGTTTGTGCTGCTTTTCGTTCGGGCATTGCGGTTTGTCTTCCTTCATCTCCGAGAAATTTGCGAAACAAAATCTACCAGTTCTATCCTATGTCTATCTTTAAAGTTTCAAACCAAGATACTGACAATTCATTTGTTCGATTATATGAACGTTTACTAGCTATTGCCGGAATTATAGGTAGATCAGGAGGTGTGCAGAAGCTACCCTAAGCTCCCGCCACTGAGCTCTAGTCTACCATATCCTGTACAGGCAAAATCCGCTACGGCAAAGAAGAAGCAAATTTAATCGCATCTAGTGTTTAGCTCTGGTATCTAAGTCTGGTGTAAGAATAATGCCATTTATTCCTGCAAGCACAATAAATTCGATTCTTTCGCTGCAGGTTTTGTGGGCATTCATCTCCACAGCACATTCTCAGCCTCCAAAACAGCTGTCAATCTCAGCATAGCAGTTCGGTCTTATACCTAGCTGATACCTTACCACAATGACCGAAACAGTCCTCAAGCTTAAGTCCTCCTCATAGGCAGAGGTGCAAGAGAACATGCTCTCACTCTCAAACTCAGCCAGTCGAAGCACGTCAGCATGATTGTCGTCGTGCCAGAAATGGAGGAACGTATACCGGTACTCCAAAGACTTGCAATATTGGGGAAATTGAAGAGAACGACTTCCCACGGCTTCTGAAGCTCGCTCAAGATCGGAAGATGAATCTGGTCGTGCCGGGTCCTGATGCGCCAATCGTCAATGGCATCGAGGCGGTCTTTCGAAAAGGTTAGTTTCCTTCTCCCGAACTTTCTGTGAGATTCCCGTTTACTGAAAATTGTTGTAGCAAACATATGGTGTTTTGCACCCTCCAAAGAAGCAGCGCAAATCGAAGGCTCGAAAGCATTTTCAAAAGACTTCATGGCACGCCATAAAATCCCAACGGCGGCCTATGCGAACTTCACAGATATCAAACAAGCCAAACAGTATATAGATGACTGCATCATGAAAGATCCATCCTACAAAATGATGATCAACACATCCGGTCTCGCCGCGGGGAAGGGTGTCGTCATTCCGGAAACAAAAGATGAAGCTTTCGAAGCCCTCGATCAAATGATGCTAGGCGATAAGTTTGGAGATGCTGGGACTGAAGTTGTGATCGAATGATTCCTGAACGGCGAAGAATTGAGCATTCATACCTTTTCTGATAGAAAGACGTTCAAGTCTATGCCAGCTGCCCAAGACCACAAGCGAGTCTTCGATGGTGACAAAGGGCCAAACACAGGTGGTGTGGGATGTCATGCTCCAGTCAAATTCGCGACTCCATCTGTGATGTATGAGATCGAGACTCTGATCATCAAGCCTACTTTGGATGGATTGAGGGAAGAAGGTATGTTTTTGAGTTTTGGGCGCCCCATTTTTCCCTTGGCAGCTCGATTACGATTGTTTAGGTACTCCTTTCGTTGGCATGCTATTCACAGGAGTCATGCTCACCAAATCCGGACCCAAATGCCTCGAATACAGCGCCAGATTTGGTGATCCCAAGGCTCAGACTCTTGTTCCCCTCCTAGAATCGGACTTGGCCGAAATCATGCTCGCGTGCATAACCGGTAATCTGCACCAAGTGGACCTTGTCATAGAGGAAAAATTCCGCGTGGCGGTGATCTTAGCTTCTGGAGGCTACCCAGGAGAGTATCAACAGGGATACAAGATCAAGTTTAGGGAATATCACTCCGACTCCACAGATTTACGGTGTATGAGTACCGAACAGTTGGTGGAGGAGTATGTTGTCCAGTCAGTCACACGTGAGCTATCTAGGTGCCGGCATGAAACTTGATCATGATGGGAAATTAGTAACGAATGGGGGACGGGTAATGGCTGTTGTAGCCAAGAGAGATACGCTCGAAAAAGCGGTCCGAACGGCCTATATAAGGGTGACCATAGTGTCGTTTGAGGGGATGCATCTCAGGAGGGATATTGCTTATCGGTCGCTACCTGATGTGGGAAGTGAGGACTCTGAGGAGCAGCAGTCATTGTGTTGAAAAATTAAGAGACATCATTAACTTGAAGATCTACAAATTAATCGACGGTATCTCGTTCATGCCCAAAGCTTACTCCTGGCCGTCCAGAGCAACTCTCATCTCCGGTAGATCAGCTTTGGATTCTCAGAAGAAATCTTTTGGAAGACTTACGGCTTTCACAGCGTCGTAATCGAAAAGCCCAGTCTTCACGTTGTCGTTATTGTACTTATGACCGTCTCGTCCCTCGTTTAGATATCCGTCTCCCCCTTCGATAGTTTCCTTCATGGCCAAATCTCTTTTCTCCTGGGCTGGGCCATCAGGCAGATGGAAGACCTCTGCATTCGTGCAGCAGTTCGCCAAAATATCCTCACATCTCGGTTTTCGTACTGATTCGAAGGTTCTCAGCAATTTTGGCAGATCGGGAGCCGATTCAGCACGAGATACAGCTTCCGCCAAAGCTGCGCCATCTTCGACTGCGATTGCAGCGCCATGGGCCATATATGGTAGCATGCCATAGGCAGCATCTCCGATGATCATGACTCGGCCACTATCACCCAGCCATGTCGGCAGAGGAGGAACAGATGCCAACTTCCACTTCTTGCACTCGCTTATGTCGCTAAGAATCTTCTGCAGGCCTGGTTCGCATTTGGAACACTTGGCTTTCATCTCTTCGAGGTTTCCGGGCTCGTTCCACTTCCCAGTCACCCCGTCTCCCCTGTTACATAAGGGAAATTGTGAAGGATACCACTAGATCCATCCTTAACCGCGTATACCATGATATGAGATTCTGGCCCCGTCCATATCTCAGATTCATTCGTTTCAAGGATCTCGGCAGTGTCTGGATCTGAAAGTAAGACTTCTTCTGGTATCATGGCTCGATATGCACAATGCGGAGAATTGGCGATTTCAATGACATTGTTTTTCAATATGCTGGTCCTGATCTTAGAATGGATACCGTCTGCTCCGGCGATCAAGTCTGCTTTCAGCTCTTTTCCACCTCTTAAGAATATGGAGCAATTCTTCTCGTCCAATCTCTCCACGGGACTTCCTAGAAGGAATTCGACGCCTACTTCAATTGTAGCATCAAGAAGAATCTGTTGGAAATCTGCACGATGAATCTACCATATTCTGTGCATCATTAGCTTTTACACTTGGAAATTGGAGTTTTGGAACCCACGGGAATCCACGGGAACCCACATGCTTCTTCCATAAAAGGATGGATTTCCGTCACTCCGATGACTTCGCCATTCGCATATCTCCTAATATTCATTCGCTTGGGCACAACAGACTTTCTTCGAGCTTGCTCCGCAGTCCGTGATCGATCAAAATTCTTGAGCTGTTGGGAGGAATTTGTATACCAGCGCCGATTTCACTCAATTGCAGGGTAGCTCCAACGATTGTTACACGATGTCCCCTTTTCGCAAGAGCAATCCCGGGGAAAAGCCCACTCAACCCAGCACCGCAAATTATGATGTTGAAAGAAAGGTTCATGTGCCTTACGGATAGCATTCTAAGGCTTGCAGATGAAGAAGTGCGGCAGGTCTTGGCTTTATGTTCCATTTCCTGGCGGACCGGGCCAGCGATCGACAGCTGACGGACGGCTCGTAAAGCTCGCCAAATGGCTTTCGGCCGCTCGAATTAATCTGAAGTTCCTATGACATCGCTAACGTGCAGATCGCTCAGTACATACATAGATGCAGATGCTAAATCTTCACTCTTGAACGAGCTGAGCATAGGCCTGGCCTCTCGCGTGCTATGTGCTATCCTTTAGCGAGCCCCGGCCCATAGCGATGAAGCCGATGTGCGGTAACTGTTTACATTATTGCTTCTACCCCTGTGCACAGCTTTCTTAGTAAGTCTTTCGATCAAGTACCTGAATGAGCCACCGACATGTGTGCTATCTCATATGTAGTCCTACGTTGCCGAAATCGCTTGCATATGTTTGTTCTCGCAAGTGTCAACGTGCCTCATAGGGTGAACCTGAATCTTCCTGTGCCTTGTCACACTTTATCGATAATCAGCTGTGGGAACATACAGAGATTTCGACAGACAGTTTTATAGTCTTACTTGTCCTGATGTACATACAAGCTCGTCCGATAAAAGACGGTGTCTACACATCGCATGAGGCAACCCCACACTGCAGCCTGAAATCAACCAATATATGTTGGCACATATCGCAGAATACCTCACTCAAGAAGCATCAACGACGCTGCAACATGGCGACTTTCGAATCTGCTATTGAGGACCAGGACTTGGAGGCCGTGCTAGAATTGTTGAATTCAAAGCCACGTCCGTCACAGAAGGAGCTGAACAAAGCACTTGCATTCGCAGTCGATCCCGAGCTTGGCCTACCCCGCTTTTCAAGAAAGGTGCCCGCATCACCGAAAACGTCTTCTTGGAGGCTGTCACTAGAGAGGGTGTCGAGCTTTGGGAGGTATTCGTCAAGTATGGATGGGATATCAACTCACTTGAGTTTGGACGGACCGCGTTGAGGTACTCTGTATTATTCATGACACTTTCAGTCTAGAGCCTAACAATCGGAAGGCTTTCTATTGATAGCGAGACACGCGTGAAATGGCTCTTGGACCATGGTGCTGATCCGAACATCAAGGGACCAAAATATCCTTCGCCTCTTGCTACCGCCGCCCTGGAACCTCTGTCCCCAGTATTTGATATTCTCATCTCGCGTGGCGCAGAACTCGACCCGGAGGCTCTCTTTCTGGCTATGAGTCCCCGTGGTAAAGGTGGCATTCCTGTCATGGAGTATCTAATTAATCGTGGCATTGAAATTGATACGATCTCACCGAAACTGGGGACGCCATTACATTACGCTGTCAGTCTGGGAAGTAAAGGGAGAGAGAAGCTAGAATTGCTGTTGCGGCAGGGTGCGGACCGGACAGTGATCAATTTGGCTGGTTTCACTCCTGCGGAGCTAGCCCGGCAGAAAGGATATACGGACTTCTTTGAGATATTATTTGAAGAAGTGAAAGACGGGAAACAGACAGTCTGAGCATGTTTTTACTTTGAGAAGACTTCACTAAAAGAGTGAGATAGCTCTATTTGACATTTGTAATGGACTGAGTTCGAGGTGAAACAACATCAAGACAGCTCCCCATTCCCTTATCAACTCTGTACCCAAAATAAAAATAATTGAAAGTAACTAGAATGAATGAAGCTACAACGAGCTATGGAAAAGAGATGAAGCATAAAAAAATCATCAAAAAGCAGGCAATGAGAAAGGTTCGCGCAAGACAGTCATATGCTGCAGGTTTCGGTCATCAAATAGCAAGGTAGGTCGGCTTAGCTCTCTCGTCATCGGTTCAATGAGCTCTTCCTACCACGTGTCACCCAGCAGATCTGTCCTATTCTCTTCCAACCAGAAAGTCATTCTTTTCAATCGCTTGTGCGATGTTGGTACATTGGGGTCAGTACTCGGAGGGGGTCTGGTCAGTGGGTCGAATTTGAATACTAATTTTCCTCGTGCTGTCGTATCAAGCCTTTGATCATTGTTATTCAAAGCAGTGTACTCAAATTCTTCCCAGACGTTGGCACTTGGGAGGGCCCCGAGGATACGGTCAACTTCTTGCTTGATCTTATCCCACTTCACTCTGTACATTGCAGCGGTTTGTTCCTTTGTGTAAGTGGAATAGGATGGGAAATTGGACGGGTGTATCAAAAAGCGCCTGATGTTGTTTCCCCCAAGGCCGGCTCCTTCTTTGATTCGATCGGCATGAGCTGTCAGTGAGACCTGCTCCGCTTGTGGATTTATGACTTTAGAGGCGGTATCCCCAGTGATGCCCTCGTTCAAACCCTTTATCACGGTCTCTTCGAAAGCATCCTTGCCCGCGAAATGGTCCAACCAGACTGCGGCAGTCGAGAACGAAAGGCTTTCGAAGTAATGTGCCATATAGACTCCTGTCCTGCTCGCGACCATTAGGACTGTGCAGCCGCACAAGCCGTCAGTGCCCAAGCTGAGAGCTTCTGGTGCTTTAGGTTTTCCGTTCTCGCCCAGGAAAATTTCAAGGTCCTTGAAAACCGCCGTATTAAAGTCCGTCCCAGTAGCGTCGTCCCAGGCGATAGGCGTAAACTTCGGCTCAACCAAGCTTATAGCAAAGAATTTGGCCATGTCTTTTGCCGGATCAGCTCCAGTCTCAGGGACTACCATTCTTCCAACAAGGCCCCTTTCACTCAGATATACAATCCCGTCATCAACGTGAACGTAGTGCCTTGGGGTAAATTGAGCTGCCGCTTCAGCTCCTGGAGAGCTTCCCCGAGATGCCCTTGCAGCCAGATATGCTGGCAAGCTACATATCTGTCGTTCATCGCGCTTTATGAGGTCTCTGATCGGGGGAGCTTTTGAATGATAGTCTTTTGTTGCTCCTCTGTGCATGAGCGAATCATCTCGATTGACTAGTCAGAGGCTAATGATCGTCGTGTCTTCGTAATCTAATCCTTGGTGAGGCAGCGGAAGACTTACTGCTCCTGCTTATTCCATATCCATAGAGCGAAGCGAGGACAAAACAGATGACAGAAAGCTTCATGTTGACGATGATGTGAGATTCTAAGCCTGGTAGGTCATCATCATGCCAGCTCTGGGATATCGTTTGTCAGTTGAGGAGAAGAGGAATGTTTGTTCAACAAAACCTTTGCATAGCGAACTTCAACTGACATAGATATACGGCCGGAGCCAGCAACTTCCTGGCAGAGGAGGAATACTCAAGAAAGAGGCACCCACAAGCAAACCCCACCCGTTGGATCCGAACAGACCGATGTTGGATTTCGAAACCATTTGCAAGCACTTGATACGCCAGTAAGAGGTAACCATAGCTCTTGTTGTTCTTTTCTTAGTCTACCAACACATACACGCGTTGGAATACGTAAGGAGCGCATGGTCGTTCTAAACCACCCAAGGTGGTCTGGACTGAGATCATGCTAATAAATTCGGATTACTCTTCCATTCGCCCGACCATGACCAACCCGCGAGGTCTCTGCTATATTGGATTCATACGCCTTGATTTCACAAAACCAGTATCGCATCGTCGGTCCTGCATTGGTCTCGTTGACTTTGTCAGCCCGTCTGCCCGCACTCTCACAGTAGGCGAAAGATTAAGCGAGCACACGTAGTCCCTGATATGGTGGTCCACCGACTCGGATATTTTATTTCCGTCCGCAAGGTCCCTAAAGTATGACCATACAGGATCAACCTCACATCCCATAGAACCATCAACACCCTCGGGGACTCAACCAGGAAGATATGGCTATCGCCGAAAGTCTGCGCGAGGCAGTTCTGTCCTCGAATATCGACCGAGTCAATGAAATCGTGACATCCGATCCTGCTCCGCCGCAGGGCGACCTCGATGAAGCTCTCACCGACGCAATCTCATCAGTGGGTGACGACCGAGCAATAACGCCCCTTCTGTCCAATGGTGCTAGGGTTACGCTTCAATCCTTCTACATGGCTGCCCATCGGAATGATACCGTGGTCCTCCAGGCCTTCCGCGATTATGGCTGGGATGTCAACTCGGTGGAATTTGGCCAGCCCCTTTTGAGGTACTGTCCGCGTTCTATAACATTTCTCCTCCCCGAGACCTCTCAAGCTTACGTTCTGATAGACTAGTCGTCGATAAAGAAGTGCAAGTAAAATGGTTACTCGAGAATGGCGCTGATCCCAACATTCGAAGCAACAAAAGTGTTTCCCCTCTCGCAACTGCCTCGCTAATCCCCTCGACGCGAGTACTCGATTTGTTGATCTCACATGGGGCGGAGCTTGATCCCCATGCTTTATTCAATTCTATGTCACCTCGAGGGGAAGGCGATTTACCTATCATGTCTTACCTTATCAATCGCGGTATCGACGTCAATGCCGTAGAGAAACAAAAGGGGTCCGCACTTCACTATGCTGTAGATCTGGGTAGCTTGGAAAAGGTTGAACTTCTGTTAAAGCATGGAGCAGATCGCACAAAGGTAGCGGAATATGGGCTAACTCCTATTGAGTTAGCTGAGAAAAAGGGCCTCAAGGAAATTTATGAGATCCTCTCGAGATGAGGACTGGTGGCACTTCAACATGATCGTTCAGGATCCGCGGTTGGTTCTAGGAACATATAGATGCTACGTCAAGGGCTCATCCAGCCACGGACCATGACAAGAAGTGAAAGCCCAAGTCAATGAACATTTCGCCCCTATCATTTTTGCAAGTCCGACTCAGTCCACCTCAGACTTCTGCATGGAGCGTCGGGTCTCACAAAAGCCAGCATTGGAACGTTGGATCTCACGAGGGACACGAACTCGAGGACAGATCTTCGTCGGGGTTTTCAGAAAATGTGCGTGGTCGCATCCAGGCCGCATGATCCGGGGCATCTCAGGGACCTGTATCTCGCAACCAACATCTTATACCCTAACAAGCTAGCCAACTCTTCACCTTCGACTCCGACTACTGTATCAGCTCCAAGAACAACCTAATCATTGGCTCGCAGTATCACATTATCTCGTCAAAACAGTGTTGCTGAGAACAAGGAACGGCCAACTAATATTCCTCGACCAGGTTCGGATAGGAACGTTGCTGTGTACTGCACCGTTTCGCTTCGAAGTTCTGTTTGGAAGGACTACATGAAGTACCAAATATGTCATCCTTTCATCCAAAGACATAAATGGATCCCAACGACACCCAAGACCAACAAGAGGCTCGCATCTATCTTCATGGAGGCTTAGACGTTTCAGATATCGACACGTATGCATTTGCAAGCGGACATATGTCCTGTCCAGGTTGAAGTAGCGTCGATACAGTTGCAGAGCTGATCTCCTTCGTAAGATATCGTGACGATATGTGGGCTTCTATTTTCAGCTTCCAACGTGAACTTGGGGTCGCAACATCTGAGTGTTGAATCATATTTGTGCTCTGACGTGTATTATTTTTATATAGGATGAGGCCGGAACCCACGACATCGTGAGTCTTCAATCACTACTTCCCACAGCTTTTCGATGTTGTGGCTTCGAAAGTCCTGAAATATCATTCATGAATCATGCTCTCGAGCTTTTACCTTGTTTCAGTGTCCAGCTTACTAGGATTTGCGACATCACAGATAGCGACACTTTCACTTGGTAGCCTTCAGCAGTACGATCAACCTGGGGTACGTTGTTCTCTCCTCAGTTGACCATCACCAGTATATGTCTGCTGACAGTAAAAGAAGAGTACCCCCCCTGCCCTAAGTGGGAATGTCATCGATGTATCTGGAGGCACAAGTCCAGATGAAGGTGTCGACATCTTCTTCTCGCCAGACCTCCACGCAGTCATTCAGTCCACTATTGAAGCAAATTGTCAAGAAGTCAACGAACAGTGCTTACAGAGTATGACGGATCTGATTTCAGGTCCAAATACAGAACTACAGGCTCGTCAGCTGTTGATATCAGCATTCCTGGTTTTTGAAGTTCTTCAATTCGCGGTCAAAGTTGCCATAATTCTGCTAGCTGCTTACGGCGCTGCCGTAGCAGCAGAGAACATCGATCTCACAGCACATGTGTCCGTTCCACCAGCACAGCTGAGTCAAGCAGCTTCTATGGCCACTGCAACAGCAACTGTTGTCATGGTTGATGGTGTACCGCCTTTCACGATAACCCCAAAGCCGATCCCCACGGGACTCACAGGGTAATTGTACCACGACCAATCACGTCAATATGACAGACTTATGCTGATGAATACTTGCTAATGGGTATATACTTGTATAGGACATATACTCCTCTCGCTACCAGCATTACGAGCGCATTCAATGGACACAATCCAGGAGACGTGTTGATCTCGCTCCCGGACAGTTTTGCTAAGCGAATGGAAGGTTTTATACGGAGAAGTACAGACTGTGTAGCCACAAATGGACTGGACCAAGGCATAGCCAAAAGAGTGGACGAATTTGGGCCAGCCCTTTGCGGAGCCCAAGGTGTTATCATGAATGCCGTCCCGGGTGGGCCTTTTGCTGACATTCGGCTCATGGCCTTCAGCCACTGCCTTTTGCGGCTGCAGGCGCGATTCGAGCAATGAATGCTGCCATGGAGTTTGCAAGGAATTGGGTTCCTCAGTTGCAAATGACGCAAGAACAAGCTGAGCTCTTTGGCGTTGTCGTTTTTGCCATCACTGAGCTTGTCAATCATCAAGGAGTTTCACTTGGAACGGAGAACACGATACCCGCAGAATCGCTGTCAGGGACAATTACACTTTCACAGACAATAACCAGTGCACCTGCATCATCATCTTCATCCTCTTCTTCGAGCTCGTCGTCTGCTGGCTGCAGCGCATGCTATGCAAGCTGTAGCTTTGTCGGCGTGATCCAGGGATGCGGGACGATGTGTACGCCGCTGAGTAGCTGTGGCACTAAAACAGCAAGCGACGAAGAGCCAGAGATTACGACAACAGCTACCGTCCCTTGGTATGCTGCTGCATTCATTCCGACCCAAGTGCCTATCATACCCTCGGTGCCCTTGGAAGAATGCACAGGAGGTGGATCATCCTTCCCTTCCGAGTCCTTCTCCGCTGCTTTTAGTCAGTTCTGCACCGAGGTGGAGAAGCTGCACTCAAGTCTCAATTGGAACGTCGACCCGGCTGGAAATAAGATACAAGCGCTTCTTCTCCGTGAAATTAGCTCATTGCATCTGAGGAGCCCTCCAGTGAATCCAGAGACCTGGAACAGCTGGAGAATAAATAACTGGATCGCTGGCGATACTCCCGAAGTTGAGTGCACCAAAAGCTGCTCAGATGCGTTCAAGACTCTGGCAAATTCATGTAAGCACAAATTTCAGTGCTCTGAGCGTGCAACACTAATCATATCTGCTAGGTGGTAATTCGAATCGCGGTGATACCATGTTCAACAACGGCAAGCTTGATGTTCGCTGTAGCACATACTCATTCGAAATTGTGCCGCCCCCACCCCCAGAGCCTCCTAAACTAGAGCCGCCAAAACTGAGCGACCTCAACTGTCACGCCAATAACGAGTTCGGCGACCGGCATCCAGATGTTCACCGGGATTCACAAAGGAGTTTTGCCAAGGAATTCTGCCAAAATGACAAAGTCTTCGACAGTGGGTCCAAGCCCGACCTTCTTGTCAAGGCCAATGTGCTGGATTCTCCAAGTTTAGCGCAGCCATATCGTTTTGAGGTCAGTTGGATAGATGGTTGTCAGACTACAGAATCATCTCAGAAAAAGGGGGAACCGATCACCGGTACGCCAAAAGTGACTTGCTTTTCTCTTATGGAGGAGAATTTCAAGAACTGTAAGTGGAAATCCTGTGTTTGTCTTGTGACATAAACATATTGATAAGTGCTAACCTCCGCACACAGGCAACAATGCAGGTGCGGGTGGCTTCCGAGATGCTGGCTGCTTGAGATACCGATTTGACCCGTGGACCAACGTAGCCAGTGACAGTCCGGAGAGGACACAAGGCTGAATTTTGCATGTGTTGCTGCAGGAGAAGTTTTTGTAGAATCCTTTATGCTTGTAGTGTGTTTTGTTTCTTGGTATCTGCTGAGAACTGTGGTTTTTCATAGAAACCTTCCTCATTGGCGATCGATCATAGCTGTTTTATGGCAGTATCTTTTACTAGCAAAACAAAATCAGGGTATCCCTGTTGAACCTGTTAATTTTCAAGCTCGAGAATCATTTCCGGTCCCTGTTGAGCAACTTCGTCAGACAATCACAAGCTCCACCTCCCTCAATTTTTCATCTGGGACTGGTGCCCACAAGAAGCACCACCCAATTCTGCGATAAGCTTTCCTTGCACCGTCGACCGGAACCAGAATCAGTCCAGAGGGAAACACCTGCGCAGCAGGAGTCTGGAACCCAGCACCCACGAGTGGCATGCAGAGGAACTCAGTTCCAACCGCAGGATCCTCCGTTGACGAGTCGAATATTATCTCGTAGTGATTCTTCAGTACTTTGGAAGACGACCCACTCCATCCCAGGTTGCCATTGATTCCATCAGCAGACTTTATGCCGCTAAACTGGTCCCAATTAAGTTGGCGATTGAAGATCCCGAGGAACTTTTTGGGCTGGACAGGAGGTGGTGGGGGTTCAGAGCCAGAGTCAACAGCCCAGAAAAGGCCATCGTCAAATCGTCGATATAGCTTGACTTGGCAAACATGCCCCGAGATGTGTAGTTCCTGAATATAAATACTTCGTTGCCCCAGTTTCTTCATTATCGTCTTTTTCCAGTTCACCTCCGCAATATTGACAACATGCCCCGTCCGCTGATACATGCTGACTATTTGACCGCTAGCCGAAGCCCAGGACCAGGACGGGGCAATACACAGATGTTTCGAATCATGATTCCAGTGCCGATACCATGCCATTCCACCGATCATATCCGACTTCCAAATACCACCATTGTTGACGTAGACATCGTTCGCCGACTCAGCGAACTCATTGGCTATACCTTCCAGAGCACGCAGGCGGTCATTTGGTTGAGTAAGATCCCTTTGGGTGAACTCGAAAACAAGATTATGCCATGGCCTAGCTTCAACGTGTCGCCTTTTCTTGCTTGCAAAGCTTGCTGCGAGCAGCGATATCTTCCCAGTGGTGACTTTTCCTGTCGATTTGAAGCTGTATTCTTGAGCCTCTGCTCGCCAGTCCTTGACTAAGTCATTGAATCGAGGTTTGGACTGCCGCGCAGACTTTGGGTTTGACTTGAATGCCCAGTCAGTACTAACTTGTTCGTTAAACTGCGATGATGACCTGTCACCACATTGCCAGAAGATTCCTTCTTCTGTGAAGAATATTGTGCGTGCTGCGAGAATCCTCTCTTGCATCACCCACCCCCGGGTACTCAAAGTGGCAAGCTCTACGCTGCTATACCCTAACCGCGAAGAAGTTAGCTAGAATTCCGGTCGCACTTCCAAGCAGAAATCAGAGCTCATCATGGACACCTACAATGATCCAGATTAGGTTGCAAGATCATACCACGGTCCGAATTGCCTCCTTCGAGGAACAACATACGGCTTGCTACAAGTTCCGCAGCTTCGCGCCGTGTGAACAAACCGGAGTTACAGTCAGTACCCAATGCAGCAGCTAATGTACACAGCGACTTCCGATAAATTCGGCCCATTACGGCTGACTCCTTTGCCCAATCTTCCGCATCTTCTTGTATCTGCATCGTCATTAGCGTGGTGTGCTTCAGAGTGTTCGCAACTCACAATGCACAACGCATCGACCCAGAGGTACCTGATCCCCAATTCTCGTGTGACCTGAACGGCATCCCTGACGGTCCTTGGCAAGTTGTTGAAAGGGATTCTCCGTCGCCTTTCCTCGATGTTCTCTTTCGTCGTTCTAGCATTTAGTCCTGGAGGGCCCCAACAATAACTCAGGGTCGCGTAGTGATTTTGACGCCCTCTGTTTTTCGGTAGATGAAGTTCTGAATCGATCAAGCGAATGTCTTTCCCGCCTAGATCGGCAGCTAGATCAAGCAAGCGCGAAGGTCGAAATTGCCCAGTATCTTTCGCGCAGCTCTTATGATTTTGAAGACACCTATCGAGCCAACCCTTCATTTTCTTATAGGGGTCGCCTCTAGGTACATTATGCTGTCCTATTAGAAAATCTGATTCCTGGCTGGTCGCAACAGGATTCTCGTATTTCAGCGCCTGGACCTCACCAACATCGATCCACAAGCTTGAGTATCTCTCACGATGCTGGAAAATCATCATGGGCCATGACACTGTGGCAATTATGGCATCACCAGCTGGTATTGATGCTGGCTCACGCCATCTGTATATTCCATCTTGCTCTTTCACGTAGAGAAGTTCTCTGGCAAGGAATTGGCAGAGAGGACACGATGTACACTTCGTCAGCTGCTGGTAGTTGTCGTGAAGCTTGAATTTGTTCTCGGGCTTTGGTCCTTTCTCTGGGCTATGAGGCCCGAACATTCGTGTTCTGACTTTGTAGCAAGGACCACATAACTTTGATGACAGGTCCTCCGGAGGGTTCTTTTTGACATCAGCCATATTTCGTTGCACCGTGATTGGATGTTGTTATCGATTACTGAAGGCACTTGATGTTCTAATTATTCACGTGGCGACAAGAGTACAACAATCTGTATCTTGAACTGCTTGAGACACGATATGTTGTTGTTGTCTTGGTCGACTCGAGATTCGGGGTTCATGGGAGTGTTGGGAGGGGTCGTGAGCTGACGTAAGCATACCCATCCTCCAGCACATCCCAACCTCCTGCTTTTCGCGTGCAACATTACTCCTGCCCTTTCGCTCACGGTCATCAGAATACTCCAGTAGATCGTCAACGGATGAGGACGCCGATGCCTTCATCCCTCCCTTTACAATGTGCCAGCTCAGCGATTGGCAGAAGTGTTCGGAGAGCTGTTCAAAGTAGAACGACACGATTGATACTTGGCTTGAGTACTGTTGAACAGCACAGGTAGTCCATATGATCTCTCAGCGGACAATCCCGGGTCCACACTTATTATCTTGTACAGAATAAAAGTTAGCTCGTCTACCCATGTGTAGCAGAAGCAACTCAGCGTATGTCCTATGTTGGATCAACTAGGCAGAGGACAAAGGATTGTTGGCTAGCAAGAGCTAATCCCAAAGGTAGATCTCTAACGTTTCCCTTTGTTCAGGTTTGATCTCCCTGAAAAATTTCTCCTCCGAGTCGCAAACGGAAGTAGTACTTTAGAAAAGTCCGGTGCTCGATGAACAATGCTTGTTGTTTCTGTCTGGCTATTATCGGACCTCAATCTACCGGCCTTATACAGCGCAGGCTGCTGACATAAGTTTCCAACTCCATGTCTTCCAAAATGCTTCCTAAAAGAGAATCAAGTGATGAACATCCAGCTGTTGGAAGTCCGGAGCAGAAGAGACGAAGATCACCCCGAGCAATATTACCAAAGAATGTTCCCCTACCTGAGAGTCCTCCTAATAGTGCAACATTGGCATCGAACGCCCCTAAGAAGGTGCGACTTGTCCTAACAAATGATGAGATCCTCGCTTTGTCGGCTCAGGCGTGGCGGGCTTTCCGATATGAGTAAGTTTTTGATCATGCCTCGGATCGCTCGTTCTCTCCTTCTTGGACTTTACATAGTGCGCAATTTGGCAGAGACTTTCTCCAAATCAATATGAATATTGTGTTCGCAGCTGACTGTATGATATCACAGATGGCTGCATCGCTCTGTATCTTGGGATGGACTGACGACTCCTGGCGGTGGCTCCTGGAAAGGCGTAAAAGTATTGGGTCAGGGGATTTACGAAATTGCAGGTTGGGTCCGATATGAAGGTCCGAACAGGACAATACCCCAGAGTCTCGTCGTCAAACAATCTGGTCCGAGGGATAGGTCTGCGCTTCTGCGAGAGTCGTTTATGCTGGCGGAGCTCCGAGGCACAGGATCCAAACACATCGTTCAGATATTCGAGTCCATTTTCTACACTGCGGGAACAGGAGTACATCCTCGCTGGGATCCCATCCCATACATTGAACGTGATGGGAGTGATGGAAAGAAAGCACAGACATATTACCAGAACCTCCAGGCTTGCAGGATGTATCTAGAACGCTGCGAGCAAGGAGACCTCTGGCGATATGATCAGAAAGTACATGGGTAAGTGCCCTCAGCCCCAAGCATGAAGCAGCAGACTGATGTGCTACATGAAAGGATCATTATCCATACGAAGAATTTTTGTGGAGGACTTGGGAATGTTTGGTACGAGGGCTGTGTAAGCTGTCTTTCATTTACCCAGTGATCTCCGATTTACTCACATTTACAGCTGTTCTTGCCACCGGTCAAGAAGACCCTGGAACCAAAGTTCGCGGCTTCGGTAAACCGCGCTCGAAGCGCCTGAAAGGCAAAGCTAGATTCGCTGGCTTGAAGCAATTTGCAAAAACGTCCTTGGACTTGCTCGTGACTGGTGTTAGTATGTTAGCGTTTTGTTCCAGAGGCCCATACTGGTTCTTACTGTGCTAGACTGCCTCGCNATTGGTCGTTCGGCTGCAGAAACTTCTGATCCAAAGATTGAGGTCAATTCTGTTCCCAAAATACCCCTCACGGTCTCAAATACTCCACCTGCACCAGAATTCACGAATTGGGAGCCTATAGCACATGTCGTTATAAAGGTATGTGAAAATTTGGCACGGAGCTTATTTGTTGGGTAATTTTAACTAATCTTTCCTTGAAGCCGAACAATAGTATGATTCCCTGCTCTTTCCGTAGCCGCGTGTTCTGATGCTGTACAGTCTTTGTCGGCAATCCGAATGATGATCATCGAAAGCCTGAACGTGTTGTCCACAAGGTAATTGGTCTCAGTCCATCTATTGCCAGATCTTATGGCTGACTCAATTCAGCTGGGAGACTTTGGAATGGCGCGTCACATTCCAACATCCCTCAATCGTGGATTTCAGGGCACTCATACTGCTGTGGAGCAGCTGGCTACAAGTCGCCAGTACATCGTTCCATCTCCGTCCTCAGGTTCCGGATAAGCAGATATGATTAACATCTTCTTCCAAGGAACAACTGTACCAAATACATAATCATGAAGTTGGATCACCAGCAAATGTATGGAGCATCGCAGCTTCTCTTTACGCGTTAATCATGAACAAAGTGGTACCTGACATGAAGTAAAAAGTCTCTTTCACGAACGGAAAAGGTCATTCTGAGTTCTACGAAACCCAGGGAGCGTGCTTACTATCGTTGGAGAGGAACATGTATTCAAACACATTCATGAACCTCTTAATGAGGTGCTTGACTTTAAATCCAGCTGACAGACCAAGTCTCCAGGAGCTGAAAAGGGTCATCGATGGTGCTATAGTCATCTTGAATGCAGAGGAAGAGAATTTACGAAATCCATACTTCGACTCGATGGGTAGGAACCTCAAGTATCATCGAGGTCTTCCCGAGCACGAGTTTCCTGTCAAGCCGCATTTGCCCCCCAGATTCTCCTTACGCGGAAGTCTGCAGCTGGACTACACCCATAGAACGACCCCACCAAATGCTCCGAACGTCCCAAAACGGAGATTTATAGCCTTCGTGCCAAGTATAGATTTATGACAATCAGAGGAATCAAACTTTCAGCTCAAGATTCAACTGTTGTTTGCTTGCATGCTCATGGTTCAAAGAAGAGGTTTTGTTCCTTACATGAGATATAACGTTGCACGGGTTTGCCAGATCCCCAGGCCATGAACAGCACTTCCATCTCGAGACCTGGTGGATTTCGAGAATCCTGTCAGAAGTCACAAGAGAATTACCGGACATAAATAATAGACATTGCTTATTCACCGAATGGGATTTTGTCGAGCACGATAGGCAAAGTCCATGCTCGCTCGTTTAATACCTTGTCTTGGCGAATGGTAGAGGAAAATTTATGCATTCCCCTGAAGACATGCCAGCTCCAACGATGACGGCGTCATATTTAGCTCTCTATCCGCGGATTCCTGCATGTTCGCTTTCTGTTTTCAAGTATTCAGCTCTTTTTCGCTACAAAGACAAGCCCATTGTAGAATTTAATGCCTACCACATCACCACATCACATCCGAAGCTCGTCATGGCAGTCAAGATGCGGCCATTCGCCATTCCTCTTCACCACTTTGGCTCTCCTTCTTAGCTTTGCTCACACTGTGATTTTATTTTATTATCTACTTCCTTGACAACTCTACCCCTCTGACATAGGGCACTCCTCACCCCTGCCATCGAGAACGCCGTCGCCGCCGTCCAGGTTGAAACAAGGGTGCTAGATGCACGTATTGTTGTCGGGTCTGACCTGGCAGGAAGGGGCCTTAGACTAATACATGGTTTTGATCTCTCAATGGACATCATCTCTCGATGGCTTGTGCAGATTTGTGTCGGGAGCGTGGGTCGACAAAAAAGTTGGAAACGGACTGGTGTCAGAGTCAATACGTCTCACATTGAGATTAGATGAAATGATAATGAGTTTCAATTTCTAAGTCAAGATAAACAACAGCTTTATATTGAGCCCATATGCTTCAGCATTTTCGGATAAGTACATTGACCACTGGCATGTCTTTCGCATGCATCGCTAAGCTGACTCCATCTCAATATTTCACTTGAAAGTCCACAATCCACGGGTGAACAGCAGGTAGTCCGGTGAGACGAGACATGTATTGTGATAGGTGCCAAGTCAAAACAAATGTGGAAAACACGGCCAAAGGTAAGCACTAGATCTTATGAACCCGCACGTACAGCCGCACTGACAGGTAAATTCTCTGTTCAGATGGCACAGTAAAAACCTTGCGTCGAAGCGGTAATGAGATCGGAAGCCCGGCCCATAGAAACTGTGAAGTGTGAGATAATTCCGAAAGCGGGTGATCCACCTATCCTCATCCTCGGAGTAGTTAGCCAATCATTGAGTCGCTCTCGCATAAATGGACTACAACTGGCATGGCAACAATTGGTCAGCATAAGCCTTGGAATCACATACGCCATTACGCTTGTGTATGTGATCCTGTTGACTAGAAGATATAAGAGAAAGGGGTGAAGCACGATTCTGTCCTTCCGTTTACTGACCATTAACAATGTCACACAAACCTACAATTGTTCTCGTCCATGGAGCTTTTCATGGACCAGAAGCCTTCCATTTGATTAAGCCAAAGCTGGAAGCTCTTGGATACCCCGTTGTAGCTGTAGCTCTCGCCAGTGTCGGAACAGCCAACCCTACTGCAACGTATCTTGATGATGTCGGTGCCATCCATGAGGAAGTGTTGCCTATCATAGATGAAGGGAAAGAAGTCATCCTAGTTACTCAGTATGTTTTGCAACGCAGGCTGAGATCAGCGAGTTTGGGAGAAAGACTGACGAGACAAGCTCTTGGGGAGGGGTACCCGGCGCTGCAAGTACGGAAGGTCACACAGTTCAAGATCGCGCTTCTCGAGGGGAGAAAGGAGGCATCAAATCAATCTTGATGATCGCCGCGGCGATTGTGATGGAAAAAGGAACAAGCTTGTCGCAGTCCAACGGCACTAGCAGTGTTGAATGGATAGATCTGGAGGTTGGAACATCCGTCCAAATTAAAGCCGTCGCTGACCCGATACCATTAGGGAAATCTCGGAACATGCAACCAGCAAGCAAAAGAGATGTTCTACAATGACATGCCATCTGCAGAAGCAGATCATTACTTCTCGCTCCTGCGACCTCAGGCAATGCCGACGTTTTTCACTCCGGTCAATTACGTCGCAAGCGATCTGACGATACCCAAGGCTTACATGATCTGTGAGAAAGATCTAGCGATGCCTGTTGAGTTCCAAGAGATGATGGTGGACAAAGTCGGAGGGTTCAAGAAGATTCGCTTTGGGGGTGGACACTCACCTTTCTTGAGTCAGCCTGATTGGACTGTACGTGTAATTGAAGAGTTTGCTAGCGAGATTTGCCTGTAGACAAGTCAGTCGGGTGTTTTCGAAGGTAAATTCATACTATAATCAATCACGTTCGCTACGTGTTGCACGCCGCACTTGTTTAAAAAGCTACTCGACTTCAAGATTTTCAGCCTCAGAACCACAGCAGCAGTTCACTTGATTTAGTTCCCGGCCCCATTTGCCATTCTTCGTCAAGTGATGTGGCCCAGATGCTTACCCTCCCCATTGGTAGGTCAGCCAGACTCCACATACCATTCCATGTCGGGACGATACAGCCTATATCAATCATAGAGATCTACACAAAGAGCATCGCGCGACCTAATTTTCCCTAAGAAAAGCAAAGCAAAGATCAAGAGTGACCAGCGCCAGTAATTGTAGCCACTTGGCTAGTACGGTCCCAAAAACCCGTAGGTTCTAGCGCTGCTAAAGCTAAGCGAGAAATCCCAATTAGTCCGGATTCCAAACAAGCACAACTACAGCAGAATTAGTGACGATTGAAAATGCAACATCAGTTCAAATTCAAATCACAATGGGATAAGACAGAAACACAGTCGCGGCGATCTCATTCCTTTCTAAAATTTAAAAATCACACACACCTGCATTAATACCATACTGTCAGAAACGCACCTACGCTCGCAAGGTGCAAGATCTTTGCGAGACGATTACCTCCTTTCACTCCCTTTCTTTCCTATATCAGTTCTAAGAACAATTGCTACCATTCCTGCACCAGACTTCAAAATGGTAGGAATCAGCCAAGTCACCCTGGCCCTGGGTGTGCTAGCACTGGCGACTCTCTCGATGGTCGCTGCTCAGGTTCAAGCCCAAATTCAGCAGCCCAATGACCCCGCCCTGCAAAATAGCCCTCCTCTACGGGCAAGGCAACTTGTCATACCAGAGATGGCCATTCCGTCACTCCTCCCAGTCACCAACTTGTCCTACACCCTTCACCGTCGTGCCGTCCCAGATGCCAACTCCGGACTCACCAGAGGCCACCGCCAAGCATCACTTGACGAGAATGGCGAGAACCCCGTCGACACAATGGGCTACGATACCGCAGCAAAGAAAGAATACTGGGAAGGAAAGTACGAACGCTTCAATAACAAGGAGCCCTCATCTTCCTCTCCAAGAGGAACCCCAAATGACATCCCATCTCAAGGAACCGTCAGTGATCTCCGAAACAAATGGGAGAACAATATACCCAGCAATGCAAATTCCGCCACAGATTCAAGACGAGGTTCAGATCCTGTGAACAATCTGGGAGATGCAAGGGATATATGGGAGGAAAACGTACCTAGTAGTCAGAGACCTGGTGCGAAGCCACCGACTCCGCAAGTTCCAGAAGCTGGTTCTAGACATAAGTTGGATGATGGGTCGCAGATTCCGGACGCAGAGCTGAATGATCTCATCGGAGAACAATCAGCTAGTGTCTCGGATCTCAGGAACAAGTTTGAGAACATGGGATCGTTTCCAGATTCTGCTCCTCAGGCACAGCAGCAAAAGCCAGTCCAGCCTGCGAATCCCGCACCTGATATGCCGGCCCCTCATTCGCAGCCACCAAGTCCTAATCAGCGAGCAGACTCTGCACCGGCACCTGCTAAGCCGATTCCTGAAGCGCTGCCGCCTCAACCGGCTCAGGCTGCCAATCCGATGAATCCAGCCGATCTGCCGAAGCCAGGAACAGTCCAGGATCTGAAGAACAAGTATGAAAATGCTGGCAATAGTGATGCCGCTCCCAAAGCGCCTTCAAGCCCGGACCCAGCGCCCAAGTCAGAGCCCCCACCGAATCCACAACTGCCTTCGAATCCTAGTCCTCCTGTGGAATCTCTGTCACAGCCGGCATCAGAGCCGTCGTTCGCCGATAAACTGAGAGATTTCTCATCTTTCCACAGCAATCGCAATCCCATCAGCCCACCAGTCTCGCCAAAAAGTGGCAGTCCCGCCCCTGGCAAGCGACCCCTTCACGAGAAAATCAACAAATGGGAAAAGCTAAGCAATAAAGACGCCAAGCGACGTCCCGAAGCCAAATACGAGCTCGAAGATCCCGCTCTCCATCCAAAGCCGCCTCGTCCAGAGATCCCAATCGACGCTGGTATCGATGTGGATGCCGCCGTACAGAGAGGAATGGATGCCATTCGCACGAGAAATCCTGAAATCAAGAGCATTGACAAATCGATCAATGATCTTGTGAAGAGTATGCAGCATAATGCTGCATTTCGAGAGCTTGGGGATCAACAAATTGCTCAGATTAAGAAGATGCAGGCGAGACGCGATTCTGAGGAGAAGGAGATGCTGAAGCAGAAAGCGGATCTTGCGAATAAGAGGAAGCGTCTCTCTGAGGAACGGGAAAGACTGGGAACTGATAAGTCTGAGCATCAGCAAGATATAGCACAAGAAGCTATGGAGGATTTCTTGGATCTCTTTAGACAATACAATAAGGGTATCGATCGCATGTATGAGACTATTGATGATATCAAGGGGCTCATCGATGCCACGGCGGAAATGGCGAAGGTTAGCGAGGCGAATGCTGCTGCTGCGAAGGAGCTTGAGATATCGATCATGGAGGATAGGGCTAGGCGAGCTGCCGAGAAGGCAAAGTTGGGCAAGCCGAGCAAAATCAAACCCTTCGAGATCCCTCCTATCATTCAGAGCTTCAACGTCGACGATGGCAAGATCTCGAACCTCAAGACAAACGTTCCTCCACATAATGTGCCTTTGCCGGAACCACTACCTGGCAGTCTGATTCAGGCGGATGATCCGATGAGACTTGCTTTGGATGATATCCGCGTTAAGGGAAAGCTGACTCAAGAGACTGCTGATAAGTTGGTCGAGGCAGGTTGGGGCCTGACTCCTGAAGCTGAGCAGGTTCTGAAGAATTATAACATTCCTGTGGACAACATGGCTCGAGCCAAAGGTGCCATTGCCGGCTTCGCAACGGCGGCACACCTCGCGCCTGCTGGTGTTCTCGCATCTTCTCCTGAAGCTCTGGAACTCGCTGCAATGGCGGGATCTCCAGAAATACTCGGAGCAGTTGGTGTCGGTACGGCTGCACCGGAGATTGCCAAAATCGTAAATGCGGCACTTCCAGTCGTCGGGACTGGATCTGAACAAGCACTTCAGCAAGGTGTCGTTGCTGCTCAAGTCGCTGGTGTTGCAGGAAAAGAAACATTCGGCCTCATCACCAGTGGAACAACTGCTGTTTCTAAAAGTTCGTATGCGATATTAGCGGCCGGAGCTGGAGCGCTTGGTGCAGGATTGGGACTGGTCGGCGGATTTATCGGAGGCTTGTTTGCGAGAAAGCATACCAAGGATGATGCAAAGCATGCTGTCTACAATTTGGTTACGACGCAGATGTATACCAAAGCTGAGACCAAAACTGTGATGGAACATATCACAGAAATCTTGGTGGGAGAGACCATCACCGTCGAGAAGACGCGAGCACCAGAGCCAACAGCCAAGAAATCAGATCCAAAGTCCGAAAAGTCGGGCAAATCAAGCAACATCAAAACTAAAAGCACTTCGTCAACAGATGTACCCTTCTCAACAGTGGCCAAGTCGACCGCGGGAATAAAACCAATCCCCATTCCCATCCCAGTGCCGATTCCAATACCTTCACATAAAGCACATGTCACAAACTCAACCAGGAGCACTCCAAGGAAGACATTCTCTTCCAAGATATCTTCGTCGATGTCATCGAAGCTGGACAAGACCAGGAAGCCAGTCCTGGTACCCATCCCAGTGCCTCCATATCCAACGAATGTCACAAACTCGACCAAGGACATAGCGAGGACATCTTCGTCGAAATTTTTAAAGGCCAGTGCAAAAATAAAGCCGGTGCCAGTGCCTCTATACCCAATGCCGAAGAACGTCACGAGTCCGGCTGGCACCATTTCAGCCAGTGCAGATCCGTCGTCCAATATAACCGGGTTCAGGGGCCCGGGAAATGTCACGAAGTCAAGTGGTAGATTGTCAGCTAGCACTACCCGTCCTGTTGCGTTTTCTCCATATCCCATGCTGAATGTTACGAAGTCGGCTGGAAACATGACGGTAATCGCGTCAAAGGGTCGACTCCAGCCACCAACAAACCTGGTTCTGTATCCGATGGTGAATGTCACGAGTTTGTCTGGAAACATGACATCTGTGGCTTCTACGGCCACAACTGGCAGACAGGCGCAGGTGCCGCCATATCCTATGGCGAATGTCACAAGTTCCACCGGGACTATGTCGAAGTCCATGAACCCGTCACACGCGTCCGGATCATGGAGCAAAAGCTCCATGACACCATCTGTTGTGGTGACGTTGGAAACAACTGAGGCAGCTAACAGTACTCGTCCAATTGTTCGGGCACCATATCCGACCGCAGATGTCACGACCTTGGCTTTGAACATGTCGAGCTCTACTTTCGTCCACACTCTGGCGTCATCCAAGATGGAGGACATCACCAAGTCAATAATGGCCCCATCCCCGACTCCAAATGTGACGAATTCGGCTGGGAACATGACAACAACCACTCCGACTTTGGTCCTGACGACGCCATCCCAAGTACCTGACATAAATTCGGGAACCTTGAGTTGGCAGAACATCACCGTCTCACCGACTCCAACGCCAATGTCACAAAGTCAAAATGTAACATTGCCTTCACTCGCTCTACCAAGCCCGACGAAGACACAGCCATTGACCAACACGACGATGGCAATGCTCCCAACCACTTTCGAGACATTGGTAAGGTCGATATCTAGCATAGTTCCGAAGTGGACGAACAGTAGCACGAGCAGTGCTTTCCCGGCCCTGCCAACGAGTTTGAAAAGTACACCGGTATTAGCAGTGGCCCTTGAGACTGCTGTACCGGAATTGGTTCAGGATGAGGAGGTTCTCGTATTGAGTCACGAGATCAAATTGAAGCCGGCTGTGAACTCGACGATGGATCGTACCTCTCCTTTTCGTCGAAGATCATAGGTTTGTATTGGCAGAGAGGAGTATGAGATAAGATGAGGAGTCCGAGATGGTCGGTAATGGACGACCAGTGCGGAAGGGGCATTGCTATTAGGCGGCGCGTTCATACCCATTTGCTGCAACTGTTATTTTTGAGGTTCAACGAGAGCCCAGTTCTATACAATTTCTAGCCTTTCCTTCTGCTGCCATGTTGCTTGTTTCGTTGTTGAGTTTCCCAGAGCAGTCGCGTCGACGTGCGGTGCAGGCTGTAAATAACTCCATATTCGTATAGAGAAATGGGAATTACTATCAAGCAATCATCATGTGATTTTCAATGATTGTCTGGACGATATCAGAATGAATGTCGTTGCAGAAAGGAGAAGGAATGAGAGGGGTTGAGGTGAAGTTGCCAAATTTAGCGTGTCTCGCCAATGGACGTGACTTGGCAAGGCTGCAACCTCGTCGACCTCACCACCTGCATCGATCGTCTTTCTTCCTTCTTCCATCGTTCCACCTTTCATCATCACCACAACGCGATCATTTTCATCTCACCAGATCTGATCCCATTGACTCTGTTGATTAATTATATTCTTCTTCGAGACTGATTTGTCGCGTCCTTTCATCTTCTTCGAGTACAACACTTCGAGAACCAGGGATTCTGGGTAGGTGGCGCAAGGCTGCATCTAGGCACAGCTGGAGAGCAATCTCAAGAATTCATACAAGGTTCGCGAATTACATTAATCAAGATGTCGTATCGAGTTGGTAAGTGATATTATGCTCTCTTCATATGTACTTGATTCTTTTCGAACGCAAAAGACGCATTTTCAGCCACGACAGATCACGCGTTCTGTGGTACGTACCATATTTCACACGTTTTTACTGATTTCTTCGCAGAGACCGCCTTGTCAAAGCGCGCCGGTTGTCAAGCTACTGAGTGTAAGAAAAACGGTGTCAAGATTGACAAAGATGACCTGCGTTTGGGCATTGTAAGTATAATATATCTTTAGAAAAGGGCTTTGATGATGTTCGGACGGCTCCCGTCTTCCCAGATGAGCATAATTTCAATGAAGTAGAAACCGAAATACTAACGAAAAATCGCAGTGGGTTGAGTATGGTGATCGTGGAGGATGGTCTTGGCGTCACTGGTGAGTCTGAGTCCACTTGCATGATTCTCGAGGACAGCGGTACTGATCGTGGTTCAGGGGCTGCGTCACCGGAAAGGTTCTTCAGGGCCTTCGAGATCTCGTTGCCGATCCCGATGAACCAGGAGAGTACCGATGGGACATGCTTGACGGCTTTGAGTCGGGTGACAAGAACAGCCTCGACAAAAAACCTCAGCTCCAAGAGAAAGTCCGTCGCTGCATCATGCAAGGATTTATTGATCCCGAAGATTACAACGGTGTAAGTTTTGAGTCCTTGTGTTATCCATTTGAGCATAGACCAATTGCGGACACCATGTGTAGGATCCAGAAATGAATGTTCTTGGCGCTGCTGGCTTGCACACCAAGGAAAGCAAGAAGAAGATGAGAGATGAACAGAAAGAGAAGGCCCAAAACGAGGAAGTCGATAATCTGAAGGCTCAGCTCGCCAGTTTACAAGCCGAAAAGGCCGATGGGGGCGGCTCGGATGTTGACGCAAAGATGGCTGAAGTCCAAGCTGATCTTGACAAACATTTGGCGGCTCAAACACCTGCCACTGGCAAGAAACGCGCCAAGAATGAGGATGAGGCTGAGGAGGGCACGCCAGCTAAGAAGAAACGTGTCACAAAGAAGAAGGCGAAGGCCGAAGATGATGAGGACGAGGATGAGGATGTCAAGTCAGCCAAACCAGCTGCCAAATCTCGTGCGAAGAATACCAAGAAGGAAGATCAGAATGGAGACGATACCGAAGATGTCAAACAAGCTCCAGCAAAGAAGTCACGGGCCAAGAAAGTCGTCAAGAAAGAGGAAGATGACGAAGATGATGTCGAGGAGCCCAAGCCAGCCCCAGCCAAGAAATCCAAAGCCAAGAAGGTCAAGAAGGAAGAAGACACTGACATGTCCGGAACTGTCGATGACCATACTGGAATCAAGGATGAGGATGCTGGTAAAGCTTCGAAACCTGCTCCGAAGAAGCGTGCACCTCCTAAGAAGAAAGCCGTGAAGGCAGAGGCTGACGAGGATGGCGAATCAGCTATCAAGAATGAAGACGGCGAGGATTCTACCATGCCAGCTCCAAAGAAGCGTGTTCCTGCCAAGAAGAAAGCAGTCAAGGCAGAGGTTGACGAGGATGCTGAATCTGCTGTCAAGAAAGAAGAGGGTGAGAGTTCTGTCAAGGCAGCTCCGAAGAAGCGCGCCCCTCGCGGAAAGAAGGCAGTCAAGGACGAACCTACTGAGGAGGGTGCTGGCCTTGCTGATGTTGAGCCTAAGCCAAAGCCAGCCGCCAAGAAGGGTCGCAAGAAGGCCGTCAAGGAGGAAAATGCTGAGGAGGAGGGTATCAATAATGGTACTGCTGCCGAGTCCTCGAATCCTGGTATTACTGAAGGATCATCTGTTCTCAGCGATGCTCCAGAGATCCCCGAGGGCATGAAGGATGAGCCCGCCGAGTCAGTTGCGGTCGGTCCAGAGGCTGAAGCTGCTGATGAGGTTAAAGATCTGTAAGTCAACCTTAATGTGGAGAAGTCCTGTCACGACGCTAAGACTTCTTTACAGTTTTGTCCCACCGAAGAATCGACGCACCCGTAGTCGCACTACTTCCAACAAGGTCTAAGATGCGATGCCCGACGTCTGGTCTCTATCACAACCCCATCTTGCTCAATTCTGTACAATAAATTCGATCCCCATGACGAATACGCATATGTGCGGAGTTCAGCATTTCGTCTTCTGTCTTGAGCCTCGACATCTCTTCACCTGGCAACAACAACTTCTTGATAGCGATTTGCATCTGATTTACTTTCCCTTCTTTTTACCCGCTTCTCCCAACTGCACGCCCATTCCAGGCATCTACAGTACTTCAAGGACTTCACAGGATGGAAAAAACTCTTAGTACGGCGATTGCTATACGAATTGCGATGGTTCCGGAGCATTTGATGATACGATAGGAGAGGAGAGGAGACAATGTTGCGGATCCGAACATGGTACAGATTTCGATTTTGCTTTGAGGCCGCTCTGTAATACCATTCAATGATTTCATAGAGCTTTGCCTAGGAAGATAGCTAGCTATTTTAGCGGAATACAAATAGATTTGCACAATCGGTCGTTGCAAATGTCTACTTGATGTGACTGATGTCAAGCTACTCGATTCTTCATCGAGAACACTTGAATTTCGGATGAAATGGGAACAAATCTCGTCAATGAGATGAATGCGAGATCGCAGACATGAGATGATGATCAAGTAAGGCTTTGACACAACGACAAGCTTCTTCACATTCTCATACTCTCACAATACAGCTAGCGAGATCGCCGCATTCGATTCAGTTTGAACGACTTCGCTTGCAATTGCCGCGAGATGCAAGCAGGATTAGAATTAAGAACAAAAAGGCCACTGGCGAATGATGCTTGTCACTCTTTGACAGGTGAGTTTATTGCGGAAAACATCCAATATCCTGACTTTTTTTTCTTACGTGCTACGGTACTTATCTAGTATATCAGATACCAAAAGACAAACCGGTTTAAGTGTAGTATATACCTGTCATTACCAGTACCTAATACCTATACGAAATCATAATCCAATTTACCTACTTTTCCTTTTCCTTTTCCTTTTCCTTTTCTTTTTCTCTCTCCTTCGCTCCCTCCCCGTCTCCCTCCTTTACCATCCCCGCACTCTCAACTACACTCGCTAAACTCCTGACAACTTCAAAGAATCCCTTATCGTCATCATCTTCTCCTACCCAAGCAATCCACTCATAATACCCTTCAGCCTGTAACCCTCTCTTCCTCTTCCCCTCCTTTCCCACCTCCCCATCCTCACCACCCTCCCCATCCTCATTCCCGCCCTTGGTTTCCGGCCGCACACCAAAAACCCTCTCCCTCTCACTCATAAACACCGTCCCAACCCTCTCCCCCTCCCCCCAAAGACTACTCCTCAACCCATCAATCTGGAACTTCTCCCTTCCCTCCCCACCCATACTGCTCGTACCAGAGAGATCTCCACGCATCCACTCCCATTGCACGCGGAGGATGGTGCGGGCGCCGCCGAGGGAGAGGGGGGCCGGAGAGGTGCGGATGGTGAAGGATAGTTGTTTGGTTTTTGAGGTGGGGGTTAGGGGTTTGGTGAGGGTTGAGGGGACGGGGCTTTGTTTCCATACTTGAGGAGGGGGGCCGTGGGGTTGAGTTTGGGATTGAGTTTGAGGTTGGGATTGTGGGGGTGAAGCTGGAGGTTCGGGGGCTGGTGATGAAGGGTGTGAGGATTGCGAGTTTAGATTTGGGTCTGGGGTATGATTTGGATTTGGGACGAAGAGCGAGGCCAGGGTGCAGGATGTGGCGTAGTAGAGGTATTCTTGAACTGAGCGGAGGGATTCCATGCGCGGTGGAGGAGGGCATGTGATGTGGAGGGGCGAGGAGGGGGGTGAGATTGAGAGGAAGAATTGTGGGTAAATGGTTGGGTGGGAGTGTGTTTGTGCCTTGATTATTATGGTCGTTGTAGGGGTTATGGCAAGTGTAGCTGTTGCTTCGAGACGCTCGGTGAGGGCGAGAACGGTACGTTCTGCGATGGAGAGGTGTGTGAGAGGTGGCCAGATGGTGGGGATTTGTGTGTATGTTGGTGCCGAGTCGAGCTTTATGGAGGAGAGTAAGCGATGGAGGGGACGAAGGATGTCTCGGAGCGCGCAGGTCATTTCTTGGTGTTTCACTCGGGTGATGAAAGGTCGGAGGATATTGAGGGGAGGTATAGTGCGCTTTTCGAGAGTGATTGGCGGTGGTGGCTGGGTTCGGCGACGGTGAGCTTGACGATGCGCAGAGCTGAGGAGGATATTCAACGCGAGGAATATGCCCTCTGCAATGGCATCATCGGGGCCTGTGGAATGTACGGGCTCCTCCTCGAGAGGCACGAGATCAAGGACCATGGTTTTGGTATCCGAGAGTTGATAGGTCAGAGTACTATCTTTCGATTTCACGGGCTCTAAAATCCGAGATTCGCGATTAAGCTCTTGCCAAAGTTCTTCGGAGAATATGGTGTTCCTTGCTTGTAGAATAAGAGCTTCGATTGGGGAGTCCGGTGGTGCAGCCTTAGGAAGTGTAGATGATCCCGTATAGACACCATCCGCTTCAATTCGTACTCTGAGAGTCTTTGGCTCAGCGTCCGCCAAACCTTGGTCCAGTGATATTGTTCCATCTGACTTTCGATTAAGTGCTGCAAGGCTTCGACTCTTGAAAGCTGGCGATGATTCAGAGAACCCAAATCTGACGCCCAAGATATGCTTCTGGTTTGGCAATCTGCAGATAGCCCACCCCTTCTCGCTCACAGCCAAAACTTGCTCCCAGTACTTGGTTTCGTGTTCAATTTCCTTCTCCAATCGAGTTGCGGATGCCAGAATCGAATCTACGGTCTTGTTGAGATGTTGTGCTTTCCATCCTTTTGCAACATTGCGATGATCCTGCTTCTGGGCTTCTGTCGTTCTTGAACCTGCCAATTTATCTGCCCCGAGTGTCTTGACTCCAACCAACTGCTGAAGATCCGGGGACAGCGATAGACCGGCTTGTATGGGGGAATCTTTCGAAAGGAGAAGGGATATGAAGTCCAGAGCAAGCATTGAGGCCTGGTGAGCCTGTCTGAGAGGGGTTTAGCACATTATCATCCTGATGACCTGGGGACTTACTCGATCTCCCCAATGAGCTCCTCGCGCGCAGTGTTGAGTTCCTTCGCCTTGTCTGGCTCCTCCTCGTCCTCGCTCGAGCTTTCGCCATTGTCTCCATTACTCAATGCCTCTCGAGCAATTTCCTCACGCAAACTCTCCTCTGTGATGTTTTGGAAGCCACCTCGTTCGAGGTTGATTCGCTGAATGATAGAAGGAAGCGCGTCATGACTGTTCGCAGAGGGCCATGACCTTAAAGAGATGGGAAAATCGTTCGGTATTGTGTCCATTGTTGCGGGTTTGTGGAGCTCGAGGTATTCGTTCGCGAATCAGAGGGAATTTTAAGTTGAAGAGACGAAGGCTGGAGGATAAATGGATAGAAAGTCAATGCGGCTCGCTCCCTTGACAAAACTACATTCACTCTGCCAACTCCCGAAATGGTGTTGCAATTGGATCGATCGTCCCAAATTCACTTCAACTCCTCCCAGACGTGAATTATACACAATCCGGTGGTGGAGTGCTAGAACAGCGATTGCTAAGACTGGGAAGGCTACCTCCCACGTCGACGCCCTAACGGTCTGAACAGCACAGCTCAGCTCAGCTCAGCCTGACCCAAGAGAAGCGGTCTACTCGGACAGTATTGTTGCGGCTCTTCAGTATCCCCTTCCGACGTCATTCAGCCGGGCTCACTAGTAGCGTCCGAGAAGGGTCCGAAATGGTGAAGAGAAATTCGAACTGTGGTCGCGTCGGTGGGCGTGGTGTTGACAAGTCAGGCACAGCGAAAAAAGCACCAAGTGGTTCGGCGTGCATTGGATTGCTGTTGCTAACGAGTAAGATCGGCGAATCAGGGCCAACTCTAGTGAAGCCATCCCCCACACGCACTGCAAGCTACAGCCAATCTCGGGCACTTGATTCCCTAAACCCAGGACAAGGCTGGCTATTTCTGGCCAGTCACAGCATCGATGCGGTGCAGCGCGCCCTGGAAGAGCTGGGACTGCTGGGAATGCTGGGAGGTAGCTGCAAGATAAGAGTTTAGGCCTGTCACAACAGCGAGCGATAAAGAGCTTTGCTCGTCACGGCCCACCAAAATCCTCTTTTCTTCTGCCCGCACCCCTCCACTGCCCTCCCACCACATCCCACCAAGACCCAAGACAAAACCAAACCAGCCAGAGTATCCAGCCTGCCTGTGCCGTCATTGATTGATCCAAAAACACCTCACCTACTTCTACCTCTTCTCCCCCGCAGTTACTATTGTGAAAATCTATTCTTCGGTGCCTCGAGTATTTCTACCAGCTTCCCTCGGAACCTCATCCTCAACAGCTATCCTCACCACGAGTCAACATGGCCCCGGCTCACCCCCCACCACCCCTCGAGGGAAAGAAACGACGTATTGCGATGATGACCAGTGGTGGTGATTCGCCCGGAATGAACGGAGCCATAAGAGCTGTGGTTCGAATGGCCATTGAGAAAGGCTGCGAGGCATACTGCATCTACGAAGGATACGAGGGCTTGGTACAAGGAAAGAACTTCATAAAAAAATTCGAATGGTCTGAAGTGCGAGGCTGGCTATCAGAGGGAGGCACATTGATTGGGACGGCCAGATGTATGGCATTCTACGAACGTCCTGGCAGATTGACAGCTGCCAAGAACCTGGTCCTCAATGGCATCGATGCCCTCATTATCTGCGGTGGTGATGGCTCCTTGACTGGTGCCGACAAGTTCCGCGCCGAATGGCCAGGCTTGCTGGAAGAACTTGTTGCCAACAAGGAATTGACGGCAGAGCAGGTTCAGCCTTTCAAGCACCTCAACATTGTTGGACTTGTGGGTTCGATTGACAATGATATGTCTGGCACAGATGCTACAATTGGTTGTTACTCGGCCTTGAGCAGGATATGCGAGATGGTCGATTATATTGAGGCCACGGCCTCTTCACATTCTCGAGCATTCGTCATCGAGGTCATGGGCAGACATTGTGGATGGTTAGCACTTATGGCAGGTGTTGCGACGGGTGCCGATTTTGTCTTCATTCCTGAGAGGCCAAGAGCTGAGAACTGGAAGGAGGAAATGTGCAAGATTGTAGCCAGGGTATAAGTCACTAACCTCCATCACGGTGGGCTTTACTAACAGTATTACAGCACAGAGAAATTGGAAAGAGGAAGACCATTGTTATCGTTGCAGAAGGAGCCCATGACCAAGAAGGTAACAAGATTGACTCTGAAATGATCAAGGAGCTTCTAGCCGACAAGAAGGGTTTGGCATTGGATACTCGTATCACCACACTTGGTCACGTACAACGAGGAGGTACTGCATGCGCTTATGATCGTTATCTCGCGACCCTTCAGGGTGTGGAAGCTGTGAATGCTGTCTTGGAAGCTACACCAGAGACTCCAACACCATTCATTGCCATTACCGAGAATAAGATCACTCGGAAACCCCTGGTGCAGGCGGTCCTGGATACCAAAGAGGTAGCGAAAGCTATTGAGGCTAGAGACTTCGATAAGGCTATGAGTTTGCGGGACACCGAATTCTCTGATGTCTACAATTCCTACATGACTACGACGGCTACAGGGTTGGATGAGAAGATGAAGCTCGCTGAAGAGAAGGTAAGTTCCCATCAAACTTATTCATGCATTGCTAATACCCCACAGCATATGCGAATTGCCATCATACATTGTGGTGCTCCAGCTGGTGGTATGAATGCCGCCACTCGAGCAGCAGTGGCATACTGTATTACTCGAGGACATACTCCAATTGCCATCCATAACGGCTTTGCTGGATTTGCGCGCCATCATGATGATAAACCTCTTGGAGCAGTCCGAGAATTCGACTGGCTTGAGGTCGACGGCTGGGCGAGCAAGGGAGGATCAGAAATTGGCACGAATCGTGAACTTCCTGCAGAATCTGGAATGGAACTCATCGCAAGCCTTTTCAAGAAGTATAGCATTGACGGTCTGTTTATCATTGGTGGATTCGAAGGATTCCATGCCCTCTCTCAACTTCGTCAGGCACAGCAGCATTACTCTTCTCTCTGCATTCCTATGACACTCCTTCCCGCCACTATCTCGAATAACGTTCCAGGTACCGAATATTCTCTTGGATCCGATACCTGTCTGAACGAGTTGGTTCGCTATTGCGATACCATCAAGCAGTCTGCATCTGCATCCCGCCGTCGTGTCTTCGTCATCGAGTCACAAGGTGGTCGTTCCGGCTATGTCGCAACTCTCGCTGGTCTCGCCGTCGGCGCCGTAGCAGTCTACACCCCAGAGGAAGGCATCACCATCGACATGCTTGCCGCAGATATCAACCACCTAAAGCAAGTATTCCGCGAAGACTCGGGCCAATCCCGTGCCGGTAGACTCATCATCGTGAACGAGAAAGCCTCCAAAGTCTACACGGCCAAACTAATCGCCGACATGATCCGCGAAGAAGCGAACAACCGCTTCGAATCCCGCGACAGCATCCCCGGCCACGTCCAACAGGGTGGAACTCCCTCCCCCATGGACCGGACTCGCGCTGTCAGACTGGCGATCAAGTGTATCGAGCACCTCGAGAAATACGAGGATCGTCGCGATGCTAAGATCCTGGAAGATCCAACAGCCGTTACTGTGATTGGCATCAAGGGCGCTCAGGTCGTTCTGTCGCCTATGAAGGATGTCGAGGAGAATGAGACGGATTGGAAGAATAGGAGGCCGAAGGACGAGTATTGGTTGGATCTTAAGCATGTTGTTGATGTGTTGAGTGGGAGGCCGGATATTCCTAGGCCGCCGGAGAGCCCGCTTGATGGGTGGAAGGCGAAGGATAAGAAGAGAGGGTTGATATGATTTGATGGGCGATGTTCGTGACGGGTGATGGGTGATGGGTTGCATGGGTGGTGGGATGTTGGGTGTATTAGTTAGCTGGCTACGCTTCCTACTTCGACTCTTAACGAAATGAAATATGTTTTTGACCAGATTACTTTGAGATGACGTGTGAAATATTTGACATATCACAAAATTATTGAGCATCCAAATATGTTTGGTATATTTCACAAACTGCAATCTCTTGAGAAAGAGTACAATATCTGAATCTGCATCCATCATCGGCGGCCAAATCCGAACAGCAATTGAAGCCAGACTTGACTGACATCAATCACAGAACAATAAAACCCGTAACATAACATAACGTAACATGACATAACATCGCATCTTATACAGCACAAATAACATAATCTAGTATCATCATCACAATCATCTAGGTATCTTCTCTGTCTTATTACATAATTACACAGTGAGACATTCCCTTGAGTAGTTTGTTGGTTTGCTATCGGAACTCGCCTGGTGTTTCCCTCTAAACAGGGTGCGAGCAGGGTTCAGGCGGTGAGACCAAGCAGGCGGGACCTCAGCTTGGAGCTTGTACCTCGTGCTCAGTCACAACTCCAACTCGAAACTCCAATTTCAGCTTCAACTTCCTTTCTGAACCTAACTTCTCATCTCTCGATATCTCCGACATCTTCATCTCTTCTATTCCAAAGGTTTGAAGTCTGGTTTCTCGTCAAAAAGCAGAACGTCCGAAAAGCTGAACTCGTGGCCGTGGTCGAGGAATTGCCGGACCTGGAACCTGGAACCTGGAAACTGGAATTGCTCAGAGGGCTTAAGATTCGAGAGGCAGAGAAGGCAAGAGAACATAGGAAAGATGACGACGAGATATCGTGTTGAATGTGAGTCTTCCTTCCCTCACCTTGTGTTCTTGCAAGGGGGCGTGGAATTCCAAGCCTGCCGGGCCTTGGGGAGTTGCGGGGTGTGGATTTGGCTTGAATGAGATTACATTGGGAACTGTGCTGATGAGATATAGATGCGTTGAAGACGCATAGGAGGGATCAATTCATTGGTATGTTGCTACTTTTCTCTGTGTGATTTGCAAGTTTGAGGGCTCTTCGGGGCCTTGTTTTGGGCAAAGGGCAGGTTCGAGTGGACTTGGCGCTCTCTGCTTGAGGGAAGCGCAGTGTTTCGCTTATAATCGCGGGACTAGCTACGAATTGAGTAGAGCTCAAGAAGGTCTAAGAAGATTTGGAGGGGTTTTGGCTGCTCCTCCTTGATTTATATCATTTTCTGGATATATCTGTTATCTTTCTTGTATTATGTCGAGCCCGGATTCAGCTTCTCGTTTTCACTCTTATTCGATCAAGATCTCCTTCTAGATTATAAACTTCAAACCCTCTCGCACATCTTCTAACTCTCTTACAGAATGGATCAAAGGCCTCCTTGCCGTCCCATTCGTGCTTCACTCCCAACCTACAGGAGTATTCGAAACACGCAGCCATACCGTCGAGCAAATGGCCGAATTGGCTCATCGACGATACGCTGAAATCATGCTTGATGTAGAGAGAATGATAGATGACCACAGTACGTATTCCTCTTTTCTGCCCCGCCCTCCTGCCATACCCTCTCTTTGATCCTCTCTAACGGTCCCCAGTCGCCCATCAAAAAGTCGGGCTACAAGGCCAATCGAAATTGAAACTGCTCGTCCCCAGTATCGGCACATTCTTCACGCGTCTCCCACTCGCAGATGCATTCCGGTATCAAGACAGAAAGCGGTTCATTTCGTCGAGACGATTTGTTCCGCCTAGTTTCAACGATATCAGACTTATTCTGAATACGGCGCAGCTTATGGGTGTTACGGCTACGGGACCGCTGGATTTGGCGACTTTTGATGGTGATGTTACTCTGTGAGTTGCGCCTGAGGGGAGTTGTTGTGAGCGAGCGGGAGTGAAGAGAGTAGAAGCTAATGATGGTCTAGGTATGATGATGGGAAGAGTTTGGAGCCGAGTAATCCGGTTATTGAGAAGATAATATGTGAGTCTACTCATTTCATGTTGAGATTGAACCAGACTTCATGGACTAATCTGAGCTAGACCTCATGAGCCATGACACCAAGATTGGTATCGTCACTGCGGCTGGATACACCGAAGCAGAGCGATACTACGGCCGTCTCCACGGCCTTCTTGAAGCAGTCAAGGCGTCTACAATCTTGACTGAAGGCCAGAAGCAGAACTTGATAGTAATGGGTATGTCTCTCTTACCACCCATCCGAAGCAAGCTCGTCAACAGAGTAGAATGAGATAGGCAAATGGACAGACAGAGCTAACCCACACCTTCAAGGCGGAGAATCCAACTTCCTCTTCACCTATTCCCCCACCTCGCCCTTCCTCCTAACCCACCTCCCTCGCCGGCAATGGATCCTCCCCAGCATGTCCACCTGGACCCAACCCACCATAACCTCACTCCTCGACCTCGCCGAATCCTCCCTGCGCGAATGCGTCACCAACCTCTCCCTCTCCGCCACCATCCTCCGCAAAGAGCGAGCCGTCGGCATCATCCCTTCCATTCCCGGCGCCAAATTCCCCCGAGAGTCGCTTGAAGAAACAGTCTTAGTCGTGCAAAAGAAATTGGAGATGAGCGAGGTGGGTAGACAGTTGCCTTTCTGCGCGTTTAATGGTGGGAATGATGTCTTTGTCGATATTGGGGATAAAAGTTGGGGGGTGTTGGTTTGTCAGGAGTATTTTGGTCGGGGATCTTCCACGGAAACGGAGGTTGAGGGTAAAGGAGAGGGTAGGGAAGGAGGAGGAGGAGGAGCCATCAGAGGAGATAGGACGTTACATGTAGGCGATCAGTTCTTGAGTGCTGGGAGCAATGATTTTAAGGCGAGGGTTGTGGGGACGACGGCCTGGATTGCGAGTCCGGCTGAGACGTGCGAGTTGCTGGATGAGTTGAAGGTTATTATTGGGGGGAAGGAGGAGGAGGGGATGGGGAACGGAGATGATGGGGGGTTGAAGGAGGATTTGTTGAGGAGGGTTGATGGGCTGTTTGAAAAGCATCCTATGCCTGCTGCTTGAACGCGGGAGTATTCAGAGCTTGCCTAAAGATTGGAAGGTTTGTTTTGAGGCGTCTGGAAGGGATGTGTGGCATGAGTGGCGTTTTTCTTTTTAGAAATTCAGGGCTTGTGGGACGGGAAATTGAAAGTGCTTTGCAGTAAGAACAGCGGACTAAATTGAACCTAGATAATCATACCCTTGAGAAGAAGGTCCCTTAGCAGCGATTTGANGCGAATGGAAGTATTGAAGTCTACAGTAAGCTGTCAGAGGTTTTCCAGCCAGAAAATGAGGCGGCTGTCTGGAGAGGCTCGGTTGGGAAGGCCATTGTAAATACTCACTTGGAGTTCTACCAACGTGGATTGAGGACATGACAACTTGAACTTTCAGTAAGGATATAGTATTGGAAAGCGTTGCATCTTTCCAACCCTTTTTAATGTAAGGCTAGCATGTCCGTATCTGGTAAGAATTTATTACTCAACCCAAAATTAGTATTCTCTACTATACTAGTAGTTGTTTTGACTAAGCCTGATATACCTATCTCCTGATCTTCCGAGGTTCCGAAGTATCTGGTGTTCCCCAAGTGAATCGTTACAGCTCCATAGCTGGAGGTGAGTCTAAAGCTTGGTGAGATCTCTTCGGGATCTGCTGTTCGACAGATCTTTCATTACATCAAGGGCACCTCTCGTTCCTTCCTCAATCGCACCATCAATGAAGCTGCGCCAGCCGACAGCCCAGTCCGAACTTGCAAAGAAAACATTCCCATGTCGAGCACGGAGCTCCTCGGAAAAGACCGTCACAAACTCCTTGCCGGGGAAAAACCAAGCTCCTTTTGCATATTTATCATCAGACCAGTTGTGAAAGACCTGCGAGAAACAAAATGTTAGATACTTTGGGCGCTGAGTTCATAGGGGGCTTGGTTTACTGACCAATCGCTCAATGTCCATGTCGACAAGATCTTTCAGGACTTGTGTCGTTGCTGCAATATCCTTCTCGGGCTCAAGATGGGTCTCGTTCGCTCCGAATGCTACAATGTGGGTATTTCCACTTGGAGTAGTGCCGTCTCCGAGTGCATAGAGCAATTTTGAGGATGCATCAATAGCAGACCAACTCCGCAAATCCCTGTTGCTGACCTCGGCATGAACCTTTGTACATTGGTTCAGATGGCCAATATTTGCAGCCCGTTGCTTTCCGATGCTGAGTGGAGGGCTGAACCTGACTGTATTCAGTACATTGAGAGGGATGGTGCATATCATTCGTGCTGCTTTGAACTGGCGTCCGTCTTCCGAAGTGACAACAACTTTATTGCCGTCATCCTCAACAGTGGTAATTGGACAGTTGAAAGTGTATGAGAGATTGTTTGTTGATAGCGCTTCGTTCCAGAAGTTGATTGCAAAACTCGACTGCCCGCCCCGGAATTTATACTTGATGAGGTATTCGATACACCCACCGTAGGTGTAGCCGCACAAAGCCCACCAGTGAAGAAACTCGTAGAATGACATCGTATCTAGAGTTGCACCACTGCAGAGAAGAATAAAACCTTTCAGGCAGACATATTCTTGAGCTGACAGAGTATCCCCGATCTGTGCTAATCGGTCTGCGGCTGTGAGTTTGTCGAATGGAAGAGCCGCGGGATTGTGGTTTTCATCATGCGGATATGGCATGATCAATCTACCGTATTGACCATCAATATTGACGAACTTTTTGAGTGCTGCTTCCATTATAGCGTCCTGTTCCATGTAGTGAGTTGCTTGAACGTGATAACGGATTCAATCAACACCCAACGACTAACCTCTTCATCGTGATTCATGTCGCTTGTCTTGCCGGCTACATTGACCGAGAACTGGTTTATCCCGTGGGAGTAATCCTGCGAGATCTCGAGCTCTTTCCTCATATTGTATCGGGAAATTTCGCGCCAGACGTGTGGCTGTCCCCAATTGACCCAGGTGCCACCCATTTCAAAGGGATAACCGCCGATATTAGATGACCATGATCGTCCGCCAATTCGATCGCGTGCTTCCAAAAGTAAAACTTTCAGACCTACAGACAGATTTGAAATCGTCAGATAGCGCGATATAGGGCTTTCTTATGTCACATACCTGAGACCGTACAATCTCTCGCAGCAGTCAACGCAGCATACCCAGCGCCAACAATAACAACGTCGAATACGTGATTGGTGCTCGAGATGTTAGTAGCAGGTTGAATCTTTCCAATAGTAGGGACACCTTTCCTGAGTCCTTCTTCTTTCGTCCATTCGAAGCCGTCTGTGGAATTCGAAGTCATCGTGTTGTTTTGTTTTCGGCTACTCTCGACGCAATTGAAAGAGGTTGAAAGTGAAAGGGCAAGGCGATGAGATAATCGGGTTTATCCAATTCAATCTGATACTCGGACAAGATTCATCTTTATTGAAGAGTGACTGAGAGCTTTGCCTTATCTCAACTTTTTCTTGAAGTTCTTGTAGAGGATGGACCGAGATACCCGAGTGGTCTGAATGTGAGAGTAACCGAGATATCCGAAATAGTCGAGATAGCCGACTACATACGCTCCTGGTTCAGCGACCCCTCACGATAACAACCGAAGCGAGGCAAGATATCCCCTCCAGTGACTGTTATATATGAAGAGCTCATATCTTCTGATAGTACGAAGTTCCCGAAACTGCAAGAAAAAGTACCCGAATCGCACAAACACTTCACCTCAGCCGTTCATCTAGTGAACAATATTCTCTTAGAAGGCCGTTTTTGAGGAGATTCTCATTCATATATCCACGACAGGAACTCCAAGCCACCGTCATCATGTCCGTTAGCGATATGACCAACACTCTTACCAACCACGATAATTCGTGCAGCAGTGCTCGTCTCGAAAGGAAGTTGGGCAAAATCAACATGGTAGCTATGACCTTCGCAATCCTAAAGTACGCTGAGCATGGACCCATCTGCCAAACAAATAAGTACAAGTGCTGACAGCAACTCAGTACTTGGATAGCTTTGGCTGGTGTTATGGGCATGGTGCTTGGAGCAGGCGGGCCTGTTGCCTTTATCTATGGCTTCATCTTTTGCGTATTATGCAACCTCTGCATCACTGCAAGTTTAGGTGAGCTTGCATCTATATGGCCGACAGCTGGAGGCCAGTATCATTATGCGTACATGCTAGGCAGTGAGAGGTGGAAGAGAATCTCGTCGTTTACTGTGGGGTGGCTCAGCATCGTTGGGTGGCTCACACTGGTCACAACAGCAGCTTACTTTGCTGGTAAGTAAAACTACATTCTCAGATATTGTCACACTAATGATCTAGCTTTCTTCATTACTGCGGCTATCATTGTTGCTACAAATGAAGCCTACGATCCTGCTCCGTGGAAAGTCTACCTCATCTTTGCTGCAATCATCATATTCACGACTATCTCCAACCTTTACGGAAATAAGATCATCAATCATTGGAACAATGCCGCGAGTAAGTTGCCATCTGGCCCTCCTCTATGGCTTCTAGCTAACTAGTCAACAGTGATTTGGTCTCTTCTTTGCTTTGGAATTCTAAGCGTAACTCTCCTTGCCACCTCGAAAAAAACAAGTGCAACATACGTCTTCACTGGCTTCAGTAACACAACGGGATGGCCATCTGGCATATCATGGATACTTGGAATGCTACAGTCAGCATTGTCATTGATAGGCTCGGACGCTGCAACGCATATGAGTGAGGAGATGCCTCGCCCCACCAGAGATACTCCAAAGGCAATGGTATACAGCATTGTGGTTGGTGGCGTCACGTATGTTCTCTGATGTTGTTCTGATCTATTCATGACATCTACTGATCAATAGTGTAGCGGATTAGCGTTCATTTTAGTCATATTGTTCTGTTTGAACGACGCGGAAGGGATTCTGACATCTGCAACCGGAATGCCAATCACGGAAATGATTTATCAGTCCACAGGTAGCGCTGCTGCAGCAACCATACTAACTCTCATGCTTGCAATCTGCTTCATAAATGGGACGAATGCAGCTGTAACAACTGTGAGCCGCCTCATGTTTGCCATGGCTCGAGATAAGGGGACAGTTGGCTGGGAATTGTAAGTCTCCCCTCATGTCACTCTCAGGCTTTTCTGACATGCTCAGCTTCGCGAGAATAAACCCAACAACTAAGGTTCCTTCTCGTACAATCATTGCATGCTGCATCTTCAATTTGTGTTTTGGCTTACTCTACCTTGGTGAGTAAGACCTGCAATCCCAACAACGCTTCTTAATTGACACGAAAACGTAGGACCAACTGTAGCTTTCAATGCCTATGTTTCTTGCACAACACTCTTCCTGAACATCTCATACGGTTCCCCTATTCTGATGCTAGTCTTGAGTGGTCGACGAGCAGTAAGCGACCAAGTTGTCGATTTCAGCCTAGGCCGCATGGGCCCCGTCTTGAACTTGGTATCTGTGCTTTTCATAGCAATTACTTCAGTCGTAAGATAACATACCCCTACTATGCCAATTGGCATTCGTGCTGACAAGGATACAGTTTTTGTGCTTCCCTACCGGACTGCCTGCAACTTCTAACAATATGAGTAAGTTGCTTTACATTTTATCTTCCTGGCTTGATGTTAACCCTGGCAGATTATGTTACCGCAGTAATTGGAATTGCCGCGGTCTTCATTTCCATTACTTGGATGATAACGAGAAAGAGTTATGATGGCCCAGTAGGTTCCTTACTACTTTGAACGCACAAGGTATCAGTTACTAATATCAATCCTAGGATGTTTCAATCGTGGAAGGCGTACAATCGGGAGATTCTGCACAACAGGATATCGGTCACTTTGGGAAATCGAAATTGGAGGGATAAGTGGAAGCATTGAAAATTGTCATGATCCAGCTTTCTGTCTCGGCTTCTGCTTTTCTGGAGTTGTTATGCAAATGCAGGCTTCTACTTGATACTTTGTGCTGTACGTTAAAATCATAAGTTCGCATTCATCTATGAAACTTAGTAGAAATGTGCCCTGGTTGAAATGAGATCTGTCAACAGCTTCTACCACAAGTGACGTGGTCTTTAATAGCTTCAATTTCCATAATTAATTCTTCCTTACTTCCCACTCTTACCAGGCAGCTCCTCGACTCTTGCGGGTGCTAGAAACATCTCATTGTGATGGACTCTGAGCTTCAGCATAAAGAGCTGGGTCCTCCATTATTGCCCTCCTTCTTTCTCATTGCTCACTCTCAACATTCTATACCTCTCTCGACATGCCTTTTCTCGTCTCTTGCCTTCTTCTTCTCCTCTGTGTCTGAGTCACGAATAGACTGTTCTCCCCGCTCACGTGAATATGCCTTTGTGGCTATGGCATGCTTTTGCCTTTGATGGGGGTTCGCAGTCTGTTATGTGGAAGGCGGGATTCATTCTAAATAACTCGGGAAATCTACGCCAGATATCCATTGCATGTAGTCCAGGTCAAAATCTTCTTCCGAGATCAAGCCCTCTATTCCAAGATTTGTGGATTGCCAGTTTGATGATGACTGGTGCTGTTCGTTGGGGGGAGTCATGGTGTCCATGGCTAGCAATGGCATCAGTACGGCTTCCGAATGAGGAAGTAATATTCTTACATTCCGCTAAGACCTGACGCCGTGCTTTAGCACTTTTCCAGTTCTGCCCAAGCGCGTTAAGCCATCTGACACACAGCTCTAGGTTTCGCTGGATGCCGATATCTTGCCTTCCAGACTGTCGCCAGCCACGCAACAACATGTTGCCCGCCACAAAGATCGGGAAAACAAGATCACACAGCAAGCACCTGACAAGGTCACTTTGCTTTTCCATTACAAGGCAAATCTGGTCAGCAGCAACGCGACATATCCTATAAGGATCTTCCTGCAGAGTTGAAAGTTCATCACTACCCCTATCCTGCTGCCAATGCTCGATGAAGGGGCGGTGCAGTAAGATAGTAGTAAGCCACAAATACTACATCGACTCAGCGGGCTTTTATGTCTTGACGTGGGCTTGTGACTTACTATATAATTGGTCACCATAACTGGAATAACTGGCGATTGTCCACTTTTGTCTAATCTTAAAGGCGATGACTCAAGGGCCTGTTCGTAGTCGTTCAGCTGCGCCCATATGCGAAATCTTGTTTGTTCTCCAAATTCCCGGTCTTCCCGAATCTTTTTCCTTGCGCTAATGCTGTATATGTGCCTTGAAACCTCCTCCATAATCATGGCAATTCGTATAGACGTGTGAAAGGCGGATATTGTCCTCAATTTGAGTGGATGTGGCGTGGCGTTGTTTGTCTTTGCCTGGAAGGCCCCAGAGAAGAATTCGTATTCGTCGGACTCTTCCACAGATGGAAAGGGGGTGTCTGATTCTTCAGATCTGAGTAAAGCTGGGCGACTCATCTCGCACGACAGCATCTTTTCGAGTACATAAACGGTCCACCACACTCGAGATTTCGTTTGAGCCTCGACATATGTATCTGTACTTGACTCTGTATGAAGCTGAAGGTCAATTGCCATCGATACAGCAACTGCACAAAGCATACCTGCCTGAGAGAATGCTGCTATTCCGTGCTGTTGAAGAGCTAAGATTGTGAGCACCTGACAATGGACTATAGTCGGCTTCATGGCAAGGATAGACTGATTCCCATGTGGGGACTCATATTCTCTTAGCGACCTCAATGCTTCCAGAAAGAACTGATGGGCTTGGTCGTTCTTTGAGTGGCTAATGTCATCAACCGAATCTAAAAGTGGAACTGCGATTGAGAACATGGCGTTGATTAGCGGGGTGGGGAGGAGATCCATAAGCTCTGCATGATTAAGTGTATCGTACAATGGCTTGTATAAGATAGGCCATATTGGATGAATGAACCTGAAGTATGTTTGGAATAGTTGACTTTTAAAGGTGCTTGACATCTCTGACAAGCTCGACTGTACTGGATCTGTTAGGGGAGCCTCTGATAGGAGTGTTGATGGAGTTGCAGGCGTTGCTCGTGCAGTTGGATTAGAAGCCCTATCGGAAGTGAAAGTTAGTACTGACATGCTCATAGCAAGCAGACCATCATCTCATTCACCACTTGTTTCGCTTAGAGATTGGATAAAAGCATGCAGCGCCGTCGGTCAGGCACCTGCTACAGCCAGGCGTTGCCCCATCGCACTAGTAAGAGCGATCAGTCTGGATCCTAAATTGAAATTTGATTACATTCAACCATACCTTGACTTTCCTATTTCCGCATGGTCCACATGCTTGCACTATACGCTTCCTCTTGAACGGGGTATTTGTGAGCATGGTAGACGTTGGCTGTTTAAAAAGTTCCTGATCCAGTGATCTGATGGGCAATCCGCCCCGCGCTCAACTGGGAAGAAATGAATCGGCTCCAAAGTCAAGTGTGCGAACATATAGTCCATAAATGTTCGAAGCAGGACTAAAGCACGGAGCCTGCGACTGGAATACGATATAGTACTTCTGACACTATCAAGATTCAGGTAGGAAGAATATGGATATGCGCCGTCTAACTAGATCAATTGAAGCGGAGGATCGAAATCACCAAGTAATGATGACAAATAATCATCCTGTCGGGCTAATCCTAAAAGGCACTAGTACTGGGTTCGACTCTTCCAGTTCCGCCGCAGTCGCGTGACAATCCGTCCCGTTTTGTTAAACATAACTGAACTTCAGAGCTGACCGTCATGTGGTAGAGTGGTCTGTCATAACTTCAGGATGCTCGCTATGGCGGTATCATTTCCAAGCAGTCGGGTGCGCGAAAGACAGCTCTGAAGGCATGATACCGAGAGATCGGTGAGGATTGATGGCCAAATTGCGTCAAATGTCGCCACGCCGAGTCCACACATTCGCCAGTCCCTTGGTCACCCAGATGAAATGGTAACAAGTCCAAGATGCCGAACTATTGGAGACCAACAAAGCAATCTGAGCGCGTATCAAGCTTTGTTTACTTCGAAGTCCCGCATCCGTCTTACTCATCCGGTTCAAATCTCTTGCTTGCCAGACGGCAATCCCGTTCAGCATTCTGAGAACAGTCAACAGTCACTAGACGAAGCTAATTAATGGGTAATTGCCAATAATATCGATCAGAAACTCCATGTAGAATCTTTGAGGCGATTAAACAGAGCAGAACATGCTCTGCCTTTCGGCCTCATGAAGAAATTTCATGAAACGGACAAAGCCAAGTTCTCAGCAGGCGAGCTGGTACTCAAAGCTGGCGAAAACACCACAAGCAAGAAGATAGAAATTGTCAACTTTCGTGAAGACAGAGCGATGGTGGCTTCAAGCATGATTGCGTCTATAGACCCAGCATGGGGTCTAGCCGTCACTACCGAAACATTACACAGCCTTCTCACGCATGTAAGTGCACGCAAACTCATCAAAGACATCGAGACAGACTTCGGAAAGCATGTTGCTGACTTGGAGCTCAAGTCAACTCCTGGTATTGGCACTGGCGGAAAGCGTTCTAGTGAAGACTATGATAACGCAAGAGTTGCTGAGAAGAAGCGAAAGAGAGACGAGAAACAGCAAAGGGACGAGAGTCAGATGAGTGAACAGGAAGTGGCCGCATTGAGGCGTAGAGAGAGGCTGGAGACTGCAGAGAGGAGGAGGAAGGAGGCGCAGAGCAAGAAGGATGAGAAAATGTAGATGTTGTCGAGCAGTGTCATTGAGGTGAACAGGCAGGAAGAAGATGTTCATGTCATTCCCGGAGAAGCCCGCCAAGCTGTTCTTGTTTGTAGCAGTGGAGATCCTAAGCGAGGCACGAGTAAGGGGCTTCTCCAAAGCAGTATCAAATCGAGATGTAGAATTGCTATTGTAGATGTCGCTACGCTTTATGATAACTTTACATTAATTCAATGAGATCAGAAAATTACACATGGGAATTCCCTGAAGAAGCATCGATGTGTTGCAAGTAGTCCATATTTGGTTCAATCTGAAGCAAAGTTCAGAAATCAGAAAGGACTGTTTCAACAGCTGTATATACAGCTCTGCATTCCCTCGTGAGGATTAAAGATAGTGAGCTAAAATTGCTAATTGAGCAGTTGTTTGACCGAGAACTCGTCTCACCTTCCCCATCGCAATTGCCGGCCCAAATTAGGCATAGAGCCAAGCGGCCGCTCAATTGACCTTCACCACTCCGCTGCGCCTCTTCACGTTCACAACCATCACTTGACAACCATTTCCATACCGGCAGCGACCTCTCGAGGCCAACGTGGGGTTAGAACTATCAGGCTTGGTCGGTAACATCTTTCAAAGACGCACGTTTTGAGTTTGCTTCGTTGCCTGCTCTAACCTGCACGGTCAGGTCAATACCGGCTGTCATCAGCTTTCAAAGCAATCAAGGATACCTTTTGGACAAAAACAATGGCCTGCAAGTGTTCTCAGTCTGTGTCTGAGCAGTAAGTGAGCTGACGAATTAAGCAATTTTATGGTCAACGCACGAAGTCATAACGGAAACACCATTACCCGCATCAGCAACTCTGTCATCAGCACTTGCCTTACTTCACGATCATGCGGCTTTCCAGAGCCAACAACCACTAGCAACACGTAATGAGCCCATTTCAGCACCTCCGAAGGACTCATTCCTTGCGACCAAAGCTCTTTCATTTTGCCCTCAAGGCACAGAGCCAGAGTACAGATCTGTGACGATTGAAGTGCCCTTAGGCATCTTCGGGACGAGTACCATCGTCACCCACTCAGCATTTGTCAACATTGATGATGGTATGGTTGTTGCGTTTCAAGCACCAATGAGCTTGAATGGATGGAGTCGATGGAGTGTGTTGAAGACGGAAAATGAGGGGAAAGCGGGGTTTTTGTTGAGAGAGCAAGCAACGCTGACTGGTTTGAGATTTCTGATGCCTTTTGTTGTGGGTACGGAGAAGACGTCACATAAGGAGTTCCAGCTCAACTTCGCAAAGCGATTGGAGAGTGAGGTAAATTAAAGTAGATGAAAGAACTCCCGACACGTGATGCTCTTTTCCGCAGGGTTGGGGACCGAAGCTTATAAGCTCAAACGGATGAGCCCGCGAAGCTTCATGAAATATCTGCTCTGTCCTTTACTTGATGGTTGCTCTCCTTCAGGTTGCAAAGTGGCATGTAAAAGAGGAGACTGCTTTACTACACACGGATCAATCTGAACTATCCTATAATCAGTCCAGGACAGGTCCTCCTCATGCCTCCGCTATTTTGATCACAACTTTCGAAAAGTGTTTCTGCTCATCTATCCAAGCAAATGCTTCCTTCGCTTCGTCGAAACCAAACACCCTTTCGTCAACCACGGGCTTGATATCATGCTTCTCCACAAACTTCACCATCTCTTCAAATTGTCTCTTCGAGCCAAGAATCACGCCTCTTACTGAGCAAACACGCCACAATGTATCCATGATATTGGGAGGCTCTCCATCTCCAAGCACTCCAGTGAGTGTTACCATGCCTTGGACTTTGACTGCCTTCAGTGACTCGGCTAAAGTCGACAGACCGCCAACATCGATCACATTAGAGATGCCCACTCCGTCTTTCGTGAGCGATTTAGCGGTCTCACCCCAGTTAGGATTGACTCGATAGTTGATTGTATGCAACGCGCCAAGTTCGATGAGTCGCGCAGCTTTTGCTCCAGAGCTTGTGGTTGAGATGACTGTTGCTCCGGATGCATGAGCAAACTGCGATGAAATCATGTCAAATTCTATTAATTTTCCTTTCAATGAGAGTTGACAAACCTGTAAGGCAGCTACAGATACCCCACCAGTTCCCTGCGTGAGGACCGTATCATTCTTTCCTAATGTTTTCCCTCCTCCGAACAATGCATTCCAAGCCGTCAGTCCCGAGCATGTGAGTGTTGCCGCTTCTTCGAAAGACAGATTCTTGGGCATATGTACCAAAGCACTTTCATGAAATACGCCAAACTCTCGGATTGTGCCGTCGATCGAATGTCCCAAGCCAGCTCCGATTTCTGTCATAGTTGGGAAACCATCTTCTGAGAAGTTCGGCAGCATATGCGTGACTACTTTTTCGCCAGGCGAGAATGCTTTCACCAACTTCCCGATGGACACGACCACTCCAGCGCCGTCTGAGCCTGGGACTACATTGTGGCTCGTTACGAGGCCTTTTGCGCCCTAGATGTCTGTCAAACTTGAACTTGATAAATGGAGTGCGTCTGAAAAAAGCATTTTAAGTACGGCATCAGACCTTTGCGATAGCCAGATCCCTGTAATTCAACGAGGCAGCATATATTTTGACCAGAACTTCATGATCTTCAAGCTCTGTCGGCAATTCAGACTCTCCGCAGGTTAGACTTTCGATGCCATTTTGACCTTCGAGCCTCCACTCTTTGAAAATTGTCGGCGTCATTGATATATTCGTTCGTGTTCCTCCTCATATCCTCCACTGCTCAATATTTGAACACTTTTTGGCGAAAACCCACAGAATTATATAAGTGCTGATCAATCATGGCATCAGTTGACCCCACTTAGAACCACTTTTGGATCGGGGGCGGGGTACCGAGCGACCGGCGGTCGGTTTTTGGATGAACTTCATCGCCTCGTTCACCCTAAACAGAAAGACCTCAAGTACTTTCAGTCGCAGTTGCACTGTCTGATTGAGCTCCACAGGCGTTTCACTTTTCATACGTGCCATATCTGGTTTCAGTATTGGCATCACGTTGTTGCGGGGCGAAGCGAAAGCCGCCAAGTGTATATGTGCCTTCGTTGGAGAGAGGGCTTGGCTGCTGCTTCCAACTTCTCTAGTATCCATTGTGCGGAACAGAGCAATTCGTCTCTGGGAACATAATGCGTGACATGGAAGTGTCTTCTCGAAGTACTTATTCCCTCTTGATTCCCGTTTTGAGGATTTTCGGTTTGAGGAGAGTAAACAATGGTCTCGCTTATGGCACAAAGCTTCGTGATGAGCCTTTTCCGTACGACTGAGGCGACTGAATGTGGACCTGTTGCGGGACCAGGAGACAGAAGACTTCGTGGTCAAGATCGCTGCTTTTTCATAGAATGGACAGCAGCAATAAGAAAATCGGCAGCGGCGCCATGTCACCATTGGAACAGAACTCAATTGGCAACGTCACCCGCCGATGGACCTCTCATTTAAATGCAGCATCCAAAGAAGGCTCAGCTCCACGCATTTAGTCCTCCAAAAATTTGTTGGGGTTCTTGTCTCTAGTTACGAGCACTCGGATTTCTTCATACATTCCTCGTACCCCGGGGTTAAGCTGGAGATACAATCTTGCAAATTCCGAGGCTTTATAGAACAATCCTCGTCCATTCAATATTCCTACAGTGTACGGAATCAATCAATATATGATATTCACTTTCTCGGTCTTTTTCGACTCTGCTTTTAGTCAGAAATCAGACACGCTCGATATCAATGTGCCTTTCAGTTTGTCAAGCACTTTAAGAAATACCGAGGGCCCGTCAGCCGCGAGGCTCTACTCACCAACTGCTTCTCATTTTGCCAAACATGCCACTAAGCTATGCTCCAGGACCCTCAGTCATCAGATGATGTTTTGTTTGTGTCTTAGATATCTTACTGAACAGGAAGATACCTTGGCGAACCTGCTTTGCTCCCCGAAAGTGAAACGGTACTGGTTTTCACGAGTGCCTGATCGACGAATGTTTTCGTGCACTTGACGTTCAAACATCGTCGGCAACAACGTTCATATTGGCAGCTACTCAAGACCAATGGTACTTGATTTTCATTCGCTATAGCCCTACCGGCTTAGCATCGCCCCCGTAGCTATGGCTCTTGTGATTATCATACCTGATTGCTGACATGCAAACCAAATGCCAAAATGCGAATATCAAAAGTTCCGTTTCCAAGGGAGCCAACTCGAACCTTTCCACCACTTGATTGCTCTGATTTGATTAGCAAGGAAAGGAACTCGTCTGCTTCTCATACTCAAGATCGAAAATGCATTATAGAGAAGACATTGATAATCAAGTCGTGCTTGTCTCCGGTATTTTGGAAGGTGAACTTTATTCTATGTTCGCCCGTACCTCAAGTTACCCCTAAGACACAGTACTTATAATACCGGATCATCTCTGGTCCTCGGTCCGCTTATTCGGAGATCTTCTTATGCAAATATTCAAGCTTTTCGCGGTACCTAAACACTCAAACATACTCCTAGTTAGTATTAAGCACAGACTCCGATATTGCGATGACAGCTTGGAGGTTGGAGCTTCAACTCTTCCCCACTGGGTTTGATAGTTACCCAATCAAATTGACGCACGATCGACAATGTGAAAACATTGATAGCAACATAGAGATTTAACGAGGTTTCAAATGGTCGAGACGATCAGAGCAAAGCAATCACGTTGATCTCTGCAGTCGAAGCAATTGACTCCAGCTTTGGTTGTAGATGAGCCGTGTACCACTACAGGACAAAGAATTGTTTGCGAACGGAGAGCGTTCTCTCCGCTCCGTTCGGGACTGCAAGTAAGTCCCTTGGAAATATTGGAGATTAACATCCGAGTTAAGACATATTTATATATCCGAACGGAATGAGCTGTGGACCAGTCCGCATAGTCGATGTCGTTATAGAGCCTGGCGCCATTTACCCCGCAATACATACTGTCGGTCTTGTTCTCATTATGATTCGCCCGTCAGCGCCATAAGTAAATCTGTAGTGACGTTCTGACGATTATATGAGTAGCCTGGATCTCAGAATTGGGCACATAGATCACTCACAAGTCCTCGATTTGATGAAACACCAACCTCGACCAACTGCCTTACGCTATCAACGAATGTGATCCTTGAAGGAATTGTATTGGCTCACTGCATTTCACCTCATGGTAAAATTCGAATATCATCACCTTCCTGATTGATGCTGAATGTCGTCCAGTTCGAGCCACGATATCTTCCAGATCCTGATAGCAGATCGGGGCCTTCGTGCACTCAATCGCCCAAGCTGGTATGTGAATGAGCACATCCAAGGTCTGACAATGGATGGAAGAATGAAAGAAGAGGGCTACTGTGACAACCAACTATAACAAAACACTGAGCTTCAGAAAGCAGCGTGAACCGACGAAGAAGAAATACAGGACTGGAGGTCTTCAGTTAGTCAAGTCAGGCGTTGATAGGAACATGGCTGGGTGCCAGAAAATCGAATGTATCCATTGACGAGTGTGCAATCTGACATCTCGGTCGAGACCATATTTTGCTTTTTCCATCTCGTAAACTTTGCTTGCTTCATACTGAAGGTAGGAAGGGAAGTTTGTATACCTCTTATCTAACCGTAGCCACTGCCTTCAGCATGCCTCAAGCACGTTTTGTAACATGAAATAGTCACGTGTATAATTCACATCCCCTATTTAATACACCCCTCACCTCCTAACTGACTTTGGATTTTGATTTACTTCATTCCAGCAATATATGCAAGCATGTTGAACTACGAAATATATACAGACATGCCCATATCTTTGCTATTCAGCACCACCTCAACCCTCCTAATCCTCCGCAACCCAATCTGTAGCCATCTCCCTCAACTTGAACTTCTGAATCTTCCCGCTCGCCGTCTTCGGATACTCATCAACCCAAAAGACATATCTCGGCACCAGATGATTGCTCAACCTCTCCCTAACCCACTCCCTCACCATATTCCTCGTCAATATTTTCTCTCCCTCTACCCCTCCTTCACTCTTCCCAGCACTCTCCCCCAACCCCAAATTATCAACCTCCACCTCCCCCTTTCCCCTATCATCAATACCGACCCTAACCCCCTTATGAACAACCACAAAAGCCGCAATCACCTCCCCATACCTCTCATCCGGCACGCCCGCCACACTAACCTCACTTACACTTTCCATCTTGAAAACCACATTCTCAATTTCCAACGGATGGATGTTCTCGCCGCCTCTAATAATCAAATCCTTGATTCTCCCCGTAATCTTGACGTATCCTTCCTCGTCCATCTCCGCCTCATCGCCCGTATACATCCACACTTGTTCGTTCCCATCTGAATCAGTTTCAACAACTCGGACTTCAGCCGTCCGGTCGACGTCGCCCCAGTATCCTTTCATAACGTTATACCCGCTGACGACTAATTCGCCACGTTGGCCGATGGGGAGGATAGTCTTGCCGTCGGTGACGGAAACGACTTTTGCTGAGACGTGGGGGAGGAGTCGTCCTACGCTGTCGACACGTTTTATAAGCGGGTCATCTGGGGTAGTCATACACGACACGGGACTCGTCTCCGTCATTCCATAGCATATAGTCAAGCCCGTCAGGTTAAGCGTCTTATGCAGCTTTTCCATAAGACTGCTGGGGACCGAACTACCTGCTGCGATGCCGGTTCGTAAGTGCTCGAAGCCTTTGTATTCGACGACTTTGTTGGCGAGGAGTTCGAGCTCGGCGACGAACATGGTGGCGACGCCGTAGAGGGCTGTGGCGCGCTCTTCTTGGATGGAGAGGAGCGTGGCGGTGGGGTTGAATGCTTCGGAGGGGAGGAGGAGGGCGGCTCCTGTGGTGGCGGTCGCCATGTAGCCTAGGATGGAACCGAAGCAGTGGAATAAGGGAGGTGGACAGCAGACGATGTCTTGGGGTGTTAGACCCATGCGTGTGGCAATGAAGTAGCCGTTATTGAGGATACCAGTATGTGTTAGACAGGCGGCTTTTGGTGTTGATGTTGTGCCTGATGTGAATTGGACTTGGAAAGAGTTAGTACTTCTCGCTCGAGTATTGTAGGAGAGTTGAAAGCTGGAATTCAAGTAATCAAGAATAAAAATTGGATGGAATAAATGCCTCTGGCAAAGCTCAAAAAGATGAAGTAAAACTCACTATTAATAATATCATCCACCTTCGCCTCCTCCTCAAGCACCACTTCTCTTCCCCTCCTCCCCCTCTGCTCCTCCAACAAATCCCCATAACCGGCCGTACATCCCAACTTACTAACATCCACCCTCCCCTCCGAATTATCCACCAAGATCACATTTTTCAGTGAAGGCACAACCGAAGATGCCACTTTGCTCTTATGCAAATCTGGACATATCTGTTTAAGAAGCGTGATATTCTCTCGCGGTTGTTTGAATGGGAGGTTCGTCTCGGTGCTGATTATCAGGTGTGCAGCTGAGAGGTGTGAGAGTGCCGCGATAACCTGGGGCGAGTTGAAAGCTGGGTTTAAAGGGACCTGGAATGGCTGTTAGCTTTGTTTACTAGACCATGCGGGATTCCGCCATGGGTTCAATATCGGTTCGCAATTGTCCAAGATCGGATCCCAGGTTCAAAACACATCCTCGGTAGAACGTCACTTAACATCAAACCTCGTCTTTATATCCTAGGCATCCTCCTTCTTCCCTCAGTCCTATCTTTCTCATATCATCTCTTCTCGCCTCCAGCATCAGACGCAGACTCTCCTCGCCTCATCCCCCATGACCCATTTCTCATCCCCTCCTCATTTCCCATCCTCCTATTCCTCCTCAAATCCCAAATCACAAATCACAAAACCAGAAAATTCAAGAAAACGAAAACTCCAACTCACCAACACCGCCCCCGCCTTCCAGCACGCATAACTAGCAACCCCACACTCCCACCCATTCCCCAACATGACCGCAACCCTATCCCCCTTGCCCACCCCTCTTTGTCGTATCGCATGCGCCAACGCCGTACTCCTCTCATCCAACTCTCTATATGTAAGGCGTGTGTTTTGGCTGCGGGAGATGAGGGCCGGTCGGTCGCCGTGCGTGGATACTATGCTGGCGAAGTGTTGGGGGAGGGTTTGGGGGAGGAGGGGGGGCTGGGGAGGGTTTTTTAGCTAGTTTTGAGAAAGGGGAGGGTAATGGATGGAGGAGGCAGAAGGTGAGGGCAAGGGAGGAGAAAGGGAGAGGTACCTCTGAAGGACCGACTGCGTAGGAACTCGTTAGGAGACTCCTTCTCTGTGACGAAGATATCTGGAGTCGCGTAGCTCCAGCGTTCGTCCTCGAATTCTTTAATTTCAGAACCATCCCAGCAGTTCTTGAGCAGAAGAAGCTCATTGTCCTCCGCGAGCTCCTAGTACCCCATCTACGTCCTCGTACCCCGCTCATCCTCAAGCTCGGACTCGAGGTCAAGCTGGTTCCAATTCCGGTACGCATTGTAGCGACTTCATCCCATAGCAAGAGTGTCAATGCGATCCTCAAACCTCATATATAGCAAAGAAAAAAGAAGGCCATGCTAGGACGAGGAGAACAGGAAATGAGCGACGATTGGGAAGCACAAGAAAGAGAAGAGAAGAGAAGTGAAGCTCGGTCCAGGGTAGCTCGAACCTCAATCCAAGCTATCCCGAGAATGCGGGGTTGGGCCGAAGACGCGGGGGTGTTCCGCTTCGCTTTCCCCCTGATTCTCAAGTAATGTCAAGACGTTCAATAAGTACGGAGCATCCCATGCTATGAAGGAAAATGTGATATCATTAGGATACTAATCGTCATGCTCAATATATTACAGAGTAGATCTCATGCTGTGCAAGAAGCACCGTATGTAGGAAGGTTGCGAAGGTAGATGAGAAAGATACCCCTGAATATCAGATCCGTCCTATCTTACGGCAATACCTATGTAGGCGAGGACGGGGAACACGGTCACGGTCACGGTCTGACGGTCTTGGTAACATCGTTTGATGAAGTGAGTACAATATTGAACACCAATGACGTGAGGAAGACAGGAGAGAGTGGGCAGGAAAAAGGGATAGAGACACGAATATAATGAGCTACTGTATTCAGTATCAGGTACGATAATGCAAACGAGAAAGTGACAGATCACTCTCCGTGAAACTATTGTGCAAGTCTCGTCTCTTAGCTTGAATCATTCTCGTTTGTTAGAGGCTCTGTCGATCGGGAGAATGAAAGAGGTGTTGATCAATCGTTTGTTTGCCTATTGTATCTCTACACTCACTCCAGCCTATCTATCTATATCTATGAAAGCCCCTCGTTCCCTCCCATAAGTCGGAGTGGATATCAGATACCAGAAGTCTCGGTGGCTCTTCTCCTGTCATAGTCTCCATCTCAAAATCCAGGCCTCTCATGCAAAGAGTTCGAGGGATAAAACCTAGTCCAACAAACGAAAACCAACACGACATCCTTCAGGACTCGATCAAAACTCAAAATCCAACAACACGCAAACACACAAGATTTCAGCTCTTGAAAAACTCGTGTTTTCTCTCTTCCTTTCTCTCCTCTCTTCTCCTCCTTTCTCATCTCATTTCTGTGTACTCATATCCTTCCCTCCTTTCCCAAGGACTCAACTGTGCTGTATGCTCGATTGCCGTTTGTTGCCCCTCTCTAATTTGGATTTCGAGGTTGCGGGTGACCAGGACCAGGACCAGGGCAAAGACCAGGAACGCGAGAGCGGAAGTGCTGTTGCATCGATCCAACAAACAAAACAGCCCTGTGCTCTTCTAACCCAAGCTGCCATACGGTAGAGAGCAAAAACGGGAGAGGTAGACGAACAAACGCAGCATAGTCCAGACAGAAAAGTGCCACTTCCCGTCTCCCATTGAACAGAACCAAACTAAACAAGGAAAATGCAAGACTCCATCCCAGATCTATTTTTGTACGTGCAGCAAACAGAAAAGAAATACCGAAATTCCTCTCCATTCCTTCCTTCCTCCCAAGTCCAGCTCTAGACAAAAGGAAAGAGAGTATCAAGAACATATTAGGTGGACTAAGGGACTTGGACCGCAGCCTTCGACCAGTTCGAGCTTTGACTGGGAATGTGTTTGTTTATGCGCCGACTATGCAAGTGAATTCGAGAAATAGTACGCCGTGGAATGCAGTATGAAAATGATGCTTGTGTTTTGTCGTAGTGGGTAGTGAAAAAAATGTACAGTGAAAGTATTCAGAACGCGTTCTGGCGAGTTGTTCATAAAGGCTTGTTCTTATTGTTGGGATCATTTGGATCGTTGGTTACGCCAATGTGTCGAAGATGGTCCGGTTTCCATGTACCTGCAAATGTTAATTTTGCTTCGAGTTGAAGTAAGGGGAATTTATACCTTCAAACTCATGCTTGACAAAGGCCATTGGGTGATCGTAGTCTTCAGCCCCCATTTGCTGGACTCCAGGACTGAAACTGGTGATTGGTAGAACCACGACATCTCCTACTACCTTCGCAGCAGTCATTCCAGTGAAATCCCTCCATGTGATATTCTTCTCGCTCTTCGAGGTTTCGTAATACTTGGGATCGTTCATGAAATCAAAGATCACGTCCGTCCAAACAGCAGGTCCAGTATACTCAATGACCTTGTTATCCTTGAAACCCTTCAACGTCCCCAACTTCTGCTTCTTCAGCGTCTCCTCCGTAATATTGGCAACGATGTTCCGCAGAACAGGATGTCCAGGCTTCGATTGAATAGTCCACTGGCAGAACTGGATCCGTCTCGAATACCACTCCGCCCAATCCTCACGATCTGGATCCGCCTCAATACCAATAACCAGCCCAACCGCATCTCTAGGCACAGCTTCAGGTAACCACTCCGCAGCCGACTTCAATGCATGCGTATCGATATCCGAATAGATCCCTCCTCTGGCCAGCAGAATCAGGTAGCGGAAGAAATCAGCCTTCAACACAGGCAATGGCAACGCCGTATACGCCTCCAATACCTCTGGCACACTGGAGTATAGATGTCTCAACAAGTGCACCGCAACCTGATCCGTGATGACCTCGTGTATGAACCCCGGGTGCTTCTCACTCCACGACGCCTCAGCCGGTCTGAAATTCTCCCCGAACTCCCCAGATGCTGGCGTGAATTTCCACGTCTGCCAGATGTAGGCTGGAAACTTGACCTCCACGTCGTAAGGGAACTGATATGCCAGCTTGTCTCTTAATGATGCGCGCGACATGTCCATTAATAGCTGCTGGCCCCCTGCCTGCTTCTTGGGCAACCTCTCGCCTGAGCTCGATACGGGTGTCTTTTGTGTGTAGCCTGTCTGGGTGGTGTGTTCGGAGGCGTACCGCGAGTCAGAGGTTTGGGGAGGTAATCGATCGGTCGGTGATGTTGTGTGTGATCGAGTAACGAGGAATAGCATTGTTATGAAGCAAGCAGCTCCCACGAGAGCTCTCCGGAATGTTAACATCGTGTGCTGCAATTGACAGCAACGCTGTTCGCCGGATTGAGGTGGAAAGGAGGGAGAAAAGAAAGCTCAGTTCCTCGTAGAACGCCTGCAGATGATGATGGAGAGCCGGAGTCGTAGTATTGTTGAGAATGAAAGAATTGAAGTTGTTGAATTGGTAGGAATGGATAAGAAGTCAGGCAGGGGAAACGGGGATTCTTCAACGCCAAGGGAAGGCTCCGCGTGGATGCCCAGGTGTGTTTCAAAAGTCGATCGTTTCGCATTCAACGGGTAGGAGAGCGCTGATCGCGTACAAGGGCCAGCGCAATTACGTCGACGGGGCGGGCAGGGCGGACGGGGACAGACAATCGGGGTGTCAGTTGCATTCAATGCCGTGCGCCGTCAAAAAAATGCTTGTGCGTGCGTGCGTGGGATGGATGATCGATGCTGATTGCTGGCTGGCTGTACTTTTTTGGAGAGGGAAATGTTGGTGATTTAAAGATGACGAACGGAATGTGATGAGGAAAAGCTGAGTTCCAACGTCCCAAAGGTAAGGTAAAGTAAATGGAAGGCAGGGCGAGGCAAGCAGGCAGGCAAGGCAAGGCAAGTAAGGTTATCGCGTCGAGGAAAAGGGAGCTTCTGCTTTTGATCCAGCCAGGGGTGCCGAAGCTTCAAACCAGGGAAAGTCGTTCGCCCAAGACTCAGGAGACTCCACTGACTGCAGTGTGCTGGATGTCTCTTGCTCCACCATGCATCTATTCGGAGTACGCTGGCACGCTGGAGCTGAGGTGCCTATAAGCTCTAACTGGCCAACGAGACCTGTTAGCCTCAACCTTCCTCTCTTCTTTTCGCCTCCTTACGCCTCGAGCTCTCAGGTCTTACGCTGTCGGTATTGCCGCAGCAGTCAGAACGCAATTCTTTCTACGCAACCCACGCCGTCAGCTTATTTTCTCATTCTCTTGCTCTGAAGGTAGCGAACTGGAATTTATCCCTCGCCTGCTACAGAAACTGTCTGCAGGTAATTAGCCTGACCTGGCCTGGCCTGGCCTACCATCTATCAATTATTCAACCCCGAGAATCTGGTAACCTAGCCCGCATTGCGACCAGTGAAACCCCAAAGAAATAAAAATACACACACCTCGCTTGTCAATAATGCTGTCTGTCTTGTCTTGTCTGGGCAGTCTTGCCTGAAGTTGAAGGGATGAGCCTCCACGACTCGAACGTTCAGACGAAAAATAGCCCTGGCCTCAAGCACTGCACGTGTCGGGTGAGATATGCTGTCGAGAGATTCGCAAGCTCTGCTTGGCGTGCTCTGCTTCACGTCAAGATTCAAGACTCGAGACTCAAGAGATTTGGCGGCTCTTTGACTTGTTGGTCTGGTGCGGGGATATCTGGGGAAAGTCCAGTGGTCCTGTATTTATGCGTCTATTTACATCAAGAAGGCTTGTCACTACTGGCCTGCTACAAATGGCATGCAGTGCACCAGCACCAGCACCAGCACCATCATATGCATGGGCATATGCAAATCCGACCTATGCGAACCAGTAGACATCGCAGTCCCTCTTGACTATCATCAATCCGGCGTTTGAAATCTAGGAATTGCACCATAACATAAACAGACTAAAACCCTCTTGCATGTGTTAGATCCCCTCGCCGCGTAATCCACCGACAAACACCACAAATAAGACTTGTCATCGTCAAATCGACACCTCTACGTAAACTCAAAAATAAACATGAAGTTGCGTAATGGAGGTAACGTAAGTTTCAATTGACACGACAGACAACCGGAAGTCTAGAGCTATAACGGTTCTAGCTCTCTCCCTGGATAAAGCATGATGTTGCGACGAGCGAAGCTTTTCCCCAATATGTCTCTGACGGAACGACAGCTGCCCGCCGGCACATTCCCATCCATCTCGCCTCGAGCTTGCCTCACAAACTAACCTTTGGCACCGACTTCAAAACCGGAGTGTTGCGATTGACTGAAAATCTGATATCGGGCCGAAGATAGGGACTAAAAGAACTACGAACAAAAGCCAAGCAAGGACTGGAATGAGGCTTTAAATAAATTGCGCGATACGAGCATTTAGGTTCAAGATTCATGGTTTTACTAGAGGTGTTCTTCGCTTGCACATCGGTCGGCATTTTGATGTCTTATCGATAGATAACGATGAAATGCCATACTGTACGGAAAATGACCTCATTCCCCACTCCACGTGGGAGTACACTTGGCATTTCGAACTCCCATCCTGGCCTGGCAAAAGCCTCACTCACTATTTCGGGATATCCATTGGACCAATCTCTTTTCTCTCATATTGACATAGCTTCGCAAAAATAAATCAAAGCAGCATCACTTGTACAAGTTCAATGTACCTCCTGTCTAATCACCTCACCTCACCTCACTACACCGCTCAAATCCCAACCCAGCCATCTCATGATCGGCTGAATAATCTCACCATGTCTTACAGCCGCATCCCCTCCGAATCAATCCCAACCAACCAATCCTTTCCAACCTCCCGATCATCCCTCCGACATCCGAATCTCTCGACTCCCCATAACATAACCCACAGATCTACAGTCAGTACAACGAACTTATCCACACCCCGAACTGTCCCTGACTATCATTCCAACTCGGAATTCGCTGTCAAGAAACCATCTCCTCCCTCCTCCTAAATCCAAGCCCAAGCCCAAACAAGACCTCCAGAAATATACTCAAAACAAGTTAATAAACATCCAGAATTCACCACTCTTACCTTTTGACTTCTACAAAGCATACCTTAGCCCTACGTCATCTCATCGCATATCCCTAAATAGACAACACCAATAACAACAGATATAAAATACACATAACACCACGACGTCAATCCAAGACACTCCAACCCACTACCGACCGACGATCAAACAAACCCCTAAGAGATATAACATCCGATCACCATCATCAATCTCAAATCTCCAAATCTTATCTCTGCCGATCTTATATCCCTTTCAAACTGCCGAGAGAAACTTTGACTCAAACCTTGTCCCTCTCTCCCTTTGCCGGGAATTCTCCATACGTTCATTCATGCTTCCCTTCCCTTCCCAATCATCCCTTCCTCGTCTTCCTCCACTTTGACCCCGAAAGGGGTCTTCGCTTTGGGTTTCGTGAAAATTGACAACCGCCTTGCAAGTAATATCATTTTCGTGAGCGTCAACCCAGTCTTTTGTCCATCCGTTCATTCGGGAGATGGCCTTCTAGATAAATTCCACTTTCATTGCCGTTCCAAAGAGTTGATAACGAGTCCTGGTCACGTCACAAACAATGCAGTATTTCAGACTCAAGATGAGTTGAGCCGAAGTTCCCTCCTCGCCTCATTGTGATGGTAGGTGAGGTGAAGAGGAGCTAGCTCGCTTACTGTAGGATGTCAACAATCAGCATCGTCTATCGCTGAAGAACAGAAGACCGAGAAAAGCAACTTGAGATGAGTCATATTCAGAATCAGATCTGTCTACAATCACTTATCCCAGTACTCCAAGCTTTAGAGCAGAATTTGGAAGTGAATCATCTATCCTGCTGCTGATCTATGCCCTCAACCATAAATCACTCCTGCTTTCAATCGAGAAACTGCCGCAGTATCGACTGCGCAACCTTCGGCTTCGGGTAGATATTCCCTACAGCAATATCTCATCCTCCCCAATCTCCTCTGAACTCTATTCAAATCACAAGTCTTCATCCTCCACCCTCTCTCACTCTCCCTCTCCCTCACCAGCCAACAGCCACCCCTCCCCTCCCCAACCCCAAACCCCCATGCGTAACGTCCCCGCTCATACCATTTGCATGCACAAACCTCACTCAATTCATATTTCGATAATCTACAAAAGAAAATCTCAACCCGCCTCTTATCTATTTATCCAGGTCGCCCTTTTCTTCTCTTCCCTTCTCCCCTCAGCAGATCCCGACTCCCAAGACATACATTTACCATACCAAACCCATACTCATCTGAACTCCCCGCTGACTGAAGAACCCTCCATCAGCAAGCATACTATAAAGAACGGTTAGACACACGCATTAGGTAGGTCCAATGACGGCAGAATATCATACATCATAATAGTTCAGATCCCAGCCCAGCTCATAGCAAACTCATTCCAAACTCCCAACCTATTGTCTCGTCATGAGAGAATTCAAATATAGGAGGGCAACTAACAGATACCAGAAAACACATTTATGGCATACTGATCTGATCTGGCCGAGATTAGAATTAGAGAGGTCTACAACGGGACCAATACCTACCTACCTCTCTCTCCACCACGACCGCCGACAGCGAATGCCCTTCTCATATCTACTCTACATTACTGTCTGTACGAGTCGTACTTCTCTGCCCCGGTATAACCTTGCTGTCCCCGAGGTATTGTTTGACTTGTTGTTACTTGTAAGATCACATATTTCTCGACAAGGGTTTGGTTTATTCCGAGGATTCCAGGTCCCGGCGTTTAGGGAATAAGTCGACTTCTTCTTCTTCGAGGATACGGGCGGACTTTGGAAGGGAGGGAGATTGAAGGACCCATGGTGCTTTGGGGTTCTGCTTGAAGACTAGGTTGTGTTCTCGGTGTTTGAGAAGTTTGTGGTGAAGATGGGAGGAAGGCGATGTTCGCGGCTTCCTCAGAGCTTTGGAAGGAAGAATCTATTCTCGATTGTGCGGACATGGCTTGACAGGATATATCCGCGCAGAGCAATATATGATGAAGACTAAACAGTCAGCAACCTCCATGAGAACAAGCTCTAGAAATAGAAATAGAAAGAAGAGTTGACGACTTGAAGGGCTGAAACGACCGAACTTGTCTGTCCTTTGAATACCCCGCGGTCGGCCGCCATTTATTCAATGCTCGCCAAAAAGTCAACAAGTCACAAAACCTCGCTAGCGAATACTATTACTACAGCACAAGCTTCCGAGCCAGCTGAGCGGGATGGGTATCCAAAGAATTACATTGTCTTTTCCACGTATCTATAAACAATCGTGATCTTCACCTCATTGCATCATCTCTACACAAAACACATATCACCCCTCATATCAGACTCTTAAAACAACCCCGCACCCACTGCTCCCAAAACAAGCGCCGAAATAGCAACGACACTCGACACACCCTCTCTGCTCAAACGCCCACTCGATGGCGTCTCAGTCGGAGCAGCCGATTCAGTAGGTGTACTTGGCGATCCAGTGCCAGTAGGCTGGGTGGAGACCGTGCCGTTGGCATTCATGATACGCGAGGCGAGGGTGATGTTGACGGGCGATTGCGACTCAATATAGCCGGTCAGGACTTCATCTTGAGTATCAAGGATGCTGAAAGTGGTTTTCTTCTGAAAGATGTTGTCTCCGCCTGTGATTTTCAAAATTAGCACAGGCTAGGGTCGCCACAGAAAGTACAGCAGAGGGGACGAAGTGGGGTTGAATGAAGAGAGTAGTAACATACCACCAGCCAAAAAGTCCAATGTAACAACATTATACGTCTCCTCCCTATCCAACGGCTCACCCCCAACGTTCACACTGACCAACTTACTCCCATTCTCCGCATTCGAGTTATACGTAATCTCAATCCCATCACTAACCTGAATGATACTCGTCACAGTCTTGTCATTATACTGGTTGATACCGGTATAGACTCCCTCGAGCGTGTTCCACAACTCCTCGCCATCAATCTCAATCTCGACAATCGCGTTGCCGAATGGGAAAGAGGTGAGAACTTCGCCACGCGTGATGGGTCCTTCGTCGATAGTGGCCCGCACGCCGCCGCTGTTGATGAGTGCGAAGTCGGCGGTGTTGGATTGGTTGAGGCGGTAGGAGAGCATGGCGTCGGCCATGAATTGGCCGAGGAGACATTCGCTGCGACGACAGGTTGTTTGGTCGAGCTCGACGTTCGACATGCCGACTTCTTCGGCTGCGAAAGCCTCGAATGGTCCACGCCATGATTCAATCTGTGCTTGGAGGTCGGGGTCTTGTTCGGTGGTGTTGGTGAGGTGGATTGGTGCGCCGTGGTAAGCGAGGATTTTGCCGGATGGGTCGTAGGTTACGTCGATGTATCCGAGGTATTCTCCCCATCCTGTATTTCAGTCAGCTTACAGTCTTTCGGTACAATTCACGAGTTGAGATCTGGATAGCACTAACTGTAACTGTGCAGAATGTTAGCATTTGCGTCAACATGAAATGGGGTATTTGCCAACTCACGCAGTCACAATAAACACCTCATCACCATCCTTGTTCGTCTTGATCGTAGGATACGCTCCAGCAGCACCAGTGAAGTTACCCAGCGGCGTATGAGAGTGACCTCCCATAATCAGCTGGAGACCAGTGGTAGCCTCAGCAAGCTTCTGATCCTCTTCACTAGATTACAAATCAGCAAACGATTTCCAGTGGAAAGTTTATATCACCCCTTGCCCATCGCTTAACTGCCCGAAGCGAGCAGCTTTCCAAATAGAAACGGGAGGGGGGCAAAGCGAGACAGGCGAGGTTGTGTAGGAGTATACATACTATCCAATATGCGTAATAGCCGCAATCCTCGTAATGTTTGTGGTACTCTTGATCAGATCAATCGTATTCTGGACCGCCTCAATCGCATTCGAGAACGTCGTTCCCGGCCCAGAACTCGAAATACTAGGCGTATCCTCCGTGGTAACACCAATGACGGCAAGCTCATATTGAGGGTAGATATGGAAGGGCTTGATGGTAGCATTCAGGATGCTGTTGTTGGATTGGATGTTGGCGGAGATGATGGGGAAGGTGAGGTTCTCGAGGAAAGCACCGAGCTTGTCTGGTCCACCGTCAAACTCATGGTTTCCGAGCGTCATGCCGTCGAAACCCATTTGGTTGAGTGTCTCTGCGATTTTCTCGCCGCCGTAGTAGGAATAGAAGAGTGTGCCCTAAGTCAGGAAGAAGAAGTTAGAGACCATCACGTGGAAAACGAAGGATGAGTAGATTCAGAGGGCAAGACGGACCTGGAATTCATCACCGACGTTCAGGAACAAGCTGTCATTATGCCCCTTTCTCGACTCCTCAATCACAGTCTTGACTCTAGCATAGCCACCGAAACATCCCAATGTCTTGTTCGTGCAATCCGTTCCCGAGGCGCGGAACTCATCTAAATGAGCATGGACATCGTTGATGTGGTAGAAAGCTGTCAATTGAGTCAGTATTTCTCTTTTTGTTTTCCTGCTATCGTCGACTCACAGATATTGTAGTTCCCCTGCTCATCAATAAACCTCTTCCCCAAATTCCTCTTACTATGCAACGAATCCTCTTGTATCTGCTCAGAAGCAGACGCAGCACCAATCAACAACGCCGACGCAACAAATACCGATCTAGTCGATGTCGAGAACTTCATTTTCGCGATCCCTTCAAGCAACTTTCTGAACTTCTCAATTGCAACAAGAACAAAGCAAAACACGATTCACCCCAAAAACAGCGCGTTCGCAAAATATATATCCATCTCTAAGCTCCAGTCTCAGCCTTCCCATCCCACCTACCACAATTCGCCATCGAGCTTTCCAACTATCTCTCCTCTCCCATCCCAGTCAACCCCCCTCTTGGCAACACGCTCCACCGAGCATCATCTCCGTTCCCATCACTCTTCCCCCAGCACCTCAATCCAGGACAAAGGTAGTCTTCTCAGACCAACCAATCAACTTCTCAGAAAGCAACAGCTCAATTCCATCGCTCCAGGGAACTTTCACAGAATCGGTGCTTCCGCTCTTGGCATACACGCAGCCAAGAAAGGGCCACTATCGCACGTGTATGCCACCTGCCTATTCAGTCGTTTGTCTCCTTCAAGGGCTGTCTTTGACTCTTTATCCCCCTGACGGTCAGAACTTCTCGCCTCTGGGTCTCCCCGCACTTCGCCGGGTGTGTGTTTTGATGGAGGCCAATCAGATTGGCATGAGAAGAGTGAATGGCTGTTGGGGTTTGCCTCTGGATGCAAGGCTGAGAGACTAGGTACTGTGTTTTGGTACATCTTGGTAATTGTTGGACTTTTTTTAGCAGTGCCGCATCACTCACAGTCTGCTGAGACAGAACCATAGATCCTACATAGATATTCCCGCTTCTTCAACTTATTCGCCTCGCATTCCATCTCAAGTCTTCCCTCTCCTCTCCCTCTCCCTCATTCCCCAGAACCAAAACCAGAAAACCAACAACACTTCCAACCCCGATCTCCCAACTCCGGGCACATCCTATCACCTCCCCTCCCCTCTCACTCGGAGTTCTCCATTCCACCTCTCCCAACCCTCACCCTCCTTCCCTTCCTGCTATCCCCTCCGCCGCCTCCGCCAAGTCACCAAGCCCGCCAAGTCAGCCAAGCAACCCGCTACGCAATCAGCAGATAACTGGCGATGAACCCAATTGACCCAACTACCAGCCTCACGATGCGTCGAAGACCTACCATTGGCCAACGAGTAGGGATATTGCTACATACACGTGGAAGTGGAAGTGGAAGTGGAAGTGGCATAAAGTTGAGATGAGTTGAGTTTCGGAGAAGAAGGCCAGAATGGGGAAGCTTCGGTCTCGGTCTTGGTCTCGGATATCATTCAGATGAGAAGCTGAGTGAGTCCTCGGTTGGGATGGTAGATATTACAAGGTAAGGGGAGCGACACCGGTGTTGTAGTTTACTGCGTGAAACATATCAAGAGAGCGTTGATTGTATTGTCTTTAAATTTGTGATGCGCCGTGCGAAGCTAATCAAATATACACTATCCCTATCGCAATCTGCTTCTTCCTCCAGCGCCAGTAACAGATACAAGTGCAAGGAAATCCCGCTTGTTTCCAATCCTTCATCTAATGAACGACTCTTGAACACCGACGCTGCAGACAATTTGCTCCCGATGACCTAGTCCGGAACCGCTTTCCCTACATCCAACGCAATAACCACCCAGTATCGCAGGCAAAACATTGCTCATTTCACGACGACACCCCTACGCTACTTAGAAGTCAGCTCCCAGCTCAAGCAGCGCACATGATAGGAAAGAAAAGAGGTCATGTGAATAATAAAAGTCCTGTACGTGCATGTTGGCTCAAGGATGAGCGATGTCTGGATTGGCGAACAAAGGTGTGATGAATCCTTTGAGGGAAATCCTGGCGAGTGCTGGAGCGCACAGTCCACAAGGTAGTCCATTCAGTGAAAGCAGGAAAGAGAAAAGGTATCGCGACATGCCTGTTGGCATCACGACATGGCTGGCATAAATCCTGAGATCATAGGATATGGTTGAACATCCTGGGAGACATCTGAAATGGCCGTAAAGGAAACCGTATGGCTTTTGGCCCTCTGAGCGATAGATGAGCAGACATTGACGTTGTACTTTGGGAAAGCTCCTTGACATGCTGGAGGTATACCTTCATATTTTCTGTTATTTTCTTTTGGGGCTGGTCAGCCTCTTTGTGCCGGCGATAGAGCTGCCAAATAGATAGATTGGCCGAGATGTTGAGTAGCAGTGTATGTTGGAGTAGACGATCGAAGCCGAAAATTGAATCCATAAAGGTGCAAAGACATGGTATCCGGCTGTCCAAGAGGATATCCACAACGGCTTGAAATCCACGGTATTTCCAGGAGACTCCACTGTATCTGTGAGTGATGAGCGCGTCAAGAAAGTCAGTATTGTCCATGGTCAATCGATGTCCAGTTGGTATTCCATCTGAAAAGAAGGGGATTTGTGGATTGAAAAGCTTCCAGTTGATATGGGCCAACGCCTGTGTGGAGTATTTACAAACTCCTCGTCGTCCTGCTGCCTGGTCGGATGCAATCGCGCTCTATCGAACTCAAAGTACCCACCACAAAAGTAGGAAAATGTAAAAGCCAAATCCAGGCGGTAGGTCCAGTGAAGCAAACGATTCAGGCAGCAGGTTTGAGGGTATTCAAGGAAACGAACAGAAAATCAAAAGCCATGGAGCGCCCCAACGGCCTGTACAATGCAATTACTAATGCAAGTGATAACAGAAACCGTGCAAATCATAACCTTCGTTCTCCCATGGTCCTGGTTCGTAAAGACATCAAAGGCAGCTACCACTGCGTCCATATGGCCGAATTGTCTCCTCGTGTAAGAAGGTCGAGCGTCATCCGAACACCGATCCGAGTCCTAAAGCGTCCTCGCAAAGGACAGAACGTGGAGTCCAATTTGGTACGAAGACCATCCTAGATCTGGAAATTCCGACACAAGAGTGCAATCCTGCGACTCAAGAATGTCTCATAAAACACTGTGAAATGCCCTCTAAAATGGTCTGGGTTCCATGACTGGGCACGCGTCCGGCAATACTCCAGGCAAGCTCAAGGAATCCCAGGAAAAGAAGCTAATGAAAAACGCCAGCAATGCAAGTCGATAGCGGGTCCTCCTGATGCGGTATGCATAGACAAATTCAACGGAAATGGAAATCCTTAACGGCGACCACTACGGTGATGTCTGTCACGGACGTCTGGGTCTCTTTCACGCTCACGTCTGGATGACGTGTTGGAAGTGGCCGGAATATTGGAAGATGAAGCCAGAGGAGGTTGGCTGCTGTAGTCCTGGTATTGCCGGCTATCATATGCGTCCTGGGGATCATAACCTGAGGCACCTGAAACGGGAAGGACTAAAAAGTTAGACACCAATCTTTCTCGAACAGAGCACTAAGAAATCGGCAGGTATGTGTACGCACCCTGCCCACGACCATAGTAGGGATCGTTTGGCTGTGTGGGGAATTGTTGCTGGGCTTGCGCAGCCGCTGGTCCAGGCTGGCTAGAATAATAGTTACTCCTAGAATCAGGCTGTTGCTGATATGATGGACCTGGTGCATATTGATTGCTCCTTGGGACATTGGCTCCGGACGAAACAACAGGCACACGCGAACGCTGGTCAGCTACCAAATCTGCTCCAGCGTAATAATTGTTATCCTGAACGGCATATACAGGCTGGGCATATCCTCCACCGGCCGGCTGGCCATAGGACTGCTGTTGATACTGTGGACCACTCTCATATACTCCCTGTACTGCTGGCGTTGGAGCAGAAGAATATCCTGGGTTTGCTCCTGGCACTTGCTCCGTGGGACCATAGTATTGCCTGGACTGATGTGTGGTGGAATCACGGTACCCCACTATAGGTGTGTTAGATTTTCGAGCATTACCGTCCGAGTCTCGCATGGAGATACCATTTGAAGGTTGGCCTCTTGAAGCGGTAGCTCTCCGCTCAGCTTCCCATCTATCAGAATCTGCCTTCAGATCTGCGATCATAGCCTGTTGTTGAAAGATTAGTGAAGATCTTGTATGACTTAGGGGTGTATTATTACGGTTGTGAGGTTCCGGTAGGCGGTGATGAAGTAGCCCGTTTGTACTTGTCGAGTTACGGGGTTCTAAAGAGTCGTCAGCATGATTCGACGAAACGATAGGTGCATCTGCAGAGGCCTACCTCGTAGTTGCCCGGTCGTACGAGAGCATCGTTCCCAAGATAACGGCAGATATCGGCCGTGATGACCTCTCTGTCGATGCCATCTTTGGGAACGAAGTACTCATTCGTACGAGCCGAAGCTGCTGCTGCGCGTCTATCGCGTTCTCTGTTGTCTCTGCCCGACATGATTCAGGAGGTCGATGGAAGAGTGGTAAGGAGAAAGAAAGGAAGACCACGAAGCAGGAAGGATAGATGGACGGATGCAAATCACGTAGACCACGGCAGCCTTGGGGACAGGACAGTGTGGTAGTACAACGATCTGGGGGGTGGAAAAGGAAGAAGAGCCTGGAATGGAAAATCCAACGTGGAAGAACCGGAATGATGGAGGGGGTGGGGGAGCCTCGAATGAAATAGGTCCAGCGGCGTGCCTCCTGTGGTCTGGTCGGTCTGGCCTGGCGCTCCTGAGTGGGTTGATGGTCCTGTCCAATTATCCGGAACGGTGAGTCCAAAGGGTAATGCACGAGAGACTGGCAGCTGAGGGCGGGGGTCTGCTCGCTCTGCTGTGATGTGGCCGTGTCAGAGGATGGGTTGAGGAGGATGCTGAGTGGTAGAGATGTGCAGGCAGAGAATCTGAGAGGTGGTCGGTGGTGGAGGATCCCAAGAAGCAGCGGCAAACCTTCGCTGTGCACTGGTCCAAAACGGGCCTGGGTGGTGCCGCTTTTACAGATGCACAGTCACGCGTGGCGCTCAGCGGTCGCTGCTTTTACGCACGGTTCGCCCACTGTTCAGATCAGATTCCAGCCTTTAAACGCTTTTCAACAGACACCGTCTCCAAAAACGGGTGTGCGGGCTGCTAGCTATGAAGCTATCAACATCAATATCGCAAGGGACTCCGTGGTTGGGCTGGCACTGACAGTAGCACAGCAGCTACAGATTCCGAGATTGTGGAAAGACGCCGGTGCAATGCGTTGCTTGGAGGATGGTATTTTTGCTGAGGGTGGTACGACAGAAGTAGTACAGCAGTGGAGCACAGTGCAGTACAGTACAAACAGTTTTGTGTACGTGTATGTGTGGTGGGATTTGGAGGCTGATGAACAGAGAAAATTCTCATTCGAAACGTCAAAAGCCGTGGCAGATTGTTCGGTACTTATGGAAGGGGAAGATGTATGAAAATTGGACCTTCACTCGAACTTTCGGACCATGGGCTCCCAACATCAGATCCAGGTCCTGGCACAGTCCCAGTGCCAGGCCATAGGCAGGCTGGCCGTAGAGGGCAATTCTCCAAGTTCCAGATCCCAACCATAGCTCTCAAGTCAATTGCCCACGCGCCATGCTCGTCACTCGTCACTCACTATCTGCTTCATCAAAAAGAACCAACCTCCTAAAATCTGCACTCTGCAGTCTTGCGGATCCTTGACGCATTGTTTTCAATAATTGTTTGGTGCTGAGCTTCTGACCGCCACTACTGTACTGCGGTAACCCTTCTTACCTCCCTGCGTCCTGCACAACGTTGGCAATCTCTGAACCAGAAGAATAGCGAGCTCAATGTGTTGCTAGGGCTGATGTTCGAACTGCAAGTTTGCCTTTCTCCTGACCTCAAGAAGAGACAGACTAGACTTTTGTTTCATTTCAAAGAATTTCATGCTACGTAATTTTATAAACTTCGTCCGAAGCTGGTGCCGCCGCTTGCCCCGGATCATTTTTCTGGTCTCGCAAAGCGTTTGGCGAGGGCAAAGCAGCCAGAAACGACGTGGGAGGTCGCAAAATGTGGCGGCCGAGGGTTGGGTAGGCACGCATCGCATCCCAGCCTAATCATGCCCAACTCGTCACAGGTCCACATCCTGATTCGCTGATCTATTCGGCAAGACAATTCCTGGCAGCTTGACTGAAAACATCGTCTGGTCGCCAAAATTGATGCGGCTGCGAAAAAACTCCTCGTGGAAGTATCGTGTCAAGCTTGGACGTCAGGTGTCGATTGTTCATCAATCATGGAAATCGACTTTTGCGCGCCTTCTTATCAGCTTGTGATGATTGAGTAGCTCGGGAGAAGAAGAAACTTGCTGATCGAAATATGCAGCATCTCTTCACTCGTATCCGTCTTTCAAAGCAGCGTTCCCAGGTGGCAATAATAGTGTACTCGGCTGCCGATTGTCGCTGTATGAGGCACTTGGATCAGCACTGGTGGACTCTTTAGCTTCCTGCTTCTCATCCGATCTGACCCAGAAAACGCATCAACGTATGGAGTCAGATATGCATGTCCAGGGAAGAAATACCACTCAATATCTTCGCAAGTAAAAAGTGCATCTCCCCGGTGTACAGACCATGAACTTTTCAGATCGGATCCATGGATGCCCTGTGCTCAACCCGCATTCAATAACACTTGAATAGCTGCATGACTGGATCCGAACCTTGAGGTTCTGTTCTGGAAAGTGCCAGGTTTGACAGGCCAATTGGTGCCGGGTACAAACTCACCCCAAGCAAGCGTTGGCACGTTGATAAAAATCGCCGTAGTTACTTCCTAGCTGCTGATCCGGGTCGATTCCCGTCTTTGAGAGGCGACATGGCCAGACCGAACTTGTGGCACCTCACGATAGGACGAAAATGCGGTGAGTATAAGACGAGGTAACCTGGTAGCCCTATCATCCAAAAGCCAACTTGCTTTGTCCTTTCTCTGGTCTTCCGCGACCCGCCTTCTTTCTACTCAAATTCACTGATGGCTTCTTACTGGCGACTGACGTCGAAGGCTTCGAAGGCTGACCAGGCCGTCCTCGATCTTCGTCATGAAGATCTTTTGCAAAATGCCAGTCCTGGTGATTTTGTAAATCATCAGCAGACTCAAATGCTTCATCACAACGGCTACACATGTAATCTGTGACAGGTCGTTGTTGAAGGGCCGGTGTGCCGGTGGCAGAAATACTTCTGTTATACGCTGCAGTTGCCTCGTGGGAAGCAGGCAGCGAGGTTGATGCCCTTTGGTATGCCTCCTCTGCATCGGCCAAAGGCGTATCACTGGCTAAGTTTTGGGAGCCAAAGTCGTCATCGTGTTCTCCAGTGCTTTCCGTTTTGGCGAAGAACTTCTTGATACCCGACGATTTATCGATACGCCGCCTTTTGTCAGGTCTTTCTGAACCACTCTCGCCTGCACTTGATTCTCTGGCATCTGCTTGCAGCGCTTTAGCTTCATCACCTTTCACCAAAAATGCTCCAATCCCCATGTTTCCTGATATCCCATCCTCGAAACCACCAACACTGAGGCTCAAATTTGCACAAGGCCAGACCCTGCCCTCCAATATGATCTGACCTAGAAGATTCTTAGCGAGCTCGAAGAGGCCCACTTCGTCTATCTTCTTTCCAGAAGGGATGGGGCCCTGTCGGCTTTTCGTCTGACCACCTTGACGATGATGCAAATTGATAGTCTTCGGCCTTCGCTTATTTTCTACCACGCCTTCTTCCACCAACCTCGAGTATATGTCGGCAGCAAAAATCCGAAGCCATCGATTAGCTTGCTCAGGTGTGTTAATGCTTGGTCTGAAGGATTTCGCGGAAAGCATCGACTTGATTTGAGTTCGAGAGTTGACCTAGCCACCGAGTCAGTATCTGCATTGAATCTCAGCCCTGACCGGAATAGCCTAGTCATCATAAGAAACGCATCATACTTCGCTCAAGTCTTTGCCCCGAATAATCGAATGAACCCATGTGCCTGTGTCGTCTCCAAGTTTCTGCTTAAGCTGTTCTATTGGAACAGGTAGAAGATCGCTCACTGTGTCAGTGTTAAAAGCCTCGGTCATACTGTCTCCTAGTTTACCACCTAGACCGCCTATAATAGATTCAGTCAGAACATGAACCCGATAGAAAGCAGAACGTGGGACATCCTTACGAATCTTGGTAAACTTAAAGTCGGAGAGAAATTGCTGAATAGCGCGATTACGAATTATAGTCTGCTGATTGGGCTTTTTGTGAGCTGAGCCTAACTTCGCCAGCATCTTGTTTTGCGCAATCCCGGCCGAACAGGTATACTTCAGATTGTCTCGAATAGCGGCGCGAACTTTTCGGACGATTTCAGAGCCTATCAAAATAGCTACATCATCCCAGTCGGGGTCGTCTTCCTCGGTCTCGTTGACATTCAAGTCAACAAGAGCGTCGGCTTGCCAGTCAAGCCTAAATGATGATCGTCGTTAGCACATCCTAGTCCATACCCATTAGACAAAGCTTGCTGGATTTGACGGTGCCTGACCGAACCTGACATCTCATGGTCATCCTTGGAGGAGGACCATGTGGAATGAGGACAATCCGGAGAAGAGTTCTTGACAGGAAAGTACCAGGATGGAGCCTGCCGATCAGGTTCTCACCTACCCGCGTCGCGTGGAACAGCAATGTTGGGAGCTGACCCGACTCAGGCGAAGAAAAGAAAAAAAAAAAAAAGCAAACTTACACAGTGGTGGGCGGTAAAGGCAAAAACTCCATGGGATCATCGTAAGGAGCTGGGCCCCGAAGCTCCTCATATCTCTCCAATAGCTCCGCGTGGATCTGTGCTGACAGGTCCATAAAGACCTCGTCGATACTGGCCTTCTCCACCTTCTGGAGGTTTTCCGGCAGAGCATCTTTGATGCATTTCAGGATCTTGCGAGATTCCAGCCGATATGGATCCAGTGAGACCTTGTGTGTAGCAATATTGCTGGCCGCATCGTCATGGTACGCCCATTTCTCGTCCCCCTCTCTCCAGGTCGCAACGTGTTGGAGGACAATATCCGGGCAGAGCTTTTTGGCTTCGGTAGGAGACACATGACGAGCGAGCTTGAAAGCACGAGCTGGATAATTGATAGCTATGAGGCCTTGCCTGTGAGACATCTCCAGTCAGTGAAGGTTCACTCGCTGTTTGAGGGTTCGACATGGCGTCGTATGGGAAGCCCGAGAACTTACCACTGTTGCACGGCAAGTGGCTGATCTTCATTAACTCCAAGCCTGATCATTTCGCACTGTGCGTAGAATGCATCCAAATCCACATGCGCAATTACTCTCAATGGGCAATTTGTAGCCGATACTGCCAGTTGTGATAGTTGCCTGTACGTGAACTTCGACTTTTTTCTGTGCGGTTCGCCCGCAGACAGCGGAGAGGAAGCTTGAAAAGGCTGCGAGGAAGACATTGCCTTAGCTATGTGTGGTAGATATTTCCGGTGCAGGTAGAGATTGGAGGCCGGAAGGAGAGCTTGATGTCGAGAAGCTTCGGGAGGTCGAGCATAAGTGTCCTGGTCAATAGCAATTCGCGGCTCGCAGCACAGCCTCAAGGCCCAGCAGGCTCATGAAATCTCGAGATATCATTCATGATAAAGCTCCTTTTGAATCTTGGACGAGAGGTTGAGCCGCATTTCAGTATGGTGGAACTCGAGGATTTTCTGGAAGATCTGGGAGACGCGAGCGCGTTTGAAGTCAGCGGGTAGCGTGTAAGCCCTCCAATAATAGTGATGTCATGCAAGTCGACTACCATCACGACTACATATCATGAAGTCCTGTAAAGTTAGTCCTATATGCATTTCCTCGTCTTGCTTTGTGAAAGCTCATTTGTTACTTTGTTTATCAATTCATAATATCTGTCTCTCAAGATGTCCTTTCTCTCCCTCTTCCGTAACCCTGCTGTTCTTGGCGCTATCAATATTACAACTCTATTCGGAGTAGGAGGGGGGACATATATCCTCAGATCACATATGATAGAGTTATCAGAGGATCATGAAGCAAGAATGGTACGAGTCCACATTATTCCTTGATTTTATTCATTCCAACAATCTTGTCAGAATTTGTAATGCATGCTCTCCTGTTATCACCCCTCTTCTCTGCATCCAATATCATCAAATGCAAGCAAGTGCATGTGGCTGTTCTCGAGCCCGCTGAAGATCCTTCTTATCTTGGTCGGATTCAGATGGTGGCGTTTGCCTCGTGCAAAGGTGTTACGCATTTCTCATCCGAAGCGCGCCCGCATGACACAATCCTGACGGCGATCATATTTTGACAGGACGAACTCGAGGGAACGCTTCGGGGGCATATAGGTCTCATTGAAGAAGCTTTGGACCGACTGGAGGGGAAGGCAACCGAAGCAGATCGTGGAAAGAAGATGTATGTTCCTGTATCAAGAAATCCTGGGATTCGATCAAGTGTTGATTACCCACAGGAACGAGTACTATGGGAAAAGAGGGAGGGATGAAAAAGCAAAGTGACCCCACAAGTTTGGCCGTTTCTGTACTTTGTGGAGGGTAGCCAATTCAATTGTACTATATGATAGGCTATTAATGTTGGAACTTTCCCAACTTCGTCCCGTGTGTTGTGCAGCTCAGTATCACCCTACATGCAGATGAGCCCATCAGGAAGCTGCCGGGGGTCACACTACACCCTCAGCGAGATTGAGGCTCTTGTGAGAGAGGGAACTGAGTGGCCAGGTTTGGCATGTTGCCATTGGCCCTAAACACTTATAGACCATGACCCCCCGGGATTTAGATTCGCGACTTTTGCGCTCTCTCGAACGCTCTTTAAAGTGAACAATCTTTCCCGATTACATGGCCGCCGCAAGGGAGCCGACTATGTCGACGTGGCGTTCAACTGCCGGGTCTTGATTTCTTCTCCCAAAATTCTCTGCATATAAGCCTCGTTGCTGGGCTTAGCCATTCGATGAGGCGACGAAAAACGACGACATTGATGGACGCCCAGGTCTCACGAGTCAACGGAGAGCAATAACAACAGTGTCGTCGATGTGTCAATGGGCACGCAAGCCTAGCTACCCTGATTCCAGTCCGATCGCTTTTGAAGTACAGGAACGTCGAGTGGGTAAGGTTCCAGTACTTGGAACCAGATCTAAAATCGGCGTGGTCATCACCGGGCGGGCATCTGGTGGTAGTACTTAGAACAGCAAGGCTGGTACTTGTCACTTCTAAGTACCCAATATGCTCGGAGACTTGTATCAGAAGAGGCTCGTTATCATCTGACTTGAATCCTATGCAGAATAATGTCGATCAAGTACGTCAATGGGCCGCATCAAACCAGGATCAGATCGTGGAATACCTTGTGGCACAAAGCGGACCCTGCCTGCCGACATAGAGTCCCCGAAGAAAGTTCCAAAGCCAAATATGCCTCTCCTATACGTGAGGCTTGCAGCGTGGCTTAGTCGAACAATGTCTCCGTCGTTTGTTTGGGGTTGCTAATGGTGGACATGATAGTTTTGCTGATCAGCGACATCGGCTCCTCTCGCCTTGCCGTCGCAATAAGGAGGAGATACCACTTATTATGCGACTGAAACACTTACACCTTCGACATCCACTAAATACATGGGTACCTTGCGAGCACGATGCGGTGACTTAATCTGTACTCGTGCCGTCTTCAACTGCTGTCTTCGGTAGAGCATCCGCTTAGCCGAACCCGAGCCTTTCATAGAAAGGCCATATCGATCGGGCACGCATTCGCACTATGAACAACAAGAGTCAATAACCCCGGAGTGGCGCAGTATGGAATTTGTATTACACGTGGTGTAGCGCATGGCCTTGCCGTGCTTGTTAGGTATGGAAGAAGCTTATTTTACAGGCCTTTTAAGCCCATCGCCTTGTTGACTGTAGATTGCAGACAACTCCGCCGCCCCCCACGATCGAGACTGGAACAAGCAGGATGAATTGAAACAAGAGAAGACTGGGTTGGAGCGCTTCCGATATAGGAGCTGTGGGATCCTGTGATACTTCATCGCATGACCTTGGAATTCAGGACGGGGCCATGGGGGCGCTGACACTGCCTGCGCTCTTCGACATTCAAAGATCCAACGATAAAGATCCAGGCTATTGCAATGACGAAGTGGAAATGATGAGGCTGGAAAGACTTGGTCCAGGAAGCTGGTTTGATCTTTCACACATGGCAGAGAGAGTTCGTCACAGGTCCCACCGCCCAAAAGTGTATCGAAGCCTTCTTTGATAGTCTAGGTGGACCCACTATGAACACCTTCACCGCAACGAAGGCTATGCTCGACACAGATAACCATTTGGAAGCTCACACAATGCTTCCTCTCTCGTACTGTGGCTGACCAAGTCATCTCCTTGATCGGCGCACAGCTCGAGTTCGGGTCTTGATCCTGGACAAGACGTTGGAGAAAGGACCTCGAAAAGAAACACATGGGCAACTGGCCCGACGTGAGACTTCTATACGTTTTGCGCATACCTGTTTGCCGCCTCATGTAGGCGGGCGAGCTTAATGCTCAAGCTCATCTTTAACTTCATATCCGAGTGTATATATATATAGGTCAGGACGCCGCCGTGAAAAGGCCAAAGAGAGAAGCAGCAGAACACAACAGTACCAACGGGAAACACAGAACCTCGAAAGGGCGACAGAACTATTCTCTTACACAGTCAACTTCTACCCACTTTCTTTCATACATCTTCCCCAAGACAGCTTTCCTAAGATATCTTTTCAAGCATCTATCTCAGCCCCGAGCAAGCAAGTCTCAACCATGGAGTCTTATACCAACTTTGGCTCATACTCGTTTAACCAGCCTGAGCTGTATGATCAGTAAGTCGAACGTAATGATACTTGCCGGCCAGAGGACTAACCAGAGCTAGTACCGCCACTCCATCCACTATGACACCAACGCCAGATACCTCAACCTGGTGGAAGTGCTGCAGTAGCGATTGTGGACGCGAGGTGAATCCTGAGGCTCATCAGAGCACTTGCCCAGATTGCGGTCATACGAGATGCGACACCTGCACAACGACCTCGCCTCCGCTCACACCGATCAAGAACCAGTTCGAGATCAACCTCGAAGTATCAAGCCATGGCCAGCCTCGGTTCCAAGCAGCAGCTAGTGGCTATCGCGAGTATACCTACCAGCAACATGACAACGACGACTATTTTGACACATATCGTTCTCAACCCATGCACTCTCTTCCTGTAAGCGATCTGCAGGGTCCGGAAACTTCCCATACACCGTATCCTCCTATGACAACATATTGGGAATGTTGTCAGTGCTACGAGCAAGTCAATTCCGACTTCTATGGCGACGAGTGCACGGGCTGCAACCATGTCAAGTGTATTTATTGTAGCCCCGTCCAGTAAACTGTTGGAAATCAACAGGGCTACGATTGGCGTAGTCGAACTCACAATTGATGAGGCACCAAACCATACCAAGATCGTGTTGACCAGCATGATGGTCAAAATTCTTCGCCCTTTCCTTCTTCGATTCGCAATCATCTTTTCGGCATTCCCGAACAACTTTTCGGTCTCGACACTCTTTTCACTTTTGATTCATGTTTCTTCTTCCAGCATTGCGACTTCCAACTACTCACGCTCTCTCGCTTCATTTCTCTTGTTCTTAGCCTCGTTCGAATCATCCCAGCGCTTTTCACTTGTAGCGGACGCGAAAACTCAAGACAGCCATATCGTTACCCATATGGCGATAGCATTCTCGGCCTTGATGCTTGCTTCGAGCTTCGCAAGCTATTTGCCTTGAGTCTCCAGACTGGCTCTCGTTGAAAAATGTTCGGTGCTCGAGTTGGTTCCCTTTTTATTTTTCTTTGGGAGGAGTTCTGTCTTTCTTTCTTTCAGCTTCCTTCTTGCTTGGGCAGGTGGATGGATTTCCTTTGGTTGGGTCATCTGTTCTGGATATCGGAGGGTTTTAAGGAACTGGTGTTGGGCGAAATGGCGTATGGTGGCATGACTTAGACTTGTCTTAGATTCTTGTCATGATACCTTTCTGCTTTGAGCGTTGTTCCTTCGGTTCCGATTGCATAGAATTGCTTTTCCTTGGTTGGCGTTCATTAGATCTCGTTGCTTTTAGTTCTTCTCTTCTTACACCATGCATTACTACACTCTTTTAGCTTGATCAGGCTCATCCGATCCATCCATCTTACAACGTGACCAAGCGAATAAGATGAAGGTGGGCTGTATCCAAGAAGAGGCTAAAAGTCTCAAGGTCAGCATAAGCCGTGGGAAATTGTCGTTGCAGCAACAAATTACCAGCATGACCATGATTATTCATCCCAAGCCTCAATTGCCCTTCATGCCTCTTGTATGTATGGTGGCCAGTCTCCATCATCATGGCCAAGCAAATTCACCTCCACCTTCGTGTCTATACCGAACGGTCGGCATTATCTTGTGTGCTACCCGCTCTGAAGGTAACTTCTTCTGACCTTTAACGTCCGGCCTGCAGAGATGGCGTAGAGGTGCTTCGTCTCACCAAGTCTCGTAATTTTCCACGACGGGAGGAAAGTTGCGATTCGTGCTTAATGGGGGTGAAATCGTAGGGGTATTTGCCACTGAGTGATGAGCGATAGTCTGCTTGTCTGATTGTGGCAACTTTGCTGGCATCCGAACGGTAGCTGACCGACCTCGACCCCGCCATCCAACCACTTCGTATATCAAAATTCCTGAACACTACTTTACATCATATCGTATGACTGACGCCAACCACACTTGGACAGCTTTCCAGGGTCTGTGGTGATTCGGCGAAGTGTCGTAGGTCCTCATCGATATTCGTATGTCGTCTATGCGGCTCTCAGTGGTTCGTCACATCCTGGTAGCACAGCAGCAATCGGAAGGATTTGTTTGCCAATGAACATACCCTGGCCGCTTCCAGAAGATCTGACCATCCTTGCTCATGAACTGCTAGTCATCTCACATTATCGCCGGGGATACGTCCCCTCCAGTTCTTGTAGCCCTATTGCGGACCAGATGGTTCGCTGAGCGGAATGAGTAGGACACGAGTGACAGGGCTATCTCCATAATGGAACTAACATGGTCACAGCACTGAGAGGAAGGACTGCCCTCATATATCAGGCTTGAGGTGGAAGAATGTGAAGCCGACTCTTCTATCAAGTTGCGGTCAGGATCGGGCGGTCTGCAAACCGACTCCCCTGCAAGCACACCAAGGAACTTTGCAGGGTGCTGCTTGACAATGATTTTATACCTAGGTTTTCTGCTTTGTCATAAACCGATAGCTATGTCCTGAAAGACTGCTGGTCATGGGTGGATTCTCTGCTTACGTTGAGGAAGGGCTGGAAGCCGGTTTAAAGTTGTTTACAGTAAGACGTCAAAGCACAAATGTCTAACAAAGTTTATGTCATCTGATACCGAGGGACGCCTTGGGCCACCTACCTCGCTTCACAAGCCTTCACTATCGGTCTATCATTAAAGGACCTATTGTTTCTCGCTATCCACACGTCATTTGGAAGCTTATAGCGTCTATGTAAGGATGAGCCAGGAAAAAAATTGTACACGTTTAGCACACCACAGAAGTATGGCTTGGAAGGCGTGGTTGCCAAGAAACTTCCGAAGAGAAGTCCTTGAAGCCCGAATATAGAGTGAGGCCTCTATTAAAATTCTGCAGCGAGAATGTGCCGATGCTGTATCTCTATATTCAAACTCAAGTGCTCAAACATTGAGACACAATGTGGCTTTGTCTGATGCGACCCCATTGTGTTGGAGAAGGGGAAAGGACCTTTTAAGGGACGAACGAGCCACCGCCAGGCATCAACGTCACTTTGATAACATTGCTGTGCCTGCTAAACCGGCCTCTGCGTGAGATTACATTACTATACTACTCCAACAACTCCGAGGTCCCTGTCGTTACTCTATTGGTCCTTCAAGTCGTGATATGTAAAAATCCAGCTCATCATTTGTATACAAGTCCATTTGCGCCACCATGCATGCCATGCAAGTACCATATACATGAAAAGTAATTTGTACAAATGAACTTCGTGTGCGACTCCTCGGACTCTCATGATCGTCCTCCATTACCAAAAGACTCAGTCTCGGTACTGCCCTGTGGTTCACCCTCCTTGAGCTTGTTCATCTCCACATCACCATGACGGCCACCACCATCGATGGGAGTGGAATCCTGATCCCTTCCGGATTGAGACTTGCGTCGTCTATGTTTGCGTCTTCTCCTCGGAGGATCTTGACTCGCATTCTGACTTGTATGGTCCTTGACAAATCCTGCAATCCGTCGAACATTCTCGACGTAAGGACCTATTTCATAATAGCTTTCCGTGCTTTCATGATTGCAGCATGGACTCCTCCGAATAGGCAAAAGCCAATCAATAATACTGTTTCCCATGACGCTTTTAACATTCAAGAGGGCGCTGCCCAGGTCCCAAGGATTCTGGCCGACGTCTTGCATGCTCAATATGCCGAATGTCCGCGTAGCCTTGAGGTCTCTGGCCGAATATTTCTCCTGCCTGCTCGAGGGTCCAATGGCTGATGGACCACCAGACGGAACTGTCGACGTTTCAGGGACGGCATTCGCCTTGGAAGTGGTTTGTCGTTCTGCAGAAGGTACCATAGGAAAAGTTGCTGTTGCATCAGATGATTTGATGACTGTGGGAGGATTTGAAGAGGCGAATTCGCTTGTTGGCTGCATTCCTGGCTGAAGCATTGGAGCAACTGGGCTAGGACGCCATTGACCTGCGTGAGAGTTCGTCTTGATACTAGGGATTCCAGGCTGCTGAGAACAATTAGGAGGTGGCGGGATACCGGCACCCAAGGGGTACGTGATCTCAGCATATGGTGGCTGGGACGCAAGTCCCGGATTGATCCTGAGGAGTCTGTCGTAGGAAGGCTTGAGAACGGCTAGAGTATGGATTCTAGTTTTAGACCCAAGATCTTCAACCTGTGTCAAGTTCCACATAGCAAGGTGGATGGACGAGCCGGCCATACCAGCTGTGAAGGAGAAGAAGAACGCGGCCCTATGCGGCATGAGTACATTCTCCATAGATCGATGATTTTCTGACTTACAAACCCAGTATCACAGCCATCTCAGTCTGAATGCTCTCGGTCTAAGGGACCACCAGTTAGCCTTCCAACTTGAATGGTAGCCCGAGATTTCGCAACACTGTCCATCAAGAAATGGCTTCTCACCTTTGACGATTTTTGTTTTGCAACGTAAATCGCCATCACCACCAATAAGTGTAGACAATAGAGGGCCGTATAAGCGTTAAACTGTATGAAGAATTTCATATTGCTCTCACCCACAGGTCCCCCCACCCACGGGCAGAAGTGGTCCATCTTTAAGATGCACCTTCCACTGGTGCTGCAGTGATGCGCGCGATCTGGTTTCCACTATGAATCTCCGAGTCAATATTCTTCTCGATTGCAGAATTGGCGCCAATGGGTAGCTATCGAGTTGGAATTCTTACGTTTGCGCAGTGCGAACACCACTTCGGTTTCCCATCTAACTCGCAGACGAAGACGTCTTTCGTATAGAATGTTTCCAATCCTGGGGAGTCTGGATCATCCTGGGGACTCGCTACAGTCCTCGAAGTATCTCCCGAGCTATCCCGAGAACCATATTCGCTTCCACCAATTCCGCCACGGAGGTTCTTCTCCCCTCTATCTCTACTGTTCGTATTCCGTTTGTTTATAGCTCCGGGCCCTAGGGGAACAAGTGGAGGATCGAAAAAGGTAATGTAGACGAGTCGGAGAAAGGAGGATGCCATGAAGAGGAAGAGCACAAAATTTACAACAAGAATTGGTATGGCCGCGGCTTTGTTGTCATGTCTGACGAGTAGGTAGTCAACTATGACCAGTGTCAGTAGAAGTGCGCGGATGGAGGTATGGGCTAGGACTAACTGCACAGAATAACCACAAGAACATATGTGGCGTATCCAACCACTCCTGCGAGTATGAGAGGTATAATTCGAGCTACCCAGAGATTGGTCGCAACATTCATTCGCTTCGCTTTTGCAGGATCCTTCACCTCGAATGCCATGGTCGTTTGCGCTTCGAAGTATCTTGTGGCAATGACATTCCTGATCTAGGCCTGCTTCTGTGAAGTAAGCGATGATTAGGTATCAATTAGTGATAGAGGCGACCATTCCTGGCATATCTAATGTTTATCGACGCGGACATGTGTCAGGATTCGAGTTTCGTTGCGGTTTGTGATAATGGTCGCTGCCGTTGGAAAGTGTGAGGCTATCCAGAGATGAGGCTGGGCAGCTCACCTAGCGCATACAATAGGAGGTTAGTCATCACAGCCTTGCTCATTTCTCTGCCTCGCTTCCTCTTAACGTCCTATTGTTCTTCACAATTCATCCTATAATATTCCAAAGCTATCACTTGTCCGCCCGCGGCTTGTCTATCTTTATTCCGATGGTTATTGAAACAGCCGATTACCTGGTCGGCATGAACATTGGCAATTCCGATGCATTCCACACTTATTCAAAGCCCAGAAACCGGGCATGGCCAACAAGCAATGTATCTCATACATGCGATGATAATTGAATCCGTCATCACACCATTGCTTTGCGCCAGCTTTGATCTGGGCCATTTTGGGCCTGTCTTTTGGCATTTCTCGTTTTTCTCGTTTCGGTGCGGTCAGTAAGGTATTGGTCCAAGAGTCCTCTGTCGAGTCCGGGCAGCCGGACTCTCCACTGCGTTCTCCGGCTTGTCTGAATCGTAGACATACCTCAGCTGAGTCCAGTAGCCTTCATCTCGAGGGTTTGTTGAGCAAATCACAGCTTGAGGCTTACAACTTTGCTTCCAATGGATTTTGCCCATTCCCACGCCCGACCACAGCAACGAATGGAATGCCTTTTATGCGGACGATCTGATTGCTCAGTGGACAATTTGCGGCATTATTCTCGATTTATGAAAATGAAAATGTTGTACTTGTGCTTGCGATCTAATAGAACTACTCGAAACGTTGTGCCGCCAACTCAAAACCTCCATTGGCACTGGAGGTAACAAGAACTATCGCCTCAGGACCGGACTTTGGCGTACGCATGCCCTTTTGACTTGCGGCTCTACTCCAGCAGATTCTGGAGAGTAAATGGGCCAAGGAGTGTACATTTCTACCACCCACCTGGTGTTGATTCTGAGACAATTGCTTTTTCTAGATTGTATGCAAATCATTGTTCGAGTGCTAACGACAAAAGGCTTTGGAAGGCTGAAAGCCTACTATCCAGCTACGATAGCTTCGTAACGTCTTCATCCTCCTCGCCCACCGCTCTCAGGGGCGTTTCTGCTGAGCAAGGCAGCTGAAATGATGTGCTTCGCTCAGGGCCGAGCATGTTCTGTGGCAATAAGTTTGCTCTCTAGTCGCAGGAACCCAAACATTCGTTGACTGTACGAGCCGCCCGATCTTAATCCTTTGGCAAGACAGTGAAGCTGCTTCCTTGAGAAGATACCAAGGCTGAAATTGCTATATCCGGCGATCTTGGGGTCCAAACCCACCAGGCAGTCACTCGCAGAGTCCCTTAAAGGTGCCCCAGAAGACCGTCACTTTACCTTTGCATTCATTGTCTTCAGATCTCGACGCAAGGGCAATGCCTCATGCGGACTCGATCATGCCCCTCGCCACTTTCAATCACTGATTAGTCTTGTTTGCTATCGTGTCACCGACGGTCAGCCGTTCTTCAACGCCCTGAGAATGGTAAAATCAGTGTGGTTTTGCCTCCTGAAGGCTTTCAGAGGCCTTTCTGCCCCTTCAAACGCCCTGAAAGGCGGCATCGTGTCTTGATATAAGACTCGAAAGCTCCGGCAATCTAATGCAAGACTTCGAAATCACAAATTTCCCCCTCGAATCTTCGTCAACAACTCGAACGCTCCTCAGTGATAGCCTTGCCCTTCGCAGTTGTATGCCAGATCCTCAGAATTGGTATTGCGGTTGGTGCAGACACGGGTACGTATTACTTCTCTCTGCTCTGTCACTTTTACTCAGCTTCTACAAGAGCCTGACAGTCTCCAGTCCCCATTCATTACTCCTTGATGAATATTGTGTTGACTGCCAGCGTCGTCGAGATGCCAGTTCCACAATCGAACCTGGTGATCGAGTCAATACACAGCCGGACGAATATGCTCACTCAGAACAGACCTCGCAGACTCGAGCCGATCATAGAAGACGACGAGGGTGAATCGCGCGAGGCACTTAATCAAAGTCATGCTGAACAAGCTGTGCTTCAACCGTCTTCTCAAAATCATCAACTACACGGCCCAAGAAACAGACGGGTAGTGTGGTTCTGTTGTCAGTGCGCCATAGGACCCTACGAATTCAACTATGTCATTGAATGCTTGGATTGTTATCACGCGCGTTGCTCGGATTGCAGGGTTGAGAGTTCGAAGGTATAATACAAGGCAAGCACACATATCACCTCAACACGTCACGAAGCTTTCTTAAAATGAATGAATGCTGACTCAAGCTTACTAGTTTGAATACCGACACACTCTGTGTTACAATGTTTCCTGCAGTCAATACCTTAGTCCAACGTCGTATGCTGTTACCGAAACACCTGATCTTACTCCTTCGTGTCACGTAGAGTGCACTAATTTGTGGCCTGGCATTGGATACCCCATCTTTTGTGGTTGTTTTCCCTTCTTGCAATTCTAACTTGTTGCTTTCGTACTGTCACGTTTTTCGGCTTGGCGTTCTCAAGATCTGGTGTTTGGTTTTCCTTCCAGCATTTTTACAACCACCTTGGGCGCTTTTCGCAAATCAACTGCCTTGCTACTCTCGATTAGTGCTGTATAGCCTCAAGGTGGCTGAGCTGTTGCCCTACGGGCTGTACTTCTGTTGAGCATCTGTTCGAGGCTGGCAGACTTGTGACATCGCCGCTTCCGGCTTGTTTTCGGGGCGTCTTACTACTTGCAGTATCTGTTATTCATTTCATCGCCCTTGGCTTTGCGTTTCACATTAATTTCATGCGTGCTTCAAAGTTTGGTACTAATGATTACGGTGATGATGGGCAGGAAGCTGAGAATAAAGTTCCAACAAGGCTGTCGACTGTGGGCCACTTGCATGTTAGGCTCGGTCCCGGAAACTCTGAAGCTCTCGGCAATCTCGATGAATGCTTGCCCGATACAGGTCGAAGCAGTTATTCGTCATGCTTCAAGGTCCCTCACAGTTTATATTCGCCCTGAAGTCGAACAACGTTACAAGCTTTCGGCCTTCACCGAAAAAATATAAATCTGTTAGCCAGCTTTGACTACTTTACTCCTTTAAAGCCATGTCCGCCTCGTCAACGTCTCCACTTCAAGCGCCCTTACATGTCGCTGAGAAACGAGGAGGGCAAGAGGGCACACGTCGAAACTACGCTCGCTCACCGGCTTCTCCCTCATGCTGGATATTCTTCTTTGGTTACCGGCCCTTACATCGTTGACAGCATGACTCCATAGCCCCCGAACTACTCCTCTGAATCCAGGATTCATGTCCAGTAGTTGCTTCGTTCCGAAATATGGATCTGTGCTGTGCCTTGCTCTCGTGAGGCGGATCGGCTATGAGTAACTTTACAGGTTGGCGGCGTTGCCGTTCACCGGCGCAATGGTCTTCTCGTCACTTGTATGGATATTCTGCTTGATTGAGGGCCACGGAAGCCGCTTGCTCTTTGGATATTGTTTGAACAGGCTTTGCACAAGGCACTGATCTGCCCACATATTAGGGATATATATATCCATCAGAGTTCCGCCATAACTGAACAAGAATCAACAAGCTCGAAATCCTCCGTCTAATCAATACACTTGTCTAACTACGCATTTACGCATATCCTATCATACCTCTTGGACTTATTACCTTCCCCATTTCAATCACAATGCCCCGCGACAGCTCCAGCAAACATGGAGGAGGTTCGTCCTCCAGCGGTCCCTCATCCAAGCCGAAGTACGTCTATGAATGGACCTGGGGATGCTGCAACTGTGGAAAACAGGCAGGAATGTCTGTGGATGCGACTCCGGCTTGCCCTGGCTGCGGATATTTCCGATGCGAACATTGCCCAACGGAAAGTGTCAAACGGAGGGCTAGATCCTGAGTGTAAATGATCCTCCCAGTATTTTCGAATCACGAAGCTGATCCTACTCCTAGTTCCTCACAACGGTCATCGCTCTTGGATTCATTGCAAAACATTGTGAAGTCAGAAGCTGGACCTGTCGACGAAGGCTCTTCGTTTCTTTGGAGCGGTCAGATCTTTACTTGGGTCGCAGTTTGGAAAGGGCATAGCGAGCTGGAGTCAAGTCTAGATTTATCACAGAGGGTCCTCGGGGATCGATTGCTAGTTTTATATCGAGTTTTATTATTTTGAATTACATGCCAGGGGCAAACAGAGTGGATCAGTTGTTCGGATTACCTTGCAATGGATATATTGGTTTTCATGGAGTTTCTTGAATTTCACAACCCGCGTATACCTGCTCAAGACTTTCTCCTCTGCTTATGATTGTTCGCACTGAAAACCGATGCCTTACTTACGGGTTCATCTAGCTATATTCTGATGATTTCCATTTAGGTTCGTGACGTTCACCTTCGATCCTGAGGATAGAGATTTGCCTTGCTATGCAACCCGCGTTTGTTGTTCCAAAACCATTCCAGAAGAATATGAAACTTGACAGAGTGGCCGGTATCGATACACCCTGGAGATTAATCGACGCCCTAGCAATGTATGAAGCCATTCACAGTCTTTGCCACCTCACCCTCACCAAGCTGATGTGGCCGGGGCCCTTGAGTATGCCCCGTGAAGTGTGGCCTAGCTGGAAGGCGATTTGGTAAAGCCTGGCACACTGTTGCTCTCCCTTGCCTTAGAACTACTAGTGGCCTAAGCCACCCCAAGGGTGTCGATGGGTTCTGAGTAAGGCATGCATAGAAGAGAGCCTCATACTCACCCAAAGGTTGGGAGTCGGCAAAGAAGGTGATACCAAGATATGCGTGCCCTATATTCGGTTCTCCACTACCGCTCAGCCTCTGGATCATCTGTTTCTCCCTCCCAAGGCGCAGGCGATGCGTGATTATTGATTTCCAGAGGCCCGCGTACTGTCTAGCGCCTAATGGATAACCTCACCGAGAGTATCCAATCTCGCATGCCAACCTGGCACAAGCAACACCTCCTCTCAGGCTCTCACTCACCGCTACGAGCTCAGCCATCACAAACCATCCATCCTGCCCGGCGAACGGAGCTTTTTCCAGCAGGGGCATTCCAGCCGAGTACCATTTGGCTAGTGAATTTGCCTTAGACGCCCCATAGGCTGCCATCTCAAAGTCAACCCGCCAATGTCCTGGGCACAGCGTCGATTTCTGTGGCATCTGTGATGCAAAGCTTTTATTTGCGGCCACCAACACACCGAGTAATGTGCATTTCCCCTTTGATGTCCTCTGAGGGTTGTAAGAAGAGGTGTAATGTGGTTGGGCATTGTTGCAGTCACTGTTGAGCCTCACAGCCTTGCGAGAACGAGGGGTTGGCCAGTCACGTTCCTCGCTTGTTTTGTTGCCAAATGCTCAACCGAGGCGCAGAAGTGCAAAATGCATCCTTCCTCTTTTCCCAGAATCAACAGAACCCGAAAAGCAGCGGAATGCACCTAGCCACGCAATCTTCGAGCATCCTTCTGCGATGGATTAGCGAACAATCCAAATCATCGTATTCGAAAGCCCTATCGCCCTGTTCTCACGTTCCGAGAGACTGCGGACGTGGCCTAGGCAGCACGTGGGTCGTCATCCCTCCATGACTGCAGAAAATCGCAATATCCCTCAGTATATCTTCCTGTGCGGCCCAAGCTAGCCCTTGAACCGGTGAAGGCATATGCATCTCTATCTGCTTGAATCAGTCAGTGACATCTCGTACAACGTCAAATGACAATGCTTCTCTTGTTTTGCAGCAGCCTCATTTGATGGGCATAAGCCGCGTTCATCCGCAACCCTGTCGCAGCCTTACATTGGAGAAGTTCGCCGAGTAGCCTCATACCACATATGCTCCTTCGATTCGTACTGTGGTTTCTGCGAGAGCTTCACATATCTTATCTATGAATCATTCGAAGCTTGGCTGTAGATGCGGAGAAGAGCTCGGTGAGTGAAGATGGGGGATGAAACAAGCTTATATGACATCTTTACGTTTGCTTGCTTGCTTTTGAAGTGGAGTGCCCATGTCGTGTTCATGCATACGTATATGCGAGACATATCTTCCTCTTGGCAAATGGAATGAGGTATTGGAAGTGGACGAGCAAGGAGTTGAGCCACTTAGATGGTACTATTACCCGTAATGGCGTCGTCCTGGGACATTGGTGGTGTGGTGAAGTAAAGATTAGTGGTCTGTCTGGATGCATGATCGTTGACCTTGCATTATCACTTGTTTGACTTGATCGAGGTGTACGACAGGTACGGGTTTAACGGCAGCCCGAAATACCCGGAGGTGGAAGCCCAGGACGAGATACCCTGCTGTGCCAGCTCATCATTGACATAAACGCCGATTCTAACGATTTTTTACTGATGGTAATTATTATTTCGCTGTGCTAGTAATATAAATGAGTTATATGCCATATAGCTCATGTCAATAAGTGCTTACTTACCTGCCTCGACGACGTAAGCGAGGCTGCGAAACAAAAGCCAGATGCTGTAAATCGAACAAGAAATTAGAATGGTCCTGATCTCACAGCACATGAGAACCCAGGCAAAGTTAAATGAGCAAAAGGGAAATTTGTCAAGTTGTTCTGCTGCCAATCAGAAAGGGGGAAGAGAGCACTCACTTTGTTTACACATTACAATTTACGAGCCACCTCTTTTTTCGGGCCCAAAAGGGTCACGAATATTCCTGCCACAGCATTACAAACTTACGAAAGATGTAAATCCCCGGGCAGATTTACATCTGGAAACTCTTTTCATGAATTGGCCTTCTCTACGATCCCCGCTCAAGAGTTTTGATCCCACGTTCCCCACGATAGCCAACAGTCCCCACGTAAAGCTCAAATTTCTCCACTATGTAAAGGCTTTTTGTGCTAGTTGCAGAGCCTCTGGACGAGCCCAGCAAGTCGCTGGGCTTGGATTCATTCATGGTCAGCCGTAGGCGAGATGAACTTACCTGAAAATGATGTTAGTTACCAATTCGCGATGAGCACAGACTGGCAGCAGAACAACTTACAATATGATGTCGGATAATCTCTTATTTGGATACAAGTATGATCGGCCAGCGCGCACAATTCTGGCCTCGCTTGGAAGACTCATCCGGTGAATATTTTTAGTGGATGGAAGCGGTGAAAGTATTTCTTCAATATCATTCTACTGAAGACCATACAAATTACAACTGAATATCACAGCATGCACATCTATTATTACTGAAGGGAAGATTCACGTGAAGAAATAATCAGCTTCATACAGAAGGGGGGGAAAGTCAACAAACGAAGCGAGATGTTGCCACACTTTTGCAAACGGCGCACATACAAAGTGGCAAAATGCGACGCCTGTCTCAATTTACACTTAGGCCTTCACATTTAATTCTTGTTTTCTACACTTATAGAATTGATATTGGTTGGACTTAGAAAGTGTTATAGGTAGATGGATTTAATGGAGGGTCTGAGTCTTTCCTCCCAGGAGCAATGATGTTCTCATTTCGTGCTCAGAAGCAAAACAATAGAGTTTGTTTGGTATTCTGCTGTTTCGCAATTATGCCCTTGACTTGTCCTCTTATATGTTCCGCAGCGCTTCTCCAATCTCCCTTCCGCTCTCCCTATCGACCGACTTCATCATCCCGGGACAAAGCCCAAATCATGGCCATAGGCACTGTCGCAGGATATCAGGCCATTGCGATTCCGGTCGACGGTAAACATGTGGATTCTTCGACGGGCTACACGTTCCGCTACGTCTCATATCTGTCCTTCTCAACTTTCGAAGATCACGATTCTCGATTCCCATTCGCAGCGTCCTTCTCACTACCATCGACATCCATCGCATCAGGCGTGACTTCACCAAACTCAGACCCAGGACTTCCCCTCCTACTCCTGCTCCGAGTGCGACTCCTACTCCTCTCGCTATCACTCCTTCTCTTATCCTCGCCCTCAACCTCCTCAGGATCACTCTCCAACAAATCCTCAATATCTCCCAGCGCGCTGACCCTCGGTTCCAATACATCCAGGTCCTCAAGTATCTCCCTCTTCGGCATCTTCCACAGCGTCGTACCACACACCCTATCCTTCACCAATAGATCATCCACAAAGACATCCATAAACGTCAGACTCGTGCCCGTCCTCCCCTTCCTCCTCAACTTGCGATAATCACTCAAATGCGGTTCCAGCAGCGCATACACATCCTTCGCCTGCCTCGTCATCCGAATATAAAATAACGCCAGCGCCCTCAAGTACTTGAACTTTTCTCCTCCATATTCCAGATACTCCTTCAGGATATCATCTGAGGGGCCCAATTGTAGGAGTTTAAAGGCAAGGCAGAGGAAGGGTGAGGGTCGTTGCGCATCTCCATATGTACCGCCGATGAAATTGACATGGTCGACTACGCGGGTGACGATGTCGGCTTCGTTGACGGCGAAACATTGGTCTTTCCAGAAATAGCAGTCGATAATGCGCTCGCGGACTGGCTTCTCCATGATCGTGGCGGGATTGAGGCCATTTGGGGCGAGGGGCCCTGAGGAGCCGCGCTCGTCGAGGAAGCGCTTTTCGTCGGCGCGGTGGTTCGCCATGTTTGTCGCTGAGCCAGTGAGGGTTTCTTCGATTGTATTCTGTGTAGATTGCGCTGTGCAGTGAGGTGAGCTGCAAATCGTCAGGGATTTTGGATTCGATTTGTTCGTTGCCAGATTTTGACTTGCCTTTGATGGAGCTTCTGACGTTCTGCCGAAAGCGGTGAGATGATCTTCTGCATGGTTATCGCGATTGTTGCCCTGCGCAACGCTCTTTGTTGACATCACCAAATGGCACATGCAAGTGGAAGCTCGCAATTCACGATATCATCTGCATCGCACAAAGTTCGATATCAGGCTTACGAACTAAAAGATATATCGCATGCGAAAATCTATACACCCTCCATCTTGAGTTTACTATGGTCCTCCTAACATCCGCCCAAGTCTCAGTCGCGATATCGTCGGTAATCGGTTCGTTCTTCCCCTCCATTCCTCGACAACTGCATCATTTACTAAACCACAATCAGTCTTCTTCTTCACATCAGCGCTCTTCCTAAGCGGCTATGTATTACAACAACAGACTGTCCGCGACTTACGCGCGGCGATAAAACCGCAGTTACAAAGATCGAAGACGGCTCCAGATTTATACTTGCCGACACTTAATGAGGATGGATATCTTGTCGATATGGTACAGATAGAAACGAGGCCGGTGGAGCAAGTTGTGAAGGATCAGGTAATCGAAATCAGCGAGAGTACGAAGGATAGTGGGAATGGAGAGGGACAGACGATACCTGAAGCAGAAAGTGACGATATGGTGGGAGCGACGAGATGGCAGAAAGCTGCTAGGCGGAAGAAATTGGAGGAAGCACGACAAGCGATTAGTGCTCAGAAGCCGATAGTCGACAAGCAGAGGGAAGGTTCTCAGAATGACATGTCGAAGAGTAAATCGAAAACGGAGGAGAAACCGATGAGTCGTGCTGAAAGGAGGAAGAAAATCAAGGAACAGATTATGGCTGAGGGACAAGGGGAAACATTCAAAGGATATCGAAGGAGGATGTGGTAGCGACTCTGTAATGGGCAACGGCTGGCCTAGTCTAGGATATACGATGGCATGGGATTTGGCGTTCGGAATGCAAAGAAGGGACGGATTATGGATTTAACGACTGATGTGTTGTATATTATGATTTGTATGTTTCCCCATGGCCCAGCCAAGAAGAAGTATTGATGGTATCTATGTAACCATCTCTCCCATCCCGATTCCCAACGCCCAAAAAATTGACAATGCCTCCCACCCGCTAATAATCAATCTACCGAGCTATCCTTACTATCGTATCCTACCGGAGGTTGTCATGGTCATTCTTTCTCTTCGAGCGTTCTCCTCCTCTCTTCGCAGCTGCTCTCTTCGGACATTCTCGACCCATTGCTGGTTCGCTTGCGGTAGTCCGTTCTGCATGGCTTCGGATCCTGCTGTGTTGACATGGTTCGACTGTACTTGAAGCTTTAGTTAAGCTTGTTCTGTTTATGTCTGAGTGGACACTTACTTGGCAGAGAGCACACCTATCTCCGAACTTTGTCACAGTGTTATGACAGTTGATCGAGCCCTAAACCAACGATCAGAAACAAGTCTCAGATCAAGACATGAGCTGCATACATAGTAGTTTGCACAATAACAAGTCATGATGAATGTTTCTTAGTGGCGATTTCGATCGAATGAGCTTGTATGATGGGCTGCAAGTGAAGTGTCGATCTTTGAATTCTTGGGAGGTTTAGGGTGGACTTCACACTCAGATAAGTACCTCCAGAAACGTCAAAGAGTCTTCCATAGAAACCTAATTTATGGAGAGACCGGGCACCAGTACCTATCGCCAACACATCCATCCATCACTACAATCATGCATTCTCACCTGCACGACCTGCCCATCAAACGTTCTCAGCTCAACATGAGAGGTCCCTCCCATCGATGTCGTGCATCAGCTCTAGCCACATCAATGCATCCGACGCCCACTGCAACGAACTTCCCGACTAGGAAATCCGAAAATACACCTGACTTGCTCTACACCAGTGCCACCACATACAACCGTCACAACCATCGAAGTTCGAAGAGAGAGCCGCGACGATGGTTGTTTGCCAAAAGTCAAGGGGTGTTGGAGCACGGGCCGAGCGTCAGGCGCGAACTGTTACACGAAGCGTCCGATCCTCACGCATCCCGATCCCACTCGCCTGGATCCCGCAACCACCAGAATAGACAAGAATCGGCCCACTATCATGCGGAAGGCGATCTGGTCGGCGGGAGAGCATGAAAGATCCCTGGCTGTGGAAGTTTCGCAGCGACTGTCTTTTGTATGGGGACGGTCGAGATTCGAAGATGCGTCTATGCCAAGGCTGAAACTTCCGCTGTGAACAGGGACATCGGACGTTTCGCTTTGAAGTTTGGGCTGGGAGAGGGACTTCGGAATCAAAACATTCGGAAGTGGGTCGTGGATTCAATGGGAGTGGGCTTTGTGTGATTTTGCTCGAAGGATTTTCCTGGTCTTGCTTGATGATCCTTCGTTCTACAGAACAGTGGAGCTTAACTTGATGAAAATCATACTCAAAGTGAAGCCACCGGCATCTTCAATTCTCCTCTCATGCGGAGACACAATGCAACCGAAAATTTGTTGATAAGTCAACACGTCATGGAAGTTCAAACTTTGCTCAAAGACTTTGAACTTACACAAGGGTCAGGAAACGTCCCGAGCTGATATTGACGACAAGATCATCTTTTATTTCGACGCGCAGCAGCCTACGAGTTGTTCGAGGCATACGGCATGCGACGAGTACGGAGGTAATTCAAAAAGCTTCACATGAAACAGGACCATCCGGATGACAGCCAGGTATCGTGACTTCATGCCCAGCCAACGCAGCACAGTCACTGTCAGGAACCTCAACGTCTGACCTCAATCACTGGCTTCTGCATGGCAACTTGACTTCAAGCAATTGCACTTTTCGATATCCTGGGTCTCTTGGGTCTTGGATCTTCGAGGCTGCGGCCGTTGGTAAACCTTTCTTGGTGAGTAGAAGTGGAAGATCAGGTCGAGATTGTCGTAGCGGCAGAATGGATCAAGGCAACAAGAAATGAAACAAACCTGGAATACTTACTCGTCGAAGAGCAAATTGCGTAATTGGAACGAAATAATCATTGGCATGAGAAGTTACACGGTCTATTCATAAGACTACAGGCAATGTACAGAAAAATAGTATGCTGTGCTGCCCCCTTCCTACCATCAAATACGCCATGCCTTATCGATCGCTGAAGGTGCCGTGCCAAATACATAACAAAGCCTAGAGGGTTGTGCATGCACCACGTAAGACGTCGCTCACTCCATTCCATACCATTCACATGCATACCTGCACCGAGTCAACGAGTCAATCAACTGAACAAGTGCTCAATTGATCAATCGAGCCCATCTAAACCCAGTGAGCGATCCCCGAAACCCAATCGGCAGTGAAAGCCGATGAGAAGAAGTACCGTGGCCAGCACACACCACCAAAGAGAAAAACATCGGAACTGTTGTAGAACTGCAAAGATCGCTGAGGTATTACATGCAATTCTACAAGAAACCGCTAGGAAGAAGTGTGGTGTCTCATTAGACATCATTCGTTTGTCTCGATCAGTGCCGAGAGGATGTTGTACCTTCTCGGTACTCCGTCGCAGCCGGAAGAGCTTGTGCTTCTGGTTTGCGACCTGCAGGCCAGAAATCAATAGCAGCAACAATGTCTTCGCCTCTCTCGTCTTCGTACGCATAGATGATCTAATATTGTCAGCGGATGTTCATTTTTTGGAGATTGGGTAACTCACCTCTCGCGTACTTGTGTGTAGCATGCGAATGTTCTTGTGCGGCACAATGTGTACTGCATTTGTATCGATGTTTCTGATCTCGATGAAATTTGGCTCGAAGGCCAGTATCCAAGGATATGAAAGCGCAAAACTCTGTGGCTGACCTTCCCAATCGATTCTCCAATCAGGTCTTGCTCGCCAGCCGTTTCGGTTGACGAAGAACGAGAATTCTGAATAGTTGAGCAGAAACTCGCCATTGAGGCGCTCGATGTGGATGGGTCGCACGTTCTCCTTGCGGGCGACGAAATCCAACGAGGTATCGGCTTGGTCAAGAAGCGATTGCGTCTCCAAAGTTTCCAACGAGACAACCTCGAATCCACGTGCACATGCCACGCATAACTTCGACTTGAGGAAGTGGATGGAAGACGATTCCGTGGGAATGTAGAACTCCTTGAAAGCCTTTAGTTCGTCCTGGCCACTGTTGAACATTTTGAAGCCCTTCTGTTTCTTTCCCTTCGACATAGCATCATTGGGCTCGAAGACCTTGATAGTAGTGGACAGAGCGGAAGACTTCACGCAGCAGACAAGGTGTCTACCAAGACATATCCCAGTCCTGAAGAAATTGCAGTGACTTTGAATTTTCTTCGGCCTCTTGTTCAAAGGGGACTCTGTTGGGTTCAAGGCAGAAAGCGAGTAGGACAGCAGCGACTTCTGTGAAAGTACCAGAAGTAACTGATACTCCTCCAGCACATCAATCTGGGTAACATTGGTCGCTTCGATGACTCTCACGGGTTTCGCAGCAGAATCCTTGGCCCTGCGATCCGAGACATAGATTCCAGAATCCGTTCCATAAATGAGTTTGCGGCCACCATCTGCGGATTGTTAGTGGGAAGAAGATGGGGAGGGTGAAATAAAGTCTTTGGAGTACGTACCAAATGGAGCCACGCAATTAACCCTGTTGATAGCCGAAAAGAAGTTATTAGATAGTATCGATCTGTTGTAGAAGTCCCCGCGTTTCCTCAAGATGGCCTGCTGATCTCCGATGTGCTCCATCCACTTGTTTCTAGATCCTTGGGTGCCCGCGAATAGCGTCAACTCGTATCCACCTTTACCCAGATGTCTGAATGTGATCGGAAATCCTTCCTTCTTCGATGCATCATTCGTTGAAGTCTTGGTCCCGGGTATCAAACTTGATGACGGGCGCTTTACCACGCCAAATTTCGGATTGATATCCTCCATTTCACGGATGGACAGAAGTTCCAGTGGAATTGGTCGTCGGTAAACTTTCACTTCCTCCTTCTTCCCGACCATCTTGATGCGAACAAGGAGCATCGCGTGATCGAAGAGATAAGCTTGTATGTCAGCGGTAGGATCTGTGGGAGTCTTCTTGAGCGCGCCTTTGTAGACAAGTTCTCGTCCAGGATCAGTGAGCTTGAGATCGACACGCTCATTCGGCCGAAAGCGAAGTTGTTCGTGAAGTCTTTTCAGATTGAAACGATTCTCTGCCTTTCCAGATTCCGCGTTCACTCTTGTCAACAGATCCCTGATCATTTTCATGGCCTTTGGAATGTCTTGTAAGTCTTGACTATCCGGCTCGGTGTACTTCAATACGTTGTCCAACAAGAGTGGATAACGAGCAAGTCTCGTAGTGGGCTTGGTCAGATAACCATTAAGTTCCAGTTTCCTAGACTCCTTCCGGCGTTCGGTTTCATCCACGAATTTGGAGAAGTAGGGATTCAGAGATCGTTCGTTCTCAAACTCAAACTTGGCAGCAAGTTGATTGGATCCATAAGTGATGAATGGTTCAAACTGCGGCACATATTGTAGGAAAATGTCTCCGACACATTGGACAACGGGCTGCTTGCGTTGTCTTTCAGTGAGAGACTCTGCGAATTTCGAGCTCACAGCATGGATGCTAGGGGAGTCAACAATATTCGTGAAAATCGTCCGTACGATGCGATCCTTTCTCGACTCCGGTATTGGCGATGGTGCCGCTGGGTTCGAAGACCGTAACGGAATGATCCAGAAGTCGCGCAAGTATTCCAAGTCTTTCACAAAGTCCCTCTCGGTATACATAATTTCGGAAATAACCTCTTGTCGCTTCTTTTCGCGTTCGCTAACACTGTCGGCAACCTCTTGCGAGACGGTATTAATCCAAAGCTTCTGTTCATCGGGTGCGTCATTGTCGTCATGCAAACTGGCTTCAGATTTCTCTCGTCGAAGGCCTGGTTGTGGCTTAAGATTCAGCCTAGACTGCTGCTCAAGTCTTCTTGGACAAGCTATTGAGTAACACAGCTGGTCTCTGGTACAAGTTGGGGAGTAGCACTCAGTGAGCAGAACAAAAACACCATTGACATCCGGGGTCTCGTGGGGTTCATCCATCATAGTCTCTCTGAACTGATACATCTCTGTGGCCGAATCTCGTAACCGATGATCATAAGTGACGTCGTGAAAGAATTTCTGAGCATCCAGGGCTCTGCCTAGAAGCAAAGCAAGATTCCTATCAGTGGTCTTGATGATATAGGAGATCACATCGACAGCTTCCGCTCCACTGAAGGCATTCTTGTACGTAAGATCGTTCTTGGTCCGATCTCCAACAGTGATTTTGTCTCTGAAGCACTCTCCAACTCTGGACAACAGTGCAGGATAGACAAGTGGGGACTTTTGACGCTTCTCGGTAGCACTACTCACGGACTTCGCAACTGAAGGTCGATGTTGTAGTGAGTCTCCTCTTTCGGTTGGAGCAATAGTGGAAGCCATTGACATTGTGCGACTCATGTCCCCAACTGTAGTTGATGCCATGCTTGTAGTTCGGGTTTGGGTCGCGGGACTTCTTGGACCTGGAATCGGGTAGCCATTTACTTGTTGACTTTCTTGGCCAGACTGAGAAGTTCTTCTGTTCGGGATAATTCGTCCGCTCATGGTCTGGTGTTGATCGCGGTCCTGTGGATAACTCGTCATGGACATTGCCCGCTCATCGTGTCTCTCCGGAACTATGCGCCCTTGGGCAGTTGTCCTTGACGCATGGGATTGATATGGAGCTTGTCTGAACGCATTTGCTGGTGCTTGCTGGAAATTATTCGGCTGTGGTGGGTACATCTGCGGCCTTGATACGCTCGCCATAGACTGCGATCGGTACGGATCTGAGTTCATTGCTGGACCTGGAGCATTGCCAGGATAGTATCTTGGCGCAGGATTTCTTTGGGCATACTGGGCTTGCTGCGGGGGGGCACCACGAGGATCGACTCGATTGGGCGAAGGATATGGTCTGCGGTCTGGTCGTACCTGTTGGGGGAGATACTGAGGTTGTGGCTGTGACTGGACTTGGCCTGGAGGCGGCTGTCTTGGGCCTGGATGATACCCATTTTGCATACCTCCGCCATTAGGCATGTATCCGGATGGTGAAGGGTATCCGCCGTCCGACTGGCGTGGAGGAGGCGGCCTCTGCATCCCCCCATACGATCCTGAAGCTTGCGAGCTCATCGTCTGTGTGCGAACTTGGTTGATTGGCGGTGCTGAAGGAGGAGGAGATGTAGAGGAAGTCATGGTTTGGGATCGGCCGGGGGGAGGGGCAGCGCCGAAGATGTTCGAGAAGGCTGCCTCTCGTTCATGATTCGAAGCGTGTCCATATTGATTCGGGCGAGGTCCGCCTCTTCCCTGCGGATAATCTGCCATCTCTCCTCTTTAACTACGATATCAGGAGTCCTTGTTGATTCAGTCACTCTCGAGGAACAGCAACACCACTCCACAGCGCCGAGGGCAACCACCCCGGCCTCAAAGTTCGAAGTCAGAACAGCCCTGATCCCCTTTTGTCGACGCCGACGGATCCCCGTCGCAGGTCGACCAAGTTTGGTTCGTGAGGTCGTCGAATACACTAAATTGGAACTGGGCGTGGGACTGTTGAACGGGGTCGGGAGGAGGCTTGGAAGGAGATTCTGCAACCTCAACGTCTCTGGATGCTAGTCGCGGGGTATTGACCAGAAGGGCGAGAGACGCATTGAGGTTCTGCGAGACAGAACAGGTCAATGGGCGATGGTGAGTCCTGAAAAATACTGGATCTTGGATTCTGGTGTTCTCGCAATCCCAAAAGGTTCAAAGGTCGTGCTTCCGCTAGTGGCTTCGGGTTGGCAGAATCCGGCAAGATAAACACGAATTCAAGGTGCGCGGCGGAATCAATACTTATCAACAACGAACTGCTCGGGCGCTATACACGACCGACTGCTGGATGTGAATCAAACATTCGTACAACCAGTTATTCGTAACCATCAGCCTTTGACTTCAAAATAACATGAGAGTGCAGGTGTCACATCACCTTAGTATTCGCAGGTCACGTGTAGACTAAAATAGCCTAGTGTCGTAGCTGTGAAGCTTGGAGAGTTGATGTTGAGCATAGCTCATCATCGACCTCTTCAACGTCACTGAACGCCATCACCCCTCAACAAACTCACTCTCCATCGCAGAGAGCTGATCATCACCATGGAAGAAGCAGATTACACCCCCAAGTTTGCCCCGTTCTTCGGAATGGTTAGACATCCTCAATCAATGATGCAGGACACCATGTACTGACTGCTTCTACAGGCTGGCATCTGCTTCGCGATGACTTTCGGATGTAAGAGAGGACACGGCCCGTCTGCCGTTGGGACATTGTTAACACTGTGACTAGGTATTGGAGCAGCATATGGCACAGCGAAGTCAGGAATTGGAATTGCAGGTGTTGGAACCTTCCGGCCAGACTTGATCATGAAGGTTTGTTTACCTTACGTACCTCTCTGGCGATAGTCTACTGTTATTTGCTTCTTCGAGTCACCTGCTAACATTCCTATTTCTGCAGTCATTGATCCCCGTCGTCATGTCCGGTATCATCGCAGTTTACTCGCTAGTTATTGCGGTTTTGATTGCAGGAGATATGGGTCCACCACCGGACCAGAACTACAGCTTGTTCAAGTAGGATATCATCATCAAAGTATTCAAGGACTTAGGGCTAACGATAATGGCAGTGGCTTCATGCACCTTGCTTGCGGTCTATCGGTTGGTCTTACCGGACTCGCAGCCGGATATGCGATTGGAATTGTTGGAGATATGGGTGTTCGATCATATATGCAGCAGTCAAGAATATTCGTTGGAATGGTGTTGATCCTTATTTTCGGAGAAGTCTTGGGTCTTTATGGGTCAGTACACGCCTATTCCAGGAAATTCGCAAATACTTACCAAAGCAGACTTATTGTGGCGCTCATTCTCAACACCAAGAGCAGAGGCTAGATCACTCGTCAGCCAGGCGATTCTATGATAGGATGAAATAGGGAAATTACAAGCCGGCATGGGGATGTCGTACGAGGGAGACGAGGATCATTGTTCGATTAGTACGGCGTGGCAGTGGCATTGCTGGGAGTTATGGTTGTGTATAGAGGCGAAAGGACTATTCCATGATCCTTGGAATTCGAATATGTGTACAAAACGGATCCCGCCTTGACCGATCTATGGTTTGACGGCAGAAGGCAGAAGAGGGCTGTGAATGCGACCATTGCAAGGGCTGTTGGTTCTGTTGTATTGTTCGAAGAGTCACAGGCCAAAGGTCATCCCTCTTTCGTCTTTCGTCGTTTCACTCCACTCAAGACTAAACCACCTCCATGTATATCTTACAGTTCTTGCCTCGGAAGTCGAGATGGCTACTTCTTGAGCTGCCAATATTTGAAACTTTCTTAAAGTCTCCTTCCCCTTTGGCCTCTTCATTCACTCAGGCTCCTGCCCTTTTCACAACGCTATGTACACTCACTATCAGCTCAGAGTCCTGCTCCCACATGCAAGACCTTCAGGTCAACTCAAGCTTTCTATGCAGCCACCTCGTCAGTTTACGTGTACACCAAACTAGCCAGCGTTATGTACATTGGTCAAGCTTTCGTGTAAAGCCACTAGTGATCTAAACCTGGTTGTTCTCTACGGGACTTTCAACAAATCTCTCCAGGTGGTGCAGGATCTTGGGACAGAGACTGCTCATCTCCTTTATTCTTGCCTTCCTAAGTGGTCTCATTGGGCTGAAGTCTATTTCTCAAGATTATGGACGCCTTCCTAATTCGGCTCTCATGCCGTATTGGCGAGTCAAGTTCATCTTTAAAATCGGTTGATTTGCGGTGTAGAGACTAGGAGGATTCCGAGGCTGTAGTGATACGGGTTCGGCTCGATGCATAATTCGGGATCCTGAAACTCTCCCTCTCAAGGTGACAATTCGATATCTTTCACAAATCTGACGAACTTTCTCATATCTGCCTTGCTGCAAGTACCCTGAGCGATGGACTGCACAACACCTCAGCCGACTTATGTCCCGTTGTCTGTCAACATCGATGTCTTCTGGAAGACGTCTGCTTGGCTGCACACTATCTTGTAGCCCCCTCACGCACGATATGGCCTCATTAACAGACAAAATGTGTCCATTGGTCCTTTTGCAAGCTCCTTCAATTAGCAGGGTAATCAATCAGAGAACGCCGCTCCGTCAGATTCGAAGCCGTTGTCGATCAAGATCAGCCTTTACCGAAGTGACAATTAAACGCCAAGGTAGACAGAGCCCTATCACAGGGCTCCTTCGCCTGTTGCGCCACTGCAACTCTGTTTGCACCACAACGCCAACAACGGCCACCTTCTCTCTCTGGCCAAGCAGCAAAACGTGCAACCTCTCCCTTGCCTCTCCTCTCGTATCATTCGCGACAACGATTCTTCCCCACATGCATTGCAAAGCTTGAATTGGCCTTCGCGGAGAAGGCTGATGCTTATCTCTGCTTGGTAGATGCTTGTTGTCCTATCCTGCCTCGGCAAGCCTAGGGCGATACAATGCAGACAAGCTTAAGTGCATCTCTGAACTTCAGGTGTTCTAGAATTTTGATTCGCAGGTTGGACTGATCCTTTTACCGCGGGTAGATCAGCAACCTTGGGCTATGGGTGAGTTTCCACATGAACATAAGCAACACGGTAATGCAATCATAAGGTTAAGTCATGACAGACATGACTTCAGACGTTCCTTCTCGAAGCCCAGTGGCGGCAGCAAAAAGGGGCGTTCATCAACGTCGCTTGGCTCTCTGCGGAATAGATCCATCAGGTTCCACCTGCCTATCAAAGGCTTCACTCCGATTATGCAGGACATGATTGAAGCTTAATCACTCCCTAGCCTCGTCTGTATATCGGTATTCGCTGGAATGCCGGCAGTGAACCTCATCTTACTTGGCTTGAAAGCGGTGTTTCAAGGAGGGGCCATCCGGTGCACTTCTGTCGAACAATTGGTATGTCGATCTCCACTATGTTTGCTGCCTCGTTTCTGCACCAGCTGTCTGCACACTTTCTCTGGATAGGAAGTTCAAGTTGCCAAGGGAAAGCTCCTTCTAGGTGCAAACTAGCTCACCACGAAGCTGGTCATTAACAGATGAACCCTGCCAATCACAGCTGCCATGCGATCAAGTCGATCCATGGATGACAGCCTGATCGACAGATCTGGATGGCTCACTTGCTCCTCAACCTCCTCTCCTCGGTTATACCACAATGTTACCATCACTCGTGCTTTCGGGGCCCGCCGTACGAGCGTGAGGATATAAGGGTCACAAGTTCCCCCTTTGTTACCTCGACTCCTCATCCCATTCACGCTTCTTCATTCTATTCTCCCTCTTCTGCCCGTCCGCTCCCACTTCCAAGATGCTCTACTCTACCCTCTCTGTTCTGGTCCTTGCCATTGGAGTCTCAGCAGCTCCAGCACCAGCACCAGCCGTCAATGTCGTTGGAAGCAAAGCTTTCTCCGCACCAGCTGTACACAATGCCAATTTCCACCGTAATGGCACAGCTGCCATGCTCAAAGCCTATGCCAAGCACCACTTGACTCCAACAAAAGAGATGCCAGCAGAGTTTCTAGCAATTCTGCAAAAGCGTCAGGATGGATCAGCAACGGCTTTCCCTTCTGACGGTGTTGAGTATCTCGTGACAACCTCCGTCGGTGGTCAAAACTTGGACTTGGATTTCGATACTGGTAGTGCTGATCTGTAAGTCCTCCCCCTTCCTCCGGAACCAAGATTCTGACATCATCTAGCTGGGTCTTCTCATCCCAATTATCGGCAAGTTCCAAGAGCGGACATCACGTCTATAGCTCGTCAGCGAGCAGCACTTACAAGGCTCTGTCCGGGTATACGTGGGATATTTCCTACGCTGATGGATCTGGCGCGAGCGGAAACGTGGGCACCGATACTGTGAAGATCGGAGGCACTACCGTTACTGGACAGGCTGTTGAGTTGGCCAAGCAGGTTTCGTCAACATTTGTCTCGGATTCATCTGATGGTCTTGTTGGTCTTGCTTTCAGCAGTATCAATACTGGTAAGTGTTGATTTCCTTCTGTTCCTCAGCCCGATTCCAATTTCTGGTAAACTGTTGCTGCAATGAACCCTTGGATGCCTCAAACAGGTTCAAGGACATAATTGCAATTGGACTGGGTGTACCAAGGAAGCTCAGCCCATGTAGACACTTGAGTGTCCCAATCAACTTAAGGGCATCATCGAAACCTCATTGTCCAAGCTCCATGAATCTCACTAACATACCTCAACAGTCTCTCCTCGCCAACAAAAGACATTCTTCGACAACGCCAAAGCTTCCCTGGACGCCCCCCTCTTCGCAGCCTACCTCCCCTACCAAGCAAGCGGCTCGTACGATTTTGGCTACATCGACGCATCCAAGCACAGCGGCACAATCCGTAAGTTACTCCCCGTTCTCCCCCTCTCCACATCAATTCCTAGACCAACACCAAGACACAACTAACACCCCGCCCCAGAATACGCAACCGTTGACTCCTCCAACGGCTTCTGGGAATTTCCCAGCACATCCTACAAAGTCGGGTCCACAGTCCACACCTCCTCTGGCTTCACCGGCATCGCCGACACGGGCACCACCCTCCTCCTCGCGGGCGATACTGCAGTCGACACATACGTACGTAACTTTGTTCCCTTGAAACCTCAGTAATCCTAGATATCTGGATCGTATCCTTTTCCCCTGATCCTAGAATCCTAAGACATTGACAAGAAACATATACTAAGCTCTTGAATAGTACGCCTCGGTCTCAGGAGCAAAATACTCCTCCTCCCAAGGCGGCTACATCTTCCCCTGCAGCACGACCCTCCCATCCTACAGTTTCAAAATCGGCAGCACAGCCTACGCTACTATTCCAGGCAGTCTGATGAATTTTGGATCTGCGGGCGGAAGTAGTTGTTTTGGGAGTTTGCAGAGTGTCGGGGGTGGGAGCCAGAATATTTATGGGGACGTGTTTTTCAATGCGTATTTGGGGGTTTTTGACTCGACGGGGCCGAGGTTTGGGTTTGCGCCTATTGCATAGAGGGTAGGTGAGCAGGGCGAGAGATGGAGATGGAGATGGAAGGGAAGGTGAAGGGGTAAGAGATGAGGGGAGGGGAGTGGAGGGGAGGGGAATATGGTGAGTGATGAGTGATGATGGGTGGTACCACAATGCATTTAGACCCGCTTTTTGAATTGCATAGAGATAGGAGGTGACGTCTGTTGTGATGTTTAAACGAGATTTTAAACTTCAATCGAAACTCAAAAGATAGTGATTTGAAAGTTTGAATGTATAAAAGCTCATTCTGACATTAGTGAGAACTCAATGTCGAAGCCGGATCTTAGTTATGTAGCAATATCAACCAAATGGTTATCGGTTCCCAACGCCATGCACCTGATTCTAGTAGCAGTCTGATACCCCATTCTAACCAGACGCACGCAACAAGCACAAATACAAATATACAAGATTTAACAATCCTGCCCCCAATTCTTCTTAATCCACGCCGCCATCATATCCGTCAGAGTCTCCTCACTATAAACAAGCACATCATCACTCGTATACCCCTCCCCGGAGAACTGCAACGCAAGCAGAACCCATGGTTGTATGAAATCAACAAACACGACATCTACCTTCTCAGGTTCACCTGATGAAGGGAACGAGATAGGGCTTTGGATGCTGTTGGGAACCTGGTAGAAGGAAATCGGTGCGTGCAGAGTGTCGTCTCCGTCATCGCCGCTGTCGTCTTTGGTTGTGTAGCCGGGGATGAGATCTGGTGCATCGGAGGAAAGGAGAGGTGCTTGAGCGCCGCCGGAAGTGTACACATCTTTAGCGGGTTGGGCCGGAGCGATGATATCGGTGAGTATTGAGAGTTGTTCAGGCGGCCCTAGTTGTGAGGTATGGAGACCGGCCGTAGAGAAGATTGGACCGTTGTTGTTGAGGAGTTTGAGGAGTCCTTTTGCGGATTTGTAAGGGACATCTTTGATGTAGTTGAATTTGCTGACGAATGGTGAGATAATATACGTGGTGTCGCGAGAGAAACTTCCTTTGAAGATATCGAATCTCATTGCTCCACTGTTGGTAATAGCTAGAGTTGGAACGTCTTTGCGTTCCTTACTGAAAATGATGTCCGGCATGACTTCGTTCTCCAGCCAGGTGAGAAGACTGTCGTTGCTGGGATATGGCGCTCTGTTCAGCCAGAGATCCTTTGGTGCGCAGCCATAGTTGTAGTCAAGTTTTAAGGACTTTCTGGCTTGATGAATGAAAGTCGATACATTCTTGCCATGCTCGGTCGGGAATGTTGATTCGTTCAATCCAGTGTGGTAATGATAGCCGTAGAGATTATTGTCAATGTATCTCCGTTGTACGGTGTAGCTGGCCTCGGTCCCGACTTCCTTGGCGTCCGTCTTCTTCCCCTTACCTTTGATTCCATCAATCGAAAGCCATCCGATGGTCTCCATATATCGTCCACTTTGCAGAGCATATGCCTTGGAATCGTACTTTGTGAAGTCTCGAATATGACTGTGGCCTCCAAAGAATTGGATAGGCGTGTCCCATTTTTGACTTCGAATGGCCTTGTATATGGCCTTATATTCTGGTCCACGAGGAGTAACATGGCCTGCAACCAAGAAGAGGTCAACATCCTCTCTGATCGCATCCTGAAACCACTTCTCCTCAATAGTTTTCTCCACTGGCTGAACAACTGTATTGTTGGCATTCCCTGTAAAGTCGAACAGAAATCCAAAGGCAAGAACCCTTATACCTTGGTTCTTAGTTGTAAACTTGCGAAATCGTTGCGCCATTGGAATTGCCTGCCCTGTCTTTGGATTTATGTAATCGAGGTTCGAAGCCAGGTAATTCCCTTTGAAGTTTGGCACGGTCTTCTCATATTCTCTTTGTGCAGCGTCCGACTGGTATAGCTCGTGGTTGCCCGTAGAAAGAACGTCAATAGACTGTTCCTTGAATATGTCGTAGGTGTATTCTCCTTTCGGATCTGAAGCATCGTAGAGCCCGTTTCCTTCTATCCGATCGCCTGTATCGATAAGAAGAACATCCACCCCCATATCATCCGCCTTCTTGCGCATCCTATCCGCGAAAGATATGTAGTCGCCCCAGTCTGCGGAGTACTGTGGTCTGATTTATGTTAGATGGGTTTGGTTGGTTGCCTAGTACTCACTCTTGAAGGTGCCCTGCATGCCAGCCATGGGTATCTGTTGTTTGCATGAAATTCAGCTGGCCCCAAGGCAATTCTCTCATTGGCGCTGCCACTGGCTTTGGAGCTGAAGGCTGCTCAGCGAGAGCCAGTGTTGTCAGGACTGAAGTCCATGTCAACAAGTGTTTCGTCATCTTGTTGACAATGGATATTGTTGCAGGAGCAGTCGCTCGCAGAGCAATTAAACCCTGGAAGAAATGGTTCTGAAGAAATCCTGTGTTTCAAATCCAAAGATCTGATTAGCAAGCAATGACGAGATTGAGGCACATGAACTCTCTGAATGTTATTTGACGTGGCTGCGGTCTTGCATGTGAGGCTGAGGCTTGATCACCCGCCACCTTGATGGGCTGGGCTGCGATAAGATAGCACGGACCATGTCCCAGTTTACGCCCCTGTCAAAACGGATTAAAGCTGATCCGTAGAGCTTCAATCAAAGCATTAGCCTTTCGGACTTCGAGCTGCATTTCGAGCTGCATGATCTTGAACTGACGATAATACGCACCAGCGAGGGCTTACCCACGCAACCTCTGATGGGGCCAGATGAAGAATATCCGGAGAGTGTATGCGCCGCCGCCCGCTTCCAAAGCTGAGCATCCATCTTCCAATGTCTTCATCACAAAATGTGGTCAATACAAACAGGTGCCCACGCCGAAAGCTTGGAATGGTAAGCATTGTTGTGCTCGTCTCCGTGCCTGAGTAGATGCTGATAGCCATGTTGTAGGCAAGCCTATTCTTGTTGCCGTAAAAGATAATATATCAACAGAGAATTCTCCTACAACCTGCGCATCTACCATCCTTCAAACCCATACAAGTCCCTTTCCGGCCGAGGTCATTACCAGATTAAAAAATGGGAACCACCGGGCCACCATTGTGGGAAAGACCAACATGGACGAGTTTGGAATGGGATCACATTCGATGAATTCATTTCTCGGTCCTGTACAGAATAGTGGTCCCTTCCATCGACATTCTGTTGGAGGAAGCTCGGGAGGGAGTGCAGTAGCGGTAGCAACGGACAAATGCGTAGCCGCTTTAGGGACAGATACTGGAGGTTCAATTCGGCTTCCAGCAGCGTACACAGGGATTGTGGGATTCAAGCCATCATATGGCATGGTCTCGCGCTGGGGTGTGATACCCTATGCTAATTCACTGGATACCGTGGCTTTGCTCGCATCTAATGTGAAGCTGACGAGAGTTGCTTTCGATAAGATCAATGGATTTGACCCGAAAGATCCAACATCAATTACTGAAGCTTCTCGTGCGCGGATGGAAGCACAACGAGAGGAGGACCTGCTGCAAGAATTCCAGAGGAAGGTGAGAGCTGGCGAAGCTGATACGAGCAAGATTAAGACTGTTTTCAAAAACAAGAAAATTGGGGTGCCGTTGGAATACAACATCGCGGAATTAGATCAGGGTGTACGAGAAGCATGGCAGAAAGCTTTAGAGTATTTCCAAGAACATGGAGCGACCATCGTTCCGGTTTCTCTGCCTAACACTAAGCATGCACTCTCAGCATACTATGTCCTAGCGCCAGCCGAAGCAGCTTCAAATTTGTCGAAGTACGATGGAGTGAGATACGGAAGTCGATTGGATGCAAGCGACGGAGCAGGTGATGTTTTGTATTCCAATACAAGGGGCTCAGGTTTCGGTGATGAGGTTAAGAGACGTATCCTGCTTGGTTCCTATACATTAAGCTCGGAAGCGATCGACAATTACTTCATCAAAGCTCAGAAAGTACGCAGACTAGTCCAGCGAGACTTTGACCGGGTTTTCGCGATCTCGAATCCACTTCGCCCAGCGGAACAATTCGATCTCAGCACCATGGACGAGTCTATCGAGCTTGATGACAAACTTGGCCCTTCCCAAGTAGACTTTATTGTCTGTCCAACAGCGCCAACACCTCCACCAACACAAAAAGCAGTGTCCGAGCAAAGTCCTGTCGACACTTACATGAACGATGTCTTCACGGTCCCTGCGAGTTTAGCCGGCCTTCCCGCCATCAGCATTCCATTCCCCATAGCTGTTGAGCACAGAATATCAGGACGACCAGACTTCGCAGGAATACAGATAATTGGACAGTATTCTGATGACAGTCGAGTTCTTGGCGCTGCTAGAGAACTTGAGAAGCTTGTCCAAGTTGCTACTTCTGCTGCGCCGACAGAGGAGCCACTGGTCAAGGTCTTCGATTGGGGGATCAAAAAGCATGAAGTTCAACCGAAGCCGAGGAAATTGGCGTCCGTGGCGCTGCCCAAAACCTGGATTGCGAAGTTAAAGATGGACACATGGAAAGCAAGGCAACGACAGAAGCGGGCTGAGGATGCAATGCTTCCAGAAGCAGTTGAGGCGGAGAAGAAACGAATCGATGAAAAGTTCGAGGATGCTTTGAAGACATGGGATGCTATTAAGCCTCAGACTACCGGCACGAAAAGGTCGTCGGTCGGCACCCAAGACATGAAGACGGATTCAGACAAGTCACAAGACTTGGAGTTCCATGATGCTTTCACAGCTTGGCAAACTTCGATCTCGTCCAAGAAACCCACCACTTTCGAAGAAGCTCAAGAAGATCTGGATACGTTCTTCGAGTCGTGGGATTTGAAGGAGAAAAAGAAGCAGAACGAGGAGCAAGAACAGGAGCCTGCGACTAGGAATGACAAAGAAATCTCGAGGGGATACTACGATTGAGTGTGAGGGTGCTTGGAACTCTTTTATTCCAGTCACCATTCGCTCCGGTACTAACGCTCAGTCATGTGCGGCCATATTTTCCAAGTTGACCAAATCATGGTCATGCACACAGAGTGCCATATACGACTTTGTCCACGGAAAAGACCCCTCAGCAAAAGATGGTTCGTTGCCTTTTGGACCAGAGTCTACAGTTCAGGACTTGGCGCCAATACATTGTACCAACGAAAGATACCCAATCATGTAACTACAATATGTACATATACCAGCTTTCCAAATTTCACTGTTCTTGACTCAACGAGCAATCATCGGTTCAATTACCTGCTAATCCTGTCTATTGCGAAGAGTCGAAAGCCACATACACTACAAGGAAATCTGAAAACTGACCTTTCCCCTCTTCATCGCCTGCCTCACTTATTCCACTTTCCCTCACCATATGTTACCACCAACTCACTCACTTCTTCATTTAATCAAACCTCATCACAAACCCAAACCAAACCTTACATCCAACCCACTTCTCTCCCCTCCACCTATCCACCACCCCACCACTGTCTCCTAGACCCCTCTTCGAACCCTTCAAATCCCCCTCCCTAACCTCCCTCTCCGCAACCTCCCCCTCCCCAACCACCTTCTCAACCTCATAAACAGAACTCTCACCCTGTAACTTAACACCCTCCTCAAGCATTAAACCCGCTTGACTCCGCCGCCCAAGTTCCGCATGCATATTTGTTAGTACAAGGACGCCGCCTTGAGGGTTAAGAAGGGTTTTGATGATGCGGAAGAACACGTCGAGTGGTAAATGCTCTATCACAGCGTACTCAGCACCATATCCGCGCTTCCAAACAGAGGGAGGATAGCAGGATCAAGCGAGGCGGAGAGGGCGTTGAAGGTGTGGAATTTGAGATGTGGTGGAGGTGGTAGGCTTGGGATTGGGGTTGTAGGTGAGGAGGAGGGGGAGGAGAGGATTGAAGAGCAGCTTTCTTGAGCTAGGGATAGCATGGCTGGACTTAGGTCTAGGGCGTTGATTGTGCTGATTGGAATTTGTGGATAATGAGGAATTTGAGATGAGGGGGTGAAGGGTGGGAGGAGGAGTTTGTATGTGTTGCGCTGGAGGGGATGTTAGTGTTGTTATCTCCATGTATTCTCGTCTTTAGGAGCAAGGGCAGCGGGGAATCAGGTTGGAAATGTGGTTTGTTTACTTACTCCTGCGCCGCAGCCGAGCTCGGTTATGGTGAGGGGTTGAGGGGTGGATGAAGGGGAGAGTTGTGACGGGGCGGTTTGGAGACCGAGGGTTAGGAGAGAGGGGATGAGAAGGTCGTCTATGGCTTAGAGGATGTTGTTATCTGTGTCGTAGACCTATTAAGAAACCGTGTTAGCGAGGTTCAGGGAAGAAGTTGTTTTAGTTCGGTTAAGCAAGGAGATTTTGGATAGATAATGATGATAGGTTCCAAGTGTACGGTGAAATGTAAAAATAGTAGAACTTGATTGGACAATTTTATATCTTAACCGTGTTTGAGGGTAGATTTGCTGTCCTTTCTCTCTTGATGAAAAGTACATGAATTCCAAACGCGATAAATGATATGACAGGGAACCGAAAGCAGTTCGAAGTAAAAATTGATGTCAAAATTGGTACTAAGGGTTCCCCATACTTCTGCCCAACGATCGTACAACTCAGCGGTACTGACTGACTCGATTCGACGGGCTGGAGCTGCCATTTTGAGTGAAGTACTTTCTGTTCTGGAAAAGTGATACAAGGAGATTCCTGGGGTAGAAATCAAAATTTGATGTCTGAAAGTGGGATTTTGAGATCTAGAAAACACTGGTCTTGGATCTATAGAAAGTACGAGCAGTCATTGAAAATATACTTGAGACTTGTACGATAGTTACGCAGGAGCAGAATGACTCATCAATGCAAGCTTGAAGTAACTTCTTGTTCCCTTTGGGTAACAGCGGTGAATCGCTGTTCCGTCTTGGTCAATCAACATACTGAGGTACGAAAGTCAGTTCCGATTTCTTATCATGCATAATGCTCGTGATATCATATTGTCCAACCCCAGATCCCTCAAGGTGCGTCGTCCGGGATAACCCCTATTTGAAAACATTCACGTGAGCGTCCATTACCCCTTTTCTTGGCTTCCGAGGCTCAGAACATGACATCAACATCATAACTTGTATATTTGTGTACGTTCTCTCCGGCACAATTTGAAATCAAGTAGAGGATTCCAATTCGTAGAACGTCGTTGTAATTGAAATAAAGCCAGGGAACATCAAACACGACTTTATCTGACATCTGATCCCTCATCCTTCCCTTCTCATCCCGTCGCTTTGACCCCTGAGCCCCTCTTTCCGTTTGCTCATCGGGGCTTGATCTAGCCTCGTCCCACCGTTGGAAAGACACTTGATTGGCTGTGGAAGGGCAAACCAGGCGGAAGCGGGGACCAGATACTCGATTGTGCAAGAGATCAAACGAAACGAATTGGACCAAGAACAAATCCCCGGTACAAGGCAGGACAGGACAGGCAGGTGAGCTTTTGTTTCCAATTCCTCCTGATACATGTAGGAACCTGACCAGGGCAATTCCTTCTGATCTTCTTTCTGTGCTACAGTGCTGTCATACTCTGCTACAAAGTTCAACTCAATTTCAATATTTTCAATCCTTCCAACCCGCTGGCGAGAAATTATCTTTACATTACACCTCCAAAACGAACACACACCCTTACCTACCACCAGGCGATCCGGGCCTCTGTTGCGTACCCTTCCCACCTCTCACCTCACCCGCAATTTACGAATAACCCCGAAAGGGCAATAATCACGTCGAGCACGAGCCAAGTTTTCTGGAAACCCAAATCGAACACTCCCCAAAGTTCTTGCAGGCCGGCGTTCGTTCACATCGCAGCAGTATTTACTTCTTCCCACCTACGGACCTGAGCTTCCCTCACCTCGGCGCGCTGGCATTCCACCGGCTTGAATGTCACACTAAGACAAAGATTCCCATACCTCTCTCACAACCATGCCGGCCACCAACGGCAAGCCTTCACCAGGCCGATTCGAACTCCCGCAGCTCACGCCCATAAACTACTCCCTCACCGACGGCACCAGCATTCCTCCACCACCAGACTCCCCAATTGAAGAACACGTACCTGCATCCGCTGCGAAAGATGCGTCGGAGAATGCAGCGACGAACGGCAGCCAATCCGCGACAGCCACGAACAGCAGCAATGGCAATGCGCACGACGGACAACGCGGTCGAACGAATACCATCGATGAGCCACCGATGAGCCCAGCTTCGTCCACGAGACAGGGCAGCATACGTCGATTCTTGTCGCGGAAGTCACTCAACACGAACTACACCAACGGTACGAACACCAATGCGTCGCAGGAGGATCTGACAGGCGCGGCGCGGCCGGAGAGCGCCATGAGCTTCGCAAGCCAGAGGCCCAGTCTAGCAAAGAAGAAGAGTGGAAGTTGGTTCAAGCGCTTGGGGAGCTCGAACGGTGGCAAGAGGACGAGCATCATATATGAGGACAAAAAAGCCGCTGCTCCAGCTCCTGCGCCGCCTGTTAAGAAGGGACCGCCGCCACCGAAATTGCCGGAGTTGAATCAGCTGAAGGCGAAGATTGCGGATAATGATGAGGGCAGTTTGGGCGCGGATGATATGTTCAAGAATATCAAGTAGGAGGAGATTCCAATGGGATGTTGGTTGGATATTGCTACGCGATCAATGGCTGGATGTTGAAACGGTCACTAAAGGCTGGCATGGCTCACGACTACGACGATCGATGCGGAGAGGGGGGAGCGGAGAAGTGAGAGAAAGACTTCGAGGAGTGGAGAAGGAAGCGCGAGAAGAGAAAAGATCGAGATACCCGGCTCGGAACGAGCAAGCACTACCGCTCTTTATTTTGTAATGTTTCATTTTTGGTTGGGCGCCTGGACCTATTGTATCGGTATGGTGTGAGAGTGTGTATTCGATATGGACGTCTCTATCAGGTGGTCATTTGTCTTCTTTCTAAGGCATGGTAATGCCTCTCAACCGGCAGCCTTTTTGTAATTCTTTCGATATTGGAGAGATGGGTTTGAAAGACTCAGAGAGGGGAGAGAGAGGTTCGTTTCTATTCTAGGGGGTTTACAAAAATTCATTTGTTTATTATATTAGTAGGGTCATTGGCACGAAAATGCATATGGAGAAGAGGCTACAATTTGCTTGTCCCTTAGCCTGTACTTGAGTATCTAAATGTTCTTCACTGTCTACATATAATCGAGAGCGAGATCTCATTTCATGGCAGATTATTCACAATTCATCTCGTTCTGTACCAAAGAGAAAGCGCCTACGGAGTTGCATGATCTGATACCATAATCTCCCTTCCCCAGACTTCTAAAAAGCTTCCAGAACACGACGAACTCCACATTCCAGTCCCCCTGATCCAGAACATCAAACATTGCCCAATGTCCCATTTCTGTTTATCCACCCACTCCCATACGAGCATCAAACAAACGTATCAACTCAATTCCAAACAAAGAGCTTGTAGGCAAATCGATAATCTGCCGGCGCGACACGGCAATTCAAACTCAAACTTGCTTATCTTTGCAGTACGGAAACTAAAACGAAACGGCCTTTATCTAAGATCATGCAAATCATCAAAGCCAAAGCCGAAGCCAAAGCCAAAGCCAAAGCACACGACCATCCGTCCCGATGTCAAAGAGCTCAGTAGTACCAAGCCACGTGCAATGACCCCTGCCCTGCAGCAGTGCAGCCACAACGTCGAGCTCAGCTCCGGGTGCGGTACGCTAGCACAAACGTCATTGCCGAGGAGCTCCAACCTGGTGAACCCAAACGGATTTCTGAATCCCTTCATATTTCTGCCAACCAAGCCACATTCCAGTTATGAATTTACGGACGAATGTTAGAGCATATCAGGGCTCGGCCCCAGCTCTATGGAGTGCATTGGCGCAAAGAAGAGGGAGTATGACTTGTAGGAGGTGGAAATCGGGACCTTATGGATATACACAGGCGAAGGCGTTGGTATATTCGAAATATGGGGAGCCATCCGATGTTTTGTCGTATGTATTTTATGTCCCTTAGCAGCTCCGTTCTCCCTCCAGCTTGTCCTTCTCCACATCTTTCAAAAGAAGTCAATCAAATTATATTGCTCTGGATCTATAGCTAACGCAGAATACCTCCAGTCTACACAACCACTCCATCTCCCCCTCCCTCCCCTCCACCTCCCTCCTCATCCGCACCCTCGCCACCCCCATAAACCCCGCAGACATAAACCAAATCCAAGGCGTCTACCCCTCCAAACCCCCCTTCACCTCCCTCCTCGGAACTCCGACCCCCTCCGCCGTCGCCGGCAACGAAGGCTGCTTCGAAGTCTCCGGCGTCGGCTCATCCATCAAAACCCTCCAGAAGGGCGACTGGGTAATAATGAAATCCACCGGCTTCGGAACCTGGCGAACACACGCCTTAGCCCCCGAATCCTCCGTCCTAAAAATCGAAAACAAGGAGAACCTAACACCGATTCAAGTCGGTACTGTGTCTGTCAACCCATGCACGGCGTATCGCATGCTGAAGGATTTCGAGACTTTGGAAGAGGGAGATTGGTTCATACAGAATGGAGCGAATAGCGGTGTTGGGCGAGCAGCTATCCAACTCGGCGCTCTCTGGAACCTGAAATCTATAAACGTCATTCGTGACCGTCCTGATGCTGCGGCTACACAGAGCATGAAAGACGAACTTCTCGCTCTAGGCGCTACGCACGTCGTCACGGAGTCAGAACTCATGGCCAAAGGATTTGCTGAGCAAGTCAAAGAGTGGACGTCCGGAGGCCGCGAGAAGGTTAAAGTAGGACTTAACTGTGTGGGAGGTAAACCGACTGCGGCGCTGGTGAAGTGTCTTTCGAGTGGGGGACATCTGGTGAGTTATGGGGCGATGTCGAAACAGCCGCTCATGCTTCCTACTGGGGCGTTGATATTTAAGGATATCAAGTTTAGTGGGTTTTGGGTTAGTAGGTGGAGTGATGCGAATCCGGAGGAGAAGAAGAGGACTGTGGAGGAGATTCTGGATTTGACGCGCGAGGGGAGTTTTAGGGATATTTCGGTGCAGGAGGTTAGGTGGGATTGGGGGACGGAGGAGGGGCTGTTGAAGGATGCGGTGAGTGGGACTTTGGGGGGCTTTAGGGCTGGGAAGGGGGTATTTGTGTATGGGGATACGTAGAGAAGAGGATGTTGTAGAAACAAGAAACATCTGTAAACAACATGAAGTACTAGATGCTTTGTTAAATACCTTTCGACATCAATTATCCTTGGATGGTCCAGACGTTAGGTATAGTCGAGGAATATTCCGGGAGCCTGGACTACGCAATTGGGTGAGGGACATACGAGCCCTGGACTTCACCACGCAGACTTGACCTGAGCAACTAAAGTCAATACTCATGGATTGGAATGCACGTATGTTCCGTCCTATTTGCAAAGCAATGAAAATCGATAGAGATTTGTTTTCCCTTCAGCAGCACCCTCCCCCTCCTCCACCTTGCCCTAGCAACTACTCTCGTACCCATACACCAAGAAGCCATAAAACCAATTGTTGTTTTTCCCTTCATCAAGCCTCGCTTAAACCATCACTTCCAAAGTCCCGTCATTACCACTGCTTCCGTCCAACCAATACCGAGACAAACCCTTATTCCATCCCATCCTATCTCATCACCCAGAAGTCCTCGCCAGCTTCTACTCGTCTTCACCTTACTACTATGCACCTTCTCAGCAATCATACTCAAACTCAAACTCATCATCACAACTCTCAGCCCACCATCCACAATTCAAGTTCAACTTACAGGCACAGCACTAACACTAACACTCTTCACCACACTCGTCATCATCTTCCCCATCGTCATCGTCATCGCCGGGATTGGAGTCGGCGCTGGCGTCTCTGGGAAAGAAGGCGCGCTACAATCGCCCGTCACGTTGGGAACGGCGTCTTTACCACGACCGATAGCGACGAGGTTGGAGCCGCAGTCGGCGGACTCGGCGAGGTGGAGGTTTTGGTTGTCTTGGTCGTAGACGACTGTTTCGATCAGTAACATCCCAATACTCCAAAGGACCAAAACTCTTGTTCTTCCTTTCCAAGACAGCAAAAAGATAGAAAACGAAACAAGTAGAAACCGTGAAAGTGGGAATTGATATGTAATGTACGAGAGAGAGGAAACAACAACATACCAAACGCCGCCCTCAAAAAAGTATCCCCCAAAATATGCGTTCCCTCACCCCCCTCCATCAATCCCAACGCACACAAGCCCGGCTCCACAAACCACACAAACTCTTTCCACGGCACCCTAATGATTTTCTCGCCGAACCCGAAATCGACGAACCCTGTTTGGTTCATGGCGGAGCAGGGCACCGTGTATTGGCCGCTGCCGACATTTTGGGCACCGGGGAAGGCGGCTGCTAGGGGTCGCACGATGGAGGATGGCAGCATGGAGAGGGTGCCGCCGCTGTCGAGGAAGACGGCGAGGGGGGTGGAGAGGAAAGTTTTGGGTGCGGTGGGGGTGGTGGAGGGGGGGAGGCGGAGGGCGAGGGAGGTCATGTTGATCCAGTATCTGGATGGGAAACGTCAGTGTCAGAGTATGGCTAGAGATTGAAAGTTGAGCATATGAGAAGGGACGAACCTTGGGTATGTATCGGGCGATTGCTCGGCTGGGATGATTGGATGTGTACTCAATTTGCCGTAGAACTTCTTTGTGTCGATACCGCCGAAGATGATGGATCCTTAATCCGAAATAAGGTCAGCATGAATCCACTATCTTCTTGTATCTTGCTGCAATAAACCGAAGCAGCGTATATATCTTACCTTCGGGTGTATCAATACTTCCCAGATCTAAACTGAAAGCACGGCTTTGGGTGATGTTCTGCGCGGCAAGCTGATCCACAATGTTGGGATATGAGGTTCCAATCTGATTCCCGAATGAAAGACCCATGAGACCGGTGTCGAGACCTTGACTTCGGGTGGCAATACCGAATTGTTGTGCTTTGATTGATGCTCCTGGTCATCACCATATCAGCAACCATATCAGCACTCAGCACATCATCTTTCACATGCCTTATCGAGACAAGAGGAAATCATAAAGCAAACAGAAATACAGTATTAAAACCTACCATCCAAATGCAAATCATCAACATAATACTCCCCAAGCACAGCTCCACTCCCATACCTCAAATACATCTCCTGCTTCAACCCCTTCGAAGTGGGCGATTTCTCAGGTCTATACCTGCCGTACCGCTGACAGATAGCATTACTGTCTAGCGTGTTGCCAGTTCCACATACTGGATTCACCCATGTGTCGGAGGAGCCGGTGTCGAGTGCTGCGGTGACGTTCTGGGGTGGGTTGCCGATCTCGACTGGAGTTGAGATTTAGATTAGGTTTTCTGTTTGGGAGGGGAAGGGGATCGTAATCTTACAATTGATGAGGTATTCGAGACCGTGATCGTCGTTTATGAGACGGTCTGGGAATTGGCGTTTTCTGAGAGATGCATCGGGCGTCTGTGAGCTGTCAGCTTTGAGGGAGGAAAGAGATACTGATGGGTTGGTAGGAGCTAGATGTTTTCTTCTCTCTCCGTTTCGTAGCGGAGCAAGTCAATGGGGTTTAAAGCATCTCCCCGGCAGCTTCAGAGGAGCTACAGAATCCTGATTGTGCAAAGGGATAGAGAGTAAAAAGCATGCCTTCGAAACAACGGCCAGCCTCACAATTCCTGGCGTCTTCCCATCTCGTGCGAAACTTCCGCACTCAACCAATTGCAGCACAGCAAGGGCAGCAGAAGCAGTAGTGAGGAATGACGAGATCATCTTGGATTTCAATCACCAATAATGCGACGATACAAGATCCGATCTGAAGCAGAAGAAGAGGAGCCAGAAAAGAGCATACCACGATTAAGTGAGAAGCTCAATATATACCTACCTCCTCCATGCCGCCAAGGGAATTACCCAATCCATACTCTCCCTCCCTCCCTCTCCTTGAACACCCATCCTAGATTCATTCAGCGCAGAAATCCCACCATATGCCTCCCTACCTTACCCTTCCACTCCTTCCCAATACATAGGCAGGTGCCAAACAAAAGCAACGATAGCACAAACAACCCTCCTCATTCAACCCAGCAATAACGAAATCGCCAAACCTACAAAACCAAACTACCTCATCAATCTCAGCTCGTCCTCGTATTGGTCAAATTCCATCCGGCAGTTATGCCCAAGTGCCGACAAGCCCGCATGCACATTTCAGCCTCGCGGGCCATTGGCGAGCGCCATTACCCGATGTAATTAATACTGTTTTGTGTTAAGGTGGTACAGCATTTACTTACTTTACTGTATGCTGCTGCCATCTCTACACCCACCACATGACGGCAGATCTGATCTGCGATATGATGATGCACGTGCTGGTGGTGGGTAATATAGCTATCGTTGAAGATCGTTGGGAAGTCGAAGTCGAGGGCGGATATGTGATTGGTTAGCGATCAGTCAATCGCTGAACCCTGGTATATATGAGTGAGTGCCCAGACGAGATTCGGCGGCTTGGTACTGTACGTATATCTGTACCGTGAGCATGTTCTTTGCTTTTAGCAGGTGGCGGGAGTATAAGTGGAGATGCACTTGCATCATGACCTACAATAAAATGAACGATCATCGCGCTTCGATCTGTAAAGCATGGTAGCGAGGAGAACGGAACTTGGGGAAAGAGAACGCCGCGGCAGTTGATATATGTCTACTCCTCTCGCATGCAATGCCGAAGGACTTTTCGTTCCAGCCAGCATAACTATCATGATTGATCCCAACGCCACCCCACCCAATCAGCCAGCTAACAAGTCCTGTCCTATCCAGGACTTGCGCTGGTATGCGAAACCGGAAACAGGAGATTTGAAAACCATAATGCAAAGAAAGTCGACGATCGAAGTGTTCATCCGTGCCGTTGAGCAGCATCCTTGAATGCAGCCTCCTGCATCGCTAGAAGTTGCTCGGTAGACAACCCGCTCTGCTCTAGCTTGTTTGCCTTCTTCTCGCGTCCCTGGTACATAATGTGTCAGATCCGGCTCACATGCTACTTTGTAGGCAGGGAGAGAAGAAAATAGGCAAATACTGACCTTCAACTGCTCCTTGTGTTCACTCGCCACCTCCATGATATCACGCACGTAATCTCCAAAGCCTAATTGCTCCAAGGCTTTTGTGATGTGCTCGCATGCGATCGTCTTCTTGCTCTCTTTTTCACTGATCTCGTTGGCTTCGGATGATATAAGGGTAATGAACTCGACGCAGCATTCAATTAGAAGGTCTCGTGCATCTTTCGTTAAGCCCATTCCTGGAGAGTTGGATAGAATTTCGCCGACGATTTTCTGGACAGTCGCTGTATTAAGTGTCAGCAAAATGACATGCAGTAATTATAATCTTGATGATTCGTTGAACAATTGTCTTCATGTAGATCAGATGGTCACGACCAATATAGCAGTTTTGGCTCAGCTCGCAACGACAGAAGGCGTCATTCATCCACGATCATGGCTCGAGATAGGCCTTAAACTTGCAGTCTCTCAATCGGCAGCCTGAAGAGCTTGCGTGGTAAACATCAAGATGGGAATATTACCTTTTGGCAGCGAAAGATCATCGTTCCCTGTATAGTTTTAAGTCAGTCAAAATTCTCGAGCCGAAAACAAGAACCAAAATAACATGTAAAGTCTGGAAAAGGAAGAAGTGATGATGACTAGTGATATTTGTTCCTAGGGGGAAGACAGCTCAAGCCTGCAGGCTTAAGAATTGCAACGATCCGAGGAACGAGGATACTTTTCGTGGGCGCAGCCAGCAGTGGATATTGCAGTGTCCGCTGTGGAGTTTTATCGAGTCCCAAAATTTGCCTTCCCTCCCAAGTGATCGCGTCTTGAGCACAGGTCTGAGAATACGCGAGACCCGACATACGGAGCATTTGATGACAGGCTGGACAAATTCGCGCTTCTTCAGAGACCAATATGATGACATGTATCATCACTCCCCCGATATGCTACTAGAGCCCTCAGAGGGTCATCTTTGATGAAAGTAGAGACCCGGGCAACAGAGCCAAGAGCTCAAGACAGCGTCGACCAGTCTACCACGCCGTGAAAAGGTACGTGAGTACCGTCCATACCGTGGAGAAGCACTAGCTTAGATCCATGAAATCTACAGATGAACGACTCTGGACAGTGAGATGCGATGCAAATTTGTTGGTCGATGTGTACCCCGGATTGGGCGAGACATTGGTGCCGTTGTCTTTACCCATGCTCTTTGACATAAAGCATTCCTTATACACCTTATTTGAATACCCCAGAGATTTACTTGGCTTTCAAGGCATGTGGAGAAGACATCCACTTTCCCGGAGTGTTGTACAGCAACAGGGCTAGAGAAAGGTACCAAGTCCTAGCCACGGCCTCAATACTCAGGCAAATCCAGAGCACAAGAGATGTCTCAAGAACTACAAGAGCCTCTCTGTCTCATTCTCCTCGTTCGTAGGACGAAATAACAACATAACGAATTATCAAAAACAAAGCCGCATCCCATCTCATCCCACGTGCCACACACCAAAAACAAGAAACGCGCCGCAAAAAGCTAGACAAAAAAGGCATAAGAAAAACTCACCACCGAATTCCTTGTCCGACATCCTGCTTATGACAAAACCTCAACCAGAAAATTCGAAGGTTTAGTGGATATTGAGTTGTGAGGGTATGAGTTGTGTACTGTTGATGGTTTTGAAGTTGTCAAAGGTTTTGATAGTCGGTTCTTGTCTGCCTTGCCTTGTATGCGTCGCGACGAGAGCGGCGGAACGAACCAGGCCAGGCGAGGCGAGGCGTGGGTATTTATGCGAGGCTGCACAGAGAGAACAAGGATGCCGCTAGTGCGAGTGCATGGTGGGCGCGGGCTAGTGAGAACGTGATATCAGCGTTTTTGGGGGAACTTGGCGGTTGAAATGGGGTCTATGTCGAGGTGAGTGAGTAGTTGACAATCGACGGTATAGAACTTAAGAGTGAAAGATGATAAAGTTTGACACCTGAGAAAAAAGTGGAAGCAAGTGAACTTCGCAATGCCGTTCTAGGAAGGAGGTCATGATTGGTTCGAGAAGAGCTGAATGAATCACGGATTGAGGTAGTCATGCATTCCACAATCACCAAGCACACCTCACTCAACAGTCAGGAATAAGACTTAGGTGTGATCGAGGGTATACGCCCTCGTCTCGTCTTCGTTGTACAGTGGTATAACCATTTACATACAATACATCCAGCCAGGCGACGCCAATATGCCCATCGCTAATACCATCAAACTCCGTCTACACATATAATACATTGTACAGTGATCATTCAACACTGGTGGGTATCTTGATCTTCCCTCTGGTCCTGTCATCGTGAGGTTGCCCATATCTCCATCCAACTCCCTTGTGTCCTCTTCCAGTCTTTCCGGCAGCATCAACATTGACGTCCGTGAAGTGGAACTCCCATCTTCCCGTGTCGACCTTTTTGATGGCGGCCTCTTTCTTCGCCTGGCGTGCAGCCTTTGCGGCCCTCTTCTTCTCTGCAATGGCGTCTCTTGCAGCAGCACGTTCTTGACGCTCCTGGGGAGATAGCCTCTCTATTTGTTCTTTGTGCAAAATTGCGAGTTCGGGATGTGGTACTCGAGCATCGGCAGGCAGGAGCTTCTCATCGAAGACCTTCGCAGCGTCCTCACGAGTGAAATGCCTCGATTCCGATGTAGGATGCCATATCTGTTGTCCCGTTGCTCTGTGTACTGGGAGATCGTTGATGGTTTCATGGAGGTTCGGTCTTTCTCCAGGAGGTGCCAGCAACGTCTTAGGAAGCATCTTATTTATAGCGTTCTGGTATGGGTGTGCGAGGGGTTTTCCCTTGATAAAGAATAATCATTAGCAGATATCTTCAAATGTGTCAAAGTATCGTGTGGAATGAAACACTGTTTCAGAGAGGCTCGCATGCGTAAATTTTGTAACCATGTAGTTGTCTTGAAGACTAATCGAATTTTTATAATATCATCATAAAAGTGTGTGGGGGAAGCAGAACAGTATCGAGGTCGGGAAACTTACAATTCGCTCCCATTCCTTCTCAATCTCCTTCAATCGTACAACAGCACCGACGCGAGCCATCTCAACACCAAGCTCAGCACTGACTTCTCGGACTGACTTGCCCTCGATCATTATCCTGAACCATATCTCTTCTTTCACCATACCACCTAGCACCGGCTGACTGATGAAGGCCCCGTTCAGCGGAAATGGTTTCAAATCTCTGATTGATTCGGGGGGTATCTCTGTGCTTGCTTTGCCGCCGTCTGGACTCGAGTTCTTGCTACCATCTGCAGAAATACTAGATCCTGTCTGGCCCTTCGCACGCTCATTGTCTTTGGCAGCAGCGACGACACGTTTTAATTGCCCAAGAGTATTGTATGCACTCAGATAATTCGTCGAGCTCTCCAGAGGGTTGGCAAAGTTCTGTCCTACGGTCTGCAGCCACCGGAACAGCCCTCTCCTGGCTCGGGTTGTCCGTTGCTCATGACGTGGTGATGTGGAAAAGGATCGTGATGAAGGTCCGACTCGGCACAATTGCTTCGTACAGATCACTGAAGGGAGTGTAGCTGTGCATCGTAATACTGGTGGCATAATGACTGGACCTGATTGATATCAGGTCATAATTTGCGCACCGAGAGAGGGTTGAACACAAGGTTGGGGGAATGAAGAGATTTCAAAAGGTCGGTTCGAAGAAACCTTCACTTTGGCTTCAAGGAGCTCCACTAGCGTGCAGTCACGTGGACTCCACTATCGACGGTGAGAGGAAACATTTTTATTTCTGTGACTGATTTCAAGAATGTTCAAGCAAATGTCTTCCCTATGCTTGAACAGAGGTGGAGAGCTATTTTGACGGTAAAGTTATAAGTCTATCGACAAGCTCTATGGATAGTCCATCTTATCCTCTTGTCAAGTTTCTGACCAGTACATGGTTCCGAACACAAGGAAGACGAAATGTCTACTATTCTAGTGTTGAATTTGGGTCTATAAATCTGGTCGAACGCATCTATAAATTCTGTTTCGCATGCACAGGAGTCTTCTCGTCTACCAAATTTTTCCTGATCCTTCCCACCTCATCCAATGTCAACCCACACTTGTCAACAGCATAACCTTCGGCACCCCCAAACTTCACTTTGATCATCTGCAGCGTCGAGAACATATTCTCAGCTCTTAGAAAAATCATCAGCATACATAGACGAAGCAAATAAAAACAAGCAGGGTTGACTTACTTCGCCGAAACCATATTCTTAGCACCTTGTAGATTCTCCCTAAGAGCAGGATTCTGCATTAGATGAACCATGACAGCATCTTTCCAATGTTTCGTAAGTCCAATCTCTGTCAAAGAGTACTCGTAGGCAATCGTCTCATCATCCACACCGCAAAGTGACAAGACCAAAGCGCAGATTAGGCCAGTTCTATCCTTTCCTGCTGTACAATGAACGATCAGAGGCTTCTCTGGCTCGTATGCAAGATGCAATAGAATGGTTCTGAAGGACTTTGGTGCGCCGTTCAGGATCTCGGAATATGCACGTGTGAATCCCTAAGCATGTAATGTTAGCAAAACTCCGATGACAATAGAGCTTCTTGCGGAGACTACAGACCTCAGGCCCACCAGAAGCATAGTCCTTGAATCTACTAGCTAATGCCTCAGGACTGTAATCTCTGTCTTCGAATACAGGAGCAAAGACTCTCTTGCATCCTTCCCACTGTACTACCCCACCTCTGCCAGCAGCTTTGTTCCTTTCAATCTCATTGTTTGATCTCAAATCATAGACGTGAGTGATTCCTAATTCCTGGGCCACAGTAACCCCGTCTTCTGTGATTTTTGAAGGATCAGCGCAACGATAGAGGATATTGCTTCGGACCGAGTGATTTGAGGAGCTCGAGATTGGATACCCGCCAATATCCCGAAAATTGTGTATTCCAGGGACGGTAATGAATGGCGGCGAAGGCAGATCCGGAGCCTCTGAGGTAGGTAAAGTTGAGCCCATTGCTGCAATTTGCAATGATAAAAATACTAGGTGTAATGAGAGGAGTAGATGGTTGTTGACAGAAGGCGGGGGCCGGTCTGATTTGGCGAGCCGAGGCGACGCCGTGGAACGGCTTTACTCAGCATCACAAACCCTGTCTATCCCAGCCTCCTCGCGTCCATCTACAACCATAAACTCAACGTTATTGAAGTCACATACACACACAAGCCACCACCAGTCGAAGTACAATAAGTCCTGTCGCATCTGAGATCGAGTGTCTCATTTAAATGACCACGAAAAACACGTCCTCAACGCCACCAAATCAACCTCAAGCTCAAATCAGCCAACCATCAAATATGCCACATTTTCAATCGCCCGAACCAGTCTCACAACCCGGCTCATTCTTCACAGAAATCTCGAGCCAAAACGACCCTCATGCTCGCTCTCCGTCCCAGGAACGAGCTCAGAGGATCCGCATCAAAAACAGACGAAAACTCTATCTCGATCGCCACCCCTCTTATTTTGCCTCCCCAGATCTGGAATTAGCTGGTATGTCTCCTATATGTTTCCACACTGCGATCGAATCGAGAGACCGTTCACTGACCAAAACTCAGATCCGTTACTCTACGACCGCTGTATCCGACGCTTCCAATCCGCTTCTGAGCGAGAAGCCGATGGTCGAGCAAAAGGCTACAGCGGCGTCCTCGAAGCAGACATGTATCGTACAGAAGCCAAAATTGCCGCCTTACGCCCAGAATCTCCGTCTCAGACTCCATCATCATCTCGGACTAAACCTCCGAATGAAGAGGCAGCAGGATTCGTGCCCTTTGTAAGCTACTTGCGAGGAAGTCACGGGGAGGTGCTGCCGGAAGAAGAGGACGAGGTGCCGAAGAGTAAAGAGGAGGGTTTTGAAAGGTGGAAGTTTGGGATGACAGTTAGGTTTCTGAGGGGTGACGACGAGGATTTTGATTATGGGGCTGTGGATGGGAGTGATGAGTTGGATGAGGTGGAGAGGAGGGAGAGGGAGGAGAGTTGGTTTGAGGGGGAGGAGCCTGAGTGGGTTGATGAGGCGGCGAAGAGTGGAGAGACGGGCGTGCAGGATTTCTAGACGTTTATCACTCTGATGAAAAAGATTCCCAGTCATCACGTTGCCCGATCCAGGTTAGTTCTTGAGTGACGATACAGTATCTTGCCGAGCTAACAAGCCTTGCAGGATATATCTGTCAAGGAGGAGTCCAATGACAACGGCAGATGGCCGCCACATAATTCGTCGGTATGCCACCTGTACAGTTACTGATCACAGGTGTCAATATCCCCGGCTTACGCATATGGCTTCGTCCAATCAGAAGGCCCGATCATGTTGAATAGACTTCTGAATACCAACATCTCACGTGCCAAGTCCTGCAGGCAGACCTCTGCTGCACATTGAGCATTTCTACTCTTATTTCAACTAATTTTCTCCCAAGAACTGGCATGAAGTCTTAAAAGCCGTCACAACGTACCTATCCAAGTTTCATTATCACGGTTCGCAATTTGGTTTCGAAATTTTTCAGTCACAGTATAATCCCAACATGATCTGCACCATGGCTGGTAACGTTCGATGCCGATTGAAAGAGCTCCCGTTGGACATCTTCAAGACTCTTCTCGACAATGTGATCAATATCATTGGGGTGGCTGACGGTGCTAAGCTCCGGTTGATTTGTAGTATCGTGTCCTCTAGCCCACATTCATTCAGTACCAGCTAATAACGTCGACCCAGAATTATTCGACCGCGAAATCCCAGGCGCTCTCTATTGTTGCCCTGACTTCAGAATCTCAAATGCGGACTGGTCACCCGCCCGCCCTCGAGTGGCTGAAGAGTATGTACTCTATCGAACACTTGCAGACGGCAAACGGAGGCACAACCTGTCTGCTCGTCTACACCGTGTGCTTGAAGAATTGCTTCCGGAAGAAGATTGCTTCGGCCCTGGTTATCAGGACGCTCTCAGGTCGCTTGTGACTACTGCTGTTCATCAGGGTTACGGTGACCGTCATATCGTAGAACTCATGGATAGCAGGAAGTCTCCCACAATTCTGGACTCTACCTTTAGACGCGACTGTGTTCGTGCCGCTGCCGTGCTCGGAGTCACTAATCAATTCGATGCAGTTGTCAAAGATGCTGCAAGCTCTGAGGACCAGAGATACTGGAGCGATCGTAGTGCGACAACAGCATTCGACAATGGACCACTAGTTTACGCTGCAATCGGTGGTCAATATCGATTGATCGCACGCATTTTGGACGCCAGAGAAGCTGCATCTCGGGTCAACGATTCGTCCGAGGTCAATTTTGCCTTTCGGGCTGCTATCTTCGGGGGCTTTACGGACATTGTTAAACTGCTGCTCGACCGGTGCCGTACGCATAGTTATATGACTCTTCCCAGCTTTGCAGCCTGTGCCAATCAACCTGGAATCTTCCATATACTATGCGATCGGCTTCAAATAGCGCTGGATGATTTTCGATGCTTGAGGGAAGCAGCTTTATATGGTCACATAGATTTCGTTAAGCTATGTCTTTCACATGGCGCCAACGTAAACGCGAACGCCACATCTGACAACAAAATGTGGCAGCACGAATCACCCCTTCGACTAGCGTCTGCGGGAGGTCACAGAGATATCGTAAAGCTGTTGTTGGATCATGGAGCAATGGTAACGGACTACATCCAGAGATTTTCGTCACTTTCTAGTGCCGCTTCCCATGGGCACTGGGAGATAGTTCAGGATCTCCTCGCTGCTGGCTCGATCCCAGTACACAACCAAGGGTTCTCTCCGCTCATGGCTGCGGTCCGCAATGGCCAAGTTCGAGCAGCCGAGGTGCTCCTTGATTCGGGCATGGAGCTTTGGTACAAAGATCTAGCTCTCGTGACAGCGGCTGAAAAAGGATATGACACTCTCGTTAGACTACTGGTCCGCCGAGGCGCGAATATCAATTTCGATCGTGACTCCGGAACGTCTCCGATCATGAGAGCCATGAAATATGGCCAGCCACAAATTGTTCGAACTCTTCTTGGTTTAGGAGCAAAGCCACATGGTCCCTTCCTAGTTTCTGAACACTCCGGGGTCCTTGAAAACTGGAAATATCCACGCGTCGAGCGATCTGGAGCAAAACTACCGTCAGCGTAGGATATCATTACTTCGGTGTCCGCAACCTTGACATGAATATTTACACGAAGTGAGTTCCGGATGTGGAAGGTTCCGCCATGGCCTCAACATGTTAGCTAAGTTTGACAGGATGCCAATTTCACCTCGCTTCGACTCCTTTCTTTACCAAGCTACGCTATTGGCCAAACAGGGCTATCCCAACTCACACCGCCAGCAATAAGCGCTGAATCCAACCCATCGGCTCCCTGACTGATGTGCAGAACCTTTGTATACGCCACATCACTGAAGTACTTGTATGACGTGTTTCCCGGAATGAAGACGACATCACCCTGCAATAGACTCAGCGTCTCCCCTCCCATCAAAACCTTAAGCTGGCCATCCAGAACCTCGAAAGCCGCATGTCCAGGGTAAACCGACTCAGTCACATCAGCGACAGCAACACGAGCCATTGTGATCGTAGAAAGAGTGAAGTTGCCCGCTGATTGGACCGGCGTGACGAATGGCTGGATGACTTTATACGAACCGGTCTGGTTGTTCAGGTACTGTGGTCCGTAGTCCTTGGCAACGAAGAATGGCGTGGATGAATCGTTAGCGAGGGCATTTGAGCCGGTATGCCAGGCACTACCGGCTGGTGCAGCGCCATCGACAGCATCGCTGCGAGCTGTGTAGTTTTGGACATACACATCGAAACCTTCGAGGACCTGAAGAAAAGCACCATCTGGAGTTGCTGTTTGGGATGCCTCGATAGTGGGGTCATATGGGGAGAACGAGGGCGATGTGTAGTTCTCGCTAGCAAGAGCGTAGAATAATGTTCTACAGCTTCATATCAACATCTTATTTATTTTTGCGACAAAACGACTTACTCAAATCCACCTGGAGAAATAACACCAACCATTTCCGTATCTGGATCCAAGATTTGAAAAGTGTGTGTTGTGTTCTCGGGCACCGCTCCATAATCACCAGGAATCAGGATCCTAGTTTCCTCATCACCATCTTTCTCAGTCCAGAGTTGGAATCGACCACGAAGGTTGAAGAAATTCTCATAATGGGTTCGATGCTGGTGAGGGAATACGCCCAGATCGGAAGATCCAGGAGCGTTTGTACTGATCAGAGTGAACGCATAGTCTGACGAAGGACCGGTAACTGGAAAGCGATATATTTGTTGTCCAACAACATAGCCTTGAGCAGAATAATGCTGGATTGCGTAAGGACGAACTAATGAAGGGACTTCGTCCACCCACATCGAGGATATATTGGATGCTTGTGCTGCTGAGGCAAGACTTGTAAATGCAGCGCCAGCAAAACAAAGTTGCGAAAGCATGATGAACGACAAACACTCTAGCGAGCGTAGAAAATGAGAGAGAATGAGGGAATTGAAGATCCTTGGTATCGAAGTAGATCAGAAAAAGCTTACAGAAGAGATACTTATCATATTGCGAAGTAAAGACAGGCCCACGAATGTAACCCTGATACCCATAAAGGGAGTGGACTGCATCTCACATCCCCGGCTAATCCCCTCTCGATGGGGAACAGGGTTTCTTATCCATTGGCAATTATGAACCGTCCACATCGCTGTGCTCCATTCAAGAAATGATATGCATACGAGTATCCCACAAAAAAGGTTTTCATCCCATGTCCGAAGAGTCAGGAAGTGAAAGGAGGCCTGCCTTGTTTGGATCTTCGTTTCGTAGGAACGAAATATAAAGAGCCCCAGTCGAGTAGAAGCGATCTACCTGCCGAGGTGGACGGGAGGGTGGACTACTGACGACGTTGAACAGATTGACAGGGGAAATGACATGCATTTCCTAGCTTTTCGCAAGCCTTTAGGGTCCGGTATCACTAATGTAAGTGTCCGAAGACCGAAGGTTACGAATCTTGAGATCTGCTGCCAGGTACTGTGCAAGTGTCGTGCAGCGAACCTCGGCTGGCGCTCCAGCCAACCAAGGCTGCTTATGTAACTGAGGCTTTAGAGCTCCTATATCACTGGAGCTCCCTTCTTATTATTAGGAAAATCAAGACTTTAATACTACTTGTAGCTTTTCTTTGCGGTGCTAACAGTTAAGAGTCATAATGCCGTAAAAGTTGAATGTGAAAAGTGAGGAGTAAAACTGGAAGAAACTGTCCTCTAACACGGCTATGCCTTACAACCAGTGAATTTCATCTTCCTATAGACCCGCCGGGATAGAGAGGACCGTGCCAATTCGACTTGGCCTAAACTTTTAATCATTAAATATCTAGCGAGCTGTCCCTTTCGAGCTCCGCAGTGAGTATGCACACATCATTTCGGCGAGATTGTCACTGATATCCAGGCACAACGTAATGTGATCACCATACCGAGTACGAGTACGAGCAAGAAAAAGTGGAGAGTGTATATATCCTAAGACATAATGTCTACCTTGTTGTCATATGGGGAAGGACTTCTCGTTCCACGTTCATTTGACTTTGAGCTGCAGATGTGTCCCGATGTTTTCAGATTGCGTCACTATCGTAACACCTAAAACTGAGATAACAACATCACGTTAGATGCTGCGTAACGAAGTTCTCTTTTGGGCTATGCTTATTGATTAAGAGGCATAGTACGGGAGGGGAGGCATCATGTATCCAGGAAGTGCGCAAAGCAATTATCTCTTCTCACGCCCACCGATCACCGCTTCGGCTGCTCCCTCTTGTTCAATCGCGGCCTTCAGAAGGGGCTCAAAATTTGGAGCGCTTACATCTAAGTTTTATAACTGTTAACATACAAGCATTGTTTTTGGAATATAATTTTCTGCCTTTTCATCAAGCCGTCTTAGTCCGAGATCAAAGTCAAACAAGTAGCGACTTCATTCAACCGACACCGTCACAATTCACCTCAGATCGCTAGCCTTCTGGTCCAAATAGCCTGACGCCATGTGACAAAGAAACCTAGTTTGGGAACCCTGGGGAGAAGCGGGAGCCCAGGGGACGCAGTCGAGAGAGCGCCAGCGAGATATTACATTCATACGACAGCTTCTGTCATGGGGTAGGTGTACTTTGCCTTAAGGTTACATCTCAGAGGGCGGCCATCTAAAGGAACTGGCGACTGATGAACTCTCTGCATCGAGTGTAGTCTTATCCGGCAGTTCCTCCACATCTCCTGAAGACACGGGATTCCAGTCAGCAGGGCGGGTGAATTGCTTTTGCTTTTGTAGGCCCTTGAGACCCCGTAATCCAGCTTCAAGGATCTTGCGCTTCTCTGCCAGACGCTTCCTCTCGAGAGAAGACTCTGCAGTCTCACCTGCGAGCCGAGAGATATCGTCCGAGCTCATTTCCAAGACCTTGTGCGACAGGAAGAGCCCAGGAACCTTTCCAATGAGGCAGTCTTCAACTGCCAGCACGCTGACGTCGTCGATAAATCTGTTCATCGCAACCTAGAACAGTGGGACTATGGTCAGTATAATAGAGGCTGGTGATCCAGTAGAACTTGCCTTGTAATATGCCTCCATGTAGTCGACCGCCGTGGAGCTTCCAAATAGCTCCATGTCAGGTTCGAGACCCTGTGCCAGAAGGTCCACGAAATGTACCGGATTTAGACTGATCTTCCTGTCCACATCGTCGAAGTGTTGTGAGCCAAATACCTTGCGAATTAGCTGTCTGATCGCACGTTTGTGCCGTGCCTGTTGGGCCTTCTGGGCATTGTCCGTCAGCTGACGATTGTATGTAATGGGGTGCTGCGTGGCAGAAACCAGTAACTCGTCAACCTTAACGTCCAGTTCGACCTTGAGCTCTTCTACCATTTCGTGGACAAACTTAAGCACCTGATTGATGACATCATTGGCAGCAACGTGTCGAATCACGAGCTCCGTCATCTGATGGGCAGCATCCACGATATCCTCGACCAGTGCTTTCGCGATCTTTCGCCACGGTTCGCATTGCTCTACGAAGAGATCGCCAACAATAAGAGGGCTGAAAAGGCCTGGTAGCTCGCGTCCCCTGCTGAACTTCAAGCGATATGCGACATGCTCAACGTATTGAGACCTAGGAATACGGGGCGAATCGCTGATTTCGTCTTTGTCTTCGCTTTCACTCTCCGACTCGGTGATTCTTTGGCTCTGTCCATTCAAAAACATGTCTTGTCTAAACTCAAGCAGCCGATTCTGCACCACCGCCCTGAGCCTCCTAGGATACCCTGCATGCTTCTTTCTCATGCCGAAGAATCGGTCCGTGTATGTGCCGTCAACCGCCTGCCTCGTCAAGGACGTATAATCCTCACTCAGGCGAAGGAGGTATCTCAGCTGCTCCTCTCGAGTTGTGCGGACAGGACCAAGTCGGTCAAGCGTCTCTGTACATTCGTGGATGCCATTTTCCACATCTTGAACTAGGCTTGGTAGCTGAGAGAGGATCTGGTCTTTCAGGACAGAGCTGAGTCGGATCCTCAGAGCTTCCACGCCGCAGTGCTCTGGATTGACGTCAGTCCAGATGCCCCTCGAAAAGAATTCCTTCTCGGTGGCATCACGTTGGGCCGAAGTCCAGGCCCGCTGCTCGAAGTTGCGATTCCTCAGAATATGCCACCCGAGACGGAGCTCCACCTCAGTGTTCTGGGCCAGGCGTACCCAGTATGCCTCGGAATCGGAGCCGACATCCAGTGTATCGGGCTTTGTGATAAGCCCCATGGTACGTAGCCCCTCTGGGTCGGCATGTCTGGCCATTGATGTCACTTCCTGGAGGACATACTCGTTCTTAGCGGACACTACGGCTAGGATGATGCTCCTCGGCCTGGCCATATATTTCTCGACCATGCTGCGTACTGTGTCGACATCGGTGTCAGACTGCTCCTTGTTGCCAGCCCTGAAGAGACCAGGGAGATCTACCATGGTCAGATGCGGTTGGTTTGGGCCGGTGAGCTCGATGCGGAGGATATCGTCGTAGAACTTTCGAGCCTCCGGAACCTCCATGGCTTCCATTGCCTCCTCTGTCACTGCTTCGAGACCGTCACTGTCTATACTGGACCGGGGTTGCCAATGCTCGAGATCATCTTTTTCTTTGTCGTATCGAGTTTCGCCTGGTGTAATGGATACCTTTGTGCTTGTGTTCTGGCCTCGGCGCAGGACCAACTCTGTCACGAAACGAGTGCAAAGGCCATCTTTCGTAGGGAATCGCATACCAGAGATAGCCTCCAGGACGGAGCTCTTGCCCGCAGACTGATCACCACACACTATAATCTCGGGAAGGTCAACATACCGGCTGAACCCTTGCGCACGCAGGCTGTCAATGATGTCTAAGAGGTTTCGATGGTCTCCCATCGGGATGTCTGCAGCCGTCATGTTTGATGGTTGAGTGATGGTTGAGTGATGTTGCACTGATGTTGCACCGATATTGCACTTGAAGACTATACGAATGATATATGTCCAAAGCTCTCTCTTTATATTCCTCTCAGGCCCTGCGCGGTTCCAAATCTTGATAAGGCTGAGGGATATGTGGATGCCCCCCCGCAGCTGTTGGCAATAAAAACCTGCAACGCTTTCCATTTTGATAAGACCGAGTAGTATGTGAATAGCCTCCCACAGCTGTTGGCAGCAAGAAACTACAACGCGTCTCAAATCTTGATAAGACCGAGTAGTATGTGAATAGCCTCCCACAGCTGTTGGCAATAAAAGCCTGCAACGCTTTCCATTTTGATAAGACCGAGTAGTATGTGAATAGCCTCCCACAGCTGTTGGCAGCAAGAAGCTGCAACGCGTCTCAAATCTTGATAAGAACGAGTAGTATGTGGATGCCCCCCGCAGCTGTTGGCAACAGGAAAAAATGATTGATTCTAGACCGGCTGAGTGGTTAGATAAGTAGTAGGCTGTGTTCGCCCGTTCAAAGTGTGTAGGTGACACACTGGAGGCATAAGGCCTAATCCGGCGCCCTTTGATTCTGCCTACCCCCGCGTTCCGCCTATTCTTCCTTAACTCACCGCTATTAATATGAAAGGGGGTAAAACGTGGGCCTCGTCCAACCCCCTTGTTTTTGCCATATCCTACGCTGAACTAGGAAGCTATTCCACCATCCAGAAGGTCCTCCTTTCGGTAAGATTTCCAATCCTTTCTGGCATTAAGTTATATCTATTAAATTATTGCCATGCACCAAGCCTTATGTATGAAAAGTGTCATTATAATTTGCTGCGCCCTAAGTCGCAACTTGTAAGTAAATCTCAAGACTGGGTCCTGTATCCTAGAGTAGTATATGGGACGTGTTTAGTAGGCACTCGAAATGCATTTTCTTGGGTATACTTTCTACCTGGCATACCAAATTGAAACTATGTACATACTGGCACTTCATCGCTCCCTTTCTTACACGGCTCACCCTCCTCATAGCCCTGCCACTGTTCTCTCAGCTCATCCATCCGTCATACTATCGCCCTTGAACAGCAGATATTGTTATACTAGGTGCCATACCCAGGACCTTGGTAGGTACAGTCGCTGTTGCTGTCAAAGAGGGACCTGCAGTCGAATCCTTGTTCATAGGCCGCCGGGAATCCGCCAGTCCTGTCCTCAGCGCTCTCACGGTCGCCCGTTCGATATCTTTACTGAACTTCCAAAAGACCTTGCTCCTGACCACTCCAGGAAGATCACGGTGGGAGGGCGGCATCCATGTAGGGTAGACCTTTTGATGACAAGCCGATACCCGGATGCGAAGTGGATGTCGAAGTAAAAATTCATGACAAAGATAGCAGGCTTTCTTACTCGTGCCCATGAAACGTAGCTGGGGCACCATAGCTGGGTTGTGGTCGTAGAAATCGAGAAGCTGCATTTCCGCATGGAGTGTAAGCGTCAAGTGACACGCTTTGCGCAACTTTCCCTCTACGTCGTCTGGTTCCCAGCGCTGAGCCAGATTATCTAACGTCATCTCCCAATCGTTCTTGACAAGTCGCTTGAGAGTTTTCCGGAGGGGTGTTTTCTCTTGATAAAGTGAAAACTTTTCCTGCGAGGGGGCTTTGACTTCCTGAATTCGAATATCCGCAAAGAGCTCAGGCTGTTTTATCGCAAGTTTGACCATGGACTTGATTGCTGCCCAATAACGAGCAAGTTTGTAAAGTGTTTCCATAAAGGGCGGATGTGGCGATGGGCCTAAGGCGAGCAAAATCCGCAAATGCTTTGGATAATCCCATCGGGCCTGCGATGCCCATCTCACCAGAGAGATCAATTGAGAAGTCCCATAGGAGCCTATGGGTGCAACCACGAAAGGGCTCGTCTTCAACCAAGGCCCAAAACCTGGTTCCTCAAGGATTTCTTGGTTGAAATCGCCGCTGAATAGCTTGGATATTCCCAATTGGAAGACACATCGTATTCCACATTTCTCAAGCTTTTTTACCAGCGACAAAATGCGGCTTTCGTCTAATTGAACCACCTCCTCGAGAAGTTCAGTCTCCGCTTGCATTGATAGCTTCTCTGCATTAGGCGAATTGTGAGTAACCCTGCGTGCCAGTGGCCATAAAAGATCACATACCTCCATTTGCAGCAGCGGTAAGAATTTGTAGCACCCTTTCAAGCCCACTAAGGGTTTGCTGCAATAGACCACGATTGCAAGCCACGCGTAACATGGTTCCAGACGGCTTTTTCTGCTCCATGCAGACGGCTGAAGCAGTCTCCTTGCCGAAGCTTGAAGTTGAGCAGATAAGTGCGAATGAGTCGAGGAATTTCTCCTTTAGCTGGCTATTTCTCAAAAACTCGGCATCAGGGTGAACCTCGAGAGGGCACTTTGTTGGTTCTCCACGAACAGGATCGATCAGGCTCAGTAAAGCCGAGTTGATCACCAAGTGCTTGCGAGCCTCGCTACGTTCTCGAGTCGATGCTACTTTGTCTTTGACCATCTGGAAATCCTGGGATGAGCCCATTGTCATACAGCGTCTAGTGCGATATAATCGAAGAGCGTCGACAATGGGCACAATAAAACTCAAGGCTCTCACTTAACATAGCACCATGGAGTAAGCCGCCGAGGTTGCCTAATGATGTCACGGGAGGCAATACACATCTCATGGGCGGGCAGTACACATCTCATGGGGGGCAGTACACATCTCATTGGACCACGTAATCATGCTGCCAAGCTTGGCTTGTCATGATTCCTTCCATCGCTCAACAGACTAAACTTACCCCCGGTAGTCTCGTATGTTGTCCTGATACTTCAAGTAACGGCACTTTTCTTGAAATCTTATCGTTATGTAGCAGTACACGTCTTTCAACCTGTGGCCCGCTACACCTCCAATCCATATTATGGATTTCTCGCATAACCCGGCTATCTCCTATGTCCAAGAGAGCTACTCAGATTCTCCCAACGACGACGATACCATGGCATGGTCTATCTCTAACACGAACTCGACAGTGATTCAATCTGCTGTATCGCCATCAGCGCCAACTCCTTTCTGGGATGTTGACGCTACGATCGATCCGGCACTGCTGCTGGCCCAAGGTCAAGATTTGGAGAACTATTCGAATGACGCCGCGCCCATCCATCATTTCTGAGATGTTGGAATGCTGTCTCCACCCCTCACAGGGGTATTTGACGTTGGCGGGTCGGGACAAGTCTCGTCGCCTGTCTATGAAGGCGATCAGCCCAGAGGAGGGGCAAGCGAGGGGTCCTTGGACTCCATGACATCTCCGCGCAAGAAAATGTCCAGGGCTCGCTTCCTTTGCACTTGGAAAAATTGTCAGTATCGTAGATGTGATACCGACGAGACGAAGTAAGTTAGCATCTTTCAATATCTGAAGGGCATTCCGGTTAACGTTCCTTAGATATCATGCCTCCGCCCACCGCCAGTGTCCGAAGGAAAACTGCGGCTGGGCTGAGGCAAAGAACCAAAGCCAAAAGGATCGACATGTTTGGAGTAATCACAAGGTCTGGGCTGAACAGAGTGGATACCCTTCTCAAAGCGTCATGTGCGATGAGTGTTCTCAAACATTCTCTCGCAAGGACAAGCTGCCGCGCCATAAGAGGGAGGTTCATGCTGCCCAAAAGCGGGTAAGATAATCAAAGTGCCCATATATCGACACTGGGAGATCAACTATGGGTATGCTTGCATCACTTAGCTGATGGAAATCAAATAATTGCAGAGCTGTGAATCAATCCAGAACTAAAATGACCACGACTACGCAAATCTCTAGCGCTACCCTTTCTGTCATCTTCCATATCCAACCTATCCCCTTGGCTGCCAGTACATAACATAACCGAGAAAGTATTGTAGTTACTTGTCAAGCCATTAGTCTTGCGCCAGCTCACTGCAGTTGCGTAACTAACCTCATGTATAAGTTATATATAGATATATGCAGTTTGCGAAAGTGATCCCTTACATTTGTTTGGAAGACATCTTCATCATGGTTGGAGCGTTGAGGCACACGAACCATCAATGTAAGAGCGCTCTATTCCAGGGCGACTGAGATTGTCTACCACATTTGATTGCCCTATTGTTTGTTGGTGCTGTCGCGTTCGTTAATTAAAACTTTTGTGGTTCTACCCAAATTTAGAGCGTCAAACTTGAGATTCATGTTCTCTCGAATTTCTCGACCAATCCATCAAATCTGGCACCCGCTGGTGCTCCGGTGACTTGGAAGATTCAATCCAAGGGATAGGATCGATCAAACCTAGACTTATGCCAGATACGATGAAGTTTTCCGCCGACAGAATTCACAGAAATCTGATTGCAAACTTTCAGCTTCGCAACCTCCCCGAAAATTGAGAAACGCACAATGTGGCATTTAGTTTACAGCTCCATTTAAATCTTTATCTACAAAGCTTTGGTAATTCTGTTTGTCTCTTGGATTGCCATGTCATGTACTGTGGCAGAGCCACCTGATTTGATGAAGGGAAGTCGCGTTGTCGGATGCAGCTCGGTTGAGTCTATGGGGGTACAAGTCTCGGTATTCTTTTGTATTTCTTTCTACACTACGACTCGCACTCTTGACGTAATCACCCTCTAATCCATTCTCTGCTTCGTTCTTTAATTGACAAGTCCCGCCACTCAGGTATTGATATTACTAAATTTGATGAGGCTGTTCTTCTGTATCAATTTACTCCGTATGCCTTGAGTGCTCCCTCTCTCGTTGTGTTGTTTCTTGGGACCAAGTCAAGATCAACTCAAATAACTCTTTTAAGAAAGTTCAACTCCCCCTGATTCTTCCACATATGTTCCACCAGCTTATCACGTCGCGTGTATATCTGCACTCCAGCAGTAGCATGCTTGGCACAACCTAATACATGGCAGAAGTGAAACGCCTGGTTCATCCTGTGGATGGAAGATTCGTGGCGGGTGCGTTCCCAGTCACAATTGAAGGTGAGACAGCAGCCAGGGCGTAGTGTCTACATGTCGTTCTTGTAGCGGTAACTACTAGCCCCGGCACGTCTGGTGCATGTGGAGCTATGAAGTTTCCTCTAGTAAATTGGGAGGATCACTGGAGGATCGACCATGGTAGGAGAGACGTTGCAGGAAATATCAATGCTCGATCATTTTTGTTGGCAAATGAGTTGATATCATTGGAAGTTATGGCGTTATCAACACTATTTCCAGCACTGGCACCCTGCGCCATGTTTTCGTTGAAGTCAAAAGGGTTGTCGAACGTAGCCGCAATCTGGGCACAAAAGCCAAGGTTGGCATTCTGCATCATGTTGTCACCGTTGATACCCTTAATTGCAGCAAAGCATCCTGGGTTGAATTCATTCTGGGCATCTCGGCCAATGGCAGGATCTTCCATGTCACCATTGTTTCGCTGGAACTCATTTCCAAGGTAGCCAGCATGATGAGCACAGTTCTCAAGATGGGGGTCAAGCACTGTACTACCTTTGAGCCTAGAGAGATCTTGAAAGTCAGTGTGCTTATTGAGGTTCCTAGCATATCATTGCTAGAGGCATAAATGATCCCATCATTGAGCTGGGACAGCTTATTTGTGCCAAAAGGTTCAGCAGCTCGCGTCACATTGTCGTGACGACGTCGGGGGGGGGGGGAGTTGAATCCAGAAACAGTGTCCTGGTACTGGTACGCGGCTGGTGGATAATTATCATACCCGGCACCAGAGAAGTTGGTGTCGTCAAACGCATCTTGTCTAAAAGCGGAAGTTGACTCCCTTTGACAGTCGAAGTAAGAGTCGAAGCGATATTGCCTAATTGGGTCAGCAAGGCTTGAAAGAAAAACAGATTACCTAATCACAACCGCCCTGTTATTAGGGTAGGTAGGATCAAGCATTCGAACGTCTATCTGGTTTATGGAGTCGTCTTGGTGGCTGAAAATCCTGCATGGCACAGGGCGACGAGGACGACCAGTGACGCAAGCGCCAAGAAGAAAACATTCGGGCGGTGAGGAATGCAGGCTTTGAAAGGGTCATAAAAGGACCGCAAGAAGTCTGAATGTCTCAAATGGGGAGGACGTCTACTACATGCTCCACTCACATCAACCGTTACCCCCCTTACCATCTATGTTGCTAAAGTATGCAGCGATCCACTAAGATCCCTCTACCACAACGGCTGTACCGATCCAGTCCATCTAATTCAACCAACTTCATCACGGGGCAACCGAATATTTTGGTATGGGATCAGTTAGATGCTAATGGGAAGATATAGGGAAAGATCATCGCGGGGGAGGAGGGGGAGAGGAAGATGGAGATGGTGAAATTACTTGGGAAGGTGCGGAAGCAGTACTTGGGACGGAAGAAAAAGCAGCGGGCTTTTTTTGGGGGTCGAAAGGGGAAGGTGATGGTGGGAGGACGAAAGAGCAACCAAAATGGTTCGGGGAAGTTCTGGTGTGCCCATGATTGAGTTGAGATGGGATGGGGAGGCAGTTTGTTGGGATATAAGACGAAGAGACCATTGCAATGAGTGAATTTTTTTTTTCTTGGCCACTGATTTGAAACCCATGAACAATTTGAATACAAAGATTACATTCCAGCCAACACATCTCAGCCATCGACGTTTTCAACTCAATCATCATAATAAAACTTCCAAAACACCCATATCTCCCTATCAAAAAAATAAATCCACCCTTACCTTCTCAAAGGACTTTCTTACTAAAAAGAAAGCACACTCCTTGTTCCAACGAAAGTATCCATAAAAGTTAAATTCTTCCAATCCCAAACTCTCCTTGATACCTGTTCGCTATCTTTCGTCATCCAAGTCCATGCATCCAAGTCCATGCATCCTTCTATGATTCGTCACCTTGTCCCTTCGCGAGAAAGACTTCGTGCACCCAGGAAAATCGCAGGAGTACCTCTCTTTGCGGCCATGAGCAGTCTTGATGTGTCTTGGGATGTCCGATTCTCTGCTGAAAGTAACTCCGCAACCAGGAAAATAGCATACAGCACGCTCGCTTTTATGACGTCGAATGGCCGCATCTGAAATTCGTTTTAAGCCTCGACTAGCGTGGCAGCTCATCGCCATGGGCGGAGAGCAAACGGCTCGCGGGACCTTTTTCTCTGGTAGGACCAACGAGTTTGTGCTTGCGTAAAGGTCATTTGAGAAAAGGAAGTCCTCCGAAACATATGCCCCATTGCTATCATATTTGTCAGCTTGATTTTGAAATATTTTGTTTGGCAAGCATCACCTAAACAAATTATCTGCACATTGGCCTTCGAACATAGGGAAGTGACCAGTCATGTCGGTCGTAAAGATTGCTGATTGGTCTATAGAGGGAATGCTGCTATAACATAGATTAATTATGTGGTTAGATACACCAAATTTGACTGAATTACTCACTATTGGACTAGTTGTTGCCCGACTGTGACATCACCATTGGCTTCTGTAGTTCCAGAATATAGGTAGTTTACTTGGCCAAAATCCACGAATGCGAAAGAGCCAGCCGCTTTCTCGCAAGATTCGCAAATCCAAGAACTTTTCAAGCCCATGTCCTGAGATATCTTCGATACTGCCCACATCCCACAGCGTTCACAGAAGAATCCTTGGGCGTCTCTGCTCATCATCGAAGCGTCGTATGCATCTCCATCCGCACTCGACCTGCACATACTCAATGCGTCCCCAAAGGGACTCCAGTCACATCCTTGATCACTGACACTTCAACCCAGATTAGCACCCCCTGAAAGCAAGGAGACACGGAAGCTTGTCTTTTGAGAAAGCCTCAAGGGTATGTGCACTGAACAATGTCAATGTTGATCGACGTATGTCGTAGAGCATGGTGGAGACTTTGCAATTCATTGCTAAGAAGGCCTCAAGCGCGCGGTGGTGATTTTCTCAGAGATCACATTACCATGCTCTATTGTTGCAGTGCACAGGAGACAGGCTATTGTATAATAGCACTGCTCACTTACCTATCCGTAGCGTATATACGGTACACCACCTATTTGCGCTGGCCACGTTGTCCCTGCGACGTTTTGTTTGAGTTGTTGATCTCTGAGTAGGACATTTCAACTAGGCTATAAAGCATCAAGTTGGCTCCCGGAACTTATCATCTGTTGTGATTTGTTATATAAACATAAGTTCGTCGCTTTCGTACTTTGTGGTTCTCACAAAGGCTACCCAGATGACCGTTAGCGTGGGAATCGAAAAGGACGAACTTACGATGATACTTTGCTAAGACTGCTATCGAGATCTTGCGTAGTCGAATACTGGCACCCTAAGGACCCATGGATGAGGTGCATGGCTTCATCTCCGTCAGTGAAGAGGAAATTGCGCTCATCGTAGAAATGCTCGCTTGTGTTGGTCAAGAAGTGCTGCTTATCCATTTTGGGCCGTACGGTGGCGGGAAATATAGGGTGCTCAGGTATATTTCCTGAAGAATCTTCACCAGGGGCAGATGCAAAAACAAAACGAGGTAGATTCGTGGTTGATATGTATTGAAAATTGATGCAATTGCTGGCATTCACATCCGCTTGCTTTTACTCACCGAGTACGCCCTCTTCATGCAGGAAATGCCCCGGGGCGACCAATCAAATTGGAGGCCCAATTAAGAGGGCGACCAATTATACTGGAAGGACTATCAAGAGGGCGACCAATAGTGGTGCAATAAACTGGAGCTAGTAATTAGTTCAAAATTTGTGGGCGTTCAACTAACAGCAGCCACGTCTTTCTTGGACGCCCTTGTTATTGACGGTAAGGCTTTCACGGATGGATCTATCAATTATGGGCAGAGGCGTCATTCGTTTACTGCCCTTATAACAGCTGGAAGTTACAAGATGGTATCACATGCGTATCGACTGACAAGGGAACCTCGTCATCAACGGTTTTCAGTCCAGGAACTAGAGGCGTTGATGGCAATTGCGACCGCGGGCGGAGACCACAGCCGAGCACTTCCAATGTCAGAAGCATTCAGCACACTCTCTGAACTGATAGGCTTACAAAGTAGTACCCTCGTACTTCCAAAGCAGGCGAAAGGTCATTGGCTTTGACGGAAATGTGGAACATTGCTTGGATCGAGGTAATTCGTTCGTCGAGGGGATCCAAATTTGTGTCCATCGCAAGCCGATATCTGTGAGTTGTAGAGTTCTCGATTGAAAATCACAAATAAGCCGATATATATATGGTAGGGGAACATCGGATTTGGGAAATGTACATTCCGTACTGCAGTGATCGCGACCGTGTACGATATGTCCTCTCTGCATATTTAGGTGATTTGCATACTTCTCTAATTTAATGATCTTGCGTCTGAGTGTCTTGAGAGCTTGAAGCTATGCAATTAGTTCCGATTTCGATAAGAGAAACTGACTTCATAATACAGCTAAGCCATTTACTTATTGCTTAACCCACCCGTCAAAAGTATTAAGTGTATCTGTATAAACGATAGCACCAGGGGCATAATGGACCGCGAAGCCAGCTTACATAATTCTAATTGTCAGATGGCGATCTTCATTAACGATCTGCGCAGCTGTTGGACTTTCAAATTGCAGACTTGAGCCAGATGATCCAAAACGGGCTGGGCCAACAAACTAGATTATTGGTTATAGGTCTTTTCAAGAAACCGGTTCGTGCTATTCCATGGAATTTGATTCTTCAGTGCCTCGGAATACATTTCCGAGATTGGAAGGAAGTTGTGGATATGCTATAACGCTCTTGTAATATTTTGAGATAGAGTTGTTCGTGGATTTTCGAAAGCTGCGTTTCCGCTACAACACTGAACATACTTAGTGAACAAAAGTTCAGTCTCCACGACTCACTAGATTGGATGATTCAAATGCTCTTTTTGTAATCATGTATGGATGAGCTATGTAATCGATATCTATACTCAGCATACTGACATGCTCGATTCCTGTGCTCATATCTTAACAAAGCTGATTGTGAGAAGGGGCGAAATGAAAAGATAATCCTTTTCCCATCACGATCCAAAATTTCTCCAAGTCTATACCTAGGCAAGCCAATATGATTCATGGATATCATTTGACTAGAGAACTTAAACTTAAAAGTGCTCTCGTGATTGTGATGACTATCACGTGGAGTGTTCTGTAGCCTGCTACTGAGGCAGCGGGGCAAGGCTGTGATCGCCTCAAGCCATCTTCCCTTCTTTGTCACCGGCTTCATCACCTCCAAGACCCTGCGTCAAACCAATATCGAGTACTTTACCTTGACACTCTCCTCAACCTGTATCTGAACTTCCTTGAAAACAACCACTTTCCAGCAAAAGAACTTGATATCGGAACATCGACACAGTCGTGAACCCCTCCAACCCCGCTATCAAGATGAACTTCATCCACAGCACCCTCGACAAAGTCCGCGAATGGGCCCCCGTCTCGCACACCTCCACCTTTCGCCAGAACGGCCAAATCACGCCCGAAGAGTTCGTTGCCGCAGGCGATTACCTCGTCTACAAGTTCCCAACGTGGTCTTGGGCGGACGCCTCGCCAGCTTCCAAGCGCGCATCGTATCTGCCTGCGGGCAAGCAGTTCCTTGTGACTCGGGGCGTACCTTGCCACCGGCGACTCGACGATAACTTCGCGGGCGATGCGGGCCACGATGAGACGATGGTGGGTGATGGGGAGGACTTCAAGAGAGCGGGTGGACACTCGCCGGGTGATGATGAGGATGGATGGTTGAGAACTGGGGGACTAGCTGCGAGTCAAGAGGCGAGAGCTAGGGATGTGAGGACGGTGGATGAGAGTGGGAATATGGGGGAGAGAGAGGAGGACGATGATGAAATTCCGGATATGGAGGATGAGGAGGACGATGAGGAGGCTATTATTCGGGATCCTAAGGCGGATGGAGCAGATTCGTGAGTTACACTGATCACAGGCTTGGAGGACGAATGTTGATGTGATAACAGATCACGACGAACTTACACGCTTTACATCGCATACACACCTTACTACCGTACTCCACGACTCTACCTTTCCGGCTACCTTGCCAACTCGCAACCTCTACCCCCGCAACTGATGATGGAGGATATCGTCGGAGATTACAAAGACAAGACCGTTACACTAGAGGACTTCCCATACTTCAGCAACAATATCAAGATGGCATCCGTCCACCCCTGCAAGCACGCCAGTGTAATGAAGACACTACTCGACCGTGCAGATGCAGCACTCAAGATCCGTCGAGAGAAGCTTAAGCAAGGGAAGATCCTGCCTGGAGCCAAGGATGCTGGTATGGAAGGTTTAGTCGACGATTTCACGAAGACCAGCTTGGGACCTGAGGAGAAGAAGGCTATTTTGGAAGGAGCCAAGGCTGGTGGGAATGGAAACGATGAGTGGGAGGTCCTGCAACATGATGCTGAGGCTCCGGATGAGGAGGTTGCTATTCGTGTTGACCAGTATCTTGTTGTGTTCTTAAAGGTATGTTTCACCTTATATTTTATGTTTCGATCAATCTAACGAGATGCAGTTCATGGCAAGTGTCACTCCAGGTATCGAGCATGACTTTACCATGGGAGTCTAAGCGAGTGAATGGATTTGGCTGGGAGAGCGTCAGGATGGCATTCTACTTTATATAAGATACTATGGTGGATTGGATGCTTTGGTGTTTCGGCGTTGAGGTTACGAATGCATACGAATATGCCATAGATAGGCTCGATGAAATGGAAATTGATCAACACTCAAACCTTGCTATTAAATCATTAGTACAGTTCTAGGATTTCCTGCCTTATGAGTCTGGACTCGTTTCGAGAACTTTGGCTTATGCTGAGGCGAATAAGACTCGAATTCGCTTCCCGAGTCTCGTTTCTGATGGCACTAGCAGTCTGTATTGTTCATGATTTCAAAAATGGAGAGGTGTTCATTGTGTCTTGAAGTCAGAAGCAGTGTACAACATAACCAATGCAATGCAATGCAAACGCACGTGTCAATAGGTATCCTTTCGACTATGGAACATTTGAGACCGCCTAGAAATACACATCTGGATCCCATCCCATCCATCCCACCCTACCCGTCTAACTAATCTATCTCCTCCCGCCCCCAGACAATTTACAACCTCAGCATCTTAGCGATGTAGGCCTCAATCAAAGGCTCATTAGGGAAAGACATATCCTCCAACTTCTGCGCGTATGGGGTAGGCACCTCAGCACCAGTGATACGCTGGGCAGGAGCATCAAGGTAATCGAAGCCGTATTCCATTGTAAGAGCGAGGATCTCGGCGCCGACACCGAAGGCTGGGAAGCCGGACTCGACACACAGGAGACGGTGGGTCTTCTTGACGGAGTTGATGATGGTTTCGATGTCGAGGGGCTTGATGGAGCGGAGATTGATAACTTCGCACTCAACGCCGTACTTCTTCTTGATGTTCTCGGCGGCGATCAGGGATTGACCGACACAGCGGGAGAGGGAGACGATAGTGAGGTCCTTTCCGGCGCGCTCGATCTTGGCCTTTCCGAAGGGGATAACGAAGTCATCTTTCTGGGCGGCTTCACTCATGGGGAAAGATTGGCCGTAGAGAAGCTCGTTCTCGAGCACACAGACTGGGTTGGGGTCACGGATGGCAGCCTTCAGTAATCCCTTTGCGTCCTCTGCACTCCATGGGGAGACGACCTTGAGACCGGGTATGCTTCCGTACCAGGCCGAGTAATCTTGTGAATGTTGTGCAGCGACACCGGACGCGAAGCCGTTGGGACCGCGGAAGGTGATATTGCAGGGCTGGATACCGCCGGACATGTAGTGGGTTTTCGCGGCGGAATTGACGATTTGATCAATTGCTTGCATGGCGAAGTTGAAAGTCATGAACTCGCACTGTATCGTATCCACTCTTAGAAAATGTTCAAGCCAAACCAAAAAGTCGCCGATAGATTAGAGATACTCACGACAGGATGTAAACCAGCTAATGCGGCACCAATTGTCAAACCAGCAAATCCAGACTCGGTGATAGGACTGTCGATGACTCTCTTATCTCCAAATCGATCCAGTAATCCCTTGGTGACTTTGTATGCGCCATTGTATTGAGCAACTTCCTCTCCGAGAATGAAGACCTTTGGGTTGGACTCCAATTCCTCCGCCAGAGCCTCATTCAGGGCATCTCTGACTGTGTATTCCTTCACGCCGCTCTCCTTTGCATATCCTCTGCTCTGGACAATCGCTGGGACTCTGGGAAACGACTGGAAGGCACTTCGGGCAGTTACTGGTCTGGCGGCGGACGAAGAGGAAACGAGTCGCGAGGCTGGGCGCAAGAGTCGAGACATCTTGATGTGTGTGGCCGCAGCAAAAAATAAAGGGAGGAAGTGAGGAGATGAGGGAGGAGAATTGATGTTGTGGAGGATGAGGGTTGAGCTTCAAGAAATTATTCCGCGAGCTGGCTCTGGCGTTGGGAGAGCTTGACCATTCGCGCCTCAAAAACGCTGGGAATGCTAGGCCGGGATAGGACAAGTGCAGACAAGCGCGGACCCTATTTTCGCCGAAATACAATAGCTTAGCGCCGCGCAAAGGACCTCATGTCAACATTACCTGCTTTACCTGCTTCTTATATTTTCGTATTTTGCATGCAAGCGACATTTCTTGCGGCATAATTTAATCTGCGAAGCTTGGTCTATTGTCCTCCACTTTGTTCCCTTCGCGTTCCGCTGTGTTTATTGAATTCATCTGGGACATCCTTGGACTTCTCAAACTCACCGAACGACGAGAATGGGACCGAAAGACTTGGAGAGAATGGCAAGTCTACGTACTGAAGAGCTTCGTCTCTTCATTAGTGCTTTAGTTGCAAGTGTGCACTGACACTGTTTTGATACCTTTTCCCGCAGCAGTGTGCTGCTACTGCTTTGAAATCCTAAGGAAAGAAGAAAGTGCTCTAGTTCCTCACTTCTTAGGAGCTAGAACTGCTCCCCCGGAAAAAATCAACTTGGCCAAAAGACATCAACCAAGACTAAGCATTTAAGGCACGGAACGACAACCATGATTGACTTTGCGAAGGAAGTATTTCTTCATTCCCTTGCCAACCATCATCTAATCACCCAAAACAAAACCATTCCATCCCATTAAACGCCATGCAGTGTGAGCCCAAGGTATTTCCCCACGCAAAAGCAATATCTGGCGATGGATAGCACATATCTCCTCCCGATCCATTCCATTTCCTCTCCATGCCAGCCAGCCCCCAAAGGATATGTACCAATCATTTCCCGGGCTAATCCACAACCCATCTCGAAGCCCCTATGCTATGATGCAGTTGAAGAAAATGCTCGTGAAGTTGAAGAAAAGCAAAAGTATAAGTGTAAACATGCATGCATTGCTGCCTCCTTCGCCGTTTTAACCCTCCTGAACGCCCGTGAAGAATGTGCAAAACCCATCTCTAGATCTCAAAGTCCGGATTTCGAGATCTCTGTAAGTGCGAGGCGCGATTAAGCATACCAGCCCTTCGCACCAACATTGCTATTATCCGGTTCTTGTCTATGCTTGATCATTGGCGTCTCGATCTCAAATGCTTCGATGAGATCTTGCCACATCCGCATATCTAGCGCTAGGACGGCTTGGTGTTTTGGATGCTCGCCTTTTTCTGCTTCGGCTTTATCGTTTTCGTCGATGAGGACTAGGTGGGTGTTAGGACGTGATATCTTTCCTAAATTTCTGAGACGCAGAGGGGAGGGAAAACATTGGGTTAAGCGAGAAATGAGGAACAGTAAGGAGTAATAAGGGGAGGGACTTACTCAGATACGGCAAACCTCTATCATCAGTCGAGATTCCCACCGCACCATCTTTAATCAGAAAACTGACATAGAACATATTTTCGACAGACTGCCCAAACGAGTAAGGATTGATCACGAACTTGAAATACGAGATACCCTCCGCGCCTTGCTGATTCGAAATGCTATGCTTGTCTAGCAGTGCTTGTACCTCTTCCTCATTCATATCTCCGCTAGCTTCAGCATCTACTGCAGCAGCTGAATCCGCGAAAGCTTGTCTGAAGGTCTTCAGGATCATCTGGCTCAGCGCGGTAAGATTCTGGTTCTCATCTCGCTTGACATCGCCTGTCTTTAGGACTTCTGGACGTGTTTCTTCGGCGTTATTGTGTCGTAGTCCTGCTCTTCGCGCGATCACTCTTTTGGCTCGTTTCTCTAGTGATAATGGTCCTAGAAGGAAACCGGGTACGGATGGGCGAGAATTGTGCATTATACAGGCGTTGCGGCCGAGGTATGCCCAGTTCAGGATTTCTCCATCGTCTTCTCCTTCGTCTCTCCGTGCTCTTTGTGTGCTTGTAGGTGCGTCTTCTGTGTCTTGCCCGAATCTCATGAACTGTTTGATCCTTGATACGAATTCATCTACGTCTATCCCTTGCGACGAATCCCCAGATATCATAGCCACTGCTTTCTTGTCGACATAGTCTGCTACCGTATTAAGAAGCCGCGAGTCGATCGTAGCATCGGATGTCTGCTTGACTTTTGCGAAAAGAGAATTGGCTTGTAGTAGGGTATCTCTTAGACCAGTCGAGTTGGGCTTGAGGTATTCGGATCTGTTATCCACCAGGTTCTTGGTCGACTCTCTCATGCCCGCGCGCAGCTCGCGCCGTACCTCCAAAGGCTGCTCTGGGTCATACGCAATATCGTCCTCCTCATCTGCCTCGACCGTCCGTCTCCTGCTATTACTACGATCTGACAAGGGCTCCTCATTCCCGCGCTTCCTCTTATTCCTCTCGCTAGGCGAGGCGGCTCTTCTCGGTGGAGGGCCCATGGGCGTGCGACCTTTTCCTTTGTCAACTGCAGGTCGAGATGAGCGATTCTCCTTATCTGAGGACACTGAAGTCGGGGGAGAAGGCGAGTCGTCTTCGGGGGCATTATTACTTCTTCGATTCCGATTCGAGGGGGGTGGTGGAGATGCGCCGTAGATGTCGTTGTCGTCGTCGAAAGGCGCCGGCGATTCCGACATCTTTGTTGCGCGCGCCATTGTGATATTGTGTGGGGGAGGAATGGATTTCGACGCGGTCGCTCAAGAACCTCGAACGAGTGACGTGAGGCAGCCTGGCGATGCGCTTCGAATTATCGTCACACAGTTGTGTCGCCCAAATATGGTCAGAAGTGAAAGTAGTCGCGGAAGCTGAACACAAGTATCATGAGTGTATTGGATGTGGGGGGTCTGCGAGACATTCGAGGCTGTTGCGGCTTTGTTGGAAAGATAGAGAGGAACCCGGTATTCCAGTCGCGTCAGGCAATGGAATATTTTGGGCGAACCGCGCCCGGGCGCGTTGGCGTTGGTGGGCCACTGTAAACTGAGTGCTGCTTTATCAAGGAGGCCTGGACCTGAACCACCCACCCCCACGTCCAAGCCTGATGATCTAGCCTTGCGCTAAAGTGGAACCTTGCAGCTTCTGGATGTTGATGCTTGATGCTTGATCATTGTAACAGCTTCACTCACTTCACTTGTAACACCTCTTACTTCAGAACGAAGTCTGGGGAAGATGGAATATGGAACCTTTTTCCTTTGCCAGTTCCGAAGCGGTCGATATACCAGTCAATATCAGAATGCAAGTCATTCTGCCAACTATGTGGAAGTGGAAGTGTTGTGCTAATGCGACTGCAGTGTCAGCCTTGAAGGGGAGCAGACTCCAATACCTTTTTCTACCCTTATCAAACGACCAGACTTGAGACATATTGGATCAAACTTAAAGTGCGCTGCTTTGTTTGGAGCCATAGGAACAAGCTAATACCAACAGTCCTCACTCTGATCTATATGTCACTATCCAGCTATGGGCAGATTCAAAGCCATTAACAGTTCCCGTTCAGACGGCCTACAAACCATTCCGGAATGAGAGAAAGTGAGTCGCATATATCTTTTGAATTTAGGAAGGACAAGGGCCAATACTGACATCTGTAAAGGTGGAATGAGTGGCTAACGTTACCGATCAACTATTCAACCTTACCTCTAAGTTCGCAGCTTGCGATTACATTATGGGACTTGTCGCCAGCAGGAGGAGAGGGTGCGCAAGGGCATTCTATACCATTTGGTGGAACTACACTTCCCCTGTTCGACAAGGAGAATCAGCTTCAGAAGGGACGGCAGAAATGTTACGTCCATCGGCGCAAAGCTGCAGATGGCCTGGACTCGACCTCAACGCCTGCCGTTCTTCCGAAGAGTCGACGTGATGGATCTAAAGGGAAAGAACATGTAGACACGATAGACAAAGAAAGTGAGGAGTTGGATCGATTGGAGAAGTTGTTCAAGAAGCATGAAATGGGCGAGATACCGCGTGTGGACTGGCTTGACCAACTAGTATTTCGAGGTGTTGAAAAGAGAGGCCTGCAGGCATCGAGTACATCTTTGAAAGCTCTGCAAAGAAGAAGGTCTCGGCAGCGAAGCACAGTCATGACACTGGATGGGACAGGGGAGAAGGCGACGAACGGCAACAAGGAGGATTCAGACGAGGACCCAGCCGAGGACGAGCGATTTACTCTCTATGTTGAGTTACCACGATTCGACTTCCCAATTGTCTTTGCGGATCATGAATATCCACCACCTCCTATTTCATCACTTCAACATCTTTCTGCATCGCAGTCAAACATAATGTTGAAGCCTCCACCAGAGGTACAATATGGTCCTGGTATCAATGGCCTAGGGGACAATGATGATCATGGGTTCGGGGGACGCCTGGTCCGAGTCTATGATCCCGAGGTTGGAGCTAGAGACAATCCCGCGGAAAGTAAACACAGACGGCTTGTTAGAAGTCATCGAACGGGCGTTCTGGACAGAGACCTAAAGCCGAACGCAAAGGTCCGGGATGAGCTTCATGGAATTATGGCTTATTCGCCAACACACATACTCTCTCCGGAAGAGAAGGATCTTGTATGGAAGTTCAGACATCATCTGACCCGAGACAAGAGAGCTTTGACCAAGTTCGTTAAATCCGTCAATTGGCATGATCAGAGCGAATCACGGCAGGCTGTGCAAATATTGGCCAAATGGACAGAAGTCGATGTCGACGATGCTCTGGAACTTCTTGGCCCGACCTTCGATAATTCGGCGGTCAGGACATATGCTGTGGATCGTCTTCGGAAAGCCGATGATGACGAGCTTCTGCTATATCTCTTGCAGCTGGTTCAAGCTCTAAAGTATGAGCGGATTTCACCCGATTCGAACAAGGATGCTACTCAAGACTCTTCCTTGGCTCGCTTCCTCATTTCTCGCGCTACTAACAATTTTGTACTCGGAAACTACTTCCATTGGTATCTGATGGTTGAATGCGATGACAAGAGTGAGGATCAGGCAGCATCTTATCGGAAGCTCTTCGCCAAAGTCGAATATGACTTTATGTTGGAGTTGGTGAAGCTTCCTGGCGGTAAAGAGACACGAAAGACACTTTTACGGCAAGCCGAGCTTGTTACGGTCTTGTCGAAGGTTTCAATGGACATCAAAGTTTCGCGTGAAGCAATACCGAAGAAAACAGAACGGGTGAAAGCGTTCCTAGCAGATCCAAAGAACGAAATGATCACGATTGACCCACCTCTTCCATTACCTTTGGATCCCTCAATCATGATCACTGGAGTCGATCCTGCTGAAACGCTCGTCTTCAAGTCGTCACTCTTCCCTGTCATGTTGACTTTCAAGACCTTGTCGAAACAGAAGTACCAGATTATTTTCAAAACTGGAGATGACTTACGACAGGACCAACTGATCATCCAAATCATCACACTCATGGACCAACTATTGCAGAAAGAGAACCTAGATCTGAAGCTATCTCCATACAAAATTCTAGCAACAGGCGCAACTGCAGGAGCAGTCCAATTCGTCCCATCCATGAGCTTACAAAGCATCGTCAACAAGTACAAAGGCAACACCGTCCTCGCCTACCTCAAATACAACAACCCAGATGACAAAGCCCCGCTCGGCGTCCGTAAAGAAGCCCTCGATATCTTCATCAAATCCTGCGCCGGCTACTGCGTAATCACCTACCTCCTCGGCGTCGGCGACCGCCACCTCGACAACCTGCTCCTCGCGCCCTCCGGGCACTTTTTCCACGCCGATTTTGGCTTCATCCTCGGGCGCGACCCCAAGCCTTTCGCCCCAGCCATGAAACTCTGCAAAGAGATGGTCGACGGCATGGGTGGCGCCTCGTCAGAACAATACCGCCAATTCAAGCAGTACTGCTTTACGGCCTACACCACACTCCGCAAATCATCGAACTTGATACTCAATCTGTTTAGTTTGATGGTCGATGCGAATATTCCGGATATCAAGATTGAGCCGGATAAGGTGGTGTTAAAGGTTAAGGAAAGGTTTCATCTGGAGTATAGTGAGGAGGAAGCGATTAGGCATTTTGATACTTTGATTGAGGATAGTTCGAATGCGATTTTTCCGGTGGTTATTGATAGGCTGCATGGGTTTGTGCAGCATTTTAGGGCGTGATTTTGCGTTCGGGGACGAGGAAAGAGGTGATGGCGTTCATGGATCTTGGGGCTACGACGAGAGGGATTGATTGTAGTGGTGTTTGGTAGCTATAAGAGCTCATTATCTGAAGTCGAATATTTGCAATGCCTTCCAACTGTGTTCGTATCCCTCAATAATAACCGGGTTATATTACTGTCTGATTGCAAGATGATGTTAGAACCTCTTTCAAGATCGTTATGCCAAGTCCTTGTTGACAACTTAACACCTTGAATCTTGTACAGCGAAACAGTCAGAAAAAACCAATCACTATCATTCAAGTATTGAAAGAATGAAGAAATGCAGATACTCAGCAGTTTGATAGCAACATCGGCCTCGTTCTCCTCGAACTTTTTCAAGGCTTCCCATTTGTGAATGATGGGAACAAAGGGGCTGAAAAGATAGATCTGTGGCGCTGATATCCACACTAAGGTAGTCGGCAAATATGACTTCAAGCTTCGATCTGATCATTGGACTGTTGATGTCCACAGAATGTGTTTTCCACTCCATTTTAGCCGAGTGACGGATTCGACGTCTGACAACTGCGTAAGTGTCTCGTTCCCTGTCGGCTTTTCGTATCTTGGCTGAGTTATCAGGTCCTGGTAGCTCATCTTCCCATACGGTGCAACACTGGCAGAGCGGATTTGGCGTTCCATAGACTTGCTTGACATCGCACTTGCTCCCTAGTTCTGCAATTTCCGCCTCTTATTCATTGACTGACCCAGAAACCGGTAAATCTGGCATCGGTGACCCGACACTGGGATCTATGTGTCTCGGTGGACCAGGAGGTCCTCCCCGTGACGGCCATTGTGGTCGTCCTAAATGGCCAAAGCCGAGAGGATCCATTCGGGACTAATTGGAATTGATGGCAATTGACACTCGTTTCGACGACAAGATGATTAAGTTGTGCCACTTTCGTGCAGAAATGACTGAGGGGTAGCGTGGAGGTAATTTATAAAGCTCAAAGCCAGGCTCGCAGCCTTGTCCGTCTATCCCACGTGATGTGCGCCACCAAGTGACAACGCATCGATCTGTGCTGCAGCTTGCATGAACACGCCCCCCAAAGTCTCCGAGCCTTGCTTGCTAAGATCTTATCAACGCAGAGAACCGCTTTAGATCTTCTCGGTAATAGCAAGATCTACTCAATGTCGCGAGCCTTGTCATAACATCTACTTCTCCCCAAATCGTCACAGGATTGTATGCTGTGCCGTACGGCTGCAGAGAGGTCCTTTAACTTTCTTCGAAGTACAATTTTAAGATTCTGCCCGGCGATTGAAAGCTGCAACAAGAGGATAAACAGGATTTATCAGGTGGCAGTAGACCGTGGCAATGGCTTCAGCTCTGTGCAGCGAATGTCAACAAATTGACTGAAATGACGTCCTTTTTGAGAAACGAAACCATATTTTGATGCACCCAATCCCTTCTCTTCGAGATTCCGTGACTGGTAGCTCCAGTTTCGAAGGTGGATGTCCACTATGTGGGCTTATCTATAGCAGTCTGTTTTGCAGTATTGACGATGACCCCGATGTCCCGTCTTTTACACCGAAAGAGGAAGGCAAAGAAACCGAAATTATCACGATAACAGCATTGTGCCGAGAATGCATCGACAGGTCTCATGTCGGTATGCTTCTAGTGGGTACAGATCTGGACAGCAAGCTTGGGGTGCTAATACCATGCAAAATGGACGAGTTGACTGGGAAAGCGACTGAGTTCCATCATGCGAAGATGACTTTGTCGAGAGACCCGCACACTCCGAAACTAAGCTGGAAAGAAGACCTTCGTGATATTAGGAACAAGAGAATGGGGAGCTTGTCATTGCAGAAGGGTTGGATATATCCAGCCGAGTTGATATGCTGCTGGATTGAACATTGCTTGACGCAACATGACGCGTGCTACTTTCCCTCAGAAGATCCTCCTTTTCCGACTCGAGTCATAGACGTCGGCACTCTTCAAGATCCAATCACAAAGCTCTTTGAGACAGAAGGAGCTCGTGGACGTTGGATTGCGCTGAGTTATCGTTGGGGTCCTGAAACCCCTTCCACACCGAGACTCAAGACGACCCTTGCCACTTTGCCAGAGTTCCAAGGCAACATACCCTGGGACCTGTTACCCCGAGTCTTACAAGATGCCATCTCTGTGACCAGAGGTCTTGGCACTCGATACATCTGGATCGATTCCTTCTGCATCGTACAGGACTGGCGAGCAGATTGGGAACGAGAAGCTGCTCGTATGGCTGGAGTATATCGTGACTTTTACTTGACGATAGCGGCCAGTGGAGCAAACACACCATATCAATCGCTGTTCCTTGATAGGTTCAGTATCAGGAGTGAACCCATGCGGATAGAAGTAAGAAGTGACTCGGAAGCTGTACCCCGTGTCCAATACATTCACCGAACTCGTTACTCAATCCGGCAATATTTAAATTCAGATCCTCTGCAGCAGCGGGGATGGACTTTCCAGGAGACTCAACTTGCCGTTCGTGTCCTATACTTTAGCGAAAAGGAATTGTTCTGGCAATGCAGAGAGGGAGTGTCACGCGAATTGTCCCCAACGCAGTACATTATCCCTGCCGATCCCCTCGTTCCGAGACGAATGTTTGATTCCTACGCCAAATGGCCAGTGAGTGTTTTCGGGAGGTGGTGCGACCTTGTTGAGCGATTCACTGCGAGAGACCTTACATACAAATCCGACACACTTCCAGCAATGTCCGGGCTCGCGGCAGAACTCGCATTATTCCTTCGGAGCCGTTCGAAAAGACGACTTGCGACAGCTGAAGAAGCTCTAAAGCTTGTACAGCCCCTTCCTCCTCCACCAGGGTTTCCTGAAGTACAAGACCCTATCGGACCCAGTATATATGCTCGTATCAGCGGGACGCCGGTAAACGACATGGCGAATGGAGCTGCAGCAGCAATTCTGGATCAGGTCGAGTTCTCCAGAGGGTCGCCATTGCCTGGGTACGAAGATACGCCGCTAAGGATGGACTACTTTCTCTCTGCGCACACTCGCGGACCTCCAATTGGACCTTATGGAGATGGCTGTAGCTGCAGCCACACCGTCACAGAGGAGGGTTGGGAGAATTGGAGAGAAAGGCGGGTTTTACAAAGCTATGCAAGCTATGGACTGTGATGACCTGACTGATGACCTTTTCTACCAGATCATGACAGAGCCAGCCACACATGCTGCTTTTCAAGATTGCTTCCACATGAGCCAGCAGTATCTTCACGAAGGCATCGATCCGACCATTAGTGTTGCGGACGGTGAGAGCTCCCAAACGCCAGCCACCCATCGAGACCCATCCTGCAGTCGAGAGCACGAGAATGGATTTCCAATTGCAGGCTATGGTACCGCAGAGGCTTTTACAGCTGAGACTCAATCTAAAGAACAGAATCCCAATGGTGATACCCGTACAACCCCAAGGCCACCTGAATTGACGATTCACTCTCTCGGCGACGTTGTAAGGAGAATGGTTGGAGCCCCAATGGCAGCCGAAGTTTTACGTACGAATCCGAAAGAAAGCTTTCCGCACCTGCAGAGCTTCAGCGAGCAAGAGGTGTTCGATAGACTAAGTTCAATGATGTCTTACCATATGGAGTTGCCACAACCAGACGCATCGGGACGGATGGAGATCACATTCGATACTAAAGAAATGTTTGATAAGCGCAAATCAGCGAAAAATGACGACTCCAAACCTCCGGACCCTCCAGAGATAGCTCAGGTAGCAGAGCTGTATGTTTACAAAAAGACGCCATTTCCTGCATGTGTTGAGTGGCCGGAAATAGTCGAGGACGACTGCTACCTCGCAGGTCTCTGGCGTGTTGACCTCTGGGTGGGCTTGTCGTGGTTTCGAGTTCCGAGTTCTCCAGTTGGAATACGACCAGCGTACCGAGCTCCAACGTGGTCTTGGGCTTCACTTGATTGTGCTGGCGTCACATTTCCCGGCGGCCCCTCAAACTACACGCGCACAGAGGACGGACTTGCGCACGCAAATGACCTTGAGCTTCTCGATGCACGGGTGACGTTGGCTGGACTAAATTCTTTCGGCCAAGTGCAATCTGGTCGGCTGGTGATACTTGGACGTATCGTGGAATTGCCATTCTTCGATGATGAGCATGCTCAGAGCCAGCATCGAGTTGATGGCGTCGAACTTGGAGACAACCTCAAGATGATGGTTCGAGATGAATCGGATGTGCTCCCTGTACACTGCAAGAGCATTGCCATTGATCACAGAACAAACCTCGTTGTTGAACCTATCACTATGCTGAACGGTAGTCAAGCTTATCGTCGAGTCGGATTATGGATGCAAGATAACAGAGACAATACTCTCTTGGAAGACAATCGAGATTCGCCGAAGGAAATAATAACTTTAGTCTGACTCGAGCCACACATCTGGTAGCTACAGAAGACAGGAGCTGCTATTCGAACTATGTTGGACAATCTCGGACTTTCATCCGAGATGAGGATGTCAGAAATACGCATAAAATCAATTTCAAAAATTCTTCGCCAACCTCTTCCAAAAGGGCTGCTTCGCACTCCCCAACGCCTCTTCGGAACCGGAAACGTACTCAACCTCAACTTGCGCATCCAAATCCTCTCTTCTGCCAGAGTCTAGATCAATATCATTCAAGTTCCAGTATGTTGTCTTGTAAGCGAATTTGTACCCAAAGTAGATGATCGGGAACAATGGAAGGAGAATGTACGCGTCAACGAAGTTCCCAGCATTGAATGGAGCCAATGTCGTCCATCCCTGCACGAACGCCAGGAAAATATTTGCAATGAGGCCGAAGTAAGCATTGTAAGGATACAGGAAGGACTTAAATGGGAGGGTGTCCACGCTTCGTCCTTGAAGAGCCCAAGCTCGGCGGAAGCGAATGTGGATGAATGAAATGGCTCCCCAGACGAGGAAAGTGGAGACACCACTGAGATTGACAATATATCCGTAAGCCGCTCCGGCCCCCGTATTGACGTTCATCATGGAAAGAGCGCCGAATAAATTCGTGAAGACGATGGCGTAAATCGGCACACCTCGCTTGTCCGTGAAGCCGAGGAATTTTGGTGCTTTGCCATCTTGCGCCATAAAAAGAATTGTTCGAGAACCAATGTAAATAGAGCTGTTGACGGCCGAGAGACAAGTCGCAAAGATAAAGGCATTGATCAAGTGTACGCCACTCTCCCAGCCAGCATTTTGAATCGCAATGGTCATTGGTGACTTCAGGGCTTTGCTATCACCTTTAATCAGACCTTCCGCGTTTGAAGGGCATGTGAGTCCGAAGAAGAATGCAGAGCCCATATAGATGAAGAGGATGCGCCAGAATACCTGGCGGATTGCGAGAGGAACGGCACGTCTCGGATTTCTGGTCTCGGTAGCAGCGACAGCGACAGACTCAACTCCAGCGTAGAACGTTGAGCAGAAGACGAAGACTTTGGCGACACCACGGAATCCATCTGCAAATGCGCCAGGATTGTGCCAGTACCGAAATCCTAATGTTCCGTCCTGACCCTTGAGTCCACCTGCAGCGTAAACAATGGAAAAGAAAAAGTATGCGACCAGTCCAATCAATTTGAGCAATCTGTAGAATGTCAGCCTGGTATTCATGTCGGGAAGACAACAACTTACGCGAGCCAGAACTCAGCTTCTCCGAATGTCTCGACACCCAAAAGCTGAAATGCCAGGAAGAAGAACCAGAATATCAAGAAGTAGCCCCACAATGGGACCTTATCGGACCAAAAGACGAAGATCGCCGACACGGTATTATACTCATTGGCCAGAACAGCGGCCCTATGCGCAATGGAGAGTCAGCAATTTTATAGTAAGAATACCATTTGATGAGGATAGCGGTACCAAATTATGAAGTAATTCCACCCGACAGCCACACCAAAAGCCTTATCGACAAATCGATCGGCGAGGGTCGTGAATGCCCCTGCGCTTGGATATAGAGTCGTTATTTCCCCCAGCGATTGCATGATGCTGAAGGCTATGATCCCGATAACTCCAAATCCGATTAATAATGAAGCTGGACCGCCGCTTGCGAGTGCACCTCCTGATCCGACGAGGAGACCTGGGCCAATAATTCCTGCCAGAGCCATCATGCTGAGATGGCGAGTTTTGAGCCCTCGCTTGACCCCACTCTCAGGATCAATTTCTTGGGGAGGTGCATGGTGTCTCTGTATCTCCTCCTCGTAATCATTCTTCTGCGGAAGATACGACATAATGCTTACTTGTCGACCTTCGAGATGTGGATTTAGATTGTCAAATTCTTGAAGCGACCTGAAAGTAGCGAGCAGGAGGAAGAGTGCGGAAACACACGAACTAATATATCTTATCTGAAGTAAGACTATCGGACATCTTGGGTTGCATGCATGCAGATCCAAGAGTGGATCATAGGCGAAAGAAAATGATGCCAAACTCCACGCGATATCGTCATGCACTAGAGGCCCGTCTTTAGCGAATGAAAACAGAGGCCAAGAAGCGAGGCGGGAACAGGAGCGTCACATGTGATGGCGTGATACATACTGAATCAATCTTTTTGGGTCTATGCCAGAGAGAAATTCTAAGTTTGGGACGCTGTGGCTTTTGCAAGTGAATTGTGGCGTTAGGTCTCAAGGTGTCAGCTGGCTTGGGAAATATCTCTGTGATAAATCGAAAGACCTCGCTTAGGCTGTCAACATCACCGATTAGTACCCCTACAGGTGTTCTTGTTCAAACTGCTGAAATACTTTTCAACTTGTGAAAATGTCACTAAAATTCTGAAGTGTAATGAGATATTAGCGAGGGGTGAATGGAATTTTCTAGTCAACAAAACCAAAGAACCCAATATGAGCTTTGTGGGATTGAATAGTCTTTCTAATCCAGTCTGTTGCCTGGGGTTTCAGTCCACCATTATCCGTAAAGCCAAACTGCCAATACTGAACATTAGCTCGTCCCATATTCCTTTACTAGTCTTCGTCACTTTAGTCCTCCGCGTCTTCCTCCAACACGATTCCATCACTACGCTCCTCAAGTCGGATGTTGTGGACTTGATCTAAGATGTTGCCGACTTTATTGTGGGATCCCCAACTTGAGTATCTGCTGCGTACGTGATGCCACTCGCGTCCAATTATCTGTGCCCCATTCACGACCTTTCCAGCAGGTGCCTCCCAGACCCAACGCTCTCGTTCTTCATGAAAGCGATCACCGATTTGCTTGACATACTGGCCGTTAACCCCAACTTTCTGAGCGATGCGTCTTACCAAGACATCAAGGTTGCGATCTCGAATTTGGGACCTGACCATCCAAGAGGCAATGGGAATATCTACCATGACGGCCGAAAGGGCAGTACAACCCTCGAGCCAGAGAGGCCATTGTGTAATGAATGGAGCCACGTGGAATTGGTTGACACTATTGTCGAGGTCAATGCGGAGGTGTACTTCACGTAGGTTTGTAGCACTTTGGAGGAAGTCAGTGAATATATTCGGCTTTTTTAAACCCCACTCCCAGGAGTGAGTCTCTTCATTGTAGACATCATTCATATAGCCGAGGTCGCTGTGCAAAGTCAGCAGTAACCACAAACCAAAGTTGGGGGGATCACCCACCTCAACTCGACTTCTAAAGTCTTGATCAGGCTGAGTTCAATGGGCTCCCAATCGCTTAGATCATACCCATACCACCTGTGGTTGAAAATCAGTGTCTAGCAGGCGAGAAGAGGGAGGTACTGTTAGTGAAGCATATATTTACGGTTGCATGTGTATGTTGCTGCAAAATTCGCCAACCATTCAAGTACGTGACCATCAGAGATCTTCAAAGGGCGAAGAGCAATGACCAGTGCAGGCATCTTGCCCTCCCAGTAGAAAGTGGGGTTAAGCGCTGTCCTCATCGTGAATCTCTGAAAATATCTTATCGCGGATCTCGTATGGCATTTCCTCCCAAGGAAATACGAAAGGAAGAGGTTGAGCAATAATTCTAGAGTAATGCTGCGAGGAAGATGGTGATGATGAAGTCTCCATGGTGGGAATGAGGTTCGCCTGCGTCAGATTTTGATGTTTGAGTTGTTGTCGAGTGTTGAAAATCAGTCGCGGGGCTTGATCTAGGAATCCCAAGTCGAGGTTGAAGAAGCTCACAGTCGAGATTCCCGCGTTGCATGGGGGGCTAGTGAGCGTGTCCGAGGTCGGAATATCACCTGTCTGCTACGACAAGCTTTCAAAAAGACTGGAGTTCTTGGCACTTTTGTCAATGCAATCGGTTAAAGTATCCGTACCGCGGATGTCTATATCTCGGAAGCTGCGGAAGGCACAGGAGCCTCGTGCCAGCAGGTCAGACTTGGGCCGGAGAAGTGCCATGGAGGAGATGAATGCCCGGATGGAGCTGAGAGAGGAAGCCGATGATGCATATTTCTCCTTGGAAGGCCTTAATCATTGGACCTACTACGGTTCCACTTGGGAGTGAAACCGTAGAGAGCAGGGTCATAGAATTTCAACGCTACCTTGTAAGCCAGATATGGACAGACATGGATTTACCATGAAGGGAAGGCTACTAGTCGTTCATCTAGCAAGCAATAGCACCGCACCAACACCAATCGGAACGACCCTCTAACATCTGTGTACTTTCTGAGCGCCATTAGCTGTGTTTATCGAATTGAAATACAGAAACTAAGAATCAACAAAAGCTGACAAATAAGTGCCTCTACATGCCACAAGAAATATTTCGCAGACAGTGGAATGTGCTCTGGCTACGGAGGTCCACATTCGGACCAAGTCCGCTACAGTGACAATATGATGAATCGCAGGATCGACATAAAATCTCGAGACATCGTCCTCCAGGGAATATACATACCCAGAGTAATGCAAAATACAGAGGACTGTGATTGTCGCCAATCTTCGTTTGAAATCCAACTCTTCTCAATGTCGTCTAAAATTTCCTGCCAAATATGCACTCAAGGAACGTCGCTGGACTGTGGAGAGCACTGCTTTCCATAGAATAATCCAGAACAAGAACATCATTAGACTTCTGAAATCATTCGCAATAGTAGCGTCTGAATCGATTGCTAGTGGCAAAGACAAATTTTCTCAACTCAGCCGATGCAAATATTCTGCCATTGGAATGACTCTCATGCTGCTGGATATTGCCCGGACGTTCTCTCCGCGCAGAGCAAAGCAGAAGACCGTTCATACTCGCTAATCCTATCCGTCGCCCGTGGATATCATGTACACCTATATTCAAAGTGCCACTCCGACCTCGACTTCTTTCTAGAAGTGCTCATGCCACGGCCTCTGCTGTCTGGTTTGGCCGAGATATGTCCTCTGTAGCGTTGTGGGAAAATTTTGGTCATCATCTTATCCCATCAGTCCGTTGGATGCCTTGGGTCATACATCTCATATCCTTCGTCCTCCGTGTCACTCTCTCCTTGGTCCACTATCCTCAGACTGCCCGGCACATCCCCTCTCTCCTCCTTCACCTCCGCCTTCTCTTCATCCTTCACGCTCTCCCCATCAATTGGCGCGAAAGCACTCTTGAATCCTGCCTTCTTGAACCCAGCTTTCTTGAACCCTCCACCTCCACCACCACTACTGCCACTATCACCCAGCTTTATCGAAATTAATCCGGATTGTGAATTGGCTTTCGCTTCGGCTTTTCTGGCTTTCGAGGATGCAAGGGGATCTCGAGTGAGCTGTCGCATGTCTTTCAGGCGTTGCTTGTGCGAGTGATCGTAGGAGGAGAGATGAGCTTCGTATTCATTCATGCGCGCATAGCCTTTGCTGCATAGTTCGCCTGGAGGTGTGAGCTTGTATCGTGAGATGGAGGGGTAATGACTGACAGTAGAAAGATCGCACCGCTTCGCGGGCGCTTTCTGTTTTCGGGGCAGGGTTTGTGAAGCCGCGCTGTATTGTCAGCTGCATTTCAATCTAACATGGATTCACAAAGATCGTGTACGTACTGGAGGCATTTTGTCCTGTTGTTGATTGGCGTTGAGAATGAATGGTCTGACAATGTTGTTGATCAAAAATAAGGTTTCGACCTAAAATCCCGAGGTCCACCACAATTTAAGCTTAAATCCACCCGACCAAACATCTGCATCGTGTTGACAATCCTCCAAGATCTCGGATCTCAAATACTGCGACAGCTTCACTCATCATGGATCGCAGAGCTTCAACGGCGTCGCAAGACACGTTCATATCCCTGCAACAACTAGATCCCTCACCTATCGACACACCGCCGGAGTTAGAGAAGCAACTCGAAGACTATCCGCCGTCGTCTCCCTCCCCACCCAAGAGATCCGCCGTTCTGGGACTTAGTGGCGGTGGGCATAGCTCGGTCTATTACTGTATGTTCAGCCGCCCAAGTACGCAGTTCGCGCTGACAAGTCTAGTAACGCGTCTGCAAAAGTACTCTTCCTACGCATTCACGATATTCGCATCTTTCCACATCACGAACACATCCATCATACCTCTCCTCACGCAGTCCGTCCAAGCATCGGACTCATACCTCCTCCTAACACGGCCATACTACCAATCAATACCTCTCGAGCCGCTCCTTATCACTCTCCCAATCGCTACACATATACTGTCAGGGCTATGGCTGCGCATCCATAGGCGCAATGCCAACCTCGCGCGCTATGGCGCTGCCAACATCTCGGTCTCGGATCGCTTCCAGAGAGGACTGAAAATATGGCCGAATATGTCATGGTCTAGTCTGTCAGGATACGTTCTGACGCCTTTGGTCCTGGGACACTCGTTTGTCAACAGATTACTACCTTGGATTTACGAGGGAGGGTCGTCAAACGTAGGGCTAGGTTTTGTGAGCCATGGGTTTGCGAAGCATCCTTTCGTGGGGGGGACTGGGTACGCAGCACTTGTCGCTGTTGGAGCTGGGCATTTCGTCTGGGGTGTTGCGAGGTGGAATGGATGGGTTCCTGTGGGAAGCGATAAGAAGGCGAAGAGGAGATGGTGGACCATCAATGGCATTGCTGTCGCGCTTGGAGCTCTATGGATGGCGGGCGGCTTGGGCGTCGTCGGGAGAGGTGGTCTGGAGGGAGGCTGGATTGGGAAGGCATATGATGACTTATACTCCAAGGTACCATTTGTGAACTTGTAGATATGGGAGGCAAGGACATGGCCATGGAGTTTTCAAGATATTGATATGTCGGCATAGCGTGGGGAGTCTCAAATTCTAGAAATACCAATGCATAAGACACAGCTGCTTCAATCGTCGCGTCATCTTCCATAAAAATTGATGGGTGGTGAGATATGTGTCGGTATGTGAATATGCTGTCATGCTAAGAGGCGTTACTGACCTCTAGTCTGTTCAATCAAGCCAAAAGCAACGAGGTTTTCTGGTGGCATCAAGCTCGGTTTCCTCTACCTCAGTGCCACGAGGCCCGACTCAGAATTTACGTTGTCCATCGAATGTTCCCTCTGAGGTCATCAACCGATTCTGTGGCATTCTTTTAGACCTATAATGCGTGCAAGGCACAGAGTAAAGAATGATTTGTTTACAGGCCTCGTTTGAAAATATCAAGGCTGCTAACTCAATGAAGTCAAAGTCACGAAAGCAAGTCGTAACTTCCAATGAATGATGGAATTCCGTAACCTTAAGAACAGCAGCTACGAATATATAGGTCGAGACCTATATTTACCTATCTCTCCATGCGGGCCACACGAATCTGAGAGGGCAACATCTGCCAGATCCATGAATCTACATGTCACGAAATAGAGTTGTGACTTTCGACACAGCAGACAGGTGACTTATGATTGCCTAGGTCGATCTGTGGTGTCCAAGCTGTCAAACTATATTTCCAAAGTCCCGAAATGGAATCATAACATTCAAGCCAGTGCCGGTAACCTAAAGGTCGCACCATATGTTGGTCATCCAAGCACAACCGAGACCAACTCGGACGAGAAACTTTCAATGCCCAGTAACTCTTCAATGTCATAATATGGAATGATGACATGCAAGTCTTCTCATTTTTCTTTTCGCAAATCACTACATTGAGCTTCAGCATCCTCGCATTACCGTCCCAAGAGCATCCGGGTCGCAGCTTAATAATGGCCAGGTCACCAGTCTCTGTTTGTAAAGTCCTGGGAATATGACTTTTAAATTAACAGAATTGTCGATTAACACATTCGGAAATTGTATCTAGGATTCCATGCCCGAAATACAAATTCCATGCATACCAATGGGGCTTCGATTGGTATTGTCCCACCTCCAACAATAGCAAAGTATCAACACCACTCTAGTACTTTGCAAAGCACAATAGGATCGTGATACAATAGTAAATGGATAGTCGCTAACCGTAGACGCTTCATTAACCTAATCATTTCTTTCTTTCATTCTTGCTTTCAATTCCTTTCACCACACAATTTCCGCACACAGCGAACGCAATGGCATCCAACCTCACCAACAACGGTGATTCTTTTGGGGGATGGAAGGAGAAGTATGAGCAAGCCATTGAAGATGGCCAAGAATTGAAGATGAAGCTTGGCATTGCCAACAGTGTTTTGGACCTCGCCCGAGCCCAGCGGGATCAGGCTAGACTCGATGCGGCCAAAGCAATAGAGGCAGAAACACGTGACCTGAAGGAGGAACTCAAGAAGGTCAAGAAAGATGTGAGTTCTCCCCAAATCAAGTTCCAAAGTCACACGATTGTCGTGTGACAATGAAAATCAATTTATGATAGATCTGGCAGCTATTGATAAGTCCGCGCTAACCTACTCCGCAGCTGGCAGAGGCGGATGCAGACCTCGAAGAGTTCGATGTTGAGGTCNACTGGCTGAGAAGAAAGATCAAAGCTCTGGAGGCGCCGGATGCGGAAGACAACAAGTCTTTGTCTGAAGAATCATCAACCGCTTCTGAGGCTTCAGAAGAGATCGAACCATCCCCCTCCTACGTAGAGACCTCAGTTCCAGCCATCGTCGATGCTGAGGAATCTGTCACCATGCCCCCAATGGACGCCGAGAAAGAGGCCGAATTTAAGGCTGAAATCGAAGATATTCACAGAAAACTCAACAGTAAAGAAAGCGATCTCAATGGCGCAGAAGAACATATCAAGCGCATCGAAGATCAAGCCCGCGAGTTCGAGGAGAAGTTGGAAGCTGAGCGAAAGGTGTCCGCCGAATGGAAGGCCCAACTCGAAAAAGCCAATTTGGAGATCAAGGCTCGAGAGGAAGACATCTACGGAGAAAAAGGCCTTCGATGGCAACTTGAGGAAGCCCAGAAGCAGATCGACGAAGATCTCGGTCCAGAACTCAAGCAACAGATCCAATTCAACAAGAATTTGAAGGAAGAGCTTGAAGCAGCCAAGGGACTGGTCAAATTCTACAAGGAGGAAGCCAATGCCGTCGCCCAGGAGAGCTCTGCACTCATCAAGAAGGGCGAGCAAATTGAGAAGCAGGTTGAGACTCGGAAAGTTGCGATTGAGCAATTAAACGAACAACTCGGCGACGTGGCTCATTTTGAAGATGACCTCTACCAGCACCAGCAGATCCTTGAGGATACCGTCAAAGAATTGAACAAGTCAGTCGATGACGGACCAAAGTTTAACCCCCATCCTGAAGCCTACGTCGCTCCTGATACCGATATCCCGACCAGCCAAACACTCTCCGACCAGCTTTCTGGCATGCTATCTACCAGTGGCGACAGCAGTTCCTTCCAGGAATCCGATTTTGATAGTGATTCTGACCACACTGCTGAAGTAAAGGACCCCGCCAAAGCCAACGCAGGAATCGAAGATGAGCGAGAAGGGATCGCCGAAGATCAGCGCATCCTTGACCAAAAGCTTCGTCAAGTTGAACTTGTCGAGATTGAAATCAAGGTCCCGGTCGAAGAGGTCACCATTGTTCCAGCCCGCCCAGCTCCAGTCTCAATTCCTACAGCATCCCAGCCACCTCAGCACGTACCACATCCAGTGCCAAGTGCACCAGCAGTTCCTGAGTTCATCATCCAAAAAATTGATCGTGTTGTGTATAATGGCAAAGATGTCCATTCCTGGTCACACATCGAACGGGACTTCTTGGTCCTTGTACTTGCCTTCTTCAACTATTTCACCGGAACTCTTTGGCCATCATTGACCCAAGCAATCCGAGGCACCGCCCCAATCAGCGATCATCCTATACCAGTTCCCGGCTCAGAAGATGGAGGTGAAGCTGAGACTGGTGATCATCCAGAACCTGCGTCCGTACCACAAGCTATGGTGAACTCTACCATCGCAAGCTCAGCACCTGGCCCTTCGGCTCCAATAATCAATCTATCTTCAGGCTCTGATCCTGTCGATACCCAAATCGAGACGGGCCTCACTAATATTGATGATTTGTTGTCTCCTCTACCCTCCATGCCAGATCGCCGAGAGAGTATCGCCCTCGCACCTCCAGCATCTCCCCCTCGTCGACCAGCATCGTCCTCAAGCAATGGTGGCGCAGCTACGAATTCCCACAGTCGAACTTCTCCCACTGGTAATGGAAACGGAGACCGATCCGGTCCTCCTGGCCCTCCCAGCGGTGACGGAAGCGGCTCTTCTCCAGCAGGCCCTCCCAACGGTGACGGATTCGGTGACTTGCCAGCTGCAACCCCCGGATTCTGGGATATCTTTGTTCCAAGACCTCTCCCCAGCATCAAATGGACTCTTGGCGGCATGTTACTGCATCTCGTGGTATACTATTGTGTGTATCTCACCATCGACACCTACTTCGAGAGAAACCTCTGGCTTGCAGCAAACGACGCTACTCGCCAATGGCTTCACAGTATCATGGGCGTTCGGTACACTGATGGTATCCTTCGCAAGATCATCTCCGAAGCTTGGGCAACCCGCATTGATCGATCTCTTCTCTACGCTGTCACCAAGGCTGGCATCATGGAGTTGAAGACTTTCCCTATGCCTGGTTAACGATTTGCTCTTCATTTAGTCGCTCGATCTTTCGATCTCGGCTTCGACTTCAGCACTGTCAGCAACGACAGATGGACTGGAACTTCTGGAGATCAGTCTGGGCTCATGCTTGAGGAGGTGTTGGACTTCACTGGGTCTTTGCGTTCTTCACCGCTTCATGTTGTCTTGGAAACCCCCCGCAAGCACCGCAAGCTGCCTTTTGCATGGTTCTTCCTGAGACAACGATATCCACTCTACTCGACTGATTCATTGATGGATTCCTATTCCCCTGCCTGTTGTACTTCTACTTTCTTCTTCGACATCGACGCAGGCTTTTCCTTTTCACAAATTGTACCTGCATCTGGGGGATCACTTTTTCGTCTTGTTTGCGAATTTGAGATCTAAACGGGCGAGCGAGGGACGAATCACGCATGGAGGAGTTTACTGGTTTGATTCTTTACACTGGAGAATGGAAGGAAGGATACCCTTGAGATTTGTTTCACCACGGCTTGTATTTCTTAATTTTCAGATCTTTCTACAAACGAGGATCTTGCTTGTTCTTTGCGCCTAGACCACGTGTGTTTCTTGACTGGAGGAATGGAAAGGACATCCCTGTTTCATCTTCATCCATATTTGTACTCTAGGTAGATCGTGTTCATGGTCTCGCACTGATCATTGACGATCGATCCCGAGCCGTTCTTCTTGCTTCGGGTTCGGCTCCTTCGGGAACCTAGTTGAGTGGATGGCAGAGCATTTCGGTACGATAGGTCAGGTATGATATGATACGATACGCACGCAATAAAATACATTTGAAATACATGCCTGCTGTGCTAAAAATATTGAGTGAGATGACGAAAGTCCTTCCTTCTGTGACTTCTAGAAAGCTTCTCATGAATTGAACTGTAAATTGTCATTCCTCTGGACCTTCAAGGGATTAGGCACACAAAACCGGAACTCCATCTTCCATGCACGCCCAGCGAGAACATGATGATTAATATTCAATGCTCGGTAAAGATATCAGCCACATTCCAACACATCATGTCACCTCACCCATCACACCGCATCCAGTACCAAACCAGCACACTATCCCCAAACCAGCAGCCGTGACAATTCGGCGATACGTTCCTCTGCATGCAGCCCTGCATCACTGACCCTACCCAGTCTGAACCCTGCCCAACACCAGCTTCCCGAGGACATTTCAACGTCCCTGTCCGGCAGCCAAGCAATCATCCCCAGCAGCTTCAGGGCACTCCCGCATCTCGGCTACGCTTTCTAAGCAAGCCATTCCAGCCATGGCAGCCATGAACAGGCTATGATTTGAATTTCGAGAGCTGCCAATATGAGATGTTGCTTACTATGTGGGCTTGCATGAGACAATTACATTTGTTTCGATCTAGTGTTGTGATGAGGGGTGGAATAGGCTATCTCCTCTTGGTTGAGATTGGTATATAGCTTCTGGCTGCCACTACTCTTCTGGAATTCTTGCTCCTGTTCATACCATCCATCGTCTCACACCAGATACGAAAATACGATATCGACTCTGATTTCCAAACACCTCTCGCACGTCCCTGTATCTGCACCGTACAGGGCTTCTAGACCACCATCAATCACTAAGCCGCCCCAATTCTAGACCTCGGTCCCTGGAACAAAACCCCAGCAAAAGCTTATCTAAGGATCTCCAGCTCTGCAGAACCGTCGAAGCTTCCCTGCAAGCTTCCGTCATCGATAAATACAGAAGCATCCTCAACTTCGAATTTTCTACGAATATCGCATTCCACGACCTCGCGCTACACAACAGAAACACCGAAACATCCAATCAACTTTTCGATCTTCTAAATATCTATCGATCGACAGGAAAATATCAGTAACAGAAGAAAAGATGTCGTTCAAGACCACCTCCCCCGAAGATCCAACTGTGATCCGGGAGATCGTCCCTGGTGTCACCACAGTCTCAGTCCCCTTCCTACGATTTGGACGTATAAAATTCGGCGGCAGAGCAACAATTGGTACCTATCCCCCCATCCCCTCCCTCCCTACCAAATCATCAGCTAACCTCTGCCTCAAGTCAAACTCCGCACCGGCACCCTCGCCGTCTTCTCCCCCACACCCCTCACCCCCTCCCTCAAAACCACCATCTCCTCCCTCTCCACCTCCTCCTCCCCAATATCCTACCTCATCGCCCCCGACATCGAACACCATATGAACCTCTCTGCCTGGTACAGCGCCTTCCCCACCTCGCACGTCATCGGCCCCGAAGGCCTCCCCGAAAAGCGCGCCCAAGCAAACGCCAAAGACAAGAGCGTAACCATCATCCCCTTCTCCACGATCTTCACCGCAAAGAACAAATCCAGCATCAAGATCTCCGAGGAGTTCGATTCCGAATTCGAATACGAATACGTCGACGCACACCCCAACAAAGAGATAGTATTCTTCCACAAACCAACAGGCACGCTCATCGAAGCGGATTTGCTGTTCAATTTGCCGGCGACGGAGCAGTATAGTAAGAGCGGGGTTGATCCGACGACGGGGTGGGCAACGAAGTTCTTTGGGGCGCTGCAGAATACGAGGGGCGATGCGGTGTGGCAGAAGAGGATGCTGTGGTATGTGTTTAGTAAGAGTGATAGGGAGGGGTTCAATGCTAGTATGAAGAGGATTAATGGCTGGGGGTTTGAGAATTTGGTTCCGTGTCATGGGGATAGTTTTGTGGGGGATGGGAAGGGTGTTTTTGAGAAGGTTATGCAGTGGCATTTGCAGGGGAAGAAGTGAGGATTGGAGATTTATGTTGGGGGTTGAGGGTGTTTGTGTTTGGTGATCGGAGGGGTTGAGATTGATGTACGGCAGGGTGCTGTGGCATGGCATGGGCTGGGACGAGGTGTTGAAAAGTCCGGTTTCTGGGAGTACAGAGCTTTGATTGACTCTCTTGGGACTGAGCGAGTGGTGTATGTCTCTTTTGTCATTGTTTTACTTGGCTAGACTCGATCGATATCTCTGTACGTTTAGTTGTCTTTCCTCCTTGACCATCTGCTCAAGCACTCCAAATAATAATGAAATATCAATGAATAAAATCGGCCTTGATCATCTCTCTCCACTTGAGTTCCTTTTAGTTTTCAAAAAAAGCAGGATACATCCAGGAAGGATTTCAAGCTCACGTACCTACCAGAAAGAGGAGCACGACTCCCAATCTGCAGTATGGACTGAGGTACCTATCACACATGGTTTCCCATCTGTAACTTACTATGACAGCAATGACTGAGCGCCTGCCACCAAAACGTTGCCATTCCATAGTCACAAATGTTAACGCTCTTCCAATAAGCCAACCGCAGGCAGCAAAAAGTATGATTTCATGATTCATGCTTTCTTTCCATCAAATGAAGCACCTTGAACTCCATATGCTCACTCTCATCGTATTTATACAAGAGGATCGGATGACTAGACCATATTCATCCAAAGTGCAGTAACAGGGCCGTCAAATCCGACTTTATGCCAAGCCAACAATCCCCAGGTCCAAGCCAAACATCCAAACCCAGCAAGACTCCACGCGATGCAAAAAACCCAATAGACGAGTCCCGAACTACTCCTTCATCTGTACAGTCCTGGCAATATCCCACTCTACTCTTCTTGTCTTGACTTGAGTTCTGTGTTATCCAAAGACAGCCCTGTCCTCCGCTATCTCGCTTCTCGACGTATAGCAGCCGATTCGGCCCCCTTCATGCTTATTCAAAAGTCCTTGAAATGACCATCCCACTTCTTCTCCATCTCATCGCTATAATGCTCCCTCCCGGGCTTCTCATCCTCGTAAATATCAAAGCACTGTGAATCCCCAGGATACCTAATCGGCGGTATAATGGGGCCTTTCTCCTTTCTGTAGTACACATCTTCCCAATTGACGCCTTTGAAAAACGGGTGGTCTTTCACGCGCTGTGCACGTCCGGAGATGTTACCGAGTCGTTTCGAGCGGTCGACGACGCAGAAGCCGCGGATTATATCTTGCGCTTCAGGGGAGATGACGGGTTCGGAGGGGAAGCGGACTTCTTTGGAGACGATTCTATGTGAAGTTGTTAGATTGCGAATAGGACGAAAGAAGGAAAGTGGGGAAGGAATACTTTTTGTAGATTTCTATGGGATTCGCATCCCAGAATGGTGGATATCCCGTCAGAAATTCGTATATCAGAATGCCCAATGCCCACCAATCTACCGCTGTTGTGTGGCCTTTCGATTGAATGACTTCCGGTGCAAGATACTCTGGTGTTCCGCAAAGTGTGTATGTTTCCCCTTCTCCAAGTCAGTACCCGCCGCACCTTAGAATGCGAGTAAAGTATAGCTTACTGTTCCCCAACCTCTTTGCAAATCCGAAATCGACCAACTTGATATGTCCTTCTGCATCCAGTAGCAGGTTTTCTGGCTTCAAATCCCTATATGCGACGCCTTCGCGCTCGTGCAAGAATTCCAGAATTAGCACTATTTCGGCAGCGTAGAATCGTGATGTGTTTTCGTCGAATCGTTTCGCTTTTCGTAGGTATGAGAAAACTTCGCCGCCAGGGCAGTAATCGAGCTGTTGCCCTTCACATTAGATTGTGCCCCATCTTCGAGGACTGGAAGTCTGGCTTACAAGCATGTATAATGATTCGTGGTCGGAAAATGTAGTAATTAGTGTAGTTATAAATGGGTGGCCAGCAACATCTGCAAGAACGGATCGCTCGTGGTTGACATGGTCAACCTGTTTGAGCTTGATAACTGTCGTTTGGTTAGCAGCTGATGCTGGATATCATTCACGGATTCCACTGACCGTCAACTTTCCGCAGTACCTTCAGCGCATATACTTTGTCTTTGTCCTCCTCTGCTGGTTTCGCCAGGCTCACAAGCCATACCCTCGCGAAGGTCCCTGTTCCTAGTCAGCATAGCTCCTCCACTTACACCGCATTGGCGGTATAGCAAGCTGCGCATACCTGTCCCTAACGTCCTGATCAGATTGAAATCATGGACATTCAAGCCCCTCGAGCTTCGCCCCAGATCTTTATTCCTCGGATCCTGCTGTACTTCCTCCGGCGCGAGAATCTCGTGCTGTTCGGCATAATGCGCAACAAAGTCCTTTTCCTCCTGGTGTTTCTCCTCCGAACAAGGCTCGTCACTCCTCGATTTATGGTGGTGCAGGATCCCAGACGCTATCTCGTGTATGCTGTGTGTTGCAGACCTTGCAAAAGACATTGCGACTGTAGCTGCTCGACGGCGAGAGCTCAGAGGGGTGGGGAGGAAAGGTTGACTTTGACTTTGGCTTTTGCTCTTGCTAAGGATCTGACTTTGAGTTTGACTTGTCCGATTTCTAGGCCTGTTCCTTTCCTGTTCCTGTCGCAGAGGCAGGGTGGGGCGGCGACTGCTGCTGCTGAGGGAGGACGTGCTGTTCATTCGATGGGCGCTGGATGCATTGGTGCGACAGAGAGACGAGACGAGGGAGAGGAGCACAGAGCAGTTTGTTAATGCGATGCGATGAGATGATTGATGTTTGGAGCTATAAATACTCTGCGAAAGTCAATTGAGCCACAGTTTCCCTAGAGATGGGTTGATTATTGCTGTGATTGCATGTGAGTAGTGAAGTTTAGAGAAGAGAAATGAAGGTTGAGGGGAGCGGTGGTGGACAGAAAGCTCCCACGTCAACTACAGAGGTCGCAGGGCATAGCGCGGGTGTAGTGGGGTAAAAGGTCGAGCCTTGGTGCAGTTGAGAAGTGCCCTCGGCTTTATATGACGTACTTTGCCCAGCGGAGGGGAAACAGCGGATGATCGGATTGGGAATAAAATATGTACAAGGATGCTGAACCGTATTTTAACCACTTGACAACTTGATATCTCGAAGGATCCGGCCAAGGAATGCTTCTCCTCTCCAATTGTATGTCTTAGTGGTCTTGGCTACAATGGATTCTTTGAAACAGGTCGAAGTCTCCCTTTTCTCCGTATAAACACGTGATTGTACCCAAATGTTTTGTGGATGGACGAGGAGTATTTATCCATCGACGACTGGGACCTCTTTGGAAGAGGCATTTTTCATCTGATGCGGCGGGCCGCCTCAGTCAGCCGTACGCGATGCTTGGTTGGCACGCAGTAAGCTTCTAGTTCAGAACAAACGCCACCATGTAAACTCGGAATTCGGGATGACTGGATGAGTAAGTCAAGACGAAGACTGAGTGGAACCTTCTTGAAGTACTGAGTAACAGAGAAGAAATCTTGCTTTACTTCAGAAATTAATACTGAGATAGAGAAATCATATTGGAAAGATACTGTTCAGTCTCTGAAGATCCCTTCCTTATCCTATCTACCTTCGCAAAGTGCAAAAACTTACCAGCACTGACTCGCAAAAAGCAACTCGCGAGATCCAGCCGAAAAGACAACCTCGATTATTGTCTAATGAAGCTATTTGCCTTCAATTTCGAGCCACGACAACTTGATTGTTTGTGATCAAAGACCATACCTTACATAAACCCCTGACAGTCAGGTGTTGTTGGCCTGACTCCTAACCGATGGCAAAACAAAACATGTGAACAGCCAATAGGTTGGGTATAATAATACAAGATGTGGCGATGATGATTGTCAACACCAGCTCTCACATCTCAAGCATAGCTCTAATAGCAAAGAACGCTCCAACAGCACCAAGCACCATAGCCACAGAAACCCCGCCTCCTTCCAGAGTAGTCGTAAAGTACATCGCAAACCCAGTCACCAACTCCAGGACTCTCGCTCTGTCCCTCTTAGCTCTCCAGTCGATGTTCACTTCGAATGGTGGATGTATCCTCGGATCATCTCCTTGCTCGTCCTCTTCCGGCGCTGGAATAGGTAGTAGAGGGACGGAAGCATCAAGGGCGACGGCACGGTGATCAGATGTGGGCCACAGGGGAAGCGCAGAATATTTGTGTATGACAATGTTGGCTTCTGGATGATATCTCTTGACCCAAGATGGGACTTCTAGGAATAGAATTCTGTCACACCAACTTGGCCAGCGATGCTTAGCCCAATGCCACCTTGAGAGATCCTCGTCTGGAGTAAGAAATGGCTCCTTGGGGTTGTACTTGTAAGTCGGTGGAAATGTGACTGGGGCTTCAGTCAAGCCATGACAAGTTCGACCAGCAAGTCTTTCCTGATTGAGCTGATCGTTCTCGAACAATTTGGAGAAGTGCTGTGGGGATGACTCGTCGTGATGTGGCTGAGGGAAGGTATTTTGATGATCAGTAGGCGAAGGCGACATGATAGACGTTCTGTAATTCAGATCTCCGGCGAAAAACAGATGAGAAGTTGGTTTGAATATCGACGCATCTCTTGGTGAAATCGAAAGCAGCGGTCTTTCCTCAGCCGATGTCGCCGTCTCGATATTCTTGCGATCAACAGACTTCGACGAGAAAACCAACCCGCGCACAATATTCTTCCAGTCTTCGTTTCGACGCTCGAGATCTGATTCCATCGCTGCAAGATGTGCCGCTACAAAAGCCAGCTCGGTTGATGTCCCGTTGCCGTGATATGTGAATCGTACTCCAATCGCGCCTTTGTTGCCCATTTCTGCGAGTCCCACGCCAACCCCACCAGTCTCCACATCCGATACAGCTTCAGGATTCTTCGCAAACACCATTATACCCGTCATGCCCAGATTTCTTGCTGCCACGGGATGGTAAATCAAACCATCATTGTTGCCCGTCGTACCAGCGGCATTCCGGGAAGCCTTCTCCACAGCCTGGTGGAAACGACTGAAGTATGGGACGAGGAAGGATCCACCTATTAGGCAGTGAGGTATCGGTGCGATTTCTTGGAGAGAGAGAACAAGAATATCGGGTAGCTTGGGAGTACTGAGCCCTAGGAAGAGTTGGGATGCAACGGCGTCGACATCGATGAGGGCTTTGCCGCAGTTGAAAGTCAGAATGTAGAGGCTGATGGCAGCCTTCGCGATGGTTTGTGCCATATCAGTATCATAACCTGGTCGCTCGTCGCAACTTTGATGATGTTGTTGACTTTGGAGCTTTGAAGCTCAACTGGTTCTGGGATCTACCGACGTCATGGAGGGTCCTTTCCGACGCTGGATTAGCGTCGCACTACGAAATAACCTTAAAATCTCAACCCCTTTTCATTAGCATGCCTCGCTCGCTTCCACTCTCCATAATGTTGAAATCCCCTTCGCCTAATTTTGCTTGAGATAGCCACAGAACTCTCACCAACCCTTCCTAGACTCCCACTTCCTTATTAGACCCAGCTCCGGGTATTTGACAGCGTTTCGAAGTTTAAAATGAACACTTATGCTTCATCTGTCACTCGTGCTTCGCAGAATCTCTCGGTAGCAGAAGACGAGCCTGTGCAGTCAGATCGTCACATACACGTCGATATGCCATGCCAAGAGAGGTATTGAACGTAAAGAGCGAGACTTCTATGGAGTCGCGAAGAATGTAAGTATGTATATATACAAAAAGAAGAAACCAGTCCAAAGTAAGACGTTCCACGCCGATTTTGTTGCTTGCAACAAGGGTTCATCCTGCTAATCTTCAACCTCAGCGTCCCCCAGATTTTTCCAAGCTGCTAGCCAGTGACCGATCCAGCAATGCAATGTTGCTCGAACTCAGTTACAACAAATATATTGCCATTGGATCCTCCTTAGAATGGAGTTCAGTCCGAACAGCTATCATCGGTGGCTTCGGCAGTTGGGATAGCAGCCTTCGAGCTCGTCTTGGTAACAACATGGAAGGTAGTGCTAGGTTTGACAGCCACCGCCGCGGCGCTCGAAGTAGCAACGGGCTTGGAGCTAGTGCTAGAGTTGACAGGCTCTGAGGCGGCAACGGGAGTAGAACTACTCGTTCCGTTCCATACAGCCGGACCAGGGAATGGAAAAGTCTTGTATCCGTTGTAAATGCTGAAGTTCGCATATTCATCGGTATCTTTGTACGCGCCGGGAAACTTCACCAGAGGACCTGGACTGCCACTGCCGCCATCGGTAACTTTGACCTGCGCGCAGGAGGTGTAGTGCTCGGGTTGGTTGTGGAACGATTTATGGATGCCTTCAGGTTTACGTCAGCTGGTTGATGGCTTATGACAGAGCGGGTTCTGTGAGGTTCCTTACCGATGTGCTCCACTCGGACAAGATATTCACCGCTGGGTGTGTCCTTGGGGATGGTAGCTGCAATCCAATCTCGGTCCCATGTGCACCAAGCGTCGGTTGTGAAGTCGGCGTTTGTGTTGCAAACACCCTCCTGGAAAATCTTGAACCAGTCACCAGATCCATCGTAAGACTTGACATCGTCATTGGGAGCTTTGGACATGTACATCAGACCGGGACCTGAGATTTACAGTAGTCAGCAGACGTTGAATGAGGATATCGCTAATGGCTTTCTACGCAAGACTGCTTCCTACGTACCTGGGTGAGCCATGGTGGCCCCGACTCCAAGCTTGAACCGAACTTCAGAGCCCGCGGCGACGGTCATCACCTCGGTCTTTCCAGAGTTGGTGAATGCTCCTTGGTTGCACCGAATATCTGGTCCATCAACGTAACTTCCATCGCGAATATCCGCCGCAGGGTTCGAGGAGAACTTGATGGGATTGTACGCGGTGGCGCGAGTAGAGGCCATGATATACTTGTTAGCAGACGTGGTGACACCATTTATGATGTTGGTGTTGAAGAAATAGTGCGCTGATGCTACTTGGGCAACGCTGGCGACGATAATGGAGACCTTCATTGTGGCGGAAACTCGGGACAGCAAAGTATATGTTTCTGGAATGTTGTTTGAACTGTTGCTATGACAGAAGGTAGAAAAGAATGGCAGCACACTGGAAAGTAGCTGAACGAATGAAGAAATGAATGAATGAATGACAGGAAGCTGATGCTGAGTGAGCAGAGATGGAGGCTGTTGCCACACTATTTATCGGCAGAACGACATTCACAATTGCTACCTGGTTCCATCCCACCACAATCTAAAAAGTACTTAATTTCAGCATCTCGAATTTTTCGTGGACAGTACATCGACGGCGAGTCTAGAGTGCAGGAGGATCAACAGCCAAGAGCTTTTGATCGCATCGCTAACACGGAATCTCTCCGATTGTGTTGTCAATATGGTGGAAGTGGGCGCCAAGAGTAATATAAAGAAAACAATCCTCCCCGCCTGGCCCAGCCACAGATATTCGGTCTTCCAGAAGTCCGGAAAAGAGGGTCTAACCCTATTAATCGTCTGAAGATCGATCTCACCACGCATGGTGGGGTAATAGTGGAGCCCGTACGCAAGATAGGGGGAGCGTCCAAAGCACTGGACGTGAGATTAAGGTTATTCGGTCAGCAACCGGTTGAACTGTTCGTGTCTCCAAGCGCACGAATCCCAATTGTCTCTCTTGGGTGCCGGCTTCAAATTTACGTATATCGACGTAAGCAGAAATATAAGGAACGGGCTGAATGAGAGGTGCGATTGAAAAGTACGTCTTTTAGACCACAAACCAGGGGTATTCCAATTGATTTGACTGGCCAGACAAGCTGACAATGTTCCAGGCTCACTTCCAAAGGAAAGAAGAGCCGAAATTGCTAGCCGTTGTCTGACGACGCGATAACCCTGTCAGTGCAACGTTGGGAATTAAGTTGTTTCAGCTTCCCGTGAGCATCGATTTGCGGCAGGAAGTGACGACAGACTTCTCCTTGTCATGCAGCGAGCCTCAGAATTTTCTTGGCCACACATTAGAAATCTCTGAGTAAGCCATCTCTATTCGAAATTTTGTAGCTGTCCGAGACAAAGAAAGGAGGGTCGAGGTTTTTCTCATCTCAGCCAACCAAATCGTCTGTTTCGGAACGAAGCGAAGCACCGAGTGAGGCTAAGAGGGCCTTCTAGTGGTTACAGACTTACGACTAGTAGAAGACAGGAGGAAGACAAATTAGCCAAGAGCATGTTTTGTTTCGATTGTCCTGACGAGGAAATTTGATTCCAAGACGGCTGCGCGTCGAGGACGAAGCATCATGACCGCGATTCTATCAATTGTCAAGGGTACTCGGCTTCATCCGTAGTGGTAGGGGACAACCTGTGATGTGTGACGTGGAATCTGAAGGATAAAGTTAAAGTTTCTGATACTGAAGGCTCATCGCTTGCAATTGCTAGAATTTACATTCCCCTTAGCTCTAATTGAAAGAAAGATCATATCCAGCACAAGTGACGGAAGAGTGCCGAGCTTCATTACCGCCTCCTTTCCCATACAACAAGCAGCTCACTGTAGATTGACGGAGCCTTGGAATAGGGCTCATGGGCTCTCACGGCCGCGCTGGAACAGCCAGCTCATTGACAAATTATCACAGTAATATTCGCGATGCTATTAAGCTTTCATTAGACTCAGCGGCAGGCGTTCTCAGAAGCGCTGTTTATAACATTCTCGTTCGTGATGCGAGATGAGATTATACTAGTCGTTCTGCCGCCTGAAGATCGTCGAGGAAGCATGCGAGAGCTAAAACTTTGGTTTCTGATAGCGATTACAGTATTGATACTGGTTCATTTCCTGATGGCTGATGTGCCTTGGCTTCACGAGGGAAGGAATGAATAAGAACAGCCAATGAATCCCTGACCATTACGAACTACTGGTGATTCAGTGTGTCTTTCCCAGTGGTCTGAGGTCATTATCGTGAAATGAGCTTCTTTTCCGATGATCCGAGATAAATATTCGGATGATGATGTAGACAGAAAACTGACTTGGCGCCTTTGAGCTGATGGGTTTGCAAGGGGCATTTTGAAGACTCCGTTGCGCTAGTCACTACCATCTCGCTTTCATCATGACTGACTCCAGTCAGCCAGCAAGGGAGCCCCAGAAGCACCGTATGAAGGCGCGGCCATTGCATGGAATAGATTTATCGTATGATGAGAAACCTCATCCTGTCTAAGCCTCGTGTTGGACTGTGATATCTCAATCCTGCAGTGGCCTTAATGTACCAACGGTTGGGACATCTGACATCTGTGGATACGACAATAAATGGACTTCCCTGTGTAACCCTTGAACGTACCTCAGCACCAGTCAGTAAGTGTTTCCGTTTGACAACTTCGGCTTTCCACCGAGACCACTGTACCGCAGCTCCCTGGACTGATAGCGGAGATCAAGATCAACACTTCTAGACCTGGTGCTTTGTCTGGTCTTTAGATACTGCTGCAGTTTGAGAACACACCAAGGTTATCGCGATTAACGATGAGGTGAAACTGGAAATGAGATCCGCCTGTCACTTCGGTGAGGCGCAGTCGCGTCAACATTTCTCAAGACTTCTTCTCTTCCTTAACTTTCTGGCACAACGCAGAGTAGAATTTGCCGAGGAAATGAGCTCGTCTCCCAATGAATTGTTCTAGGGGGGTACCTGTTGCAGGTTGTATACAGCTATCAGCTGTGATGAGACCCAAACCTTCACTTTTTGACTTATGATACCCGCAAATTAGTCCATCTCTGCCGTTCAAAGCCCTTCACTGTTTGCTTTATCCATATAGAATTCTAGCGACATACGAATGGTTTGGCTATCCTGCACCAGGGAGGATCTTCGTGGAGACTGGGAAAATTTTACTAATGCCAGAGGGAAGACAGCCCAGCCATACCGCTCCACTATTATACCAGACAGGAAAGTGAAGAGAGATGACCAAGGAATGGCTGTGTCTTAGCTTTCAATTTTCTATCTCGCCACATATGTTCACCCGGTCTAGTGAATACGCCCAGAGCCATTCATCTCCAATTCTTTAATTCTTATAAAACAATGGCCCGAGAATCAAGTGATCATGATTTGCTGAAGCAACTGCCTCCCGGGCTTCTCTTGAATTGGTGAAGAATGTCCAGAACTTTTAGTTAAATTCAACCTGGGCTCAGAGACAATTTACTCCCAGTAAGCTAGCTCTCGGGAACGAAATTAAACATTACAAGAAGTAAAATGCCATTTGCCACCGCGTCTACAGAAGATACAAAAAGAAAACCACTAAGTAATGCTAGCATATTTTTCCAAACGATTTGACACATTTCGTGTCTGAAAGCCCCCACACCTAAGTTAAACGACAGCCGATCTTTCGAAGTTGCGAACCTGCACAACCAGACGCAAAGTATGCAGTTGAGACAGTTCCGAAGTAAGTAAATCTCAGTAGCCAAGGGAAAGAATGAGATCTAGGTGTTGTTGATTCACTAGTAATGGTGTGATGACAAAAGTTTTCCAATCAAGGCCCGAATGGTTCCCCGAACACTTGGGTTCGCAAGCAAACAAAAGCTCCAACATTGCTCGCTTCTACCCTATTTCACCATTTTGAACAGAGTCTGGAGCGAGCCATGTTCTTGTGTCTACTCCTTGCGAACATGCCACCTTTAGACACCTATGTTTAGTCTGACAACGGTTTCTCTGTTTTAAAAATTATACCCCGCATCGAAGGGCGTGGGAAACTTGACCTATAGCCAAGGGAGCACAGACATAAATTACTCTGTCAGAAAGGTCGCAGATTCCAGCATATCTTCTTCCGTCATCGTGCTTATGCTCAACATCGAAAAGGGACAAGAGGCCATGAAACATGCGCATATGACAATGGCCAAGAGTCAAGGCTAAAATTCTGTCTTTGTAAGCACAATTTTGTGCTTAATGTGGAATTGATAGTGGGGGCACAGCAACATACAAATTGCTGCGACACAGCACAGCTATCTATAATTACAACTCCCCGATTAAAAGATCAAGACTCAGCGTACCGACTTTTATTGCCGTGATAAAATCCTCCTATCTTCGAGAACCTAATAGCTCGGCATCGCCGTCACCAAACATGGTCACAACACCTTCATCGGGGTCCTCTTCCGGCCTCGCCCCATTCATCTACCCCTCCGCCGGGAATAAACTCCTACAAACATACTACCGTGTGTTCGGAGATCTGGAGTCTTCAGTCACTCCACTGGTCGTTCTTCATGGGGGACCAGGATTCCCTCACAACTACCTCCTGAACATCTCGACCATAACGGAGATGCATTCCATCCCGGTGATCTTCTACGATCAGATCGGCTCCGGACTGTCAACTCGTCTCCCAGGAACAGCATCCACGCCGTCACTATGGGATGAAGAAATCTTTTTTGAGCAATTACGACAGTTGCTTACATTCCTTGGAATTGAGAAGAATTACGACATTTTGGGCTCGTCGTGGGGTGGGATGTTAGGCTCGGCGTTTGCGAGTACGAACCCGCCCGGATTGAGGAAGTTGATACTCTCAAATTCTGCGGCGAGCAAGGCGCTATCTATCGCCAACCGTTGGAAGTTCAGGAAGCAACTTCCGCAAGAGATGCAGGATATTCTGGATCATGCTGATAAGACAGGAGATTGGAACTCTAAAGAAGTGGGTGCTGTTATGCAGGAATTCACAATTCGACATGTCTGCAGGATCGCTCCACTTCCAGAAGATGTGAAGGTCAGCGAGCGCTTGTATGGTGAAGATACTACCGTTGCTACAGCCATGTGAGTCGATTATTTGTCTACCAATCTCGAGCAAATAAACTAACAGCTCTAGGGGTGACAGCAAGGATGGGAACCCCTTCGAGGCAACCGGGTTCTTTGCGAAGTGGTCGATGGTTGGGAGAGCGAAGAACATCACCGTACCAACTTTGGTGATTAATGGCATCGATGAGTTCGCAGCTGGAGATGCGGTCAAACCTTTCTTGGACGAGATTCAAGATGTTATGTTGGTCACACTCGAGGGAACGACGCATACTCCGCATATTGAGAAGAAGGTCGAGTATATGAAGGTCGTTGCGGAATTCTTATTTACATGAAGTGGAAAAAATGTTATGGCTATTTGCGGACGCCTGTGCCTTCAGATAAGAACGACCTCAGAAGCTTGGTTGAGCTCTTTAGACATGACTTGAAGCAAGGTTCCCAAGCACACCGCAAAGTCAGCCGTACTCAGGCCATCGACTTTATGAAGACTTGCCCAGGTGTGAAATAGCTTGACGACCAGTGCTATGATGAACCTGGAACATATAAATGCTCAGAGTTGCTCATAAGCATAGATGGCGGAGCAACTGGACAGCTCGTTAGCTTCCTAGCTTACGAGTCTTATTAGCATACCAGATAATAATTCTTCGTATTTTTGATCCTCCGATGACACGAGGAAGGCACTCACCGCTCCATCTGGCATTGCGGCGCATCCGAAAATAGGATATACAGTGCATCAAATCCACACATTCTTCCACTGTCAAAAACGATTTTCCCTTCGTTACTTGCCTGCCCGAAGCCCAGCCTACTTCCAACATAATCTACAAGCATTCGATATTGTTGGGCAATGATAGGCATCATCTAGAAATCACCTTCGTCTAAATTATGCGCAACGACTTCGCATCCTATCCACTTTCGACGCAGAATTCGTGCCATGAAAATCTCTTCCTTTCTTAAGTTCGGCTTCATGATCTACCGCTGCACATACAGCGATAATGCTGCCTGGGCTCTACTCCTGTCAATCATAGAACGAGAAGCCACAGAGCGGATTGAGAATCTAGGACCAGGACGCGACTGGCTAGGCGCATATCTGGAATGGACCGTCGTTAAAGATCCGACTCTAGATGGTGCCACCCAGGAGGAGGTGAAGAGGCGTTTCGATGAATGGGCTGATGGCCATGTAGAGGATGCAACATATGTAAAAGGTAAAACCAGAGAACGTTAATATTATTGTGTATAATATTTAGTATCTTTTTTTAAAATGCGTAGTCTGAAAGGTTACACAATATTGTACTCCCGATTTATGGGAATTCCTATTTTCTAAAGTATAGTGGCATGTCCAGCAGAATAGATCTTCGGACTGTGGAGGTGGCTTTTCAGGCATTCCAGCTTAGCTCAGAATCTGCCACAGTGAGGATCGTCAAAATTCGACAGAGCCTTAGAGAGATTAACAACAGGTTGATGGGCCCATATACAGGAATTGACAGTACTCAACTTATTTCGAAAAAAAAACAAGCATTGTGAGGCCAGGCGGAACTCGCTTTTTGGAGCGTGACCTCGCTTAAGAAACCACACAAAAATGAACAGAACGTTGAATCGCTTGATCACCAAGAAAAATGCTCGAACGAGCAGAAATGCAAAAGGTATTTTTGCGTTCGCCGGGAATCGAACTGTTTTTTTGTTAGTTGTGAGCTCATTTGAAAAGGCGAATGGCTGCGTACCCCGGGGCCCATCGAAACTGTCATTATGGCAACGATGGATTTTACCACTAAACCCTGTGAGGTATTAGTATTGCAACTTGAGTCGTTGAAACTCCTGAAAACTTACACAAACGCTTGTAATGACTCGTGTGTCATGTGAAGTGGTGACGGCGGCTGCTTATTTGGCTACATAGCAGGACCAGAATTTGGCAGGTTGAAGTTCGATTCGGTAGGAAAGCGGGGCATCTCGCTTATGTCAACAACGGAAATTGTCAACTGGAAATTGAACTTCTTGGAAGACAGTGGAGGCAATAACAGGTTGTCAGGAAAGTCTCTGATCAATTGACTATAGCTTCAGGTAGTCTCTGTAACGAGGCGCGAGTTATATGAGCTATTGAGGCCAGAATGGCAAATGAGATTCACGGGTGGTAGACATTCAGGAGTCTCTGGACGATTATGCCAGAACAACTGATACCAGAATTCCAGATCGACGGAGATCACGAACATGTCTTCTTACTAGCAACTCACTTCTTTTTGGAGACTCTATTTTAGCTCAGGGACCTGCACGACTTTTTGCTTTAATAAAGTGGCACACAGGCCTTCGCGAGCCAGAAGCATGCTTAGGGGGTCAATCAACGACCACCCATGCCCTTACTTATCAGTCAACCGAGCAAACTAGACCCTTTTAGAGATAGCTGTCTGTATCAAGAGCAGGATAGCATTTATGCTAGACGCATTCTATCCATCCGCTCCAGATCCTTCTCATGCCGTCTCCACCGTGGACTCAGCCAACCAGAGCGTACGATCGTCCATTACCCTTCAATAGAAGGTCTCACATGTGGTAGATAACATTCATTCTCTTGGACTTGCTATCCGCAAGCGTTGCGTATACTTTATCAGGTCTAATCTGACAGGTGCCGTCTTTAGCCCCTTGCCCTTACCATGGCTTTTGGAAAGAGTCAAAGAGCTGAATGCAATTTCTTTTCTCTTAAAGTCAATTACACAATACCCACCGTAGTCTCCGAATCTAGATCTGATCATGATCTTCTCAAGGTATTGCTCACCTTAGAGAATAAGCCGGGCAGTAGCTTGGTTAGTGAGTTGGGCCCGGATCAGCTTGGAGATGGCAGGTGTGATGACTGAGTTATGCCCTGCCGCCAGGTAGGACTCCAATTATCATATTCATATTCATCCTATGACGAATCGGAGAGGCAAGATGTTATTCAGCTGCAATACAAGGCGTTTGGAATGAAGATCAGAGTTTCTGTCATGGCAACAGCTGAGGTTTTCGAAGTCCAATGAGGTGCTCAAGATATCTACCCGCGATGCCCTATGCGCGATTTGCCTGGAGGCAGAAACTCACATGATTGCCCAGACTCACACGAAGGATCCACTGTGAAAGCAACTTCTTTGGTGGCACAAACTCATCAACTGACATGATTGGCTCTTTGTGTCTATCAATGATACTATCTCAAAGGGACAGTCTGCTTGATAATGATCGCCCTGCTCGCTGTCAGCATCTCCACAGCTTCGGCGTAGTCTCCTGGTACAGGTGAATATCAATGATACAGGCGTACATTCGGAAAATGTAGGAAGTGTGCTGGCACTAGACACCGCGGTAAGCCTGGGCCTGAACCTGGACAAAGACTGAGCGAGACACGGCGGACTCGTGGACAGCATACGGGAACATCCCTTAGTCGGTTCTCGCAGACTCGGGTCGCATATGCAATGAGACTTCAGCTGCACAATGCTGGCAATGTGATGAGACTGGGGGCGACCCTGACGGTGGGTTATTGTGAGCCGCGTTCTTCTTGGACTCATCTCTCAAATAAGCAAGGATGCAGGTCCTCGTATTCTTTGGGGCTTCGTAGTATCTGAACTTTTCATTTCACGGCTGATGCTATCTTTACCCTGTTCCGACTTCGTTCCCAGTAGTCTCAGAGTCAGGGATTGCAGCAAGATTGGGGAGTTACTGATTCAGCTAGAAGTCTTCTAGTTGAAGGCGAGGGAGTTGCTGGCTACTTCCAAAGTACTATCATTGGTTCCATCATTATTAGCTGGAACAAAACAAGTTCTAGCCTATGTGTGCATGGATGAACTCATTCGTACACTGCTACTTGGACTCGTTAGCCCAAGTCGTTGCTAGGGTTGAACCCACCGGCGAAATTCATTGGATGTTCAATTGGAAATCTGGATTTCATCACACAACAAGTGACATCCTAGTGGTCCCAGGTTCTAGTTTACAACGAAGTTTACAAACTCTACTTTTCTAACTCGAAGTAACCTGCAACAAGATACTACTACGTCGATGTATTAGCTCTGATCCATGCCACCACAACTGAGGCCAAGTCCGGGAAGTTATCGTCGGACATCTCCCCGCCCTCCCCACAGCAACCTCCACCAACCACCCCGCGTTTCCTGTATCCAATTAGCTCTTTGATCTGATTCTGACACCCTTCCACAAGATGACGAGCTGATCAACCGCAACCAATGCCATCGCTGATATCGAGCCACGACATTAACTGTGATAACGGCGCAGGACGGCCCTGGCGCGCCGAGCAATGCCAACCTTCCCAATGTCAAGCTAGAAATCCTCTAGAAGGCTTCCAGAAGACTAGAAGGCCGCTAGAATACCGCTAGAAGCTGCTCCGCCACCTCCACCATCATCTCATAGGCTGCTGACCTGGAATTCACCACATCTCAAGCGGCACTACCGGGACTAGCTTCGCTAAGATACTTGGCTCTCCTTGACATGCTTCCCGTCTGACATTGGCACCTCTTAGACAAGCAGGGCCATTCTTACTCTGCCGTGCTGTTGACGTTGGCATGCTGGTAGTTCACGTACCTTTCTGTTCTGAAGTTGGGTCTGTGGAGGAGAAGCTGGAGAATCCAAGACTTCCCCTCACGTCCAAGAACGCCCACGATAATCCTCGAACAAAATGGCTTCTAGGCGGACTTGGTATCGTTAGGATCGACATGAGTAGGACTATGATACGATATGCTCCGGAATACCATTTCGATCCTAGGAGCACGTGAGTGTTACCAGCTTCGATGGCGGGTTCATAGAACTGCGCATCGAGAGAAAATGTATATATGTTAAACAACATCCCCAGAAAACTTGAGATATCCAGGCAACTGAAAACTGGTCGTCTCTCAAGTCCACTTTATACTCCTACTTCTTTATCCTTCATCATCCTCACATTTTGTTTTTCACATCAAGCAGTACTTGAAAGTCAACATGGCTACCGAGATGAGAGATACCAAAGATGACATTGGTGTCAAGAGCCCTCAACAAGTAGAATTTGCTGAAGAGGACTTGAAGAAGCCTCAAGGCAAAGTCGATTACTCTGGAGCTCAGGAGAAGACTGATCCCAGAGAAATTGCCCTTGTTAAGAAGTTGGACAGATGGATCATGGTCAGTTTGCCACCAGCATTCTCTTCAAACCCACCTAATGTTATCTTCAGCCCATGCTGTGGTCCATGTACTGGCTCAACTATCTTGACCGCAATGCCATTGCCCTGGCACGTCTAAACAGACTCGAGGAGGAACTGAATCTGAAAGGTACAGGTAAGCGCCAGTCCATCTCCCCAAAACCCAAATACATCTGCTGATGACAATGTTGTTCAGAATATCAAACCTGTCTCAGCATCCTCTTCGTCGGTTACCTCCTCGGCCAAATTCCCTCCAACATGTTCCTCACTCGAACTCGACCAAGTCGCTACATGGGTATCGCAATGATGGCATGGGCCGTCGTCAGCGCACTCACTGCCGTCGTTCACAACTACACCGGCCTCCTGCTCGTCCGCTTCTTCTTGGGTCTCACAGAAGCACCATACTATCCCGGAGCAGTCTATATGCTGAGCATCTTCTACACGAGAAAGGAGATTGCAACTCGCATTGCGATCCTATATACTGGAAATATTTTGGCAACTGCATTTGCTGGCTTGATTGCTGCGGGCGTTTTCCATGGAATGGATCATACTGCCGGTCTCTCTGGATGGCAATGGTTGTTCATCCTCCAGGGAATTGTCACATTCTTGGTCGCCGTCATCGGGTTCTTCTGCCTTCCTGACTACCCACTGACCACAAGATGGTAAGTCCACATCTCTCCAGGATTGCTCGTAGTCAAGTGAACAGCAGCTCACTCCATGACAGGTTGACACAAGAAGAGCGCCTTCTCGCTCATGCCCGTATGGAAGAAGACACCGTAGGCAACAAAGGTGATGCCAGTATCTGGGCCGGTCTCAGACAAGCCGTCTCCGATCCCGTCGTCTGGCTTTTCGCAGCTATGGCTCACATGCATTTGGCAGCCAACGGATTTAAGAACTTCGTGAGTCTCTTGTTGAATTGCCTCCACCAGACCACAGTGCTAACTTCGATCTCCACAGTTCCCCACTGTCGTCGAGACTCTTGATTTTGGCCGCACTATCACTCTCGTCCTCACTTGCCCACCATATCTCATTGCCGGAGCAAGCACGATCCTCGTGTCTTGGTTGTCTGGGAGGTTCAATGAGCGGACTTGGCACATCACTGCTTCTAAGTCCGTTGCTATCGTTGGCTTTGTCATCGCTGCTACCTCTAAGCCGATTGGTGTTCGATACGTAAGTCTCTCTCTCAGAATTTCCATTCCCAATTTCTCTCAAATCCACTGCTAACAGATACACAGTTCGCAATGGTCGTCTTCTGCATCGGCACCTACGCTGTAAACTCCCTCATCCTTGGTTGGGTTGGCTCTACCTGCGGGCAAACTAAGGAGAAGAAAGCCGCTGCCATCGGCATCGTCTCTACCATCATGAATGCGAGCTTCATTTGGACTCCATATCTGTGGCCAAAGAGCGATGCGCCGCAGTATGGAATTGCGATGTATTCTTCTGCGGGGTTCTCTGCTGGGACTGCGATCATTGCTTGGATCGTGAAATTCATCATGAAGAAGCGCAATGCGAAGTTGAGGGCTTCGGAGAATGAGACGGATACATTCTTTGTGTACTGATTTGGGCCAATTGGAAGATTGCTGAGAATTATTGCTGCGATACTGTGATGGTGGCTGAGTAGAGGAAGGGGCTTGGAGATAGAAGGATTTCAGGCTTGCCGCACAATTTCCTTGCTTCTGTTGATCCAGTCTGTCAGCGTATGTTTTCTGGGATAGAGGGCTCGATAGCATACATTAGATTGACTCTGAATTGAGAGCTCAACCGTTTCTTACCCTGCATCCTGCTGTGCAACGACATGATAAGCCCGACCAAGGAGAGTGGCAAAAATGGCAGAGCTTGTGTGCGGAGTCAAGTCCCGGATAAGTGTTGCATAGGATGACTGCGCCAACAAAACTTTTCGGAATCATTCGGATTGGCCATCGCTTACTGGCTGTTCTACTTCGTGGGCTCTTGCAAAGCCTCCACCACCACCACTCGTGCTGATGATCAAGAAGGTGCTCAGTGGGCTTGCAATTTGCGATAAGATCGAGTGCTGAGATAGAAAATAGAAGTCTTCGCTTTTATTTGCATGAGATCGAATGCTATAAATTAGGCTTCTTCACATCCAACCCCGTAAAAGGTGTACCAATCTCAATCTCATCGGCAGGTCGTGCCTGGTACTCAAAGTAGCCCTGCGGGACAGTAACAAACTCGTCTCCGCTCCCATTCGTCCCTCCATTTCCAAAAGATTCTCGATTTCCCGATTCACTATCCAGCCTCTCTTCGATGTGCCAAAGACTAACTCTCCGGTCACTGTTCACCCTGCTTGAATTCGACTTCCTCCTATTGGAAGTGTTGGTTAATTGGGACTGTCTTCTTTCGGCGATAGACTTGTTGTGGGATCCGCCCAGTTGCCAGTCGATGAAGACTGCTTGGAAGAATGGTGCGTTTGCGACGACACTGGCGCAGGCAATCTCAATGCTGGCCCACATCGATCGGATGGCTTGGGCATCATCGCGGAGAATGAGAGGTAGGCGGACGAGAGTGGTGATGATAATCAATGAACCGAGGGCAAACAGTATACCCAGGCGTATGAACCTAAAGGGATGCAATTGAGCGATTTGATCATGTGTGATAGAAAGGGACACATACTTTGAGAAGTCAAGGCCGGCCTGTCTGAGAAATGATATCGGGAAGATAATGAGAGCCACATCGGTGACGACGTTCGCAACAGCCATGCTTATCAGATTGACTCTAGCTCTTCGGCATTGATCTCAGATATCTGTTAGCTCTACTCCAACCTGGTTCGAGACAGTCAACTCACTTCCAGCGGGGTCGTCGTTCCACATCCTGTTGCAAGCGAAGGTAAGCTTCTATTCAAAGTGTTATCGATACCAAGATAACTTACAGTTTGATCGGCCGACATTCTAGGAGAGTAAGTAGGACAATCGCAACGAATGTGATATAAAGGCCGGCTCGGATCCATAATCCAATCTTGCGATACATGGGTAGATTCTTGCAGATCCGAAGATAGAGTTCCAAGAGACACATCTTCATACACCACAGACTGATAGGTCAGTACGGATCTTGACTAAAGCCCCAAAATGACACTCACAACAGAGCATAGAATATCCTAGCCGGCAACAGCAATTTCATGGAAGTTTCGTAGGTGCTCGGATGGCGAGCAGCGGTATCGGACCAAGCAACACAGAGAGCTCTCCCCAAAAGTGGGAAGAAAGAGATTCCCATCCAGATATCATCGACATGCCATCTCCTGTGACAAGATACATGGATCTTGCAGCGATAGACAATCCGGTACGTCGTTCTCGTGACGATGCAGATGAGGCAAATCACGGACGTGACTATGACCCCTAAAATCCGTCCGCTGGTCATCGAGTGGGGCCTAAAGGAGTGCCAGCACGCAGACGCGCGCTATGCACTACCGGTACTGCAAAGCATGTGTTCCTATCCTGGAGTTGTACGTCGGTGCTTAGCAGCAGCAGCATCATCGGGAAGGACAAGACAGGGAGAGAAGAAGAGCCCCAATGCTTTTCATACTTGGGGGAAGAAATTTCCCCGCGTCTAATTCCGACCCCACAAAGAAATCCAGATGTCATGTCTTGGCTGGGCAGTGCTCAGCTGCGTAGCGCTAACAAATGAACGGGCTGCCATAATTCAAAATACACGCGTGAGGATGAAAGCTGCGCCCAAAATCGCGAGCCGTGTCCCTTGTCGATCTTAGCTTCGGCGCTTTTTGGTTGGGGTGAGATGGTGTGGGCCGTCTCATGAGTGGCAGCACTGGTCCATCCAAGCTGCCGGAGTGGGAAATTCTGGTTGGGATTACCCAGCCCACGTCCCGCGTCACTTGGCGCGAGTAGGTTCCTTCTCCCTGGGTACTTCATGGGCAATTTCCAGGGTGTTTGATACAGATTGAGAAATTCAACATTCATCTTGGCATGATGTCAAAGGAAGTAATTGTCGCTTGGGATTTCAATCTAGTGTCTGATCTCCTTGTTTCCCGCATTGAAAGCGAGGCCATTCACGTGAGTACTGAGCCCTCAGCGCATCTGCAGCGGAGCTTCCAAAGAATCGCATGGACGAAGAGACCTCCTGCAATGATTTCCAGGGGCAGGTGGAAGATAGTGGACCAAATTGTTTTGGAGCAGAAGCGGGGTGTCACAAGATGACTGAAGTATGCTAGTCAGGTAAAATCTAGCCGACTTCCCCTATTTTCTTTTCGGTTAGCACCCGAAGCGATGTCCACTTCTCCAAACACTAACTGCTCGCTACCATTCGAGAGTTTACTGGATGAGTCTGCTGAGTTAGTATTCGTCAATCAAAGGAAGTTGATCAAATATGAAGGGTAGCTCGGAATAATCGGATTCAGCTATGGTCAAAAATGAGCTCTCGTTTCTCCTTGCTCAAACATGTTCCGGAGAATGGATACACACCGAGTGGAATTCACAGCCCATGTTCGGCATGATTTATGGTCGATATGCGTACTGATATGTTGAGATGTAGTGGTCGTCATTGCAATATAGACTGGCAAGAGCGAATGCGTCTGAGTCACAAGCAGACTCTGTTAAACCGAAGAACATCCCACTTCCGAACCAGACACTCAATTTTTCCTATCCAATTCAAAATAGATGAGCGATGAACAGTAATTTTCACCACAAGTGTTTAATTCCTGGCGAATGTCCTTCATCAAACCAAAACAACAATATTCCACCAGAAAAATTCCTTCCCAAGATGCCCGAGCCAATTATCCACATTAACGGCTGGCCTGGAGTGAGTAAACACACCATTGCGAATGAACTACAAAAGCAAATGGGTGACCGTGGTCGAGTGGTGAGTTGATCTTTCTCGTCCTAACATGGTAAAATCCAGCATCCCTAAATCAGCTCTTACCACCTCCACTGAGCGAACACTGACCAAGATGCAGATACATAACCACCTTCTCATTGACCCCGCAGGAGCGATCATACCGCGTGAAGCTCCAGGCTATCAGAAGCTCCGTCGTAAGTTTCGAGAAGTGGTTTTCGAGTCCTTAACAACAGACCCAGACACTTTTGAGTATGTGTGAGTCCTTCGTCTCAACTGAACGGAAAGTGGTCTAAGTGGTACAAAGATACAATTTCTCAGATTGCCAGTCAGACTCAGACGGAAGACCTGAAGTCGTAGCCGAATACACACAAGCAGCAAAATCTAGAGGCTGCACTTTTGTTCCTGTCCTATTGAGCTGTGAGTACAAAGTCAACGAGGAGCGTATGATATCACAGGAGAGGAAAGACTTCATAGCAGGAGGGAAGGGAATGACGCTTGATACGACAGTGCTGCAGAGCATCCACACCCGTATGACGATAGCCAAATTTCGCTGTTCAGAATTATTAGAGTTGGATGTCACGGAGCTTGGTGCGAAGGAAGCTGCTACGCGGATCCTGGAGCACTTGAGAGGCATCGGAATAGAGCACAGGTGACTGGGGTAATCGAGCATGGAAAACACAGTGCTCATACCACTCAACCAACGCATATTACCAATACGTAATAGTTGTTCCCATGAATTACCGCTAGCTGCTGAACAAAGCTAATCTCTTACATGCAAAGTAAGCCCAGTACAGAACTTTCCACCCTTATCAAGCTTAGACGGGACTGCCGACCAATTACCCGTCACTGCCGCCAGTAACCAGTCCATGTAATTGAGCATGAATACTAACAACAACAGACAGATCTTCGCCGTACACTTCATCATAAACAAACGCATTCTCTCCTCATCAGGAGTAAACTCATACGAACCATCCGATTTCTTCCTCCCAGTGCACATGCACGCCAGAATCGACAGGCCTATCATAACAGCAGCCGGCATGAAGAACCAAATTGTGATTTGCCGCACTTTGCTAACCTCGTCCCAAACTTTCTTTGGCATGCCGACGCTGCCGATGAATCCCATTGCGTAGCCCACTAGCTAGAGGGAGATGATCAGACCCCAGGATAGCCATTGTCCGTACTCGTTGCCTTCTTGTCGGAAGTCTGTCCGGTCTCTCGACCAGAATCCTTGCCGACCAAACCACCCCGCATGTTGAAGGGTTCGTATTGAGGTGCTGAGGAGTATGTAGTCAATGTATACGGCTTGGGTGGATCATCGTATGGGGGTGACTGCATGTTGTAGCCACGATCTCGAGCTTCGAAGCCATTCGAATCGTAAGCTACAATTGGCGGTGCTCTAGTATTTCCACTCAATCCTCCTGCCCTAGATCGACCGACAAACAGCCATCTTCCATGCCCAAACATTGCAGCGATGGAACTGGCTCCAGAAGTCAACACCATCCAAATGCCAAGCAATGGCAACTGGCTTTCTCCTCTGCATCGAGTGATCGTCAATGTGCCTGCTACCGTCGTTCCACCTAATTGCAGAAATCCAATAAGCACTTCAAGCTTCTGGTATTCCTGTCACTTCCATGGCACGAGAGGGCGTCGACCATATGCGTTCACGAACAGGCAGTAGTAAGGCAAGGCGTGAGCCCGAAGCCGAGACCACCATACGGGAGAGCATAACAATGAACGTTGTAGCGAAGTATGTTCAGTGTTTCTGTTTTGTTCTTCCCGGGGCTGGAATTGTTTGCAACACTGGTTTGGCGGGGGAAGATATATGTGTCGCTCTGGTGAGTGTCCACGGCGCTAGCGATAGAGAAGCTGCCAATAAAGACCAGCAGAGCGACAGCAACTGCAAACTTTAATTTTGGGGACGAGCTGAATCTTAGGGAAACGATAGTCATTACGAAACGACTGTGACTCTCACTGGGAAACAATCAAGTGGTGTGAGCGTCAACAAGAAAAATTGTCACAAGCGACGTCCAGATCTTCAAAAGGTGAACAAACCTGATCTGTTTGGTATATAAGAGCGATCATCAAGGAGAAAGTCGTTTATTTTAAGAGGTTGATGGCGTTTTTTGGTTGTACAAAACCCTTCAGCAGCAAGGGTTTGCGGGGGGAAGGGGTCAAAAGTACCTCGCCCAGAAGCGCGATTGGTTTTCAAGATCGCCACAAATTTGGTATCCATGATTTCGACCATAATCAACCCGCACCCGATTCGCGAAACAATGCTAGTTCGAATACGAGAAGTCACAAAATTGATGATGTGATTATAAGAGCCAGAGCCAAGTACGTTCAGACACCACAAGTCACTACTGCCCGGACTTTGCTTCGCTTCTGCTCACACTTCAATCCGCAGTAGAGCGAGTTGATCTCGATGTCTTTATCACTGAGCTGCTTTAGCTTCCGCAAGCAAAGTCAATATCACATTATCAAACATATTCATTTGCTTGTAATTAGAACAACGTTAAATAAGCTACCGGACAAGAAATTCTTACTTGATCTTGAGACCGATAGCTGGTAGCGGATCAAGTTCAAAGTGGCAATTTTTCCACATATGGTAATTTGATTACAAAGGAGTTCAGCTGAGCTGAATGCTAGTTCTAATAAGAATGGTCAAGAATTTGGGGTGTCCTTGCGTATATGATGAGCCTCCGTGTTAGAGCTTCTGTCTTCACACCAGCTGGTGCATGTTATCATTGCCTGCGAGTTCGAAGGAGTTGTTAGCTTCCTGAGCACCTGGCATGCTAGCACTTCGGGAGCCTATTTGTCTTGACCTTTAGGCCGTTCTCTAGTTGTTTGCCTACGAAGCGAGCGGCCCACTTCGCTGAAATTGGTCAGAATCCATCAGACCGACATCCCACGAGCGCATATAAACCTGGCATGGTGTGTTTCAACATCACCAACATCAACTTAGACTTCTCTCCAGATGCCACGAAAAAGAATAGAAAAGAAACTGTTCACTCCAGACGGAGCTTGAGCCTCCACAGCGCAATTGGTAGTGCTGCAATTATGCGGGTATCACATATATTTTGGGCCTTCTCCAGGATAAAACAAACAATTTACATGCACTTTAATGGTACACTCTATCTATTGAAACAGTACATATATGTGAAAAAGAACAAACGCGTCCTCAAACACCAATTCCTAGCTCAGATTGAACCATTCAACCCCGCACTTGCTACATATGATCACCGTGGACGACATTGACTGTCACGTTATTTCCATTCCCATCCCTCCTTCTATATGGCTCATACGCAGGGAGACCTGATTCGTCGCGTATCAAGGCTCCTATCTCGTTGCGCTCCCCTGGCAGTAAAGGTAAGGCATACCGCACTTCGCGATGTCGCCTCCTGATCCCACAGCCTACAATAGCCAGCAATACAATAGCTGCAATGATGGCCGCTCCAAATCCAACCTTCGTCCCTAAACCCCAGTTGCTGAACGAACTCAAGCTGTGATTTCCACCGCTGGTGTTCGTAGGAGCTAGACTTGGACTTGTTTGAGTCGAGCCACTTCCACCTCCTCCCGTCGCTGTCGCGTTTTGAATTCCACCTGCTGTTGGTGTTGGAGTTGGAACTCCAACTTGGGCCATGACTGTTGCCAGAAGTGAGGCTGGTACTTGTTGGGTTGGTGGCTCGCACAAGCCGCCCGTGATTCCACTTGAAGGATTGACACCAAGCATGCCCGGCTCGCAGCAGAAAAAGCCCGAGGGCTCTTGAATGAACATTATCCATGTGCTGTTAGAACAGCGAGGGAAGTTGAGTACAGCGGTATGGCAGTCAGCGTCTAGATGTCATTAGAAATGTTATCGTGACGGTGAATCTTGGAATGCACATACTGGTCGGGCAGCAATAACTTGCGTATATCGAAGGACTGAAAATGCATGTCTGTCCAGAAGGACAACATGCTGGATTCTGAACCGTAGAAGAGCATGATTCTGAGGCAGAAGCTGGACATGAGGAGGATGCGGTCCCGATCAAGGCGAGAGGCCAGCCACCTTGATACTCTGCGCGTGGCGACAAATGTTGGACTGCCGGTTGAGCGAGAGATCTTGCATCGGCATTCAAGCATGGAAGAAGGGAAATTGACAAAGCGATGAAGTTGGCCATGATAAAGGGGGGTTTCAATATTGATGTTGGATGAACAGCAAGTCTTGGTGTCAATATATATCGCGAGACACCACCTCTTGCGATACTCAGCTGAAAGCTAAAGACCGGGCTGTGACATACTTCGATAGGCTGTGTGATACACGTTTCTCGCTTGTATCGGACGCTTTGGGCGAGGCGTCCAAACAATGGCGCGGAGAGCCTCAGAAAGGTCTTAAATTGTGGAGGGGCTGAGCTTGCCAAGACTTTAGGAGAGAACTACTCAAGGCAGACGCAGTCATTCACCCGCTCAGCTCAAATGCTTGGTGAATAGCCAAATCGCTCAAGACATTGTGCAATTATGCACTCTTTCGGAGGGGCAGAGAACACAGAGGGAAGTGCAAAATGTCTCGCAAGACTTGGTGGAGTAGGTCTTAGAGAACAAAGCTCGTGAAAATCAAAAGAAACATTGTGAACGGGCACGGCTTAAGTGTTCTACCGAGTCGGTCAAATGAGACCCCATTCGAAATAAAACGTAGAAGTAGAGGCTCAACAGNCTCGTTCGCTTCTTGTTTGTGCTTTCTTCAAGCTGCGTGCACCCCGAAGGAAATAGCTACTTTAGGAAAAGTGAACTCACCGGTGGTTGACTAGGGAAAGCTCAGTCGGCTGCAGGAAATATTATCTGGTTTCTTGCCAAGTTCGTGTGGTGCAGGACCACCAGAGCTTGATACCGGAAGAAGAAATATGTACACCAGTAGCAGGGATGGGATTCCGAGTAATTCGTTGGACTGGGCAATGCCGTTTCCTTACCCATAGCGATATCCCCCGCACATAGAAATCGAGAAATCGGGGAATTCCGTCCCATCGTCCTTCATCTGCTTTCTCAGATCCTCTTGTTCAAAGCTCATACTTTCAAGAGTAAATTTGAGCCTATGATACCGACACTGGCTCCGCACTTTCTCCAGGTAAAACTCGTCGGTCGTCCCATTTTCATCGTCTTCCTGATTAAAGGGCGGCCAGATCACCGCAAGAGCTTTGAGGTTTGGCATGTATTCCGTGTACGGCTCCTCACTTGCCTTCCATCCTTGCTTGAAGACCTGCGTATCCAATGCATCTGGTGTCTTGGCGTCTCCCGAGTAGTCTTGGTTGCTTTTGATGTGCCGGAGCACGGTATCGACAGTTTCTGCACGCGTGGTCCCTGGAGTGATTCTCTTGATCAAAGGAGTCGACGCAGACATAGCCCGTGAGTCTGGCTTAGACTTCGAGGGGGTGATCATGATGGCCAAGTCTTCATTTGAGGCGATGCACAGGCGTGACATCCACAGATTGTCTCCGTTCACCGTTCCCATAAGCCAGCACCACCAATCTATAGCATAGTGTCGAATACCTTCCAAGAACCTAGCAAAATCTTCGTACATCTTGCTCCATTCATTTCTGGGAAGGTCTGCGCCAGGTGAAGCGGTCATAGAGATGCATCTAAGAAACAGAAAGTCTTCAATAAGACCATCGGCAAAATATATCGTGTCATGCGCCTTGTTCACGTATATGAATGTTCCATCACTCTTGTGGGGACGAATCGGATTCGCACAAGGCCATAATACCCAATGACTCAGTGCAAGAGCCCTGGACTTCTGACAGGTGTGTAGAAGGCTTGGTACAGGGTACCTTTCTGGTGCCAGAATACGCAGATTTGCTGGTCTATTCGGTGGCTTCGCATTGGGTCTCTTCGGCCTTGGATCTTTGCCTATTCTTTGTACCCGGGCGTGGGTACTTTCAAATTCTTTGCAGGCATGTTTCCATATTCTAGTTTGGATATCGAGGGGCAGCGCACCGAAAGGGGCGAAAGACGGTGTAGATGCCACTCCCGAAATGTGACGAGTCGAGGACCTTAGGATGGAAACTTAGCCTACTTCACAAGTGGGTATGAAGGTACAAAGATATTTTGAAATACCTTCTGGACATTGGAAGAACTGGTCGTTGCAATCGAGCAAGTTTGAAAACCACAGCAAAGAAAGGAAATTCACGCGTTGAGGTTGACGTGCAGATCTGCACTAAAACTGGATCTGTTATAGCGTTGAAGACGCTGGCACGTGCTCAGTTCAGGGGTCTCGGTTTTCAAAGTACAGGCCTCTCCGCGGGTGGTACAAGCCTGTGAACACGGCGACTTGACGAGCCTGAAAATTGTGTGTAGAATTTAGTGCTGTGAAAATATATATAGACAAGATTGACAAACAAACCTGGCGAGACTATCATGTTCATCGAAGCGCGACCACATGACGACGTACGAATCCCCCACTGTGCTGAGTAGCCTAGCATAGGCTTTCCCCAATATCAATCGCAACCACCTTTCCACCTTGAGAAGTAGCATTCAAACCATAGCCGGAATTGCATTTGTGCTCACATAGAGTAGTGCTCGATTTACCCGCGTTCAACCAAACGCTCTACTCGAAGCTCCTGCCACAACTGTCTCATTCATGCCGCCAGCAACGATGCTAACAATCCCACTAGGCGAGACCTTGAACACGGTATGACCGGATTGGCTCCAATATACGTGGTAACGTCATGTTGAACAGCAAAGTCGTCGTCACCCGTATTTCTTGAGACAACAATCGTGTGCGGGCTGGCTGCAGTGATTGACGGTAGGCTGTCATTCAAGGGAACAAATTGAGAGCTTGACTTTACAGAAGATGGCTTTGATGGTGTTGGTCTAGTAGAGAGTCTTGAACCCCGGGCTTTATCGGATGCCATTGATGCCTGCCTGTGTTTCTGCGGGATTGGCTGTCGTATTTACCCCAGCTGCTGTGTGCCAGAACAGTGGTGAAGGTAGAGGTGGTTGGATCGAGGTGATAGATTTTGCCAACTCCAGTATCTGTGATCAAAGGAGTTGCATTCTTGCGACCTCTTGGAAGTGCTGTCATGCCATGGAACAAGGCCGCTTTTATCGACAATCTTCGAGACAGCAGGGTCTGCTGACCGAAGATCCACCAACCAGGTGGAAAATGGGCCAGGAACGAGAGTTGAGCCTCGAGTTCAATTTCCGGCTGCGACTGCAAACACATCTGGAGAATAATCCGCAATGCCTAACAGTGAGGCGGCTCCAGGGATTCTGACAGACGTTGGGACTGACTCATTTGAGGTATGATCGATTTGAAAAAGGAGGGGCTGGCTGACGCCTGTGGCAAGAACATCTCGAATTGCACGTACTGTGAGGTTCTCTAATTCGGTTCCTGCATCGACCTGAAAGAGTATCTTTGTATAGACAGCCGATGCCGAACGAATAGCGAAGAACGCCGAAAGGGAAATGGATCAAGCCAGCGTGAGGGGTACCAGATCGAGAAATTGTGGTTCGAGGAGTTTGTGAATTGCGGCTATGATGCTGAACTGCCTTCACAAGGTGCGAATGTCAAGTAATATGTGAATGCTGCATGCTAGCCAATCTTGTGTGGCAATAAACAACCCAGTCTCGTTTCCCCTAGGGGTTCGTACCGAGTGCTAGTGTTTTCGGCATGCAATAGGATGAACACTTGGCAGGCTCTTGCCAAGCGGGGCCATGACGAGGAAGTTAGAACATTGCCTCAAGTTTATTCTTGAGAGCGCTGTTCAATGTTCCTCACAATAAGTTGCTGTCATTGAACGGCTTCGATGTGGTCAGAGTTGACACTTGACCAAGTGAAGCGACAGCAATTCAGAAAGCTGTCAAAAGCCTGGAAATTGAATTAGTAGTGACCCTTGGAATGTGTATCATGACATTTCGGTATCCGCATATGTTGATTATGAGGTAGGCTTCTCTGCTGGTGGCAAATGGGAAGAAGAAACTGACCAATCATCATCGACATTGAACATAGTTTGCCAGAAGTTATCATCGGGCTCAATTGCAAAGGCGTTCGGGTCAAATTGAGATGTTCCGGAAGAGAGACTCGCTTGTTCAAATTCATTGCCAACCCCAGGCATTTGCTGTTGCATGCGGTTCTCACAGAGGGGATTCCCGGGTTGTGGACCAGGTTGTGATCTCAGCGATGGCCTGCCGTGAGCCTTGACACGACGCATCTGTTGAACATACCGGTCAAATATCTCGTACTCGCCGTGAGGTGTACGACGTTGTAGAATAGCTTCGAACTTTCCAATTACACGATCGAGTGCATTCGCACAATCTAGGACTTCGTGAACGTGTCGGGTATCCCAGCCTTCGGTTTTGTAGACTGCAAGCTTTGCTCCAAGAATGAGGACATATCCAGCAAATATCCATCGAAAGTAAGCGAAGCTTGTTGCAAATGGTGCTTTGTTCGAGAAGTGGGTGTCGAAAAACGTTTTGACGGCCGTGAGACATGAGTACAAAAGATTCAGGTGATATGCCTTATCAGAGTCTGGATGAAATGAACGATACAGGCTGGCTTCGAACAGCGAAATCTCGGCCATCTGCAATTGCAGTTAGCCACAGGTTGCAAGGCCCTCGGCAGGCCAGTCATTGCCAAGAGCATTGATCGTTAGAGGGTGGACCGACCTGGAAACAAACGACGAACGTATCTAAAAAATGATTAGCGCGTGTTGCTACGGATATGAAAGAATCTTACAGTCTTCAGTAGCATTAATAGACAGGTTTTGCTTGATATGCTGCAGCTCGGTATGCAACGACTGAATGAACATTTTCACGGGTGCGGTACTCAAGCCGAGATTTGGGTCGGTGAAAGCCGTGCTAATTTTCAAGACGACATTCTGAACCGATATCAACGGGAAGATAAGATGGTCGGTCTCATACTCTTGCAGCTCAGTGAGTGTTCTACAGACATGGTCCAGATGTTGGGTATATTGAACAGGTTCATTCCGTCTGCAACTCGAGGTTGTTCTGTTGGAGTAAGTCGGGTACTGGTTACTCCAGCCGCAGCGGGAGCTTGCTTACATGGTTGAGAGGAAGAAGCAACCTGCGAGGGCTCTCCATTCCTCTAATGTCCTTGAAGTCACCGAAGAGTCTTCGGGTTCGTACTGCTGCTTTGTGACACCGTCTGGTCCATCAATCCATATTTTCGGGCGACCCTTCGGTGAATGTGTTCTGTGGTAACCAAGGTTCACTGCCATGGTCCTGGCTAGTGATAGTAGATTGAGCACCTGAGGATTCGCAACTGAGTGGTAATGATACCTGTTGGTTTCATTTAGTCACAGAAGCACGTACAGAACACAGATCTCGAGATGTAGTCAAGTTCACAACTCCAAGCTGGATGTACTCACCAAGTAAGGTGCACAAGTAACGCCTGAAGTAGGTCTAAGCTCTTCTCGGCCCGAAGCATAATTCTCGAAGCAAACTCTTCCATCAATTTCCATCCGAGGGCTTCTTGTCGTAGCGGATGTTGATACGATGCAGCTGTCATGATAGACTTCCATAGCATAGGTCGCTCTCGATGAAGGCTCTGAGAGGTGGCATCTGGAGGGATGACGACGAATGGAAGCTGCTCGGCTTGCTGTGTCCTGTACTCAAGTAGTAGGAATGATGCTTCCCGATTCTCGAACTCGAAGTTATACACTTGTGGTTGAGTAACGTAGCTGTCATACGGGACCTGCGTTGATGAAGAGCCTGCGAAAAAGTTATGTGGCGAAAATGTTGCTGATTCGGTAGCTATCGTTGCATGGGAGGGAGGTGACATGATCCGTAGTTGATGAGTTGGGGCTGGGGACTTAGGCGGGGACGAAGAAGAGCCCGATCGATGTTCCTCACGGCCATCTCCACGATTCGGCCCGCTCAATAGTTCCACAAGAGTATCAAGCTTCTGCTCCAATTGAGCTACATGACTGAATGGAAAGATCAGGACATGAGTAAGTGTAGACACATGAGTGACTCACGTTGGACGCTTCCTCGATGGAGTAGAAGATGGCTGACAGACTTTGTCCAAACGGTGACACCTATCTGCGATCAGTATCTTCATTTGAGCAAGTGACTTTGATAATACCGGTGGCATTTCCCCTGCTGGAGATTAGGAACACATTTAACCTTTGCCTTTACACAGGTACCGCAAGCTCTAAGTCCCATTTGCTTGATACCCATGAATTCCGTTCTGGAGTGGGCCGTCGCGTCCAAGTCCATCGATGACATTTTCTTCCCACTTCTCCAATAACAATTGCTGAATGGATAAGGTTTCCGTCCCTGGATTTAGAATGGGATTCCGTCTTGCGCGGGATCTCTTAACGGCTTCGAGCTTACAATACAGAAGCTGGAGGTGTCGATGATTCTCTGACACGGGAACGGCAGTCCGATCCGCTTTGCTGACTGATCGTCCCAGTGTGAAATGGTTCTGAATTCCTTCAAGCTACCTCTCACCCGCACAATTCGGATTAGAATTCAAGAATTCAAATAGAGGGTGCTATTAGCACTATTGTTACACGGATGTAATTTGCTTTCGGAGCAAAGGCTATTCCAGTACATTGTTGATGATTCGTTGAAGTAGAATCTGTCACGTGGTACCTAACTCGATTGAGCATAACGTATCTCTTTGTAATTAATCAAACTCTCACGTCAAACGGGTGCAACAGTAAGATTGAAAGATATTTTTCGACCTTCATGGCTTATGAACCTTTACAGTCTCTGCTCGCGGTTGATTCATTTACTGCTTTGGTAATCACTAATCGGTATAGTTTTCTGTTTACTGGTTACCCAGCTTTCCTCAACATGCGGAATTCATCTTTCACGATTCACGAAATTGCTATCAGACTTGAGGTTCTACGTCGGACTTTTCAAACGAGCTAATGGCTGTTTTCACAGGATTTATTTCCCCACATGGAACTCGCGACGAAGCATCAAATTGATGGGAAACAACCAGATAAAGATGAATCGGACGATATTCGGTCAGAAATGATCAAATCTATCACTTTCTCTGCATTTCGTGTCAGGTTTCTGTACGATTACAAGTCAAAGCAGATCATCTGGGATAGCAAATTAGATATAAAACAAGGGACCATCACTTGAGCACTTCTCTAGGACAATTGCACAAGAGCCTTGAATATTATCAGCTATCACCGAGTATTTCTCTGCCACTACTCAGAATTCCTTCGAGCCTGTCCAACATGCTTGCAATCAAGTACCTCATCGTTTACGTCCCAGCAACACTTGCACTCTTCTCCAGGCGTGACTTCGGTATCATCGTCAACGACCTTGTCAGCATTGACAACAAAGTCAAATCTCTCACCACCACGATTCAAAACTGGTCATCTGCAAATAGTCTTGGCATTATCGGCGCTGCCCCTATCCTCGCAGCGTCAACGGCCCTTGAATCAGCAGCTCGCGCAGCAACGACACATGCGACGCAGTCTCCTCAGCTTACCGAAGAGCAGTCCAACAACTTGGGCATTCTCATCAACACCCTCAAGACGGACACGTTGACGCTACTCAATGCTATGAAGGCTAAGAAGACCGACTTTACCAACGTTGGGGCTCTTCCGATCGTGCGAAATTCGATTGTATCGCTCACCTCGGCGCAAGACGCCTACTCGACTGCTCTCATCAACATCACGCCATCTGTCAATAAACCGGAAGGCGAGCAAGATAAAGCGGATTTCGACGCATTCTTTGCGGACGCTGCTCAGTATTACAGCAGCTAGGTGTAGATCAGTGCGCTTAGTGAGAAGACGGGAGATTGACAGAGACTCTCGGTCTGAGCGTCTTTGTTGTCAGTGACTAGGATGGACAGCGGTCGATTAGCATTGGTACTGAAGATTCGTCTCACTGGAACGTCTGTCTGTCCTTTTAGAATAACCAGTTTTATCATATTAGCTTCTGTGCGTCATATTTAATGGCATTTGTCTTCTGCATTCCAAGTGCTTGTTGATGGTCAACAAAGGCTCGGTTGTCCCAGTCAACGGATATCCGTCTATCTAGACTCAGGAAAGGTGCCCAACCAAGTATTATCCTCCCTGAATACTTATTGAATATCATCAAACTTCAGTCTCCAAAGATTCTCCAGTCATCACAATTGCGAGCTGTGTTGTATGAACTGAAGGATCAGGGTCTCTTTTCAAGATATGTGATTGGTTGCTCTCTAGCGCGTCACAAGCAACCGTGCGGCCGCCTTGCATTGAGGCGGGATGACATCGAATCGCAGCTGAATAACTCCATGAGAAGACGCTGCCCACAGCAGAAACATGAACAATGTTCAACCTCAGTAGCCTTGTGCAAAAGGCTCAATCGCTCATTGATCCCACGCAAGCCTTGAATATCTCTGCATCCGACCGCAACCCTGCGAAATCCACTCTATTCCGCCATCAGTTCCGACTGCCCGACTCCCAAACACCACTACAAGAGATCACAGCTGAGCTCACAATCTCGCCGCCGATCACCTATTCTCCAAATGCTACACAGGGCGAGAAAGATAGAGACCGAGATAGAGGATATCACTATGCCGGAAAGCTGCATTTGAGCGAATCCTACCTCTGTTTCTCGACGCAACCCACCAGCTTCCTCCAAACTGCCAGCACAAGCACGTCTTCGGGATTTACGGGACAAACTCATGGGGCAGGTCCTGGCGGGAATGGATTCACGCTTCCTCTTTGTGCTATCAGACGTGTAGAGCGGCTGCATAGCCAAAGCTTCCAAGTATAAGCGCTACCAGCTTACGATCCAAACTATAACTAATCTTGCGTATAGTTTGCTTTGGCCATCACAACATGGAATGGAGTAAGCAATACCTCCTCCAACGACGCTTCGAAAGCCCCCATCAGTCAACAGAAAATCACCATACAGCTGGCGGGAAGCCGGCAGGCTTGCGAAAGGTTCTGCGATGGGCTGAAGAAAGGCCTCAAGAATGCAGTGGCAGATGTGGGGAAATTGAAGCGAGTGGTGGCAGAATGCTATTCGGAACATCTTCTCTCGGGCGAAAAGAAATCGAGCGACCCTCCAGATGCTGGGCTTGGCATGATATTTCGATACCCGGGCGATGCAAGGAAACTGCGGGACAGAAGCAAGATGCGATTATGGGGAGAATATCTTCGAGAAAATGGCCGAAATGTTACGTTGATCCGACAGCCTACATTCCATAAGCTCATTCGAGTCGGACTTCCAAACCGCCTGCGTGGTGAGATATGGGAACAGACTTCAGGGGCACTGTTTTTGCGCCTTGAGGAGCCCACATTGTTTGTCGATACCCTGGCGAAATACGAAGGACGAGATTCCCTTGCGATTGACGAAATCGAAAAAGATCTTAATCGAAGTCTTCCGGAATACCCAGGTTTTCAAGACGAGCGGGGAATTGTGCGTCTTAGGAGGGTTCTGACGGCGTATAGTTGGATAGACGAGGAAGTCGGATATTGTCAAGCCATGAACATCGTGGTAGCTGCTCTTCTCATATACATGTCTGAAACTCAGGCGTTCTTCTTGCTTCGCACCCTGTGCGATCGGTTGCTACCTGGATACTATTCGACCACTATGTACGGTACCCTGCTGGACCAACGAGTTTTCGAATCCTTAGTCGAAAAGACCATGCCAATCTTGTGGGATCACCTAGTCAAATCGGATGTCCAGCTTTCTGTTGTCTCCCTTCCTTGGTTCCTTTCGCTGTACATCAATTCCATGCCTCTAGTATTTGCATTTCGGGTTTTAGACGTTTTCTTCTTAGAAGGGCCAAAAGTGCTTTTTCAAGTTGGGCTCGCGATTTTGCGAATCAATGGCGAAGAGCTGTTGGATGCAACGGATGATGGGGCATTTATATCAGTCCTGAAAGGATACTTTTCGAAATTGGACGAATCAGCCCATCCAAAATCCGAAAATGCAAAGTTGCGGGCAGTCACTCGCTTTCAGGAGTTGATGGTTGTTGCTTTCAAAGAATTCTCCGGAATTACACAAAACAGCATCTCAGAACAACGCATGAAGCACAAAGATGCGGTGCTTAACAATATCGAGAGCTTCGCCAAACGGACCTCGATTCGCAATCTAGGACCAGATAGCAAGCGGCTAAGTGTTGAAGACCTCGGAGCTTTGTACGACAGGTTTTATGGGATTTTATATGAGCGTCAACAGCGAAGTCAGATGATACAAGATGAGACCGAAAGGAGAGAAAAGGCTAGTAAAGCCAGGGCCGCTGAAGTGGTAACCGGTTTGACAGAAACCCAGAGTATTGAAAAGGGACGAGTTGGCTTGGGGCCGAGCCCCACTCTCATGGATTACGATGGATTCCGAGAATTTCTTGCGGGTATCTCGAAATGGGCCATTACAGATTCTCCGTCGCCGCCAGAGAGAGATGTCGCTTCCGAAAAGGAGAAACACTCGTACTTTGGCAATAGCATGCGCAGAAGGGAAGTTTCTTTATCGCCCTGGGGTGCTGGGAACCCAGAGCCAGCTGATCACGAATTCATGAGAAGACTTTTCCGACGATGGGATGTTGGTATGAACTCGGCACTGACACTCCAAGACGTGGTAACTGGCATTGCTCACATCAAAGGGAAAGGAGATATTATGGGGAGCATTACCTACTTTTTTGAACTCTACGACGACGATGGTGATGGAAAGGTTGACCGAGAAGGGATCTTACGTATATCCGAAGCCTTGCTATTCCTATCTCGACGCGGTTTGGATGGCTCTCTGACACCTTCAAGATCGATGATTGGGCTCAGCGAGTATGAAGCTGGCAATGGCAGCCTTGATATTCCCCAAGGAACAACCAACGAACGCTTCCTCAGCAGTGTGAGTGCCTTCATCAGGCGCTGCTTCGAGTATGCCGATCCAGACCATCCGCAGAACCAAGAAGATGAAAGTTCAAACACCAATGGAGCGGAAGACAATGCATTTGGAATCGGCGATGACAGTGACGAGGAAGAAGATCTCTTGGATCTTGGTACTGAAAAGTCGCCCAAGAAGAAGAAGCCTACGGGTCTATCAACCATTCCTCCTGCCTCGGGAGCTCCATCCAACGACCAACGCCGCACGTCAAAAGCTCATGCAGAAGCTGCAAATGCCGCTCTCGACCCCTCCAAGCCTCTGCACATAACACTGCCAACCTTCCGAATGGTTGTCCTGGCCGATGAGCTTCTCGAACAGTTCTTCGAATCCTCTTTCCCTGCATCTTTCCGCATCTCGGACAAACTACTTCCCACAGGTCCCACATCCTCCTCTTCCAGCCTCACAACATTCTCCAATATCGGTTTCGGCCGCTCCGCTACAGCTGGGCAAGGCGCTCTCGGCGGAGTCGGAGGCACAAGCTCAGCTGGCGCCGTACCGCCGGGCAAAGGTCTCCGTGGAGTCCTCGACAACATCGTGACAGATGGAATGCGCGTCGCGGCCGAGGTTCGCAGGCGCATGGACGAGGCACAAAAGGAAATGGAGAGGAATGCCGTCAATCGACCCGCAGAAGACGACGAGGATGAAGATGAAGGTTACGATCCCCGGACATCGGGTGCATACAGCGGGGATGCAGAGCGTCGTAGTGTCCGTTCTGAAGATCGGGATCTACTCGAGGGTGCCGATGCAGAAGCAGGCAGCGTTCGGGGTATGGATGCTGTGAGCGAAGTCAAGCAATCCAGTTTGAATCCGACGACTTCGACCGGGGGCGCCGACGGGAGGGCGAGAAGCGCAAGTACCGCTACGCAAAAGGTCGTGGAGTTTGAGCAGTGATGGGATCATGCATTTGCGAGCGAAAATTTCATGGCTGTAGTCATGAGAATCTTTTCATACCTGTGGGTGGGGAAGTGGCGTGGATGGGGTATTCAGCTAGCACAGAGCGGATTTTGGCGTTAGAGATGGCGTAATTTGAGACTTTGTATTGGGAGACGGTGGGTTGGGAGCCGTGACCGGAAAGTGATCACCGAAGTGTAAGAGTTTTACTGATCATATCACGAATGCATGCGGGTTTTGATAGCTGCTTTGACTTCCCGACCGCTGCCCCAATCAGCGAATATTATCCTTTCGTCACACAGATGAACTCTCTTTGAAAATGAACTTCTTACAGAATCAAACAAACGGTTCCGACCAGTGGGCACATGCCCAGGTACATGAGAAATTCTTTCTGTGCTGTCACTGTAAGCTCGATCGTTCGAAGACACCAAAACTTTGAGAATTACCTCCCATTCTTTTTACACTTCGGTACTCCTACACCCCAAGATCGAAAACATCAATACAGCCTCTCCCGACGTATGTCATTCCACCAAACATTCCCGCTTCATCCTTCCCTGACTTTGTTCTGAACAGCATCTAGCATCTCCTTGAATGCCGTCGCCCTAGCATTCCTTATCCCCTCAGCCATTTCAACCCGCAAGGCCCGATTCTCCTCCTCCAAACTCTGAAGAAGATCATCATTCTCCACCACAGTTCCTTCCAGTCGCGCTATTGTATTATCTCTTTCCAATGAATCACCAGTCGGCTGTGTAATCTGTCCCTCCCTCTCTAGCAATCTAGTCTGGTAGATTTCTTTCCTAGTGCTGAACTTATCCCGCTCCAATCGAAGCGTAAAGTTCTTTCGCAGAAGGTCTGCGTTTGTTTGCTCCAGTAATGCGACTTTTTGGTAGATAGAAATAACGGTGTCTTGACTTGGTTCATCATCGTCTGAGAACTCAATGGGATCTGCTTGAGCAGGTGGTGCGGCATCGTGTGTGGGACTGTTGTGGAGGGTTGTGTAGGACCACACTATCGAGTTTTCTGGTTCGGCACCGTTGAATCCTCGTGCTTGTACCACCACTCCTGACAGCCTGAGTCTGTGTCCTGGTGAACTAAGACTCCGCCATGAGCTCGATTGGTTCCATTATGTTTCTTCGTAGCAGATAATAAGGACAGCATTGTAGTCGATGCTTGTCTTTTCCCCGGATTTGTTGAGTGTCCTTTCGTGGCTGTCTCCTCGGCCTCAGTCACTTCGCCTCTCCAGGTTTTCCAATCGGGGAAAAGGTGACGGGATACCGGATCTTCTGCACTCCTCAGACCTCTCATTGCAAGACTTATAACCATCGTAGCTCCAGCTTTCACCTGCATGGAATTTCCGTTCTATGAAAACCATTGGCTGTAACCATAGATATAGCTGCCAGGAAAAACGAGCAGCAGTTGTTGGGCCTATTGCAAGAATTCGAAGAAGTCGATTCCCCACGATCGTAAGAGGGAAGAGGTGATATATAATCCCAGATGTGTAACGTGCTATGAGCACTTCCCATCTGGATCAAACACGTACTCTTTCGCAACGTGCTGTTCGAAGGCTTCTTTGACTTGTGGTGGTATGAGTATCCATTTCAATGGTCCGCCTCGATGGTGATAATACATCGTCGTCAGATATAACGGAGCAGTGTGGATTGGTATTGGAGATCCAGCAGCAATTATGCTGATGTAGGAGCCATAAAGCTCGGAATTGTTCGTTCTCAGACACAGTTCTCTGAATTGACGATCTGGGGCACTGACTGGGAAGCCAGTGATCTGCAAAGCTTGCCTGAAGCCCGCGGGTGTAGCTGAAGAAGGCTAGGAGTCAGAGACTTTTACGGTTTAGGAATATTGTAGAACTTACATCGCTGCTCCCAAGATCCCTCCAAGGACTTTACTGGCCTTAATGTCTTCCACGGTAATGTTTTCAACAGATTCGCCGGCATCGCTCAGCTTGCGTACCCAATCTTTCGTCTCATCTCGGTAGACATAAACCATCCTAAATAGTCCCGCCATCTTGAAGGATAGGCGAGGTGTGCGGACGGAAAGTGTCGTAGTCAAGTTGAAAGGCTGATCTGCTGGTTTCCGAAGTCTAAGATACGTATCAATTTAGTGGATGTGGACTACCGGGGGGATTTCCAGGAGCTTCGTACTTTGAGGAAGGTATTGATTTGATCAGCACAGCTCCTCTTGCCGTTCCTGCTTCATTGTTAGACAATCGACGCAGCAAATCATTCAGACCTGCCTCGAGTTCTCCACTGGTGATTTGGGAGGTCATGACCGGGCAGGGAATGATAGACATTGTGCTGATAGGTGGCAACTCGCGACGATTTTCAAGCACGCTCACTCCAAGATAGGCAGGGTACGATGCTGTGCATAAAATTGCCTGTGTAGAGGGAAGCGGGATTGGCTCTACAGATGGTCCACGCCTCGCTTAGCAACCCTAAATTAGCCTAGGCCAGCCTGTATCGACCTACTTTACACCTTCCAAAATCACGGGTGACATGGCATAGGGCTACTCCATTGTTTTGCGCATTAGGAAACCACAGATATTAAATTCTCGGTCCCACCACTGTCTAGTAATGTGGGACATGATGCATGTTTCTTTTTGGGGGGCTGGCTAGTGGAAAAGGTTTGTTTACTTTGTCAAATCGGCCATTGAAAGGACATTCTCGTAGCTCAGACAGATCATGGTCGATCTTTCCAGATCTAAAAGCCAGATGAAAGGCCAGGTCCAGTCGATTAGCAACCTGTAGTCATTTCCTTCCGTCGCAGCTCGAATAACACCGGGCCACCATTCTGGCTTCTTACGTCGTCCTCGAATACAAATCCTCGTGGACAGCAGTTCAAAACCAACCCAGAAAGATAACTCCAAGCCGAATAGCCACTCAAACTCAAGTCCCGGAACCATATCCTCATTGTAAACAATGCACCAATTTTGGTTCCTCAGACATCTCCTATCATCCGCGACCAGTATCCTTCTCCCTACATTCATCCTCTCCACATCCTGCCTCATCCTTCCCCTTTCCCTTCCCACCCTTCCCGCTCTCCACCTTGCTCATACTTCCACCACCTACGTTCTCAGCCGACTTTGCCTCATCCACCTGTAAGTTATACCCACAATAAGCAATCTCATCCGCTGTCCAAGGCGCAAGCTCTACTCCTCCATCTTCAGAGTCTGAGTCAAAGTCATGGTAGAGGTTGTTGGTGATCGTTTTCAGGGCTGGCTTTTTTTGTTGGTGGGGATGTGGATCGAGCGGCGGCGTTTCATTTGAGAAGGACCAGAAGGTTGAGCGGCGGAATTGCAGGATGCCATTGTGTCGACGTGGATTTGGAAGTTCAGGTGACTGATCGGGGATGGAAGTGAGGTCCGCCGTCGAACGGAGGTGGAGGGGAGGCTGACTTGGACTTGAGACTTGTTGATTATGATAGTGGATCGAAGAGAGTGGTGGGTAGAGGAGTATCGCTTTCTCTTCGCCAGAGAGTAATGCAAAGAGTGGAGGATGTGAGTGGCACCGAGGGCTATTGCAAGTACTAGGTGATGTTCCGAGTCGTAAGACGTCGTAGAATCTAGAATGGTATATTCCACGGTTCCAAGAATTGTCGAGAAGTCCTGCAGATTAACAAAATATTTGAACGCGCAAGGAAAAGTACCTGGTAAAGGGCGCTTGTGGCCAAGCGAGGATATCAATTGATCTAGCAAAGCCAAAGGCTTGCCTACTCTATTCTCCTCCTGTGTCATTCACAGTACACACGGTCTGTTCCTCAGGTCCCTAGCCTGTCCCTGCGTCGCATTGATAGATATCACCACGCAAAAAATGTAATCAAACATTAGACGCCGCAAATACTTTCCTTGTATCAGCGGCCTACACTTTCTGTAAACAAACAGTGTTAGTCAATAACCAAACCTACTCACTTCAGGTAGACTCATCAAATAGTCTGTTACCTGCGCTACCATCCGCCGTGGACCTTTGGATTCAAGGTTTCATCAGCATGATTCGCATTGCAATATGCTTCCCCTCGCTATATGAGTCTCACAAAGTCAAGCAATTGACGCATGACTAAAGTTGAAAAAAAAAAGGCCAGGTCAAGGTCATAAAATCCATAATGCATTCATTGATCTCGTTTCATTGCGGTTTGCTTAATCAGCGAACCATCCAATTAGCCAACCATGCCAACAATGCAACAATGCCACCCATCCAGTCATTCAACCAGTCGTAACTTTTTGTATGCCATGTATGCATGAATGCAAGAACGAAGTTGAGGGAAGAAGAAGTAAAAACAGAGAGTCAAGATCGTGAGAGCGTTAATGAGCGCGGGAAGAGATGAATGCGCAAGTTGCAAATCCCATCCTACCAACTCCTATTCATCAGTGCCGGCAAGCCCGAAGCGGGAACACGGAGATTCAACCAGCCTCAAAATTGAGCAAGCCAGGCCAACAGAATTACCCTCATCTCATATCGCCCACTCTGATCTAATCCTCGCGAAGATCACCATACTCCCAAAGACCTCTACGGTCCTGGATAGCCTGCTCCTCCTTCTCGCGAAGGACCTTCAAGACATCGCCGAAACCACGCTCCCAAGGCTTAAGCTTACGTGGAACCATAGCGTGGCCCTCAGCGACGATATCAGAGTTGATGCTATCGGTGAGGTTGGTGCTGGTCTTCTCATCGTACAGCGTGACGTACAGAGTACCTTCCGGAGCGGTGTAGTCAACGTTGGCAACGAGCTGGGCACCAGCTGTGACGTCCGTGATGTATGCCACGGCATCGGCGAGGTAGTCGACGTTGGTGGGGAATTGCATTAGCGACAGAACGGCGTCAACAGCTTGTGGTCGGAGCTTCTGAGTCGAGAACTGAGGTTGCGAAAGAGGGCGGAGACGAGACCATGGGATCTTCTCGCTGTTACCGTAATCGACGTAGACGACCTCTGCTTCCTTTGCAGTACGATCATTCGAGCGTATGCGAGCACGGTACCAGGCGCCATCCTCGCTGAACTTAGCTGCAACGTACTCACCGGTCTTTGGTGGGCCCGAAAGTCCAGCGTTGTTGGCAGGGTTCATGTGAAAGGACTTGAACTGAGTCATCATGGTTTCGAGAGCAGATGTTCCTGTGCCGACAATTTGCAGCTTCAGCTTGCAATTCTCGTCGATGTGGGTGACCATTACATCGCGGTAATCCTTCTCGCGTGGAATGATGGCATCGCCGTTAGATCCGTTTGTAGGAGCAGAGTCATCCTCAGCAACATCGAGGGATGGATCCCAGTCAACCCAAAGTCCTCTGCGAGCATCCTTTGCTCTTTGTTCCGCGCCGAGAAGCTCAGTAGCATTTCCAGCTTGTTCGGCAGAGTAAACGTGAACGGTCGCAAAACCTTCTTCCACGAGGATCTTGGCAAATGACTCCTTGTTAATGTAAAGTTCTCCAATGAACCCACCGACCTTATCGATACTGTGCACATCAACTTCAACATCACGTTGAGTCAATCGCTTCGTCGCAAGATCGTGTGCCTCTTGACCAAATGGCTCGGCCTTATCGTTTGGACCTCTCGCAGATTTGGGTGCACGAATACCTCCCAAAACAAAATTCAGCTTGATGTTTTCGCGAGGAATCAAGACAACGAATCTTGATCCGCCCTTTACGAAATCGACAATTGCTGGGACCTTCTTCTGTCGCTGAAGTCCTGGAAGCTGCATCTTAGCCTTTTGCAATGATTCAGATGCATCTGTGTATTGCTTTGCCTTGGCAGGCTTTCCAGACCACATTCCCTTCTTCTCCTCCTTGGCCTTTTCTTGTGCAGCCAACAGCTCATCATAATTTGGAGCCCGATCAGTATCATCACGACGATGACGAATGACTGAACACCATCCTTCGGAAACCAACAATAATCCAATATTCTTGTCATTGAAGGTGATAGAAGCAACCTCCTTCGCGTCATAATCCTCGGTGGCTGGGCGTGTACCATCAATGCTTAATCGTACGTGCTTTCCAATTATCTTCTTTCGCAAGAACTCCTTGGCTTCGTCGCGGAATGGTGCCTCTGCAGCATCTGTTGGACGAGGGCCACGAACGCTGGAAAGACTGATGCGCTTTTCAACGCCAGCTCTATTCCGAACGAAAATGACATCGGCGCTGAAAATTCTTGTAACCTGAGCTTCCAAGTTTCCTCCAGCGGTGGTGGCCTTTGCAACGTGGTCCTTGTACACGCCACGCTTGCCTTGTTGTGCCACCTTCTCGGCCTCTCGAAGTGTAGCCATATCTGCACCTAGGAGTGTCGAGTGGAAATCGGTACATCTCGCAAGACCAGCCTCCAGGAGGAACTTCGCAATCGTGCCGTTTCTGGGATGCTTTACCGATGCAATAAGCTGGTTTTGAGGGCTCAGACCAAGAATATCGAGCTTGACATTTCGCTGTAATAATCGCTCCTCCACGAACTTTCGTGCCTCATTTCCATATTCCTCTGCAGGCTGAGTTTGGCCATTCGAAGGGTTTACACGTTCAGTAATTGGGGCTCGAATTCCGGCGACCAAGGTCATAACTATAGGCAGTCAGCATTTGGCAATCAGGTAGAGACCGATATCTTACTTTGGACGTGCTTGGTAGGTGACAGAATCACACGAACAAGCATGCGATCGCCGCTCAATACACGCTCAACGAGACCGTCAAGTGTTTGACCCTTGTACTTATCTAGCCAAGCTTGAGCATCACCCATATCGTGTTGGATCTCAATACGATTAGAGGTTGGCGACCATAAGCCCAAATCGTCGGATCGAGCCTTGGCTTCCAAAAGTCGCAGTTGATCCAATTGTTGTAGAGCTTCCTCGGAGTCCTCCTTTCGACCAGCATCCTCTCTCAACTTGAGCCAGCCATTCTTGACCATCTCCTCAGGTAGCTTGCGACCATCGTTGAGATAAATGACACCGTATTCGCGCTTCGTGTTGGGGATTGTGTATAGCACAGAGAACTGTACGACCTTCCCAACCAGCAGCTCTCGCAGAGCGTCACGAGATTCGTATGCCCATAGCTCGTCTCCTTCCTTCTTCAGATGTGGTGAAGTGCAGTAGGCAAGGGAAAGAGTTCGCTCGCGATCGGGGTGTGCAATGGAGCATAGGATGACGCTGTCGCCGCTCAAAACGGACTTGACCTTGGCTTGGTTGAGAACCATGTTGTCGTATCGTGCAGGTGGTACGTTGGGCAGAAGTCTCTTTCCAAGAGGAGGGATTTTTGGCGCAGGAAATGGCTCAATGAGAGGCTTCGTAGCTGGAAATGGTTCAATCATATCAGCAACATTCTTTGACTTTGATGTATCCTTGGATCCCTTGGACTTTGGCTTGGATCTGACGGAGGTCTTGCGTGAAGAGCTGCCGCCGACATTCCAGCCAATCTTGATCGACGGGCCAGACATGATTTCGTATTCTTGTTTGTGTTACTTGCTGGCAAGTAGACTGGAGTATGGTGAGAGTCAATGTGTTCGTAGTGTAGCGGTCCGTGAAGGAGCTCGGTGCTATCGAAATATTCTCCAAGTCGTTGCATAGATCTGCCAGGTCGCTCTGGAGGGGTTTCAAGGCATGCAAGAGCTCTCGCAGGGTGGATTATCGCAGTGTTTTCGTAGATATTGATTGGCGTCAAGCAGGTTGGTGAATGCATCAGGTAGGCAAGGCGGCGGATAGCTCTGTTCAGTTCGCACACGAGCAGAAACTTCGAACTAGTAGTATTGATGAATCGGACAGATCCAAGAGAATGTGATTTCCACGGTGGTAATGGTCGTTCTGCTGTCGTCCAAGGAGTATGTCTGGCCATTTTGTCGCAGTCCAATTCAGAGGAGGGGCCGGCGGACAGCTTGCGGATTGATGCAGGAGCTGTTGCTTGACGGTGAGGAAACTTTTGTTCACTTACATTAATTGTCCAATGATTGTAGATATCTGTCAATGCAAGCACCCAGACTTTCCGTGATTTAGTAGAGTAAGTATGCGTGTAATTCAAAGATGTTGTTCGTGAAGCAATTCGTTCTTTTGGGAGCTGAAGCCAGATCAACAGATTAGGTTGATATCCACAAGTCAGGCACCTCGAATATTGGAAACCTCGAGCCGTCGTGTGCCCGGCCCATGTTTACCCCACTATGACCTAACCAGAAAGGGGCAGGATGAGAGCAGGGGTCCTCATCACGTGTCAGTGAAAGCGGCAAGAGGGGCAGACAAGAGCGGCCAGGGCCAGTCCTCGCATTACTCCATGTTGGTTTCAACATTGTTGACTTCGCGACATACTCTTTTCACAGCATCAAGCGAAAGATGCCAGTACGTGCCTACAGGTATACGTCGTCATCCAGTGTATCGCTCTACATTCAAATATAATAATAAAGCAGTATGGAGAGACATCAACGAGCTGCTAGCTCTAATTGGCCCGTCGTGGAAACCTTCCTAATTACATCTCCTGGATTTCATATCCTGTTCGGGAGCTGTTCACCCTACACTATCATTATAGCTTGGGAGATGATCCATACCAATTGTCTATATGTGTTGTATGCTCAAGCTTCATCCAGTCTGTTCCGCACTCCAAAACCCCTCATTTACCCCACTCTACTTACTCAACTTCGTTCTAAAATATCACAAGCGTTACTCTAGACTCTCACTTATATATCTGTATCTTTGCTTGCATCAGATTTCACCGACCCTGTTTCGATTGTTCTATTTCATCTACTTCAGCCTTTGTAAGACTTACTTTAGCACTTCATCTTCCTCCTTAACTTCTCTACAACAACACATACCTTCAAAATGGGCGGCTTCATCCCCCCTTCCCCAATCGACCCCTCCTTCCAGCCCACCGTCTCCATAACCAAACTCCCCATCACCACTCCCATCGAAACCATAATCTCAACCCTCGACCGCGACGGCGGCCTCATCCTAACCGACCTCCTCACCCCCTCAGAAATCGCTCAAATAGCAACCGACACCGCACCCTACACCGGGAACAATGCAACCCCTCACTCCGGAATTGCCATCGTCCCTCAAGAAACCCAACTCATCGGCGGTCTCATCGCAAAATCCCCTACTATGCTTGCTCTCTGCGAACACCCCATCCTAGTCGCTCTCCGTTCTCGCATTTTAACGGATGAGGGGTCTATGCCAAGCGAGGAGATCCGCAAGAATTGGCATATCGACCCGTTGCTTTCTCTCAGTGTGAGTTTTCAGATTAAGTACGGGGCGCCGCGACAGAGGTTGCATAGGGATGACGGAATTCATTTGATCGATCATTCTTTGCCGTATCAATTGGAGAAGGTTAGCCAGTTTGCGTGTTTGGTGGCGGGAGTGGAGACGACCAGGGAGAATGGAGCGACGATGTTCGTACCGGGGAGTCATCGGTGGGATGAGAAGAGGCAGCCGAGTCTAGATGAGATTACTTTTGCTGGTATGAATCTCCAAAATATTTCGTCTCCCATAAAGTGATGCCTGGCTTCCAGCTCGTCGCCCTCGCTAAGAACCCCGTCACAACAAAAACCCCGTCTTTTTTTCCGTATCTTCTTCCTTTACCCAAATTCCAGCTAACAAACACCCAGAAATGTCCCCCGGCTCAGCTCTAATATTCCTTGCTGGGTCCTATCACGGTGGCGGCCACAACAGCGTGCCGAACAGCACTCGCGTAGTCCATGGTCTCTTCTTCTGCCGTGGTACGCTCCGCACAGAAGAGAACCAATTCCTCGCTATCCCCCGAAGTATGGTACCGAAGATGTCGCCGATGATGCATTCATTGTTGGGGTATAAGCAGCCAGAGGCTGTGTTGGGATTGTGGTACGTGCTTGGCGTTGTAAATGCGACTGCGAATGACTAGGACTTGTGCTGACTTTCTTCTCAGGGAAAATGGCGATCCGATGAGAGATTTAGAAGGGGCGCTAAGAGCTGCAAATTCCTAGATTGGGTTCGCTGGAAGTCGGTCTAGCCTCCCTCTGTAATGAGTAGGTATGGGGTATTCTTTGAGCAGTAAAAAAGGCAACTCTTAGCCGCGAGGTCAAAGTGCCTATAAAATTATCTCACTTAGTTCATCGCAATGAGAACTATGCCCAAAGGATAGGACTTACCAGTGCCAGTTACATGTAACCTGTTTAGATGTCACAAATACATCCCAGGACTTCCTCCAAACCCTGTTCAGCCTCGTCCGACTGCATCACAATTCGGAATCAAGGAGACCTCTTGATCCTGGATCTAGTGGATCAGTTCGATAACTCCTGCTGCAGCCTCCAAGATCTATCCGACCCAGCCTCCGGGCATAGGCTGAAATTCTCGAAGCGCCGATTCTATAAGTGAGCGTGATTTGGTTTAACCTTGTGAACCTATCTGTGAAGCTTTGCGATACTGCTGCGAACTTTGAAGATGTCGTCTCAAGTTCTGACTCTCGCATTTCTCGGGGAATTGATCCAGAAAAGTGGCCTGCTGTTCAGACGTAAGGATTTCTGTGTCAGAGATGTTGAAGTAGGCTTTGTAGACGCGCTCGATCTCATTGAAACGAGAAAGCCCAGCGGCGATCTGATAGCTCATCTCGAAAGTGTCCACTTCCCCGAGTCCATGTGGCAGCCAAAAACCAAAGTAGCCATTTGTCGCTGTATCTGTGACCCGTTCATTCTCATCGCACGCCATGAATGTCTTCGCGGGATACTGTTCCAAATATCCTTTCAATGCTTCTTCATCAACAGGACCCATGAATTGGGACAATTCAATTGTCTGAAATAACCGCCCTATGTCTGCACAACCTCGCGCGATCATGGTAGCTAACCAATCAACCGCTTCGTACGTGGACTGGTACTCCCAAAGAGAATGAGGATGTGCCTCGGGGTCATTTTCAAACGCGCATTCAGCGCGTATGCCTCTGAAAGTGGAGAGTAGTAGGTTCAATCTCACACAGGTATCACTTGTGGTGAAGAGTGACACTGGTTTCCTGAGGTTGTCAAGTGTCAGAAAACCGCGTTGTTCGAGCATCATGAACACATCCCAAATGGCAGACTGTACTCGAGCTCGGTAGTAAAGTGCAGTCATAATCCTTCCAATGTCATCCTCATCTGTTGAAAAAGCTTGATCGAAGATCCCAACATCGCATGCAAGGCCAGCATCAGCATCACATTTTGATAACTCTTGCTCAATCAAGCTGATAGCCAGGCTTTTGGACGCATTGCTCGGCCGAGAAGTATTTGAAGATGGCTTTTTGAAGAGATTGAGGAGCCTCTCACTTTCGCTTGGCCATTCGATTCTTCGCCGCCGTGCAGACAGCTCTCGATCATAGAGAACATCAACTTTGTCCCTGACAATCATATCTTCCACCGCTTCTTGTAGAGTTATCGGATTAGAGACATAATACTCAGGATCCTGAATCGGTGCTTTGGCCTGCGAGAACTGGCGATGAATGTTGTCCCGTATGTATTTCTCGTGTTCGAAAACGGTGGGATGGAGTGTGTCATGTGGTGCATCGCCGAAGATCTCCAATCTCGCCAAAGACTGTAGCCAAGCTTGCTCATATCGAGATCCTCGACATCTATTGCTGACTGACCGAGGCATTCCACGAGCGACCTGGTCACGACCACAAGCAGCCGCAGTGTATCGTTCATGCTGATTGTTTGCGTTGATACATTCCATGAATCTTCCGCTATAGCAAGCACCCGACACTGCATTAATCTTCGTCCCCTCTGGAAATGCTTCGAGCTCTTTGGAGAACTCTAATGATTTGAGATACTCGGTGCCGAGTCTTACGCCTTCGACCGGATGTCCGTGGCTCTCGAAGGCAATGAATACCGAGTCTCCAGCTTTCGCCATCTTGGCAGTATCTCGTATCCACCTCACAACTTCTTGCTTCAGGAGATTGCTGCTGATCTCCTCCCACCATCTGTCTTGTTCGGGACCTGCGAACGCATCGCGAGTGTACTTGAGGATGGGGAGCCCGTCTTTACCCATCATCCCAAATTTGATCTCCTGCTTTCCGCTGCGACTGAGCACGCCAAAGTACCGATCTAGGAAATTCTCTACAGCCAAAAATTTCCCCTTTACGCCCTTTGAGATGAGGTACGAGCAGACTGCAAACCAATCTGCCCAGATGAACCCATCAGACTCAGCATTTATCGCGCCAAAAACAACCAAGTGATAGGATTTTGGCTTGTGGTGAGGGCGTATGGCGCCTGGACTCCCTCCCATGAGCTCATGGGTCACCTTGGCGCGATCTTTATTGCGCCCTAAACTCAATTGTTAGCTTCATCTTCTCACCTTTCGGGGTAGATTCGTACCGGAGAGACTTCTAGTTAAACCTTGTGCAGGCTCCATTGGGGGCATCTTGGAGATGATTTCGAAAGCGCGTTGTATTTTGGTATGCGTTGCAAAGTGAGTGGAGATAGTGACTTTGGCGCATGCTTTTCATGTAGAAGAGAAGAAGGAAACGCAAACCAATAAATAATAAATAGCTGTGTTCATGCGGAAGTGGACTAGTTAGTTAGGTGAAGAGCTTGACTAGCCGAATGCATCTTAGCGCGCTGGTTATTGTTTATGCGTCTTTGATTGTTCAGGTCGCTAGAAGTTGGCTTGCGATAGAAGGCAACATTCTTCGGTATTTTCATGCTCAACAATGAAGTTCATGAGAGTCGAATTTATAGCTCCTGGCCTTTCAGAGATGTGATACACGCCCGTACCTCGGATCAGCCATTCTCTGGAAGATATCTTCAGACCAGGATGCGACTTCGGTACTTCCATATCTTCAAGGCACCACTCGAACGTATTCGTTGTGCTCGAGGAGACATTCTCGTAGCGGCACTCCATGGCCTCGAAACGCAAGGCCTTCAGAATACGATTTTGATTCAGCCGCCGCGGTAATGGATCCGAGGGACTGAATATTTCATTCAGAAACCCCAAAGATTCAACAGCCAGCTTCTGATCAAGTGCGACCTCGGCCAAGGCTTGACGGAGCTGGGATGTTTCCAACTTCTGTGACGAGTTTGCATTGAGAATCTCTTCTAGCTTCTGGCCAGTCTCGGATCTGCGAAAGTCAGATGACTGTTTGGGAACTTTCGACAACAACTTACCTGAATATGGCTACCAAGTGTAAACCGATCTGGTTTACACAAGATTCGAGTTCCCTCCTCAAGTCATCCATGGCTCCATTCTTCCAAACACTATTCATGCCAGCTTTCAAACTTCCACGCAGCGAATGGGCTTTCTTTGCCTTGGTCTTAGTCAAGAGCTCAAGGAGGTTGTCTCCAAGAGACTGGCAGCGATCAACAAGGCTGGCGAACCGTTCATCCTGAACAGCCTAGGTATTTGATCCAGACGCAGTTCGAAGGTCACCAAGTAGATCTTTGAATTTGAGCGTAACATTCTCGATGCCGTCATTAGTTATGGTATGGCCGGACACGGAGCCGTAGAGACTATAAGCCGTGTAAATGACTTTGCCCGCGAACTCTGAGAGTTGGAGGATGGCAGCTGTCGAGCCAACGATCGCAAAGGCTTCAGCCATTCTGGCACTTGGAAAGACCAAGCGGGCTGACTAGTCCCAGAACGAAGAGATTATGTACAAAAGAGAAATTTGATAGACGGATCATAGGATGTGCGGTCAAAACAGGGAGGGATTGAAGTTTTAGTCCAGATCGTGAGGTTGTCGAGTCTTTAAGCGCCAGCCTTGCCAACACAGCTGAGGCTCCGCCACCACCAGTTAACAGTGACTTAACACGTGCTTCATCGCATGTTGAGATCCCATAGGCCGATGATTAGAGTCTCCTGTGGTCTTGTACAGCAGCTTAATTCAGCCTGATTGCTCTGCATATGCACATGCTTAAGCCCTCCGGACGAATGAGTGTCCACAAAGAGATAAGAAGAGCATGGAAGAGGCAGTGCTGGATACTCTGGTGATGTGTATCGAAGGGAGTCGCTCAATCCCAGTGCATGTGAGGCTTTCCGTCGCTCGGGTCCTATTGACTTCTCTTTCAGAGAGCACAGGTGGTAATGTCATCAATTCCCATGGTGACTTCAAGTCGAGCGAGCTCCAAATCATGCCCTACACGGGCTGAGGTCTTGAGGCCTACAAAATACCACTGTATGATACTCAAGTTCCAGTCAAAAGTCCTCAAGTGTTCTTAGACAATGAATAGGCAGATTAAAAAGTGCCGTTTCTGCATAATAAGGATCTCCAAAAGGGTAGGCAGACCTCGACATGTATGCTCCGACTTACCTACTTCTCACCAATACACAGTTTGAGCCGAATATGAAGATAGTTCCATCACTATCGATAAATATGCAGAGTCTTTCACAAAGAGATTACATGATATTATCAAGTCCTCCCTTCACGTCACAATGCTGGAGTTTTGGCATCCCGTTCTCATGATATCGGTGTCGGTAATATGTGGCCACTTGACGCATGTGCAGAACATAGGTAGAGTTATAAAACTAAATGATCATTTTTATAACGCATAACAATAGAAATCAATTTTGATCTTCATAACTAGTCTCAAAATAGCCATTTAACCTCATGTTAGAACTTCATATACCCATTTCAGAAAAGTCCTGAGTAAAACACGATACTTTCGAGTTTGAAGTTTGGCCAAAATCCGCAACATAATACCGACACCGATGTTCAACGTTGCAAGCTTCCCAGCCTGTAACTTCAGGGTTTTCGGTTAACTGCGGAGTAGAATAACCATTGTCTTCAACCAAAACACAGGCTTGCAAGCCTGTAAATTTAGCGAACTTGGTCAGCTACATGCGCCTACAACACTTCAACAATATTCACCCACTTCCAGGAGAGAAATTTGGAAATAGGAAGATGTGATACAGATCATCTTAGCTAATGTCAATCATGTTCATTTCAAATTATTATTGCCAATTACATCACAAAGCAAAGAGCTACAAGTCGATTTGCCCAAGACGTCTTCAATTGTCAATTGCGAGGCATCGACGAGCGTAGTTCAACTCACATCCAAGATAAAATCCCATCGATCACAGCTAATTTTCCACAATCAGGTATAGAAACATATCATATCTACTGCTAGCTTCTGTCGTCTGGCTTCCCAGCCCTCCTCCCTCGGTTTCCAAAGCCCTCTTCTTCCTCTCTAGAATCTCCTCCCTCCATCCGCACCCGGAACAGCACCCTCTCTATTCTTCGTCTCTCCCGCAAAAGTACCAGTCAATCTCTCTCTATCACCTGCATCCGCAACAGCTTCATTCTTCAAGACACCTTCTTTCTGTTTCCCAGCGAATTCGTCAGTATGGTACTTTGCATTTCCAATCAAACACCTTAATAGCCAGAAATCGAGAATGACACGGTAAAGAGTCAACCACCGAAGGCCGAAAGTCCAAGAACTATGCATGTGGCAAGTTAGGTGGAGTGAGAGGAAGTTAAACCTACATCCCCAACAACACCATCAACACCCTTATTAAACTCCCCTCTGACCTTCTCACCCATGCCATGGATTCCAGCCAGGACCCCTTTCACTCCACCACCACTACCGGAGCTGGTATGTCCAGTTGCCTAGACCTCACTTATGTCAGCAATCATATTCTCCTATTCCTATAAATCTCTCCTCCCCCGCTCTCAAGAATCATAATCATATCCTGACATTTGACGATTCGAGAAATCGTGCCACAGCCCAAACAATGGCCAAATGTTGAGCATGAAGAGAACACATTTCGAGTGTCTCAGATGAATAGGTTGACATTTGAAAAGAAAAAGAACATACAGTAGTTCCCGCGGTATGCATCCCAGAAGATGCTGTAGTCTTTCCATACGTGGACCCTGTATTAATCGGCTCATTCGCCCTCCCCGTACTCGATAGACTCTCCGCTTCGACGACTGGGTTACGTTGTGCCATGTTGTCGATATTTGTATAAGATATTTCCCTATTAATGTTCAAATGGGTACAGATTCTCCAAAAAGGGTTGAAATACTGTATGATGTAAGTGAGATGTCGTCAATATAAGGCGTCGGTCGAGTGGAACCTCAGTGTATATATCTCGGCATCTCTGGAATTGATAATATTTCTGACGTCACCGCGTAATTCGAGGAGCACACTAAGCGAGCGACTCCACAAGTAAACAAGTTGTCGGAGATCTGCTCCGATTCAACACAAGTCTGTCAATCACGCCCGAAAGATCACACGCTGTGTAATGTTCATTCTATGGCATTTGATTCATCGATTTGTTTGCGAATTACAAGACCGTTGAGCTATTCCGTGTCCACGTTCTGTTCAATTCACTACGCATCGTGGAAGACCCATTAAAACATCAATCAAATCGTCTTTCATTCTACTTATTACGAGTACTTCCTAGGCAAACGTTCTCAAAGCCTTCTCGACGTGAAAAAAAGCATGACCATCGTACATATCTACTCGCTCTCCAATCAATCCCCCATGCCGGAAACGTCATGCAAACCAGAGACGCCTCCACCGATCCTCGTACCACATAGTCATCATGAAACCATCACTCAAGCCCGTAGGAAAACCAAATGCACAACTTTCATCTTTCATCTTTCAAATCGTTTCATTCTTTCTCATTACCACGCCCTGCATCGTTTTGCATCTCTCTCCTATCCTATCCACACTATCCTACCCCTTCCCCTCCACTTTACTCCCCGAAGCACATCAAACCCATCCCACATATCCTAACAGTATACCAAGCCAAGCCAGCACATGGCTCGAAAGAAGACGTCTATATACTCATGACAAAAACCACCCGCTCGCTTGATATCATCCAATCGTCCGACCCCATCCGATGCCCGAGACTCTTTCAAGCCGGTGCCCCAAGACTATCCCGTGCATACAAACATGCGTACTTTCATCCGAAGCTTTGCTTCTCTCTTCCGATTCCGCTCGCCGAAGCGGTCGCGCAATCAAGGCTGTAAACAGGTCGTATCAAGATCGTGACATCGTGCTCGTGCTTTCATCAGGCCTTCTTTCCTCCGCTTTTGCGTCTGCAAAACCATCAAGTCATCCTCTTCCTTCGTGCCGGCGAGGTCATTTGCCTCAGCTAGCCCCCATCTAACAGGCCCGTCTTCGAAAGTTATAAATCCCAAATATTACCACTCCTTCGTCTCCGCTCACTCCGAATGCCCCTCATTAAGCACCATCTCCATAACAATCTGATGCCCCATGATCTCCGGATGTGCCATCGCCAATTTCAACGTCCTCCTCTCCGCACCCCCAGGGAATCCCTGCGGACTCATGTGACTTGTCGCGGCCCCAGCCCCAAGAGGATTGATACCATAATCCAAACAGCGCACATCCCTCCCCGCAATGACTTGTCTAAGTCTTCCATTCTCCGCATTTCTCACCTCGACGAAATCGCTGTCGAAGAGAACAAGGTACGCGCCATACATGGCTGCCTTCTGTGCTTTGCCTACGAATTCCATGATGACGGAGCGAGAGACTTCGCCGTGCTTGTCGACGTAGACGCCGCATTCTTCGTAGCAGAGGAGGAACTCTGCGTCCGAGAGGCGGAACATGCCGAGGGGTTTCTGGCCGTTCAGACGGTTGGCGATGTTGCCAATGGCGGGGTTCTTGGTGTCTGGGATGCTCATGGGTACTTTCTTGTCGAGTGTCATGAGCTCGAAGCCTTTGAGGGTGGAGATGGCGATGTAGGTGTGGAAGAGGTTGATGGTGAAGCATTCGGTTGGGATATAGAACTCGTCGAATTCGCGGAAGAACTCAGTGTTGCCTCCTCCGAATTTCTTGCCGAACAGGCGGCTCTTCTTTTCCGAAGATTTCTGGAACACGGGTTCTAGGACTTTGAAGGTTGAGTGAAGACCTTCGCGCTTCTTGTAGAAGACGAGAGTGCGATCCTTCATCCGCGCTGTGGCGAAGAATGATACGTCCCTAGTACCAGAAAGCTTCTGTGGTGCGCGACGGGCGGTATCGTGGTGGGGTGCGGGGAAATTAGAAATCGGTACAATGACATCGAGATGGTAAGCTATCAATGCCTTATCGGCAATGATCAGACAGAGAGAGAATTCTTCGAGGACTGCGATTTGCGTGACTCGATTCATTTGGATAGACTGCGTTCAGTTAGCACTAACTCAATGTACAAGAAGAAGTACGACTTACTCTTGTCCAACCTCGAGGATTCGATGCCTCAGAGGTATAAACGCCATAATCTGTTCCGATAGCCACCATTGACTTGCCGAAACAATTGAATGCAGTTGCACAGTTGACTTGAGCTCTGCAAACTGGTCCTGGTCGAGGCGCAGTATATGCCTTTTCCATTTCCCTGATCGCCCTTTCCAGTGGTGTGCCCTTGACTGACACAACACTTCTTTGAGATACAGCAGATGAAATGTCATATGCAAATGCACTATCTGCCATAACACGCATCCGGAAGGGTTCTGCATTTTGCTCGAAAAGCGATGCTGCATAGCGAGTCTTGGCTTCGAGAATCTTTTCACACCAGTCTTGTCGGTTTTGTGCAGTAGGTGCGTAGAGAGTGTACACCTCGGTCTTACCAAGATGCTTGACTCGGAACGGGTACATGGATCTGCTTTCGGCGTCATTGGTGGTAGACGGTGCGAGTCTCGTGACAGAATTGACAGTGGTGATGGATTGGTTCGAGTTGGTGTGCTCTAGCGTATTCGCTCGCTCCATGCTGCTGGTACCCGCTCGGTTCAAGTTGAGTCTTGACTCGGAGCCGGCAGTCTTCGTTACAGTTGTGACAGCTCCGATACCTTTGACTGAAGACTTGACGACTGGATCATCGTTCGTACTCTCAAGGACGAGCAGTTGCATGGGGATTGGCTAGACTTGATTAGCATAAGTCAATTTCACAAAAGCAGTAAACCCACAAGCTTCGAAACATCATAAACCTCCTTCTTCCGACCCCCAGCACTATCAGGCTTCGCAACTGTCTTAGCCAGGACGAAGTAATGATCAAACAGAATGGCATGAGTTTCCAACCATGCAAAGCGATTGGCACCAGCACGTTGAAGATCCCCTTGGAAGATAAGTTCACGACCAAGGTGATCCAGGTTGAGCTCCACACGTTCCATGCCAGGTCTGAGGTAAAGCTTCGACTGCAGTTCAATCATCTCAACCTTCTTGGACTGTTCGTCGACCTTGGCATCACACTCAAGAGTGACTGCCTTTATTTCTTCAATTGCGGTTGCAAGCGTAGCCTTTTCTTCTGTGTCCGAAGTCATGTTCTTCAGAACTGTCCCGAGGAGAAGCGTGTACCGTTGCAGGCGGGTGATGGGTGCTTTCAGGTAGGTATTCCAATCAAGACGACCGGAAAGCTTGTTGTCCCGAGCCTGGTCAAGGAATTGCCGGAAAAGCAAATTCTTGTCCGCTTCTCGCCTTACCAAGTATGTTGCATATGGGAATCCAGCAGCATATTCCACGTACGCTGCTCTGGCCTTTCGGATCCACTCTCTGAAGATATCACTGAAGCCGATGATCCAAGGACCTTGTTCCTTCTGGCGGTATTTCAGTTGAGCCAGTAGGTAGTTCTCATTGACTTCCTTGATAGCTTCAATCTTGCCGAACACCGACGAGATAAACTTCGAGACCTTGTTCTTCGCAATGATCGGAGGTTGCCATGACGCGAGATCATCTCTGTACAGAACTCGAAGAACATTGATCTGATCCATATATATATCTTCCGACATAACAATCTCGTGTAAATTGTTCTGGCGTTCGATTTCCTTCTTTGATGAACCTTCAATCATTTCTTTGGTCAGCTTGAAAAACGTGACCCAGTCTTCCGATTTCCTCGATGGCTCCAGAATATGTGATTGAAGGTTGATCTTCTTCAGCGTACGTGTACAATGATGCGAGTAACAGCGGCCGGGTATCTCGTGCTCATGAACCTTTGGAGAATAGCATCCGGAACCAGTAAGCTGCCATAAAACACCAGACATCGTTCCCTGACCGAACTTAACCCATTCTTCTTCAGGCACAAGAATCCCGGCATCGAACATAGACTTGACCACTCTTTGACTCAGAGTCTCAGCATCCGCCGTGTTCATAGTCGGGACTTTGTGGGTGAACAGAGCTACGAGACCATCTTCGATGGTTTTCTGGCGCAAATCAGACTCTCCCTCTCCAGTATCACCGCCAGCCAAATCCCGTATCCAAGCAGCAATCCCACTCAAAGCCCAAGGTTCCTGGCACCTGGCATACTCGCTTGTTGAAAGTCGTGAAGGTGAGAACTTCTTTCTCCGCCCACCAGCCGGTAGTGCAGGAAGATCAAGAGTCATCGATGATTGAGGAGTAGCTCCAACATCGTATCCGTCAAGACCACTTGGCTGTCGTGCTCCCAGTCTTGCGGCCTTCTGTCTTGCTTGCCTCTCCTCTGCATCTGTTTTGGATCTTACAGGAGGAACTGTCTGTGGCGTACTGCTGTGACTTGATAAGGACGTAGATCTTGGTACATACTGACCACCAGGAGTCAGCATGTTCGCTGGAGGATAGGCATCAGGACCGGCGGGCGTGTAAAAGCTTCTAGCATTCTCAGTACTAGATGAGTATGAGTGAGAGTACTGGTGAGCTTGGCGGTATGAACCCGCTGGTAGCAGTTGAGGAGTTCTATTTTCGGACATGGGTGGTACTGCTGGCAGAGGTCGATTGTAGGGAGAAGAGCTCATGCCTGGGTGATAGAACAACTCTGGCATATCATCACGAGTTGGACTTTCGCTTCCAGATCTTCCACTGAGCCTCGAGTCGGACAGACGTGAGTGTAAAGATACCTGCTCATCACCTTCATCAAAACTCAATCTATGAGATTGTGAGGTAGGCCGCTGCAAGCCACCGGTTCCAGATGTATCGACTCTTGCAGCCTCAAAGGCGGGGAATGGATGAATATCTCCAACACCGGGAATAGAATAGTCGGTCATTCCTCCAAGTCCAGCGGCTGGTACTCTAGCATTAGTGTAGCTGTTGGATCTGCCGAGGTCCTGGTCACTTGGTAATGGTCGACTCTGATCATCCATCTCACTACTATGTCCAGTATTCAAATCATCGCCGTATGACATATGGGCGTCATATCCGCCTCCCACCAGGCCCAAGTCCATATGTTTGTAATCACTATCGCTGCTCTCGTCCTGAGACAATTGTTGCTGTGGCTGAGAGTCGTAGAGCCCGAATCCCATACCTCCGACAGCACCAGCAAGCCGATCCATTTCGTCAGCTTGCTTCATAGCTTCCAATCCAGCAGCAGCTTCAGCATCGCTTTCGTAGCCATCCTCTCCGAAATCCTCATAATTCTGGTCATAGTTATTGACCGCAGTCGTAGCCGTAGATGCATGTCTATCAACACCAGAAGTCGCAATCGTAGTAGCCCTCGAATCATATCGATGGAGATCCTGCAATTCGCTGTCTAGCAGATCCCCATTCCTCGCATCCAAGCCTTGTGGTCTTCCATGTCTCGATCCCGAGGTTCCCAAGGCATCCCCAATATCCGCGAACAGCTGCTCTTGCGACACGTCATTGTCCGGAGTGGCATGTATTCCCCAATCATCATCATCGCCTGCATCGTCGTCGAGTGGCGCGCTTGGAAGAGGTCTCAAGGTAGGATGTCTCTGTAGTCCTAGACCTGCTGCAGGCTGACCACTCTGGGACAAAGCTGGCGGCTGTGTCCCAGTCGAATGGCTCGAAGAACGCTTCGTGCGATTCGCATAGGATTGGTCATCGTAAGAGCCTTGAGAAGAAGATGTCTGCGCTCGAGCGTAGGTTCCATAATCTGGGAAGTGGGCTGTAGCCGCATTCGAAGAGGAAGGTCTATAGTCACTTGGTGTATAATCCCCGCCATTTGTCGGATAAGGAGCAGAAGGAGGAGGATTGTAGAGCGATTGCCTAGGTGGGAGAGGAGCAGAGTTAGATGGAGTATAGGTAGGGCTGGCAAGTGGCTGCTCGTATTGTCGATCTGGTCGACTCGGCACTGGTGGGGCAAATTGCTGCTGGTTCTGAGGCGATGGCCAATATGTAGGTGTTTGTGGAGGTTGGGACATTGCAGGAGAATTGTATGAGGGCGCATAGTTGTTGTATCCCGAGACCGTACCTTGGCGCATTGGTTGCGAAGAAGATTGAGGGGCTTGGTACAAGGCCGGATTGTACGGTTGGTGAGCAGTCGTCGGTGTAGGAGCAGGAGCATAGGCAGGCTGTGGTCGATACTGTGTCGCCGGTTGGGAGTGTGATTGTGTCCTCGCAAAGTGCTGAGGGTTGTAAGAGACCTGCGGGGGAGATTGAGCTGATGGAAATGGCTGGTACTGGTGTTGATATCCCGACAACGCGGGAGTGGAATTCCCAAATGAGCTTCTTCCTGGCGAGTGAGGAGTCTGCGAGCTCGGGCTGTTCAAAAACAGCTCTTCCTGTGTCCTCACATGCGCCGATGGTGCTCCTCCCTGATATCTGTTGCCGTTGTGATCGAGAAAGGCGGCATCGTCTCCATTATCGAAACTTGATTGTCTGTGCAAGCCAGAAGAGTTCGAGTCCTGCCCTCCACCTGGTCCATACTGCGCGGGAGGCACATGGCCGTATCGTCGCTGACCGTTCGATCGGAAAGACATTGTCGCGGCTGAAAGACTCGGCGCAAATGCAAATGAAGCTCAACGAACGTCCAGGCTGCTCGAATTGATGGTGAGGCTGGGGTGGACGATCTAGGACGATGGCCTGCAATCGATGGCTCTTGGCCAAGCGTCGAGAGATGAGAAGAGGTCTTGCTGCATTGGTGAGCGCCAGGCGCAGGCAGGAGGTTGAGACGAGTTGGGTTGAGGCAATTCAAAAAGCCAGCTTCGAGTGCGAACCCATCCGCTCGTCTCAGTGTCTGCTCTCGAGAGAGCCTTAGCGATTGTATTATTCCTTCCTGCTAGCAGCTCGTAGATGTGCGGCACTTGCGCAGTCGAGGCTGGATAATGCGTGATGCCGTGTCTGTCGTGGCAGATTTGTCGTCGGGCTGTCCTCGATGAAGTCCGCAGGTCTGGTATGGTATGGTATGGTATATGTTGATTAAATGGTCGTGGTGGTCTGGGCTGGTTATCCCGCGTTCCTGTTCCGGTCGGGAGTCTGGCTGGGCTGGCTGCCTCCTCTGTCCGGTCTGACAGTCTAGGTAAAGTACGAAGTATGGTGGAGTCTATTGTATGGTGGAGTAGAGGCTCCAAGGGCGATAAAGGTTTAGCTCTAGCTTTAGTCGTAGTGGTAGGGCGGCGGCAACAGGCAGCCAGCGAACAATGCCCAGCAAGTTAATGCAAGACAAGCACAAGACACTGGGAGGCTTGGGAAGGCTTTCTCAATTCAATAATACAGCGGGTGATATCTCAACGCCCATGTTCGAGTGTTGTAATCGGGCGATATTGAATGCCGACTTTAGTACGGAGTATTTCTGTTGTGTCGTGTCGTTTCTGCCGTGCTATGTTTACGGAAGTAAGGCAACGCAAGGCAAGGCTGTTTCGGGCAGGTCATGTCAGACAGCAGGACGTGGATACAGTATTTTGTTTCTAAAGATTTAGGACGAGCTCAAACGAGGCACATCTTCTGCATGCTACCAGCCCGCTCTGACGGGTCGAGGATGATGCCGGCTGGATAAAATGTGAATGAGCTGAGCACTGCACCGTGTGTCGCAAGCTCGAGCTTCTTGATTGGGTGTTACGTTTTACGAGGACTTTACGATATCATGGGCTAGACTTCTGCTTATTTTCATCTGAAGATACTTCCGATCGATTATCGCACTCTTGACGTGCTGTGGAATCTTCGCTCCTCAATATATCTCAATCCGGCTTTCTTATATTGTCTATCAATCACCTCACATCATCAAAGACACGCCACGAATCCTCCTCACAAACCCATTCTTCATCAAAGTCAACTGCGCTGCGCCACTACGTAGCCTTGCCACAGCAAAAGTGGCTGGTGCATGCCGTCAGCAACCCATCAAAAAGAAAGCAGAAGTCTCCAAGCTCCACACCCTTCTGAAACACATCCTCTACACTTTCAGTCCCTCCTTCCCTTCAGTATAAGACAGTAAACATGGATAGCACGGCCTTACCAGCGGTGGAAGCTGTACCCCTGAGCTCGACGATCTTTTATCCGTGAAAGCTTTTCTTTTACCTTTTATGTAAGGTTAAATTCTGAGGAGAAGCGAAGGCCATATGTCGGTCGGCGATAATCATATTCATGTTCGCCGCGTATCATAGGGCTGAAGCAACACGCTTGTTTTTCGAGGGCGGCTACAGAGGCACCGTAGAGAGCTGTGCCGCTGTGCCGCTGTGCTGGGAATCCCGAATCCCGTCGGGTTGGAAGGCATTCCGGTGGGATGGTATTAATTGGACCCCAAATTCAAAAGAGGAATGCCAGCGGTCTGTTTTATTCGTATATTCAATGATTACTCGCTTTTGTTCCTTACGGGGGAGCTGGTCCACGCGCCACGTCCCGCTGTCGTTTGCAAACCAAAAAGAGCTATGTAAGCTTTATCGCGTCTGAAGGCCAAAGAGGAAGTCAGCAGGACGGGTACGGCGATGAGAACATCGACGATCTGACACCGAGTACTCGGACTCGGAAGTATCTTGGAGTAGGATGAAGCAAATCACTCAGCACCATGTGAAAAATACAATCGACGAATTTAAAGGTACAAATACTCATTTGCGTTCAGCTCTCTCGGCTACATCACCAGATCTTCGGCGCATCCTCCAAAAAGAGAATAGATGATTACATACTACTTGTGCCAAGAGCTGAGACGTCTTGACACATGGTCTACGCCTAGGGTTTGGATTTCTGACGTATGATAAACAAGGATTGTATAATACGTTGATCCTTGACCCCGCTTTTGCTGACACGTAGGAGAAGCAGGAGTGACTTAACACTATTCGTCGATGGTGGTTGGGGACGTGTGGTCTCGCTTACCAAGTCATGATCAAAGGTTGTTTGTTTGGTTAAGGAGAAGAGGGTAAGGGGTATGGGCAACGGCATCAGGGCATTAGAAATTCAAGATCACTACCACAAGCAAAGACGCGGTAACTCTAAGTCAAGATCAAGTCTCACACTTCTCACGAACATGCAAGAGCAAGAATGAATAAACTACTACGCAGGTTTCTCCCTTCCCTTCTTCTCTCAAGCACTCCAAGTCAAAATCTCTCCTTTGTACCACTACTCCAAGAATCGAACTCAGCCAAAGTCACTCACTCTCATGACTTCCAAACCCCAACTGTTTTCAACTTCGAAGCCGCTTTGAGAGTGATCAAAGTCCACCTCTCATCAAAATCTCCGCCTCCTCAATACTTCCCTTCTTGAAATTTCCTTGACACTTCCCCGGAAAACTGCCAAATTCCCACTTGCAATTATTCCAGCAGCAAGCCTTGTCTTGGAAACAATCGGCTATATTTCAGAGCCGTCAGCGCCAATTCTCGAATATGTATATATATATATATATATATGGTATTATGGTGGGGAATGCTGAGAGGAAGGAGTCGTTTGACTAGTTTCTGAGGAGGTTGGGTTCGAGAAGGAGAGGAAGAGAGAAGGGGAGAAGGGGAGAAGGACAGAAGGGAAGAAGGACAGAAGGAGAGGATGACAGAAGGATAGAAGGAAAGAGAGAAGGAGGGAAAGAGAAGATTTTAGAAGAGAGGACTTACAGCCTGCGGAGAAGCACTGAGCATGGACAGGCTGGTTCCGAAAACGAGAAGAGGTGCGGTGGGCGCGGGTGGGGGCGAGCTTGGAATCCTGGTTGGGAGTCAAAATCGAGGAATCTGAAAGAGAGAACAGGAGGAGTCGGGCATGAATTTGAGCAGAGTGGGGAGGATAGGAGACTTGCCCCGATGTTGATCACTACGTTAAGAGGCTCTGGGAGAGCGATTGCCATGACTTGGGTTTGGGCTAAAGCCAGGACGGCGAGGCTGAGGATGGAGGAGAGTTGCATTTTTGATGTTGGAAACGATTGTTTAGTTTGTGTTGGAAGATTGGGCGCGGTAAGTGCACTGCAGATGATGATTTCGTAGATTGGGGTGGGAGATTCAGGACTTTATACCTAGATTTGGTGACTCTGAGTCTGCAGTGATACAATTGATCGCAAAGATAGAGAAGCAGCTTAACTAGACAATCGTCAACAGATGAAACATTAATCTCTCTCTGGGAACATGAAATTGCAGGTTCTTCGAGATTTGTACCCTTGCTTTTCAAGTTGCTCACCCGAAGAAGTATTCATGTTGTGCACCGTGATAATATCGAGTACGAGATCGTACGCTTCCCGAAACATATGTCGCTGATCTACTACGCAGAGGAGTGAACTCGTCACCAATAGAAGGATGAGCGACGTTACTGAAGTGTTGCTTGATCATCAATCTGCTTTCGTTGTGCTTCCAGGGTTTGCGAGTGCTGTATGTCGTTGGGCGAAGCTTTACTCAAGCAGTAACATGAGTGTGGAACAGGCGGGGACATGTCCCGCGTTTCACGGCATTGGTAATATGGTTAACTTGGAAAGAATTATCCGGCACCGATGGTGTCGCCCCACGTCGGTTATGATGGAGTGATAAAAGGCTGATGACGAGAGTTACAGTGACGAGCAGATAGTTCGATGTCTCGGATACGCATACAGAAGAGCGAATCACGATGTAAGTGGACACCCAGGACGATGCGTCTCTCAAAAGCTCAAAATCGACAGACTGTAATTTTGAAGTCGGCGATAAGGCTGAGCGGAAACATGACCGCATGTAGAGGAGAATACAGATCTGCCTGCCCGATGGTGTAGATCTCTCAGTATTGGTAAAATTTGAAAAGCTAACACAATGCTTGAATATAATCTAGGACTGACTTGAACAAGGCCCAAACAAATGGCTTCTTCCAAATTCGCTTCTTCAAGACAATCACTTGCTTTAGTACAGTGTTCAAGAGTTATGTTTCCGGCGCACCGTCCAAGTCTCTCATTGGCAGACCATTTTCCTTCTGAAAAAAACGTCATTTCTCTTACGCAAGCCCGTCTTTGCCGAGCTATACAGAAATTACATGATTTGGTTCCTTTTATTATTCTGCGATAGATTCAGTAATTGGAAATATGTGCAAGTCGAAGAGTTTGCAGGGTGTTGGCTGATTACATGCTTCTAGGAAACGAGGGGTTTCGCTGAGATGAGTAAATGTCTAGACGGGCTTCGACCAGTTAGTAGCAATATGTTTATCGCTATGATTGTTGAGTGAGATACAGTGAGGGAATGAGGATAGTGCATTTGTGAACGAATGTCGTGCGTGCGCTTTACTTAGACTACCGGCCGGATTGTTGTTTCTCGCTTAGACATTGACACCATCCACTGCGCGGGGGCGATGGCGAGTTCAAGAGCATGCGAAGTAAGGTGTCAACCCATACTGTGCAGTTATAGAGGTAACGAAGTCAGTACACGACATCTGTTTAGTCAATGTTCAATATTATCCTCGTGCGTTCGGCCATGCCTTTGCGCCCCCACCTCATGATAATTGTTCTAACGACAACGGCAGGAAGCTTGAGACTCGTCTATGCAGCACGTCTTTGGAAGAGACACTATCTCGACCAGATCTTCTAATGCGTAAATTGATGTTAGGACAGCTACTATGCGCATCTCCGCTCATCGAGCCCAGCATATTGTTTCCTGAAATAATATGATACAAAGAAGTGATCGACACGAATAGTCTATGTACAAATCCCGGTCCAACTCCGTTGTCTAATTTTTCGGACTCATGCACGTACGAAGCGCGACTTGGAAGACCACCCCCAACCCCCCACATCCCTCTTACTCATAGCAGCAACACTCTCAGCATAATCGCTCGTCCCATTTTCAGGATCCGCATCCGTAGCCGTACAAGTAGGACCAGAACTAGACGTCCCAAGCGCCCCATCAACCGCCGAAAACTTCTGCTTCTCCTTCGTCGTCGCCAGCATATTTGTAGCAGCCTCCTCCGTCCACCCATTGATGAAATCACCATGCGAGCTCCACGCCGGTCCAGACGCGAGCTTGAACGGCGCAGTTCCACTCCATCCATCTGGAAGAACCTTTCGGACATCCCAGCGGATGGAGAAGCGGAGTTGAGGCATGGATTTCATGCCTGTGGGGCAAGTGCCTCCGCGTTTGTCTTTGTAGCCTGTTTCAAGGGTGTCGATGTTGACGCATTGGGGAAAATAGAGGAGTTGTTGCACGTGGGTGGAGCAGGTTGAGCTGGGGAAGCCGTTGGCGTCGAGGGCGACGCTCTCGCTTTCGCAGGCCCAGGATGATTGGGCGTTGGTGTCCATGCCGGCTTCTGTGGTGGCGGTTGAGACTCCTGCGACCATTTGGAGGTTTTGGGGGATGGCGACTTCGGCTTCGGTCTCGCCGAGGTTGTAGCTGGACGTGAGGTCAGGAATGACTTCGTGAAAGAAGACTTGAGCTGGAGAGACTTACTAGGCACTGAATCGAGAGATTGGCATGGGGCTGAAAGTACTTCCTCCGTCGGTAGTATAGAGTGGTGTCGGGACCCAGTAGACAGACAAGTCATTTGGATTCTCCGCATTGGTGCACCCGGCTTGTAGCTCGGCACTGGTGTTCGTGTTTATAGTGACTGCATCTGAGCCGAAGAAAGAATGAAGATGGGATTTGTCATATTGGCCAGGAAAGACGATAGGATCGATGTTCTTGGCCATGAATGGAGACGCGACGTTGACTTGTGTGTAAGCATGGGCTACACTGACAAAAATGCCGGAAACGAAAAGAATGGAAGACATCCTGTGCCTAAGAAACGAATGTTGGAGTTTTAAAACCTGAGAAGAAAGAAGTCGAATAAACGCAAAGAGGAGTGCGGTAAGAAGAAAAGAGAAAGAAGGGCGAAAAGAGTGTCCTAATCTACATTTTATGTATTTTCAAGGGCGTCAGCATGCATAGCCTAGAAGTCCTCTTTCGGAAATCAAGCTTTCTGACAACGACGACCGGACCAAAACGAAACAAACTTCGTGGGGCGGCCCGTTTGGTAGAAATTGTTTTAACTTGGCGGAGTCGCACGATGGGAAAGGGGTAGCGAGAGTGGATATTGACGTGGATCAGTTAGATTGATTAGGCGAGTTTCTGAACCGCTTGTACTCAAATGGCCTTGCTTCCGAGCCGCATCGTTCATGTCGTGCTTGTGAAATCATGGATTATAATATTCGAAATGTGAAACATTAATAGGAAGATTAAATGCCATCCTTCGCTCTTCGCGATCTGTCCATGTTCTCGCATCCAGTATGCGAGCTCTCACGCACATTGACCATTGCTGCCAGTCAAGCGTCATCCCCCTAACCCCCCAAAGCAATTCCCTAGTCCTTCAAGAAGTTCAGCAGATCTTCATTGACAGTCTGTGCCTCCATGTTCGGTAAAGCGTGCGCACCACCAGGGTAGACCTTCAGCGTTCCCTTCTTCAACAACTTCACACCTATTTCCGCCGCAGCTGCGATCGGCACAACCTGATCCCCATCACCGTGTAGAAGCAACACCGGGACATCGATGTTTTTCATATCCTCAGTCATATCAGTCTCGCTGAACGCCTTGATACAATCATAGGCATTCTTGAATCCACACATCATACCCTGTTGATACCAACTCTGAATGAGACCCTGCGAGGTTTTGACTCCGGGCTTGTTGAAGTTGAAGAATGGACCAGAGGGGACATCGAGGAAGAATTGCGCGCGATCGGCGATCATGGCTGCACGGAAACTGTCGAATACTTCGATGGGTGTTCCGTTGGGGTTTGACTCGGATTTGACCATCACGGGAGGGACGGCACTGATGAGAACAGCTTTGGAGACACGAGATGAGCCGTGACGGGCTAGGTAGCGGATGACTTCTCCACCACCTGTTGAATGGCCGACCATCATTACGTTCTTGAGGTCCAGGAACTCGAACAGTTCAGCGAGATCGTCTGCGTATTGGTCCATGGTGTTGCCTTCCCAAGGCTGAGATGAGCGTCCATGACCACGGCGGTCGTGAGCGATACAGCGGTAACCTTTGGAGGCAAGGAAGAACATCTGGCTTTCAAAGTTATCGGAGTTGAGAGGCCAGCCTGAGATGGTGTTAGCTTCATGCAAATGAATGCGAGGAAATCCTTGGGTGATCTGGCTGGAAGGCTCGACATACCATGCGAGAAGGTGACAACTTGTCCGGATGGGTTGCCCCAGTCCTTGTAGAAGATGGAGGTCTGGTCTTTGGTAGTGATGAAGGGCATTTTGTGAAGTCTGTAGTGCGCTGCTGGTAGTTTGGTATGTTGTTGATTATTGTTGATGTTATATGGGAGTGGAGGTGAGAGCTGTGAGGAGGAACTTGATGTGGGAGCTTGATGTAGAAACTGTTCAAAGGGATTGAAGAGAGCGAGTAAGTGAATACTTATGGAAAGGACTTGCGGCGTAGCATTGTTCGACCTTCCAAATCAATCAACAATGTCAGCTTCAATGACGTCCGTTATGAACACTCTTCACAGTCGCATAAGCGAGAAAGTGGGGTAGTTTGGCAGTTGCATGTTCTATACAGGCTCCAAATCGAGAGATTACGACGACAATCCGCCAGTGGATGACTGAGTTCGGAAATATCTACCCCTGAATAAATAGCGCTTGTCGAGAAGAGGATAGAAAAGCTTGTTATCAGATTGTATTCTTGATGACAACTGGCTGACGGTGCACAGAATGGCCTGTGATGTGCTTACTCACTAGCCGAGTCTGCGGCCGCAAATATTCCGAGTCGGATAAACGGGTGAGATTACGACGATTCGCGAGGACTAGACTTCGTACCTGCTTGAAAAGCATTGTGGCTTTACGGGGCTGGATCTCTTGTATGATCAATCATTGTTCAAAGGACCACGCGAGTCATGTGGATCGTGAAGGCCAGAATCATTGCCAGTGACACTTATCGATCCCAAATTGAAAAGGCCCAGATCAGATCTGAAAGAAAACAAAGCTATTCGTAGCTTCGAGAAAGCACTGGCGATGCGAGCCATAATCTACAAAATGGCTTGCAAACCACTCTGTTCGGCAGACAGAATAATGGGAACATTTAGAAGACTCAACAGCTTCCGCTTCATCAGGGATTACAATCTCAATGGAAAAGGAAGAAAATCAAGCTTGTAATTGGAACTGCAATGAACGAAAGGCATCGGAAGCTGAGAAGATAATCATGGTCCTACATAATTGCCAAAAGACAAGACTTGGACGAGGGAGAAGTTGTTGGAAAGTACGCCTACCCCAGTCGCACCACGGATACACCCAATAACAGCGATAAAGCATTACCGTCTGAGATATACCGAGATTGCAGGACACCCGGCTTACTTCATCCATCCGTGGTCAATATCTCCTCCCGATGTCTCGGACCCGAAAGAGCTCTCGGTGCTGCCAAACGTGGGATCTCGGAGCTCGATGATCGAGAGGGGCTGGCCAAAGCTAGCTGTCAACTTGATTCGGTAAGCTGATTGATAAGACCTGAGCCGCCAAATCATTGACAGAAGCTTCTCTTTTAATGCAAAGCATGGTTCGCGAAGATGTTGAGGTTTGTTGTGAAGCAGGAATTTCAAATTGCGGTCGCGGTTGGAATGAAAGATCTCGCTTCCCCACCAGTTTGCCCCCCTGCCAATCAAAGACCGATTCCGACGTCATTGACGAGACCTCTGTTCCAGTCAGCAAACGACAATTTCAACATCCAGCATCCGGGTGTCATCGAAGACACAACAATCTAACTTATATCTTCAAATACAGATCAGAAGTTATCAAAACAACTTTCCATTCAAAGACTAAAATTCCCACATGCTTTGTCTTCAACCTGAAGATCTCAACCGAAACTACTTTAGCGTCGCCGCGTCAACAAGCTTCTGGGTGGAACCTAGAACCTCTGCACGTGGCGAACAAATGAACGTTGACTCGTCACTAAAACTAACAAAGAAGCTTTTTCTCGCACTGCAAATCCAGTGACGCCGACGGCGTAAAATCATCAAAATGTTGCGTTGACATTTAAAGATGGCATGGGAGGTCTCGAATTTATGATGAGTGTCGGTTGAAGGCACGCGACCACCAATAAAGATGTACGGCATTTCGAGTTCAAAGGGAGCACCTATCTCTGGAAGCTCGTCGAGTTCTGGATCTGGGGAGAAGGGCCGAAATGAGGTCGAGAGGGATATTTTGAGTTCGGATTTTGATGTCGAAGCTGTTCGGCCTGTTCCTCAGGACAAAACAAGTTTTGAAAAGGATTTCCGGAACCGCACCATCGACACCTATTCTTCGATGAATCCGCCATCCAAAACCTCATTCAAGCAGAAAGTGAAGAAACACTTCGGACCAGGTGGAAAACTTCGACCTTTCAGACTTCTAAAACAAGATATCGCCAATATCCGGAAACGATACATCTCGGACTGGGTATTGTTCAATCAACTGGTGTTCGCGAGTGCTGTTTATGTGTTCTTCACGAATATTCTTCCCGGTATCACGTTTGCGAGTGATCTCTATGTGAGGACCGGGATGCATTGGGGGACGATTGAGGTGGTGTTTAGCACGGGCTTATGTGGGATTATTTTCTCGCTGTGAGTTGTGTTGTGGGACAGTAGGGAAGCTTTGCTGATGATGAGATCTAGGTTCTCGATTCAGCCTTTGACTATTTTGGGTGTTACTGGTCCCTTTGCTGTCCTGGCCGAGAACATTTATGAGCTTTGTGAGAGTTCGTTTCATGTGAGCTGTTCTTCTCACAATTTGAAGAAGACGGACTGACGATAAGTGCAGGTCGACTTCCTCTCCCTCATGGCCTGGTCCCTAATCCACTCCGCATGGATGCACTACCTCCTCGCCATCCTCAACGCCCACGACTGGACCATGCAATACGTAACCAACTTCACCGCCGACATATTCTCCCTCCTCAACAGCATCATCTACTTCCACAAAGCAGTGCAAGAACTCCAACGCAACCACGCCCAAGTCTCCTTCGCCTCCTTCCTCTACTCCGTCATCGGCGCCGTCGGCACCTTCCTCCTCGCCGTCTTTCTCTCAAGTGCAAACTCCTGGAAACCGCTCTTCCATCGGTATATCCGCATGGGATTGTCGGAATACGCTGCTGCGATTTCAATTATTTTGTTTATTGGTATGCCTAATATCGGCGAACTCGCTACGCTTGATAAACAGACCCTCGTCGTCCAGACCTCATTCCGCCCATCCAGTCCTGAGCGAAACACTTTCTTCGTAGAATTCTGGACGCTGCCTGTACAATGGATCTTCCTATCTATCATACCCGGTTTCATCATTACTGTTCTATTCTACTTCGATCATGAGATCAGCAGTATCATCTGCACACTCGACCGCTACGGTACGAAGAAACCCGGTGGTTTCGCGTGGGATATCGTTTTATTAGGTACGACGACGGCGATCTGTGGGATATTGGGCATTCCGCCTGCGAATGGACTGTTGCCTCAAGCGCCGCTGCATTCGGAGAGCTTGATGCATACCGTGCGTTCTGAAACGCTCGTTGAGAATCTCGAGACGGGGGAGAGGGAAGTCAAGGTGGAGGAGAGGGAGGAGGTGTATGAGCAGCGGTGGTCGGCGTTCTTGCAAGCTGGGTTTATTCTGATGTTCATCTCACCTCCTCTCCAACATGTGCTAGGACTCACGCCTACGTCCGTTCTCGCTGGTCTGTTCTTGTTTATGGGCGAGCAATCCCTCGCTGTGAACCCGATACTGTTCAGGTTCTTCCATATGCTCACACCGCAGTCGGAATTACCGCCGCTACCGAAGGGGATAGGGAATTGGTGGGGTGTGCATGGTTTTACGGTGGTGCAGATTGTGGTTACTGGGGTAATATTTGGGATTACGTTGACGGTTGCGGCGCCTGCTTTTCCGGTTGTGATTATTGCGTTGGTGCCGGTTAGGTTGTTGGTTATGGGGAGGATTTGGGGGAGGGAGACGTTGAGGTTTGTGGATGGGTGGGCTTGTAGGGAGGGTGGGCCGGAGGAGGATGAGGATAGGAGGGGCATGAGAGAGGAGCGAAATCAGAGGGGAGTGTTGGGAGCGGTTAATGAGGAGATGGGGGCTGTCGAAAAGAGGAGGGGCGGGGATGCTGCTGTTTGATAGTGTATGATAATGTGTTTGCGTATATTTGCTAGATTATTAGACATAATTAGAACGGTTGAAGAGATCTTGTCGAAAGGCAACATATCAGTCACGTGTCTACAATGAGTGACAAGACATTGCTGATTTGCGTCATCTCAGGCTTCGGTATCATCTTTCAAAAGATCACAAAAGTCTACTGACTATACTGGGCCGTCATATATAGCTATGCTTGTCTCTCTCGTGTAGACGCAGAAGAATCTTGAATTCTGCTTTCACGTGATACCGGATACAGCCACCGAAAGCTGGTTCGACGAAGCTCGCAAGGTAGCAGTATCAACAGTAACAGAGACGTACCTAGGTCTCCTCCATCCTGATTCGCTCCATTGATATCCAATTCTGTCATTAACGTTATGCTCCATGTTCAATGCTTACATAACCCCCCTTTCTGTTCGACCAATGCAGCCCAGCCAGCACTTCCGAAGACTTCCTAGCGAATCAACAAATACACGACCCCTCGGAACGTGAATCGTGATTCGTGAAAAGGATATCCGTGGAGCGGAGACAACAGGTGTGGCTATTGAATAAGGATTGGCCAGACCCGGAATTGTTCAAATACGGAGAAGCGACCTTGATGAGTCGCTTGCGTGCTCAATCTCTCCTGTCTCGGTAGAATAATATCGACAGGCAGATGATGGAAAGAACATAAACCGGCTGAATAATAAAGCTGAGATACTTGCTGACAACTCATGGTCTTTTCCTCAATCTAGATCTTTTCACAATACTGTAGTAATTTACCGGTGATGAAATCGCTTGTGTTCTCTTTGTTCGGGTTTTCGATGGCTTCGGGTGACAGATGTCCGCCAGTCATGTCACTTCCCGTGGAGAGTGCAGAGTGCCACCTCGTGAGTGAGGTGAGGCTTGAGGGATAATAGAGGGGCAGAGTGGGATGTTCCCTTGCCACTTACCTACCCATGTTCAGGGCCCATAACCAAGATCCGCATACCGGAACATCATCGAACATGACATGAGACTTTTCACGACACAGCAAGAACAGCTGTCTTGTCCTGTCCTCGGAAAGGTGATATGACATCGGAGAAATTGATACTCGAAGAAGCAAATTACCTTTCTTCAGCAAAGATAAAGTAGAGCTAGAGGTAATGGGGTTATTGAGGGCGCAGGCAATTGAGTTCCTGATTCGCGCGTTTCGTAGTGGGGGGTTTGGTTAATCAGCTTATGACGGCGGCGGGACAGCTTAGGTTGGGGTGTCAGTGCGGTCAGTGGGTGCAGGGTGTCATCGCTGTGGGTGTTGAGACGAGGAGGGGTTACGGAAGGCTGCGTTGTTTTTAACCTCGAAATTCTTTTCCTCTTCCCCTTCCTTTCCATTCCATCAACAACACCACACTCCCATACAAAACAAACATCACAATTGAATACCCGCAGACACTTTCAAATCACACAATACAGAACCCGCAATCATGAGCAACTCATTAGAACAGCTTAAGGCCTCTGGCACCGTGAGTTTTACCCCTCCATCCAAAAGCGGTGGCTGCAAAGTGGCGGAGAACTCGGAGATCCTTAGGGATTGTTGAGTTTCGTCGCAATGGGCTCTTCTGTGTTCTCTATTCACAGATGATGGTTTGCTAATGAATTATCTGCGTGCAGACTGTTGTCAGTGATTCTGGTAAGCTTCTGCTTCCCGCCATGCAATCCGTTGGGATATCAGCTAACCTTTTACCCCTCCAGGTGATTTCGCATGTAAGGCTTCTCCACACCCAAACCATCCTTCCTCTACTCTCCGACATCTCCAATCGTGTCTACGAATGCAAACACTGATTTCAAACAGCCATCGGCAAATACAAGCCCCAAGATGCCACCACCAACCCATCTCTCATCCTCGCCGCATCCAAGAAGCCCGAATACGCCAAGCTGATTGACGTCGCTGTTGAGTACGGCAAGAGCCACGGCAAGGATCTCGATGAAAAGACTGATGCTACCCTCGACCGTCTTCTGGTTGAGTTCGGAAAGGAGATCTTGAACATTGTTCCAGGAAAGGTTTCAACTGAGGTTGATGCTCGTTTCTCGTTCGATACCCAAGGTTCCGTCAACAAGGCTCTGCACATCATTGAGGTATGCAATTTTCCTCGAGATCATCCAGAAATCCTCTATTCTTGAGAGGAAAATTGAACGGTGCTGATAAGACCTGCAGCTGTACAAGTCCGTCGGTGTCGATAAGTCCCGCGTCCTGATCAAGATCGCCTCCACCTGGGAAGGTATCCAAGCCGCCCGTATCCTCCAAAAGGAGCATGGCATCAACTGCAACCTCACCCTCCTCTTCTCCAAAGTCCAAGCCATTGCCGCCGCCGAGGCCGGTGCCTACCTCATCTCTCCCTTCGTCGGCCGTATTCTAGATTGGTACAAGGCTAAGACTGGAAAGAACTACACCAAGGAGGAGGACCCAGGAGTTGCATCCGTCAAGAGCATCTTTGACTACTACAAGAAGTTCGGATACAAGACTATCGTTATGGGTGCTTCTTTCAGAAGTGTTGGTGAGATCACTGAGTTGGCTGGATGTGATTACTTGACTATCTCGGTATGTTCGAAGTCCACTCCAAAAAATCTTACTTCAGTCGGAACTTCAAATCCATGATCGAGAGATATTGCATTTTGAAGATCAAGAAGACTAAAGATTTCTAGCCCAACCTCCTCGAAGACATGATGGGATCCACCGACCCCGTCCCAAAGAAGCTTGACGCCTCCGGCGCCAAGTCCCTCGACATCGAGAAGCAGTCATTCATCGACAACGAGTCTGACTTCCGCTTCTACTTCAACGAGGATCAGATGGGTGTTGAGAAGCTCCGTGAGGGTATCAGCAAGTTCGCTGCTGATGCCGTTACCTTGAAGGATATCCTCAAGGCTAAGATCGAGGCATAAGTCTTTTCCTTTGCGTTCAGCAGGAGAGGAGAAGGGAAGTACATATGATGGGGCATGAAGGATGGGTGGGGGAGACAGAAGGGGAATAAATTGGTCTGGAATGACAGGAGAATGAATGGTGTGATTATGTAGTTATGAGGTTATGTGCATGCAGGCAGGCATACATTTCAATGAAGCAATGAATTTTTCGCGATCAATCTTTGTATCTCTTTCTTATCTGAGACGTTCCGTTATACAGCGCATCATCAAAGCTGTTGGATGGCACCCTCTGCTAGTCCAAGCAACGCTGCCAGGTTACTATCGCCAGCAGATTCTATATTACATACTGCGAAACGAGGACGCCGTGACAGGCTGGACTTCCAGTCTAATTTACTGGCTGTCTACCGTCTTCTAGTTCGTCGTTGATTATTTCGAGGCAGTACTATACAGCAATCGCCTCATCGGATCAAGATGCGCTTCCCAATCCTTCTTACAATAATTCAGCGCCTCTTTCCCATCAAAACAAGACCTTTTGCAAGTAGGCAGGCTTGGAGGTCTTTGAAAACAGGTACCTCGCTCTGGCCACCACCATTGCTTTACCGCAACGCAGCACACCAACCTCCCCCTACTAGTCCCTCAACCTCTACAACGAATCAGCTCCCCAACTTATCCAACAATCTCCTCCTCCTCCTATCCACCAACTCCTCCTGCACCTCCTCCGCACTCGGCAATCTCCAGCCCTCTCCACCCCCCTCATCGCCCGGCAACGGCTCCCAATCCTTTGGCTTTCCACCGTTCCCACCTTCCGCCAACAAATTCTCAAACGCTTCCTGCTCTTTCTGCGTCTCATAAGCGAGCAGAGTGCCGTCTTCTTCGTCGAGGTTATAGCCGTAGTAGGATGCGTCTACGAGTTTGCGGAGATCGGGGTGCGTGTTGGTTTTGCAGGGTTTGGAAGGTTTGGCGGATTCGAAGAGCTCTTTTACGCCGGGGAGGTCTTTGGCACGTCCGAAATACCTGTTTAGAAACACGATCAGTTCTTGCTCATAGATAGACACCCTTCTCACGACAAGAGGAAGGACAAAACTAACCTATATCCCTTCCCTGCGCCCTTAATCTCCACCCCCTCATCATCATAAACCGCCCCTCCCCCCCTCATATAATTCGGGCCCCCCAGATTCCTCACCTGCACCTCCCACATATGCTTCTCCCGCATCAACTTATTAATCTCATCGTTCAGATCCCGGATCATGAAATCGCTCAAGCTAGGATCTTGGATCTTTGAGACTTTGCGGGATATCTCTTTGAGGACTTGACCGCGCCATTTTTCGCAGGAGGGGATGGATGTTACTTCTGTTATCATTTTGGGACGACGGGTTCGGCCGGCGTCGAGGATGCCGAGGTCTGCCGCTTGGGATTCGCGGAAGCGGAAGAGCATTGATTGGGCTTTTTCGGAGTTGCGTGCCTGGGAGAGTATTAGTAGGTAGGTCATTGTAGGGAGTGTCGAAGGAGGAGGGAAACATGAAGGGGAGGTTTGCTGAAATTGGGGAAGGAGTTGAGGAGGGAAGGAGTTGGCAGGCGTACCATGATTGCGGTCTTGCTCCGAAGAGACTTGTCTAGAGAAGCGAGAGAAAGGGAGAAGTCGTGGCCTTGTGGTCGGGCGGAGGGTATGAACTTGAAGCTATTGATGTCTGCTTGGAAGCTTGAAGATTCGCGACTGATGAGGCTGAGAAATAAAGTTACGCTAAACTGGATCGCGCATTAAGCGGCCGCTAGCTCCACGCGCTAAAAGTACTCGCGTCTTACAAAACCACTTCGCGTCTTCCAGACAGACTTCCTCTTTCAACAAAGGAAAATCCAGCAATGAAGAAAACCACAACATTCAAGAGCTAACCCACCATTCAGCCTCCGAGTTTCCCGAATCCGGTCGAAAGATTGGGGATTTGGATCTCTTATGGTTGGAAATGCGTGTCTTTGAACAGAGATCTGAGCTGGTGTGTTAATTGCTTGACAAACCACGGTTGTTCTTCCGATCATGAGAATCTGTGAGGATGGGATGGGATCAGGTGTGAGTAAGAGAGGGTGAAGCGCGACAAGGACGACAAATAGCAACCTACCTGAGACGCTGTGCCGATACCGAGCGGAGACAGCTTTGCGGAGAGAGGAGGGCTACGATGGGGGTTGTGGTTTCTCTTTCTTGATGTGGGGAAGTTGATGCGAGGCGAGGTGAATGCGTTGGTGAGGGTGGAAAATAGTTTTCAATCGGAGGAGTGCGGTATGTCTTTTTCTCTTCTCCTTTCCCTTCCCAAATTTCAGGGAGTGTCTTGTACTGACTTTGGACTGCTTCAACAGATCCCTTTCCCTCACACCCCTCCACCCGAGCATATTTCCCACGAACGGAACACACTCGTCGGTTCGACAACACAAGCACAGACACAAGTTTTCCTTTCGTCTATGCGTGCGAGATTCATTTCATACTGTCCTCCATCCATACACAAAACATAAACAAAGCCCAGTGATGACCAAAAAATGTCATAAGCCAAAATTGCAGGCCAACCTACCACCTTTCTGCTATCGCTGCTTGCTACTCTTGATCTCTTGTCTGCTTAGGTGGATGGGAGGGAGGACGGAGTGGTGAGGTGTGTGTGTGGACGGTGGGTAAGTGTTCGCGATGAGAACTTGAGAGCTAATCTGAGGGCCTATATGTTTGTGTTTTAGCGTGGTGGTGTTTCCTTGGGTCGAGATTCGCGTGGTTTTTTTGACTTTTGCTTCTTCCTTCTCTGTTTGTGCTTTTGAAGCGGGAGTTCGCCGAGGCGCAATGGGATATGATGGATGGAGGTTATTATGGTGTACTTGGTTTGATACTTAGCCGGAGACGAGGTGCTCTTGTGTCGGGCTTGAGTAGGATTGAAAAGCACTCGGAAGGCTCAACGTAACGGGAGAAAATGGTAGGGGAATCATTCACGTTTAATCAGAAGTACTTCACTTGACAATATCACATTGCCGCTCTTTGCCTTGTTAAACCTGCAAAGCAAAATTTGTACAGCTACACTACTTGAGTATGCTGGAGACATAGAAACTGCTACTCCAGCAGCTGCCAGACCTGGATGATAAGCAGATCCTGAATAGCGATGTCCCGAATTTGAATTCGCACATGCTGGGTCTTATGTGCTGTCTGTGCATGGGATCCCATTGTAACTTCCCACTTCCCTGCGTCGTACAATAAATAAGCCTCTCGATCTGCAGTAACTTCATCAACGATAGTGTATCTCCACGATCCCAAACATACAACAATGCCTTTGGCGATGTGAGATCTGTAGTCCGAAATGGTTGGAAATAGCCAGCCTCGCTGGTGCGTTCTATATATAATTCATTTGTATGTTGACATGTCAAGGTCTGGCCCATTGAATTGTTCCCGAGTTTGGACGTTTGACATGAAGGAGTGCATCATCTTCTGCCACCTGCTCTCCTTCTTTCATTTCTCCTTCAGGGGAATCAATCCTGTGAACACACGAGAGTGGCTTGCAAGACTTGGAGGAAGCTACGTTCTACTCGAAATAGCAGCTTCCTCAAAATCACAATAGGAAGCCCCCAAGAACAAAAATCGAAATACAGATTGATCTTACATCCAAAGTTCTCTCGTAACCTTTTTACAGAGGCGCTCAAGGATTCCGAATTTCAAGAACCAAAGCCTCTCCACCCACCAATCCACGTTGATCACATTGTCGTATCAATCTAAACTCCACCTCAACTTTTCCGAATCTCCTGTCCAAAAAATCAACAAACTCACCTCTCTTGTCATTCTCACGTCGGCACCGTCATCGGTGAGCGCATTTCAAAAACCCTAGCTAGCGCCAGCCTGCTCAAACCGCGCTAGGAGCCACAAGGCGAGATAAACATATAAACACCCCTGACGACCATCCCGATCCTTTTCAAACCAAACACAAACAGAGATTCGATCTCGACTTCAACGCTTTCTAGTCTGACCACTTACTATCTGAACACTCGGTGAGTAAGATTTATATCGTAAAAAGAGGGGGCAGAAATTGCTGATGTGTTGATAGGACTGCAAGCCTGGATTTTGACAGGAGAGAGGCGATTCGATCCTTGTGGTGAGGATTGAGGAAGTCAGGTGGGTGATTTGGATTTTGACTTTGAGACGCGTGGAATTGAGGTTAGAACTGACATATATTGGCGCAGAAGACTTTTCGAATTAATCTTCCAATCTTCTGGCGACAAAATAGCTCCTGCCAGCTCTCGCGCTCCCTCTGCGTATGGTGAGTACCTTCTTCAATCACGGAGTATCTTGGGCAGGATATTGCCCGATGCTCATCTTCTCTTAACTCTCAATCAACACATCTCCCCTTCATCCTCAACTTTCCCATTGTTCGACGTCATTTCGCGACATTGGAATTACCATCCCAATTCACCTCAAAAGCGTTGTACCCGTCCTCGCGATCGAGAGCCACATGCTACCCAACTCATTTCCCATCCTCCAACTTGAGCTTCCTGCAACCTCTTTCCTCTTCACATCCCCATCGCCTTCAAAGTCCTCGACGCATTTCGAAACACTGATCAGTCGTTCAATTGTCGTTGCGAGAATTCTCCAAGCAGCCTGACTTGATTGAATCCCAACCAAGGTGTGATGTTTGGGCATTTTTGATCATCCTCCAGCAACTTCCTTTTGAATGCCCAGAACATGTTCAGACATTGAGAACGCGACATCATCTGCTTAGCCATATTCGACTCTAGAGATCGAACTGACCACCAGGATAGGTCTCAGGATAGGTCTTTCAACCCACAATCTCCTCTCGTACGCCGAATACGTATTCGAAACTCCTACATACCACCACTCGGACTTTGGTACTAGACCCAAGGCCACCCATCAAAGCAAGCAGCGTTCTTTCCATTCGTAAATCCTCACCCCGTCCCAGCACATGGCGCGCATGCTAACCCTCCCGCAGGATAGATCCCAAACAGGACATCGCTCCTGTCTTCATCCACAATCCCAACCCTCAAGTCATAACGTCTTTTAGGACATTGCCAGACCTTTGATCATCCACTCCTAGTCGAGCATACAAGTCAACATCGACGAAATCAGAATTTTGTCGAAGAGTGCTTCGATCCCATCATACAGGTCGACTCGCAGAAGGAATCCTGGCTCTTGAATATTTGGATGCTCAAAGTCGGAAGTTGGATTTGTGACATTGGTGAGTACAATTTCTACTGTGGGATATTCGAACTTCCCGCGTGTCAGGCAGTACCAATCGTCTTCTGCCATTGTGGACTGAGGAATTGGTAGTTGACCAAAGCTCAATTGAGAGCTTGTGTAAATCGCTTACTCCCATATGGCCTTTCGTGAAAGCACCTGTGCTCCGGAATTATCAATGTCCTTGGACCTGAAGACGGACGTATCTGTTATTCTCGATACATTCAACGTCCTCATACAGATCCAGTTACTGGCCCCATCTCAATCACGATTCATCGATTTCTACTCAAAGTCCTCGTTTGTCTTGCTGCTCAACACAATATCTAGGCACTAACATGATATATTTTCAGGTCTTCCATTGTTTCAGAACTGGGACCAATCTGCGATCTATCTTTTCTGGATCAAGTCTTAATTGTGACCATTGTCACTCAGGAGTTGGAAAGTCGATCCCAACTTCTCTTTAAGTAGAAGTAAATCAGCCCGTTAGGTGTGGTAAATAAAGTACTCCGCAGAACTTCCTCCCTCATGTGCTGACTTTCTTTCAGACAATGCATCCTCACGGATCTGATTCTCGCCCAGCCACTCCAAATGGTATGGAACATCACCGTATGGAATCCGCAACACCAGTCCCTACTCAGAACGGTCACCCAATCGCACAAATGGCTGGTAGCCGACGAGCTTCCCGCATCCCAGGCCTCGGCCATCCGGACTCTCGCAATGGTCGTGACTACCCAACACCTCGCCAACAAGCTGCCAGAATGTATGATGATCGTCAAGGAGGTCTCACGCCAGGTGCAGATGATGAAGACACCAATAGTTACAGTCGTGCTTCGTCTTATGTACCAGGCGAAGAGCGTGGCAGTAGCAACATCTTTGGTGGTCAATCGTATGCTCAAGGCACCCCACAGTACAACTCCACGCCCACTGGTCATGGTTTCGGGAACGATAGTTACGGGTATCAGAACTCCCTTGTTGGTGGATATATGAACGGCATGTCAAATGGAGTCAATCACACTATGAATGGAGGACTCGTCGAATATTATTCGAATGGCAGTGGACACCATCGCTCGTTCTCTGGCGCCGGTGCAGTTTATCCTGACGCATCTCCCGAGCCTGTTAATGAGCGAACAAACGCTTATCCTCAGTTCAACGATGCCGATATCCGCATCATCTCACCCTCTGGTAAGACTTGGAAGCTTCACAGCATCATTCTCACGAAGGCGTCTCCCGTCTTTGCTCGCTTCTTGGATGCGAATTCTGGTATCACCGTAACCAGACGTATGAGAGATGAGGGTAATTTTATCAAGTGGACCATCATCATGACTGCCGATCACAAAGCTCGTGGTGTTGATCCTGAGGGCTTAAAGTATATGAAGTTCGATAAGATCGTGAGTCGTGATCCGTGCATGTCAAACCTCACGATGTTTGCTAATCGGAAATAGAATTCTAAGGACAAGGGTTTCAACATCATGTCCAACCGTAACGGCCTGGGGGAATCAGCTGGATACAATAAACTTTATGACAACTTCTTCCGTTGTGTGTACAATTTGGAGCCAAATTTCGCCGATGACGATGATCAGGCTCGTCCGATGATTATGGATGCTACGAATCTTCTCCAAGCTGCAGTATGGCTTGAAGCCGTTCCTTGCGTTCGTCTGATCATCGAAGCTAACTTCCTCCGCCTCAACCAAGTCCTATGGAAGCATATCGGTGATAGACCCGAGGGATGGATCCAGGTTGCTGCTCGCTTGCAGTCGCCATTGATGTTTCGAGAGTGTTTGATTCACATTGTTGGTAAATATCACTTGGAAAATGGTGTTGACCGCACGTTCCTGAACAAGAGAGATCACGGACCCGTGGCGCCGAAGATCTGGGCACTCATCGTTCAAAAAGCTAAGGAGCTTAAGGACAAGAAGCTACGCGTTGAACGTGTTCTGATGGAATTCTACCCAGACCGCATGATTCACAAGGAAGATCCCGAGACCATTCCTGGCCGTGCCATCTATGCTGCCGACATCTACCTCTGGCAAGCCCTGGTTGTATTCCGTCAATTCATCACCTCGGCGTTCTTCAGCAACTTTCACCATAAGGCCAAGGATGGAGGTTTGTCGTTCTACCGTACCATCGGAGCTGCCGACGCTACATACCTCCGAGCCGAGACTCTCGATAAGTTCCACCAGAGCTTTGACATGAGCCCAAAGGCCAAAGGTCTTCTCATTGCTGCACTCGAGCAGATCAAGGCCGAGGCTAAGAATGTTGTTGCCGAACTACTTGTTGATCGATCCCAGTTGGTTCGTGGCCCTAATGACCGTCCCCGTGAGCATCTCACCTGCACTGAGGTCTTGGATGAAGAGATGCCTTGGGTCGTTGGTGGTCAAAATCTTATTTGCGATGACTTTGAGATGGATGATGAATACCATTACTAAGATGGCTGTCTGTTGACATCACATCTCGTCAGCTCGACGCCTTGAGATGAGCTCGATGAATGGCAGCTATTGCAAACGGGGTTTGGGATTATGGTTTGATCTGATTGTTTTTCATTCACACATAATTGTACACTAGCTAGATCGACTTGCACATGTTGTGACACTTGATGGAAATAAGGAAGCATAAGCGTGGGGAGCTTGAGCACATTCTTATAGTCTATAGAGTCGCGATTGCCGACAATTTAAAGATTTTACGATGAATGCGACGCAATGCGAAGAGTCATTCTCTTGAAACCGGCTTCTTGCGTCTTCAGAGTTAAAGAACGGACCTGTGGAATGTAAATTATCAATGGGCGAAGAGGACTTCGCAAAGGGCTTGCAGGCACTAGCGAGGAGGCCCCTTTTTAAGCGAGCTGCTGTAAACACCAAAACCCACTTGAAGAACCCAACCGAGCCGCAAGCTCCACCACTAGAGGTAGTAAGATCATTCATTGTACAACCTTGAAGAATCTATCCAAGATGAGAGCCAAACAATCGATATCGACTACTAATCAACATGCTTCCCGCGTACATGTCTAAGAGATTTTTATGCCTATCATCTTCTTACTTTCTGAGGAGCCCGCCTTACCGCATCGACAGACTTCTTCAACGCCACTTCCGTGCTCTGTAACTCCACAAAGCACTAAATCACTATCTCAGGGAGACTCGTCCTCAATTTACTTTTCGTCAATGCATCTCTTCCCTTTTACAGCTTTCCCACGAACCTTCAGTAGACCCGTCGAAGCCGGGAACCAGATGTCGGAGCCGTAAAGATCACACGACCAATCGCTGTGCTGATCCATCACAATGAAGCTCTCCGGTAGCCAAATCTACGCAAAACGCTTTTCCAAGCCAAGAGAGAAGCTCGTCCAAGTCGCGACGCTCTCTTCTCGAAACTTCGGACTCAATGGGTCTTTTAACCTCGGTTCGACTTCGTCTCCGGAGTTACCCTCCAATAGAGCTCGGATGGGTAGTTGGACTTCGTAATCTCGTTGGTTTCTAGCTGTTAAATTAGGCGCTCATCCTAGGAAGCTTAAACTAGACAGGTCGGTTCGCTAGACCCGTGGTTAGTGGCTGTAATTCGGCATCTGGAAGGAATAGTTATAGATGAAATCCAGTTGAGGAAGAACTTTCGAGGTCAGAGATAAGAGAAGAAGTGGTCCGAAGACCTGAGTCAGAGCAGCTAGCTCGCAGGCGAACGCTGCCGTGGAAAGCTTTCTGTCTGGATGTAATTTTGTAACTGCAGCAGCTGTCATTGTTGCTTTCCGAGGAGCGCGGTACGAGGTGAAGCATGTCCTTAAACGTGTCTGGCAAGAGCTGCGATATTCAGTGAGATGGATAGCCTAGGATGTTCAGATGTCCAAGGAGACGGAAGATGATGGCGAGGTTGAGCGGTCATTAGACGAGGTGGATTTGATCTTCAATGATATTCTAGGATGGAAAAAAAGACCGTAAGCCCATCTCTTGTGTTGTTTTATTGGCAGCAGAGCCTGAAAGGCCGGCTGAAGATATACCAACTACTGGATTCCATGTCTTTCATCCAAAGCTTCACCTCGGTTATGCTATCATCTACTTCCACAGCACCATTCCAGTTCCATTCATCGCTCTCCATTAAATCGGAAAGGCTCCACAAGATGATCATCCACACGCAATTTACATCGATTCAAAGCCCTTATAAAGGAACGCCATATGCCCTGCTAAGTCGCTCCTTTTTCTATCATTAATTCCATGTGCATGTGTGATTCAAAATAGATTCTCGGTGGAAAGCGCGATTCATTTTTGCCTTTCATGAAGGTTGATAAGAAGCGAGAATCTTCATGTGTTCCTATTGTCAGCAAGACATCCTAGGGGATTTGAAGGGAGAGAAGTAAATGGACAAACATGGGGTCCAAAAGGGACTCACGATTATCTCAGCCGCCCCTCCGACCTCAGCCTCTCAATCATTTCCATCATCTCTTTCCGCCCCCCACTAGCATCCACTAGCTTGTCTGCCATACTCATAGAAACCTTCTCATCCGCAGTTGCACTCAACAGCCTCTTCAACAACAAATGCCTCATCAGGATACATACGTAAACGCCACTGTCGCTGCTATTCTCCTGCTGTGGCGAACTGTCTACATTCCTGAATTGCAACTGCCTGTTTGACAACATACTGATCTTATTTGTAACAAGCGCAGCCTCGTCATAATTGGATGGTGTCCGAGAATCGTAGTGAAAAGCCACGCCGTCAACTATGGAGACAAGGAGGAGGGACCAATGGAAGCCGCTTCCCAAACCGGAGACGTTGAGTGAATATTGGATGGGGATGAAGATGTGTGTTGTGTTAGTAAAATTGGGAAGGGCCTCTTTGACGGCCAAAGGGTCGGTGGTTTGCATGAGCATGAAGGCGATTGAGGGGCGGAGGAGGATGATGCGAGCGGAGGAATATTTGCGGAGTTCGCATTCAAGAAATCTGGGGAATTAGCAGCTTAGCATGACAAGGTTACGGAGCTTATACTCTTCCCAGAAGGCGATTATCTCCGAGAAGGATAGGTCAGCAGGTATCGAGAGGACGGGGAGAGGTATATACATTATCAGTAATGTGATCATTCTGCAACGTATTGACGTCCTCTTTCGTAACTATTTACCCATCAGCTTTATTGCTTGGCCTCGTCCTTACTCGAGTCTACTCACGCCACACGTCGTAATCTGCTCTCACAGTGTTAGCCCAGATTCTCCCTCTCTCTCGTCTTCTCGATTACGGCAGATACTGACAGCCATGATACGAATCATCCGGTGCCAACTATTTCCAATTCACCCTCTTAGTCAGCCAGGGCTTAAGTTGTAGCACCACGTCTCCCTTAGTGCATTAAAATGCCCTGTCCGATAAGTAAGACAGTCCTTAAAGAATATATACGCACCTCCCCAGGATAGCTATCCTCAAGCCGATCTTTCCATGCGCGTTTCAGCCTACGGAATGCGTTCTCTTTCCCCTCGCCATAGATAACTGGCATGAAGATGTTTACGATGCCTAGTAAAGAATAAGCCATGTCTTCTTCACGCTTCGTCTTCCGGGCTCGTCCCCATGATATCCGATCGTTGAAGCTAAATTCAAAAAGAGGGGTGCCTTGAAGAGCGGAAACTGGAATTTCCGTTATTGTAGACAGCTGCCGCTTTAGTGAGTTCTTGTCGCCGAGTCGATTGCCATTGGAGCAAAAGAATTCGACTGATGGCGGTGCGATAAGCTCTTGAAGCGTCCAGCCACGAGTGAACCATCGGCTATTTCTAAAAGCTGTTTTCCAATGTTGTGAAGATAGGTCGACTGACTTTTTGGTCGAAACGTCGGCTAAATATACGTAGCACTTAGCTGCTTTGCGATACCAGCGGAACATAGAATTAATAGCCTCCGAAAGCTCACTGTTGTTCGATTTGTCGATACAACAAGTGTCCACCCAGAAGTTGCGCAACCCATGACGTCTGGCTTGTTTTCCGCAGAACCGAATCTTCTCGTATCCAACCTTATTTTTCCCAGTGCCATCTATCATGTCTCTGTATGTGACCTCTTCTGTATCCGCCCCCCACGTGTGCGAAAGGATAGCATATTCGGGGATATCGACGCCAACAAGGTCGTTAGTCAGGCTGAAGTCGCCATTGTTGTCGTATTCCAGGAGGCGCATTATTTAGGAAGGATTTGAGAGGCTGTCTCAACGACAGAATTTCGGTGGATATTTCTAGCACAGTCGTTCTGCATATACTCGTTGAGTCGGGACTACAGCTTGGATCGAGGTGGTACTGATATGACTTAGCTGAACCATCATGACGGCAGCCTTGCGGCACGGCGTGGCTGCACATCGTTCCTACGAGTATGATCGCGCCAAGCCGGCCAATCATGCCGGCTACTCGTATCGTTCCAGCGGCTGTCCTGACCATTCAAGTGAAGCTCATACGCGACCAAGCCGTGAATCGTTTTGTCTACAGTGCATCCCCCAGTATAATTGTCTAGCATACTTTCATCTGCTGCTTTATCTATTTTCCGTGTCTCTCGAACTCTTACAGTCAATTCCACGTCAGTTCCTTCTCGAAATCATGTTTTATGATTGGGTATAGTAATTCTCAGCAGTAAGAGCAGCAAATGTCACAAAATTGCGCTAGACAATCACACTGGGTGGTACACGGTATATAACCTTGTGGGTGAGGCGAGCATCTGGAAAACCACCTCATCACTGGGCTGTTGTCACAAACGCAAAGTGGATGACATATCAAAGAGCCAATATACTACGATAGCTCATTAGTCCAATAGCAGCGCTACTCACAAGAGACATGCAGTTGAGAAAAGCCAACATTTGGGTGCGGGAACAGCCATCTTGGCACAATCTGCCGGGAGCTAGTTACGCCTAGAAGACTTGGTCTTCTAGAACAAAGATTCTAGAAGAAATAGGCTTCCATGTGAGGATTTAGGTCGAGTTATATACTTGTATTGATTCTAGATACAAGGCGGAGCGCGAGAAATCAAATAGAAGATTAGCGACTCCTCGCGTTTTTAACAGTATGAAGGCGAGATCACATGATATCAAAGCGTGCGGTCCCGTGATATTCCAAAGGAAAATTTCAGGAAGGCCGCTACTTCTAGAACACTCTTGGTTCTCGAAGAATGTCTCTTCTTGATCACTTCTTCTGGATACAGCAGGTTTCTGCAAACTTTTCCTGTACGCACTTACCTTCTTGGATTTCTCTTCTGTCAGCCTTCTCCTTCCAAGCATGATGTTCTTCCGAAACCCTTCTTCTGGTAATCATGCGTGCCTAGAAGCTCTTGCACACGCTAGTGCGAATTTATGTGCTAGTATGAGGATCAGGGTTGCTGTGAGAGTTGAGGCTAGCACGAGAATCGAGACTGGGAAAAGCACCCAGGTTGTGGGAGCAGAGGGTGGCATTCCGATCTTCAATGAGGAGGTTCCATTTACTTCCTATTTTGAAGTTCAGATCCCAGCATTAGAGGAGCTACGCACATCACATTTGTCGACCAAGGTCGCCAATGACTGCCTGCCATAAGATCCGGTTGTTCATTCCGACGAATGCCCAGTATCCCACATTCAGCCACAATCATTCAGTGCAGGAGCCAAGCATGCACGGAACCTAGTGGTCTGAGCTCATTCTCATGGGCTGATCGGCCCTCATCGTCGATCTGGTCTGGTCACTTTCCGTACAACTCATACATGCAACAGACTAAATTGTCAGGCTCTCTAAGTCTCATGCGGAGAATGCTCCGGCCTGGCAAGAGCAGACATTCATCTTATTTGATTTGGAATCTTCTCGATCAACCACCTCAGGCTGCCTGCACAGCATCGAAGAAATTTGAGTACGCGATATGGACTAGGAGTCAGCATGGACTCGATACAGGATCCCAAAAAATCTCCAGATGATTTGCGAAAAGCTCCGAACAGCTCATCCACCAGTCACAACTATTGTTCTCCTAACAATATCCGGACCAAGCCTAGATTTGAACGTGTTTTTCCAATCCGCATTGATGTAACAGGAAGAAAGCACCCAATCTCAGGTTCGCATGGGCTCATTTTTCGACGCATACTCGCAAGCTAACAACCACATTCACAGTCAATACTATATCGGCTCGAGAAGTTGACAGTAGTACAATTAGGGTGGCCTCCGCTCCATCAGTTCCATCACGCCAAGAATCTTCCTTTGAGGCTGCGCCTCCTTTGGTGTCCACCATCCTGCCCTTCTCGGAGCCTCCTCCCGGTTCATCATCCACACAGCGATACCTCACAAACACATTTGAATATGTCCACGGCCCTGGTGATACATCCTCACTGCCATATTCTATCACACGAAAGACATATCGCTGCGAGGATGAGCCTATTCATATTCCAGGAGCTATACAGCGATACGGAGCCTTACTTGCACTAGCGGAGACTGAAGGTATATTCCTTGTCCGAGTCGTTAGCGATAATTCGCAAAGTGTGATCGGGCTGGACTCGGAAGACCTGTTCGAACTTCGCTGCTTCACCGATGTCTTAACTCCCAACGTTAAGGAGGAGTTTGCTTTCCGCTGTCGTACATTGATGGCCAATCCGCCGTCGCGTCATCCTGATGTCTTTCAAGTCTCGTTGACATCTTTGCGAGGTGCTCCAATCCCGCTATTCTGTGCTGTGCATGTCAATCAGGGATCGAAATTGATCATCTGCGAATTCGAGCTGGAGGAGGATATTTTCAATCCAGCTGATATTACTGTCGTCTCGCCACAAGAACCTGTTCAGACCCTTGACTCCGAGGTAGTTTCGGAAGAAAGTCTCCTGTCAACAACGATAAAGAGCAAGCCCCTTCATGCTTTGAGGATTGCACGGAACGCTTCACGACCACTGGGCTCTATGGATATGTTTCATGTCTTGTCAGAGTGTCAAGAGCAACTTGAAAATTGCACGGAGCTGTCAGATTTACTAGACAAGATTGTCGGTTTAGTGTACGAGCTTACGAGCTTCCATCGTGTCATGGTGTATCGATTTGAAGAGGACGCTGCTGGTGAGTGTTCCATATTTCAGTCACGGTTCCTCACTCCTATTTCGCTGGTCGCCAGTGTAATATTACCTTGAAATGTCTCTCTAGCTGTCGATTATTGACGTGGAGCCATTGATCTCTTTCCTGCGTCAACTATCTTTCCTCACTCTTCTTCTCTCCCTCTCACTTGGGTGTCAAGACACTCCGCATCACATCTAGTCTCTGCTACAATCCCACTAGGACTTGTTGCCTGAAAATGCTTTTCCCTTGACTTTTGGACCTTCATATTCGACTCCATGCTAAGGGTATCTCCCAGCACTTTGAGTACCCTCATGGCTTATGGTAATAAACTAATCTCTGCTTTATAGGATATGTTGCCAGCGAAATGGTCAATACACAGGCTTCGACGGATCTCTGGAGAGGTCTCCACTACCCAGCTTCGGACATTCCGAAGCAAGCTCGCCAATTATACTTAAGTAACAAGATCCGAGTCTTGTATAATCGTGAACAAGAGACTTCTCGGCTCATTTGCCGGACCTTCGACGATGCAAAGATTCCTCTCAATCTCGAACACTCATACCTGCGGGCTATGAGCCCCGTTCATCTCCGATATCTGGCTAACATGGGCGTTCATGCTAGCATGTCAATTTCCTTAGTTGTCAATTCAAGTCTCTGGGGGCTCGTCAGCTGCCACAATTATGGAGTTGGCATGCGAATATCACTACCATTGAGAGAGCTTTGCCGTGGACTTGGGGATATCGCAAGCTCTAATATCGAGAAGCTGCTGTATAGATCTAAAATCCAACTCCGTAGACCGTTGTCAAAAGCAGTGCCAAAAACGTCACCCGTTAGCTACATCACTAGCTCATCAGCAGATCTCCTCAACATGTTCAAAGCCGACTTTGGATTTCTCGTAATCAGAGACGAAGCCAGGACCATCGGAAAGCTCACAGCATACAACGAATGCATCGCGATTTTGTACTACATTCGAAAGCGTTCATTCCCTACTGGGTTCAGCACTAATGCCATAGAGAAGGATTGTCCCGATGTCAACTATCCAAAGGGCTTGTCTGTTCTATCGGGCATGCTTGTCGTTCCACTTACGTTGTCTGGTTCTGAATTCCTCGTGTTTTTGAGAAAAGGTCAGGAGAAAGAGATCCACTGGGCGGGGAACCCTTACCACAAAGCATCTTCTTCTGGTATCAGGTATCTCGAGCCGCGGAGCAGCTTCAAAAGATGGACCGAGAGCGTGATGGGGACAAGTCGAGAGTGGACAGAAGACGAAGGTTAGCTACTCTATTTATGTCATGACCTACTTCCAGTCGTTTGCTAAGCATCCCCACCAGTTGAATCCGCAGGCGTCTTGACCGCGCTCTATGGTAAGTTTATCGAGGTTTGGCGTCAGAAGGAGGCTATTGTCCAACAAAATCGTATGACGCGAGTCTTGATTCGTAACGCAGGCCACGAAGTCAGAACGCCACTGAACAGCATCATAAATTATCTGGAAGCCGCACTCGAGGAGCACTTCGATGAGCGAGCCAGTCATCACCTCCGAATGTCATTAGAAGCATCAAAGTCTCTAGTTTTTGTTGTCAATGATCTGCTGCGACTTACTGAGGCTGGAAGTGGCGAAGTCGCAGCACATGAATATGACATCGAACTCAGATCTCTTGTGTCAGAGGTGATTGCATCATTCAGAGATGATCTGAAAAAGAGAAATATCCATATCAGATTCCAGGACGACTCCTCCATTCCTCGGATCGTAAGGTGTGATCCAAGCGGGCTGAGACAAGCCCTCTCCAACCTACTGGCCAATGCTAGCCACAATTCCGATAACGGTAGTATCATCGTTACTCTAGCTCGAGTGGAGACCACAGAAAACAATGATTCCGTTTGTATTTCTGTCAAGGACGAAGGTCAAGGCCTCTCGGAGAAGCAACTGGACACCGTTTTTCAAGACTTCGAGAAAATTCTGGAAGATGAAGATCCTACCAGCCTCACCGTTGGGGCCACGAGGATGGAAGCACCAAGATTCGGGATAGGATTGGGCCTCGCCACTGCAGCAAGATTTGCAAGAGTTAACCACGGCCAGATATCCATGTCATCCGACGGGCCAGACAAGGGCACGACGGTCTCGTTGAGTATTCCACTTCGAAATTCCGTCCAAGTCGAGCCCAGTAAACGTCGTCGTCTGGCATCACAGCTTGTGACACTGCCCGAGGAACAGCCGCTTCAGAGCGAGGCAGGAAGCACAGTTCAGGAGAGTTTAAGATTCAGGGGCATCGAAGGCTCTCGGATACCTTCTGAAGCGGGTAGTACTGTTTCGTCATCAACATTAAAGTCGCCCCCGTCAAAAGAAGGTATTGCAGATCGATCTAACAGCATGTCAAGTCAGAGCTAATGTCCATTCCCTCACATCATTGCCCGAAATGACCGATCAACACTCAGTGTTTTGTAGCAGAGGACAACCCGTTGAACAATCGTGTACTAGAGACCCGCTTAGCTAAGCGAGGGCACGATGTTAGTGTGGCCGTTGATGGCAAGGCTTGTCTTTAGTCCATTCGGACTAGCCCGGGAGACTTTGATACCATTCACATGGACATACAGGTAATATTACCTTGCTCTTGTTAATCGAGCAAGTCCTGACCATGGTCAACAGATGCCTTTCCTAGATGGGATCGAGGCCACAAAAGCTATCAGGGTTTTGGAGTCAGCCATGACTAAACCAATCGCTCTATCAAAATACACGCCAGCATATTGGCGAATACCTATAATTGCAGCATCTGCTTCCCTTTCGGAGCAGCGACTGCAGGAATACATACAGGCTGGCTTGGATGGATGGATTCTGAAGCCAATCGACTTCCAGAGACTGGAGAGTGTCCCAGCCGTCCGAGATGAGCAGGTCGGAGGTAGCGTGTTGTACGGAAGTGGAAGCTGGGAAAAGGGTGGTTGTTTCAAATTGAAGAAGGATGATACTGTTTTTTTTTTCGATTCATAAGTCATGTTTAAAGAAATTTCCCCCGTCCGACTATATTCCTCTGATACAATACAATAACAAGCAAAGTATAACACATCTCAATCCCCTTGTAAACTTGGCAACATCGAAGGAATTGGTTGGCCACGTACTGTATCAAACAAGAACAGCGAGTAGCTGCGGGTTGGCGTTGTAGCTATCTAGATTCGTCTCGCTGCATAACAGATAGGGGTGTTGATTGGAGCCAGCCGAACCCGAAGCTGCAGCGTCCCGCGAAAATCGAAACTCAGAGACCATGATTCTCGAGATCTTACTCTTCAAACTCTTCATGTCATATCAATGTCATACAAATAATTGGAATCCAACCTCAAGTCGAAATCCTCAATCGTCTCTGTTGGCCCACCGTGATGACTAAGGTCCAAGAAAGCCATGAGGCTGGCCGCTGGAAGGCACGTGGCGGAAGAAGCAGCTGAGATACAAAGCAAACGTAGTCAAGCCGCGAAGAAGAAATCTAATGGATCTGACGAGCTTACGACTGTATCCAAAGTACCCAATTTGACTCCGAACACCGCCATGGGGAAGAGAAATGCACGCGGTGGATCAACAGCAAAGCTTCGCTCGAGATCTTTACTACATGCACCCTTACAAACACCACTGCTAGCGACTGGATCACGGAACATGGAGTTCAGAACAATATCTGAAGTCCAGTCTTCTGTAGTGAGGAGGAGAAACAAGCATGGAACCTCAACATTGATACCTCTCCGCCACAAATCTCCGATCAAGACAACACAAAGGTCTATAAATGCAATAAATCTCAGTACGAACGCTGGCAAGGAGATCAAAACGACTGGCAGTTCTGGGCAGATGAAGGCACGCTCCAAAGTCGCGTCACTGAACTCTCTGTCTTGAGCTGAGAAGCCTGATCCGACACGCGAGTTCCAGAAGTACACTCCTGTCAACCCCAAGCAGAATAAGCGTTTTTATGAAGCGCTGATTATGCTTTCTGTTCTTGGCAGGAGTCGCGGAGTTCGCATTTCCGAGGAGCCTTTCCATCACAGTTCTGCATTTGGAGATGAAAAGGGAACACTTCGAAGACTGTTGATCAGAAGCTTGGCATACTTGTGTGATTCGGATAAGGGAGGCCGAACCACGACAGCAATCGCTCTCCAGCAAGTTTCTAATAGAAGCGTAGTTTTTGGATAGCGTCTAATAGCCACTGGAGTGGTTCGACGATGGATCGACCCAAGAAGTTTATCCAGGACGTGATACACAAAGTGGTAAAGCTGCAGGCTTCGGATGATAACTAGGTACCAGTTGTGGAAAATTAGATTTCTCACAGCGCAGTTTCGTTCAGCGAGGGTAGGATCAAGGTTTATAGAATGATGTTGAAATCCGAGATCAAGTATGTATTGGCGATTCTTGCGGAGACGGGCACAGAAGGTTCGCAATTACCCCTATGGACAACAAAAAATATATGCTTAATATGCTGGCAAATGTCAGATGATGGTCTTAGTGAATGGCTCGGGGAGATCCAAAGTCTATTGGAAAAGTCGAATGAATTGTGTACCTTCTGCTATGAAGAACGTCAATCAGCCCAGTTTGCGAATCTCACAGGGCGATCACGACCAGGCGAGCATTGTGCCGGGCGTTTCAAGAACATCATACACCATATCAACCGCCTCAGTCGCACAATAAAGGCTGTCAGGTCCGTGGTGTCAGCTGCGAGAAAACTCCAACCTCTTTTCAGCGACTTCTCTGGTGTCCGAGCACCGTCTGGATTTGCTTCCCCGCCACCTTTAGAGGAGCGCAATCCAACCCTGGAGGCATTGGCAGGTCGTATGGCAAATGACACGAAACCAGTGAGAAGATCCGAGATGCGCTCGACGGGTTTGATCGACTGGTCCAGCTTTCCAAGGAGCTAGAACGCAGCTGTACAGCTCCCACCTGGAAGCCTCGGGTCCATGCAGAGCTTGTCTTGAATGATGTCTTCGTAAACCAGAATTTTGAGTTTGTTGATGGCAATCGCTACATTGCCTGTAGCAAAGCAACTTGCTCCTGTTGTTACCACTACATCAGAGCTCAAGGCCTATTCGTGGTCCCAGCTTGTCATAACAACGTCTGGGTTAATTGGAAAGCACCTGATATTCTGAAAGTTCCAGGGAATGAGGCTTCCGTCTTGAAAAGAAAGAACATACTGAATACTATGACGAATCACATCAGGGCTGGTGTAGTGGACCAGATCATCAGTCGCAGAGGCCCAATGACGTGGAAGCCAGACACGGCTACGGATGGTTCGAGTCTGTGCATGCAGACTACGCGCGGCCATCTATCGCCTCTATACAAGAACAAGAGCATCCAGATGAAAGTATTGGTGCAGCTCGCACTTCTGAGTCTGACAGCTCGGAATCCGAGTGCGAGAAACAGGATGTCCCCAGTCCGGATGTGTTCGACAAGGATGAGGATAGTGAAGAGTGTGAACCAGAATTAGTGGGCAAATGGGAATTGACAGAGGGATTAGATGTTGGAAAAACCAGACACGAAGATTGCGAAGGTAGTGGTGAGCATGAACATCTTGAAGATGGCTACTGGAGTGATGGCAGAAGTGAATTAAGCGAAGACGACGAGGTCGATGGGGGTGTCTCTCTGTTCGCCGAGCGAGACCTGTGACCGAGATGAGCTGGAGCTTCCCTAACATGGACACACAAGAGATATCGCGTCCATGATAGTCGCATCATTAGCTATAGGACCGAATATCTATCCTCATTGTGAACACCAACTCCCAGGTAGCAGGCAAAGACCACGCCAGAAGAAAACCCAAGCGATGTACACAGCACAGTCCCACTAGTTCAATATCAGCCATTTGCCACAGCATGACTCGGAAAACTTCAAACTTACAATCGTCGCCATCTAACTGTCCGATGCCCATGCTGTTGAAACATCCAAAGCTTTAGAATTTGTTGTACCCGCCGCGTCCATCAGTGCTAGCTACCTCGACGACCTTGTTGTATCCACCACGGCCATCCGTACCAGGTACATCGGCTCTCTTTTTGTAAGATCCGCGTCCGTCAGTACCGAGTTGAACGCCCCCAGCAGCATCGCGTGCAATGTTCGTGCCAGCTGCCTCGACAGAAGAAGGGATGGGAGCACTCATGACTGACGCAGCGAGGACAGCGAGGACGGTGAGGAATATGAAGCGCATGGCGGCGGTAGGAGCTGTTGAGAGACTGACGGTGTGTGGTGTATCGGGCTAATATAGCTTTGTCGTTGTGGTGAGTCGTGCGATTGAGTCCGAAGTTGAGCAACTGGATAAATATACAAGAAAGCTTCAGAATCGAGGGAGAAATTCTCACTTTATAGGCGCTAAGTTGCAGACCGAAGCCGGCGTCCGGAGTTCTTAGTATCTTCCAGAGTTAGGACTGTGAGAGTGAATTTGGACGAGAAGGTTGCGATACCGCCGTATCGAACCAACAACCATTTCCATATTTGGACGCTCGTTCCGAAATTGAGGCACAGTTTCGAGGACAACGCTACCACACGGCTGCGCCCGCAACCAAGATCGGGTGAGATATCAGGATCGAACCTCATTGTGCATGCTCTCGCTGGATGTTTCGAGACGTGTTGTTGGTGATGTTGGTTGGCGCAGCCCTGCAGCATGCAAGGCTGATCACATTCGGGGGCCAAAATCAGGACTGTGAGGCACAGTTCCTCAGCAAAATTGAACAGAGAGAAAGACTAAGATTCAAGTAAGCATTTGTGCGACATACTCTGGCCTTGGCGACTAGACACCCCGGAGGTACTTGAAATGAATCCAATGGAATGACGGGCCGTCAGAATTTGTTCTGCAATTTGAAGGACTGAAGAACGGTCTCCCTGTGATCACCAACAGGCGACCCAGGTAGGCTATGCACAACATCATTTGGTAGATAACAAGCACCAGAATTACAGCTCGCCAAATTGGCCCAGAAAAATATAGGCAAAACCCAGACTGGTTGAAACATCATGCGCGTAAAACTTCTTTGGGTAATGGTCGGACCATCCGAGCCGCGGCGACGAATAGGCAGGGAGAAAACCCCAACGGCAGGTTCACAGCAAACAATATCAATAGTCGACATAACCCACGAAGCAAAAGACACAGAAGAACTTGAATTTACAAGGACTAGAGGGACGATTACGCTCGATTCATGCATCCATTGCTGCTGATCCCACTTCTTGGCACTGGCGTCAGGAAGTCAGCCCCTGTTCCTCGCTCAAGCAGCAAAAGCAAGAACATTCCCATAATCAAACGATGCAACACAATGTAACATTTTGCTAGAGCCTTCAAAAGAGTCAGCTCGTTGATTCTCGCAAAGGAGAGACAGAAGAAAGGACTGAAGACGGCCACGACCAACAAGACCTGAATTCTAGAGACCTGCAAGGATACAGAAAACAATGCGACACGGCCCTCGTGATTGCCGTGAGAACCAGTATATTTGCAGGATTCGAGAAAGCATAGCAAAGAGAGAATAAAGCATGCAAGAAAGATGGTCAAGAAGCAAAGGGGGCCTGTGCTCAAGTACTTCATAATGGGTTTCCGATATTGGCCGTTCAATCGTTCTCGCTTGCCGAGGTGTGCTATGCATCCGCCGCAAGACCACAGTAATAATGTTACACAAGGCCGAATTCCAATCTTCTCCCCATGGGCTTGGCCCTCCTCATCGAAACCGTGTGATTTAACACTGTATCCCATCTCAAACCTCCTCCATTACAAAAGCCACATCTGAATGACTGGCGTATTACCGTCCCAATATTCCTCCTGCCTATTCTTCATCTCCCACCGCAAACTCTCCACATACCAATGGACATGTCTGATTTCGGAGCCGACCGTATTCGCATCCACATCAATGAACAGACTCTGCGTCCCATCATCATCCCTCCTCTGCAGACCCCTATCATAATCCTTCGCCATAACCAGCGCCACAGTCCTTAAATTCCGCATCAATTTAACCTCACTCAAAGAATCATATTTGAAAACCCTCAGCACTTCCCAAAGTTGCGCATCCACAGCCAAATTCAGTATACGATCCGCGTGCGGGCTGAGTGCTAGATCGTAGGAGAGGTCGCCGTCGGGACTGCAGTCTAGGTTATCGAAGAAGATGGTGTCGCGCGCGAAGTCGATGAATACGGCAGACGTGTAGCGGGGAGAGAGGATGAGTTTCGTGTAGGTTTCAAGGAATATGGAGCGCGATTGCGAGCAGGCGTGGACGAGGGATGGAGGCGCAGACGTAGAGGTGTATTGCTGGCTGGCGCGGTTAAAACGGACTGGTACGACGCGGGGTTCTGGGAAGCTGAATTTCCATATTTTGATTCGAAGCTCCGACGGGAGGGTGAGGAAGGGTTCGAATGTATCCATATTTGGTTTTGTGTTATTTCGAAGAGTTTGGTGATGAGGGAGAGTTGTTTTGGGTTTGGGGAGATAGGAGATGTCGTCGATGACGAGGTGGAGTCATGGGAGCAAGCGAGGGTTCAGGCTTGGCTTGGTGAATAAAGGGGCCTAACCGAAAAAGGATTGTTTACTTTTAAGTCGCACAAAACGTGGAGAAAATGATGCTGCAAAGGTCTCCTATGTGTTAAATAACGGCCAGTCAAGAAATATGGTCAGCATGAATTGCGTACACATGTATCATCCATCGCTTCCAAACCCGAAGTTCGGGCGCTGCTGCAGCATGATTCACATCAGCTCATGCAACTCACCACAAAGCCTCTAAATGTCGGATTTCGCTATTCATAAGAGGCAGCCGTACACTCCAATGCACCTAGTAGGAGCGATAACATAAGCGATCCCCCAATTCTCAGCTACTCCTCAAGGCTATCTCAAACTCAACCGAACAATCATACGCAAAGTCGCAGTTGAATATGACGCCGATGTGCGGATCCAAAGCGTAAGACCAGTCCATCGCATCATTTTCATATCCATCTCCCCACTTGAAACGTAGCTCTCGCACATCATTACTATCAATCTCGACGCCCAAATCATCCCTAGCAATATCTACTAGGCCTCTCAACTGCCAAAGTAGCTGAACCTTGAATCGCTCGGAGACAGCAACTCCAACTCTGAGTCTGGCATTGACAAAATAACCCTGTTCGAGCTCGAATTTTCTGCAGTCAGCTGAAAAATGCTCACTTGCCCTTTTCTTGGTAGTGATGGTGCAGTACTCGATGGAACCGGGAAATTCGTATTTGGGCTTGTCCGCCAGACTTTCAATGGTGTCCAGATTCCGAAGGTTTCCAAGTGTGGAGCCCAAGCGTGGCATCTGCAAGGCGAGGTTCAATAAACGATCATAGAACGCATCTCCAATGTTGACACCTATAGAGGGGTGGTATGTTGATCCGGTCATCTGTACTTGGTCAATGACTTCGACGATGTTCCGGACATCAGGTAGATTCACGAGCTCGCGAAGCTCGTCGCTAGAGCCTGCCCGATGGTTCATATCTGCATCGACGTGCACCAAACATTTTATGTTGCCGAAAGTTTCCAGAACATCATGGACCCATTCGGCTTAATTAGCCTTCCTCATCGAATAATCTGCATAAGGTACCAGTTCGGTATTAATTCCATGTCCATCGTTAAGAGCCAACCGGTGAGCCTTCTGGACATCCGACGATAGATCATGTCGGGAGAATCTCCAGCTTGGATGTTTCTTCAGCCGCCATTCTTCGCGACCATATCTCGAGAAGCCCCAGTCAAGATACAACGTGTCAATAGTGAAGTCGAACCATAATGTTGGAGGAATACTCTCGCTTCCAAAAGCAAGTGTGAATCTCTGCCCAACAATGGCTCTGCTTTCCCGACAGACTGTCGCGATGGGAATCCCTGTATTTGAGCGAAAGCCGAATACTTTTGGTCTGATCTGTTTCCCTGGGATATCATAGCCATCGGGGTGCTGAATAATGCTCTTGTCTGATTTCATGATTAGTACAGTTCTTGTGTACTGGAAAAGATGCAGAACATGCCAATCAATCTCATCCCCTGAAAGAATTTCTTTTCATCCTCTCTATTACCCACTTCACAATCACTCCAAACTCTCAGGCACGCTTTTGTTCGTATATTCTTCCTTGTCAGATATGAGATCCTGCCCTCGCTCGGCAATGCCATTTTCCATATCGTGTGTCTTATCTCGGCAGACATGTCCGGAAAGCGGTGGAGTACTTTGGGACGTATAGGAGGAGGCTCGCCGCTGCCAAAGAGTACATAACCGCCGAGTATAAGTGGAATCGGGTTGTACCGCTTTCGCGGGGCCGGGATCGAGGAGAAGTCGATGGTGTCGTTGGAAGGTGGCTTCTGGGTGGTCGAATATTGGATGGGTGAGTGCTGTCTGTGAGTGCTGCAATTTTCCTTCTGGTTGAGTATGAGATGTGAGTGATACTGATATATTGGATTTCGGAGACTGGGAACCAGGGACTAACTCGCTGTGGATGATGAGGTGGATACGGATATTCTGATATTTTGGGGAAGAATAAATACTTTCAGTATGTACATTGAATAGATCTATTTTGGCACTATTCATTTTCCGACTGATAGGCTTGGATAGATGTCCAGGGCTAGCAAGACTAAAACAACCCAGTTTGAGGATTCTCAAACAAATGCTAGTCTACCGCGTTCCAACCAAACCACGAAAAGGGACAGAGGAGACTAGCAAAGCCAGGAAAGGACTAGAAAAACCTAGCCATCATCACATCTATGATATTGAGTTTTGTGACTTGTACGATGCCCAAGAAGAATCACAATGCCCGAAAAGGTGCGTCCGCACTTCCACACTCCCCCTCATCTCGACTTTGCCTTTCGCATTTTTGATACTCAGGCCGAAATACTTCTTACCGAGACCGTACACAGTTTCTCAATCTGGAAGGTGAAAAGGGAAACCAGGTTCTCGCTCTATGAAGTATTCCGCAAGATAAGACTAGCCACGAACGTAAATCTAAAGCTAAAATATCTTAGAAACATTTACAGAAGCAGACACAGATAATATAGAGACAACATCTCAATTCGACACAACACACAACAATGCAATAAACTACACTTTCGCGCAATCAATATACAATATACACCATCCTGCCTGCCTCTCTCCAAGGCCGCGCCATCTTTCACCCCAACCATGCCCGTGCCAGTCCACTCCCAAACCCAAGCAAGAACTCCAACGCCCTGCCATTTCAGTTATCTATGTTATCCACCATATACACGTGTACCCGCCCAGTTCATTAACATTAATTTGCCCCTAGTCCCCTTTTGCTTCCCCACTCCTCTCATTCACCCCTCACAGAAAGCCTTTACTCAGACTAACCTGCCTGGAAACACTGCTCTTCCGCTTCGGCACATCAATGCCATTCTCATCCGCTGATGTCCCATTGCCATTCATATTCCACACAGCACCGCTGCCTCTCCTAACCGTCCCAGAGCCCTTTAGACCCTTCCACCCCTCCAGCTCACGCTCCAATCGCAGAGCCTTCTCTCGCTCCTCGTTCAGGGCGCGCTCTGCTCGACGAGCAGCAAGTTGGCCGTCGCTTTCGCTGCTTTGCAATTCATCGATGGTCTTGAGGAGTTTCTCGACCTTATCTCGGGATCGGGAGATGTCTTCCTGGAGGGAGGCATTGGCTTTCTCCTTACGCTCGATTTGGAGTTGGAGGTCTTTGACGGTGCGGTCGACATTGCGGACGGATCGTTGGGATTTGTTGCGTTCGGTCTCTTGGGCTTCGAGTTGGGATTCCAGCTGTCGAATGTTAGTCATGCATTTTACCAGCCTCATACAGGGATTCTTACCTCTTGGACACGGCCGTGCAAGAACCTGACATCCTGACTGGCACTTGAGTAGCCCTTTGTTTCAAGATCAATGAGTCGGACTTGAAGCTCTTTTAGTGACTTCTCGAGCGCAGCTTTCTCAGTGTGAAGTTGTGCTGTTGTTTCGCGCTCAGCAACGATGTCCTTCTGCATCTCAGCAGTGAGAGCCTCGGCGCGACGCATCTTGCCAACTGCGGCAGCCACAATGTCTTCCTGCTGGGCAAGGCTGGACTTCAGTTCCAGAAGCTCACGGTCGAGACTGGCAGCATTGCGCAATGAAGGACTGTCACCACGAGCGAGGTCATCGAGGCCAGTCTTGGCCTCCAGCAAACGTGCTTCGAGGCCTCTCTTCTCCCGCTGAAGCATGTCGCGCTCGGCGCTCACATCGTCCATGGTGGTTCTTAAGCTGCGAAGCTGAGACATCATGTTGACGATTTTGTCCTGGGCATCAGTATGGGCCTTGATAGCTTCATCCCGGGAGGCTGAGAGATCAGAAAGTGTTGACTCAAGACGAGCCTTCTCCTTGGACCAAGTAGAGCTGTTGAGCACTTCATCATCCCACTTGGATCTGAGATCCTCCAATTCCTCTCGAAGGCGGGTGTTTTCGGACTGCTTGAACAGCTTTTCTTCCCGAGCGATGTCCAGCTCGTTAGTGAGTGTCGCAAATTCAGCCTGGTACTTCTTCCGAGTCTGTTCCATACTCGTCTCCTTATCTTCGATATCCATGGCACGCTGACTTCGGTAGTCCTCAAGCTCATGTTGGAGTCGCTTCCTGGCCTGTAGAGCAGCCTCGAGATCGACGGAGATATCCTCAAGTCGTTCTTCGTAGCTCTGATTCTGTCGTTGCAGGTCCTCGATCGTCGCATCTGTCTGCTTACGTTCAGACATGATCTCTGCACAAGTCTCCTCCGCTTCTCTTGCTTGTGACTTGGCAAATTGCTCAGCCCTGCTGGCCTTCATAACGGCAATCTCGGCTTGTTCCAACTTGCTGAAATACTCATCGGCGCGGCTCTTGTACAGAGAGAGACTGGATGTGACGTCGAGCAGCTTGGAAGACTCGGCGTCAAGGCGAATTTGAAGATCCGCAAACTCTTGAAGCAGCTGACTTCTATTGGCAGCGTCTTGCTCCCTTTGTTGTGTGACGTCCTCGAGATCTGATTTAGCATCTCTGAGCTCAACTTCCAGGGTAGCACGCGTGCGCTTCAGGTCTTCGTAGTGCTTCTTGGTGTCATTGAGATCGGCAACAGTGTCATTGTGAATATGGAGCAGCGAGCGGCGAGAATCCTCCTGATTGTTGATAAGATCAAATAGTTCTTCGTGCGACTTAGTTTGGATATCTCTCAGGGATAGCTCGCCGGTCTGAATGCTCTTTTCCAGAGCGGAAACCTTCTTAGCTGAATCATCGAGCATGTCGTGGAGTCTGCTATTGACCTGCTCTAGTTTCTGTACGCGGCGAAGGGATGGGCTGTCATCAGGCCACAATTCTCTAGCAGGCGATGTGCGCTCGAGTTGGCTCTGGAGATGGCGATTCTGCATCTGTGACATTTGCAATTGGTTTTGCAATTCTTCAAAGTCGGCTTTGAGATCCATCCGATTGTTGAAGCTCAGAATATCGGCTGTGCGATCAGATCTTCCGGAGTCCTGGGCATCGGTCGCATTGCTTGGAAATCTGCGAGTGGGCGTAGTAACATTGGAGCGAGGGCGTCCGTTGAGCTTATTGCGAAGATGACTTGGCGAGTGGTTGAAAGAAGCCTGATTTGGATTGATTTCTTCCAGTCTGGGGCGACTTGGAGATTGTCTCTCGGGCGACTCTCCAAACTCGTCCTCGAATCTTTTTCTCAATTCTGCCAGTTGAGATTCTGCATTGGTCCTGCCAGCGGTCTGAACTCGAAGATTCTGGTAAAGTTCCTCGACTTTTTGAACAAGGGTGGGAACAAGATTGGGAGTCTTTGTTGCGCTTCTGTCACTTGCTCCGTCTAGTTGAGGCATTGGATGGTTACATTCAGGGTCGACTCTGCGCAGCAATTGAAGTAACTCTTGCTCGCGGGTCTCCACCATCGTCTGAAGTTGACGGTTCGAATCTCGAGATCGCGTGTGCTGCTGTCTTTCAGCTTCCAAATTCCGGACTGCTTCAGCGAGCTGGCTGGTGGTAGTTGATGAGGATTTCTCGGCATTGCGGGTGCTCTTATGTTCCCGAGCAACCTCGTGAGCGCGATCCTCCAAGTCTAATTGAAGCTTTTCGTTCTTCTTTCGAAGAGAAGCGATCTCATTCTGGGCAGTTTCCAGTTGCTTGGTAACCTTGCGATTCTGCTCTTCAATCTTAGCTTTCTCTCTTTGGGAGGCAATGAGCTCCTGCTGGCTTCGTTGGTTGACCACTGAATTAGACCTAGAGATCTCGAGACCTTTCTGTTGAATCTTGGTCAGAAGTGCCTTGTTGTCTCGCTCCGATGCCACGAGTCGACTCTTGGCTGCATTAAGCTCTCTCTGCAGACGATCCTTTTCTTGATCGACCTGGAGACCAAATTTCCCAGAATCAAGAATTGTCTTCTCCAGCTCTTTGACTCGGCCGGTAAGGAAGGTGCATTGCTCCTCAAAGTATTTAGCGCGACCTTGTTCCTCGTCCAGATCTTTTCGCAAGCTCGTCTCGCGTTCACGCGCCACCCTCAGCGCGCTTCGGTCGTTCGATAGCTCGGCTTGAAGCCTAGCCTCTTCAGCTGCGGCCTTGGCTTCCCTGAGGCGTCTGATCTCATTGCGTGCTTCGTTGCGCTCCTTTTCGGCTGTTACTCTGGCCTCCATGGCTCGCCTCAAAGTGTCTTGCTGCACGTATAGCTCCTTTTCGATAATGATCTTCGCCTCGTTGACTTCTTGATACTTGTCGTTTAGCTCCTTGTACTTGTGTTCCGCAAGCATCTGCACATCGTCTCGTGACTGTGCCGTGCGGCTGAGTTCCTTCTGAGTCTTCTCCAGCTCGCCCTTATAGTACTCGATGTCCTGCTCTAGTCGCTTTCGAGTTTCACCTGCCTGAGCATCTTCGGTCAGCCGGGCATCAAGGAGCCTCTTGGTTTCCGCCGCTTCCTTCTCGAGATGAGCTTTTTGCGACTTCATGGCAAACATCTCTGCTTGAACTTCTCGGAGCCTATTCACAACGTTCTCCTTCTCAGCGACTAGAGATCGTTTCTCGTCTTCGAACGTCTTCTGCTCCGATTCGTACTTCCGATTGTCAGATCGAAGAACAGCGAGCTCACTCTCTTTACGGCGAACGATATCCTCGTATCCGGTGGATGCGGCAGCCAATTCAGAAAGCTGCTGGTTCAACTTCCGGTTTTCACTGTTCAAGTCCTGCTCCCTGCTCCGGATCGTCTGCAGATCCCGAGTGGCATTGGCCAATTTGATGTCGGCTTCATGATCTACCTTGAGAAGCTGACCCTCAAGGTCCTGAAGTTTCCTATCTTTCAGGCTAAGTTGACTCTGAAGCATGCTATTGTCTTTTTGTAGGCGTGATTCCTCGGCGGACTTCTGAGAATGGTTTCGTTCCATCTCGTCGATTCGATCCTGTAGATCGTCTCTTTCTTGAGTCCGTTCCTTCTTCTCCGCCTCCAATTTGGCGATCATCTGCCCTGCTTGGTCTAATTGCGCTCGGTACATCTCACTATCTTGTTCTGCTTTGTGTCGTGTTTGCAGTAAGGCATCTTGTTGTCGCTCAAGTTCGGCAATTTCTTCCTCGGCAGCAAGCAGCTGATCTTCTAGTTGGCCCTTCTGTTCGTGTAGTCTCCGGGATATCTCTTCTTTGTCTAATGCTGTAGCACGTTCTCCCTCGAGTACCTGCTGCAAGCCTTGCAACTCCATATGTGCTTTACGACGTTCGTCTTCTAGGCGTTGACGGGAAGCTGCTTCCTGCTCCATTTTTTCGCTAAGCTTCTTGATCATCTCATCCCGCTTCTTGACTTCGCCTGATGTACGAGTAGCGCCCAGCAGGGGCTTCATCTTGACCAACAGCCTCCACCAAGGATTTTCACATAAGTCAAGGTACACCTGGAAGTTCTTCTGGATAATGCGAGTCGCTTCTGCTCTATAAAGTCTCTTATGAGCAATTCGTCGCTGAGAAAATCCACGAGCGACAGATTGGAATCGTGCGATGATCTCACGGATCAAAGCATCTCGCTGCTCTTCAAGCTCTGCAAGAACGCCAGCTCTAAAGAACACTTTGGTGAGACCGACTCGGAATAATGACTTGTCGAGATTGAGCTTTTCGAGCATTATGGTCGCTATTGTTTGGCCGTCGAGGTACCCTTTGGGCATGTTACGACAAAGAACTTCGTATCGCTGTCTGAACTCAGAAAACGGGAGTCGGTTGGGGAATCCGGTCCTGGCAATTCTGATACCTTCTAGAACACCATTGCAGCGTAGTTGGTCCAGCACGAGTGGGGCGCTCAGCTGCTTGGGACGTTTCTTGTGATTCGGAATGATACACCTAACGAAATGCGGATGTGTTGAATGGAGTTGTGCCATCAAGCTTGAAAGCTGCTCCTTGTGTCGCTGTGCAGCCGTGCGGAAGAGACCTTTCTTCACGCGACTTCTTGTAGTCCCTGGATCACCATCGGTATCGGCGCAATCCAGGAAAAGCGTTGCAACATGTTTATCGGTAGATGCAGCAAGAAGTCTGGTGATGTTATCGTTCAGAGGATCTTTGTTCTTCTCAAGCCAGCCTTCGGTCGAATATTCAACTTCGGCAGCGTAATGAGTGAGCATGAAACCCTGCCCCAACCGTGATGGACGATATTTGGTCGACTTCTTGTCCCAGAGAGAATGGAGCTTCTCAGTGAAAGACTTGTCGGTAGCCTTTGGCATTACGCAGTCTTCGTCCAAGCAGGAGAAGATACCGATCGGATTTGGCAACTCGATAAGATCAATTGTGGGTTGCAAGTCGTGACCAAAATCGATGAACTTCCACTCAATCTGTTCCCGAGCATACTCCTCTTGTTCAAGCACAAACATGTGGTGATTGAAAAACTGCTGCAATTTCTCGTTGGTGTAGTTGATGCACAATTGCTCAAAGCTGTTCTCCTCGAAAATTTCGAAACCAGCAATATCGAGCACACCGATGAAACGAGAATCGTCCAATCCCATACCAGTACGATCCAGCTGCCTGTTGATACGGCTGACAAGATCGCCAAACCCACGTTCGTAGATACCTTTGGCGAGGGCATCGATTGCGAACCTGACCTGTTCTGGCGTTTGGACCTTTTCGACCCACTCCCGTCCAGCTTTGACTCGAGGATGCAGAAGTGCCTGTAGAAAAGGCTCAACTGGTATGCCAAGTAGCCTACACGTCTTGTCGGCGTGAGAACGAGCATCTGAGGCAAGTCTGGCTTGGTCGGCTGCTCTGCTTTCCTTTACAACAGTGATGTTGCCTAAATGAAGGACAGCAGCAATAGTTCGCAGAATTGAGACCTGCTCCTTATCGGAAAATCCCATGACAGCGAAAGCTTCAATAAGCAGGTTCCACTCCTCAACGTCAGAAACACCGGCGATGGTGTCATGGCCGTCTCGAGTATACGCAAAATCTTCGATGTCCAGGCCATCCAGCATAAAGTCTTGCTTCATTGTCCGATCGGCACCTTTGAGGAGTTGGTAAAACACGTGGTAATTACGCTCATGAGCGTTGAGTCGCACCACACGAGACTTTTCGAGAAGATACCAATCAATGAAAGCTCCGGCGATGGTTCCGGCACGAGTGAATTCTATCCTGATGAATTTTCCAAAACGAGATGAGTTGTTGTTTCGTACAGTTTGAGCATTCCCAAAAGCTTCGAGGATCGGATTTGCTCGTAGGATTTGCTGAGAGAGATTGGAATGCTGCACCTTGTTCTTGACGGGCGAGTCCGAATGCGCGACAGCAGCCAAGTATTGGATGACCTTCTTCGTGTTTTCCGTCTTTCCAGCACCAGATTCTCCCGTAACCAGGATACTTTGGTTCTCTCCCTCGTCCACCAGGTTTCGGAAAGCTTCATCGGCCATAGCATATATATGGGGTTTGGTTTCTTCGCGGCCTTGTCCTTTGTACATGTTGATATACTCATTTGTGTAAATTGTCAACGGACAGTACGGATTTATCGCGACCAGAAATAGACCCGAGTATGTATAAATCAAATCCGCCTGGTATCGCATGTGAAGGTTGTGGACCACCGAGGCTTCATTAAGGTGCGTGAGCTCAGCCATATCGTCCGCCTTGTCGAATTTCGCCGGATTGACTTTGTCGACGCTATCTGCGTGGACTTCTCGTTGCTAGGAAATGTCAGTCGGTAGAAGTCTCAGCCCTAACGACTACTTACACTGCCGTCATCGCATTGCACCAAGATCTGGTTGCCATCTAAGTCCTCCACTACCCACCCTTTTACAAATGCAGTATTCGGGTCCTTCAGCCAAACATATCTCTTGCCGGAAAAGTCATTCTCTCCTTCAATTCCTCTCACAGCCTCTGCTCCCTTCTGCATTTCCTCGGTCTTGATGAACGAAGGCGCAAATGTATTCGATGAAGGCAAAATTGCCTTTGAGTTCGAGCGATGCCGTGTTGGCGGTGCATAATTAGGTGCTGCAACCCCTGCGAGTGAAGAGTATGACCGACTGTGCCCAGAGCTTTGGGAGCTGGACAATGGCGAATTTGAGACCATGGACTTTGGCCGCCCATTTGAATTCGCTGGAGCAGGAGAAGAAGACCCTGTCCTCGAGAAAGGGTTGCCGCGTTTCTGCGGCGATGAGGAAGACATGATGATGCGCTCAGTATGCAAAGATCAACATGGACGGTATTTCGAAGAGAAACAGATTCAAGCGCCGCGCATCATTTGGGCGTGCGTGAAAAGGGTTTGGGTCCTGTGAGCGAAGAATTACTGTTAAGGAAGCAATTAAGTGAGCGAATCCAGATTCTGCAGACACAAAGAAAACGTCGTCGTCGTTGCCGGCCTTGCTGGTGTTGATGACGAGCAGGTAACAATGCCGTCAGAGGTGGTTCACTCGAAGACATTCATGTCATGTCCCTCTGTTGACGATAGACGCGGCGCTGAGTGGTGGGCCCGGTCAAAGTAAACAACCGTGCACCAGAGAGCAACAGACCCATGGACGCGCCTTCCTTGTCCCAGCCAGCCAGTCCCGTGATCAAGACCGCCGCTTGTCTCGAAACATCCTAGCTCGAGATCTTTAGCGCCGGCCTGCATTTAGGTTCTTGATTCCATTGCACTGTTTCTCGTTTCCTGCCCTTGCTTGCTTGCTTGTTGGACATCGAAAAAGCTTCACTTTCACATCATCTCAACGATTCACCATCCCACCTTGAAGACGTGCAACTATCAATCTCCTATTTGAGATTACATTCTGCGCACTCAGCTTCGTCATTGGGCTTCGTTCTACATCTCCTGCATCCTCTATTCGCTTCACTGTAAATCTTTTCTTTCTGTTGCGACATCATGGTCTGCGAATAGCTTCAGCTGTTCCGCGCATCTCGAAGAGCTATCAATCCAGCCTTCACTAACACTCCAGCACTTCGAACGATAATGCAACTCGTCCCATACACGTGCAACCATGTCAGACTATCCTTCAACACCGTCGTATCCTACCGGGTATGGTGCTCGCGATCAACAGAATCCTCCCTACCTTCCTCCTACCTACCCAAACCAATATCTACAAACAGACGATAGCCAGCAGGGCAATATGGCCGCACATTATGATACCTCGATGTCGGCGTATACGTATAATAGGTCTATTCCCTCCTTCAGTGCCTCTGCTGTCGCAGCTGGAGTTCCTCCGCTGCCCATATTTCAAGGTTGGAACCAAGACTCTGTTCCATTGCCGCCCTATACTCCAAACAACGGAACCCAATACTCTGGCTACACAAACATTGCGCAACCCTCTGCACCTTACTATCCACCGCCTACTCAGGCTACCTACCAGCCACAGATCCCAGGGGTCAGACCGTTTAATCCAGGTGATCTAGACGAGGGAGAATATGAGGACCACCCAAATGCTATCCATACTCCTATGGCTAGCTACAATGCAGCTCAGTTCCGAGAAAATGGTGGTACAGGCTATAGTGATTCGGCACAACGTGCTCTATATTCAAAGGCGAAAGACTACAGTCCTCAGCAATCAGCCAACCCTGGTATGTTCCGGTGGTTCTCGTCTCATTCGCCTACTTACTGACTCGAAACGTAGCAAGCAATCACAACTACTCCCCAAGAGACTCTTCACGGAACAGACGGCAGCAGTCTGGATCCTTCTCACCTTACGTTCCTTCATCCGTAGAGCAACCCAAAACCGAGAAGTACAATTCGCATGCACCGAGCCGAACAGAAGATGGTATAATTGGCATTCCGCCAAGTCATCATGGGGCTCAAAATGACATAGGTACTTCTCTTAGAACCGAAACCCACGCCAATGGATATCACACGCCTTCAAAAGTAGATGTGGGTCAGCCTGCTTCCCCCCTATCTACGTCGACTGGTAGATCTGTTTCCGAGTCGCGCAAGAAAGCTCAAGCAGCGATCCTCAATCTCTGGCCTTATGAGGTTCGTTATCAGACATATATTGATGAAGGTTTCAGCAAAGAAGTGGTTGGCAGTCTCTTCGATGAGCTTAAGATGACACGAAACTCGGTCAAGTCTAGCAGCGAGGATTCTACTCTCGGTGCAAGCTCAGCGGGATTGAAACAACAAGTTGGCAAGGAAAATATCCTTTCTAGATCATCGAACAGCACTACTGCTGGTGGCCTTGCAAGTAACAAGACTGACAGCAACAACATTGGTAAGGAACGTACCTCCTTAGGTATAAATACATCTTCTGCCAATGTTGGCGGCGTTCAAACGATGTCTACGTCAAAGGATACATCAATACCTGCAAAGCCAGCAGCGATGACAGAGAAAGAAAAGACACTTCAGTCAAAAATGGAGGCTCTACGGAAGTCAAGGGAGGAGCGCGCACAGAAAGCAGCGGCGAAAAGTGGAAATAAAGCTCCAACTACAAGTATCGACGCTCCGATCTCCCAGTCAGAACCAGCCAAGGCACCTGACTCTAATCCTTCAACATCGACGACCCCGCCTTCATCTCTTACTACTTCTTCCGTTGCAGTCGCACCATCTGAAGTTGACAAGAGGTGTTTAACATCGCATTCACCTGCAGCTCTAGTGAATGCTCCACAGCAGGCTTCCAAGATCCCTGGCCTCTTCTTAGCATCTGGTTCAGGCAATGCCCCTGCTACGAACTCTTCCGTCAATACGTCGACTTCAAACATCAACACTGTACGGAAACGGCCAGTTGCAGCCGACTTTGATGAGCCTACACCAATGAGTACTCCTTTCAAACGGCCCTTCGGCCACAGCCGTACCGATCAACGTCTTGTCATCACTGTCAGTGATGATGAAGCAGATTCTGATGACGAAGATGTTGCAATGGAACTCGAGTCTCAAGCAACTCAAGATTCACCGATGCAGTCAGCAAGAAAGCTGTCTGATCAACGGTCCGCTGCTATCCAGAGCCTCCCTCCTCTTTCGAACTTTCCCCAACGTAAGCCCTATACCTCGCCGCCCAACTCGTCTGCCGCAAATACTCCACCTCTGCAAAATGTACCAGACACTGCTGGTCGCTTAACGCATGTTCAGAGTGAAATGGAGAAGCTGAGGAAGCAGATTGCATTGCGTGAAGCTCGTCAGAGAGCGAAGCAGGCTTCCAGTGGTTCGCGTACACCCCAGGTCTCCGAAGGCCATGGTTCCAGCACAACTCTCGCCACCCCCCCTAACGCAAGCATCGCCAGTAAGGTCGAGAGTTCCATCAAGATGCAGGAAATGATTGAGACCGCCTCCAGTAACGTTGCTCTTGACCAACAACGGCTTGCCGATGCCCAGGCTGATGAGGTCAACAAAGCCGCAGAACTCAAGAAAAGCGAAGACGAGCAAAAGCGCCTTCGTCGAGAGAGACTTGCCGCCGACATTCCACGTGTTGATGCCGAGGTTCAGGAAAACCAAACTAAGCTCGAGCAATTGCGAGCCGAAATGGCGAGGATAGAAGCCAATGTTCAGAAGAGTCTTGAGGACAAGCGTCTATTGGCAGAAGAAATGGAGAGACTTGGGCAAGAGGCCGAAGAACAGCTTCAAGCGCAGAAGGACAAGTTGGACGATCTCAACAGACAAGATTCTACGATGAGCGAAGGTATTTGAATTCCCTGGCCTCATTTCTACCTTCTGTCTTGACCTGTCTTCTCTGATCCCAAATTCTAACTTGCTGCACAGAATTTTCTCGTCCTACATCGTCAATTCCAGTCACCGACCCCAGCCAATTTGTGCACCCAGATGACCCCCAACCAGCCAGCACAAACGCTGCAGTTCAGCCTGCCGATGAATTGCTTAGAGACAACCAGGGTTCAGTCGTCAACAGTGGCGTTCCTGCCTCGGAAACAATCGAGACGGTCCAAGTCAATGGGGACATTGCTGTTCAGAGTGATCGGAATGCTGTCTCGAGTCCCCTTGAAGAACTTTCCAGCGAGACTCTAGCCGACTCAAAGGAGCACGACGACCGGAAGGAAATTGCATCGACTGACCAGGCTCTCGAAGCAGCTCTGCAAGAGGCAGTTCGTGCGGAAGCAGACTCACATGCTGAGGACGATGATGACATGGACATCGAGGACTTTTATGCCCCAGATCCGAGCCAATTGGAACCTCAAACACCAAATCACGTACCTGAGCAGATTGGAAGCCCGGAATACTCGCCAACTCTCGATCGTACGATCCCTGATGCACCTGGCGAATCCGACGACTACGAGCCTCCGGAAGCTACGCCCCCCATCGAGGAGACTTCCGCCCCTGATTCGCCACCTTTCAGCCCTGCTCCCCCTAAGTTTACCTCTGAGGTCGACAATGATGAGAATTTAGATATTGATATGCCAGAATTTGAGCCAGCACCAGCAGCTAATGATGTTGAGCAAGGTCATAGCAAGGAGAATCTGCCGTCCACCAATGGTAGTTTCCCACCAGCGGTTGAAGTACAAATATATTTACTATCATGTCTCAACACTCTTCTTTGCTAATAACCGACTAGGCTCCCCAAGAAGTTGCTGATAAGCATGATTTATTTACTCCTTACGAGAGTCCGCTGAAGCAGTTCAGAGCTTATCGATTCCATCCGTGCTTCAAACAGGATGTTGCTGGTGGCTTGAAGTCAAAGACTTATAGTCACAAGGTCGATCCGATGCAAGAACTTTGTCGCTTCGAGACCGCAGGCGGCATCTGTAACGACCCTACTTGCGACTTCCAACATTTCCGAGATATAGATCTCCCTGGTGCGTGGGTTGTTAGCTAGAGCCTACGGGCTCATGTCGGAGTATCCCTTTTTGTGTTAGGCTGACTTCTGGATCTACAGACGATGCTATTTTGACTGCACTTGGCTCCCCAGAGGAGTTCAAAGGCGAGCAACGAGACCGTTTCTGCACGGGTTTGAGAGGGGTTCTTATGGGCCTGCGAGTGCGGAAGATAAGAGACTTCGAGGTCATTGCTTCTGAGATTATTGATCACCGCGCAAAATTCCTCGGCGACAAGTCCAAAGTCTTGGCTGCGCTTGAAGGCACGACCATCTAAGAACTTACACAAAGCAGTCCGACATTGTAAAATCACCATTCCCGACTTCCTTGTGGGACTTGATACCCCAATTCTACGACATTAGTCTCTTTGTTGACCGATTCCGGCTCGTTCTGGCCAAATCGACAAAAGCTGGACTACTCTACTTTCCTTGTTCATTTTCTTTTCGCGGTCTGCATAACGGTTTGCTCTCTTGCATGGAAATCGGAGTTGCATGGACCGGACAGGACCAACAGGTGTTTACGGCAGTGGCTTTGCTACGATACCCCGTTCGACAATATTTGCTTGCTTGCTTGCATTGCCTATAGGCATTCTGAGAAGATAGGCCGACCGACATTTGACACGACCACCAAACAGACACTTGTGAGCGCTAGGAGAAAAAATCATATCATGCCCAGGCATGATGGCCTACTGGGCTTTGAAGTCTGCGTCGATAGATAATACTGAATGAACAATAATTCTTTCCACAAATTTTTCTTTCAAAGACTACTGTTCTTCTCGTGACATTACTCTGGACCAAAAATAATCGATTTCCCCCAGTGGGCAATTCCCGCCATCAACCCACCCACCAACCAACCAATCCCAAGCAAGCACACTCTCAACTGCCGATCCGCACCACATCCAAACCCTCGTCCCGGCACCATCTAATCACGACATCCACGCCTTCAATCTCACCATCCTCATCACACAGCTGTATCTCCTCACAACGTCACAAACCTTCGAAAGAAATCTGTAGAAATTCCATCATCCTGCATATCCCTTCCTAAATAAGCATTATATCTCAGAACGCGGAAGTAAATCAGGGATTGTGATTGGCACGCTCTCCATGGCCGTACGGGAAAGGGAAAGCCCAGGAGCTTTGAAGATGATGGAGAGGAGATGTCGTTATTTGTGGCTGTTGCTTGTCATGCGGGACGAAGGGGGTTAATTGGATCTTTCGGAGCTTGAGGAGCTTATGAAGTGGGCTTTCTTTGGTTCTTGACTTTCAACTTCCTGTTTCGATGCGATTATTATTGAGCTCTTGGGTGAGGTAAGATACAGTATCCTAGGATACTCTCAAGAAAGGAAACGGAGAAGGGTATAAGTATTAGTATAAGTACTTGTCCTTGACCAAGCAATTTCTTCGTCTTGGCTTGGATTTTAGATCTTGATGATCTGGTGTTGGGACTGAAGTCGAGTCTCTCTGCCCTCTTCCACATTCACCTCCCAGGACGACATCGATCTTGAGCCAATTGACATTCAATCGTCATGACGACACCTACGCCTCTCCAACATTCTCTTAACGAGAGACTGGCCATCTCGAACCAAGGCCAAAATCTAGGTCTAGATCAGAAGACGGAGAAGGGCCTTACGGACAGCAGCGCACCATCTCTTTCTTCAGAAGAAGCTTTCACGAACCCTTCTGGCATCAATGAGAAAGCGCTGGTGAGGAAAATTGATTGGAAACTATTGCCGCCGTTAACACTTCTGTATCTGTTGAGTTTCTTGGATAGGAGTAACGGTATATTTTTCTCTGGTTTCTTTTGATTTGGGGTGTAGAGAAAAGACGAGGATCTCGAAGAAGGCAGGCACGGGAAAGAGGATGAAAAAAGGAGGTGGCTGAACTTGGTGAGAGAGGATATGTGATCCGAGTGTGTGCTGACGGTTGACAATAGTGGGAAATGCGAAACTGGAAGGCTTGATCGATGACTTGCATTTCACCGGAAATGAGTACTTGTTTACTCTTACCATCTACTTCATCGGCTATGTAGGTCTTCTTCTTTGCAGTACTTCTCTCTCTCACTTCAATATCAACTCCAGATGTTCCTCTCCATGAATGACCACAGGTTACACTCAAATTAAATAAATTAACTGTTTCCTCAATATAGGTCCTCTTCGAAATCCCCTGCAACATAATCCTCAAACGCACCACCCCGCGCTTCTGGCTCCCAACCCTCATGCTCGCCTGGGGTATCGTCGCCACCCTCCTCGGCGTAACGCAGAACTTCGCCGGATTCGTCGTCGCGCGGTTCTTCCTTGGTGTCACGGAAAGCGGACTGTTTCCGGGTGTGGTTTTCTATTTGAGTATGTGGTATAAGAGGACGGAGACGCATTACAGGGTTGCGCTTTTCTTCTCGGCGGCGAGTCTGGCCGGGGCGTTTGGTGGGATTTTGGCGTTTGGGATTGCGAAGATGGATGGGGTGGGGGGATATCAGGTTAGTTCTGCTTCTTATGTGTGGTTCTTGGAGGACTTTTGCCTTTAAATGTTTTGGGCAGGGATGAGACGGGGTCTTCTTTGGTTTCAGGGATAAAATGCCAGAATTATAATGCTAAATTTTTGGAATAGGGATGGAGATGGATTTTCATTCTGGTATGTCCTTGAGAGTAAACAGCACTTTGGTCGGGATCTAATGTACCTATAGGAAGGACTCCTGACAGTGGTCGTTGCCGTATCGGCGTATTTCTTCATCCAGTAAGACGATACAATGCTGTCTAGTTTCCAAGTACTTCAGCCCGCGTTACTAATTCCCTACTTCTTTAGCAACTATCCGTCGACGGCTAAGTTTCTTTCGGAGCCCGAACGAGCCTTTATCAATACAAGGTTGAAGTCCTCGTCGGATGCTACGAATGATGAGAAGTTCTCTTGGGTCAACGTGCACGCTGCGCTTGCGGACTATAAGTGAGTAGCCTGCATTCTTGCTTATCCTGTCACAATTTTCCGAAACTCTGGAGACAAGGTCATGTCAATTCAGACTAACTCCTCGTCAGATGCTGGCTTTACAGCATGGGTTTCCACACTATGTCTCTGCCCCTCTACACACTCTCCCTTTTTCTCCCCACAATTATCAAACAGCTCGGTTACACGGCCGCTCAAGCTCAACTTCTCACCGTGCCTCCGTACGCCGTAGCCACAATCCTCACAGTCATCGTGGCCATCCTCTCCGAGAAGACTAAGAAGCGCGCTCCCTTCATCCTAGCATCCACTTCCTTCGCAATAATTGGCTACATCATCCTCCTCACAGCACCAACCAGTACACCAGGCGTCTCATATACTGGCACGATTTTCGCAGCTGCGGGAATCTATCCTTCGACTGCAATCGTCCTTTCCTGGCCCGCGGCAAATGTTAGTGGACAGTCTAAGCGAGCAACTGCTACGGCGATGACCATCACAATTGGGAATCTAGGCGCGGTGTTGGGAACACAGCTGTATAGACCAAATACTAGTCCAAGGTGGTATCTTGGACATGGATTTGCCTTGGGCTATTTGGTTGGGAATCTGATCGTTGCTGGTGCGTTGTGGGTATTGCTTGAGAAGGAGAATATCGCGAAGATTGCGAGGAGGGAGGCTGGTGAAACTGGAGGAGATGGGGAGGTGAAGAGTGACGAGGATGTTAGATGGTTATTCCAGACCTAGATGGTGAGCGGTACGAGATCTGACTTGTGGGTTGACTAGTGTTCCGGTTCTAGAATGCTCGGTAATGTACAGTGCGATTTCATGTTTTGAAACCCACTGCGCACTTTACTGGCGTACGGTTCTAGATATAAAAGCAGGGAGGGGCCCCAAGAGGGCTGAAACACTAAAAGTCCTTTGGTAATAGAATGTTCCTTGATGCGGAACAAGACTACGACTATACTGATCTTAGAGCAAGATCTCTTTGGTCGGTATTCAGTCAACCGGCGTCTTATACAGTGATGTCAGGCCCTTATCACTTCGCACGGCCTGAGATTTATTATACGAAGGACGTGACAGCACACCTCAATATGGAGCTAGTAACAATTAACACATATTATTAGGAACAGTGGATTGGCTGACTGTGGCGAATCTTGGTTTGTGGAATTTCGGTTTCATTCTTAGTGGCTACTATGTAACCTTACTCCCATCCTGCTCAGTAACAGCAAGATAGAAGCTCGCACTCGTTCCCCTGAGAGACGTTGGAGAGTAAGGCGTTTGATGCTGCAACCAATTCCATACCTCAAAATACCCTTTCCCATAGGACCTTTGTATCACGGCGTCGGTACCAATACCCATACGTATGCGATGAAATTCCACAATATGTCCAAATGTAGCGTCAGCAGGGCACCTGACCACCAGTGTCGGATGTCCTTCTCTCTTCATGCTCAAATCGACGAAAAATCCTTCTTTCAATTTGGCAAACCATATTTTTGCAGTCTCATATTCCTCCGCGGTCTCTCGCTCGGTTATCGTCCTCGCTTCACAGATTTCCGGGATGCCATACGGATTTCTGGGGCCCGCAACACCATTTCTTAGGAAACGCTTTAGAAACCCTTTCTCCAGAGGTGCGTTGATCTTGACGATCGACTCTGAATACCGGTGTTGGTGCCGAGCTTCAGCATCGTACATAGCATGTTTCATCCTCGCCTCCGACCCCCAATACCAATACAGCGCCGCAGCGATATTATACACTCCATCCATCATCACCAGATTTTTAAGGTCCTGGCGTCTTTCGAAATGCTGTCTATCCACCGTATACGAGCATGCCAGGTTCTTGAAGGCAGGTAACACATTTTTGTGGAGCCAGTACGAGTACCACCTTCTTCCCGCCGCATAGAAGCTCGCTCCATGCCGCTGTACGGACACTCCATCGTTCAGCGCGAGCTTCTTCGCCCTTGCCGCGTCTGCAGGTTTGAATTCTGAACGTGAGAATAGCCTGTTCCAAGCAAAGCCACCGCCCCTGCATCCCCAGTCCAGATACAGAGTATCGCGCGCAAAGTCGAAATAGATCTCTACGGGATGGGTTGGGCTGGAAAAGGTTTTGGTGTAGCGACGTTTGACGACAAAGCGGGATTGGCGTGTGCAGTGAATGAGGGGGGGAGGATTTCGTTGGAAGGGGTGTAGAAGCCGAATTTGATTTTGCGTTTGTAGTAAGGCGAGGAGGCGGCGTCTGTTAATTTTCGGTGTCAGTGAAGTTCTCCTGGTAAGTATGCAAAATGCGAAACCCTCATTGATGAGTAGCTAGCTAGTGATGCAAGCTCCACATCATTTGTTCAAGGCACGGGTTCTGAATATGACTTCGAAAATTTGGACAGCGAGATTTCCCATATCGAACTTGACTCACTGCTTAACTCTCCATGTAGATCTTCAATCAAAGCCCTGACTCGACTCCTCTTGTCTCCTATAAGTCTTACTCTTTCACCTCGGTCGCGCTGGCGCAATGTATTAAACCACGTCCTCCCTCTCGTCATCCTCTTAGCTTGAAGAAATACAATTCTGGGACCAGAAAATTGTCTGTCCTAGATAGCATCTTGGAGCTCGGGAGGAAGGTCTATAAACAGATAGAGCATCGCTGTGTCCTCAGTAATAGATTCGTTCAGGGGAGGTGTCCCTGTAATCGGATCGTAGGCAGATTTCGAGCCGCAGCGACAACTTTCCATTGCGCTGGTATTCTTTCACTTCTGTTATATAGGGGAGATCCACAAGCTCATGTGGAGAGTAAATTCTCGGGGCGTTGTGGAAAGCAGAGATTCCCAAGTCTTGGTGTGTACGAGGTAAAAATGTGAAAGAACGGGCAGATGAAAAAAGAACAAAAAAATACCTATATCATTCGAGCTTCGATTAGTGCCTGGTGCTATATCTGACTGTTGTAGACTCGATGGTCCAGGTACCATATTCTTCCATCCATGGTTACGCCACACGTGATTCCGTGCTTGCGGTGCGAGACCATACAATTGTTAGTTTGCACCGGTCCCAAACTCTGGGTAGTTATTAAGGATCGCGCTAAGCTGATACCACGTCTGTCAAATGATAGACATCAAATTATGCGAGTTTCGCTCCTTTTCAACTACAGATGATTATCTTTGGCAACTGTTCTTGTCCCGCGTAGCATCTTTGTTTACATTTGCCCCCCTTTCGATTCTAGTTAAGCGATATACTTGGCATTCGATCTGAACATCACCACGGGTCCTGGACGTCTGAAGTCTGAAGGCAGATTTACTAATTTTCATCAAAAGATATTTGAAATATTCAGAACCTTTTCTTGAGCACCTAGGTATTGACCTTCTCATAACTGGAGGTGACAGGCCTCGCTAGCCAGGTGATGTTCTTCTCCGCAGGCAGGTCCGCTCGATCGAACCTGCCTCGGCTGGTGTGATTTTTGACTACCTTAAGAAAGCCCGCCCAGTAAATTAAATTCACC